>JABLTR010032848.1_pt1 | contig 273161 bp, 250 predicted proteins | sample 7160071 | NCBI WGS metagenome assembly JABLTR01 (sample SAMN14651230, study PRJNA627086) | human gut metagenome | isolation source: feces | host: Homo sapiens
CCCCCCGTAATGTCAAGGACTCTTATGCGAACTTTATCTGCGCTTTACATTATTGAAGCTAAATTCTTTTATGATTTAATATACATATTTTCAACATCTATTCAGTTTTGCCATAAAGTTTTTTCTCTGATATAATAATATAAAAATTCGTACATAAATTATACCTGTACACAGGCTGACAATCCCGCAAACATCATCAAATACAGCAGATCACATATATTTCGAATATATTTTTCATATACTCTCAGATATCCACCTCAACGAAAGGGGCTATAAATGGTAGATATTTTCCAGAAAAAAGTTCTGATGCTGGCGTGCTATGCCGGAGAAATAATGATGAAAAACGGCGCGGAAATATACCGTGTAGAAGACACTATCATACGCATATGCAAAGCATGCCGCATGGATAATACCGAAGTTTTCGCCACCCCTACGGGGATCTTCATTTCCCTCGACAAAGGCGGCAAAGACGACGATCCCCTCACATATATAAAAAGAATAAAAGGGATCGACACTAATTTAGAAAAAATATCGATGATAAATCGTTTTTCACGGGAGTTCACTACTACTGATCTGTCCGTCGAAGACGGCATGAAAAGACTTGAAGAAATAGACAACGCAAAACCTTATCCTTATTTTATGAGACTTATCGGCGCCGCCATGATCGCCGCATTTTTCTGTCTCATATTCGGAGGATCGGCCGTAGACTTTTTCTCAGCCTTCATAACCGGTATGATAGCCTATATGTTTTCAGGCTTCCTTCAAAAATATGAAACCAACTTTTTTATAAGAGGTTTCTGTTCCTGCGCTCTGGCAACATTCATAGCGATGACCATATCTTCATCGGTAGACTCCGCTTCATATGAGCCGATAATCATAGGCTCTATAATGATATTCGTTCCCGGAGTTGCGATCACCAATTCCATAAGGGACTTCCTTTCCGGCGACATGCTGTCGGGGGTTGCCCGTATGACGGAGGCCGTACTGATCGCCGTCTCTTTAGCGGCGGGAACAGGTCTTATACTCAATCTCTGGTCTGTGATAGGAGGTCTCTTCGTATGAACGATCTGATACTTCAACTGATATATGCATTGTTCGCTACATGCGGATTTTCCATACTTTTCAAGGTGCCTGCGAAACAGATACCATTCTGCATGATTACCGGCGCTTTAAGCTGGGGATGCTACCAGTTCAGCATATATTACGAAATGTCCCCTGTAATGTCCTGCTTCCTGGCTTCATGCTTCGTAGGTGTTTTGAGTGAAATCTTCGCAAGGTTTCGAAAGGAAGCTTCCACTGTATTCACTATACCCGGCATCATATGCCTGGTTCCCGGATCGAACATATACTATACGATGGCAGCGATACTTGAGCAGAATTTCAATCAGGCCGCTTCAGTGGGAACGGAGACCCTCATGATGGCAGGCGCCATAGCAGCAGGACTTCTGATAGTAGGCTCTCTGATAAGAATCCTGCGCTCCGTTATCAGGCGAACGGTGAATCTTAAAGAAAAACTGTAAAAAATCATGCTGCGTCCGGGCAGCAACAAAAACTAAAAAACCGCCGATATCGGACGCATATGAGATGACCCAAAAAGTCCAACTTTTTGGGATCGGCTCAATATACGCTTCCCCGTCGGCGGTATTTTTTACTTTATTTTTTTGTTTCTTCTATTTCATTTCTTCCAGCTTCTTGGCTGCTTTTTCCAGCCAGTCACCCTCGAAGGATTCTATCATTCCCTGGTCGCACAGGGAGGCTAACTGCGGATTTATAGGCAGTCTGCCGAGCACTTCAAGATCATGCTCCTCAGCGATCTTATCTATGTTGCTGTCACCAAATATCTTTATTTCCTTACCGCAGTCCGGACATTTGAAATAGGACATGTTCTCCACTATTCCAAGTACCGGTATATCCATCATTTCTGCCATCTTCACAGCCTTTGCAACTATCATTGAAACCAGTTCCTGCGGTGAAGTAACTACGATTATGCCGTCAACAGGCAGCGACTGGAACACCGTAAGCGGTACATCGCCTGTGCCCGGAGGCATATCTACGAACAGATAATCCACTTCTCCCCACAGCACATCCGTCCAGAACTGTTTTACTGCGCCTGCTATTACAGGGCCTCTCCAGATAACAGGATCCGTATCGTTTTCGAGCAGGTTGTTCACAGACATAGTTCCTATATCCGTTTTTGTCCTTACAGGAAATATGCCGAGATCGTTTGCGGAAGCTTTTTCAGTTATTCCGAAAGCCTTCGGAATAGACGGACCTGTAACATCCGCGTCCAGTATCGAAGTTTTGTATCCGAGCCTTTTCATAGTTACCGCCATGAGTGAAGTAACCATGGATTTGCCTACTCCGCCTTTGCCGCTCACTACTGCAATGACTTTCTTTATATCGTTAAAATCATTTGTTTTTTCTATCATATCCTGCGGCTGGCTGCTGCAGTTTCCAGCGTGAGCACAGGTGCTGCAATTGGAATCACAGCTTTCAGGCGTCTGGTTTACCTTATCCTTTTCTTCCATTTTAATACCTCATTTCGTAATATTTTATCATATAATATTTATATTATACTCGTTTGAGGTAATTAAAACAAGTTCATATGATATGTGTCGTAAATTAGTCCCAGCGTCATATAAGCCTGTCGCTGTATATATCTTCAAGTCCGTATCTTCTGACTCTCGCCCTTATGGCATCTTTGTCTGTAGTGTAATATCCCTTCTCCTTCATACGTTCAAAATATTCCGCTCCTGAAAAGGTATATCTCGTCATGAGGCCGTCTTCGGATCTCAGATTTTCGTTGGCATAAGATATCAGATCCCCTATGGCGAGACCTGCCGGAAGCTTAAGCAGTTTCATCCCCGCCGCATATCTGACCGCATTATGACCCGCCAGACTGCCTGTAGATATCGCTTCCGTATGCCCTACGAACAAGCCTGATTTCTCTCCTCCGCAAAAGAGATTTGCAACATTTTTTACCTTCATATGATCATCTCTTTCTGCGACTGAAAGATATCTCACCGAATTACCTTTTCCTCCTGCATACGGGTCTGCATATCTCGCATTTTCAAAACCTGGGATCTGCCGCAGTGTTTCCAGATCAAAATAAGGAGTCATTATTTTCGCATACCCTGTGTCCAGCAGCACTATATTTTCTGCAAATTCATCAAGCGCGTACTGCCTGCATACCTTCAGATCGAGTTTTTCTTTTTTCACCGCTTTCCGAGGAAGAGGCACGACTGCCACCCCCTTATCGTCAAGCTGTTTTTGCAGTTCTTCGGATAGGGAACGTTTTTCCAGCTTCCCGCTTCCGCTGAAAGCTCCAAAGGAGCCGTCCTTTCTCTTACCCATGATATCACGGCTCCCGGCCTTTTCACTGATGCTGACCCTCGGTCCGAAAGCCGGGCACCTCAGGATACACATACAGCACCCGTTGCCGTATGTAAGGCAGTTGCCCATAGGCCCTGTGGAGCCGGTGGTTTCCACGAACACATCGCCTTCTATATCGCCGCCGCCTGCGAGAAGCAGTTTTTCGATAACAGCTTCGTCCGCATACTCATGATCCTTTTTATCTCCCTGCTCCTTCAAAACAACATCGACAGCCCTGGTCATAAATCTGATCTCGATCCCCATCTTATAGAGAAGCCTCCTGACTTCAGGCTCCACTTTCAGTACATCATACAGGCTGGCATGGCTGTGCCCGGGAAAATCTATACCTTTATGCCTTGAGCACCTGTCGGTTATTTCAAACAGTTCTCCGGCGCCAAGCGCTATATTTTCCTCAGCAGCAGTGAATCTCCCGTTGTTCCTCATGATTCCGCCTACATTGCCTAACCCGAGCAGCAGATCTGTTTTTTCCAGCAAAGTGACTTCCGCTCCCGCCTTTCGCGCCGAGATCGCCGCGGCGCAGCCGGACCAGCCTCCGCCTGTTATAACAACTTTATACACAAAAATCCCTCCTAACTTTATCCTTATTAGGATATGTCAAGGAGGGATATACCGTTCTTTCCCTAAATTATCTGTTCAGCGCTTTTTCCACGACTGTCTTCATTTCAGTGTTTGACGCACGCTTACCGTAATTGTCGATCTCTTTTCTGTCTGCCATACCATGGTTGATACATGCGGCGCCGCCTATACAGCCTTCTTCACAGACCATTCCTTCTATGAAATTGTTAGGCAGCACTCCCTTTGCGGCGCGTGACAAAGCCGATTTACATTTATCTATACCGGCACAGGACAGCGGATCGAATTTGAAATCTTCAGCTCCCTGTTCCTTTACCGCCTCTGCAACAGCTTCGGTTATACCTCCGCTTCTTGCAAAAACACGTCCGTAATAGGTGGCGCTGTCAAGCTCAGTATCAGGAAGCCCTGTCACATCTATATCTTTGCTGTCTATCATAGCCTGAAGCTCTTCAAAGGTCATGACATAGTCTACATACTTATGGACTCTTTCATCCTTTACTTCACTTTTTTTGGCGGTACACGGTCCTATGAACACTACCTTAGCGTTGGGATCGCGCTCCTTTATGAATTTTCCCGTTTCAGCCATAGGTGAAAGATTTTCGGAAATATTTTCTGCAAGCGTCGGGAACTTGATCTTTATATATTTTACAAAGGCAGGACAGCATGAGGATGTTAAAAATCCTTTTTCTCTGAGCTCCCGGGCTTCCTTATATGCAACTATATCCGCTCCGAAAGCAACTTCCTCAACGCCGTAAAATCCCAGTTCTTTAATGGCAGATATTATCTGCCCCTGTCTCGCATATCTGAACTGACCTGCGATAGCCGGCGCAACTATAGCGTAGACCTTATATTTCTCGTTGTTGTCGCTTGCCATTATCGTCTTTATTATATCCGTTATGCTGGATATATCCAAGGTAGCGCCAAAAGGACACTGATACACGCACGCTCCGCAGGCTATGCACTTTTCTTCATCTATCGTCGCTACTCCGTCTCCGGCCATATGTATGGCATTTACCTTGCACGCCTTTTCACACGGACGCTTGATATTTGCGATAGCATTGTACGGACACGCTTTGGCGCATTTGCCGCATTCGACACACTTGCTCTTATCTATATGCGCTTTCTGCTCATTGTCTATGGTGATAGCATCAAGACGGCATGAATCAACGCATCTGTGCGCCACACATCCTCTGCAAAGATCCGTCACCACATGACCTGCCTCAGGACATTCGTCACAGGCTATATCTATTACCTGTATTACATTTGAGTCATCTTTATTACCGCCTAAAGCTATCCTTATCCTCTCTGCGACTATGGCTCTGTCCTTGTATATGCAGCAGCTCATCGTCGGCTCGCCCTTTTTAACTATTTCGTTAGCTATATCGTTGAACACGGAAAAGGCATCATTACCTTTCCATGTCTGACGCGACAGCTCTGTAAGTACCTTATACTTAATTTCCTGAACATGCGTATCAAAAATCCTCATATTCTGCAATTCTCCATAAATCCATAAGCTCTTATCTTCTCAACCCTTCATATCATAAAGCATTCCAACATAAAAGTAAATATTTATCGCAAATATGTAATATACGCCGAATATTCAGAAATCTATCAATAAAAGTATGAAGAAAACGGCAGCCGCTCCATGTTTATTCAGGAAAACGACTGCCGTATCTTTATCCACTGATTTTTATCGATAACCAGTTTTTATCGATATATAGTATGTTTCGTATGACTGCTTCTTATCGCCTATTTTGCTTTTTTCTTTTCGAGGAATTCATCAAGATTCTTCTGCCACGTCTCAACGTCCATCTCTTCTATAGCTCTCTTACCTATAGGTTCACCCATGATTTCAGCTACATTGGCATCATACTCATCTGCATTGCCCGGAGCTATTCCCAGGTCTTTGTAAAGCGGCGCTTTTCTGAAATCATCTGCATACGGCATAGGGAAATTGTACTCGAACAAATGCTTCATGTAATGATCCATAAATATAGTTCCGTACTTTCTGCATCTTTCTACAAGATCCAGGTCGAGAGTGACCGTGCATATAGTCGGGGTCTCTCCCGCCTCCCATACGCAATTTCCCTCAGGTGTGATGACCTGTGAGTGTCCGTAAAGGTGATTGCTTCCGAAAAAGCCCGTACCGTTGGTACATACCATGTATGCCTGGTTTTCAAGCGCTCTTACATAATGATAATGTTCGTTGAGCTTGAAAAGCTCCTGAGGGTCCATCGTGAGCTTTACCAGGACTTCGGCACCCATGAGAGTCTCGTTTCTCGATATTTCAGGGAAGTTCATATCGTAGCATATCTGCACGCCGACTTTCGTCTTCTTCTCAGGTATATCAAACACGAGATATTCTCTTCCCGGAACAGCTGCATCCTCTCCCGGTCTCCATGGAGCCATCTTTCTGTATTTGCCTATGAGTTCACCGTCAGGATTGTAAACAGGCGCCGTGTTGTAAAATTTGCCTTCAGGAAGGCTTTCGTCTATTTCGTACATCGTACCCGGAATGAAATAAATGTGATGTTTTTTAGCTATGGATGCGAAATAATCGGACATAGCCCCCGGTATGGTATCAGGTGTAAATGCCTCCATACATTCAACTCCCACCACAAGATCAGGCTTGTGATAATCCTGCATGAGCCTTTCAGTCATTTCCTCGATCCATTCCAGACTTTTTACAGTGTCATGGTCACATGGCATCTGTATAACTCCAACATTTAAAAATCTTCCCATCGTTATAACCTCTCTTTTTATAATCTACAGTAATTTTTCAAAGCCGTCAGTTGTATATTCTTTACCTTCTCTCTTAGCCTTAAGCGCTACCATAAGAGCATCGAATCTCTTTCCTGTTATAGGGTAAGCTATCGCTATAACAGCTGCTATAATAGCCAAAGATGCCGGAATAAGAGTTACAATATAATTTATCATATTTAGAGCACTTTCACTCTGAACAGCTGCAGTTCCATCATAGCCTCCTGCACTCAAAAGCAGTCCCATTACCCATGTAGCAAGAGCTGCTCCCAGTTTCTGGAAGAATGACATCATTGCAGAAATAACGCCTTCTCTTCTGTTTCCCGATTTGAATTCATCAACCTCACTGATATCGTACATCATCGAATAGTACAAAGTCCAGAATGCACAGTTTCCGAATGCAAATATGGATACATAAACAAGCCATACAGGGAAACTTGCAAAACCTGTAAATGTGAATATGAACATCAGCACGCCGGTTACAAGCATCATTGACCAGTAAGCAAATTTTTTATCGAGTTTAGCAGCCAGGAAGTTTACTACAGGTATCCAAACGATACCCATACCGCACTGTACTACGAAAGCTGTGGACTGCTGCCCGGAAGAAGCACCGAGAATATTTACAAGCGCATATACGGCTCCGCTGCTCATGAAAGTTACAGCTATATTGAAAAGGAATACAGTTGCTGCCAATATAAATGCAGGCTTAAGCTTCAATATATCTATGAAGTTCTTGAAAAGGTTTACCTTTTCCTGTCCTTCTATATTTTCCTTTTCAGTCTCATTTTTATCTACCAGTTCGCCGCCTCTTGTACAAGTCCAGCAAATGAACGAACATATTATTATAATAAGTCCGAATATAACACCTACTGCGTTCCAGCCTCTTGCTCCCTGAAGTCCCGCTTTTCCTGCGATCTCCAGTATCATCGGAGGTGCTGCTGACGCAAGCATTACAGCAAGCTGCAGGAATACGCTTGCCCACGCACGAAGAGATGTTCTTTCATTGAAATCATCTGTAAGCTCTGCTCCAAGAGCAAAGAATGGAATAACATAAGTTTTATAACATGACCAGAACAATATAGCAAGTACTACGAAATACGCAAATTTAGCGTTTGTTCCAAAGTCAACGTTATTGAAAAGCAGGAACGTGCATATAGCATACGGTATCGTTGCTCCTATCATAAGAGGTCTTCTTCTGCCGTAAGGTGATTTCAGGTTGTCCGAAATATTTCCCACGATAGGGTCAGTCACTGCATCCCACATGATAGCTATAAGGGATATAGTACCTGCTATGCCTGCCGGCACTCCCGCAAAATCCGTCAGGAAAAACAGGAAGAAGAAATAGTATACATTATAGCCTGTCGAATCTACCATCTGACCTATGGCATATCCGAATTTCTTTTTGAAGCCTAATTTGTTTGAGTTTAATTCATTACCCATTTTGAGCCTCCTCTCCTAAAACGTTCCCGGCATACTATACCGGTATAAAAGTCCGAATAAACATTGCTTAAGTTTGCGCGCATTTCTTAAACCGCCACCATAAAAAGCAAATTATGTGCCAAATCAGAAAAATGCGTGAAATGAGTATACCCTTTTTCACGCATTTTTTTCAATTTTCATCTAAAATCCATTGGAATTTCAACATATTACATTTTTCGATAATTTTTTGAAATTTTTTAATTATTACATTTCAGCAAAAGGATTTTACACGAATTGTCTCTCTTTTTCACACAAAATATCGTGATTTGTCTGAAAACATTATATTTTTTGTAAACTTTTATTTACTATCGTGCAATTTTCTATGAAGCATCTGCCTGGATATCCCCAGTTCATCGGCAGCTCTCGTTATATTGCCTCCGTTTCTCGAAAGAGCCGCCTTAACAGCACATTTTTCCGCCTCAGATTTTATTTCCTTTAAGGTCTTTCCTGCTCCTATGCTGAACATCTGCGAACGGCTCTCTTTATCGATCCTGCGTCTGAAATCAACGAAATGCTCTGTCTTCAACGTTCTTTCATAACATCTGTTTACCGCACGTTCTACAATATTGCTAAGCTCTCTTATATTTCCCGGCCAGTCGTATTCCATCAAAAGCTCATAAACCCTTTCGTCTATTTTCTCTATGGTCTTCACTCCTCTTTCAGGAGCGCTGCTCAAAGTCTTTACAAGGCTTTCCGTTATTTCCGGAATATCTTCTATTCGCTCTCTGAGCGGAGGAACTTTTATTTCAACAACATTTAACCTGTAATACAGATCTTTTCTCATCTTGTTTTTATTGACCAGCTCTTCCGGGTCCTGATTCGTGGCTGCAATGACTCTCGTGTTTATAGGTATCGCAAAGTCGCCTCCCACGTGGTATATCTCCTTTTCCTGCAAAAATCTCAGTATCTTGGCCTGCATACTAAATGTCAGATTGTCTATTTCATCGAGAAAAAGCGTGCCGTTGTTGGCAATCTCAACTTTACCGAATTTTCCGCCTTTCTTTGCCCCTGTGAAACTCCCCTCCTCATATCCGAAGAGCTCTGATTCAAACAATTCATTGGGAATGGCTGCACAGTTCAGGCTTACAAAGTTGAAAAGACTCCGCTGACTCAGCTTATGTATGGAATGGGCTACGAGCTCTTTTCCCGAGCCTGTCTCCCCTGTTATCATGACCGTTGAAGGGCTCTTCGCAGCGATCCTTATATCTTTTTTCATGTTTTTTATTACTGCACTTGATCCTTTGATATCATCAATGGAATATTTTGCTTTAATGTGTTCGCTGTAAGTTCTTTTAAGATGCGGAGGATTCGTATTTCCAAGAGTATCAACATGCTCAAGAAACTCTTCGACAAATCCTATATCCGCAAACACATCGTATTCAAAAGCTCCTATCAGATTTCCGTCTTTATATATAGGATATCCATTGCTCACTATGGTATATCCTTCAACGAAATACATCTCTCCTATCTGTTTCTCTCCTGTCCTGAGTATTTTATATGCGTTATTTGTGGGAATAATATCCCTTATACTCTTTCCTACAACATCATCCAGACTCTTATGGTTCATCTGCTTGATAAGATTATCCGCCATATATACAATCTTTTCATCCGTATCTATTATAAAAAAACCATCTATATTATCAAAAATATTCACATAATCTTTTGATAGATCCAGCATGATTTATATCTTCCTTTCAAATATTTTTTAATCTTTACCATACACAATATTATCAACTTTTATTTACAATTGATTATATTTTATGTAAATAAAAATTTCCACACTTTTTTCGTATTTTTTCTGTGAAACGAAAGATATTCATTATATCAGTTGAGGAATACAAAACATTCTGCATTTTTTTTGCTCCGCAGCACTGTATTTTACAAGTTTGCGCAATATCATAGTTCTGACAGCACATACTGAATATTCATCCGGATTATCCATATATAAAATTTTATACATGGCATGGTTCTTGCTTTATTTATAAAGTGTTGATATATTTAACAAGGTATTTTCAAAATTATTTTTACATTGTTTTATCAGGAGGTCATAATTCAATGGACAGCAGTTTAAAAAACAACGGTAAAGTATCACAGAAAAGAGCATGGTATATCGTGCTCATAAGTTCTCTTATGGGATGCAGTATATCTTCGGCTTTTCCACAGTTCTCAATGACGGTCACTAACGTGGCTCAAACGACGGGACTTGCTGAAAGCTTTCTGCTCACAAGCGATACGGTAAAATCTGCCGCTATCGTGGCAGCCATGCTGTGTTCCGGATTCATGTACAAAAAACTCGGAGCAAGAATAACTTTCATCATCGCATTGATATGCACTGTACTGCCGCAGTTTCTTCTGCCCTTCGTATCGTCGCCGGCGATATTCATGTTTCTTAAAATAATGCAGGGTTTTGCATCAGTCATATTTCCTGTATTCCTTCTTATAATAATGGATGTCATATCGGAGCGTCAGTCGGGTCTTGCCACTGCCATATTCAACGGCATATTTTACAGCGGCGGCGGAGTAGGCGGAACTATCGCAGGATTCTTTATTGCCAAATCCGGCTGGATATCATCCTATTTTGCCCTCGGTATAATAGAACTCATAATAGGTCTTGTATGGCTGTTCACAGTAAAAGACACTGCTTCAGGTCAGCAGGAAGAAGAGACCCTCAACGAAAAAACATCTTCCCTTCATCTGCTCAAAATGCCTGTCGTGTGGCTGCTCATCGTAGCCTTTATATCAACTACCTTCGTTATACAGGCAATAACGGTAGATATGCCTCTGTTCAGCGAATGGCTCGGATATGACGAAATGGAAACAGGAAAAATAAATACAGCTGTAACAATCGGACTTCTGGCAGCATGTCTCATATCAGGAAAAATATCAGATATGGTCGCCATCAGAATGTCAAACAAAGGCAAAGCCAGGATACTCGTAATGGCAGTAGGACCGATAATCATAATCCTCTCCTCACTCATGCTCATACTGCTGGATCTTACGTCCTTTGGACTCTTCTATGTGACTGCTCTTCTGTTTTCATTCGGCGGATCATGGGGACTGGGGACTTTCTACTCCATACTGCCTGAAATATTCGACGACGATAAACTGCCTATCGTAACGGGACTTGCCGGCGGTGCAGGAGACATGGGCATGCCTGCAGCACCTCTCCTGGTCGGCGTTATATTCGGTGCAAGAGGCATGTGGCACCTTGGCTGGGCCGTGTGCATTGCAATAGCTGTTTTGAGTCTCCTTGCCTGCATATTGCTGCTCGGCAACAAAAAAATACGAACACCGCAGAAGCAGGCTTAAAATGGCGTTAAAAAACACAATCCTAATATGCGTGCAACGCAGAAGAAACTCCCGGAGATCTTATTGATCTCCGGGAGTTTCTTTTTATTGTATAATGTCAAATTATGTTCTGTCCTCAGTCCTGTATGCCGGGTATCTTAGGGAGTGCTTCTATAGAAGGTCTGAGATCTTCATCTGTAGGTATATAATCACTCATCTTCCCTTCGTTGAATGAAGCGTATGCTGTCATATCGAAATATCCAGTACCGGTCAGTCCGAACAGTATAGTCTTTTCTTCTCCGCTTTCTCTGCATCTGATGGCTTCATCCACCGCACATCTTATGGCGTGAGCAGATTCAGGCGCAGGAAGTATAGTCTCAAGCTTTGCAAACTGTACAGCAGCTTCAAATACCTTAGTCTGCTCATAGGAAACAGCTTCCATATACTTGTCGTCATAGAGCTTTGAAAGTATAGGCGACATACCGTGATATCTAAGTCCTCCGGCGTGGTTTGCCGCAGGTTTGAAGGTACATCCGAGCGTATACATCTTAGCCATTGGCGTGATCTTTCCCGTATCACAGAAATCGTATTTATACACGCCTCTCGTAAAGGACGGGCAGGAAGCCGGCTCAACAGCTATTATCCTCGGATCTGCCTTCCCGGTAAGCTTATCCTGCATAAACGGTGCGATGAGTCCGCCAAGGTTTGATCCGCCTCCCGCGCAGCCTATGACTATATCCGGATATTCATCTATCATTTCCATCGCTGTTTTGGATTCAAGTCCTATCACCGACTGATGAAGCATAACCTGATTCAGCACAGATCCAAGGACGTATCTGTATCCCTCTTTTGTAACTGCCACTTCTACAGCTTCCGAGATAGCGCACCCGAGACTTCCGCTGTTCTCAGGATCTTCCTCAAGTATCTTTCTTCCGGCCTGGGTCGTATCGGAAGGCGATGCGATAACCTGTGCCCCAAATGTTTTCATTATATCTTTTCGGAAAGGTTTCTGATTGTAGGATACTTTTACCATATATACGAGAAGGTCCAGTCCAAAATAGGAACACGCTTCGGACAGCGCCGTACCCCATTGTCCGGCTCCTGTCTCAGTAGTAACTCCTTTAAGACCCTCCTGCTTCGCATAATAAGCCTGAGCTATTGCCGAATTAAGCTTGTGGCTTCCCGAAGTATTATTACCTTCAAATTTGTAGTATATTTTAGCAGGAGTATCGAGAGCCTTTTCCAGATTGTATGCTCTGCACAGAGGCGATGGTCTGTATATCTTATACATCTCCCTCACTTCATCAGGTATATCCACATATCTCGTTTCACTGTCCATCTCCTGTTTTGCAAGCTCCTTGCAGAATACGGGATAAAGATCCTCAACGGATGCAGGTTTTCCTGTTGCCGGATTGATCATCGGAGCCGGCTGTTGTTTCATATCTGCCCGGAGATTATACCATTGTGTCGGAATCCTGTCTTCTGTTAAATATAATCTGTAAGGTACATTCTTTTTCATCTTTTTCTCCTTTCCTGATCTACCGAATAATGCAAGGGCGATGTTTTTCTGTCCGTCGGCATTTCATAAATAAAAAAACGCTTTTGCCCAAGCTCGGGACAAAAGCGCTGCTTTTGCTATGCCACCCGGAAAATAAAAATTTTCCTTTTCTTCTGCGTACAGCTTTCGATACGCACTCCCTTTGTAACAGGCGGAGCTCCCGTCAGTTTCTACTCGGTCCGCAGCTTCACGGCATGCAAGACTTTTCGTCTGCCCTCATAAGTCCATTCACTCAAGTTCTCCTTACCGCAATCCCACCTACTGCGGCTCTCTTTGAATTCGAATCTGAGGCTACTACTCTTAATCATCGGTTTATCGTTTTAAATTATTTATGTTGCTATTATATGAGCTGATTTTTCTTTTGTCAAGTTAAAAATATGAAAAATAAGATAATTCCGGCACAGCTTTTTCTCATGCTATAACAATTCCGATATATCTGCATACCTGCATTTGCACATCTTACGAGAATCGCCTGCTCCCTCCGCATGACTGCACGCTCCGCATATTCCCTCTCCGCAGCACATATGAAAATTATTGCTGAATACAAGTTTATCATCAGGTATATCAAGCTTTGACTTCAGCGATGCGATATAGTAATCGGAGGCAAGTATGAACACTCTGTCGAACTGACCGGTCTTGATCCTGACGCGGCCCTCCTGCATATCGCCGGCAGCTCCGGCAATATCCCATAATGGAGTTTTTTCGATCTTTATCGTTCTGTCAGCACGATTTTTTTCTTCCTGTGTCAGTTCCTTTTCGTCATAAGATACCGCTTCATCAAAATTCAGTCCTGCTTCAAGAAAACAATCCTCTATTACGCTTCCTTCGGCCTTTTCATCGTCCATAAGTATTTTCGATACAGCTCTCCCACCGGCCCAATTAAGTATATTGACTGCCGGCGCGAAACCCAGGCCCTTAGTTATTATAAGCCATCTGGCAGGTCTGCCGCTCTTTGCCGTCACATCGCGCTCCATGCCCGGCAGACCTTTCCCGAGAAGTCCGTTTCGATACACGCCTCTCAGCATGATGCTGCCCTGCACCTTTGAAAGCAGTTTCGTCTTTGCCGAAATTATCTTAAAGGCTATGTGCACCATACCCTTTTCTATATCTGATCTCATTACCGATATCGGCACATTTGAAAATTCCGATCTATCGTCTCCGTTCAAAAATATGAAAGATCCGGGAAACGAGGCTTCAAGCGCAAATCCCCTCGGCACTTTCAGCGCCATTACTCCAACACCGTTTTCATATTCTCTCTTTTCTACTATTGAGGCTCGGAAATTTTTTCTTCTGTTTCTGATGATCTTGTCGTTTTGAATGTATTCGTTGTATATGCAAACTCCGGACCACTTGCAGTCCGAACAGTCTTTACCTGAAAGTCTGCCGCAGATCAGACAGTCTCCTGTCTCCGCCAGCGGACAGGGACAGTTTGCTGTACCGACATCGGCGCAAAGCTTATTTACATATTTCATGGCAACCTCCAAAAACAAATTGATATATCTACACTTTTATAGATATGCCGCTGTTTTGGAAAGGAGCCTGTACGACAGGCAAGGCTGCCGCCTTCCTGCACTATATATGATCTACAACATCTCAAATCCGTATTCCATAAGACTGTAAGCATCGTTGAACCAGTCAGGAGCGCTCATGACTACGCAGATCACTTCCTCATCACCTCTTTTAGCTGACGCCACAAGAGTCCTTCCAGAGTTTTCCGTATATCCGATCTTTATCCCGTTCCCGCCTTCAAACTGCCGGATTGTTTTGTTCTTATTCCTGAAAGCAAGGTAATCACTGTTTTCTCTTTCAGCATGCCACACGTCTTCTGAAACGATCTGCCTGAACCTGCGGTTTTCCATTGCCTCTGCCGCAATGACAGCCATATCCCTCGCCGTAGTATAATGCTTTTCATCGAAAAGTCCGCTGGGATTTTCAAAATGTGTGCCGCTGCATCCCAGCTCCTTCGCTTTTTTATTCATCATATCCACAAAGTTTTCACGGCTGCCTCCTATTATCTCTGCCAGAGCTTCCGCCGAATCGTTCCCCGAAACCAGCATCAGTCCATAAAGCAGATCCTCTATGGATATCATCTCTCCTGTCTTCAGATATATCGATGATCCCTCTGTCCCTTCCGCCCCGGGCGGCACCTTTACTTTCTGCTTTATGGGACTGTCGTATTTTTCGAGGGTCTGTATGGTAATCATAGCTGTCATTATTTTCGTTGTACTTGCAGGGTACGCCTTTTCATCCGCCGACTTTTCATAAATCACCCTGCCTGTATGCGCATCTATAAGTATCGCCTGCCCTGCTGATATCCCTATATCCTGCGATGACAATCTGACTTCACCGGTCCGCCAGGAGTACACGAATATACCTAAAACGCTGACCGCTGTCACAATGACTGTAAACAATATTTTTTTCTTTTTCATAAAAAATCCCCTCTGTCATTCTACGCAATGAAGAAGGGATTTATTCTAAATCATATATCTATACTTATCTGCTGTGTGCGGAGCATATCGTTCTCTTCCGAGTCTTCATCCCCGTTCACAGCTCTTTCCAGATCTTCTATATCCGGCAGCTCTTTCAGTGAGCTGAAACCAAACTGCTTCAGGAATTCATCGGTAGTGCCGTACAGCATCGGTCTTCCCACCGTATCTGCACGACCCACTTCCGTTACAAGCTTTTTGCGTGAGAGGCCTTCTATCACCCTGTCGCACTTTATGCCCCTCACCGCTTCTATCTCTCCTTTAGTCACCGGCTGTCTGTAAGCAACGATGGCCAGGACTTCAAGGGCTGACTGAGACAGTTTTTTCTGTTTCGCAGGAGTGCAGAGTCTTTCTATATAATCTATGTTCTCCGCTCTTGTTACGAACTGAAAGCACTTGTTCACTTCCCTTATCACTATACCTCTTCCGCTTTTCTCGTATTCTTCCTGAAGCTTCAAACAGCACTCGTAAACTTCCTTTTTATCCACATTGAAAACCTCAGCCATGTCCTTGATATCCAGAGGCTCTCCCCATACGAACATCATCGACTCTATAGCTGATTTCATACTTTTGTTTTCCGCCATATCATACCTCTTCCTTGAATATGTTTTCTGCAGCCTTTACCTTTATATCACCGAATATGTACTTCTGCTCCGCGTCAAGCCTTCTCTCCTTCATCATCTCAAGCACCGATGAAAAAGTGACAGCAACGTCATACATATCGTCTTTCTTCTGGATCAGCTCTCTGAAATCAGCTTCACGCTGCGGCTCTGCCCTGAAAAAATCCTTTATGGATTCCATCTTTTTTTCTGTGGTCAGGCGCTGTTTTTCTGTTCTTATATGGTGTGCTCTTATCTCCTCCAGCCTTCTTTTGCGCTGAAGGAAGGCTTCAAACGCCGTCCTGAATTTATCTATATCGAGATTCAGATATTCGTCCGGCGTGCCTGTATACGAGGAAATATCTTCTTTCGGTTTTTCTATCTGCTTCGAAGTTTCTTCTCTTCTGCTTTCAAGCATCACCGAAATATTTTTGAACCGCTTGTATTCGGCAAGGCGTGCCACCAGCTCCGTTCTCGGATCCTCTGCGAAAGTTTCCCCATCGGTATCCTGAGTTTTGCTCGGAAGAAGCATTTTCGACTTTATCTCCAAAAGCTCCGCCGCCAGCACGAGAAACTCCGACGAGAGGTTTATATTCGCCGTTTCCATCTTGTCTATATAATCCATATACTGGTTTACGATCTCAGATATCCTGATGTCGTATATACTCATTTCCGCGTGTTCTATAAGATATACCAAAAGGTCGAAAGGACCTTCGAACACATCAAGTTTTACTCTGTAGCTCATATCATATGTACCTGCTTATCAGCTCGTTCATCATTATCTCCCACTGGTAAGGATCAGGAGTGTTTTCGATAAGCTTTTCTATCTCTTTCTTTTCATTTTGACTCAGTCTCGTCATTTCTTTAGGACTGATCACCAGAGCCATGCGGCGCGCAGCCTGATACATTTTTTTCTCATGCTCCGGTCTTGCCAGATAATCATCTATGATCCCGGCCATTTTGTCTGTATCCGTCCTTAGACTGCCCTTTATCCCCTGCAAAAGATTTATTATATGGTCGCTGACGATCTTCGTGTCCACGCCGCGGCATTCTTCTATAACCTTTTTTATCTCAAGCAGTTTATCATCATCACTGCACAGAGTAAAATCTCCATTTACAAAATCTTCGTACAGTCCTGTCCCGCGCTTTACAGCGGCAGTCCTTATCCTTAAAAAGTCCGGCTCTATGGCATTCACGACCCTCGCCGTACCAAGGGCATTTTCTTCCGTTAGTTCCTTTCCTCCGACTCCCGGCATGAAATAAATCGAAAGCTCTATACCTCCCGCCTTTATATTCCTGCCTGCTGTTATCTCCTGCTCAGATGTCACCCCTTTATTTATCTTTTCAAGGACTTTATCAGATCCCGACTCAAATCCTGAATGTATCCTGTCGAGGCCTGCGGCTTTAAGCTCCGCATATTCCTCAGCACTGACCTTCGAAAGATTTTCAGCTCTCCCGTAGGATGTTATCCTTTTGATATTAGGGAACGCTTTCCTCAGGTATATCAAAACATCGCTGAGCCTTCCGCTGCTTAAGGCTGTAGTGTTCCCATCCTGCAGGAACACATTCTCTCCTCCCTTTATCAGCCAGTTAGCCATCATATAAAAGCACTGCCTTTCTTCTTCTGTGCCTTCCATGAGCTCTTCGTTCAGCCCGTCTATATCCCATCCTCCCGCAGGGAGTCTGTATTTTTTTATTCTTTCCGCATACTGCACCATGTTGTTTATATCTTCTTTGATGCTGTCTGCACTGTAAGCTTTGAACTTCGTATGTCTGTAAAGCTGACAGAATTTGCATTTATTCCACGTACATCCGTTGGTCACCTGCAAAAGCAGACTGTCCGCTTCACTGGGCGGTCTTATGGGCCCTATCCTGAAAGTTTTCTCCATATCGTAATACCTCTCTTTTGATTTTTATAGTTATTATACATTCATGAAAGAAAAAGGTAAAGCCGCAGGCTATGCAAAATTCTCCCATCTTTGTGATAAAACAAAAAAAGACGCCTGCCAAAACGGCAAGCGTCTTTATATAAAATCAATTATCAATTCTTGGAATATATCGTCTTTGTACTCACTCCGTCCAGCGCACCCAGTTTCCCGGATAATGCGCTTATCGTATCCTGATCGGCTTCTATCGCTATACTTATTATGGACATATTTTTCTGCGGATGAGGTACACCCATACGCCCTATTATGTGGCTGCGATATTCGTGGAGAAGCTGATTCAGATCCGCCACGGAATTTTCATCTTCAACTATTATGCCTATAAGAGCAGTCCTGCTCCCATTTTCACTCATTTAGGACACTCCTTTCAACTTCTCGTCTCTACTTGCTGGCTCGTCTTCCGCCCTTAGCTACGCTGGCCCTTATCTCCGCCTTTGCGATCGCCGTTCTGGCTTTCAAAACATCGTTGGGATTTCCATCCTCCTCATGTTCTCTGAGCCAGTTTTCCGCATTCTCTTTTTCGGCGAGCACTCTGTCCATATCGATATCATCTTTCCATTCGATGGCATCGGTATATATTATTATGCTGTCTTTGACGTCGATAAATCCTCCCGATACAGCAGCTATCTTGAAGTCATTTTTGGCCGTCCCTTTTTCCTGTATGCAGAGTTCGCCTATATCCAGAAGTTTGCACGCCCATGAATGACCGTACATGAAGCCTTCATCGCCGGAAAGAGTCCTGACGATCACCAGCTCCACGTCACCTTTATAAAACATTTTTGAAGGAGTTATTATCTCTAAATTCACACTTCTGGCCATAACGCTCTCCTACTTCTTACTATTCTGGTATTTCTCCACTACTTCATCTATGCCGCCCGCAAACAGGAACATCTGCTCAGGGATCTCGTCGTGTTTACCATCCAGTATTTCTTTAAATCCTCTTACAGTTTCCTTGAGAGGCAGATATTTACCCTGCATTCCTGTAAACTGCTCAGCTACGCTGAACGGCTGAGAAAGGAATCTCTGTATTTTTCTCGCTCTTGAAACTATCAGCTTATCAGAATCAGAAAGTTCATCCATACCAAGTATGGCTATGATATCCTGAAGTTCCTTATATCTCTGCAAAACTTCCTGAACTCCTCTTGCAGTTTCGTAATGTTCCTGACCTACGATAAGAGGATCCATTATTCTCGATGTGGATTCGAGCGGATCTACTGCCGGGTATATACCAAGCTGTGTTATTGCTCTGGAAAGTACTGTCGTAGCATCCAGATGAGCAAAGGTAGTTGCCGGTGCCGGGTCAGTCAAGTCGTCGGCAGGTACGTATACAGCCTGTACCGACGTTATAGAGCCTTTTTTCGTTGAAGTTATCCTCTCCTGAAGAGCTCCCATTTCCGTTGCCAGCGTAGGCTGATATCCTACCGCCGACGGTATACGTCCAAGCAGCGCAGATACTTCCGATCCTGCCTGCGTAAATCTGAATATATTATCTATGAACAAAAGTACGTCCTGGTTTTCCTGGTCTCTGAAATATTCCGCCATAGTAAGTCCCGTAAGAGCGACTCTCATTCTTGCGCCAGGTGGCTCGTTCATCTGTCCGAAAACCATGGCAGTATTTTTTATAACACCCGACTCCATCATTTCATAGTACAGGTCGTTACCTTCTCTTGTTCTTTCTCCTACTCCGGCGAAAACGGATATTCCGCCGTGTTCTCTCGCTATGTTACTGATAAGCTCCTGTATAAGTACCGTTTTCCCTACTCCGGCTCCTCCGAACAAACCAACTTTACCACCTCTCGTATAAGGTGCTATCAGGTCTATTACCTTTATACCTGTTTCAAATATCTGAGCCGATGTATCCTGTTCTTCAAAAGAAGGTGCTTCTCTATGGATAGCTTCCCTGAGAGCAGTTTCAACTTCTCCCTTGTTATCTATCGTATCACCTATTACATTGAACATCCTTCCCAGGACTTCTTTTCCGACCGGCACTTTGATAGGGGCTCCCGTATCTTCAGCCTCCATGCCTCTCCTAAGACCATCGGTCGATGAAAGAGCTATACATCTTGCGACGTCATCGCCTTTGTGCTGTGCGACTTCAGTCACTATCGTACCGCCTTCCTTTGTCTTGATTGTCACGGCATTAAGCAGTTCGGGCATCTCATCTTCATTGAATTTAATGTCGATTACAGGTCCTATGATCTGATCTATTCTTCCCTTGTTCATTTTCGCCTCCTAATTTTGCGCCTCAGAGCCGGCAACGATTTCTATGATCTCATCAGTTATAGCGGACTGTCTCGCCCTGTTCATAGTGAGCGACAGGTTTTCAAGCATATCTCTGGCACTGTCTGTAGCATTTTCCATTGCCATTCTCCTGGCTGCGTGTTCACACGTAGCCGACTCTACTATAGCTGCATAAAGCATCATTTCCGCATACTTGGGAACCAGATAGTTGAATACGTCTTCCATGGATGGTCCGTATTCCACATCTTTTGCATTATGCATTACTTCAGGGTCGTTTTCTATTTCAAAAGGCAGCAGCGTAATGCTCCTTACCTCCTGTTCCATCGAGTTTATAAAGGCGGTATATACGAGAACTATCTCGTCTATCTCACCTTTATCGTACATGCTTATTATCGGCAGCATCATATCTCTGGCTTCCAGGAACGATATATTTTCAGGAGGGCTGAGATAATCACCACAGATATCATAGCCTCTCTTTTCAAAGTATTCCTTTCCCTTCGTGCCTATGGCAAGTATGACAGGTTTTTCAAGACCTGCATTCTCGCCCGCATCTATCCTGCTCTGGGCTTCTTTCAGTATATTGCTGTTGAAGCCGCCGCACAGTCCTTTACAGCTCGTCAGAGTTATATAACACGTCTTTTTTACGTCTCTGCCGCCGGCAAGATATTTTTGCGGGATCTCTTTGCTGTTGTTGAACATCTCCGCTATCGTATTAGTTATGTAGTGTGAGTTTTCATTTGTTTCCTCGAATATGGCCTTCGCTTTTCTGAGTTTGCCTGCGGATACCAGCTTCATGGCATTCGTTATATGCTCTGTGCTTGTAACACTTCTTATACGCCGCTTTATATCCTGTATATTGTCAGCCGCCATTCTCACACCTCCCTTTTTTCTTTCATTTCACTGCGGCCGCTAAATGCCGCAGTCCGGCTGTCTATGCCAACACTTTTCCTGCATCGGCATTTACACTTAAGAATTCCTTTTTACACAGCTCTATTCCTTCTTTGAGCTGCGCCTCAGCCTCTTCACTTAAGACTCCTTCGTCAACTATGGATTTACCTACCTGAGGATAGTGCGTATCCATAAAGTCATACAGCGATCTCTCAAACTCTTTTATGAATTCAACCTTGATATCATCAATGTAATTATTTATTACAGCATATATTATCATTACCTGATTGTATACCGGGATAGGCTGATACTGCGGCTGCTTCAGTATTTCCATGAGGATTTCTCCGTGCTCGAGCCTTGCTTTTGTCTCAGGATCAACATCAGATCCGAACTGAGAGAAGCTTGCCAGCTCGTTGTACTGCGCCAGCTCAAGCTTTATGGAGCTTGCAACCTTTTTCATCGCTTTTATCTGAGCGTCACCGCCTACACGGGATACGGATATACCTGCGTCTATGGCAGGTCTCTGTCCTGAGAAGAACAGCTCTGTCTGCAAGTATATCTGACCGTCTGTTATGGAAATAACGTTCGTAGGTATATATGCCGATACGTCTCCTGCCTGAGTTTCTATGATAGGCAGCGCTGTTATAGATCCTCCGCCCAGTTCATCTGAAAGTTTTGCAGCTCTTTCAAGAAGTCTTGAATGGAGATAGAATACATCTCCCGGATAAGCTTCTCTTCCTGGCGGTCTTCTGAGCAGCAGCGACATTGCACGATATGCTACCGCATGCTTTGACAGATCATCATAAACTATCAGAACGTCTCTGCCCTTATACATAAAGTACTCTCCTATGGCACATCCGGCGTAAGGAGCTATATACTGGAGCGGTGCAACGTCCGAAGCTGTAGCCGATACTACTATCGTATAATCCATGGCGCCTTTGTCTTCAAGGGTCTGAACGAGCTGCGCTACAGTGGATTTTTTCTGCCCTATGGCAACATAGATACAAATAACGTCTTCATTTTTTTGATTTAGTATCGTATCTATAGCGATCGCCGTCTTCCCTGTCTGTCTGTCTCCTATTATGAGCTCTCTCTGTCCCCTTCCTATCGGGATCATGGAATCTATCGCCTTTATTCCTGTCTGTAAAGGCTGATATACCGATCTTCTCTGCAGTACGCCCGGCGCCTGGAATTCCACAGGTCTCGTCTCATTGCTGACTATAGGACCTTTTCCGTCTATTGGCTGGCCTAAAGCATTTACTACTCTGCCCATGAGATCGTCTCCCACAGGAACTTCAACTACTGCTCCTGTAGGTTTTACGATATCGCCTTCCTTGATATTTCTATCGGAGCCCATTATAACGGCACCGACATTGTCTTCTTCCAAATTAAGCGCCATTCCGTATGTATTGCCGGGGAATTCAAGAAGTTCTCCCGCCATACAGTTGTCGAGTCCGTAGACTCTCGCTATACCGTCGCCTACCTGGATGACCGTACCGAAATCGGAAACATCAAGCTCGCTCTTGTAGTTTTTTATCTGTTCTTTTATGACTGCGCTTATTTCTTCCGGTCTAAGGTTCATTTCTTTTCCTCCCTAATTCAAAACAATCTGACTTTCAAGATCGTCAAATTTCTTTCTGATAGAAGCATCTATGACCTTGCCTTCCACAAAGATCTTGAAGCCTCCAATCAGCTTGGGATCTGTTTCGTTAGTCAGTCTCACATTGATTCCGAGAAGTTTTGACACATCTTCCTCCAGTTCTTTCACTCTGTCTTCCTTTAAAGGCACGACAGAATAAACAGTTCCGTAGGAATAGCCTTCCTCTTCATCTATAAGACCTCTGTATACTTTTATTATTTTCTCCAGATGCCCGGTCCTGCCTTTATCTATCAGGACAAAGAGAAAGTTTAAAAATTCTCTGCAAATGATGCTGCCGAAAATTTTTTCCACCGCTTCTTTTTTTTCAGCAGCGGATATTGCCGGATAGCTGATAAAGGCCTTCAGATCAGGATTGTCTCTCATTATCCCGATGACCTGGTCGGCATCTTTCATGATTTCATCTTTTTTCCCTACGTCCCGAGCAGCTTCAAAAAGCGCTGTGCCGTAAGTCAAATCAACCGTTAATTCTGCCATCCCGCACTCCTTGCCTTATTTATAACTTCATCAACAATGGCGTCCTGACCAACATTGCTTATCTCTTTTTCTACTATCTTTTCGGCGGCAAGTATAGCCAAAGCTGCGATCTCCTGTCGCATTTCTTCCATAGCTTTCGCTTTTTCGCGCTCTATGTTCCTCTCTGCCTTCGCCATTATCTCACTCGCCTGACTATTAGCATTTTCTATGATCTCTCTTGCCTGCGCATCCGCCCTTATCTTTGCTTCTTTGATTATCTCGCGTCCTTCGGCCTCTACATTGGCTATACGCCTGTTGTAGTTCTCCATCTTTTCATCCGCACGTCTGTTTACGGCTTCTGCGCTGTCAAAGGCGTCCTGAATGGAGTTTGACCTTGCTTCCATGAAATCTTTCACTTTTTCAAAGAAGAACTTTTTGAGCACAAGAAACAGAACGATTACTGTAATCCAAACCATTATAATCGACCAGTTTATTTCTATGAGCCCTGTATACTCCATTTATCATCGCCTCCTTCCTGTCTGATACATAAGTAATATTTACAGCATTCCAACCAGCGGATTTGCAAACAGCAGCAAAATAGAAACTACGAATGCAAATATCGTCGGTGTTTCGGATACGCCCTGACCAACGAGCATTATCTTCAAAATATCGCCCTGCGCTTCCGGCTGTCTTGCAACGCCTTCAACGGCTCTGCCTGCCGCATATCCCTGTCCTATACCTGTACCTATACCGCAGATCATTGCCATTCCTGCACCCAGTCCTGATAATCCGAGTACGAAAGCTTCCGGTGTAATTCCTGTCATGATAACATCCTCCTTGTCTTTAATCTTCTATATGGTCGCTTAAAGTTATAGCTTCATTGGCAATAAATGCCATGGTCAACATTGAAAATATATACGCCTGTAATACCGGCTCAAACATATCAAAGAATGCATTTGCCGGCAGCGGGATTATTGTATCCAGTATAGGGATACTGCAGAACTGATAAGACAGCGTCGCCAGTCCGCTGTAAACCAGCGACATTACTATCACTCCCGCCAGTATGTTCCCGAAAAGTCGAAGACCGAGGGAAAGAGGCGTAGAAAACATTTCTATGACGTTTATGAATATCATGAACGGATATGGAGAGCACATATGCTTCAGCTTGCCTCCAAACCCCATGTATTTCACTCCTGTTCCCTGTATCAGGAAAAACGTCGTTATCGCCAGCGCAAACGTACAGTTGATATCGCTGGTAACCGGTCTGAAACCGAAAAGTCCCAGAGCGTTCGAAAACAGCATGAAGAAAAATATCGTAGCCATGTACGGTGCGAACACAGTACCCAGCTTCACTCCCATGATGGACTGCACCATTCCGTAGGCTTTTTCTACCACGAACTCAGCAATCACCTGCTTGCCCTTCGGCACCTTCTGAAGTCTGCGAGCCGACCAGCACGCAAGCACTCCTATTATGACCGCCACTATGACTGCCCAAACTACTGTTTCGGTTATGAAGAACGTTCCGTCACCGAAAATAAATATTTTTTTAGGTCCCAGATGCGATAAGTCATGCATACTTATTCCTCCTCTCTGCCCCAGTATTTGTCTTCCTCTTCCTTATCTTCCGCCTCGTACATAGCCTGCACTTCGGGTCTGACCTTTCTCTTGGTATTGAACTCCGGTTTGACAGCGTGAAAATAATAAAGAGGCAGCTTTGATGCTAAAAATCCAAGCAGACACGCAAGTCCGGGAGCAGTCCCCTGTTTTATCGCCAGGAAAAATACTCCGCAGTATATCAATATCCTTATAACGAAACTTATGGTGGAAAATCCCGCGTTCCCACTGTCCAGCATTTTCTTCAGAAAAAAAGCCAGTATGTTAAAATTCACCAGCGCCGCAGCAAATCCTGCCAGCAGAAATACAGCAAACCACAAATCAAAACCTATTATAAAAAGTGATACTATCTGACAGACAGCTATGACTATGAAGCCATATACAGCCACTTGTTTTTTTATCTTGCCGACATCATCCATCCCAGACTATCACCTTTCCTTTAAATTTTCGATTTGTCTATTATTATACACTTATTTGCTATAAATGTAAAACAATTTTTTCAATTTTATTCTTTTATTATTACACAAACAATTCAATAATTTCAACCAATTTTCAGGACATATATATGCTTATGTTAAAGCAATATTTATACTATTTTGCTGTATCTTTACTTTTTTCTCCCACATCCAATATCACGTTTTTAAGCCACTTTTTACTTAGATATCGTTTAGTCAAGATCACACCTTTTACGACTTCTTCAATTTTCACCGCAAGAACGGCAAAGTATATAGGCCAGTCGAGATAAAGAGCTGTCAAAAATGCAGTAGGCACTCCTATCAGCCATACAGTTCCAGTCTCCGTAAACATCGCAAACTTTGTATCGCCTCCGCACCTCAAAGTCCCCGTAACATGCATTGCATTATACAAAGACAGCCACAGCGCAGCTCCGTATACAAACAGTATTTTTCTCGAAAATCCATAGCCCTCTTCTGTAAACTCAAACAGACTGAGCAGCGGCTCTCCCGCAAGTATTATTCCAATGCCCATAGCTATGCCGATGATTATACCTATCCTGATCAGTTTTTTCGACATATTGTAAGCCAGCTCTTTCCTTCCTTCGCCAAGTTTCTGACCTACCAGTATTAGTATAGCGTCTCCTATACTGAAGGATGCAAGTATGAACAGATTATTTATCGTACTGCATGCCTGTATAGCCGCGCCTTCAGTTATTCCCATCCGTGCAAAGGCCGCCACATAAAGTGATGTGCCGATTCCCCAGAGAGTTTCATTGGATGCAGTGGGCGTTGCGTTTTTTATTACTTTTACTGCAAGTTCTTTTCCATAGCGGAAAAATTCATTTATTTTCCCCGAGATCACATTTTTCCTGCCGAATACCATGTACAGGATCAAACACATTTCTATAAATCTCGCAATGGCAGTAGCAAGCGCTGCACCCGCAACACCCATGGCAGGAGCTCCAAACTTTCCGAAAATGAACACATAATTCAAAAATGTGTTGGTCCCAAGGGCTATCACGCTGGCATAAAGCGGCAGTCTCGTCTGCTGCGTAGCTCTGAGCGCTATGGTAAAAGGCTGGGTTATCGCAAGCATGATAAATGTCGGAGCGCATATCCTTACATAGTCCACTCCCGTATCTATAACTTCCGGGAATCTCGTAAATATCCTGAGTATCTGATGGGGAAAAAGTTCCGCCACAATAAAAAACAGAAGGCTTATACCTACCGCAACGGTCAAGGTAAAGCCTGTTGTCTTCCTTATGCTTCCGAAATCTTTTACTCCAAAAAACTGAGATATGAAAGTTGCCGCACCTCCACAGAATCCATATAAAAGCATCCAGTATATAAAGAACAGCTGTACCGCCACCCCCACTGCGTTGAGCTGAAGCTCCCCAAGGCTTCCCACCATCAGATTGTCTATCAGATTCAAACTCGAACCTATGAGGCTCTGAAGAGCTATCGGGAGTGCGACTCTGCCCAGCATACCGATGAGGTCTCTGTTCTTTATATCATTTAAATTATTCTCCATCTTAGATGTCTATTCTCCTTCTTCTCTTTTTGTTATCTCTTTTTTATCTTCTTTCTTTATCCTGTCGGCTTTGATGCTGACATTTCTGTTCCCCGTATCAGAAAGAAGCACATATATCAATATGGCCGCTATGAGCAGAAGCCCGAAACACTCTACCATAAGATCCCGGCTGTAAAGCACTGCCACGATACCCATGATGCCGCTGATGCAGTACATGAGCATGACAGCTCTTCGCTGTCCGAAACCGGCTTTCATTATCCTGTGGTGAAGGTGCTCTTTATCTCCCATGCTTATAGGCTTACCTTTGATAACTCTCCTTACTATAGCAAATGCCGTATCGAATACAGGAAGTCCGAGTACGAGCGCAGGTATGACCAGCACTACTACGGTAGCGCTTTTTACAACTCCTGTAATGGAAAAGGCCGCTATGGCAAATCCCAAAAGCTGAGAGCCGCTGTCACCCATGAATATCTTGGCAGGATTGAAATTGTACGGCAGAAAGCCAAGGGCCGCGCCGGCTATCGTCATCATGGCGATCATAGATGCGTACTGCCCATGGATATACGCCACATAGCCTATGCAGAGCGCCGATATCGCTGCGATACCTGCCGCAAGCCCGTCCAGTCCATCTATAAGATTTATTGCATTGGTTATGGCAACGAGCCACAGCACCGTCATGACGAAGCATACCACGTCTCCCAGCATTATCCTGCCGTCGCCGAAATAATTCGTTATGAATTCTATCCTGAGTCCTGCTATATATACCGCCGAAGCACATATCACCTGTCCCGTGAGCTTTACTATCGGCTTGAGATTTTTCAGGTCATCAATGAGACCAAGTATATATATAAGGGTACATCCAAGCATTGCCGCATTAACGTTTTCCTCATCGTGAGAAAACAGGTACAGCGATACCATTATCCCTGCAAATATAGCTATCCCGCCAAAACGCGGCATAGGCTTGTTGTGCACACGCCTTTCATCTTTGGGTATATCCATGGCGCCTATTTTAGGGGCCGCCCATATGGCCAGAGGCGTAACTGTCGCCGCAACCGCCATAGCCGTAAAGAACGGCGCCCACAATTCAAAACTTGTAGCCGTCACGATCATTCTCCTAACATTACTATTTTAAGTCCCGCTTCTTTAAGTATCTCCACTGAAAGTTCATCAGGGTAGCCTTCCTTGACCACGATCCTGCTTATTCCTGCATTTATTATCATCTTCGCGCATATAACACAGGGTTGATGAGTTATATATATAGCCGCGCCTTCGATACTCTGTCCCAGGGTTGCCGCCTGTATTATAGCGTTCTGCTCTGCATGGAGCGCCCTGCAAAGTTCATGTTTTTCTCCCGACGGCACTCCCAGCTGCTGTCTCAGGCAGCCTCCTTCGCGCTCGCCGCAATGGATAAGACCTCTTGGAGCTCCATTGTATCCGGTAGCCACTATATGCCTGTCCTTCACGATAACAGCGCCCACATGCCGTCTCAGACAAGTGGAGCGTTTAGCAGTAAGCACCGCCATCTCCATGAAATATTCATCCCATCCAGGTCTCTTATCCATATCATTCTCCTTGCTTCATCAGTCTATAATCAATTTATCATCTTGCATATATCAGTAAAATATCTCCGCCAGATACAGGCCGTATGGCGGTGCCGTATATCCCGCGGTTCTTCTGTCACAGGCCTCGATAATACTTTTCATATCGCCGGGAGATCTCTTTTTCAGTCCTATCTCTATAAGAGTTCCCGTTATTATCCTCACCATATTGTATAAAAATCCGTCTCCGGAAACGTGCAGCTCTATCATCCTGCCGTCTTCATAACCTATGCAGGCCTCTCGCTCTGCGCAGATAACATCTGCGGAAAAAATAGTCCTCACCGTCGTTTGCCTCGGATTTCCTCCCGCTGATTCAAAGGACTTGAAATCATGAGTTCCTTTAAGAAAGGCCGCTCCTTCTTTCATGGCTGAAACATCAAGCGGCTCAGATATCCCGCATACGTAGTTCCTTGAAAAAACGTCTTCCTGTCCGCAGTTTTTTATCCTGTATATGTACTCTTTTCCACGGCAGTCAAATCTTGCGTGGAATCCTATCGGCTTCTCCTCTGCTGCAAGGACTCTTACGGCGGGCAGCGCAAAGGAATTTTTCTCCCGGCCTTTCAATGCGTTATTTATTATAAGAGGAAATTTCTCCACAGGGATATTCACATCGATAAAAAAAGACGCCCTCTGTCCAAGCGCATGCACACCGGCATCCGTTCGGCTTGTACCGTTCAGCTCCACTTTACGGCGCAAGGCAGATGATATGGTTTCTTCAAGATATCCCTGCACTGTCCGCGTGTTCGGCTGTTTCTGCCATCCGTGAAACATGGAGCCGTCATATTCGATTGTCAGAAGTATATTCTTTTTCATTTTTCCTATCCATTTATTATATAATACTTCGCCTCTGTTTTACAGTAATTTTCATAAGGATAACGTTCTGTAAACGATCCCGCATAAAATCATGACCTCTCATATAAGAAACGGCCAGACAACGAATATATAAAATATACCGCATCCGCATATATAAGGTCCCAGCGGCTTGACATCATCCCTGGAATACTTCTTCAGCAAAATCCCGGCTGCTGCTGCTATGCCGCTCAAAAGAGAGGCGCCGATGAGCACTGCCACCGTCCCTCTTATGCCGAGGCACAATCCGAGACACGCAAACAGCTTGACATCTCCGAAGCCCATGACATCTTTCCTGAACAGCGCTCCGCCGAGCACTGCCACCATCAGCATAACTCCGCCCCCTGCAAGAGCTCCGAACAGAGGCTGCATGATACCGTCATGATAAGGAATAAATCCAAAGGCAGAAAGCGCCAGCATTATAACGAACTGATCGGGGATTATCATGTATTTCAGATCCGCCAGGCCGATGATCAGCATCGCCCAGCACGCAAACAATCCGGCTGCCGCAAACTGCACATCAAAAAATGAAAGCCGCACCAAAAGACATGCAAACCCAGCAGCATAGATCCATCTCCATGGAAAGCCTTTCACCCGCTGTATATAAGGGTCCGAAATCTCCCGCCTCGGTTTTTCACCGTAATCGCACAGCCATTCAGCCGGCATCTTATTGAAAATATATACTGCGCCGAATCCCGCGATGGTCCCAAGTACGAGAGACGCCGCTATTTTTATTATGATTATCAGCAATTTCCCATCTCCTGTTTATGCTTTATTCTATCAATTTATCTTTTTAACCACAATATCATTTTACTATTTTCAGCTTATTTTCAATGCGGCAGCGCGGCAGGCAAAAAAACTGATTCAGCATGTCAAAGAAAAAACGGCTTTCGGATCACATCCGAAGCCGTTTTTTCATATCATACATATCATATTCACATTACGCTGTTTTTACGCCGTTTTTGCGTCGTTTTTGCGCCGTCTTGATTCGCAGCACCTCTGCTCTGATCCGCAGCCGGCGGTATTTACAGCATATATGCTAATCGGCAAACTCAACGCTCACATCTCCCGTGTCGCAGGTTATCTTGATGACGTAAGCTCCGTTTCCATACTGGTAACGTCCGTCTTTTCCCGAATAGCTTTCACCGTTCACACTGAAATCACCTGTATCGACATCCGCTACCACGCTGTACATGTCTTCACCGGCATCTGTTACAACATCTACATCTCCAACATCAGACTGTATATCGACAGCGCCGCTGAGACTTCCATAGAACGTAATATCTCCCGTATCCAGCTTCGCACTGAACGCTCCGCTGCTCACATCGCTGCATACTATATCGCCGTAGTCGCTTTCGACATTCATTCGTCCCGTCTCACATGCTGTAACGTCTATATCGCCAGTCTCCGATATAAGCGACATATTCTCGGCATTGACATGCTCCACCTGTATATCTCCGTGATGGCTTCGCACATCTATACTTTCAAAGTCTATATCTGCACAGCTTATTTCTATAAGCGGATATCCGCTGCTGCCGAGATTGACATATACTCCGTCCTTTGCTTCATCTTTTACATCTATTTTTAATACCCCGTTTTCAACATACATTTCCGGTCTTGTCATATCATCGCTGTAATATGCCGTCGCGAAAGTTTCTTCTCCCTGATATATCTGTACATCTGCATATCCGTCTAACTGTATTGAACTGAATTCCTCACCCTGAAGTTTTTCACTTATCCTTTCTTCAGACGGTACATTTATCCACGAATATTTATCTGAAAGTTTATCCATGGATTCTACTCCCCCTGTCAGATATCCTACGATAAACAGTATGAACCCGGCTCCTACTACAGACGCGCATATCAACCAAAACTTTTTGATTCTCCTGTTCATCTATCTTACCTCCTTATCGTAATTCCATTTGCCAAAGTCTGCGCTGCCTTCTCTTCTGAGCTTTCTCTTTTCAAGCATTTTTCTTACAGCGCGCACTGAAGCCTTGACGACTTCTTTAGTCCCCTTTGCAACTAAATATCCCAAAACGGCAGATACGCCCAGTCCCATGAGGCCTATCCCTATGAACAGACAGGCAGTCGCCGGCGCCACTACTGTTGCAAGCGCTCCTATCACGAGACATCCTATGCTGGCTGCCGCCGCTCCTATCAGACATGCGATTATTCCTGCGACACAACTTATGAATACAGCTATTGCAGCTATTGCTATACACAGGAACACGATTATAAGCGGTATTGAAACAGGTGCTGAACATATCCCTATTATTATCCATTTCGCTGCCGCAAAGCCCTTTTTAGCAACCGGTATATCGTCGTCGTCGAGAAGTTTCACCGCATATTCGGATTTTATCTGCCCTGCCACCTTTTTTGGATTTCCCAGAGCTTTTATTACATTATCTTCGTTATCTTCCCCTGCTTCATCAAAATATTCTTCGTAGTATTCGACAGCCGCCTCCACTTCTTCTTCGGGAAGCTTCGACAATTCTTTTCTCAGTTCATCAATAAATACTTCTCTATTCATGATCTCCACCTCCATCCTCTTTTTCGCCATGTGTATTTTCTGCTGTTTTTGCGGTTTGTTTATCTGCGGTCCCTACGGTTTGTTTGTCTGAGCTCTCTGCGTCTTCTGTTGTTTTCTGGGACGCGGCTCCGGCACTGTCCTTCTCATATCCGACCGGCCGCTGATCCGCCGTCTCAGGATCGCGCAGAAAAGTATCTATCGCTGTTTTGTAATCTATCCACTGCTTTTTGTACTCTGCAAGCTGTGCTTTGCCTGTCTCAGTTATAGAATAATATCTCCTGTTCCTACCCTGATAAGGTTCATCGTATGTCTCACACAACTTTTCCTTCTGGAGTCTCCTGAGTACAGGATAAAGAGTGGATTCCGATACAATTATCGCTTTTTTCATCTGCTGTGTTATCTCATACCCGTAAGTATCCCCCCTGCTCAAAATCGCCAAGGCGCACGCGTCCAGCAGACTGGATTCAATTTTAAACGCCATGATTACCTCCTTATCTCAAACTACTCAAATACTTCCACGTATTGTTATATTCCATCATATATGATTTCCTGTTTAATACTATACGCTGTATAATATTATTTGTCAACAATTAAATTTAAATCTCATAAATAAATCTTTAGGAGAGAGCAATTTGGGAAGCACGAGCTTCATGAATACGAATTTGGGTCTGCTAACTTTGGCACACTAAATTCAAGGTTTCCAGAAACCGAAAATTTTATGCTTTTACGGATTTCTGCTCTTAAGAGCATAGGCCTTGCGGCTGGAGCTTTCGGGATGTGATGATTTAGGTGAAGGCTTTCAGCGGAGGTATGTGAGGAATTTAGGTAGAGACCTTCGATATGGAATTTGAAGATTGGGATAGAAGTAGAAATTAGTATTGTGATAAAAATGGATAAGGGGATAGTAGTGCAGATTAAAGCGGCAGAAGCGGGCTATAGGATAAGTTTATGTCAGATGGATAGAGATTAAATGACTTCCAGCCGGATAAAAGCAGATCTTATTTTACAGATCGGCAGATCTAAGCGTTTTGCCATACATTGTTACTGTCTTCATCGCAAGGACTTTGAGGGAGTCGACAACAAAATCGTATTTTTTGTCAAGATGCATATCCTCGCATACCACCGACAGCTCGGTGCATCCCATTATTACAGCATCGCACCCTTTATTTCTCATATGCTCAATAACTTCATCCACTTCTTTTTCATCGACAGGAAGACCTGCCTTAACGCAGCTGTAGATTATGTGGTTTACTTTTTTCTGATATTCTTTGTCCGGTGCGACGCAGCATACATTTTCTTCTTTGCCGTAATAACTGTAAGTCCCTGAAGATATCGTCCCTTCCGTTGCCAATATGCCCAATTTTATGCTTCCAGAGGCTTTTGATGCAGATGATGTCCCGCTTTCTTTTCGGTCCTTCCCGCAGCATTTGTCCGCCGCATAGCGTATCGTCTCTTTTATTATATTGATGACCGGTATTTTCACGGATCTTTCGATATCTTCAAAAAAATAATGAGCAGTATTGCACGGTATGACTATAAACAGGCATCCCGCCTCCTCCAGCATTTTTGCATCATCAGTCATATCTTTGAGAGGGGAATCTTTGCTTTTTCCGAGAATATAGTCCGTCCTGTCGGGAATAGTGGCATGATTGGATACGAGCATATTTATATGCTCCTGATCTGTTTCCGCTTCAGTCATTCTTATTATGAGATTCATAAAATAAACAGTTGCCAGAGGACCTATGCCTCCCAGCACGCCAACCGAATTTTTCATATCTGCGCCTCCAAATGTCCCCGCACGCCCAAAATGCACGTGTCTTTATTTCCTGCCTTCCAGCTTTAAGAATCTGTTGAATCTTCTCTTCTGTGTGAACATGAAATACTTCACATACAGCTTATGGATGATATTCTTTTCACCCCTGTAATCGATAGGATTGGATACCTTGCCTTCCCTGTAAAGTCTCTTCACCTGCTCTTTCAGCTCATCGCTGCCGCAATAAGCCAAAACTATGGATTTAGGCACTACGGTGTACAGATTTTCATTGTCCGCTATGACTATCTTATTGTCAAACTTCTTATTGTATATAAGATCGTCCACTATCCATTTTACAGCGTTGAATCCGCTTCCTGTAATGTAGAAATTGCTCCTGCCGAGCCTTGTGTTTATTTCAAAATACTTGTATTTGCCGTCTCTTTCATCGTACTTGATATCGAAGTTGGCAAATCCTGTATAACCTGTTTCTTCAAGGAATTTTATAGACTTGTCCATGACATCTCTGTCAACGGTATTTATTATCGCCACAGGATTTCCGATGGCTGCATCTCCGTGATCCTCCAGTATAGTATGTCCGAAAGACATGAATCTAACCTTGGAATTCCTGTCGCAGTAACAGGTGAGTATATGCATGTAATTGTCATCTCCCGGGATGAAATCCTGAACGAGGAATTTATAACCGTAGGAGCTTTTCTCAAGTTCTGACAACATCCCTTTGAGCTCTTCCATGCTGTTGAACTTGAAAACTTTCTTCTTGCCTTTGAACTCTGCATAATGATATTCTGCACTGCTTGCAGGTTTTGCTATAACAGGGAAATCAAATGGGAGCTTTAGCGGAGTCTTTTCCTTGACATCGTATACGAAGGTTTCAGGATAATCCACTCCCGTCTTTTCACATATATCATAAAAACTGTCTTTAAGCACAAGCTTATTTAAAAGCTCCTCTTCTATATAAGGAATCACATAGTACTTTTCAAGCACGTCTCTGTTTTCGATTATCATCCTTACATACCAGTCGCCGCAGGCGATCAGAAGGAGTTTCTTCTTTCCTTCATACTGCTTGCCAAGCGATACGAGCCTGTCCATAAAAGTATCAAGCTCGTTCATCTTCGGCTCTATTATGTTGTCTATTATGCTCGAATAGGAATTGAGCCAGTTTTTCACAGTGCTTATAGCTATGGATTTTATTTCATACTCTTCGTGAAAGGATCTTGCGAGGCTGTAAGTCGTTATATCTCCTCCCAGGATCACCGGAATAAATTCTGTTTCGTTTGATTTCATAATTATCATACCTCTGTTTTTATCATTGAATTTCATGATAACATCATTATATTCTTATATCAATAATCTTTTAACCCCTATCAGATCTGAAAATATTCAAATATGTTTTATTATATCACTGTTTTGCCGTAAAATACATTTCACCGTATAAAAAAGCATGATCTGTTCTAATCAATGCAGACGTTCCATTGATATGTGCCGTATATTCTGCTATATTAAAACACATAAAAGGAGACTATGCTTATGAATTACTTAACGTATTTACCCGTGTTTGATAACCTGACAAAGCCGCAGCAGGCCTCTCTTACCAACTCAGCTTTTGTTTGTAAATTCAATAAAAACGAAATCCTGCACAACGGCTCTCAGGACTGCACAGGTCTTATCCTGGTGCTGTCGGGTCAGCTCCGTGCCTTTACAATATCCGACGGCGGCAGAGAGATCACAATGTATCGTCTCTTTGAGCGCGATATTTGCCTCTTTTCCGCTTCATGTATAATGAACAGCATCCAGTTCGACATAACTGTCACAGCGGAAAAGGATACCGAAGTTTTAGTGATCCCGTCGGAAATCTATAAGAACATCATGGATGTTTCCGCACCCCTTGCCAACTATACAAACGAAGTCATGGCAAGCCGGTTTTCGGACGTTATGTGGCTGATAGAGCAAATCATGTGGAAAAGTTTTGACAAACGGCTTGCAGATTTTCTCCTAAGTGAAGCTAACATCGAGGACTCCGACACTCTTAAGATCACCCACGAAACCATCGGCAACCATTTAGGCAGCCCGCGGGAAGTGGTGACACGAATGCTGAAGTATTTCGTAAACGAGGGTCTCATCTCCCTCTCCCGCGGAACTATAAAGATCATAGACAGGGGAGGTCTTGAGAAAATAACAGACCAATAGAACACAAACCAATAAATAAAACGCTGAGTATCTCAAAAAGAAATTCTCCGCGCTTTTTTGACATATCCCTGCACATCGGCAGAAATCAAACTATCCTATATCTCCCCTACAGCATTGCCTCAATCTGCTCTTTCGGCATATATCCCACAGCTTTGCTTTCAAGCTTTCCATCTTTGAGTACAGCAAGCATCGGAATGCTCGTTACCTGAAACTTTGCCGCAAGCTCAGGCTGCTCGTCAACATTGACTTTTCCGACCTTAACATCGCTTCGCTCATCTGCGATCTCAGATACAACAGGACCTACCATACGGCAGGGACCGCACCAATCAGCATAAAAATCCAGAAGTACAGGTATATCGGAATTCAAAACTTCCCCTACAAAATTTTCTTTATTGATTTTAATTACAGACATTTTCATATCCTCCTTTGCTTTATCATGCTCATATTATAGCTGATATAAAACCCAATTTCTGTGATATTATCACGCAAGACCCTTTCTGTTTCTTAATCTGCAGATCGACTGGGTCATAGTTCCCATCGGGCAGAAAGCACACCATGTTCTCGGCTTAAAGAAGATCATGACGATAAGACCGATCAGAAAGGATGTGAGCATAACACTGTAAAAACCAAAGCCAAACTGCGCCACCCAATCAGGGAACACGCTTCCCGAATACGTCCATTTCCACGGAACACGGAACGTCCAAAACAGCTTGATCGCTTCACTCAGACTCCCGGCGCCGCTTGCCACAAGATAAGTCTGGAATACCATGATCCCGAACATAGCCATGAAAAATATCAGAAAACCGTATCTGAACCACTTTGACGCCATCCATTTAGGCGTAGGACGCACTCGTGAACATTTGAGATCTCCTCCGAGCTTACAGTACAATTGTCCTCTGCCGCATAGATGATTGCAGAAAAATTTGTTGCCGCCGAAAGCTGCAAGTATGATGGGCAGCAGAAAGTCGATCATCCCAAGCCAGGCAAACAGAATATTAAAAAATCCCAACGCAAAATATAAGACCGACCATATCCATAAGTAATCATACCAGTGTTTTTTCCCTGTGTTCATATATTCCCCCTGCTTTCTATCCTGATGCTGTTTGCCGGACAGTCTTTTTCACACTTACCGCACCCTACACATATGTCTTCATTGACTTTTGCAAAACATCCTCTATCCACCTTTACCGCTCCAAGGGGACAGATTATCTCACAAGCTCCGCAGGCAACACAGAGTGTTTTATCTACGGCCGCACAACCTTTAGACGCCATCCTAACTCCTCCGATCATAAATTTTAGATTTTGTTTAAGGCATTATCCCTTTTCCGTTTTTCTGTGTCATTATATAAATTCGCCGTACTGCTTTCAGTGATGTTGTCACATAAAAAACGGCATACAAAAAACAACTGTGAAAGGCAGTCCTCCCTGTCTGTCACAGTTGTTTTAAATCTACAAGATATTGCCTGCTACAGCTTCCATTCCGTTATGTCGGTATGCAGCAGTTTATGTGCTCTCGGAGAGAGCGGTTTTTCGAGGAATTCCTCATAGCACATATTGACAGTAGGATTTTCGTGTGAAAATCTGAGCTTAGCAGTGCTGTCCATGCCATAAAGGGTCTTGCCTCTTTCTTCCGCCATCTCTATTCCGTCATGTATAGGCTGACCACCTCCGCCTGCACAGCCTCCAGGACATGCCATGACTTCAACGAAATCATACTCAACCTCACCGTTCTTAATGGCGGTCATGAGCTTCCTCGTATTTCCAAGGCCGTTGACAACAGCCACTTTGACTGCGACGCCTTCTATTTCGAATATGGCTTCTTTCCATCCCGACATTCCTCTCACCTTCTTGAAGGCTTCCGTTTTAGGATTTTTACCTGTGAGGAGAAAATGAGCGGAACGCAGTGCAGCTTCCATAACGCCTCCGGTAGCTCCAAAGATTATGCCCGCACCCGTTGCTTCTCCGAACATATCATCAAACGGAGCTTCTTCAAGATCGTTGACTTTGATCCTGTCAGCGTTGATCAGTCTTCCCATCTCTCTTGTCGTGAGTACGAGATCCACGTCTTTCCCCGCACCCGAATCATCGACTTCTTCTACTCCGCACTCATATTTCTTCGCCAGACAAGGCATTATTGAAACAGAATATATCTTCTCAGGATCTATGCCGAGCTTCTTGGCGATAAACGTCTTGCTCATAGCGCCGAACATCTGCTGCGGCGACTTCGCACTGGACAGATTCCCTGCAAATTCAGGAAATTCGTTTTTTACGAATCTTATCCAGCCCGGACAGCAAGATGTGAACAACGGCCATTTATGCTTTTCTTTTTCCTTGAATCTCGATACAAACTCGCTTCCTTCCTCCATGATCGTAAGGTCAGCCGTAAACGCCGTATCAAATACATAGTCAAATCCTATCTGTTTGAGAGCAGCCACCAATTTGCCCATAGTGCTCTCTTCTCTGTAAAGTCCTACACTTTCACCCCATGCCGTACGAACTGCCGGAGCTATCTGCACCATCGTTATCTTGTCAGGATCAGCCAGCGCTTCCAGCATTTTATCTGTATCATCTCTTTCCCTGAGAGCTCCAACAGGGCAGTGAGTTATACACTGTCCGCATAAACTGCAATTAGTATCATCTATGGAAACATTCTGAGAAACGCCTACTGTCGCTCTCATTCCGCTTCCCGTAAGGTTCCATACATCCATAGTCTGGACTTTATCGCATATCTGTATACATCTCATGCACTTTATACATTTGGATGCATCTCTTACGAGAGGTCCTTTGCTGTCCCATCTGCTTTTTTCAGCTATGTTCTTATACGGTATATCCAAAAGACCAAGATCGTTTGCTATCTTTTGCAGACTGCAGTTGCCGCTCCTTACGCATGTGGCGCATTTGCAGTCATGATCTGAAAGTATAAGACTTATATTTATCCTTCTTGCATCTCTGACCTTAGGGCTGTTCGTATAAATACGCATACCCTCTTCGACCGGAGTATTGCAGGCCGTTATCAGCGTTTCCATGCCTGCATTCTCAACTACGCAGGCTCTGCACGCACCGATTTCATTTATACCTTTTAAAAAGCACAGATGAGGTATATCTATGTCAACCTTAAGAGCGGCTTCCAGAATAGTGGTGCCTTCGCTTACCGATATATTTTGATCGTTTATGCTTAAATTTACCATTTGTTGTTCCTACCTCCTCTGAATGCTCCGAATCCGTTAAAATCACACCTCAGACATCTTCCAGCTTCCTGAAGAGCTTCTTCTCTGCTGAGTCCCTGCTCTATCTCAAGGAAATCGCTGCCTCGCTCTTTAGCATATCTCAACTTCATCTCCGCCCTTCCGCAAGGCTTCTTATCCATCGTCACAGGACGAGGTATATCTATGTCCACACTTATTTCATGGTGATAGCCGAGATACTCATCTATATTAGCGGCTGCTACTTTTCCGGCAGCTATGGCATTTATTACCGTTGAAGGTCCTGTTACACAGTCGCCTCCTGCGAAAACGCCATCGAGGTTTTCTATTTCGCTGGATTTGTTCGCAGAAACAAGCCCCCTCTTATTATTGATAGGAATTCCCGAATCTTCGAAGCTGTGATAATCTATTCCCTGCCCTATAGCAGAAATCACTATCTGACAAGGTATACATTCCTCTGCGGAGTTAGCCGGTACAGGTCTCGGCCTTCCCGATTTATCCGATTCTCCTGCAATCTGCGGCTGTACCCACAGAGCTTTCACTTTATTATTAGCACCGCTCTCTATCCTTACAGGCGCTTTCAGCTCTATAAGAGTACATCCTTCCGCTACTGCTCCGTCAATTTCCTCAGGAAGCGCCGTCATATCAGCTTTTCTTCTTCTGTAAACTATGTTTACTTCCGAAGCGCCAAGTCTTTTCGCTGTTCTTGCAACGTCCATAGCAACATTTCCTCCGCCTATGACTACTACAGACTTATTCCTGAAATCAGGCATTGCATCGTCTCCGATCCCTCTCAGCATTTCAACCGCAGGTATAACTCCGTCGCAGTATTCCCCGTCTATGCCCAGCGCTTTATGTGTATGGGCTCCTATGGAAATAAATACGGCATCGTATTCTTTTATCAGGTCTTTTACTCCCTGCTCCTTGTCCATATCATAGCTTGTCTTGACTTCAACACCTGCTGATAAAATAGCATCTATGTCCCACTGCAGACGTTCTCTCGGAAGCCTGTAGTTAGGAATGCCGTATCTCAACATTCCGCCCAGCTGACTTCTCTTTTCAAATACAACTGGTTTATGTCCCATTATCGCAAGGAAATAAGCCGCTGAAAGTCCGCTCGGACCTCCTCCTATTATGGCTACGCGTTTGCCCGTATCATCCATTTTTTCCGGTACAGGTACGGTCTCACTGCAGTTGTCTACAGCGAATTTTTTCATTCCTCTTATATTTACGGAGGTATCTACAAGCTGCCTTCTGCATCTCTCCTCACAAGGATGCTCACATATATGCGCGCACACTGTAGGGAACGGGTTGTCTTTTCTTATGAGTCTTACAGCATCGTCATATCTTCCTGCGCGTGTAAGAGCTATGTAACCAGGTACATCCACTCCCGCAGGACATTTATCTACACACGGTACAGGCTGTTTCATTTCCTGTATGCTTGCAGAACATCTGTTGTGCAGGATATGCTCTTCATAGTCTTCCCTGAATCCCGAAAGTCCTCTCAGCACCATATTGGCGGCTTCACTGCCTATGGCGCAGTCCGCAGAATCTCTTATAGCTATTGCCGTATGTTCCAGCAGCTTCAGATCTTCCATTGAATTCTCTCTATCGAGAGAAAGTATGTTGTCCAGTATATTAAGCATCTGCCCTATGCCCACTCTGCACGGTACACACTTGCCGCATGACTGTGCATGGCACAGTTTCAAAAACGATTCTGCCATATCCACAGGACACTGTCCCGGCGGACTTGCAGCTATCCGTCTTTCAATATCCTCATAAAGACCTTCTACTACAACCTGAGCCTTGTCCTTCGTTTTAAAATCGAGTCTGCTCATTATGTTGTCACCTCACCTTTCTCCGCTAAAAAATTATCAATTATCTTAATTTTACAACAAATCAGTTATAAAATAAAGCTAAACACAGCAAATAAAAGGTGCTAAATTTCTAATCATATCATATTTCCTATAACTTCCCGCATCTCAGACATCTCTGAAATTCTATTCACTCTGCGTCTCAGCTCCGCTGCTCCTCTCATTCCTTTCACATACCACCCTACGTGTTTTCTTATTTCTCTTACCGCAACTTTATCACCTTTATCCTCCGCAAGCATAGCAAGATGATCAAGTAACATATTTATCCTATCACTATCAGAAGGTACAGGAGGCACTTCCTCACCTCTCCACAAAGCTATCGCTTCTCTGAATATCCACGGATTACCGAGAGCACCTCTTGCCACCATAACTCCATCACAGCCCGTTTTTTCCATCATGTCGACAGCATCTTTTCCGCTCATTACGTCCCCGTTGCCTATGATCGGAACTTTTACACTTTTTTTCACTTCCGCTATAACATCCCAGTCAGCCTCTCCTTCGTAGTACTGCTCTCTGGTCCTGCCATGCACCGATACGGCCGATACTCCCGCAGATTCAAGAGCCAGTGCTGTCTCGACTGCTGTGTTTTCATAACGCTCAAAGCCTTTTCTTATCTTTGCAGTCACAGGTTTTTCTGAGTTCTTCACCATTGCGCTTACCACATCGTAAAGAAGATCCAGCTTCTTAAGCAGCGCCGATCCGTCTCCGTTTTTGACTATTTTAGGCACAGGACATCCTACATTCAGATCGAGGATAAGGTTTTTTCTGTCGTTCAAATTCTTGGCAGCAAACGCCATGACTTCCGGATCGCTTCCGAATATCTGAAAGGCTACATTTTCTTCTCCCTCTCCTATCTCAAGAAGTCTGTCCGTCTTTTTATCTCCATACCACAGTCCCTTGCCGCTGACCATTTCCGTATATACTAAAGAAGCCCCTTGCTTTGTGCAGAGGCTTCTCATCGTTTTATCCGTTATTCCAGCCAGCGGAGCCAGTACAAATGGTGTTTCTATCTCTATCTCACCTATCTTAAAGGCTTTCTGTAACATAATCGCATTCTCGCCTTTCTGTTCTGGATTCCGTTTTCTTATTTCTCTTGTTTTTTCTGTAAATAAGCTCAAGGCCTTCGAGAGTCAGCATCTTATCGACATAGTCTATACAGTCTATGCCTGAGTCTATCAGGGAAGCCAATCCTCCTGTTGCTATGACTTTCACTTCCGCTCCAGTCTCTCCGCTGTATTCCTTCAGTTCTTTTTTCATCTTATTTACTATATAATCCACCATCCCCATATGTCCGTATACAAGTCCGGACTGCATACTGTTGATGGTGTTCCTGCATATAACGTGTCCCGGCTCTTCCAGCTCTACCTTAGGGAGCTTGGCTGTTTTTTCAAACAGTGCTTCCGAAGAGATCTTAAGCCCAGGCGCTATTGTACCGCCGATGTACTCCGCCTTTTCTGAAATAGCACAAAAAGTCGTTGCCGTACCGAAATCTATTATTATCAGCGGCCCGCCGTATTTCGCATGAGCTGCCACCGCGTTGACTATCCTGTCAGACCCCACCTGCTTAGGATTGTCATATTTTACTACAAGGCCTGTCTTTATACCAGGCCCTACGACGATAGCCTTTCTATGAAAATACTTCACCGAAAGATGCTGAAGCGTATATAAGACCGAAGGTACTACTGTGGATATTATAACGTCCTTTACGTCATCCACTTTTAATCCTTCATAGTTGAAAAGCTGTCCTATTATCATTCCGTATTCATCGGCGCTTTTATTGTTGTCAGTTTCGAGTCTCCAATTTGTTATCATCTTTCCTTCTTTGAAAACTCCGAGTACAATGTTAGTGTTTCCCACATCAAATGCCAGTAGCATGGTATTCTCCTTTTGCTCTGCTTTTATTTACTGTGCTGCAACAAATCAATAGGCGGTTAAAAAACCGCCTATCATTATATCATATTATATTGATATCCAAAACACTTTTATTTGAGAGTAATAAGCACGTCTCCGGAATTTACTGAAGCTCCCTTTGAAGCTACTATCTTATCAACAGTGCCTGCTCCCGGTGCCATGATCTCATTTTCCATCTTCATAGCTTCGAGGATAACGAGAACGTCACCCTTATTAACCGGCTGACCTTCCATAACCTTTACATCCAGTATAGTTCCAGGCATTGGAGATGTAACTGTCTGAGCGCCGGCAGGCACTTCAGCTGCAGGTGCTGCCGCAGGAGCTGGAGCTGCCGCAGGTGCCGGTGCTGCCGGAGCCGGAGCTGCCGCAGGCGCAGGCGCTGCTGCAGGTGCCGGTGCTGCACCGTTAGCTTCTTCCACTTCAACTGCATATACTGTTCCGTTAACAGTAATATTATACTTCTTCATAACTAACATTCCTTTCGATAATATTGATAATATTCTCAATGACTATGATTACGCTTTTGGCGTTTAAAATCTTCTGCTTTCAATACAGTCTTCTATTGCTGCATTGGACCACGTCGTGCTGTCTCCGGAGATCCTCTTTATCTTTCTCACCACGAGGTTTCCCGTACCGCCTTCACTCTGATAAGCTGCGATAGCTGCCGCAATCACTGCTGCCAATGTATCGTCCGTATTTGAAGTCGTTGCTGCAGGTGCGGCTACTGAGGGCGTGGCGGCGGCTTTTGTCTCTTCCTTAGACGCCTTATCTCCTTTCGTCGCCATTGTCATACATTTTCCCATAACTGCTACGAACGCCCACAACAGGATGAGTACACAGAATGTGATACCCATACCCATAAGCATCGTAACTGCCGATCCTGCCATCTTTTCACCGAAAGACAGCGAATGCATTGTATCGGGGTTTGAAAATAACTCCATTAAACTCATTGTTGTGCCACCTCCTACAATGGAATGTTACCGTGCTTCTTAGCAGGTAATGATTCTCTCTTAGTGCTGAGCATATCGAGCGCGCTGATTATTCTCTGTCTTGTCGTAGCCGGTTCGATTACATCGTCTACATAACCAAGGCCTGCCGCTACATAAGGATTGTTGAATTTCTCTTCGTATTCGGCAACTCTTTCTTTTCTTACAGCATCAGGATCATCAGCTTCTTTTATTTCTTTCTTTATCGAAGAAATGATATTTACCGCTCCGTCTGCTCCCATTACTGCTATCTGTGCAGTAGGCCATGCCATTACGAGGTCAGCTCCCAGTTCCTTGTTGCACATTCCTATGTATGCGCCGCCGTAAGCCTTTCTGAGGATAACGGTGATCTTAGGAACTGTTGCTTCGCAGTAAGCATAGAGCATCTTTGCTCCGTGTCTTATGATACCGCCGTATTCCTGATCCGTTCCAGGGAGGAATCCCGGTACATCTTCTATCGTAAGAAGCGGAATATTGAATGCATCACATCTTCTGATAAATCTTGCCGCCTTATCGGAAGCGTTTATGTCGAGACAACCTGCTCCGAACTTAGGCTGATTTGCTATAACTCCAACTGTAGCTCCATCCAATCTTATGAAGCATGTAACGATGTTCTTCGCATAATGAGGCATAACGTCAAACAGCTTTCCTTCGTCAGCTATCTTAGTTATAACGTCATAAATATCATAAGCTTTGTTAGGATTGTCCGGAATTATATCGTTAAGCTCAGGTATCAGTCTGTTTACATCATCGTTCGTAGCGTAAACAGGTGCAGTTTCCATATTGTTTGAAGGCATGTAGCTGAGAAGCTCTCTTACCATGAGAAGAGTTTCTTCGTCATCTTTGCCTACAAAGTGAGCTACGCCGCTTACTGTATTGTGAGTCATTGCTCCTCCCAGCTGTTCAGCGCTGACTTCTTCGCCGGTTACAGTCTTTATAACGGCAGGACCTGTTATGAACATCTGGCTGGTCTTGTCCACCATGAACACGAAGTCAGTGATCGCAGGAGAATATACAGCTCCGCCTGCGCATGGTCCCATTATTACTGAAATCTGAGGGATAACTCCCGAAGATATTGTATTATTGTGGAATATTTTTCCGAAACCTGAAAGCGCTGCAACACCTTCTTCAACTCTGGCGCCGCCGGAATCCTGAAGTCCTACTACCGGTGCTCCCATCTTAAGAGCCATGTTCTGAACTTTCACTATTTTTTCGGCATGATACTCACCAAGAGATCCGCCGCTTACTGTGAAGTCCTGAGCAAAAGCGAATACGAGCCTTCCGTCAACCTGACCATAGCCTGTTACAACACCGTCGCCCGGCAGGTCTTTTTCTTCCATGCCGAAGTTGGTGCATCTGTGCTTGACAAAAACGTCAACTTCAACAAAGCTATCTTTATCAAAAAGAATATCAAGTCTTTCTCTCGCAGTAAGCTTGCCCTTCGCATGCTGCGCTTCAATTCTTTTTTCTCCTCCGCCCTGCAGAATCTTTTCTTTTCTGGTGCGGAGATCTTCAAGCTTATTCATTTATGCTTCCTCCCTTAAAGTATTTTGGATGTTCTGTTAAAAAACCATATGTATATAAAATACCACTCTCACTATACCGTAAACACAAAAAATTTGCAACTTGTTTTTGTTTGTATACATTATTCATATGCTATTCATATGTTTTTACCGAAATTTTTGTGGAGAGGATACTTATCTGTAAGCTCCTTGACTATATCCCTGGCCTGCTGTATTGCGTCAGCGCTGTTCGGATCATCTATTACAAGCGCTATGGCTTCAACTGTTTTTCTCACATCATCCTCTTTGAATCCTCTTGTCGTCATAGCCGGAGTGCCAAGTCTGAGCCCGCTGGTAACGAAAGGACTCTGCGGATCATTAGGAACAGCATTTTTATTCGTCGTTATATTGGCTTCATCAAGAAGATGCTCAGCTTCCTTTCCCGTAACTCCTTTGTTCACCAGGCTTACCAGCACGAGGTGATTGTCCGTGCCTCCGGAAACGAGATCAAAGCCCTTCGCTATAAGAGCATCCGCCAGCGCATTTGCATTGGCAATGACCTGCTTCTGATAGTCTTTAAAGCTCGGCTCCATAGCCTCTTTAAAACATACTGCCTTAGCCGCGATTATGTGCATGAGAGGGCCACCCTGAGTTCCCGGGAATATAGCCTTGTCTATAGCCTTTGCATATTCCTCTCTGCACAGTATGAGTCCGCCTCTCGGACCTCTTAGGGTCTTATGGGTAGTGCTGGTCACGATGTCCGCATACTCCACTGGATTTGGATGAAGGCCTGCTGCCACAAGACCTGCGATATGCGCCATGTCCACCATTAGCATAGCTCCCACTTCATCGGCTATCTCTCTGAATTTATCAAAAGGTATGATCCTCGGATAAGCGGATGCTCCCGCAACTATGAGCTTCGGTCTGTGCTTGAGCGCCAGTTCTCTCACATTGTCGAAGTCTATCATCTCAGTTTCAGGATCGAGTCCGTACTGTACGAAATTATATGATTTTCCTGAAATATTCACCGGGGAGCCATGTGTAAGATGTCCTCCGTTGGAAAGGTCCATCCCCAGCACAGTGTCGCCATAATCCAGCACCGCCTGATACACTGCTGTATTTGCATTGGCTCCAGAATGCGCCTGTACATTTGCGTGCTCAGCCCCGAAGATCTTCTTCGCACGATCTATTGCAAGCGCTTCCACCTCATCGACAAACTCACAGCCTCCGTAGTATCTCTTGCCGGGATATCCTTCGGCATACTTGTTGGTGAGCGCGCTTCCCGCAGCTTCCATTATCTCATAGTTTACGAAATTTTCGGAAGCTATCATCTCTATTTTCGTCTCCTGACGATTTATCTCGCATTTTATAGCCGCCGTAACTTCCGGGTCTGCTTTTTCCAAATAGTTAAAATACATCCTTTTCCTCCTCCGGTTTTCAATTAATTATATATAAGATATAAGCCGCGCTGCTGCGCGGCGCACTGTTACGTTATTTACGTTATTTAAAATCGGCTCCTGATATCAGCGGCTCCTGATATCAGCTTACCACCCGTTCAAGACGTTTGAGGGCAAGCGCCATTGTAAGCCCCGGTATTATTCTGTTCCCCGTTATCTCTACTCCCAGCATTTCATTTATCTTTTTCAGTCTGTACTGTACCGTATTGGTATGTATGCCCATGAATTTTGCTGTTTTACCGCTGTTCATGCCTGCATCCAGCACAAAAGTCTCAAGGGTCTCCAGCAGCTGTTTTCCTTTGTTTTCACCTGCCGCCTTGAAAGGCTCAAGCAATTCGATGTAATTTTTCTTGACGAAGCCGCCCTGTATCTGTATGTTTATACAGTTGCTCACAAGAGTAAGCTCATATTTAGTGAATACCCGCTTGTACGGAAATACGCTCTGAACGAAAGACCAGCTCTCGCTTATGAGTCTGTAGGCATCCCCGGCCCCTTCTATACCGTTCAGTCCCGTGACATGGAAAATGCGGGCTTTTTTATTACCCTTCAGTTTATTGAAAAGCTTAACGCATCTGTTTTTTATATTGTTGTCCGATGCTTCATCATCGTATGTCAGGATCATACCGTAGGTCTCGTCACCCTCTGTTATCTTCATTACGTTCAGGTCTTCTTCTTTTTCGAATTCCGAGAATATATGACTTTCCGCATCTGGATCTATGCCCTTAGAAAAGAATACGCTCAGAATGTCATCACCGCTTATCTTGGCTTCGTCTTTCAGCGTATATGCGAGACTCTTGTTTCCTCTCATCAGCGCCTTTATGAACTCAGCTTTTGCGTCCCTTTCCGGAGTGTATTTCCACATGCCCATTGCAAGCTCTATGATCTCCGCCAGCTTGGTTATTTCTCCTGCTGTATACGAATCCTCGTTGTCGACTATGAACATATAGTATTTGTCATTGTTTATAGTAACCGGCCCCCAATAGGTGAGCACTCCGTTGACATCTATCATCGTATATGCTCCCGCGTTGCTCTCCACGTTGCGTTCTTTGCCGAGCTTTATTGCATCAGCGATGGTTGCCTTGTGTCTCGTCTCAACGGTCAGAATCGGATTAAAATCTTCGCTTAAGATTATAAGCTGAAATTCGTTGTTGATGGCGGCTTCTCTTACAGCGGACTGAAAATTGCTGTGCTTTTCAAAATTCAGAAGATGGAATACCGTGTTGCTTATGAGGCTGTTTCTGAAGTTGTCTCCGTACAGCACTTTATCCATTATCTCAGCGATGGTCTCATTGTACTCTGCATTTCCCGGCATTAAAATCAGCGGAAGCGCCGCCTCATCCGCAACGGCGGCAACTTCCGCATCCAGTTCACTGATACCTTTTCCAACATAATATACTGCCAGCGCAGCACATCCTTTTTTCGCCACACTTCTGACAAAACTGCACTGTTTTGCCACATCGTCTCTGAATCCAAGGAAACCTGTCAGCAATATTTCTGAATTGTTTCCGCCGTAAAAATCGAGATCCTCTATTTTCCCGGCATCCAGCACCGACACCGACTTCACGTCATTGGACAGTCCCAATCTGCCTCCGACTACTTCCGAATCTTTAAAGGCCTGAAGCTCCAGACAATCCGCAACGGTTACTTTCATTTATCATCACCTGCTTTTTCTTCAGATCCGTCATTTTCATCGCCGGCATCCTGTTCTTCCGTATCCTCTGCATCATCTGTATCATCGTTCAGATAATCTGTATCGTATACAGCCAGTTCTTCTTCGCTCGGCATATCATCATCACGAATATCTTCATCATCGGCACCGGTGTCTTTTTTGCTTCCGTCATACGGTTCTGCTGTCTTCGTCACATCGTTGTAAGTCATCACCGTAGGCTTGAATTTGGCGTTCTTTCCCTGTTCTTCAAGTGCTTTGGCTGCTTCTTCCAATCTCTGCCTTTCAAGATTTTCCGCTTTTTTTCTTATACGCTCCGATTCTGCGGCTTCTTTCTTATCTTTAAGCTTTTTCTTTTCCATTTCTTCTTTAAGCTCCGCGGCAAGCTCCTCAGGAGTCTTTTCTCCATTATAGAGCTGTTCGAACTGCCTGTTATCAAGGGTCTCAACTTCCAGAAGGCCCTCTGCCACAACTTTGAGCTGCTCTATATTATCGCTCAGTATCTTCTTGGCCGCGCCGTATGCTTCTTCTATTATAGCCTTTACTTCTTCGTCTATCTCTGAAGCAGTTTCTTCGGAATACGCCTGTCTTGTGGAGAAATCTTTTCCAAGGAACACTTCATCGGAAGAGCTGTAGTTTACAGGTCCCAGCTTATCGCTGAAGCCGTATTTAGTCACCATTTCTTTGGCTATATCTGTCGCACGCTGTATATCGTTACTTGCACCTGTACTGATATCATCGAGCGTGAGCATTTCCGCAACTCGTCCGCCAAGCAAATGTATTATCTGCTCTCTCATGGTTTCTTTAGTACCGTAATACTTGTCTTCCTTAGGAAGTATCATGGTGAATCCGCCGGCTCTTCCTCTCGGTATTATCGTTATCTGATGAACAGGGTCTGTCTTCGGAAGAACATGAGCAACTACAGCATGACCGGCCTCATGATATGCCGTGAGCTTTCTTTCTTCTTCGCTTATAACTCTGCTCTTCTTTTCAGGTCCGGCTATGACTTTCGTTATAGCTTCTTCTATTTCCTCCATCCTTATCTTTATACCGTTTCTTCTGGCTGTAAGGAGAGCTGCTTCGTTGAGCATATTTTCTATATCCGCAGGAGAGAAACCCGGAGTCCTTCTTGCGAGGACCTTAGGGTTTACATCGTCTGCAAGCGGTTTGTTTCTCGAATGTATCCTGAAAATCTCTTCTCTTCCTACTATATCAGGTATGCCTATGACTATCTGTCTGTCAAATCGCCCAGGTCTCAAAAGCGCAGGATCCAAAACATCCGGTCTGTTAGTCGCAGCGAGTATTATTATACCGGAGTTTCCTGCGAATCCGTCCATTTCAACGAGCAGTTGGTTAAGAGTCTGCTCACGCTCATCATGACCGCCGCCGAGTCCTGCGCCTCTCTTTCGTCCCACTGCATCTATTTCATCTATAAATACGATACAAGGCGCATTTTTCTTCGCCTGCTCAAACAGATCTCTTACTCTGGAAGCTCCGACTCCGACGAACATTTCTACAAAGTCCGATCCGCTTATGGTGAAGAACGGCACACCGGCTTCACCCGCAGTCGCCCTCGAAATATAGGTTTTACCTGTTCCCGGAGGTCCTACGAGAAGTATCCCCTTTGGTATCCTGGCTCCGAGATTATTGTATTTAGCAGGATGCTTGAGAAAATCAACTATTTCTTCAAGTTCTTCCTTTTCCTCCTTAAGTCCTGCAACATCCTTGAAAGTTATCTTCCTTAGATCACTGTCCTTCTGCATCTTAGCTCTGCTCTTCCCGAAGGACATTGCTTTGCCGCCGCCTCCGCTCTGATTCATTATCATGATGAAGAACACTACCATGATACCTATCATTATCAGTGTAGGCAGAAGGTTAAGCCATATGGATTCTCTCTGCGGCTCGTCGCTTTCCAGCTTGAGAGAGCCTGCGTCTACCTGAGGCATTATATAAGATTCATATATATACGTTAAGTCAACGGTGCTGTTGACATATGCATATACGTTGCTTCCGTCATCAAGTTCAGCCGTGAGTTTCGTCTCCGTCACATTTATGTTCTCGACCCTCTCATCTTTGAGATACTGTATCATCGTGGATGTTTTTATCTCTTTTTGCTCTTCCGGAGCATCGCTGTTGTAAAACCATACCATAGCCAGCACGAGTCCGAATATTATTATATATATTCCGATGCTTTTAGTAACTTTTTTCAAGTCCTCTGTCCTCCCGATTATCGCATTTTCGATCGACTGTATTTCTTTGAAATAACTTATATTATACTTATATCAAACTTTTTGTTGTTTACATACAAATTTAGTATATAATTTTATCATGAAAAAAACAGCTTTTCAATAGGAGCAAATCTTTTTTAAGTCTATTTCACTTAACTTTCACTGTACTTTTAAAGTATCCACATTGTAAAACACAACTTTGCCTTTTGCCACCGTCAATCTGTATCCTCTCGGAAATTCCACCGTTTTGGGAGCCTGTTTTTTTTCGATGATATAATCGGCGGCTTTTATCCTCTCCTCCGATACATCCTTATCAAGTCCTATCCGCGCAAAGGCTTTTAATATTATCCTGTGCCTCAGCGCATGATGCTCCCCGCTCATGATCTCCCGATCCATGATTATTTCCTCTGAGCTTTCTTTTATAAGCGCCCTGCCGTATTCTTTTTCCGTTTGGCTCCATATATATTCGCTGTCCTGGGCTGCAATACCGGCAAGCCTCACGAGAACAGCCCGCATGTTTTCGTTGTATTCCCGCTCAAGAAACGGGATCAGTTCCAGCCTTATCCTGTTTCGTGTGTACAGAGCCTGGCTGTTCGTCCCATCGATAACAGGACTCAGTTTTCTTTCCTCGCAGTACTTTTCTATTTCTTCTCTGGTGATATCGAGTATCGGTCTTATTACATCAAAGCCTCGTTCTCTCCTGCTGTAGGATATTCCCGATATCCCATCTATGCCTGTCCCCCTGAGTATCCGAAAGAGCACCGTCTCTGCCTGATCGTCCGCATTATGTGCCACTGCGATCTTGACCTGAGCCAAAGCCTCCTGCTCAGAGCAGCCGGTATCTTTGCATATGCTGTCCGATATATCTTTCGCAGTCTCGAAAAACGCATCATATCTCGCCTTTCTCCCGGCCTCCTCATCTGTCATCTTAAGCTCTTCAGCCATGCTGTGACAGTCCACCGAAAAGCTTCTGCATATGACGCCTCTCTGCCCGCAGACGTTTTCAACATATTCCTGATCTCTGTCCGCCTCCACCGGACGCAGTCCATGGTTTATATGGACCGGATATATTTTCAGCTTCTTTTCTTCGCTCAATCTCATGAGCACGTCAAAAAGACACATCGAATCAGGACCTCCCGAAAGGCCCAATACGATGTGCTGGCGGTTTCCTATCAAATTATGTTTTTCTACAGTTTCCTTAACTTTTTCTATCAGCATTCGGATGTGTACGTCTCCTGTGTTTTCCTGATATGAATATTATACCATGTTTTGGTTATAATTCCATAGTCTCAGAGCAATATAAACACCTCGTGCCGTCTTATCTGTTTTCATATGTTTCACGTAAGCTTCACCGCCAGCACTGTAAGATCGTCTCTTTCTCTCCCTATATAGCTGTCTGCCGACCGGTTTATCAGTATATCGGATACGGTCTGCGGGTTTTCTGATCTTATCTTTACAAGGATCTCTTTTATAAGATCAATCCCTCCCGGATTTCCTCCCGCAGCCGTCTGAAGCTGAAGGGCTCCGTCGCTCACTCCGTCAGACATCATGATCATCATATCCCCTTTTTTCATAAATGTTTCCGTATATTCCATTTTCAGACCGTTGACGATGCCGAGCGGCACAGTCGAAAGCCGTATTTCTTCTATGGAATTTTTTCTCTTTATAAGAGTCGGAGCGGCGCCTGTTTTGTAAAATCTGACTCTTCCCGTTCTCCTGTCGGCTATGGCAAGATCCACCGTGGCAAAGGAATCGCCATCGTCCTTCATGATCATTATCGTGTTTATCATTTTAAGAGTCAGCTCCGCCCCTGCACCGGATTTCAGAAGGCTCATCACCGTTTTTGTCACCATGAGACTCTCCGCCGCGGCTTTCTTTCCTTTTCCCATTCCATCACTTATCATCATCGCCGTCTTGCCTCCGCCGATATCTTCCCATCCGCAGCAGTCTCCATTTATATCTCCTGCCGCCGCGCACTGCGACATTCCTATGTCCACATCAAATTTATATTCCGGCTCGATCCGCTTTTTCTCCTGCGCTTTAACATTGCGTCCGGTGTCTTCCATTATTTTTCCTGCAACGTCAAACTGGATCGCCAGCGCAGACCTGCTGTCAACATATGTGGAATAAAGCGAAGACAGTTCCCTCATCTCAAAGGCCTGCCGATCCAGGAATTCTGCCGCCCGAAGAGCTGCATCCCTGCCCGTCTCATCTGCACCTGCGAATATACCGATGATCTTTCTTATAAATTTTCCGAATTTCCAGTTTACAGATGCAAATGACATAAATCCTACGGCCAGACAGTAGTTATCTATCCCCAGTACAACTCCTCCTCCCGCAGATCTCATCGCTATACACACGGCAGCGAATATCATGCAGGCAGCCACGTTTCCAAATCGACTGAAAAACGATGCGGCGCATACCCCTATTACGATCGTTATCATCATCCCCCACTGAGTCTGTCCGACAAGAAAAGCATACATTCCAGCTGCCGATGCAGCAATCAGCGCATTACCTGTATCAGTATACACAAAGAAACACATAACCAGAAATATCACCGCAGGCCATATTATAAAATCAGCTCCTATCCCGCAAAGCATACTGAGCGACGCGGCTACAGCCGCCGTCACAGCAGGAATCCCTCCTTCCTTTTTTTCCAGAGCCTTTGCAAAAGCATCAGTCAAAAATAAGAAAAAGGCTACAAGGACGCCTTCAAAAATAAGCGTCTGTATGCTTGTTTTATATGCAGTGGACATCAGGAGCCTTACTACACTTATGCACGTCATCGACACTGACGCTGAGATCACCGCTCTGTGCCAAAGCTCAAACTTAGCTTTTCGAAACACAGAAAAAAGCAGGCTGCATACTATGAGAGAGAGCATTTCTCCCCATGAATCGCATCCCCGGGAAATGCAGAAAAATATCCCAAGTGCGCAGGGCGCTGCCAGATAAAGATATATCGAATCTCTCGAAACCATATACACCATAAAAGCTATGGCCGCCGGAAACATTTCATCCATTATCGGCGCATGCCCGAGCAGAAACGCGGCAGCAATGAAAGCCGCGTTTCTCACGAGTCTGTCTCTGATGCCTCTGGTAAAATTTGCTTTAACTGAATTTGCTTTTGTCGTACTTTCCATTTCACAATCTCCAATCCTAGTACGCCCTATTATACAGCTTGTCCTTGTCGAAGTTTGTCAAAATACCTGCCCGTGAGAAAAAGACTTTTATTCATTATGGTATTATGGATATTATGAGTATTATAGGAAACAGATATGGACATGTTGGTATGGATTTATCGATATGGACTTATTGCAGAAGCTTATCGGATTTATTATAGGGGACGATACCTGGACCGATGCCTATATTGATACCCCCTGCCCCCTATATTTGAAAAAATTCATCAAAATCGGCTTTAAATGAAGGATTTTTCTTAATTTGTGGTTTACATAATCTCAAGATGATGGTTTCATACATTTTCCAATCGCCGGCGGCTTTTTCGTTTTTTAATTTCCCGCAATAAGGAGCGTCGAAGACTAAAAATGGCTGTTTCGGATAGGTCTGCGGGGCAGCGAGCTCATTGGGTTTGCAGCAAACTCGAAACGTGCAGCAAATTTATAGTATACGGCAGACCTGCAACAAAAAATACGAAGATTCGATGCGCATCAGCGCTGACGAATCTCCGCATTTTATATAAATCTGAATTGAAAACGAAAATATTATCCGGCGATCTTTATTCCGTAAAACCTGAGAGCGTTGGCTTTCGTTATTTCTGCTGTCTCTTCAAGGGTAAACCCTTTTATCTCCGCAATTTTCCCCGCCGTGTATTCAACCATCAGAGGCGTGTTTCTCTTTCCTCTGAAAGGCTCCGGCGTAAGGAAAGGCGAATCAGTCTCTACGAGAATATACTCGATGGGTATCTCTCCCACGACCGCCACAGTTTTTTTATTGTTCTTATATGTAACGGGGCCTGCAACCGATATGGTCGCGCCGAGCTTCACATACTGTTTTGCAAGTTCCGCACTTCCGGAAAAACAGTGTATCAGCACTCTCGCGTCATCATCAGTATACCCTTCAACGGATACACGCTTTGGAAACCAGCTTTTTCTCTCCGGAGAAAAAACCCCTTCCTCTTTCAGTATATCCATCACTTCCTGGTCCGCTTCACGGGAATGTATGACGATGGGCATTTTCAGTTCATTGGCAAGCCTTATCTGCTTTCTGAACCATTCTCTCTGAACGTCTCTCGGAGAATTATCGTAATGGAAATCAAGACCGATCTCTCCTACTGCCACCACGTCTTTTTTCTTCGCCAGAAGCTTTATCATCGCAAGCTGTATCTCATCCATACTCTTTGTATCGTGAGGATGACAGCCTACAGCGGCATAGCACCACGTATATTTCGCAGCATGATCAGCCGCCAATTTGGAGCTCTCCAAATCATAACCTATATCCGTCACATAGTCAACCTTTGAAGCTTCCACAGCTTCTATGACCGCTTCCCTCGCCTCCTTAGAGAAGCTCTTTTCATTTATATGCGCATGAGAATCAAAAAACATCTACATCACCGCATTTCCGTCGTCTGCATCCGTGCTTACGAATTCCAGAGTTTCCTTGCCGTCCCTGATATTGTCCGCAAACATTATCATTCCCTTGGATTCAAGGCCTCTGAGCTTTCTCGGCTTGAGGTTCGCAACAACGAGAACTTTTTTGCCCACGCACTCTTCAGGTTTGAACTGCTGAGCAACACCTGATATGATCTGACGTTTTTCAGTTCCCATTTTCACCTGGAACACCAGAAGCTTATCTGCTTTAGGATGTTTTTCAGCCGATATTATCGTTCCTACTCTGAAATCTATCTTATCGAAATCATCGAATTCTATTTCAGGCTTCAGTTCGAGGGGAACGTTTTCCTCTCCTCCGTTTTTCATGGCTTCCAATTCCTCAAGTTCTTTTTCTATATCGAGACGAGGGAATATAGGAGCGCCTTTCCTGACCTGCTGTCCTCCCATCATATCAAACACGAAAGCATCATTCCATTTAACGTCCTCAGGATCAAGTCCCATCTGTTTTCTGATGGTCTCCGCTGTTGTGTGCATGAACGGATGTATGAGAATAGAAATTATCCTTATGGCTTCCGACAGATTCCTTAAAACATTGTCGAGCCTGTCTTTGTCGGCTTCATTTTTTGCGAGTACCCAAGGCATGGTTTCATCTATATATTTATTCGCCCTTCTGACAAGCACCCAGATATCTTCCAGCGCCATGTTGAACGCAAATTTATCCATATCCTTTTCCACCTTCGGCGCTGCCCCTACAGCGATCTCCTCAAGCTCGCCGTCGACATCCTCCACTGCATCTGTGCGCGCAGGTATCTCGCCTCCGTTGTATTTTTCTATCATGGAAACTGTTCTCGATATCAGGTTGCCCAGATCGTTGGCAAGATCGTAGTTCATTCTCTTGAGCATCACCTCATTGGTGAATACTCCGTCCTGTCCGAAGGTGTATTCTCTCAGCAGGAAATATTTGAGCGCATCTATGCCGTATCGGTCTATCAGTTTCACAGGGTCTACCACATTGCCCTTTGATTTGGACATCTTGCCGCCTTCAAGCAGAAGCCATCCGTGTCCGAGCACCTGCTTAGGCAGAGGCAGTTCCATGGACATGAGCATTGCAGGCCATATGATCGTGTGGAATCTCACGATCTCCTTTCCTACAAGATGAACATCTACAGGCCAGTACTTATTGTAAAGCTCCGGCTCATCCGGATATCCAAGCGCCGTGATATAATTCGTAAGCGCATCAAGCCACACGTATATTACATGCTTCTCATCGATAGGAACAGGTATGCCCCAGTCGAAAGTCGATCTGGATATGCACAGATCTTCAAGTCCCTGCTGTACAAAAGATATCATCTCGTTTCTTCTCGTTTCCGGCTGAAGGAATTCAGGATTGTTTTCAAACAGATCCAGAAGTCTGTCCTGATATTTGGAAAGTCTGAAAAAGTACGCTTCTTCCTTGGCTTTCTGCACAGGTCTTCCGCAGTCCGGGCATTTACCGTCCACAAGCTGGCTCTCAGTCCAGAATGATTCACATGGAGTGCAGTACATACCCTCATATTCACCTTTATATATATCGCCCTTTTCATAGAGCTTCATGAATATCTGCTGTACCCTTTTCACATGTCTTGGCTCCGTAGTCCTTATAAAATCATCGTAGGAAATCTCCATCGTCTTCCACAGATCTTTTATCCCCGCTACGACGCCATCCACATATTCCTGGGGACTTACACCCTTTTCTTCAGCTATGGTCTGTATCTTCTGTCCGTGTTCGTCTGTTCCCGTAAGGAATCTCACATCATATCCGGACAGCCTTTTGAACCTTGCCATTGCGTCAGCCATTACCGTACAGTACGTATGTCCGATGTGAAGATTAGAGCTTGGATAGTAAATCGGTGTTGTAATGTAGTATTTACCTTTTCCTGCTGCCATTTTACAAATCATTCCTTTCAAATAATATATATCGCGGGCTCTTTCCTGTCCGCATACTGTATCTCAAGCTCCTGCTTGTGATACAGGAATCCTTCGTCATCGAAGTAAAGCGCTTTCTCCGGACATTTTTTGACGCATCCGCAGCATTTTATGCAGATACCCTCCACATGTCCCGGAGCCTCTTCTTTTATGGACCCCATAGGGCAAAGCTCGACGCATATGCCGCATTTAGTACACTTTTCTTCGTCAAGCTTCGGCTTTACTTTAAGTATATTTATATGATTTCCTTCTCGATCCTGAGGCTTGTAATAATCTCTGTACGGCTCCATACCATCCACATCTACAGGGCCTCTTTTTCTGAGCTTTTCACTCATCTGCTCCAGGTTGCAGCCGTTTCCCTTTATCATACCGAGGAGCTTCTCTGCAACATCCTCCGAAAACTCATAAGCTTTTTTCATGTCCTCGCCGTCCGGTCTTCCCTTTGCAAGCACATCGGAAAAAGCGTGTTCGCCGATGAACGCGGCTGCCGCAACCGTCCTGAAATCCTTTGATTCCAGTATATTCCTCAGCTCTATAAGCGCATCGTCGAAGTTTCTGTTTCCATAAAGAACTATGGGAACTGCCACTGCTCCACCGCCGTCCAGAGTATCAAGAAACTTAAGCAGAACATTCGGCACTCTTCCCGCTATGACAGGAACTCCGAAAACTACTATATCTTCTGCAGTAAAACTGTATTTTGCATCACGAGCGCTCTTAGGCGTAAAGTTTATATTCTCAGCTTTCACGTAGTTTACAGGATCATCTGTAGCTCCGCTCACGCCTACCTTGTTCTCCGAGGAATCCATCTTTTCCCACATTCGATACGCAACAGCGCTTGCAACCTTTGCCGTCGTCCCCGTACCGCTGAAATACATGGCTCTTATCTTTACTTCCATGCTCTGTTCACCTTCCGTACCTCAATATCCTGAAAATGCACAGGCGCAGCATACGCTACGCCTGGCTGAAACGTCTGACTTCCGTATACCTTATAATAAGATCGACAAGATCTTCTATCTCTATATATCCACTGTCTATGGAGAAGCTGTAATTGACATGCTCTCCCCATTTCCTTCCGGTGTGATACGCATAATAATTTGCTCTTGCCTTATCCGTATCTTTCATGAGTTTCTTAACCTCATCCTCCGGAACGCCGTATTCTTCCACAGCTCTCTTTATTTTATCCTTTTCTTCAGCATATATGAACACATGTGTGGCTTCAGGAAGTCCGCGCAGTATGTAGTCTGAACATCTTCCTACTATGACGCACGATCCTTCTTCGGCAATGCCGCGTATCGTATCAAACTGTGCAAGAAAAAATCTCTCGTTGAGGGAAAGGCTCTCCGGTCCGTTTTCCCTTGTGCCCATAGCCGATGCAAGGCTGTAGAGGAAACTGTTCTTCGCTTTCATTTCGGCATCCTCTATCATATCTTTGCTGAATCCGGATTCTTCTGCTATCCTGTCAAGAAGCTGCTTGTCATAAAAAGGTACACCGAGCTTTTCCGCAAGTCTCTTTCCTATCAGCCTTCCGCCGCTTCCGAACTCTCTGCTTATAGTTATTATCTTTTTATCCGTGCTCATATCATCGCCTCCTCACATCTAATACCCATTAAACGATGCACAGTATAACAAAACATTTCTTTTGATTATACCATAAATACATCTATTGCTGAAAAAATTTATATTTCAATTTATACGTTTATCCGCTCTTTATCTGCGCACGATCCCGATATCTTTTCTGTACTGCGCTCCGTCAAAGCTTATCCTTGCCACATTACCGTAAGCTTTTGCTCTGGCTTCTTCATGAGTTTTTCCGAGAGCTGTAACACCGAGCACTCTTCCTCCGGAAGTAACCACAACGCTCTGCTTTATGTCACATTCATCGCTGCACTCAGCACACTTGCTGCCCTCGGGCATATCGGCAAATTTAGTGCCTGCATGGAATACCACAACATCTTCATCTACATCTGCCAGGCCTCTTATGATCTTGCCCTTTTCATAGCTTCCCGGGTATCCCTCAGATGCCATGACAACGCATACAGCTTTTTCATCTTTCCACTTTATATCCACGTCTGCGAGACGATTTTCCGTGACTGCTTCAAATATATCGTAAAGATCGCTGTCCAGCCTTGCAAGAACTGACTGCGCTTCAGGGTCACCGAATCTGTTGTTGAACTCTATTACTTTCGGTCCGTCTTCTCCCAGCATCAGCCCTATGAACAGCACTCCCTTAAAATCCAGTCCGTCTTCCTGGAATCCCCTGAGAGTAGGCTCGAGTATCTCTTTGGAGATCCTCTCCTTCATTCCATCAGTATAGAGAAGACTTGGAGAATAGGTGCCCATACCGCCTGTATTAGGTCCTCTGTCTTCGTCATATATCCTCTTATAATCCTGCGCAGATTCCATAGGAACGATGGTTTTCTCATCGACAAAGCACAGCATGGAAGCTTCCACGCCTGTGAGGAATTCTTCCACCACCACTTTATCAGCAGCGCTGCCGAAAACCTTCTTTCCCATCATCTCTTCGACAGCTTCCGCCGCAGCTTCTTCATTTTCAGCTATGACTACACCCTTTCCGGCAGCAAGTCCGTCGGCTTTCAGCACCATCGGATATCCGTATATTCCCAGCGAATCCATCAGCTCATCCTTGTCGGTGAATTCCCTGTATCCTGCCGTAGGTATATTATGTTTTTTAAGAAATTCCTTAGTAAACGATTTGCTGGCTTCAAGCTGTGAGCATTTCCTGTTGGGTCCGAACACCTTTATCCCTGCCTCTTCCAGCTTATCCACTATACCCATGGCAAGTGGCACTTCGGGACCTATGACAGCCATATCTATTTTTTCTTCAGAAGCAAACCTGCATATGCCTTCAATATCTTCCGCACCTACGCTAACACATTCTGCAACCTGTGCGATACCTGCATTGCCCGGCGCGCAGTACAGCTCATCCACTTTCTCGCTCTGCGCCAGCTTCCAGCATATCGCATGTTCTCTGCCGCCTCCGCCAACTACCAGTACTCTCATATTCCTTCTCCTTTTTGACTTCTGCCGCGCCATCAGTGATGGAACAGTCTCATTCCTGAGAAATACATTACCATGCCGTATTCATTGCACGCATCTATGACAACATCGTCTCTTATAGAGCCTCCAGGCTGAGCTATATACTTTACTCCGCTGCGGTATGCTCTCTGCACGTTGTCGCTGAACGGGAAGAAAGCGTCAGATCCAAGGGCCACTCCTTCCATCTTATCCAGCCATGCCCTTTTCTCTTCTCTTGTAAGAGGCTCCGGTCTTTCGGTAAAGAAATTCTGCCACTGTCCCTCAGCCAGCACATCCATGTAATCCTCGCTCATATATACATCTATAGCGTTATCTCTGTCAGGTCTCTTCGCATCCTCTTTGAACGGAAGCTCAAGAACTTTCGGACACTGTCTTAAAAGCCAGTTGTCAGCTTTCTGTCCTGCAAGTCTGGTGCAGTGAATCCTCGACTGCTGTCCTGCCCCTATGCCGATAGCCTGACCGCCTTTCACATAGCACACTGAATTTGACTGTGTATATTTGAGAGTTATCAATGCGATCTTGAGGTCTCGTTTTGCATCCTCTGTGATCTCCTTGTTTTCCGTAACTATCTCGCCCAGGAACGCATCGTCTATAGGCATTTCGTTTCTTCCCTGTTCAAAAGTTACGCCGAATATCTGCCTTCTCTCCACAGGATCAGGAGTATAGTCAGGATCTATTTTGATGACATTGTAATTCCCCTTCTTCTTGCTCTTGAGTATCTCCAACGCTTCCGGCTCATATCCGGGAGCTATTATGCCGTCAGAGACTTCTCTTTTTATCATATTTGCCGTATCAACGTCACATACGTCAGACAAGGAGATGAAGTCGCCGAAGGAAGACATTCTGTCCGCACCTCTCGCTCTTGCATACGCGCAGGCAAGAGGTGAAAGCTCGCCGAGGTCATCCACCCAGTATATCTTTCTTTCCACTTCGCTCAAAGGCAGTCCCACAGCGGCTCCCGCAGGTGAAACGTGCTTGAATGAGGTTGCTGCCGGAAGTCCTGTGGCTTCCTTAAGTTCCTTTACCAGCTGCCATCCGTTGAACGCATCCATGAAATTTATATACCCAGGCTTACCGTTGAGCACTTCTATCGGAAGTTCTCCTTTTTCCACGTATATTCGCGACGGTTTCTGGTTTGGATTGCATCCGTATTTCAGTTCCAATTCTTTCATTTTTATTCTCCTTATGTCCTTCGACGGCTATATGTTCTTATTCACTATGCGCGTATCATACTCTCCTGAAGCTATGTCTATATATCTTACAAAGAGAGATACTTTATTGTCTTCATCAAGACTTTCCCATAAAGTCTTAGTGAATTCATCTATGTCTCCCGATATGCCTGCTCTCTCCGGCTCTCCCTCAAAGCTCGGCAGAGGATCTCCGTCCATCATGTATGTATGTATGAATCTTCCTTCTCCCGCAGCACATCCCGGATATTCAAAAATATTCCTTATGCAGCGTTCAGGGTCACCGTTATCGCTTTTGAGTATGGACATGCTGAATCTGAATTCTCCGTCTGCCGTATCTACGAGGGCCGATATTCTTGGAGTATAATTCGGCGCATCCGGCTCGAATTCTCTCGTCCTCAGCGCACCTTCAAAAGTGCCGCCGGAAGCGAGGGCTTCGTATACGGTATCTGTCTGATCTCCGTTGGTTATGACTGTCCTGCTTCCCAGCACTCTGACAGGCGCGTATATTATGAGGCTTGGATCGCTCAGCTTTGATTCGTCAAAAGCTTCAGTCCTTATGCCTTCTCCCTCTTCTTTGAACACTCTGTTTCGGCTGTTTACGCTCCTTCCCATGATGAAGTATGCGCACACTGCGCTTTTTCCGTCTTCAGAACGTCCCACGAGTATCCCTCTTCCCGGATAAGCGTTCCCTTTAAGTATCTCCGATATAGCTTTTTTCTGCATGATCTATTCCTTTCCATCCCAGCAGTAAGTGCAAAGATTGCATTTGTCAACGCCTATAGCTTTTATAGTTTCCTCGAGATCCTGGAATTTAAGGCTGTCAAATTTGAGGATCTTTCTTATCTCCTCGACCATTTCATCGTGCTTTTTCGTCTTGCTGTCTGCATATTCTGCGAGGATCTCCTGCGGAATATCATCCCCATCTATATTCTCCAGTTTCTTGATCACACGTCGTGTTATCAGCTCGAGATCGCTTACGCTTCTGGAAAAGTTAAGGAATTTACATCCGTACATTATAGGCGGACACGCAGATCTTACATGTATTTCCCTGGCACCGTTTTCTATGAGATAGGAAACAGTCTCCGAAAGCTGTGTGCCTCTTACTATGGAATCATCTACGAGCACGAATTTTTTATCCTTTATTATCTGGAACACAGGCACCAGCTTCATCTTCGCTATGAGATTTCTCGCCTTCTGATTCTGAGGCATGAAGCTTCTCGGCCATGTAGGTGTGTACTTGATCAGAGGTCTGGCGTACGGTATACCTGATCTGTTGGCATATCCCAGGGCATGAGCCGTACCGCTGTCAGGTACGCCCGCAACATAATCCACATCCATTTTATCGTCGTTTTCAGCAAGAAGTTCTCCGTTGCGGTTTCTCATAAGCTCAACGTTCCTGCCTTCGTATATCGATGTAGTATATCCGAAGTACGTCCATAAAAACGCGCATATTCTCATTCCTTCCTGCGGCTCGCCCACAGTCTTTTCTTCTGTTGGAGTCAGAAATGCGATCTCCGCAGGTCCAAGCTCTCTCTTATACTTGTACCCGATGTTTATAAATGCGAAAGATTCCGATGCGGCACAGTATGCTCCGTCTTTATGCCCTATTATAAGAGGTGTTCTGCCGTATTTGTCTCTTGCTGCATAAAGTCCTTCTTTCGTGAGTATGAGCATGGTTACAGACCCTTCTATCTTCGCCTGTGCTATCCTTATGCCGTCCACTATATCACGTCCCGTGGATACGAGCGCCGCTACCAGCTCCGTGTTGTTGATGCCGCCTCCGCTCATGGACATGAACTGCGAAGGTCTGTCCTTTAAAAGTTCCTTTACTATCTCATCCTTGTTGTTTATGCGTCCAACAGTAGTTATAGCGTAATCCCCCTGTCTGCTGAGCACTGTGAGCGGCTGCGGGTCGGAATCGCTTATCGCTCCTATGCCCATATTGCCTTTCATATCTTCTATATCCGCTTCAAATTTACTCCTGAACGGCGAATTTTCTATATTGTGTATAGAACGGTTGAATCCGTCTTCCTGAAGCACGCACATACCGCCTCTTTTAGTTCCGAGGTGTGAATGATAATCCGTACCGAAAAACAGATCCATCACGCAGTCTTGACTGGAAGCAAAACCTATTACTCCGCCCATATGTTATTTTCCTCCTTTATTATTTTTATACCTATCTATTGCTATGTTGAGTCCCTGCGCCAGTATTTCATGCTCTACTTCAAGCACTCTGGCAGCAAGCTCCTCCGGCGTGTCTGAAGGCTTAACGGGAACTTTTTCCTGAAGGATGATCTCTCCCGTATCTACGCCTTCATCGACATAATGCACTGTAGCTCCGCTCTCCTTTTCGCCTCCGGCGATAACGGCTCTATGCACCCTTATTCCGTAAAATCCTTTACCGCAGTACTTCGGTATCAAAGACGGGTGTATGTTTATTATCCTGTTCCTGTACTTTTCGATTATTTCAGGGGACAGGACTTTCATATATCCTGCGAGGACGATGATCTCCGCACCGCATGAGTCAAGCTCCTCAAGCACTTCCTGCTGCGAAGGAGCCACCGCCGTATCTATACCTGCATTTTTTGCCCTTTCAAGAGCAAAAGCCCCCTCTTTGGAGGCGATCACCCTGATTATCTTTCCGTCAGTAATAACTCCGCCTTTTTCTTTGTCTATAAGCGCCTGCAGATTCGTCCCTCCGCCTGATACGAGCACTGCCACTTTTACTTTGTTTTCCATTTTTCTGTCCTTAAACTGTCTTACCGTTTTCTCTTACGACTACTTTTATCTCTTCGCCGTTTTCATCCTTTTCCGCCGCGGTCATCTCACCTATTACCCAGGCATCATATCCTGCATTTCTGACGGCTTCCGCCACTTTTTCAGCGTCCTTTTCCTCTACCGCCATCATCATGCCTATTCCCATGTTGTAGGTTGAGAACATCTCTCTTCTCTCGATATCTCCGCACTTCTGTATATAATCGAATACAGCAGGCATGTCCCACGTACCGGCATCTATATCTGCTGCGATCCCCTCAGGAAGTATGCGAGGTATATTCTCGTAAAATCCGCCGCCGGTTATATGCACGATACCTTTTACGTCAAAATCCGAAAGCACAGCGCTGCACGCATCGGCATATATTTTCGTAGGCTTCAGAAGAGCTTCTCCCAGAGTTTCGCCAAGTTCATCTACATAATCGCCTGCATCCATACCCATCTTATCAAAGAATACCTTTCTGACGAGTGAATATCCGTTGCTGTGTATGCCGCTGGAAGCTATTCCTACGATCTTGTTTCCCGCCTCTATCCTGTCGCCGGTTATTATCTTTTCCCTATCGACTACACCGACACAGAATCCGGCTATATCGTACTCGCCGTCACCGTAAAAATCGGGCATTTCAGCCGTCTCTCCCCCTACCAGGGCGCAGCCTGACTGTCTGCATCCATCAGCGACACCTTTTACGATACCGGCTATTTTCTCGGCTTTTACCTTACCTGTAGCTATATAGTCGAGGAAAAACAGAGGCTTAGCTCCCTGGCACAGCACATCGTTGGCGCACATAGCCACACAGTCTATGCCTACCGTATCGTGGATATCTGTCATAAACGCTATCTTGAGCTTAGTGCCCACTCCGTCTGTTCCCGATACGAGCACCGGCTGTTTCATTGCCGATATATCAAGTGAAAACAGGCTGCCGAAGCTGCCAAGCCCTGTAAGCACGTTTTCGTTGAAGGTGGATTTTACGTGCTCTTTCATCAGCGATACCGCTCTTTCGCCTTCTTTAGTATCGACTCCCGCATCTTTGTAGGTCAGTTTTCTGTCATCTGAATTTGCCATTTGAACACCCTGATCTTTCCTAATCTTTTTTAACTCTCCTGAGAACTTCTGCGTATGTTTCTTCTATTTTGCCCAGATCTCTTCTGAATCTGTCCTTGTCCATCTTTTCGTTGGTCTCTACGTCCCACAGCCTGCATGTGTCAGGTGAGATCTCATCGGCGAGTATCACTTCGCCGTCGAAAAGTCCGAATTCTATCTTGAAGTCTATGAGCTTGAGTCCTTTGTCCAGGAAGAATTCCTTAAGAGTATCGTTTACTTCAGCGGCATACTTTCTGATGGTCTCAAGCTGTTCTTCCGTCACAAGCTTAAGTGCCAGCGCATGGGATTCACACATGAGCGGATCTCCCAGGTCATCGTTTTTATATGAAAGCTCAAAGGTAGGTCTGTCAAACTGTATGCCTTCTTCAACTCCGTATCTTTTAGCGAAGGAGCCTGCGGAAACATTTCTCATTATCACTTCGAGAGGAAGTATCTTTACTGCTTTTACCACTGTTTCTCTGTCACTTATCTGCTCAACGAAATGAGTAGGGACTCCCTTTTCCTCAAGAAGCTGAAAGATGATATTGCTCATCGTATTGTTCACAACTCCCTTTCCCGCTATCTGACCTTTTTTTTCTCCATTGAACGCTGTCGCGTCATCTTTGTAATCTACTATAAGATATTTAGGATCGTCCGTCTTGAATACTTTCTTTGCTTTGCCCTCGTAGAGCTGTTCCAACTTCTGCATTTTTTACCTCCTGTTTTTCCTTTCTTCATTGAATTCTCTGTCTAAAGCTATGATGTCTTCTTCCTGTTTTTTCTTGAAATCTTTTATCGCCTGTCTGAGCTTTTCATCTGCCGCAGATAATATCTGCACCGCTAATATGGCTGCATTTTCCGCTCCGTCTATAGCTACCGTAGCCACAGGAACGCCCTTAGGCATCTGCACTACGGAAAGGAGGGAATCAAGTCCGTCCATGGTGCTGGATTTCATAGGTATACCTATAACCGGAAGAGGAGTCGTAGCTGCCAGCACTCCTGCCAGGTGCGCAGCTTTGCCTGCTGCGGCGATTATTGCTCCGAATCCGTTTTCTTCAGCCGTCCTCGCAAATTCTTCAGCCTGTTTCGGTGTCCTGTGCGCCGATATTATCCTTGTTTCATACTCCACTCCGAAATTATCCAGCATCTTTTCGGCTTTTTCCACCACCGGATAATCCGATTTGCTTCCCATTATTATCGCTACTTTCATATTGGCATCTCCTTACATTTTATATTATCTGAAATAATTTACACCTGATTCGAATATCTTCTGTTCCTTTTCACCGGCCACATTCTTGTAGAGGTTCCTGCCGACTCTCTCCGAATGTCCCATCTTTCCGAAGATCCTTCCGTCAGGCGAAGTTATACCTTCTACCGCCATCGCCGAACCGTTAGGATTGAAGGATATGTCCATGGAAGGCTCTCCGTCAAAGTCAACATACTGAGTTGCTATCTGCCCGTTCTTTGCAAGCGTATCCAAAAGCTGATCATCTGCAATGAATCTTCCCTCTCCGTGGGATACAGGTATCGTGAAGATATCTCCAACCTCTACGCCTGCCAGCCACGGCGATTTTACCGAAGCTATCCCCGTCCTTACAAGGCAGGAAGCATGTCTGCCGATCTTGTTGTAGGTCAGCGTAGGGCTGTTTTCCGTGCTGTCCGTTATCTTTCCGAAAGGTACGAGCCCCAGCTTTATGAGCGCCTGGAAGCCGTTGCATATACCAAGCATCAGTCCGTCTCTGTTTTCCAGAAGATCTGTCACCGCTTCTCTTATCTTAGGATTCCTGAATACTGCCGTTATGAATTTTGCCGATCCGTCAGGCTCATCTCCGCCCGAGAATCCTCCAGGTATCATGATGATCTGACTTTCTTTTATCTTCTTTTCCAGGCTGTCTATGGACTCCTGCAGCTGCTGCGGAGTAAGGTTCTGTATTATATGTATATCGGCTTCAGCCCCTGCTTTTCTGAAAGCTCTTGCCGAGTCCACTTCGCAGTTAGTTCCGGGGAAGGTAGGGATCACTACTTTAGGCTTTGCAAGCTTTACCAAAGGAGCTGATGTGTTCCTTTCTTCCCATACAGGTCTCTCAACCTTGGTGTCGTCTTTTCTTCCCGCAAACTCTTTAGTCCTTACAGGGAATACATCTTCAAGAGGCTCCTGCCATTTTGAAATGAGTCCGTCAAGATCTTCCGCCGTCACATTTCCGTCCGAATCGCTTATCGACAATACGCTTTCATCTGTCGTCTTGCCCAAAATTGCGTGAGCGGAGCCTTCAAGCAGGTGTTCTGCGTTCTCTCCCTCAGGAATTTCCAGGACGATGGAACCAAACATAGGTGAAAGTATATCTCCCTCAACCTTCACTGATGCGCCTATCTTATTGCCCGCAGCCATCTTGATGAGAGCTATGTAAAGTCCTCCTCTGCCTACGGTATATGCCGCATTCAGCTTGCCCGTCTCTGCCAGCTGTCTGATCTTGAGGAGATTTCTCCTGTATACATCGAAATCTATTATTCCGTTTTTATCTATAGGCGCAGTCACTACTGCTACAGTGCTGCCCGCTTTCTTGAACTCCGAAGAAACGACTTCTCCCGCATCTATGGAGGTTATTGCAAATGAAACGAGGGTAGGAGGCACATCTATATCCATGAACGTACCCGACATACTGTCCTTACCGCCTATGGAAGGGATCTCCAGCTCTTCCTGCACTCTCAGCGCTCCCAGCAGAGCTGCCATAGGTTTGCCCCATCTTGAAGGATCGTCTCCCAGCTTTTCAAAGTATTCCTGGAACGTGAGCCTTATCTTCCTGTAGTCTCCTCCCATGGCCGCGATCTTAGCAACCGAATCTATTACTGCATACATAGCTCCGTGGAACGGGCTTCTTGACGCCAGCTCAGGATCAAATCCGTAGCTCATAAGCGTCGCCGTATCTGTTTCTCCTTCTTCCACAGGAAGTTTCGCAGCCATTCCCGCCGCCGGCGAAAGCTGATATTTGCCTCCCAGCGGCATAAGCACGGTAGCCGCACCTATGGTGCTGTCGAAACGTTCGATCAATCCTTTTTTGCTGCAGCAGTTGAGGTCTTTCACCAGTTCTTCCTTCGTCTTCGTCTCGCTGAATATATCGGAAACATTTCTGGCATCTCTCATAAATCCGCTCTCTGCGGCATATGCCTTGGCGAACTGTCTGGCGCCGTTGGTGTTCAGGAAATCTCTTGAAATATCCAGTATGCACTTTCCTCTCCAGTACATCCTTACTCTGTTGGTGTCGGTGACTTCGGCAACCTTGGTTGCTTCAAGGTTTTCTTCTCCGGCATACTTTATGAATTCCTGTTCTTTATTCGCTGCAACTACTACCGCCATCCTCTCCTGTGATTCGGATATCGCAAGCTCCGTACCGTCGAGTCCTTCATACTTTTTCGGCACGAGATCGAGATTTATCTCAAGTCCGTCGGCAAGCTCTCCTATCGCTACCGAAACGCCTCCTGCTCCGAAGTCGTTACATCTCTTTATAAGCGTCGCAACCTCTTTTCTCCTGAACATCCTCTGTATGTTTCGCTCAACCGGAGGATTTCCTTTCTGCACTTCAGCTCCGCACTCAAGTATCGATTCTTCCGTGTGCTCTTTTGAAGAGCCGGTAGCTCCGCCGCATCCGTCTCTTCCTGTCCTGCCCCCAACGAGGATTATGACGTCGCCCTTCTCAGGTCTTCTTCTGTCTACATGATCTGCCGGCGCAGCTCCTACTACAGCGCCTATCTCCATCCTCTTTGCAACATAGTCCTCATGATACAGCTCGTCTACGAGTCCTGTGGCAAGTCCTATCTGATTACCATAGGAACTGTATCCCGAAGCAGCTTCTCTCGTTATCTTTCTCTGAGGCAGCTTGCCGGCAAGGGTCTCCTCGAGAGGCTTTCTCGGATCCGCCGCACCGGTGACTCTCATAGCCTGATAAACGTAAACTCTTCCTGACAGCGGATCTCTTATGGCTCCGCCCAGGCATGTTGCCGCGCCGCCGAAAGGCTCTATCTCCGTAGGGTGATTGTGGGTCTCGTTTTTGAACATAACGAGCCAGTCTTCATCTTTTCCATCTATCTTAGCTTTTACTTTTATGCTGCACGCGTTTATTTCTTCCGATTCATCTATATCATCTGCTTTGCCGTGTTTTTTCAGATATTTTGCTCCTATGCACGCCATATCCATCAGGCACAGGTCCTTCTGCCTGTCCCCATAGACGTCTTTTCTCATATCAAGATATCTTTCAAAAGCTTCCTTCACTATGCTGCCGTAAGGACTTTCCTCGAACTCTATGTCGTAAAGGGCTGTATTGAAGGTCGTATGTCTGCAATGGTCAGACCAGTAAGTATCTATTACTTTTATCTCCGTTACTGTCGGCTGGCGTTTTTCTGTATCGCGGTAGTATTCCTGGACGAATTTTATATCTTCCGCGCTCATGGCGAATCCCATTTCTTTCCTGTATGCTTCCAGCTCCGGCTCCGTCATATCTGTGAAGCCCTCTATAGAAGCCACATCCTCCGGCTCCGTCTGCTCCATTTCCAGATTTTCAGGTTTTTCAACAGCGGCGATCCTCGAATCCACAGGGTTTACGCAGTAATTCTTCACCGCCTCTTTTTCTTTTGACGAAAGTCTTCCTTCAAGGACTATCACACGGGCGAATTTAACTACTGCATCTCCAGCATCCTGTCCGTCCTCAGCCTGTTTCCTGCCACCGCTCATCAGCTTTATGCACTGAGCCGCCGAATCAGCTCTCTGGTCGTACTGCCCCGGCAGATATTCAACAGCAAAAAAAATTGCAGAACGCGTATCATCAGGCATCTTCTCTTCGTAGAGCATGTCTATAGCAGGTTCTGCAAACACGGTGAACTTCGCCGCTTCGTATGTAGCATCATCTATTCCGTCAATATCGTATCGATTTAAAATTCTAAGTTTTTTAAGGCCTTTAAGGTGCAGATCATCCTTTATGCTGCTAAAAAGCTCCTCTGCTTCTACATCAAAGCCCCTTTTCTTTTCAACATAGATTCTTCTTACCATGGACTTATCCTTTCTTACATTTCTCATCCAGCGACCGGGCGTACCATATACAGTGATCTTTATCCGAGGTACATCCCTTTACCGCTATATATGAATTATAATATAAAATATATAACATACATGACTCAAAACACACTATTTAGTCATTTTAATGTTAGCACTTTTAATGGGATATATCAATATTTTGAGGTCAATTTCTTTGAAATTTGAACGGTTTACGAACGTTACCGCCCTGTCTTCGAAATTATAGTTCGTATTTATTTTGCTTCGGCGCAATTTACTTTTATTAGTCAATCATACAAATATGTAGTATAATATTATCGTTGCCTAACCGAAGCGCCCATCCGGCGCAAAGCAGGAAGCACTCTTACACAGACTAAAACATTTTAAAAGGAGAACTTATGTCACTTAAATTCTGTTCTTTTGCCAGCGGAAGCAGCGGTAACTGCTATCTCGTGAAAAACGACAGCGGCGCCCTGCTCATAGACGCAGGCATATCAGGAAAAAAAATATTTGCAGGACTTGAAGAAACAGATACAGCTCACGAAGAAGTCCTGGGAGTTCTCATAACTCACGAACATATAGATCACGTAAAAAGCCTTCCCATAGTCACAAAAAAACTCCCCAACGCATACGCATATGCCAACGAGTCTACGTGGGAAAGCATAGAAAGACCTGTCGAGAATTCTAAAAAGAAATACTTTCATACAGGGGAGGATTTCAACATCGGAGACTTTCTGATAAGGCCGTTTTCCATACCTCACGACGCCGCAGAGCCTGTGGGATTTTCCATATACAGCGATGACAGGCAGATAAGCATCGTCACCGACGTAGGTTACATAACAGATGATATCTTCTCAGAAATAACCGACGCAGACCTTCTTCTACTCGAAGCAAATCACGAGAGGGAGATCCTTCTGATGGGCAAATATCCCTATCAGCTCAAACGCCGTATAATGGGAGAAAACGGACATCTTTCCAACATATCGGCAGGTGAATGTCTCTGCCATCTAACGGAAGTCAAAAATAAAAAACGTCATATACTTTTAGGCCACCTGAGCCGCGAGAACAACGATCCTTCAGTTGCAATGCTCACGGTGAAAAACACACTTATGGAAAAAGATATACTGGTAGGAAATGAACTGTCTTTAGATGTGGTTCTCAGAGACTCGTGCAGCTGTATCTACGAAGTATGATCCTACACAAACCGTAAAGGAGATTTAAACGTCTTATGAATATAACCATACTCGCCATAGGAAAACTCAAAGAAAAATACTGGCGCGATGCAGAAAGCGAATATACAAAGAGGCTCAAAAACTATTGCAGGATCAGCATAACAGAGCTCAAAGAAAGTCCTCTGCCTGCAAATCCTTCACCGGCAGATGAAGAAGCTGTAAAAGCAAACGAAGGTGCAAGCATCCTGTCGAAGATCAAGCCCTCCGATTATGTGATCACTCTTGAAATAGAAGGTAAAGGACTTTCCTCTGTTTCACTTTCCAAAAAAATCGAAAGCCTGGCTCTCGCAGGAAACAGTTCGCTCGTATTTGTAATCGGCGGCTCCCTGGGCCTCTCTGAAGAAGTAAGCATGAGAGCCGACTTTAAACTTTCCTTTTCCGCTATGACATTCCCGCATCAGATGATGCGCATAATCCTGCTGGAACAGATCTACAGGAGCTTTAAGATCATAAGAAACGAAACTTATCACAAGTAAAGCGCAGCCATTTCCTCTACAGCTTTCACCGCTTCATCGATCTCGTCTTCACAGGTGTAAAATCCCGGACTCATCCTCACACATCCCATCTTTCCCGTACCTATGGTATCGTGAGCCGTCCCGCTGCAGTGCAGCCCTCCTCTAACGGCTATACCATATCTGTCGTTTAGTATCATAGCCGCCTCCTCGCTTTCATAACCCCTTATATTGAACGCAGCAACAGCAGTCTTCTCCATCACATTTCCTGTCCCGTACAGCGTAACACCGTCTATTTTACCAAGGCCCTCTTCCAGTCTACGCATAAGATCCCTTTCATGTTTCATGATCGCGCCCACGCCTATCTTCTTCACAAACACCGCCGCAGCTCCAAGCCCTATTATACCGGGAGAATTCAGCGTACCGGCTTCATATCCTTCAGGAAAATCACGAGGCTGCAATATTTCCTTTGATTTCGTCCCTGTACCGCCCTCCATAAGAGGGGCCATATGTATGTTTTCGCGCACATATAAAAATCCGGTCCCCTGAGGTCCCATAAGTCCTTTGTGCCCCGGAGCGGCCAGGATATCTATATGTTTTTTTCTTACGTTCAGATCCATATGACCTGCCCCCTGCGCTCCGTCTACCATAAAAAGTATGCCATGTCTCAGAGCTATCCGCCCCACCTCTTCAACAGGCATAACAGTCCCGGTCACATTGGACGCGGAAGTCAGCACTATCATCCTCGTATCATCGCGCACTGCTTCTCTTACATTCTTTGGGTCCAGCTTGCCTTCCCGGCTGCACTTCACTACGGAAACTTCGATGTCTCCATCTTTTTCCATCTCAGCCAGAGGCCTCATCACCGAATTATGCTCCATAGAAGAGGTTATCACGTGATCTCCGCGTTTAAGTATCCCTTTGAGAGCCATGTTTATACTTTCAGTACAGTTTTTAGTAAATACAATCCGTCCTGCGTCCTCTATGCCGAAGAGCGCTGCCAGAGACACTCTCGCCTTATATATCTCATGGGCAGTCCTCGCCGCCATAAAATGCGACGATCTTCCCGGGTTTGCACAATAATTCATCATCGCGTCTCCCACAGCCTCCATCACCTGTCTGGGTTTTGGAAAAGACGTGGCTCCATTGTCCAGATATATCATAGCATCCTCCTTAAAAACAAAATACAGGCAGACCGGCCGTCTGCCTGTATCATTATATGTTTTAAAATATGGAGATGACACTTTCTATATCTTCCAGCTCCTGTCCGCTATCCTTGCAAGCAGCGATTTTCTGACATCTATCGCGCTTTCAGGGCACATCTCCTGACAGCAGTAGCATTTTATGCACTTGGAATAATCGTATGCAGCCTTCTTATCTGCTCCCAAAGCGACAGCTTTTCCCTCCACCGGACAAACCTGCACACATATCCCGCATCCTATACACTTTTCCTTTCTCACCACAGGTTTTTTCTCAAGGAACGGCGCAAGAAACCTTATCGGTCTCAGTGCTCCTCTGTATTCTTTGCCGCGCTGCACATCGAAACTGCCGTCACCGTATTTCTCAAAGGCTTCACTGCGCGTTGCCGGACCTTCTTCCGTCAGTATCTGTATGTCTTCATAAGTACCCACACCTTGTTCAGATCCGCTCACATTAGTCGGCACAAGCTCCGGCGCAAGATCCACAAGACAGCAGAAAACAGCATCTAACGCCACAGGATCTTTCGAGACCAGTATCACATTCATCTCCTTCGGATCTCCGGACTGAGGACCATTGCCCTCCATAGCGACGATCCCGTCCATTATATGGATCTGCGGCACCACAAGTCTGTTCAGATCAGCCACCATCTTCGCAAAAACTTCCGCTGTCGCAAATTTGGCATGGGAAGCTCCTTTATTAACTCCGTATACACAGCCGAAAGTATTCTTTACGGCGCCTGTTATCCTCTCAAGCTGGTGAGTCTTCATTTTGCATATATTTATAACACCGTCAGACTCTATTATCTCACGGCACAAAGTGAAGCTGTCAGCCACACGGCCTTCGTCAAAATCCACCGTCTGACCATGCTCAAAATCTCCTATAGGGATCTTAAGCTGATCCGCAGCTTGTTTGATGCCGCAGGACTCCGCCACCTTTTCCACCTTTACCATCGGATTGCCCGGAGAGTCTCCGTACCTCATATTGATGAATCCAGCTTCCAGCAGCAGCCTTCCGACAGCTTTAAATACAGACGGATGCGTAGTGCACGCCTTTTCCGGAGCAGTCCTTGCAAGAAGATTCGGCTTCAGTACAAGCCTGGCATCTTTATCAAGCTTTACCATCTTCTCTATGCCACCCAAAAGTTCAAAAGCTTTTTTCACTGCTTCATAAACTTCCTCTTCATCATATGAACCGCATCTGACCAGAGCGACTTTCGCCCCGGACTTTTCATCCGCATCCTCCGTTCTGTTTACGTCTTCCCTCATTTCACACCTCTTTGCCATCATACTCGTCTTCCCGTCAATGGGTGATAGTGCCGCTGCCGCTCACCGGGATCTCTTCTCCCAGGAACGTAGGCTGCGGCTTAAATATCCACTTGACAAAATCCTTATCTCTCGCCAGTACTTCCCGGATTTCTCTCTTTTCCTGTCCCACATACGCCCTCTGATCCGACGCAGCTCCCAGCACATCTATACCCATGCTTCGGCATCCGTAAACAGCCCTGTAGAGATGGTATTTCTGCGTAACCACTACCATGCTCTCCACTCTGAATATATATCCGGCTCTATATGCAGACTCATATGTAGAGAAACCTGCATGATCGAGAAATATATCCTCCTCCGGAACACCGGCGTTCACTGCATAGTTTTTCATGACATTGACTTCATTATACACCACTTGGCCGTTATCTCCCGAAAACAGCAGCTTCGGCGCCACGCCTTTTTTATAAAGCTCAATAGCCAGATCGAGCCTGTCCCTGAGCATCAGACTCGGAGTGCCATCATTTTTGACCGAGGCTCCGAGCACCATTATACAATCCGGATCTATAGATCTGAGCTGTGCTACTTCCTCTGTAGACACCTCATCGGTCTCCGAATTCAGCTCGGCTACTATAGCATCTTCCGTATCCTTTATTACGAATATATTTATTCCTATTACAAAAACCGCAGCTATAACGGTTATTTTCAATATCAATATAAAAAGTCTGACGATAAAGCTTCTCTTTCTTTTTTCCTTGATCATAATTCCATATTATATACATTATTTATGTGGGTTTAAAGAAATATATAGATATTTATATCTTTTGTATTTTTTTATAAATAATAAAGTCTTTCATTGTTGACATATCACAAATACGGTATTATATTATTGTTATTCTATTGGACTTGAACATCGTTTTGATGTAAAATAATACTGTAGTACAACTCTGTCAAGTATGAACAAAAATAGTAAATCTTATATAAAGGAGAAGGCCAATGAAATACAATTTTCCAATCGAAAAAAATCCTAATCCAAAGGAAAAACCGAATCCTGATACGCTGAGATTCGGCACTGAATTCACAGACCACATGTTCATTATGGATTATGAGGAGGGCAAAGGCTGGCATGACGGCAGAATAGTTCCTTACGGACCTCTTTGTCTCGATCCGGCCGCAGTCGTTTTCCACTATGCTCAGGAAATGTTTGAAGGACTCAAAGCCTACAAGACATCCGAAGGCAAAGTGCAGCTTTTCAGACCTGACATGAACGCCAAGAGAACAAACAGGACAAACGACAGACTCTGTATCCCTCAGATGGACGAAGAGCTCTATGTGGAAGCCATCAAAGCTCTCGTAAAGGTGGACGCTGACTGGATACCTCAAAAGGAAGGCACTGCACTTTACATAAGACCGTTCATCATAGCCGACGAACCGTTTTTAGGCGTTCGCCGTTCAAATCACTATAAATTCATAATAATACTCAGTCCTGTAGGCCCTTATTATGAAGGCGGTCTCACTCCTACTAAAATCTACGTTGAAGATAAATACGTGCGCGCTACCGACGGCGGTACAGGCGAAGCTAAATGCGGCGGCAACTACGCCGCAAGCCTCAAAGCTCAGGAAGAGGCTCACGCAAAAGGCTACGAACAGATCTTATGGCTGGACGGCGTACACAGAAAATACGTCGAAGAGATAGGTACTTCCAACGCATTCTTCGTAATAGGCGATGAGATCATCACAGCACCTCTCGACGGCACTATCCTGCCGGGAATAACGAGAGACTCGGTTATCGCGCTCCTCAAGAAAAAGGGCATGAACATAGTTGAACGCAGACTCGCTATAGACGAAGTAGTAGAAGCATACAAGAACGGACAGTTCAAGGAAATGTTCGCATCAGGCACCGCTGCCGTTATCTCTCCCGTAGGCGAGCTTTGCTACAAAGGCGAAAGCATGGTGATAAACGGAGGCGGCATAGGCCCTATCGCTCAGGATCTTTACGATACTCTCTACGGTATACAGACAGGAAAAGTTGCCGATGAGATGGGATGGACCGTGGCAGTAGAATAGTTTTCACTGTACAATAATACGAATAAAGTAAAAATGTGCACCGACGGCGAAAACCGACGGTGCACATTTTTTATATACCTTTTTCTATCTCAACGCAGTTTTTCTGTATTTCATATAAACCACCGGCAGCAGCACGATCACAAGGATCACATACAGGAAAGGCAGCAGGTACGCAGATCCGGTCATATGTCCAAGCACGCTGTATATTGAAAATTCATCGATCACTGTATATATCTGAAGCATTTTATCCGGGAACAACCCCAGGATCTTGCCGATCACAGCCGGTACGGTATCCGGCAGATACAGCGGCAGGAACAACGTAACAAACGGGATCACAACGGATACCACCGCAGATCTGCTCATTACCGACACAAACATAGTAAACATCGCAATGAAGACAGAGCCTATGTATCCGCACGCCACGATGAGCGCATATGCCTGTGCAAAGGTAATGTTATACATGCTCTTCCAAAGTCCCCATTGACTCTGTATCGCACAGTTTCCTCCTCCTGCTCCCAGACAGCCCAGTATTACACCTGTATATACGGCAACGACAGCGGCATAGATGACAGTTATGACCAGCAGGCCTGCCCATATCTTTGATCTTACGGCTTTACCTCGCCCGTACCTGGCCGCAAAGAACACCGAATCAGCTTTAAGCGAATACTCGGACGGAAATATCCCCGACACCAGGAAGATGAGGACAAATGCCATCAATACAAGGAGCATAGGCGAAGACTCTATTGCCATCTTCCATCCCGAAGCATATTCGTAGTAAACAGGCGTATCAAATTCATCGTATGAAGATTTCAGGTATTCCTTTTCGCCGTCGGAATAAAGCGCTGCTCCTGTTCCTTCATCAAGCCATTCCTCAAGGGAATCAGTCCTGTTTTCATAAAATTTTTCCGCATCAGCCGGCTCAAGAGAATCAGCTCTGTAATAATCGTATTCGCCAAAGCCGCAGAAAGATACGGTGAGCAGATCCCTTATATCCGATATACCCTGTCCGCGGGCGAAGGCTATATCCTGCTGAGTTATATCAGAAGAATTGTATTCAGGAGAAGAGGTAATATCGTTACGTTCCCCGATCACCTCCGCCAGCCGCTCTTCGGTAAGCATTCCTGCTTCGCCTTCCTTCAGCTCTTTAAGCTGCCTTGCCGCAGTTATCCCTTTGTGAGTTTCTCCCTCCTGATCCACATACCAAAGATCAGGGCTTCTCAGAGTATTGAAACATATCACAGCCAGCAGCACAGCAAGAACGATCAGCGCTATCCTGCTGCTTATCTTAGAAAAAATCTTTTTTATCTCAAATCGTATCATCGTCATCCCCCTCGTTTTTCCCAAAGTAGTACAGGAACACGTCCTCCAGATTCAGTCTGTCTTCCTCCGCATTGCCGCAAGGCCTGTTTTCGGACAGTATACGCAGGCGCGCATCCGGACCTGCGCTTCTCATGTTTACAACTTTATAATGTCTCATATATTCGCTCACCTGATGTTCAGGCACAGTGACATACCATACCCTCTGATCCACTTCGGAAAGTATTTCGTTCACGCTTCCGGAGTGGATTATCCTGCCGCTTCCCATGATCATTATTTTCCCTGCGATATATTCCACATCGGACACTATATGAGTGGAAAGGAGCACGATCCTTTCTTTCCCCAGCTCGCTTATCAGATTTCTGAAACGTATCCTCTCCTTCGGATCGAGTCCTGCCGTAGGCTCATCGAGCACAAGGATCTCCGGATCGTTGAGCACCGCCTGCGCAATACCCGCTCTGCGTTTCATCCCTCCCGACAGCTTTTTCATCTTGCGATACTGAAATTTTTCCATGCCTGTCATATGGAGCATCCTGTCTACCGCCCTCGATGCGGCTGCCGTAGGTATACCTTTTATGGACGCTATATATTTAAGATAATCCCTCACTGTAAAATCAGGATAGTATCCGAAATCCTGAGGAAGATATCCCAGAAGCTTCCTGTAGTCGCCGCCCATCTCAAAAATATCGTGCCCGCTGCACGTTATTTTCCCCGACGTGGGCTTGAGCAGCGTGCATATCATCCTCATCATAGTAGTTTTTCCTGCTCCATTGACTCCAAGCAGTCCATAAACTCCGTTCTTCATATCAAAACTGACATCATCAACAGCTCTGACGCTTCCAAATTGTTTTGTCAGCCCTTCAAGTCTCAATTCCATATCTCATTACCTCTCTTAATTCCACGCATTGTTTACCTCCCAAACGCTGTCGCATCTGATCACCGTCTTCCTGACAACATAGACGAAATACGCCATCGCAAGCGCGCATATGCCCGCCCATACAGGCCCTGATATCTTGTCATATATGCCGCGGTCTATCACCACAACAAGCCAGAAACCCGTCCACAGCAGCGACAGGAACACCGCCATATATTCCGATGACACGAATCTGCTGCACAGCATTCTCAGACATATACAGCATGTTACTATCATAGGCAGCATGAACTGCACCATCATTTCCTCCGCCTCTATCCGTGTCGTCGCAAACGCAAACACGGAAAACAGCGTCAGCAGTATTCCATCCGCAAAGGCGAATACCGTAAGCCTTGCAGAATACACCTGTCTCAGGGAATAATAAGCAGATCCTTCTATTTCCATGCTCATGCTTCCTCTGTTTTTCCAAAGTTCGGGCACTATCATTATCACCAGCAGCGGCGCTGCCGCTCCCATGGCGCGCTGCATCGTATATTCGCTTCCGGCACTGCACAGGCATACATAAAGTGCAGCAACTACGATAAGCTGAAGCAGCCACCATATCTTTCTTATAAATCTGCTCTGCTGGAAAATGAATTCCATATAGGAGGTCTTCCTCGCCTCTTCACCTGCAAAAAACGCTTCCCTGGACCTTTTGACCGTTTCTCTTATTTTCTCTTCATCGACCGCCGTCTCGTTCTTTTCAGCGTAGGCGTACAGTATCTCTTCTATTTTCCCTTTTTCTGATATTTTCATAGCACATCCTCCTCACTCATAATCTTAGCAAGCTCTTCCTTGCCCCGCCGCAGCCTATACTTCACAAGCGAAAGTCCTATGCCGAGCATTCTCGCTATATCCTTTTCTTTCATATCCTGAAAGTAGAAAAGCATTATGACTTCTCTGAGTTCTTCCGAAATCGTGCTGAGAGCACGTTCAATATCTATCTTCAGATCGGTTTTGCCGCTTGTTTCCACGACCGGAGAAACAGAGTTCTCCATTATAATGCTTTCACGGGCAGACTCTTCGGCCGCACTTTTTCGATTAAAGTCAGCGCAGAGGTTTTTAGCTATCGTATAGAGAAAATTCAGCGCTTTGCCGCTGTGCCGATATCCGGACACCGCAGAAAAAAATCTTACAAAAGTCTCCTGAGTGATGCTCTCAGCCTCGTCTTTTCGCATTATCCTGTACGCACAGTACTTCAGGATCATACCGTAATACTGCCGCACGAACGTCTCCATAGCATCCTCATCACCGTGTTTTATTCTTTTTATCAGGAAATAATCTTTATCCAATACTGCCTCCCGGATCTCATCGAAAGTACTTTCTAATATATTTAACATCCCGAATGAGCAAAAAGATAGTGGAAAGCGAAAATTTTTAAAATAACCTGTATCCATGTTTTACCGACCGAGTTCATATCGATTCGCGAGTTGATATAAACTCATGCTTTGGCCGATCTTCCCTATCCCCGGTTTTGATCGGCTTTCCCACTTCTCAAGCATGTTTCAGCGAATCTATTTCAACTCACAAAAATCAGCATTTACACTCTCCTTTATCTCTTTACAACCAGTTATCATTGAAATTTCAACCTTTAGCGTTTTTTCAAAATATTGGCACATATGTTGCGTATATATTTTGTCAACTGAACTTTTTATTTGTACACCTGCTAAATATATTATTGTTTTCGGACAAAGCAAGAAAGTAGTTATCCAATGAAACCATTAGAAGGAATAAAGGTGGTAGACTTCACTCAAGCACACGCCGGCAGTCTATGCACCATGCTGCTGTCTGACTTCGGAGCAGAAGTCATAAAGATCGAACGTCCCGGAGTAGGCGATCTTGCAAGATACTGGGCGCCTTTCAAAGATGGAAACAGTGCATACTACACTTTTCTCAACAGAGGGAAAAAAAGCATAGGTCTCAACACCGCCTCCGAAGAAGGCAGAAAAATCGCCCTGGATCTCATAAAGGACGCCGATGTCGTATGTGAAAATTTCAAGTACGGCAGTATGGAGAGAATGGGACTGGACTACGAAACTGTAAAAAAAGTAAATCCATCTGTAATATATGCGTCCCTTAACGGCTTCGGGCAGACAGGCCCTCTAAAAGAAACCATAGGTCTCGATTTACAGCTTCAGGCAATGAGCGGAATAATGGATAGGACCGGTTTCCCTGACGGTCCTCCTACAAAGGCAGGCCCTGCCGTAGGAGATCACCTCAGCGGAACATATATGGCCGCAGCAGTCAATCTCGCACTGATAAACAGAAAAAAGACGGGCGAAGGACAGAGGATAGATATAGCCATACTCGACTGCCTGTTTTCTATTCTGGAAGCCGCACCTATAACTTATGCTCTCACAGGCAAAGTACCTCAAAGAGTAGGTAATTCATATCCGTCTATCTCTCCTTACGATACTTTTAAAGCTAAAGACGGCTATGTATCCATAGGCATATCCACCGACAACCAGTGGATCAGATTCTGCGATGCTCTCGGAATGGACGACCTGAAAGCAGATGAAAAATACAAGACGAATGAATCGAGAGGCGATAACTACGAATCAGGTCTTAAGGAAGCCATCGAAAAAGTTACATCAAAAATGTCGAAATTTGAAATAGAAAAGAAACTCAACGATGCTAAGCTCGCGTGCGGCGCAGTATGTACAGTAGCAGAGTCTATGGAAAACGAACAGATAAAAGAACGAAATATGCTGGTTGAAATAGACGATAAAAGCATTGGGAAGATCAGAATCCCCGGCACTGTTATCAAGATGTCCGATACTCCCGGCGGATTTACACAAGGCGCTCCTCTTCTCGGAGAACACACGGAAATGTATCTTAAATATCTCGGTTATACTGACGAAAAAATCGCAGAATTAGAAAAAAATAAAGTTATACAGATTTCTTAACGGGAGGGATAAAGTATGAAAATATTGGAAGGTGTAACAGTAATAGATTTCACACAGGCTTACAGCGGTCCTTTCTGCACCATGCAGCTTGCGGACTTCGGAGCTCGAGTCATAAAGATAGAACGAAGAGGAGTAGGAGATCAATCAAGAGAATGGACGCCGTTTAAAAACGGGAACAGCGGATATTACGCAGCCATCAACAGAAACAAAGAAAGCATTTCTCTTGACATATCCAAACCCGAAGGCGCAGACATAATAAAAAAAATGGTCAGAGACGCCGACATCGTAGTCGAAAACTTCAAAGTAGGTACGATGGCTAAGATGGGTCTCGACTATGATACTCTGAAAAAAGAAAATCCCGCACTTATATATGCATCTATTTCCGGATATGGGCAAAACGGTCCCCTCAAAGGACTGGCAGCATACGACAATGTGATCCAGTCTGTCAGCGGTATACAGGAAATGACAGGATTCCCGGATGGTGTTCCTACGAGAATAGGTCCTGCTATAGGTGACAATTTCACCGGTCTTACCATGACAGTAGGCATCCTCATGGCTTACTACAACAGGCTCAACACCGGCAAAGGTCAGTACATAGATGTTGCAATGCTTGATACGATGTTCGGCATACTGGAAAGCCCGATACTCTTCAAGGAAGTGCTGGACGAAGAGATAACAAGGTGCGGCAACAGCGATGTTACATTAGTACCATACGATGTATATCCTTGCAAAGACGGATATTTTTCAGCAGGACTTGCCAGTGATTCAGGATGGGACAGATTCTGTCAATGTATAGAAAAGCCTGAGCTCATAAAAGATCCCCGCTTCGTGGATAACGATGCAAGATGTAAGAATTACGATATAATAACCCCTGTCATCACAGAATTTTTCATGACAAAAACAAAGAAAGAACTGGCGGATATCTTCTCGGCAGCTAAGATCCCTAATGCTCCCGTATCTACCATACCTGAACTGATGCAGCACCCGCAGATCAAAGCACGCGGCATGTTACAGGAACTGGATGATCCGGGCGTAGGCACTTATCCGGCAATAGGCAATCCTATGAAAATGGAACCTTCCTCAGCAGAACTCAGACATGGAGCTCCTCTCATGGGGCAGGATACCAAAAACGTTCTCAGTGATTTCGGGTTTACCGCGCAGGATATAGACGATTTTTTGCAAAAGGAAATAATATAACAGCGAGGTAACTATATGGAAAATTTAAACAAGAAAAAAACTAAACTTTCCGAACGGTACGAAATAATACTCATGGCGATAAGTGTCCTGCTTATAGTTGCTTTCGTTACCGGGCTCACCTTGTTCCCTGAAGAGGGCAACGCACTGGCGAACTCAATACTAAAGCTTCTCACTCATACCTTCGGATCGCCAATAATGATCATAACCCTCGTTATTTTGCTCTTTCTCATAGGCATATGCTTCACTAAATACGGTGACATACGGCTCGGAAACGAAAAGCCTAAATACAAAACGATCACTTGGGTGGCAATGATGTTCTTCTGCGGCAACGGAGCCGGCACAGTGTACTGGGCATTTCTCGAATGGGGACATTTTTTCAATGCTTCTCCTCAGCTAAACGGCGCAGAAATCGATGAGGCCATGAAATACGAACTATCAATGGCATACGATTTCATGCACTGGGGACCTTCTGCATGGGCAATGCTGTGTGTATTCGCTCTGCCTTTTGCATATCATTATCACATAAAAAAAGATGAAGAACTTAAGCTGAGCGCTATATGCAAATACGCCGTAGGAGAAAAGCATACCCATGGGCTTTTCGGCAAAATAGTTGATTTCATCTTCATATTCGCAGCCGTCGGCTCCATAAGCATTACAGCGGGAACAAGCGCTTCGACCATCGCATCGGCGCTTTCAGATCTTTTAGGTATACCTAACACTTTCGCCCTTTCAGTAGTGATACTTCTGTTTGTCGCAGTGATATACTCATTCACATCGGCTGTAGGTATCGAAAAAGGCATGAGCAAGATCAGCGACTCCAACGTATATCTTTGCATGGTACTTCTCGCTTTTATCCTTATCGCAGGACCTACAGGATTCATCATAGACCCCATGCTAAATTCTCTGGGACTTATGTTCGATGAATTCGTACGAATGAGTACATGGACAGATCCTGTAAACGGCTCCGGATTCCCTCAGGACTGGACTGTGTTCTACTGGATATACTGGTTTACTTTCGGCCCTTTCACCGGACTGTATGTGGCTAAGATATCCAAAGGAAGAAAAATAAAGGAAATAATAATAAATATGCTGTGCAGCGGCTCTATGGGGCTGATCCTGTTCTTCGGCATCGTCGGAGGCTACGAGCAAAGTCTGCGTATAGACGGTATACTTGATGTTCCCGGTATGCTGGCAAATGGGGAAGCTGAAAGTATAGCGGTATCTGTTATCAATACACTGCCGTTCAGTAAAATAGCTCTTATCCTGTATCTTTTCGTTATAGTACTGTTTCTGGCAACTACGCTTGATGCCTGTGCATTCACACTTTCCTCGACGGTATCGAAAAAACTCAGACCTGACGAAGAGCCTAACAAAGGGCTCAAATTCGCATGGTGTCTAATACTAATACTGCTTCCTATAGCAGTAACTTACGCAGGTACAAACATAGATACGATAAAATCCATTGTGCTTGCCACAGGGCTTCCGCTCGTAGTACTATTATTCATTGTTTACTTCGGCTTTCTCAAAACCATGCGGAAAGACTACCGTGGCAAGACAAAACTGGATATAATAAAAGAAAGCAAACTGGAAAAATAAACTATGTAAGATAAAATGATAATGAACGCACCGCCTATTTCTCTACAGCGGTGTGTTCTGATTTTCACACACAAACATATATCCCTAATAAAAACATGATATAATAAATCATTACGTTTCACCAATGCAAATACAAAGGAGATGGCAACAAATGCTGCTCAACAAAGAACTCACTTTAAATGAACTCATAAGAATCCTGGACAACAGCTACGACGAAATATTCATATGGGATGAAAATTACAGAGCAATCTACTGCAATAATGCAGCTTACAGGTATATAGGCGTTTCATCAGGAGACATACTTGGCAAGACTATCGACGAATGTACTGCCAATGAAAATTGGTGGCATCCCACTTGTGTAAAGGCTACATTCAAAGAAAAAAGGGCTATAATACAACGGCAGAAAACCTTTTTAGGTCTTAACATCACAACTATATCCATCCCTGTCTTCGACAGACCGGGACACGTAAAATACGTACTGCAAACAGCAAGGCAGGATGAGTCCGAATTGTTCAGGATGATGTCTCCGAATATGCCGGATTATACAGACAACGATACAGAAACATCAGTCAGCAAAACTTCTATAATTTACAAAAGCTCCGTAATGAAAAAGACCATGGAATCCGCAGATAAGATCGCTTCAACAGATGCAACCGTTCTGATACTCGGAGAAACCGGAACCGGAAAAAGTCTCCTTGCCAAGTACATACATGAACACAGTCCTCGGCACGAAAAACCTTTTGTTTCCATAAACGTATCAAGCCTTAATCCCAACATCATAGAATCAGAGCTTTTCGGATACGAAAAAGGGGCTTTTACGGGCGCAGACAAGGAAGGAAAAAAAGGGCTATTTGAAATGGCTGACGGCGGCACCATTTTTCTGGATGAAATAGGTGAACTCACCTATGAACTTCAATCAAAATTTCTCCACACACTTCAGGAAGGGACCATCACTCCCGTAGGCTCCGGTCAAACAAAAAGGCTTGATCTGAGAATAATATGCGCCACCAACTGTGAACTGAAAAACATGGTAGCTGCCGGAAAATTTCGAGAGGATCTGTACCATCGTTTGAATGTATTTGATATTATAATCCCTCCTATAAGAATGCGTAAAGATGATATCAAACCGCTATGCGCATACTTTCTCCATCTATTCAATAAAAAATACAATAAGAACGTGGACATCTCAGAAGATGTTTTATCTCTGTTCTTCAGATACCCGTGGCACGGCAATGTAAGGGAACTTTCAAATGTCATAGAACGCGGCGTTCTCAGCGCAGAAGGGGATGTATTCGGGTTCAATTCACTGCCGGAAACATTTTTCAGCATAGATAATATGAAAACTTCCGATTTCAACTGTCCATTTTCATATCAAAGAGCAATGGAGGATTATGAATCCAATATAATACGTGAAGCATACAAACGTGCCGGCAGCAGCCGCAAGCTTGCGGAATATCTGCAAATAAGCCAGACAAAAGCTAATAAGCTTATACAGAAATACATTACCCAACCTCCAAAGAAAAATTGACGCAGACTTTTTTATCATGTAAACTGATATAAGTCGAATGGGAGGTGAGAAATATGCTCAAAATCTATAAAACGCGCAACGGAATCCTTTCAGAAACAACGGAACATGAAGAAGGCGTATGGGTGGACCTGGCTAACCCTTCTCCGGAAGAGATCAACACTATAGCCGAACAATACAAAATCGACGCAGATGACATCATAGCCATACTCGATGACGAAGAAACATCTCGAGTCGAGCAAAGCGAAGGATATACGTTTATCCTTGTTGATATCCCAAGCGAAGAAGTGCGCCACGACAGGGCTGCATATACGACGATACCTCTGGGTGTATTTCTGACTAAACACAACATCATCACAGTCTGCGCCGAACAAAGCGATATACTTTCATCTTTTATAAAAAGGACCAATCAGTCTTTCAGTACAAAAAAACAGACACGCTTCGTATATCAGCTCCTCTACGCCGTAGCCGTAGAATATCAGCGGCTGCTCAGATACATCGACCGCACACGAAAGGATATAGAAAACAGAGCTATAAACAACAAGACAGAAGATACCGATCTGATAGACCTGCACGAACTCGAATCCAATCTTGTCTATTTCACTGCATCCCTCAAATCCAATATGCTGGTGATCGACAGACTCGTGCGCTATGAGAGAATAAAACATTATTCTGAAGACACAGAGCTCCTTGATGATGTGGTGATAGAAAATCAGCAGGCTGTGGAAATGACCGATATATACATCAACATCATGCACGGCTCAAGAGAACTTATATCAAACATCATAAACGACAAGCTCAACCGCGTCATGAAGCTTCTTACAGCAATCACTCTTGTAATGGGTATACCTACCATAATTTCCGGTATCTACGGTATGAACGTGGACGGGCGCTGGATGCCTCTTTCTGAAACAGCTCATGGATTCGGTATCATCTGCATCGGAACTGCTGTAATATGCATACTTGTTCTGATAATAATGAAAAAGAGAAAGCTTTTGTAAAGACAACTGTCCTAAGCTTTCTCTTTTCATCTTCATTTATTTTGAAGAATCACTCTCAATGATCTGCTTTATTTCCTTTTTTTCTCGAAAACAGTATAAGCGATAAAGCTCCTATACCAGCAGCACACATAAGTGCTATCCAAGGAATCATGTTGAACGTATCTCCCGTCTGTACAGCTTTGCCTGCGTCATGTCCCTGACCATTATCATTATTTCCGTTTGTCGCTCCAGGAACTGAAGGCTCTGTAGTTTCAGCAGTCTGTTTTGGCGTAGCTTTCCATACAGCATAGTAGAACTGTCCCGCCTTTCCAGCGTCTCCGGCATTTAAGAACTGTGTTTCATTAGTAATATCTTCAGCTCCGGCATATGCACTCGTATCAGCCCATCCCATAAAATCATACTGCACATCATTCACAATCCCCGACGGCATATCAGGAAGTGTCAGATCGTCTTTCTCAGCATCAAGTTTTATAGAAAAAGCCTCACCTGGTATCCAACCATTAACGATAATTTTTCCTAAATTGCTGAACTGTCTTATAACAGGCATTCCCGCATTGCTATCGCCTATCACTTCATCTTTAATCAAATTTCCAGTTATCGTATTATCAGCAAAAGTGAACTCTGTGTTTTCATCAACTGCACACCTGCTGCTGAACTGAATTATTCCTCTGGTATTTTCTTTGCCCGCAGCTGCATATTTATCTATGGTATCAAATGTATTACCTGTAATTTCAAGATTGCTTCTTGATACAGAGCCTTCAAAATATATAGCGCCGCTGCAATTACTGAATATATTGTCTTCAATCACAGCATTACCAGTATAAATATCTTTCAATGCATATGCATTGTATACATTACTGAACGAACAACCTGTAATCGCAGTATTGCGATCAGCATTGATGTTCTTGTCATCTCCAGGTCCGTAAGGACTAACTATTATTTTTTCAAATGTACAATTCGTTACACTGACATTCCCGCTATTCAAAAACTGAAACTCAGCATTTCTGATTTCATCTTTTGTATAATCTTTATTGATACCGCTCCAACCATCACTATGATTCGGAATGTCTGCCGGTACATATTCAAATCTTGCATTTGATATTTCTAAATCCACATCTTTTCCACTGAGGATCTGATACTGCGCATTGTTATTTTGTATACGGTGTATTACATTAACATTCTCATCGGGTTCCCACTTAACAGTAGCCCCTCCTCCATCGAACTTGCCATCCGCTTCAAGATCCTCTATAAATTCACTGAAAGTTATGATGTTGTTATCCTGTGCAAAGACTGATCCCGGAATCAAAGTAAACACCATACACAGCGCAAGGATTATAGATACTCCTATCCGTTTTTTACATTTCATCGTACTTCTCTCCTTATCTGCTCTCCCCTAAGAGCTCTTCTCCTGTTGCCAGTCATAACGACCCTAATCCAAACAACCACATAATTTGCATTATGTGGTTAATTGCATACGTTGCATAAACTTTTACTGCATAAAACCCTATATCTAAAACATTTTTAAAGGATTTTTTGATCAGATAAAAAAATTTTTTCAAGATTTGCAAATAAAGATACCCTTCGTACTTTTATCAAAATACGGAGGGGTTGTTTAACATACGATAAAACGGTTTTAGGCGATAAGCTCTATTGACATGAATAAATATTTTAATTATACTGTCATTATCTATTTACAGTTTATTTGCAGTCATTTGATTTTTACCACATAATGCAAATTATGTGGTCATATCACTAACCCCAAAGTATCAAGAATTCTGCGATGCTCATACCCTGAAGTTATGATATATATACGAGTGGTGTTAATACTGCTGTGCCCGAGTACATCGGCAAGTTTCGCGATATCCTTTTCTTTATCATAAAAACACTTTGCAAACAAATGCCTGATATTATGCGGGAATACTTTTGAATTTTCTACTCCCGCCCTTTCCCCTAATCTTTTAAACATTTTCCATATATTTGATCTATCCAGCGGTTTCATATTTCGAGTCACAAAAACCGGTCCTGCATCAATATCTTTCCGCATTATATAATGTTTCAACTGTTTTTGCAGTCTGCCGGATATCAATATCACTCGATTTTTTCCTTTCAGCAAAATACACGCCTCTCCTCTCTCAACCGCTTCCACAGTTATATACTTTAATTCCGATACTCTTATCCCTGTACCTCCAAGTGTTTGTAAAATCAAACTCAATCTCTCATTACCGCTTTTTTCCGCATATCTTAAAAGTTTCAGATAATCCTTCCTTGTAAGCTCTTTCTTTTGCGAGCAGTATATCTGTTTCTGTATTCTTATACACCGAACTTTTATATCACTCTTTCCTATGTATTCAAGGAAACTGTTTACTGCTGCTATTTTTGCATTGACGCTTGATATTCTATACTGTTCACATAATTTCTCCTTATATGCTATGACTTTTGCTTTTGTTAAAATTTCACCGTCTCCAAGCTCAGAAATAAATCTTTCCGCTTCCCTCAAATACTGTACTATAGTCGAATCGCATCGCTCTTTTTCTTCAAGATAAACTTTATACATGTCAAGTATTTCACGCATTTTCTTTCCCCCTTTCTACTGCGATACATTTATGGTTAATCCCATAAATCCATTAAGAAATTACCCATCTGACTGATAACGATATTTTAGCATAAAACAATCTCTTGATAGAGCGTTATGCTTTTATAAACCTTTCCTGCGTATATCTTCCGCCAACATATTAAAACAGGAGACCAAATGATAGGCCTCCTGTTTTTTATTAACTTTAGCTTTGTTATTTTTTAAATATTTAATTTCTTACGCAGGTTTTCTATTTCTGTCTGCTGTTCACATATCTTTTGCTGCTGTTTTTCTATCATTTTCTCCAAAATCACAACATGATCATCTGTCCTGAAGCTATCTTCTTCCTCATATACTTTTTTCAAGTCCGGATCCTGCTCCATGCATCCACTGCAGAATTTTTCTTTCCATCTGGCACATGCACGTTCTATACGCTTTGAGCCTAACGCTTTTTTGTACAAAAAAACATCTCGAACCTTTGATATTTCAAAAGTCCGGGATGTTTTATACTTATCCCCGTTTGCGTTCTGTTTTTTACAATCTTCTCAATATATCCACTACTTCTATCTTTTCTGAAGCAGTATCCGCTACATCCTTTATAACTCTTGCAGGTATACCCGCAACTACAACCCCCTCAGGTACATCATCCACAACTACAGCTCCCGCAGCCACTACGGAGCCCTTTCCGATCCTGCACCCTTCAAGAACTACAGCATTCGCACCTATTACTACATCGTCTTCCACAACTACAGGCTGTGCGCTCGGCGGCTCGATGACTCCTGCAAGCACGGTGCCCGCTCCTATATGGCAGCGTTTTCCGACTGTGGCCCTTCCTCCCAGTACGGCGCCCATATCTATCATCGTGCCCTCACCTATGACAGCGCCAATGTTTATTACAGCACCCATCATTATCACGGCATTATCTCCGATCTCCACTTTATCCCGTATCAAAGCGCCCGGCTCTATTCTCGCTTTTACATTTTTCATGTCGAGAAGAGGTATAGCCGAATTTCTGCAATCGTTTTCTACAACGTAATCTTCTATCTTATCCGCGTTTTCCGCCAGGATTTTTTCCACGTCTTTCCAGTCTCCGAAAACTATCTTATCTCCGCTTCCGAAAACTTTACATCCTTCAAAATCAACGTTTTCCTTTTCCTTTACATAGACCTTTACAGGTGTCTTTTTTTCTGCATTCCCTATATATTCTATTATTTCTCTTGCTTCCATGATCTTCTGTTCTCCTGAAATATGAAGGATATGTTTTTATCCTTTCTCATCTTCACATTGTCCTATATTTCTTGGCCTGCTTTCCCATCAGCCGAAAAGGACTTCTTCCATAGTATAAAATCCCTTGCTTACTCTCTGTGTGAACAGCGCCGCCTTGAGGGCTCCTGCGGCAAATATCTTCTTGGAGCCGGCGGTGTGTTTTATTTCCAGGATCTCATCCTCTCCCGCGTATATTATGGTATGCTCTCCTGCGATCGTACCTGCTCTTACAGCATGGACTCCTATTTCATGACCGCGCTTCCTGTTGCCTTCTCTGCCGAAAACATGATCAAACTCATCTGCCGGATCTGCCGCTTCAAGGAGCATTTTAGCTGTACCGCTCGGTGCATCCAGCTTTTTATTGTGATGCTTTTCTATTATCTCTATATCAAAGCTTCCCGAAAGCATCGGTGTTATCTCCGATATTATCCGCTTCATTATATTTACTCCCATGGAGTAATTGGCCGAAAACACTACGGGAACTTCCGTGCCGAGGAGCTCTATTTCCGCCTGCTGCTCCTCACTGTACCCGGTAGTGGCTATGACTGCCGCACAGTTTTTCTCCGTGCAGTATTCCTTTATCATCTCCAGATTGGCAGGATTGCTGAAATCTATCACGACATCAGAATCGCCTGCATCTGAGAGTTTTTCACCTTTGAGAGGATCTATTATCCCCACAACTTCAAAGCTTTCATCCTGCTCCGCCATCTCAGCGAGAACATTTCCCATGGCGCCTCCGCCTAAAATAACTGTTTTCATGATCTTTCCGTCTCCCTATAAAAGTCCCAGTTTTTCCATTTCAGATTTAAGAACGGCTTTAGTATCCTCAGCCATCGGACAGAGAGGCAGTCTGTATCCTCCGACATTGAGCCCGACGAGATTCATCGCTTCCTTTATCGGAATAGGATTTGTTTCGATAAACAGCGCATTTATGAAATCAAGATATTTTATCTGCATATCTCTTGCCTTTTTCACATCGCCGTTGAGATATGCCATTGCCATATCGTGAGTTTCCTTTGGAAGTATGTTCGCCAGCACCGATATAACTCCTGCGCCTCCCATGGAAAGCAGCGGCACGTTTATATCGTCATTGCCGGAATATATATTGAAGTTATCATTTATCAGTTTTGAAAATTTGCATATGAGAGACATATCTCCGCTTGCTTCCTTTATTCCCACTATATTTTTGTGTTTGCTTATCTCAGCCAGAGCTTCATAGGAAATAGTCACTCCTGTTCTTCCCGGTACGTTGTAAACATAGACAGGTGTGTGTACTGCATCAGCCACCTGAGTAAAGTGATTGACCATACCCGCCTTGCTCGTCTTATTGTAATAAGGCGTTATTACCAGCAGTGCGTCAGCGCCCATTTTCTCGTATTTCAAACTCTGCTCTATAGCAACCATCGTGTTGTTGGAGCCGCTTCCTACTATGATAGGGACTCTTCCCTTTGCCTGCTCTATGGATATCCTCGCTATCTCATCCTCTTCCGACAATGTGAGAGTAGGCGTTTCCGCCGTCGTTCCCAGCACCAGTATGGCATCTGTCTGCTGTTCTACATGCCAGTCTATAAGCTCTCTCAGTCTCTTGTAGTTTACGCTCCCGTCTTCGTTAAAGGGTGTGATGAGCGCTACTATTGAACCTCTTATCATTACCTTTCTCCTTCCTTAAATCTCAACGAACTTTCCGTCGAATATCTTCACTGACGGACCCTGCATATAGACATGCCCGTCGTCTCTTATTTCTATATTCAGACTTCCCAGAGGCAGCATCACTTCCGCCGATCTTTCGCACAGACCCTTCCTGCTTGCCGCCACTACGCAGGCGCATGCTCCGGTCCCGCACGCCAGCGTCATTCCCACGCCTCTTTCGTATGTCCTCATTTTTAATGTATTTTTATCTTTCACCGATACAAAGTTTACATTGGTTTTTTCTGAAAACACCGGATGATTGCATATCAGCTTTCCGGCTTCTTCCATAAGCTCCTCATCGAGCTTTCTTCCAAAGCTTTTTTCCACGTCGTCAGCAAACACCACAGTATGGACTGTCCCCATAAAAAAGCTGTCTACCTTTAAGTTTACTTTTTCTACGCCTTTCCAGTCTATTTCTATTTCACGGCCGAGAAAATCATCCTCCGCACTGTCAACTCCTATAGATCCGGGGAAAAATACAGGAGTGCCCATATCTATCTTTACCTGAAACGGATCGAAGGAAACTACATCGACTATCATGTCTCCTGCAAGCGTCTTTACAGGATAACTTCTGTCCCTGCGGATATTTTCATCATAGCAGAAATTTGCAAAACATCTTATACCGTTGCCGCACATAGGCGCTCTGCTTCCGTCGCGATTGAAAAACACCATCTCAAGCTCAGGCTCTTCCCTGACTGCTATCAGTCCGTCAGCTCCTGCACCTGTATGCTCAGCGCACGCTTTTACGGCAAAATCTCCGTAAGAAGCTTCCGTAGCTCCGCTTCCCGTATATTCTCTCAGGTCCTCTTCTTTCACTATCACGAAACTGTTGCCGCATCCGTGATATTTGGAAAATGATATCATTGGCATCCCCGCTTTCCGGTTTTCTTTCACGATCTCCATGACGTCACGTATCCTGTTAAAGGTGGAACTCTCTGCAAAGAGCTATTGCCGCTTTGAGTTTGTCATCCATCTCCACTGTGACCGATATGGATATTTCCGATGTAGTTATATGGTAATACTTAACGTTGTTTTCTGCAAGTATCCTGAACACTTCTCCGGATACTCCCGAATGTGTGGCCATGCCGACGCCTACCAGCGATATTACTGCAAGACCTTTTTCTCTGTCAACAACTATCGAATCAAAGGCTTTCTGATTTCCCAGCTCTGTCATCAGCACTTCGCCCTGCTTGTCATCGCAGCTGAAAGATACGGTACATGTGCCGTCTTGTGCCATCTGCTGAGAGATCATATCCACGTTGATCTCAAGCTCTCCCAGTATCCTGAAGCATTCCGCAACGGCTTTACCGTCGGAAGGCACTTTTCTAAGCGTAAATATCGATACTTCATCCTGGATGCCCATTCCTGTAACAGGCATATCCTCCACACGGAGGTTTTCATTAACAATCATTTCTTTATTCACGATATATGTTCCTTTACTTTTATCTTCTTCCAATGACTTACCTAAAAATAACTTTACGTTGTATTTTTTCGCCAGCTCCACTGCTCTCGTCTCCACTTTATCGGCGCCCAGATTGGTCAGCTCCATCATTTCCTCGTATGTTATGGCTCTGATAGGCTTTGCCTCGTCGTATATCTGCGGATCTGCCGTATACATACAGTCTGATGTGGTATATATCTCACAATCCCACCCGAAATAAGCGGCGATCCCGACAGCCGTTATGTCCGAGCCGCTCCTGGCTATGTCGATGATATCCTTGTTTTCATCGATACCCTGAAATCCTGCAACTACAGCTATCTTTCCGCTCTTTACTATCTCCTCTACTTTTTCTGTATTTATCTGCCTTACTCTTGCGTTGGCGCTGTATCCGCCGTAATCACCGACAAATCCGCTCTGCGTGCCCATCATGGACTGAGCTTCAACGCCAAAATCGCAAATCGCTGTCGCAAGCAGCGCTGCCGCCTGCTGTTCTCCTGCCGCCAGCAGAGCTTCAAGCTCTCTTTTCGGGATGTTTTCGCCGGCCTCTTTTCCCATAGCTATCAGGTCTCCCGTCGTATGACCTATATTGCCTACAACGATCACCATGTTTTCATACTGATCTTTAAGCTGTGCTATATGCTTTGCAACTTCTCTCAGCTTGGTCATGGAGTAAAGACTTCTGCCGTTGTATTTCTGTACTACACTGCTAATTATCATCGCCTCCCGTCTTAATTTCTCAACTATATCGATTACCCTATATCGAGGGTATACTGGTCTTCAAAAGTTTCCCTTTTTATTACAAGTCTTGCTTCTCCGCTCTTTACAAACACCACCGCAGGCCTTCCGAGCCTGTTGTAGTTGCTTGCCATTGAATACCCGTATGCGCCCGTGGAACATATGACTATCAGGTCCTTCGGTCTCACTTCAGGAAGCTCTGCTTTTTCTATCAGCACATCTCCTGATTCACAGTTTTTACCGGCTATGCAATACGTTCGCAAGCTGTCCTTTCCTTCACTTTCCGATGTCCCTTCTTCCATCTGAACATCTTCCCTTCTTCCTGCCAGAACAGCTTTGTATTCAGCTCCGTAAAGCGCCGGCCTTATATTGTCGCTCATACCTCCGTCTACGAAAATATAATCCCGGTCTCCGCTTTTCTTCATGTCACCCACTGTATATATAGTATATCCCGCTTCTCCTACCATCGCCCTGCCGGGCTCTGTAACAAGCTTCGATATTTTTACACCTTTTTCTCTGATACATCTTTCTGTATATTTTACCATAGCGCGGCACATTTGTCCCAGGGAAACCGGATTATCCTCATCAACATACTTTATGCCAAAGCCGCCTCCGATGCTAAGCTCTGTCCCTTCTTCCCCGCAAGTCTTCTGCCCGAGACTTTCCTGCATTTCTTTGATGAAATCCGTCATGGTATCGATGGCCTTCTCAAAAGATCTCACATCGACTATCTGTGATCCTATGTGGCTGTGATATCCTCTGTGGTCCACGTATCTGCTTTCTCTTAAAAGTTTTGACGTCTCAGCTATGAGCTCTCTGTCTTCTATATGTATACCGAACTTGGAGTCCGGTCCCGCTGTCATTATGTACTCATGGGTATGCGCTGATATCCCCGGATTTATCCTGATCACCGCACCTGTGTGCTTCCCCGTTTTTTCAGCAAGCTTTATGAGACGTCTGCATTCCATTATGTTATCGATCACGAAGCATCCAACGCCCTGCTCCAGCGCCTTCTCTATCTCTTCGTCGCTTTTGTTGTTCCCGTGAAAATACACTTTGCTCATGTCAGCTTCCGCTTTCACAGCTCCGTAAAGCTCTCCGCCGCTCACCACGTCAAGACCTATCCCAAGGGATGACAGAAGTCTGAAAAGAGCGATCGAAGAAAATGCCTTTGAAGCGTACACAACTTCTGTTTCAAACATATCTGAAGAAAAGCCTTCCAGTGCATCCTTTGCCTGAGATATTATTTTTTCTTCATCGTATACATAAAGGGGCGTTCCAAATCTTTCAGCCAGCTCTATACAACTCACTCCGCCTATTTTCATGCTATCCATATTGTGTCATTCCTTTTCCTACATTTATTTTATTGTACTGAAATCCTGCGTCCATCGTCTCAACTCCAAACGATTATTCTATTCGGCGATAAAAAAATCAGCAGGGCTTTCCCTACTGACTGTATATCATCGAAATATTCGCCATATAAGGATAGCTCAACTGCTAAACGATAGTTTAGCAGACAGTCATACGGCTGTTCACCGCATGCCCACCAAGTCACCATGCCTGATGACCCAGTTCGGCGAAGATTGCCTCCGAGCAAGTCACAGTCTGCCGACTACTTGGCTCTTCTTCTGCTCCGCACCTCTATCTTCTGTTGTTTTGTACTTGCAGACAGTATACAGTAAAACTCCGCGGAATGCAAGCACAACTTGCGCCGCACCATCAAAAGCCTTTTAACTGCCTCCTGCATATATTGTTCCTCTTGCGTAAATCATCTGCACGCTCTATGAGAAAAGCCCTCCCGTCACCAGCAGCATCAGATTGTTGTCGTACAGAGTTTCCGTGAAAATTGAATTCTGTATCATATCTACGATCAGCTCAGATAAGCCTGTCCACGATATATTCACGATTATCACCAGCAGCGCCAGGAAAAAGAAGACGATCACCAGCCCTTCTATCAGTCCCGCAACGAGACCCAGACCTCTGTCCGCCGCATCCAGCACTCCTCCTCCGTGCCTCTTGCTTGCCGGTTTAACTATGAGTTTCAGCAGGAATCCCGCTGCAAAGAATACTATGACAAAGCTTATGAGAGATATTATCAGGGAAGCGAAAAGTCCCGCAGCAAGCTCTGAAGCAGAATCAACTCCCGAACTTATACCTCCGCTTATTATGTCCGGCAAACCTTCTATTACATTATCAAGGGCCCGCTGAGACGAATCAAACCTTACAGATAATATATCGCCGATAAGCGTTCCGAGCCATCCTTCAGATAAAAAAGACGCCAGCGGACGAGTCAGAAAGATCGACGCGATGAACGCCCCAATCCATCCGAGAGCATTGAAAAAAGCAGATACGAATCCCTTTGATAACCCCCTGGCTGCACATATTACCAATATTGCCGCAGTTATTATATCCAAAAACATATATTCCCCCTGTTGCTGTATTATTTCATGCTGCAAAACCTCATGAATAGCTGTCAGCTTTCATTCATATATTACTAAAAAACACGGGAATTAACAAGGAGGCCCGCAATGGATTTTTTAAAAATAAAAAAAAGCCCCATTTTACTTAAGGAAGAAAACAAACAGTATGCTTTCGACAAAAGCAAAGAAATGCGAGGCTACGTAAAACTTGAAAAAAGTGAAGATAAAGGACTTATCGTCGCTGCCATGGACAATATCAAATTTTTCCCCAAAGGTGAATATGTATATAAGCTTATATTCGCACGGCAGAGAAACGGCAGGCTTCAATATCACCTTCTGGGCAGCATGTCCCTTTCCGCATACGGCAAAGGGGAAGGCAGCTTCAGGATAAATCCAAAGGATCTTGACGGCAGCGGCACGGCAGTTTGGGATTTTTCAACTGCAATAATAGCCGCCATGTCTACCGTCAATTCAAGAGAGCCTCTGCATCCGGTCCTTAAAGGGAATTTTTCCCTCACGTCCGAACAAGGTGCAGATAAACGCAGGGAAGCTGAGCCCAGAGACTACAGTCCGTTTTACAGCCGTTTCGTGCTTGAAAACTGTATAGCTATAGCAAAGAAGCAAAACGAATTTGAGGACGTGGTTCCTTTCAGCAATACCATATCAGGCATATCATGGAAGCGCATAGACGATATAACCTTTTTCCCGATAGTTTCGCCCGGAGCGAGAAAGCCTATAGAAAAATACGAACATTTTCTGTTCGGCTGGAACGACTCGCACTATTTCATAGGAGTACCGGGAAGGTTCCTCACTGAAGAGCAGCCCGATAAAGGCAAATCCGGATTTGCCGTATGGTTTCCCATCTTCGGCATGGAAGATACACAGCATGATGAAACCATATCCATAGATGAGCGCAGAAAAAACGTTTACGGATACTGGCTTGCCGCCGTAAACAGATATAATGGCCATATTGAGGAATTCCCCTTGATAGAAAAATAAAAATGTGCTACCATTGTAAGGTATATGAGAAAGTATATGCAGGAAGCTCTTGAGGAAGCTAAAAAAGCCGCCGGAGCAGGCGAAGTCCCTGTAGGCGCGGTAATAGTAAAGGATGGAGAAATCATCGGCAGGGGACACAACCTGACCGAGACCTCAAAAGACCCGACAGCCCATGCCGAGATCATCGCTATCAGACAAGCGTCGGCACATCTGGGCGGCTGGAGACTTTCAGGCTGCACCATGTTCGTCACAGCAGAACCTTGCAGCATGTGCGCCGGAGCAATAGTATGGGCGCATATAGAAAAGCTCTTTATCGGGACTATGGATCCCAAATCGGGAGCATGCGGCTCCGTCTTCAACATACCTCAGGAAAAAAAGCTCAACCATTACGTGGAAATAGAAACCGGAATTATGCAGGAAGAGTGCAGCTGTATAATGAAGGATTTTTTTAAACAATTAAGAAAAAAGAAGTCGGAGGATAAACAGTAATGAAAAGAACAGGTGCCTTAGCTTGCCTTATTATAATGATTATATCGGTTTTTGCGCCTTCATGCTTTGCGGCGGAAAGTTCCGCGACATCGGGAGAAACAAATTTCAGCATCGTCTCTTCAACTCCTGAAGACGGTGCGAAAAACGTATCGGTAGAAAACCTCAGCGTTAAAATATATTTTGATAAGGAAATGCTTCCTGAGTCGAAAGCTGTGCGAAAAGCCAACGCCAAGCAGTTCACACTGACCGATAAAAAAGGGAAGGAGATCCCTATCAGAGTCTACTACAGCCACAAAGAAGAAGGTCTTATGATGGTTGTTTCCGATGTAGTAGACAGCAACATACAAATAGAAAGCAACACCAGATATACACTGACAATCGGCAATGATCTCCAGGCAACCGACGGCACTACTCTCGGCGATGATATAAAGATCCGCTTTACGACTTTGGACCAGGCCGGCTCAACGAGAGTATACATGATCATGATGGTCATCATGATAGTCGGAATGGTATTCTTCAGCACGAGAAGCGCAAAGAAGGCCATGGAAAAAGAAAATGAAGAAAAAGGTAAAAAGGAAACAGTAAATCCTTACAAAGAAGCTAAGAGAACAGGAAAATCCGTAGAAGAGATCGTTGCTCAGGACAATAAGCGAAAAGCAAAACAGGCGGAAGCGGAGGCTAAACGAAAAGAAAAAGAAGCTGAGCTAATAGAAGAGATCATCGCCGAAGAACGAGCTAAGCACAACAAGCGAGTATCAGGTCCTAAACCGATTTCATCAGGCGGAGGAACATACAAGGTAAAAGTCGTGAAGACTCAGCCTCAGACAAATAAAAAAGGAACGACAAATCCTAAGAATCAAACAGGCAAACAGAAGAACGCAAAAAATAAAAATAACAAAAATAAAAAGAGAAGATAAAGAATAGATAAAAGGTGAGCTTTCAGGCTCACCTTTTCCAATATACTCTGATATAATCTTTATATTACAGGAGGTACAAAAGTGACGGAAAACAGAAACATATCTTCCTTATCAGGTATATCAAACGACTTATCGGATACATCAAATGGAGTTACTTTGAATGCATTCGCAAAGATCAACCTCACTTTGGATGTGCTGGGAATACGTTCCGATGGATTTCATGAAGTAGAAATGATAATGCAGCAGATATCCCTCTGCGATACGGTAACCGTCGACTGGCAGCCTATGGAAGATGCAGAAGGTGTTTATATAAATCTCAATACTGACAGAAGCGACATCCCTTCCGGTCCCGGAAACCTGGCTTTCAAAGCGGCGCTCCTTATGGCTGATATGTTCGGCAAAAAACAGCGGGGACAGATCTCAATAGACATAAAAAAATCCATCCCTGCCGCAGCCGGTCTTGCCGGAGGCAGCAGCGACTGCGCCGCAGTCATTCATGCTTTAAATGTTATATGGGAGCTGGGACTTCCCCTTTCCGAGCTTTGCCGTGCAGGTGCGAAACTCGGTTCAGATGTGCCGTTTTGCATAATGGGACAGGCTGCCGCAAATGATCTGCTAAAGCCTGCGTTCAGCGATGATCCTCTTTCATGCCACTGCGCTCTCGCTTACGGAAGAGGGACAGAGCTTAAACCTATCAGGCCAGGGCTTCGATCCTACATCGCTTTATCAAAACCCGGCATAAGCGTTTCTACCGCAGAAGTATATGCCGGCATAGATTCCGAGCCCGTTATGATCCATCCCGATAACAGTAAAATGATGCAGGCTTTAAGTGAAAATAATAATAAAGTAGTAAGAGAAAATATGATCAATGTACTTGAAAATTTCACTTTAAAGCGTTATCCTGTTATTGTGTATACAAAGAACAAGATGTCCGATTTATGCAATTCAGGGTCCGCACTTATGAGCGGAAGCGGACCCACCGTATTTTGTCTTTGCGAAAGTCAGGCAGAAGCGCAGCATATCTGCTGTGAAATGCTCAAAGCAAACGAAGAAAGTTTTGCCGTCGAGACTACCAGATAATTTTCTTATAATTAAATATACTGTTTTATGACTTATGGTAAATTTATGTTAAGAGGTAAGATGAGAGATGCTTAATTTTGATATTCAAAATCACAGACCCTTGCGTGAAATGGTCTATGAAGAACTTAAAATGCAAATACTTACGGGAGCTATAGTTCCCGGTACCAGGATGATGGAAGTGGAGCTTGCTCAGGAAATGGGCGTCAGCCGCACTCCCATAAGAGAAGCTATAAGGAAGCTTGAAAAAGAAGGTCTCGTGACTATCGAGCCCAGAAGAGGTGCATACGCCTCGCAGATCTCCACAAGCGACATGGTGGAAATATTGGAAGTGCGCCAGAACATGGAAGGACTTGCCGCTTTCTTCGCTGCATCGAGAATGCAGCCTGAAAAAATGGAGGAACTCAAGGAAGCTTCTTCCAAATACAACGATGCCGTCACGAGCGGTGATATTGAAAACATGATAAAATACGATACGAAATTTCACCGAATAATCGTAGAATCATGCAACAACAAGATCCTTCTCCAGATGATAGAACAGCTCCAGGAGCTGGTTTTGAGATTCAGATACATTTACTATGACAATTTCAAGCGCGCTGAGCATATGCCGGAAGAACACGCCATGATAATGAACGCCATAGCAAGCAAAGATGCCGAAGCCGCAAGAGAAGCTGCCGACGTCCATATCGACAGACTCAAGGAACTCATAATCAAAGAAGGAGTCCAGGGAAAATCCAAATAATCCCCCTGCCAATACATACGCCGGTTGCATAACCACTCGGCAAACCTCAAAAGATCTACTCAAAGTTTGCAGCCGGACAAATTTGCAGACGGGTGGACCTGTATACTGACAGACTTGCAAAACCAGCACAGACAGTATCAATAACCAATGTTATGGAGCCGGAAGCAGCAAGCAGCAAATCAGGCATCCAACTCACCGGATATATAATCTAAAAACAGCAAATCAGAAATCAAAACCTCGGCATATTAAATCAAATCAAAAAACTAAAACGAACCGATAAACTAATATCGATCAGACGCAGGCAGACTCACCATCACTGCCTGCTATTTTTTATTCTTAAATCATCGATACTTAAATGAAGTCTACCTGCGGCTTAGCCTGTATACCCCCACCTCCTATTTTGCAAAAAATTTATCAAATTTACCTATTTTTTGCTGATTTTGATGAATTTTTTGCATTATGTAAACCTGAAGCAAGCTTATTTCAAGGAAAGCTGTCTAAAAATAACGCATATCACCACTTTTCAGCTTTCCCACCGCATACAAGTCTCATTTTTTCATTAAATACAGCAAATCAAGTATTTGCCAGAATATTCCGTTAATAAAAGCTCTGCAAATTAAGCGAGAAAAGGCCTTTTTTTACGAAACTATGGTTTACATAATGTTTACCAGTCGCTGTTCTTCAACTACCACTGCGATTCCGCAATGCTCAGTCTGATTTTCGCAGTACAACACTTCATTTTTTCGGCATAATCGTCTCATTTCACTAATATCTTTTATGAGGGAATAGTAAAAGGAGGTCGTAAAAAATGACAACATCGCCTTACGATAATCTGCCGACAGGCAAATCCAACCGAATGAAATACGGTACATCTGTCACTACGGATGTGTCGAAAAATATTCCGAATACGGAAAGCAATCCTCACAGCAGCGCATCAAATCCAGCCGATTATGCAAACTCAGCATCTTCAAACCAAACCGAAGCCGCAGACCCTGTAATTTCAAACAAAGCAGAATCCTTAATCCAAACAGAAACTCCACTGAATCCAGCCGATACTTCAGCTCCATCGCCGAAAACAGCCCAAAAAAAGAAAAATATTGCCTCGAATACAACAGAAACCGCCGCCGAATCAGAAACCGCTCAACTTTCTGTCACTGATAAAAAAACAACTCATCCATCCATAGAGAAAACTTATGTCCCATACGAAATAGAAGATATCGCCGATACGTCGAATCATACTGCCCCGTACACCGAATCCAAATCTGCATCCGGATCTCCGGCCGATCCGCCGCAAAAATCATCTTCAGCCAAGCCTTCAGTCTCAAGCTTGCAGCAAGACCCATCACTGGCAGGATCGCAAAATCCAAACGGAAAACAAGACTACACGCCGCAGTCAGCTAAAAACAATACTTCATTAACAGAGACGGGAATATCAGGCAATACTTACACATCAGACGCCAAACAAAATAAAACGCGCAGCACAGCAAAATCGTATGCAGGCAGTGCAAACACTAAAGCTTCATCAAATCCGGGATCTGTGATCGATCACACATATGCGGCAAAAAAGACCGATCCGAATTCCGCACAGACAGTTCCATTCGACAGCAGCCTGAAATACTCCAAAGCCACGATAAAAAACAGGATCGGTATAAGAGAATACATATTGCCCTTTGACGATTCATTACTCGTCCCCGACACCATGCCTGACATGAAAGAAATCTTTTTCACAGAAGGCCGAGCGGTGCTCTCACAACCAGGGAAAACAGCCTATGCAAAAGGAGATACGCTGTCAGGAGAAATAATATTTTATACCGTGTATCACCCGGATGGCGCATCGGAGCCTATCGATGTAGTAAAATCCCGCATACCTTTCAGCACCGACAAATGCTGGGGCGAAAACGAAGATTCATCCTACAGAGTATCCGTATCTTTAAAATCTTCCGACTCAGAACTTATAAACGAAAGAAAATTCACTGCCCGGGGAGAGATCTCCATAAAAATGACCGAAATAACGAAAAAAGAAATAAATATACTGGAAGGATCGGAGGACGACAGTTTCGTATTCCTTAAAAGCCCGGTCAATGCCGCCGGCCTGGATTTTGAAACAGAAGAGATAAGCGAAATCTCCGAAACATTGAAAATCGGAGAAGACCAACCCTCCCCTGCAAAGATCCTTAAAACCGATATAAACATATCCGAGGCTCACAGACAAATAAGCGCGGGAAAACTGATCGTCAACGCGGTCATAAATTCCAGAATACTCTACAAAGGTACAGAAGACGGAGAAACGAAAATATGCAGCGCTTCCGGCAAATCCGATCTCACCCAATTCATACCGATGAAAACCGAGCCTGATGCCGATCTCATAAAAATCGACTACGACATTTCAGGCCTTGAAATCTCCATCGAAAACGATTCCGGCTTTCTGTTGGAAGGACAGGTCAGGACAAAAATACAAGGCTATAAAAACGAAGAATTCATTTCTGTTTCCGACGCGTATCACAAAGAGAGAAATGTAAGCTTTGAAACAGGCAGTAAAAAGATTTTTTCCGTACCGGAAACCGTTTCCGGAGAAATCTCTGCAAGGGAAGTAATAAATACGGAAGGTATTACCGATTCCCCAGATGTACTGCTGTGCAGCAGCGTACAATCTGCCGAAATATCAGCACGCCTGGAAAACAACAGAATAATAATACAGGGAAGTCTTCCGGTAAAGATCCTCGGTCTCGACTCAGACGGAGAGCCTTTTACAACGACAGCCGACGTCCCCGTTCGTGGCTCCCTTGAGGTTTCATGTCAACTGTCAGAAGATATGTCTGCCGATACATGGTTCTCAATAAAAGATATATGGGCAGATACGATAAACAGCCGTCAGATCGAGATCAACGCAGCTTTAAGCATAGAAACATGGATAACAAAAAGCGAAGAATTCCTGACCATCGAAAACGCAGTTTATATGCCGGAAGATCCTGCGGAACAGAAATCTTCATCCATGAATATCTACGTCGTAGGTAAAAACGACACGTTATGGAACATAGCAAAAAAATACAAAAGCGATGAGCAGACCATAGCTCTTCTGAATCAAATAGATGTTTCACTTCCGCTGCCTGAAGGCATGAAGCTGTTCATTTCACGATGACAAGTAAACCGCGCCTGACGCGTCCGCGGCACTGCAATCAAAATATCATTACAAGGACGGCGTCACCCTGATAATCAAAAATACACAAAAAATTATCTGAAAGGATGTATAATACATCCTTTCTTTGTAAAAACTCCTGACATACGATCAAATGGATCGAATACAACTGCTCAGGAGGTACTGAAATTGAAAAATCTTTCAGATGAAAAGAAATGCGCTATATGTCTGGGGCTGGTCATCGTGGTGGGTATCATGCTGTTTTATACATATACCGGCGGCAGTGCAGCAAACGAACACGAGGGCATCATAAGGCTCCACGTGATAGCAGACAGCAACAGAGCTAAAGATCAGGCACTGAAGCTCAAAGTCCGCGATGCAGTCATCGAATACATGGAAAAACAGGACGATCTGGATGATGCAGACGAGACAAGAGAATATCTGAAAAACAACCTGGACCGTTTCGAAACCATAGCAAACGGAGTAATAGCTTCCGAAGGATATGATTATACTGCCAGCGCAGATCTGGGAGTAAGATACATACCGCAGAAGACCTATGGAGACATAACATTCCCCGCAGGCAGCTACGAAGCACTCAATATAACTTTAGGCAGCGGCAGGGGTGAAAACTGGTGGTGTGTGCTTTTTCCGCCCCTGTGTCTGCTCGAAGAAGGCACAGATAAAGAAGAGTCGTACGATGAAGAGGCCGCCGATGAGGATGCAGACGGAAAAGACGCATCTGATGACAAATCAGAAGAACAACGCATGAGGCTTCGATGGAAGACCATGGAGCTGCTGTCCGAATAAAACAGCTCCATGAAAGCCTGTCGGGACGGCATCCAGGCAAGCAGATTATCTTAAACGACAAAACAAAAACATCTCATAGGAATATGAGCTGTCACTCACATCACCTATGGGATGTTTTTATTTGCTGCCATATCCGGAACTTCAATGTCCGGCATCATTTCTGTGTCTGTATTTCGCAGGAGTCATACCTGTCTTCCTTCTGAATTTTTCTATGTAATAGCTGCTGCTTCCGAATCCTGTTTCATAGGCTATCTGCGTCACCGACATAGAGGTATCGTCAAGCAGTTCCATACTGCGCGTCAATCTGTACTCAGAAATATAATCAAATATCGTGCAGTGCATATTTTTCCTGAAAAACCTACAGCATTCATGGGGACTGAGATGCAGATGCTGCGCTATCTCATCCAGTCTTATCTTTTCCTGATAATGCTCCCTTATATACATGATCATTTCTCTCAGCCGCCTGTTTACGACATCATTTTCGCGCTCTTCTCCCTTTGCAGCGTAAAAGCCTCTGAAATCAGCAGTCATATTTTTCCATATCATGTAAAGCTCGCAGCACAGATCAAACTCGTAGCCGTCCGCTTTGCTCTCAAATATCCTCCTCACATTCTCCAGCCTTGTCAGGATCTCTTTGTGACTTTCTTTGCTGCGTGCTAAGAGCACGTATTCCATACCTTTGCTTTTAAGCACCGGCGAAACGTACTTCCGTTCAAACACACTGTTGGGAAAAGATGCTATCATTCGAGGATGAAAGTCAACGCATACGTAAGCGCCGTCGGAATCATCAGCGTCTTTAGCCGTATGCAGCACTTCCGAATTTATAAATATACCGTCCCTTTTTTTTACGGGAAAAACCTTTCCATTGAGAAAAAATGACACCGTCCCTTCCGTCACATAACAAAACTGCAGCTCTTCATGCCAGTGCCAGCTTATGGCCTTGAGACTGCTTTTTCCCACTCTGTTCTCATAAACTGCCACAGGAAAATCAAAAGTTCCGTGGGAAGTTATTTCTTTTCTTCTCTCATCCAGCGATAGACTGTACATCTTCACCATTGCCTCCGGTACGTTGTCAGCAAAATCAACAACGAAATCAATATAACGATATAATATACCAATATTATTATATAAACAGATTTTAACGTCAATATAATTATATATATCAAGATATTATAAAAGGAGGAATGTCAGTGACCGACAAAATTTCCAAAAACAGCATTTCCGGAAACAGCACAAATATCTCCCGCCGCAGAAGATCCATGCTGATGATGGCAGTATGCGCTGTCATGTGGAGCCTTGGAGGCATATTCATCAAGCTGATATCCTGGAGCCCTCTTCTGATCGCCGGAAGCAGGAGTCTCATAGCAGCAGGAATACTCGGACTTTATATGTTTATGACTAAGACTCCCGTTAAGTTTTGCAGATATTCAGTAGGCGCCGGCATCGGACTTTCCTTTTCATGTATATTCTTCGTCATGGCAAACAAGCTGACAACTGCTGCTAATGCCATCGTACTCCAATACGCAGCTCCCGTTTTCATACTTCTTATGACTGCATTCATATTCAAACAGAAGCTTAAGAAAAAGGAGATCGCTGTAGTTGCAGTCACAATGGCGGGAATAGTCCTCTTCTTCCTCGACCAGCTTTCACCGGGAAACGTTCTCGGAAATATATTCGGAATACTGGCCGGAGTCTTTCTTGCCCTTATGTTCGTAATGGTCGGGCGCGGCGGAGACGACGATTCCATAAGGATGAGCGGCATACTGTTTGCGCACTGTCTGACCACCATAATAGGAATTCCCGCAGGAATACCGGGGACAGCTTCCGTAAACGGAGAAGAAATACTTTTTCTCCTGATACTCGGAGTATTCCAGCTGGGCATACCTTATGTGCTTTACGCAATAGCTTCCAAAAACTGTCCGCCTCTCGCCTGTTCCCTCATCGGAATGCTCGAGCCCCTGTTCAATCCTGTATGGGTCGCGATCTTTATAGGGGAAATGCCGGGTATTTTCGCTCTCGTCGGCGGCGTAGTAATAATCTGTGCTGTCACATGGTGGTGCATAAGCGAAAACCGCATCAGCGAGACCGACACGCAATGACAAAGGATAAGAACATAAAAATACGCAGGCTTTTTGCCTGCGTATTCTTGTTTCCGGTATTTGCCTATCCTTTTACGATATCGGCTTTTATTCCTTAAGCAGAGTTTCAAGACTTTTTCTCTGAAACTCCTTTTTAAGCAATTCCTGTATTTCTCCGAATGTCTTGTGCATCCTGCATGTCATATCGTTGTTATGCACACATTCATAATCCTCCTTGAGACATTCCGTTACTATAAATGTATTTTCGAATGCGCTTATGACATCGTATAAAGTGATCCTGCCGCAGTCTTCCTTGAGCGAATATCCGCCTTTAGGACCTCTCCTTATAGCGAGGATCCCCTTTGACTCAAGTTTCTTCAGCACTCTGTATATAAAAGGTGACGGTATATTTTTTCTTTCGGAAAGCTCTGCCGCAGATAAAGGACTTTCTTTATACAACTCATCGAGTACCATTATAGCGTACTCCACTTCCTTTATTATTAAAATACTACTCACCTCTTTCCAAATGGCGCTGCGCTTATTAAAATAAACCGCTTATATACAGTCTTAATATAACATACTGTACTTATTACGTCAAGTTGGAATTTTTTATATCTTCTCTGCTATCAGGCTTCCTACAGCTTCGGTTCCGGAAACTTTTTCTCCGTCTTTTGCTATATCCGGAGTCCTGTAACCTTCCGCAAGAACTTCCTTGACCGCCCTCTCTACGGCATCGGCTTCATCTCCAAGGCCGAATGTATATCTCAGCATCATTGCTGCCGACAAGATCGTTGCCATAGGATTCGCCATATCCTTTCCTGCTATATCAGGCGCTGAGCCATGTACAGGCTCATACATACCGAAATTTCCTGTCGCAAGGCTTGCCGAAGGCAGCATACCTATGGAGCCTGTTATCATGCTGGCTTCATCGGAAAGTATATCTCCGAATATGTTGCTCGTCACTATGACATCAAACTGCTTCGGGTTTCTCACCATCTGCATCGCCGCATTATCTATGTAGAGATTGTTAAGCTCCACTTCCGGATACTTTTCTCCCACCTCTGCAACGACTCTGCGCCACAGTCTGGAGCTTTCAAGCACGTTTGCCTTATCTACGCTGGTGACCTTCTTGTTTCTCTTCATTGCCATATCAAAAGCAACCTCGGCTATCCTTCTGACTTCGCCTTCGGAATACTGCTCTATATCGTAGGCCGCAGGTCCCATATCCGTTTCCTTCGTGCCCTTCTCCCCGAAATATATTCCTCCTGTCAGTTCTCTTACTACGACGATATCAAGCCCGCCTTCTACTATCTCCGGTTTCAGCGGACATGCTTCCGCCAGCTCTTCAAAAAGCAGCGCAGGTCTGAGATTCGCAAAAAGTCCGAGGGCTTTTCTCAGTCCCAGAAGCGCCATCTCCGGCCGTTCATTTCCAGGAAGCGTATCCCACTTCCATCCGCCTACTGCTCCCAGGAGCACGGCGTCGCTGTTCCTGCATACGTCTACAGTCTCCTTAGGAAGACATTCTCCGACGGCATCTATGGCGCATCCGCCGGCAAGCACTTTCGTATACTCAAATTTATGTCCGAATTTCTCTCCTACTTTATCGAGGACTTTTAAAGTCTGTCCCACGACTTCCGGGCCTATACCATCGCCTGGGATCACTGCAATCTTATAGTTCATAGTCTCTCTCCTTACTTGCTGTTCAGGCTCTTCAAAAGCCCGCCTTTTGCCATTATATCCTTGATGAATTCAGGGAAAGGCAGCGCATTATACGTTTCGCCTTTTGTTTCATTTGTTATCACGCCTGTATCAAAATCCACAGACACTTCATCTCCGGCCTCTATTTTTTCGCTTGCCTCCGGACATTCCAGAATAGGAAGTCCGATATTTATGGAGTTCCTGTAAAATATCCTTGCAAAAGTTTTCGCTATTACACAATCTATTCCGGATGCCTTTATAGCTATAGGCGCATGCTCCCTGGAAGAGCCGCATCCAAAATTTTCACCTCCGACTATTATATCTCCCTTTTTTACTTTGCCTACAAAGTCTTTATCTATGTCTTCCATACAGTGAGCCGCCAGTTCGCTGTGCTCCGCTGTATTAAGATATCTTGCCGGGATTATTACGTCTGTATCGACATTGTCTCCGTATTTATGTACTTTTCCGTGAGCTTTCATATGTGATCCTCCTTTTCGCCGGTTAAATTTCATCAAATCCGCAGATCCTGCCTGCTACTGCGGATGCCGCCGCTACAGCAGGACTTGCCAGATAAACTTCTGATTTAACGTGTCCCATTCTTCCTACGAAATTTCTGTTGGTAGTCGCAACGCATCTTTCGCCTTCCGCAAGTATTCCCATATGACCTCCCAGGCACGGACCGCAAGTCGGAGTGGATACCACGCAGCCTGCATCGATGAATATATCCAGGTAGCCTTCCTTGATGCAGTCTTTGTATATCTGCTGTGTTGCAGGGATTATTATCGCTCTCACATCTCTGTGCACCTTCCTGCCCTTTAAGATCTCCGCAGCTTCAGCCATATCCTCAAGTCTTCCATTGGTACATGAGCCTATCACCACCTGCTGGATAGGGATATCTCCAACTTCATCTATAGTCTTCGTATTCTCAGGAAGATGAGGGAAGGACACTGTAGGCCTCAGTGACGAAAGATCTATATCGTAAACTTCTGCATACTGCGCGTCTTCGTCAGGCTCGTAGACTTTCCATTCGCCCTCTACTCTTTCTCTCATGTATTCTTCCGTTATTTCATCCACCATGAATATGCCGTTTTTAGCTCCCGCCTCTATAGCCATGTTTGCAATGCAGAGTCTGTCATCCATAGAGAGGCTCTTAAGACCTTCACCCATGAATTCCATGGATCTGTAAAGGGCTCCGTCCACACCTATCATGCCTATTATGTGCAGTATCACATCTTTGCCGGAAACGTGCTTTGAAAGTTTCCCCGTAAGATTGAACTTTATCGCTTCAGGCACCTTAAACCATGCTTTTCCCGTAGCCATGCCGGCAGCCATGTCGGTACTTCCCACTCCCGTGGAGAATGCTCCGAGCGCCCCGTACGTACACGTATGGGAGTCAGCTCCTATGATGCAGTCTCCCGCTTTCACTATTCCCTGCTCCGGCAGAAGCGCATGTTCTATTCCCATCCTTCCAACATCGAAGAAATTCTTAACATCGTACTGCCTTGCAAAATTCCTGCACTGCATGCACTGCTGCGCCGCTTTTATATCTTTATTAGGCGTAAAGTGATCCATTACAAGAGAAATCTTCTCTGTGTCGAACACTCCGTCAAATCCCGCCTTTTCAAATTCATTGACAGCTACCGGCGTAGTTATATCGTTCCCCAGCACCATATCGAGATCCGCCATGATCAGCTGCCCCGCCTCAACGCTGTCAAGTCCGGCATGAGCTGCCAGTATTTTCTGAGTCATAGTCATTGCCATGATATATACCTCCCTCTGTAAATCATTCAACAAAATGGTCTTTTCTGTTCTGTCTGTTGAGAGCACTCACAAGAGCGTTGACCGATGCAAGGATTATATCCTCGTGAAGTCCTACGCCCCAGAACTGATTTCCGTCGCTGTCCTCTATGCAGACATATGCGGCAGCTTTCGAATCCGATTCTTCGGAAAGGGCATGTTCTGAATATGTCACAAACTTGTAGTCGAAAGTGTACGGCGACATCTTGAGCGCATTGCTTATAGCGTCCAGCCTTCCATTTCCTACAGCCTCAAACTGGAACTCATCTCCGGCTATACGCACTTCTATCTTGGCGATCATTCCATCGTTTGATCTGTAGTCCGAAGCTTTCCTGAAAACAGCATCGGTGATGTCTATAGGATCAAACACATTGACGTATTCTTTTGCAAATGCCTGATAAACCTCAGCAGGAGACAGCTCTTTATGTTCCTTGTCGGATATGTCTTTTACCATATATCCTATTTCTTCTCTCATCTGCAATGGTATGGAATATCCGAAGTTCTGCTCAAGTATATAAGCCACACCGCCTTTTCCGGACTGACTGTTGATCCTTATAACGTCCGCTTCGTACTCACGTCCCACATCCTTAGGATCTATGAGCAGATAAGGGACGGTCCAGCCTTTAAGATTCTTATCCTTATGCCACTTCATTCCTTTCGAAATAGCGTCCTGATGCGATCCGGAAAATGCCGCGAATACAAGTCTTCCGCCGTACGGCTGTCTCGGATGCACTTTCATATCGGTATACTGCTCGTACTTTTCGACCACTTCAGGCATATTTGAGAAGTCGAGTTTAGGATCTACTCCGTGGGAGAACAGATTCATAGCCAGCGTTACGATATCCACGTTTCCTGTTCTCTCTCCGTTTCCAAACAGCGTGCCTTCTATTCTGTCTCCTCCCGCCAGAAGTCCCAGCTCTGCATCTGCCACTGCCGTTCCTCTGTCATTGTGCGGATGAAGCGATACTATTACATTTTCTCTGTTGTGGAGCGTTTCACACATATATTCGACCTGCGAAGCATAAACATGAGGCATAGACATTTCAACTGTCGCAGGCAGATTTATTATCACTTTGTTTTCCGGAGTCGGCTCCCATATATCGATCACCGCATTGCAGATCTCTGCTGCAAAATCTACTTCCGTTCCTGTAAAGCTCTCCGGGGAATATTCAAAAGAAAACTTCGTATCCGGGTATTTTGCTGCATATTCTTTTATAAGTTTCGCTCCGTCTGTGGCTATCTTGATTATTTCAGGTTTTTCCTTTTTGAAAACCTGTTCTCTCTGAGCCAGCGAAGTGGAATTGTAAAGATGTATGATCGCTTTCTTTACGCCTACGAGAGAATCGAAAGTTTTCTTTATTATATGTTTTCTCGACTGAGTCAGCACCTGTATCGTCACATCATCAGGGATCAGGTCATCGTCCACCAGCTTTCGAAGGAAATGATACTCCGTTTCCGAAGCAGCCGGAAAACCTACTTCTATCTCTTTAAAGCCAAGCTTTACAAGATACTTAAAAAACTCAACCTTTTCTTCAAGACTCATTGGTACTATAAGCGCCTGGTTGCCGTCTCTGAGATCGACGCTGCACCATGTAGGCGCTTCTTCTATATGATCTTTTTTCACCCATTCGTTGTGAGGTGTAGAAGGAGGAAAATATCCTACTTTATACCTGTCGTAATTCTTCATTTTCAATCAGTTCCTTTCTTTAATTATTTTTTGATCTTCCAAAGTTTCTCGCCTTAATCAAAAAAACCTTCGTCTCAAACTAAGAGACGAAGGCATTAGCTTCCGCGGTACCACTCTTATTGACATGCTGTTTCGGCTCTGCCGTCCCTCCGCTTTCGCGTTTTCGGAAAATCACATGTCCGCTTAAGATTTCTGCTCCCGGGTGAGACATTTGAATCCGTATACAGTCTCCCACCGACCGACTGCTCGCTTGAATACTTTCATCAAATTTATTCCGTTCATAGCATCTTTATTCATTTATAATTTTGCCACAAAATCGTGCATGATACTAATATATCCCATGACCTTTAGTTTGTCAACAGTAATAAGACAAAAATCCGAGTAAATATATGTATGCACAAACAATAAACCTATGATCTGTTTTCATCTGCACAAAGTCATTATCGGATAAATCCGTCAATGATACGCGCTCTAAAAAACCAAAAAAATCATCGATTTTGTGATTATTTACTATATTTATTAAATTTCTTTGTATTTTACCACAATTTTACCAAAAAATATGTTGATTTTATTTCAAAAGCATATATAATAGGTGTTGCAAAGAAAAAAGCAAATTAAAAACACGATTTTTCATATTCATATTGATTTAAAATCATAGAATTGAAATACGTATCTAAGGAGGAAAAAATGAGAGTTACAGGTTCACAACTGGTTGCTGAGATCCTGCTGGAGCACGGCGTGGATACAGTATTCGGATACCCGGGCGGAACAGCCCTCAATCTGTACGACACTTTATATGAATATCGCGACAGGATAAAGCACGTGCTCACTGCACACGAACAGGGTGCAGCCCACGCAGCAGACGGATATTACAGAGCAACAGGAAAGACAGGCGTAGTATTTGCTACAAGCGGTCCGGGAGCAACAAATCTTGTGACAGGCATTGCGACTGCCTTTATGGACAGCATCCCGATGATAGCTATCACCGCCAACGTTCCCGACAATCTCATCGGCAGAGATGCTTTCCAGGAAATATGCATCACGGGAGTGGCCATGCCGATAACTAAGCATACATTTTTCGTGAACAGGATAGAAGATCTTGCCGATGCGCTGAGAAACGCTTTCAGGATCGCCAACAGCGGAAGAAAAGGCCCTGTACTCATCGATATAACAAAGGATGTAACGGCAGCTCAGACAGAGTACAAGCACGCCGATCCCCTGCCGCTCAACCCTCTTCCTGAATTTTCGGATGAGTCTGTGCAGGAAGTCGCCGCTATGATAAATTCCGCAGAGAAACCTATCGTCTACTTCGGCGGCGGTGTCGCCGCTTCAGACGCAGGCAAAGAGCTCAATCAGCTGATAGAGACCGCAGATATACCTGCTACCTACACTCTTATGGCCGCAGGCATCGTAGGATATGACAACAAGAGAAACCTCGGCCTCATAGGCATGCACGGAAGCATAGCCGCAAACAAAGCCGTAGACAGAGCGGATCTCATCATAGCCCTCGGAGCAAGATTCAGCGACAGGGTAGCTTTGAACCCTGAAAAATTCGCTAAAAAAGCAAGGAAAATACAGATAGATATAGATACAAGCGAAATAAACAAAAACGTGCTCGTAGACCTGGGCATAAGCGCCGACATCAAAGAATTCCTGACTAAGCTTCTCCCTCTTATAAAAAAGAACGATCACTCGGAATGGGTATCGCAGGCAACGGAATGGAAGAAAAAGACAGGAGATGTCAAGAGTCAGGACGCCGAACTCCACCCAAGTGAAATAATACACGCAGTATGCGATATGACCGACAAAGAAACTATCTACGTGACAGATGTAGGGCAGCATCAGATGTGGGCAGCCCAGTACCTCAAGCATGAGAAGACCGAAAACTTCATCACCAGCGGAGGACTCGGAACAATGGGCTACGGATACGGAGCGGCGATCGGAGCGCAGATAGGATGTCCTGAAAAACGCGTTATACATTTTACCGGCGACGGCTCTTTCCACATGAATCTCAACGAGGCCTGCACAGCTGTCAGCCAAAACCTCCCTATAATAACTATAATAATGAACAACAGAGTCCTCGGAATGGTATACCAGTGGCAGACTTCTTTCTACGGCAAGAGATACGCAGCCACGACACCTGAAAGGAAGACAAACTTCCCTAAGCTTGCAGAAGCCTTTGGAGCTAAAGGTTTTTCGGCAGGGAATCCTAAAGAGTTCGAGGAAGTCTTCAAACAGGCCCTCAAGGAAAAAGGTCCTGTATGGATAGACTGCGCTATATCAAGAGAAGAACGTGTTCTTCCTATGATACCGAGCGGCGGTGCCATAGAAGATATGATCATAGGTTAGCTAAGGAGGGAAAAATGGATAAGAAGATAAAAAAAGAAGTTATCAGTATTCTCGTCGATAACCAGGCAAACGTACTGACAAGAGTCAGCAGCCTTTTCGGAAGACGGGGATTCAATATCGATTCCCTTACTGTATCCACCACCAACGATCCTAAGCTTTCAAGGATAACCGTGGTATTCACCGGCACTGAGCAGGGCCTTCACCAGATACTCTCTCAGACAGCAAAGCTTGAAGTCGTGAGAAAAATATTCACGCTGGACCCTGCAAGCAGTATTTACAGAGAACTTCTGCTGCTGAAGGTAAACGCCGATAAGACGGAAAGATCCGGTATAAAGGAAATCGTTGAAATATACAGAGGAAAAATCATAGACCTCTCAAAAAACAGTCTTATCATAGAACTGACAGGCGGCTCAGACAAGCTTGACGGTTTCATGGATATGATGAGCTGCTATGATATATCCGAGGTATGCCGTACAGGTATAACAGGCATCGGCAGAGGCGCCGGATGGGATACTGAGGACGAAGAGTAAAGATAAAGAGAATTAAAAAATTCTTCAAATAAAATTTTAAATCCAATAGGTAAAGGAGAGAAAGACAATGATAAAAAAATACTACGATCATGATTGTAATTTAGGTATGCTCGACGGAAAAACAGTTGCTGTTATAGGTTTCGGAAGCCAGGGTCACGCTCACGCTATGAACCTTAACGAAAGCGGCGTTAATGTAGTAGTAGGTCTCAGACCGGGTTCGGCTCACGCTGCCAAAGCAGAAGCCGCAGGTCTTAAGGTAATGGGCATAGAAGAAGCTGCCGAGGCCGGAGATGTTGTAATGATCCTCACACCGGATGAGCTCCAGGCAGAGATATACAAAAATCAGATAGAAAAGCACATGAAGGAAGGAAATGTCCTCATGTTTGCTCACGGCTTCAACATCCACTTCAACCAGATAAAGCCTGCCGACTATCTCGATGTCATCATGGTCGCTCCTAAAGGTCCTGGTCACACAGTAAGAAGCCAGTACGTTGAGGGAAAAGGAGTTCCAAGCCTCATCGCAGTTTATCAGGACGCTTCCGGAAAAGCTAAGGATTACGCGCTCGCATACGCATGCGGTATCGGAGCAGGCAGAGCCGGAATCCTTGAAACAACTTTCAAAGAAGAGACAGAAACAGACCTCTTCGGAGAACAGGCAGTACTCTGCGGCGGCGTAACAGAGCTGATGAAGGCCGGATTCGATACTCTCGTTGAAGCAGGCTACGCTCCTGAAATGGCTTATTTCGAATGTATCCACGAAATGAAGCTCATAGTTGACCTTATCAACGAAGGTGGTTTCGACAAGATGAGATACTCCATCTCCAACACTGCTGAATACGGCGACTACAGAACAGGCAGAAGGATCATCACAGAAGATACGAGAAAAGAAATGAAAAAAGTTCTCTCCGAAATACAGGACGGTACTTTCGCAAGCGAATTCATTCAGGAATTCAACGCAGGCGGAAAAGCAAGATTCCTGGCAACAAGAAAGAAGGAAGCTTCACATCCTCTCTGCAAGGTAGGCGAAGAGCTCAGAAAGATGATGAGCTGGCTGAAAAAATAATCGCCTCCTGAAAACGTACAGCTGCATTACGAAAGGATAGCGAAATGATAAGCGATAAAGTAACTAAAGGTGTAGAAAAGGCTCCGGCACGAAGCCTTTTCTACGCTATGGGCTATACAAAAGAAGAGCTGGAGCGCCCCCTCATAGGTGTCGTTTCAGCTAAAAGCGAAATAGTTCCGGGACATATACACCTCGACAAGGTTGCCGAGGCTGTAAAAGCCGGTGTTAGAATGGCGGGAGGAACACCTATCGAGATCCCTTCCATAGGCGTCTGCGACGGTATCGCCATGGGACATATCGGCATGAAGTACAGCCTCGCCAGCCGGGAGCTTATCGCAGACAGCGTTGAAACCATGGCAATGGCTCACGCTCTTGACGGTCTGGTCCTCGTGCCTAACTGCGACAAGATAGTTCCCGGCATGATCATGGGAGCAGTAAGAATAAATCTCCCTACGGTAGTATGTTCGGGAGGTCCGATGATGTCCGGCCTGGTAAACGGTGAGGAGACCAGCCTTTCAAAGATGTTCGAAGCCGTAGGCGCCAGAAAAGCCGATATCATAGATGACGACCAGCTCCTTGAATTCGAGCAGAACGTATGCCCCGGCTGCGGCTCATGCTCCGGCATGTACACAGCCAACAGCATGAACTGCCTTTCAGAAGCCATCGGCATAGCTCTACCGGGCAACGGCACTATCCCTGCGGTAGACAGCGGAAGGATACGTCTCGCAAAACACGCAGGAATGGCTATAATGGATCTCGTTGAAAAAGATATCAAAGCAAGAGACATTATCAACGAAAAATCCATCAGAAACGCGCTGGCATGCGATATGGCGCTGGGATGCTCATCAAACAGCGTTCTTCACCTGCTCGCTATCGCCAACGAAGCCGGCGTTGAACTGAATCTCAATATATTCAATGAATTCAGCGCAAAAGTGCCTAATTTATGTCATCTGGCTCCGGCAGGCGGCACACATATGCATGACCTTAACAACGCCGGAGGACTTATGGCAGTGTTCAGTGAGCTTGCAAAAAAAGATCTTATCGATGAAAGCCTTATCACAGCCACAGGGAAAACCGTCGGCGAAAATATGAAGGGCGCCCACGTCAAAAACTACGACATAATAAGACCTGTTGACGATCCGTACAGCAAAACAGGCGGTATCGCTATAATGTGGGGCAACATCGCGCAGGACGGCTGCGTAGTAAAGAGAAGCGCCGTGGCTCCTGAAATGCTCAAACACAGCGGACCTGCCCGTGTATTCAACTCGGAAGAAGAAGCTATCGACGCCATATACAACGGAAAGATCGTTGACGGCGATGTGGTAGTCATAAGATATGAAGGACCTAAGGGCGGTCCTGGAATGAGAGAAATGCTCAATCCTACCAGCGCTCTTGCCGGAATGAAGCTGGATAAAACAGTGGCACTTATAACCGACGGTCGTTTCAGCGGAGCGAGCAGAGGCGCATCCATCGGTCACGTATGTCCTGAAGCTGCCGCAGGAGGCAATATCGGTCTGCTGTGCGAAGGAGATATAATAGAAATTGATATACCGGCATCGAGCATCAACGCCAAAGTATCAGACGAAGAATTCGAAGCAAGAAGAAAATCCTATGTTGCGCCGCCTCCGAATGTAAAATCAGGATGGCTGGCAAGATACATGAGAAATGTTACAGCATCCTCAAAAGGCGCAGTTATGGAATAGACGCATAAATTCATTCTAAAAACACGAAACAAAGAGCCTTTGCTCCCGCAGTATGTTATATGCACTGCATCAGAGCGAAGGCTCTTTTATCTTAATTTAAAACATATCCTGATCACGCGTGGCAGATCGCCCTTTTTACAGACTCTCTCAGTCATGTATTTTCATGCTGTGAAGCATTTTAACAAATGCAGGATCACTGTGATCCACGATTTCGCTGTGTCCCATATCAAGATCCGCAATCTTTTTCATTTCATCCTCAGTCAGCTCAAAATCCCATATATCTATATTCTGCTCCATCCTGTCCTTATGCACCGACTTAGGTATTATTACAACGCCTCTCTGAACATTCCATCTGAAAGCTACCTGCGCAGCGCTCTTGCCGTACTTTTCTCCTATCTCAGTCAATACAGGATTTGTAAATATGCCGTATTTTCCTTCGGCAAAAGGTCCCCATGCTTCAGGAATAACTCCATACTCTTTCATCAGCTCAAGGGCATCGGCCTGCTGGAAAAACGGATGAAGCTCCACCTGATTTACAGCCGGTATCACATCTACCGTTTCACAAAGATCAGCAAGACGTGCAGGATAGAAATTGCATACTCCTATAGCTTTTATCTTTCCTTCTTTGTACGCCTCTTCCATAGCTTTATAAGCTCCGATGTAGTCTCCCATAGGCTGATGCACAAGATACAGATCCAGGTATTCAAGTCCCAAATTTTTAAGAGATCTGTCTATAGCTTTCTTAGCTCCGTCATAGCTCGAATCCTGCACCCACAGCTTGGTCGTTATAAAAAGCTCTTCACGGGGAACGCCGCATTTAGCGATCGCTGCGCCAACAGCCTCTTCATTCATATATGCTGCCGCTGTATCTATAGACCTATAACCTGTGCTGATAGCATCCAAAACAGCCTGTTCGCACTGCGCCAGATCCGGCACCTGAAATACTCCAAAACCTTCCATCGGCATTTTTACGCCGTTATTCAGTGTTACAAATTCCATTTTCAAAACCTCCAATCGTAATTTTAAAACTCTTTCTGAAATTATTATAGAAAAATGCAAGGGAAAAGTACAATACACGTTACCAAATGTGCTATAATTAAAACTAATAGTAAGTCGCTGTGTTATCAATGTGCCCCGGTCAGCACCGCGGCTTTCACATAATATGTTAACGGCAGCTCACTGACGTTAACCTCTAAAGAAAGGATTACATATGATAGAAACTTATCTGCTGCAGCAGCTCATCGCGTTTTCAAAAAACGGCACGCTTTCCGCCGCATCGGAAAATCTGCATATCTCACAGCCCGCACTAAGTCAATCCATGAAAAAACTTGAAGATATCCTTGGCGTACCGATCTTCGAAAGGACAAAAAACAAACTCACACTGAACGATACAGGCAGACTGACTGTGGAACTTACCGAAAAGCTGCTGACCCAGCAGGAAGAGATGATCGAAAAGATCCGGCTTTTCGATAAAACAAAACATACTCTGTGCCTGGGCGCATGCGCCCCGATACCCGTATCGGACATCGTCCCTCTTCTCCCCCGTTTTTACAGCGGCTTCACCGTATCCTACGAACTCAAAAACAGCAACGAAGCTCTATGGGAAGGTCTTGAACACGGTCTCTATCAGATAATAATAGTGCACGAAGAGACCGGCAAGTATCTCAAGTGTCCTGACGAATTCTTTTCATTTCCCTACAGGCAGGAAAATCTTTCTCTGTGGGTCCCTCACGAACATCCTCTTTCAGCACTCAGTGAGCTTGAGCTGAAAGATCTGGCTTATCAAAACATACTGCTCTACACCCATATAGGATTCTGGTACGAAATGTGCAAAGAAAAGCTCCCTGACGCACATTTTCTATACATGAACGAATTCGATGCCTTCCAGCAGATTTCCGGCACCAGCGCCTTTCCATCCTTTACGACTGATGCCTCTGCCGAACAGAGACAGGAAGCAGGTAAAAAAGTTATCCCTATCACAGATAATGAAGTTCACGTAACATACCACTTCGTCTGCCGCAGAGAGGACAGCGACCGGTTCCTCCCGCTCATAAAGCAGCTCAGATCAGACTTTTCAGCCTGAGGCTCCTTACCCCAGGTGGAAACTTTCATTTTTTTATGCTATACTTACAGCGATAATCACAGCCGTTAAAAAGGATGATCATTATGACGATACTTATAATAGATGCACAGGGCGGCGGTCTCGGCAGACAGCTCGTCCTTGCGATAAAACAGAATATACCTGATGCTCGGATCTTCGCAGTCGGCACCAACAGCGTGGCTACTACCGCCATGCTGAAGGCAGGCGCAGACGAAGCAGCAACGGGGGAAAATGCCGTCGCGGTAGGATGCCGCCGCGCAGATATCATAACAGGACCTGTCGGAATAGTAATATCCGATTCCCTGTCCGGTGAAATAACGCCGAGGATTGCCCTCAGCGTATCGAGAAGTTCCGCGACCCGCATACTGATCCCGTTCAACAACTGCGACAACATCATTGCCGGAGTTGCAGACCTGAGCATGGGAAAACTTATCCAAAACGCCATAAGCGAAATCAAAAAACTCACAGAATCACGCGATAAATAACGCAATAAATAAAAGGGGACAACATGAAAAGTGAAGTAAAACATATTCTCGAAGCCGTCAGAGACGGCGACATGTCAATAGATGACGCTCTTTTGAAATTAAAAACAAAACCTTACGAAGACATTGGATTTGCAAAAACAGATCTTCACCGTAAAGTTCAGCAGGGAATACCTGAAGTGATATACGGCGCAGGCAAAACAGCCCGGCAGATCATCGGTATCATGAATACCATGAAAGAAAACGGCCAGGAAAGAATCCTGATAACACGCCTTTCAAAGGAAGCCGCCGAGATCATAGGCAATTCACATGAGCTTTCCTACTACGAAACAGCGCGGATCGGATTTTCCGGCGATTTTCCGGCTCCCGACGGTATAGGAAATATCGTCGTCGCAACAGGCGGCACCAGCGATATCCCTGTAGCAGAAGAAGCTGTGCTGACCGCGGAAGCCCTCGGAAACAATGTAGTCAGACTGTACGATGTGGGCGTTGCCGGCATACATCGCCTCCTTTCACATAAAGAGGATGTTATGCAGGCAAGCGTGATAATCGCTGTCGCCGGTATGGAGGGAGCGCTTGCCACCGTCATAGGAGGACTTGCCGACTGTCCGGTCATTGCAGTACCTACGAGCATAGGATACGGAGCCTCCTTCAACGGGCTGTCGGCTCTTTTATCCATGCTCAACTCCTGCGCGGGCGGAGTCTCCGTAGTCAACATCGACAACGGATTCGGCGCCGGCTATCTCGCCAGTATGATAAATCACATGGAGGCAAAGAAATGAAAATACTTTACCTTGACTGCGGAATGGGAGCGGCGGGTGATATGCTGACCGCCGCTCTTTTGGAACTTCTTCCCGATCCGGACAGTTTCATAGATAAACTAAATTCTATCGGTATCCCAGGAGCACGTTTCGCCAGAGAGTCTTCGATAAAATGCGGTATCACCGGCACACACATGTCCGTCACAGTAAACGGAACTGAAGAGGATGAATCAATAACAGGAAATAATCCTTCCGCCCACGGACACGTCACAGACCGGCACGACCATGATGCGGAACGGCACGAACACCACCACGGAAGAAACGTTTCCGATATAGAGCATATAATCTCAAAGCTCGATATGCCCGAAACTGCAAAGGCGGACGCTATGTCCGTATACCGTATCATATCCGATGCGGAAAGCAAGGTCCACGGCGTTCCCGTCACCGATATACATTTCCACGAAGTAGGCACGCTGGACGCCATAGCGGACATAACCGCAGTTTCCCTGCTCATGAACGAGATCGCACCGGACGAAACGGTTATTTCTCCGATCCACGTCGGAAGCGGTCATGTAAATTGTGCTCACGGCACGGTTCCTGTCCCTGCCCCTGCCACAGCTCTCATATTGAAGAACATCCCCGCATACGGAGGCAGTATCGAGGGAGAACTCTGCACCCCTACCGGCGCAGCACTGCTGAAACATTTCGCTGATCGCTTCGGCAGTATGCCTCCGATGAAAACTTCGGCCATCGGATACGGCATGGGGAAAAAAGACTTTCCGCAGGCGAACTGTCTGCGTGCAATGCTGGGCGAAACAGCAGAAACAGGATCTGTGAAAAATCACAGCGCTGACAGCGATGATACCGTTCTCGAACTGTCCTGCAATGTGGATGATATGACGGCGGAGGCCGTCAGCTTTGCCATGGACCGACTCTTTGACGGCGGTGCTCTGGAAGTCTACACAGCTCCGATAGGTATGAAAAAATCACGCCCCGGCACACTGATACGAGTAATGTGCCGCGAAAGCGAACGAGAAAATATTATCAGGCTGCTGTTCAAACATACAACTACCATAGGCGTAAGAGAAACCGTGACCAGAAGACACATTCTCGACAGAAAAATCGAATCCATAGCGACTCCTTACGGCGAAGTGCACCGCAAGATCTCGCACGGGTACGGCGTTTCCCGCATGAAATACGAATACGACGATCTTTCCCGTATCGCAAAAGAAAACGATCTGTCTCTTGCCGATACAACAAGGCTGGTAGAAAGATACGCCCCCGAGGAGGAAAAGGACATCAGGCCGCAAAAAGCATCCACCGGCTCAGGGTCTTCGGATACCCCGGCTGATCAGGAACTGTCCGAGACAGAACAAACAGAGCTTGCAGAGAAAAAACAGCGCCTGGAAAAATATCTAAAAAATCTGGAAAGCGTGGCCGTCGCCTTTTCATCAGGAGTCGATTCCACCTTCCTGCTGAAGACAGCTCACGATGTGCTGGGCGAAAAAGCTGCCGCAGTAACTGCATTTTCACCTTCGTTTCCATCAAGAGAATTTGAAGAAGCAAGAACTTTCTGCGAAAAAGAAGGAATACGTCATCTCATCGTTGAAGCAGATGTGCTGTCCAACGAAGATTTTGTACGCAGCCCCGAAAACAGATGCTACATATGCAAGCACGATCTTATGTCCAAAATCATAGCTGCCGCTGAAGAAAGCGGCTTTTCATACGTTGCCGAGGGGTCCAATATGGATGATCTGGGGGACTACCGTCCCGGACTTGCCGCAATATCGGAACTTGATGTCAAAAGCCCCTTAAAAGAAGCAGGGTTGACAAAAAAAGAAATACGCATTCTCTCAAAGGAAACAGGACTTTCCACATGGGACAAGCCATCTTTTGCCTGCCTCGTTTCCCGCATACCTTACGGAGAGAGGATCACAAATGAAAAACTGGAAATGATAGAGAAAGCCGAACAGGCTCTGCTGGATCTGGGACTTACGCAGGTGCGCGTACGCATACACGGAGACCCGCAGCAAGGCTTCATCGCAAGGATCGAAACCGAGCCTTCAGATTTCGATAAAATAATTTCGCCGGGAATCTCCGAGCACATTTCTCAGTATTTAAAAAGTCTCGGTTTTCTGTACGTTACCCTCGATTTCGGCGGCTATCAGGCGGGAAGCATGAATTTAAACATAAAAAAAGATATTGAAATAAAAATATTCGACACCCTGCCTGAGTCTGCCTCCAATATCCGCAAAGACGTCTTTATACGGGAACAGAGCTTTTCAGAAGAGTTCGATGATATCGACAAAACAGCAACGCATCTCGTAGCTTTCCAAAACGGAATCCCTGCAGCAACATGCAGGATATTTGAGGATAACTCCGATCTGCCAGGCGGAGTTTCTGACGATCTGACATTTATTTTAGGCAGACTGGCCGTGAGAAAAGAATACCGAGGCAAAGGCCTCGGCGCAGATATCATGAAAAAAGCTGAGGAAACCGCTGCATCAAAAGGAGCCAAGACACTGAAACTTCATGCGCAGTTACAGGCAAAACCATTCTACGAAAAACTCGGCTACAAACCCTTCGGCGAAATGGACCGCGAGGAAAATACTCCTCACATCTGGATGCAGAAAACTCTGGTATAGCAGCCTGCGAATATTCTTTTAACGCCGATAAAATCAAGAAAAAATTTTCCCATACCTTCCAAAAATCACAAACTGCCCGTCTGAATACTCATTCAGACGGGCCGCTTTTATTCAATTCCCCTTTTTTCTCTGCCGCACACACTCACTGAGCAGGTATTCTATCTGCCCGTTGATGGAGCGGAAATCCTCTTCCGCCCAGGCGGCTATTTCATTCCACAGACTCGGAGACAAACGCACTACCATCTGTTTCTTCGTCTTTTCTTTATCTTTTATGGCTTTCTCCTTTTTCTTTATCTCATCTTCGAGGGATTTAAGCTTTTCAAGGCGCTCCCTGAGCTTTTCCTCTTTATTGTCCATATCATCGAAACTCATGAGATGTTCTACCCCCCCCGCACAAAATTTATTTTAATATAGACTTCCGCTGTTTACTATAGGCTGCGCTTCCTTATCTCCGCAGAGAACTACGAGAAGGTTGGATACCATCGCCGCCTTTCTCTCATCATCCAGAAGCACCAGATCATCTCTTTCCAGCTTATCGAGCGCCATATGCACCATGCCTACCGCACCTTCAACGATCTTTTCCCTTGCAGCTATAGTTGCCGTTGCCTGCTGTCTCTTGAGCATTGCTGCTGCTATCTCTTCGGAGTACGCAAGGTGTGTTATCCTTACTTCTATTATCTCTATACCTGCGTCATCAGCCTTTTCCTGGAGAGCTGATTTCATCTTTTCGGCGATCTCAAAGCTTGATCCTCTGAGAGTCATTTCATCGTCATCGCCTTCCATGCTGTCGTAAGGATAAAGTCTTGCCAGATTCCTTATGGTCGAATCGCACTGTATCGACAGATATTCCGAATAATTTTCTACGTTGAACACAGCTTTTGTAGGATTAACGACTTTCCAGATAACCACTGATCCTATTATAACAGGATTTCCCTGGACATCGTTTACTTTCTGCTGAGCATTATTGAGCGTCATCGTCTTTGTGGAAACTTTTTTACTTACCTTCGGCTTTGAAGTTTTCGCATTCTTCTTGCCGCTTTCCATAAGCTCCGCCGTCATCTCTTCGCTGAATGATGATGCGGACGGATTAAAGGCTGTGCAGAACGGATTTACGAAGTAAAAACCGTCTTTCTTTATCGTTCCGTAGTATTTACCGAAAAGGGTGAGAACGAGAGCTTCGTTCGGATTCAGTATCTTAAGGCCGCCCATGAGTATAAAGCAGAGTATCATAAGCAGCACTCCTGCCGTTATCAATACTGCCGCCATCCCGGAGGAAGACGAGGATGCCCATATCCCGGCTATTATAAGGAATACCCCCGCTAATATCCCCACGATGGAAAGTATCAGCATCAGCATTCCCGATGCCGGATTGAGATTTTTTTCAACTACATTGTTTTTCATGTTTTCCATTTCTTTTCCCATTTTTCTACCTCTCATTTTTTATTTTGACTATATTTATATTCGCTGTACGCGCAATTCACGATACGGCCGTTTACTTTTCCTGCATGTGCGGCAGGTTTTGTTTTGTTTGATATCATTTTGATATCACTATTATATCTTATAGAATCTTTTTGTCAATAGCCCTATTTAATGCTTCACGATGTTTTTATGCTGTACGGCCGTCTGATCTCCCAGGATACTGCCATACAGCAGCAAACAAATAATATAAAACAATAAAAAAGTCCAACGATCCCGGCATTTGCCGTGAAATCATCGGACTTTGCTTTTTATATACCCCTCAGTATCTGCACTGTGTCATCGTAAACGCCCTAAAATAACTGCTTTACGATATTCTCGGCAAAAAATCCTCCAAAGCCTTAACAAAAACTTTCCGCAAGAGCTTTTCAAAATGATCTTTCCCGAAAACGGCTCAAAATGAGTCAATGCAGTCTGAATATATTGTAAAGTCTGCTATCGCAGCCTGTAGCTGTGCATATAATCGCACGGCTCACTGTAAAGTATATGCTGTGCGCCCAGATATTTTCTTATCTCCAGATCAGCAAGACCCTTGCCGACTCTGTAATACGTAGGCATGTCTTCCCATTCAGGCTCATAGAACTTCACACTGCCCTTGCAGAACTTGGACTGAGGAGCCTTTATCTCCCACTTGTAGTCTGCCGGTTTCTCCCACTTCTTAGGGTTGAATACAGGATATGCCACATCCGGTACTGTGATATCGTCTACCGACGGAATGTATCTGTAATTCATCTTGCCCTGGCTCTGAGCTGCAAGCTTCATCATCCTGTCAGGATCTTCAGCAGGTTTGTTTACATCTATCTGAAGCTTCATGAAAGGGAAATCCCAGCTGTATGCTTTCGCTGTGTATATACCTTCATAATGTGTAAACCTTGGAATATCAGCGTATATCTTACTGTACCCTATACCGTCTCTTCCCGCTACGATAGGATCTGCATGGTTTTCGAACATTACGAGGATCAGGTCTCCGTCCAATTCATCTCTTTCGCCTTTAAAATGCACCGGCGTAGAGATATTTATGAGGCTGTAGGTATGTCCCGCAAGCCAGCCTATATTGGCGAATTCGCACACCTGAACACTGACAACAGGTTCGTTTGAAGTAAATCCCTCAGGAAGCAGAGCCACTATCTGATCGGGATTAGTTTCAAATGAAACTCCGAGGCATTCCACATCAGCAGGCTGATGAAGTATCCTCTCTCCCTGCATATTCTGCATAGTAGTCGTAGGGCCGAAAAATACCGGCTGCATATAGAATTTATCTTTTTCAAACTTAAACGACATGATACCACTCCTCTCTGTTCAACAAAACATCTTGAAAGAAATCGTTTATCTTTTAACAATCCTATTATAACTCTTTGTATACAGAATTCAATATCCAAAATATGTTTTTTTAATGTTTTTTTGATGATACTTCCGATCTTTTTACGCCAAAATAAAAGTCCCGGTTTTCACAAAAGAAAACCGGGACTGCTTAAAATCCGCGTACTTATGTCAGTTTCCTCACTGAGGTGTGACCTGCTTTGCATCGGTACGCCTGCCGACTACAAAGAACCTTCCGTCTTCATCTTCATTGGTGCACGTAGAAAGCGTCACCAGCTGATCTCCGTATTCAGGCTCTACTCCTGTATCGTAAAGGGAAAGACCTTTCACTCCATCAACGAATTCATTGAAATCCTCTTCAGAAGTTATGCCTGCATACTGATAGTACTTGAATTCTCCGGAATTTTCAGGATATATCCTGGAATATCCCACTGCCACTATCTCGTATGTACCCTGGCCGCCTTTATATATGGTGTCGAATTTGAAAGTCTTGTGGCTCTGATAAAAGCTCTCATCATCATAATCCAGCAGATCGTGGAACATGGTGCCGTTTTTCATATTATGTCCATATATAAAGAAATTTGAAGTCGGCACAAAAATGTCGCTGGAGGCATCCATGAACGGTGTTCCTGAAGTTGCATGCTCCTTGTTGAAGTCGCGTCTCAGATAGTATTCCGGATCATCAGGCGTCCACATGACCGGATAATCTATCTTTGTGCCGTCCATCTGTATCCAGCCTATTATATCTCCGTTTTTGAGATAGAGATCGACGTACTTTCCTATTACCGTACCCTTGTCAGTCTCCATATCTTCCCGCTGTGTTTTCAGCTTTGCCAGATCTTCAAGCGCCTGCTGCTCACGCATTCCCGTCAGGAAATAGTTGAGCAGAGTTCCCGCAGCTCCGAGAAACACTATTATACATATTACTAAAATTATCTTTCTTCCTAAGCTCATAGTCTTTTTCCCTTTTTGAACAATCAGGTAATCGAGTGAATATCATCTTCTTCACTGCTTTTCTTACAGGTCTTTCGGCTCTACAAGCTCAACGTCATTAGCTTTCAGTATTTCTTCAGCTTTCTTTTCATCGCTCACCTTCATCATGATGAGCGCCTTGCCTTCATCGGATTTGATAGTCGAATAAATGTAATTCACCGCTATGCCTTCACCTGCAAGTATCTTGAGGATACGGTGAAGTCCGCCCGGTTTGTCTTCAAGCGATACTCCTATGACCTCTGTGATGCTCGCTGAAAAACCTTTTTCAACAAGGATCCTGACCATGGCTTCCGGATCTTCCACTATGCATCGAAGTATGCCGAAATCAACTGTTTCTGCGATGGTACATGCTTTGAGATCGATGTTGTTTTCCAAGAGTATGCCGGTGATATCCGCCAATCTTCCCACTGTATTTTCAACAAATACAGAAACCTGCTTTACTACCATTTGAATCCTCCTTACAGTTTTCTCGTATCCTGAACTCTAACTGCTTTTCCTTCACTTCTCGGCAGTGTTCCTTCATTGAGAAGCCTTACTTTGCAGCCGATACCCAGCATATCTCTGAGCGCATGTTCTATCCTGCCTCTGAGTTCTTCAACAAATGAAATGTTATCTATCGCAAGGCCTTCTGCAAGCTCTACGCCGAGTTCAAAAGTATCTGTATTGTGTTCTCTTCCAACGTATAACATATAGTTCATCGTAAGTTCGCTGAACTTGGCTATTACCGTTTCTACCTGTGAAGGGAATACATTGACCCCTCTGATTATGAGCATATCGTCTGTACGTCCGAACACTCGGCTCATCCTTACCGTCGTTCTTCCGCAGGCACACTTTTCTCTCATGAGATAGCATATGTCTCTCGTCCTGTATCTTATGAGAGGCATTCCTTCTTTGCCGAGGGTGGTTATTACCAGCTCTCCCTTTTCTCCGTCAGGAAGCACTTCGAGAGTTTCAGGATCTATTATTTCAGCATAGAAATAGTCTTCCTGTATGTGCATTCCGTTGTTTTCACTGCAGCTTGTCGATACTCCCGGACCCATTATCTCAGACAGCCCGTATATATCATGAGCTTTTATTCCCAGACCTGATTCTATCTGGTCTCTCATTCCCTGAGTCCAAGGCTCTGCTCCGAACACACCTGCTGAAAGCTTGAGTTCATCAGGCGCTATACCTGCCTTTCTGACACCTTCAGCTATCGTAAGAGCATATGAAGGAGTGCAGCAGAGTATGTCGCTTTTCATATCCTTTAAGAACATTACCTGCTTCTGAGTGTTTCCGCTGCTCATAGGTATTACCGTCGATCCTATGGTTTCCGCACCTATGTGGGCTCCAAGACCTCCTGTGAAAAGTCCGTAACCATACGAAACGTGTACTACGGATTCAGGAGTAGCTCCCGCCATGGTAAGACCTCTTGCAACACATTCTCCCCACATTTCCAGGTCATTTCTCGTGTATCCGGCGATCTTAGGCTTTCCTGTAGTTCCCGAAGATGCGTGAATCCTTACGATATCCTTTTTAGGCATAGCGAAAAGGCCTGTCGGATAATTGTCCGCCAGATCTTCCTTGCTGTTGAACGGAAGCCTGGTTATATCTTCAAGGCTCTGGATGTCTTCCGGCTTCACGCCGAGTTCATCCATCTTTTTTCTGTACGGAGCTACATTTTCATATACATGCTTAACTGTTTTCTTGAGTTTTTCAAGCTGTACAGTCCGCATGGTCTCACGGTCTGCACATTCCATTTTCTCGTTCCAAATCATATACGTTATTTTCCTTTCGATTTTTTCATATATTTCAGGCTGCATAATATCTGTCAGCAGTCCTGTATATGTCTTTTTATCATGGGTATGACCCATCGTATGCGGTCTCCCGGATCTCAGGCATTTCTTCCCATTTCAAAGGCTTTCTTATTGAGTTCCACGAATTTAGGCTTAACCTTTTCTTCTATGACTTTTATCCATGCGTCTTCATCAAAAGGAAGATCCTTCGATGCCGCACCCAAAAGCACCACATTCACCGCTTTTACGCTTCCGCATTCCTCCGCTATGGAAAGAGCATCTATAGCTTTCACAGCGCCGGCATCGTTTTGCAACGTTTCCATGATGTTATCAGGATACTTCGCCTGTCCCATTATTACCGGCATAGGCAGTATCTGCTGAGTATTGACGTATATGGTACCGCCTTTTTTCAGGTAAGGCAGCCATCTGTACGCCTCCAGCTCTTCAAATGCTATGATGACATCGGCATCGCCTTTCTCTATCAGCGGAGAATCCACTGTTTCTTCGCTGAGCTTTACGTGAGTCACGACGCTTCCTCCTCGCTGAGCCATACCGTGTACTTCAGAAAGTTTTACATCATATCCGTTCATGAGACCGAGATTGCCCAAAAGCACGCTTGCGAGCAGAGTTCCCTGTCCTCCGACTCCCACTATCAGTATATTGCTCTTATTCACGCTATTCAGCCTCCTTTCCGTCTTTTGCTGCTTTCAACGCTTCTATAGCATCGAAAGGACATACTCTTGCACAGAGATCACATCCTACGCAGCTTTCCTTTACGATATACGGCCTTCCGTCTCTCTCTTCTATTGCAGGACATCCTATTTTCATGCACATCTTGCAGTTCTTGCATCTGTCCGTAACTTCGTATGGAATATCCGGCTGCTTGACTATGAGGGCGCAAGGTCTCTTGGTTATGATAACGGAAAGCTCATCTCTTGCTGTTTCAGTTTTTATCACTTCTTCCAGTTCTTTTATATCGAAGGGATCGATCTCTACGATGTTCTTAACGCCTATAGCTCTGCACAGCGCCGCTATATCGACTGCCGGAGCTTCTTCTCCCTTGGCATTTTTCCCTGTGGAAGGATTGTCCTGGTGTCCCGTCATTCCGGTTATCCTGTTGTCGAGAACGATGACGGTTCCTTTAGAGCCGTTGTAGTTCATGTTGATCAGCCCTGTTATACCGGAGTGGAAGAAGGTCGAGTCTCCCAGCACGGCCACGAGATTGTCGCTGCTTTCTGCGGCTTTTTCAAATCCGTGCGCCATGGTGATGGAGGCGCCCATACACAGACATGCGTCCATTGACGATGTCGGCGGCAGCGCTCCGAGAGTGTAACACCCTATATCTCCCATAACTGTAGTTTTCAGTTTGCTCAGCACGTGGAAAAGTCCTCTGTGAGGACATCCTGCACACAGAAGGGGCGGTCTTCCCGGAGCATCTTCTATATCCACAGTTTCTGCCACCGGTTTGCCAAAGGCCTTTCTTATCATGTTAGCGCTGTATTCTCCCTGTATTGTGAACATATCCTTGCCTCCGGCAAGTTCCACGCCCATAGCTCTTATCTGTTCTTCAAAATAAGGATTGCCTTCTTCTATAACATAAAGCTTATCTACCTTGGCCGCAAAATCCTTTATCATGTCCTTAGGTATAGGATTTATCATTCCCATCTTGAGGATGCTCGCCTCAGGAAGCGCTTCTCTCACGTACTGATAGCATATACCGCTGGTTATTATGCCTATGGAGGCATCTCTCATTTCTACTCTGTTTAGAGCTGTGCCGTCTGCCTGGCTCAAAACCATTTTGCCGGCGTCGCGGGCGATCTCGTCCATTCTCTTTTCCTGCGCTACGTGGAGCTTTTTCGCCATCGCAGGCATCGCTACGTACTTCTGTATATTTTTAGTATAAGGAATCCTTTCCCTTTCTTTTCTTTCATCGATCTCTACGATACCTCTCGAATGGGATATTCTCGTATTGGATCTTATCACCACGACCGTATCATATTTTTCACTTATTTCGTAAGCTTCTTTTATGTAGTCCTTACATTCCTGAGCATTTGCAGGCTCGAGCATCGGAACTCCTGCGCTTCTTCCGTAATATCGCGAATCCTGTTCGTTCTGGCTGGAGTGACATCCATTATCATCAGCAACCAGTATAACAGCTCCTGCTGTAACTCCTGTATATGCCGCAGTAAAGAACGGATCCGCCGCTACGTTTAATCCTACGTGCTTCATACACGAAAGGGAACGAACGCCTCCGATGGAAGCTCCTACTGCCACTTCTACTCCAACTTTTTCATTTGGAGCCCATTCAACATGCATTTCATCATATCGGGCCGCCGTCTCCGTCACTTCCGTGCTGGGAGTTCCGGGATACGAAGATACGACTTTTACGCCTGCTTCGTAAACGCCTCTTGCAAAGGCTTCGTTGCCAAGCATAATTTTCTTTTCCATTACCTCATTATCTACCTTTCTTGCTTTAAGTATATATTATAAATTTTATTACACGCATACATATTAACTATACCATAAAATCGATGGATTTTACATAGCTGTCATGAATTATTCGATGATTTTAAATGCCAATATTTAAGCGCGACGATGACAGCATATCGCCGGTGGCGAGGCGGAGTCAGTGATAACCGCAAAGCACGGATCCAGTATGCCGATGCAGGAAGCACACAGGCCGAAACAAGCGATCAGTTATCCGGAAATTGCATGAGTTGGGCCGCCATCTGGAAAACTGCCCGATCTAATAAAATAAACTACGATTTTTACTGTCACTATTTCCCATATAATAAAAAACTGCCGCTTTAATCAGTTTTACAGACCGATTTTGCGGCAGTGCTCTTTTGAATGATTATCTGCATCTTGAGAGCAGCTTTTCCCACTGCTCGTCAACGTATTTTTGCGTTTCCTCTATCATCCATTCGTTTCCTTTTTTAAACATATGTGCAAATCGTCCCTGCTTTTTCAAGAACTCCTCGACAGGCAGTTTTTTCTTAGGCTCATATGTCAAGTGCCATACTCCTTCTACTATTTCATACATAGGCCATACACAAGTATCTACCGCAAGTCTGCATATCTCAGCCATGTCCTCCGTCTCGTATCTCCAGCCTCTCGGACACGGCGCCAGAACATTCAGGAAACATGGTCCCTGCGTATATATGGCTTTATAGGATTTTTCATGGAGATCCTTAAAATTGCCGATAAACGTAGTCTGTGCAGCGTAAGGTATATTGTGAGCGGCTATTATTTCCGTAAGGTTTTTCTTGTTCTGTATTTTCCCCGGTATGCACTCTCCCGCAGGCGATGTGGTCGCATCAGCAAATCTCGGAGTCGAGGAGGACCGCTGTATTCCCGTATTCATGTACGCTTCGTTGTCATAGCACACATAAACCATATCGTGTCCCCTTTCCATAGCACCGGAAAGAGACTGCAGTCCTATATCGTAGGTGCCTCCGTCTCCGCCGAAGGCAATGAACTTAAATGTATCTTTGATCTTGCCTTTTTTCTTGAGCACATTGTACGCCGCTTCCACTCCCGATGTTGTCGCCGCGCCGTTGGCGAACGCCGTATGTATATAACTATCATAGTAAGCTGTATGCGGATATATGAACGTGGAAACTTCCAGGCATCCTGTAGCGTTTGTTATCACAGCTTTATCCTCGGGTTTCAGCGCTCTCAGCACGCCTCTTACAGCGATGCCTGCACCGCATCCGGCACATAGCCTGTGGCCTCCCGCCAGGCGTTCAGGTTTTTCCACTTCTTTTTTCAAACTGTATGCCATATCTGTATCTCCTTTATTATGTGAAGCCCTGTCTGTTCTGCGTGATCCTGCGCACTACAGCGCACAAACGGCAATGCACAAACAGCAGCGCAGCACATACTCTGTTCGTATACTACTCTTCCCGCTTGTGATCGAAACCGCCTTCATCGTAGCGCGAGTCTCTTACACCTATGTATCTGTAGACGTCTCCCGGATCATCGGTCTCATTTATTATGAAAAGATCTTTGTATATCTCATAATAATCCTCTACCGTGATATCTCTGCCTCCGAGTCCGTATATGTAGTTTATCGCATACGGCTTGTTTGGCAGATCGTAGAGGGAGTTTCTCGCCTCGTTGAACAGCGGGCCGCCGCTGTTGGAGAAGCTTTCAGCCTTGTCCATGATGGCCACAGCTTTTACTTTGCACATAGCTTCCGCAAGAGGCACTCTCGGAAACGGTCTGAACACTCTGAGCTTTATGAGACCGACTTTCTTTCCCTCGGCTCTGAGTCTGTCCACGGCTTCCTTGCCGGTCCCTGCACTGGAGCCTATGACCACAAGGGCAACCTCGGCATCGTCCATCATATATTCTTCGAAAAATCCGTATTTTCTTCCCGTCAGTTTTTCATATCTCTTTGCAACGTCCATTATTATAGGCATCGCATCCTTCATGGCCTGCGCCTGCTGTCTCTTGGCTTCCATGTAATACGGGGATATTCCGTAAGGTCCCACCGCAAGAGGATTATCGGACTTCAAAAGATAATTCTCAGGCTTGTATTCTCCTACGAACTCTTTAACCTCCTCATCTTCAAGAAGCTCTATGTTCGAAACTCCGTGGCTTGTGATGAAGCCGTCCTGACATATCATTATAGGCAGCCTTATAGTCTCGGATATAGGCATAGCCTGTATGTAATTATCGTAAACTTCCTGATTGGTCTCAGCGTATATCTGTATCCAGCCGGAATCTCTGGCGCCCATGGAATCGGAATGGTCGTTGTTAATGTTTATCGGCCCGGTCAGAGCCCTGTTGACTACCGCCATCGTGATAGGAAGTCTGGCTGACGCCGCCACATAAAGCAGCTCCCACATGTATGCAAGTCCTGCCGATGAGGTGGCCGTTACAGCTCTTGCGCCTGCCGCCGATGCGCCTATGCAAACCGACATAGCGCTGTGCTCCGACTCCACCGCTACGAACTGAGTGTCCACGAGCCCGTCAGCTATATAGCTTGAATAATACTGAGGGATCTCGGTAGAAGGAGTGATCGGAAAAGCTCCCATGACATCCGGGTTTATCTGTCTCATGGCTATTGCCACCGCTTCATTGCCTGACATTCTGTCTCTCTTTGCCATCTACTTATCCTCCTTAACAAAATCTATCGCTCCGAAAGGACATACTTTCACGCAGATCCCGCATCCTTTACAGTGCTTGAAATCAAAATCAAGACGCTTTCCGTCCCTTACAGGTATCGAACTGTCCGGGCAGAAAGGAACGCACAGCATGCAGTGCGTACATTTATCCTCCCTGAACACAGGCACCATGACACGCCAGTCGCCTGTCTCCACAAGCATCGATGTGGCAGGCTCATATATCTCCGCTCCGGTCGTTATCTCCTGCCATGTTATCTTTTCATTTATATCCTTTGCTTTCGTCTTCATTATCCTACCTTTACTTCTTCCATGGATTTAACGAGCGCCTTCATATTTCCTTCTATCAGATTTTCCTTATGTCTGAATTTATGTTCAAAGGATTCGCGCATATCGTTTATGAATTTCTCCTCATCTATGACGTGGCTGACTTTAACGACAGCGCCCAGCATAGGAGTGTTGGGGAAATTTCTTCCAATAGTATCCATAGAAATCTTTTCAGCGTCTATCGTACATATCCTGCCGCCGTAGCCTCCAACTTCCTCACGCACTTCCTCAGGATCTTTCCTGCTGTTTATTATAAGGGCGCCGCTCTCCTTAAGTCCTTTAGTCACATCCACTGATTTGAGCAGTGTTTCATCGACTACAACCACATAATCCGGCGTATATATATTAGAATGAACTTTGCAGTGTTCATCGGTTATTCTGTTATAAGCAGTAATCGGCGCTCCCATCCTCTCAGGACCGTATTCCGGAAATCCCTGCACGTGTTTTCCCGAACTGAAAGCTACATCAGCCAAAAGCAGACATGCCGTTTTCGCTCCCTGTCCGCCTCTGCCGTGCCATCTTATCTCTACCGCTTCATTGAGTCTCTTGGCCATTATGATACTTCCTTCCTAAATAGTCTCAATTGCCTTGATGCCTCATCTGCCGCGCAAATTGCCCTTCGGCTTTATGTAAACCTTGTGTTTTTTTGCACAAAAACAGCACTGCATCTCAGCCACCTTGTATAGACTACCTTAGCGCCGGCGGTATGTCAATAGATTTTCAGAAATTTTTTATGTATTTCACACAAATTTTTTATTTATTATTTGGTTTAATAACTAAACAATATTTGCCAGCTCGGCTCCTGTTATATTCGCCAGATCCTTTACAGCCAGCTCCATCTGCAGTCCCACTTTGCCGCCGCTCACTATTATAGTCTCATGCTCTTGCGCGCTCTTGTCTATGACCGACGGAAAATCTTTCTTCATGCCTACGGGAGAACATCCTCCCTTTATATATCCCGTTACCGCTGTAAGCTCTCTCAGCGGCAGCATGTCTATTTTCTTTTCCCCGAAATGCTTTGCAGCTTTCTTAAGGTCCAGCTCTTCCGCTACCGGTATCATACACACATAATGCTCTCCACTGTTTCCAACCGTCACAAGAGTTTTGAAGACCTGCTTCGGATCCTGCCCTAAAGATTCTGCCACCGATACTCCGTCAAGAAAGCCATCGGGAGCATCGTATTCATACATTTTATACGGTATTTTCGCAGCCTCCACCTTTCTGACAGCATTAGTCTTATGAGAGTGTTTCTCTTTTTTCTTAGCCACTCAGACTCACCTCTTTTTCTATCGCTCCGATTTATTTTCCTCTGTTTTTTTCGTATTCATCTCTGAACATGGAATAACATCTTATATCGCGTATTGACCCATCGTAGACTTTATACGCTTTTCTCAGCGTCCCCTCATATGAAAAGCCGCATTTTTCTATGACTCTGCGGCTTGCAGTATTTTCTTCTCCCGTAGTTATGGATATGATATACAAACGCATATACTCAAACCCGTAATCCAGGACCTCTAAAGCCGCTTCCGTCATGATCCCTCTTCCCCAGAATTCTTCCGACAAGGAATATCCCATTTCCATGCTGTGCACTCCCGGCCTGAACTTGTCTTCCTGAAAACCAACGCTTCCTATGACAGCTCCGCTTTCTTTCCAAACTATAGCCCATACAGTGTTCTGAAGGAAAACTTCTCCTATTATCTTTCTTGATTCTGCTTCGCTTTCATGCGGCTTCCATCCCGCCCTCGGTCCTACGGCGGGATTTTTCGCATAGCTGTACAGATCCTTCGCATCGCTCTTTTTCCATGTCCTTAGGATCAACCTCTTTGTTTCCAGCTGAGGCACTTTAATTTTCCTTATCATGATACGCATCCCCCTTCGCAATTTATTCTATAATACAATATTCACGCAAAACAAATCAATATCATATGATTACTTATGGAGGTGTTGAATATGTATAAAGGTATAGATGTCAGCGTATGGCAGGGCGACATCGATTTTTCAAAAGTAAAGGAACACGGCATAGAAGCCGTTTATATAAGAGCCGGCGAAGGCGACAATATAACTGACAAGTACTTTGAATCCAACTATCAGAAAGCCCGCAGCGCAGGGCTGAAATACGGATTTTATCACTACGTTACCGCCCGCAGCACAGTTCAGGCAAAAGAGCAGGCAAATTTCTTCGCGAATCTGATCCACACGAAGCCGCAGGATATGAGAGCGGCCATGGATTTTGAAAATCTGTCAGGTCTTTCGGCAGATGAAGCCGTTTCCATCGCAAAAGCTTATCTGGAAACTCTTCAGAAAAGAATCGGCCACACACCTGTGGTTTATTCCAATGCTTACGATGCTTCTTCGGTATGGAAAGGTCATCTCACGGCTTATCCGCTTTGGGTGGCGGAATACGGCAGAAGCGAGCCTTACAGCACAGGAGGCTGGAAAAGCTGGGCAGGTTTTCAGTACAGTGATAAAGGCACCGTCAGCGGTATATCAGGCCATGTGGATCTCGACGATTACAAAGACGAAATATTCCTGACGGAAGGTGAAAAGAGTTCAGGAAGGACCATAAGGCACACCTACAATGCTGCCAACGACGGCTGCAAGGAAAGCTCCGGCGGATATATCACCTATGTGGTAAAGCGGGGAGACACCCTTTCCGCCATAGCCAGAAAATACGATACGACTGTAGAAGATCTGGTCCGTATCAACAATATAAAAGATCCCGATCATATCTACGTCGGGCAGCAGCTTAGGATACCGAAAAAATAAGAGCAGGCGGTATTCCTATGATAAAAAACGCAGGCGATCTTAAACCGCCTGCGTTCTGTTTATATTAAAAAACTCCTGTAATATTTTTGCCCGGCATATCAGAAGGTATGGGTTCCGTATGCAAAGTGATTGTGGTGAGCCATGTCTTTGAGCAAAGTTTCATCTCCGGACGCTTTCGCCTCTTCCATGGCTTTCTTGAGGATCGCCGAAGTCTGCACCATCTTTCTTCCCAGGTTGTAAGCCACTTCCTTGCCTTTTTCCTTGTCGCGGGTCTTGCCGTAGGTAGCTACCCAGCCCACATCTGAGAATCCGTGCATATTGCAGAAGCCCTGTATGGTGTGGAGGGCGCTGTTGGCTCCGACGCTGCCGCAGGTTATGACACTTGCCGAAGTCTTTCCTGCGCCCATAGGTATCAGTCCGAGAGAACGGTCCATAACCGCTTTGCACTGCGCAGAAACATCGCAGAAAAATACAGGCGATGCAAATATAACTCCATCAGCTTCCTTTATCTTATCGTATATTTTCGATATAAAATCTTCTCCGAGCACGCATTTTCCGGTCTTCACGCAGGCCCAGCATCCTCTGCACAGCTTGAATTCCCCTTCAGGAGCGTCCGCCGCATTGATTATCTCAGTTTCAACATCTTTTCCTTCCACCGACTTGCAGCCTTCAAGTACCGCATTCATGAGATGATAAGTATTCCTTCCATCCCTCGGGCTCAGATTAAGCCCAAGTATTTTTATCTTTTCCATTTCCGTTCCTCATTTCCTGTATTTTAAGAGCTTTTTCTTATCTATTCTGTCGTGCTGAGTATCTCCTCGTTCTTTTCCACCTGACTGACCTTCATCCTGGAAACATCTTCAGGATCGACATCATCCTTGAGAGCCAGTATGGTAGGTCCCAGATATACCGTGTCAAGGATCTTGCCGTCGAGAGATACTTTGCTGTATTCTGTAAAGTTCTGTCCTTTGATGTAGTATTTCTCTCCTATCTGAACTATTTCTTCTATCCTGATATCTCTCACGCCCATTTTCATATCGGTCTTCTTGAACGGGTTCTTTTCTCCGTATATATATCTGTCTCCGTAGAGCATATCATACGCAAGGACTTCAAGATTCTGAAGATAACTGTCGCTGTCGCTGTAATTCTGATTGCACTTCGTTATCATGCCGGCAGACATGCCGAGTCTGTCCATAACTTCAGCATTTAGCCTGTATGTCTCTATATCCATATCCTCTTTCTCCATGCCGAAATTGTTCCATATAACATACTGCGTCTGATACATATTGCCGCTCTTCATCATATCTTCAGTCATATCCAGGGCAGGCAAATGGTCGCCGTACATTACCAGCACTATATCTTCATCGTAATTCTCAAGGGTGTCCGTAAGCTCCTTGATGAACAGATCCATCTCGTAGACCTGATTTGCATAATATTCATAGGTCCAGCGCTGTTCATCACTCTCAGCTTTGGTAACGCTTACCGCCGGATCTTCGATGACCTGTTCCGTAGGATATTTACCATGTCCCTGCACCGATATCGTATATATATAATCCGAGCTTTCGGTGCTGTCCATAGCCGCAAGTATCTGCTCTGTCAGAATATTGTCCTTCGCCCAGTTTTTCGGAGTCTTCATTACATTGTTCATGTACTCAAGGGATGTGAATGTATCAAATCCCATATTTGGGAAGACCTTGTTCCTGCCGTAAAATGCCCCCCTGTGGTTGTGTATGGCGTGAGTACCGTATCCCATGGTTTTGAAATCATAAGGCGCTGTTTCACACGTAGTTTCCTTTAAAACGCTCTTATACGGATATTCTCCAGGTCCGAAGAACTTGACGCTGAGTCCGGTCATCACTTCGAATTCGACATTTGCCGTACCTGCTCCCACTGCCGGCACCGTAAGAAATCCGGAGGAATAATCTTCCATCAGTTTCCTGAAATTCGGCATAGGATCTCTCGAATACTCTATGCCGTCCACTCTCGTCGGGTCTATGAAAGATTCAAGCTGAAGGAATATAACGTTAGGTTTGTTCTCAACATCTGTATCATCATCCTCCACCGGCGTATATATATTATCCTTGCCAAGCTCTCCTCCGCTGAATATATTTTCTACTTTTTCCTTTGAATAGTCGGCAGGTCTGTCTACACCTGTATCCACCCACGTAACGAGAAAACAGTACGGCACTCCGTTATCTCTGTAGGCATACGCGAGGTTTGCGAAAAAGGTGTCCAGCACTCCGGCCCTTACGCTGAGCTGTATGGCTCCGAAAGTTCCGAATCCTATGACAGCTATGGTAATAATCACTTTCTTGTAATCTATCTTTTTCTTGTATTTAGGAGCCTTTCTGAAAAGCAATATCGCTCCGAAGACTAAAGCCGCTATACCTACGATCGCAAGTATCAGCGTAAAAGTGGAAAAGTAGTTCGTTATTATACCAAGCCCATCTTCAAGATTGCTGAAATCCTTTACCGTGAACGGAGTCATTCTGTTAGCCAGTATCACGCCGTTTACTATGCCTACCGCCATCCACGTCATGCCGAATATGACCATCGCGAATATACGCCGCTTGAAAAGCAGCGACAAGGATATCACGGCAAGTATCAGCAGAATATTGCAAAGGGATACTATCGGATTCATGAATATGAACTTAAGGCTCTCTATGAGAGAATGTCTCGCCAGTGTTTCTATGGCTATATCCATTCCGATAGCAACTACTATCAACAGCACCAGATAATTTTTAAGATATTTTCTATAAAAGGTTTTAAGCTTTTCCATATGTCTTTTCTCCTGCCGAAAATCTTCCTGCTTCCGCATCCTTACGCATTTTCAGCTAATTCCGCCACCTTATTTGACAGCGATGCGAATTCTTCTATGCTGAGAGTCTCCGCCCTTCTCATCGGATCGATCCCCGAACCGGAGAGCACCTGTCCCACCTTTTCCTTTGAAAGTCCGCAAACTCCCGTAAGAGAATTGAGCAGAGTCTTTCTCCTCTGCCCGAAGCCTGATTTTATACATGCAAAAAACGCCTTTTCATCCGTCAGCGTCACCGGTTTTTCTTTTCTTATGCGCAAATTCAATACTGCCGAATCCACCTTAGGCTTCGGCACAAACACCTCTTTCGGTACGGAAATCACCTGTTCAACTTCGCAGTAGTACTGCACCGCTACAGAAAGAGCCCCGTAGGTTTTCCCTCCGGGAGAAGCCTTTATCCTGTCGGCCACCTCTTTCTGCATCATGATAGTAATGCTCTCCGCTTCCGTCTTCTCCTCAAGGAGCTTCATTATTATAGCTGTAGTTATATAATAGGGCAGATTGCCTATTATCCTCACTTTTCCTGAAAATTCGCCCGCCTGTCTGCTCTTTTCGATTATGCCGTTTACATCGGTCTTTAAGATATCGCGGTTGATGATCTCAATATTATCGTGATCCGATAAGGTCTCAGACAATATCGGTATGAGCTTTTTGTCTATCTCAACAGCAATGACTTTACATGCCGTTTCCGCCGCTGCCGCAGTAAGCACTCCTATTCCCGGGCCTATCTCTATGACAAGATCTTCCTCGCCTATTTCCGCACCTTCCACGATCTTCTCTATTACGTTCTTGTCGGTTATGAAGTTCTGTCCCAGACTCTTAGATAGTCTGAAATCATGCCTCGATTTTATATCGGCAATAGTCGATGGCGCATACAACTTTTTCATATTTCTTTGACCGCCCTTTCAAAAGCTTCTCTTTTCACTTCGAACTTATTGAGCTTCTGTAAAAAACCCCTGACATTGCCGTATCCTATTCCAAGGATTTTACCAAGCTCTCTTCTGCGTTCTGCCGAGCCTTCCATTCCTGCAAGACCTGCCCTCAGCATGTCCTCCATCGAAAACTCCTCCGCTGCATATACAGCGGAACACTGAGCCTTTGACAGCGCCTGTCTTATGCTTTCAGCGGAAGCGTTCTCGATTCCTATATCCCCCTTTTTCAAAGCAGACTCTCTGTCCAGAAAAGCTTCCTTTGCGCCCGGAAACCTTTCCATTATGCGCTTCCTTATTTGCTCCCCTGCATGATCGGGGTCCGTGAATACTATTATCCCCGGACCTCTGTACGCTGTTTCTATTAAATTCCAAGTTCTATCATTTATACCATATCCATGTGTTTCTATTGTGATGGCATCCACACTTTTTTTGATCGCCGCCGTATCATCGCGTCCTTCCACGACGATCACTTCCTTTATCTTCACTGCTGATCCTCGCTTTCCGAAGAATTGCTGTTGTTTTCCTCAGTCATTTCCTCAGGAAACAAGTACAGCGTTTCTCCCGGCTTTATTAACCTCAGCTGATTTCTTGCCTGTTCTTCTATATTCTCCGTGTCATCCGTATCTTCCAGAGCTTTTTGCAGCTCTTCCTTCTGTTTTTCGAGCTGCTGCTGCTGCTGCATGACGTCATGCTGCTCTCTCTTCAATGAAACGATATTCATTACAAAAAGAAACAATACAAGAGCGAGGGCAACGATCACTATAGCCAAAGTAAGCCGTCTTCTCGCTCTGTTTCTTCTTATGGCCCGTTTTCCCCTCGTATTTCTTCTCTGCGCGCGGATCTCCTTTTCTTCTTTTTTCGCTTGCTCCGCCCTTCTTTTTTCCAGTCGCTGACGTCTGGCTTCCTCCATGTCGATGACACGGCTGTTGTTCTTGTATTCTGCGCTTCGTCTGTTCCTACCCATGCACTGATTATATCACAGCATATTTTTTTCCACAATAAAAGGCCTGCCAAAAATCCTGCTGCCCCGTGAAACGTCACTCTGCCATAAGAACAGTAATACAGAAACATGGATATAACAAACGCTGCCGATATCCAAAACGCCGCATCATATACGGCTCTCACCCATCTTTTTTTATTTTTGCCCGCCGTATTCTTCAACAGTCTCAAACTCTCTGTGAACACTCCTGCCGCCGCCATGACCAGAGTCGTCTTTATCTGCTCCTCCATCAGATCCGTAAGGCCTATCATCACTTCATTATCCTGGCGATGAATCCTTTGCCGCCTTTTTCTTTTACCTTGACATACATAAGCGAATTTATCCTTCCCGATATGACTGCCTTTCCTTCCTCCAGATCCAAAAGCTGTACGTTCAGGTCTTCTCCTTTTACGATCATACCTCCGCCTGTCAGAGTTGCCTTTATTTCATCTTCGTCAAAGCTTTCTATTTCCTTTACATCTGTTATTGTCAGCTTTTTTCTATTGTCTATAGTGACACTGTGATTCTCCATGACGCTGCACCTCCTCTCGGTAGAATATATTCTCCCGGCGCGTTTCTTAGAACTCCAGGCGATTGCAAATACTCCTGCAAATTGGTATACTACCGCTATGAAGGACTTTAAACATCTGATAAAAAAACATATAAATAAAATATTTATCGCAGTACTGGCCGCAGCTTTTATCACAACCGCAGCTCTTACAGCGGTCCTTGGCGTAAATATATACAGCATCGCTTCTTCAGGAGATATGACCTCTTCTCCCGACAGCGCCGTCTCATATATCACCGAAAAAGTCCGCGAATGTGAGGACAAGTCAAATTTGAGGACAGCAACTCTCGGAGGCTCGATCCCCGCCCTCGTCATATCCTCAGACACTGAAGAAAACAGTCGCGACACATGGATCTACGTATACGACGGATATCTGAAAGAGCTTACAGCAAAACGCGACGCAAATGTATCCGCCGCTTCAGGGAAAAATATCGCAGCTCTCCAGGGAGCCGATTTTTCTCTTGCGCCCGCATCTTCGGGAAATTCTCTGCTCCAGATAGATATGACCGGCAGAGACGGCACTCCTCTCTCCTTTTGTATAAACCTCTACGGGAACGGGGGAACAGATCATGATTAGCATCAAAAAACCATCGTTGTTAAAACTTACATCGCATACGAAACTCCTTCTGATCATGGCCGCTGTATTCATCTTTACAGCAGGCGCAGTAACTGTCAGCGCCGTACTGTTTCTCCGTTCCGACAGCATGGCCTCAGAAGCCGTTGTCATGGACAGGATGGCTCTTGAGACCAGCACTGCCGCAGAAGCGTTAAAGGCATCGGATGGAAATATGCAGACTGCCTCGCAGCTCCTCTCCGGCCACAGAGCCTTCGATATTTCAGAAGATTCTCTCGTGCTCTACTATGATGAGTCTTTTTCGCCCTCATCGAAGAACTCGAGCCGCTACCGCACCGTTATAGACAGGGAAGATCATGCAGGCTTTTTTTCGTACAATATAAATGTTTTTGACGATTCTTCAGAGCAGAAAGACACTGTTTACAAACTTTCTTTCAAAGCTCTCGATACAGGAGGAAACTCAAATGAATGAGACAGAAAAAACGAAGAGCACAGAGCTCGGACATACTGAACACACCGGACACACCGAGCACACCGAGCGCATAAGTTTAAAGGCAATGAACAGGAAATCTTTTCTTCCGGCCTGCGCAGCAGTTCTGCTGCTCTCCCTGATCCTTCTCGTCCTCACATCTTTTGCCGCGGTAACTTACGGCTCGGCAGAAGATAAACTGGCAGAGGGCAGAAAAGCGCTCTCGAAAACTTCCGAATACTACGCCGCCGAAACCACGGCAACGGAAATAATATCACAGTTTTTCAGCGACAAAAATGAAAGCTCCGCCACACAAAACGGCATAGAAGATATCCGGACCGACCAGGGCAGCGTGGAAGTCACTAAGATCGACAGCCAGATCTATTTTTCTGTTCCCATCGATGAGGCAAGAGCCTTGTCTGTAGGCGCTGAAGTCACAAGGGATACGATAACCGTCACCGAATGGTTCGTCGAAGAAATTTGAGTTAAAAAAATCTGATATAAAAATCAACCCCGTATCCACGGAGTTTTTGTACGAAAAAACCTGCCAAAAGCAGAGCTTCTTCCCAGAGCCGGCAAAGCCCTGCGCTATTACTCCTTTTTGACAGGTTTCTTTATTTTCTTTTATCAAGGCAGATAATTATACGGATTCTTAGGAACACCGTTGATCCTTATCTCAAAGTGCAGATGCGGTCCCGTACTTCTTCCCGTGCTTCCCACTTCTGCTATATGCTGTCCCTGGAACACCTTATCACCTACGTTTACAAGAAGTTTGCTGCAATGGGCGTATCTCGTTTCCTGTCCGTTCTGATGGTCTATTACAACGAGCAGCCCGTATGTGCCGCTGTAGCCTGCAGTAGTGACCGTTCCTCCGTCTGCCGCATATATGTTAGTTCCCTGAGAACATGCCAGATCGACGCCCTGATGGAAATCTCCCCATCTCGTCTCAAAGCCTGTAGTCCTCGTGAAACTATCCTTTAAAGGCCATGCGTATTTACCCGATCCAACAGTAGGCGGTCTCTCCTTTGTGCCGACGAGCACCACTTCCGTTACCGGCTCAGTCTTGACCGTAGTGACAAGATTCGTTTCATCTATGATCTCGCCGTTTACCGTAGTTATCCTCGAAGTCACTTCGCTGAGTCCGTCAGATCCCTTCTGCTGAGTCTCCGTGTAGCCTTCGTATATATCCGCCGAATCCTTCTCTTCGGTCTTATGCTCTATGACCTTGTCGTATGTGACTTTCTCCGTTATCTTTACAGTCACTATAGGTGCGTTCTGCTTTATTACTATACTGCTTCCCACATCCAGCTTCTTGGAGTCAATATTTTCATTATCCGCAAGTATATCTTCTTCCGTCGTGGAGTAGAGCTTGGCTACACTGCTTAAAGTATCCCCCGCCACGACCTTATGCACGGTCTCTTTCTTGCTGCTTGTGCAGAGCAGGTCAACCATCTCCTGCTCGGTCAGCATGTCCTGAAGGTCTGTATTGCTGTCTTTGACCTCCACATCCTCGATGAATACAGCTTCCTCTATCTCTGCGCCTTCCATGGACCCCGAATACTTGTCTTTGATGTCCTGAAGCACCTGAGCGGCAGTTTTCTCATCTTTTACTGCTCCTACCTTTTCACCGTTTACGAAGATCCCTGTAGCTTTGATATTCAGGTCGCCCATATATGTAAGTCGCTTGAGGACATCCTCCGACGTATCTATCTGCGTGGATTCATTGAGGGCATAAACTCTTTTGAAGCTTATGTCGTTTTTGGCGTCTATCACGACGTCCATGTTCTTCTCTTCAGTAAGGGCTCCCTGGACGAGATCCGTTATCCTGAGCACATCGTCCTGATCCTTTACTATACCCAGTACCTGACCATTGTAGGAGTATTCAAATGCAGTACAGTAATTTATCACTCCCGCAACACCCACTATGGACATTACTACTACGGAAAAGCCCATGAGAAGCACTTTCCTGTGTCTGTCGCAGTAACTTTTGAATACAGCCATTTTCTTGCCGAATTTGCTGTTTTCGTAATCGCGCTTTCTCTTTATGGAGAGGTATTCTGCTGTGGCTCTCGCCTGCTCACGCCTTTCCTCACGCTCTTCTTTCAGAGCGAGCCTTTCCTCTTCCGTCTCTGCCTTTCTCTCTTCTCTGCTTCTGAATCCAAAGAAATCGCGCCACTTGAACGTAGGCTTTTTATTTACTTCTGTGGTGATCTTGAGACCCTGGACGTTTACTATGCCTCCGCCCATTTCCGCATCGGCCTTTTTCTCCGCCTTAAGTCTTTCAAGCTCAAGAGCAGCGCGCTTCTTTTCCAGTCTTACACGCTCTTTTTCCATAGCCTTGCGGGCTTTTTCAACGCGCTTCCTCTGTACCTTTGCTATCCTCTCAGCTCTTATACGTTCTTTTCTTGTCTGCTTTTCGGCGATACGCTTCTCCGCCTGTTCATTTTTGATCCTGAGAGCTTCTTCGGCTTTCGCCTTCTCGTATTCAGTCTTGAGCTGCTGCATTCGCAGTCTTTCTTTCTGCTCTTCTTTAAGCTTTCGCTGTATCTTCGCGATCTCCTCGGTCTTAGCCTTCTGGGACTCTGCCATCTTTCCGGTCTTCTCTCCGGCTATCTCCGATATTTTACCGAAAAGAGCTCCCTGTTTTTCCTTTTCTGAGAGGAGGCCTTCTTTTAAATCATCAAGGGCTTTGTGTCCGTCTCCCTCGGAAGCCTCTATGTTCTCAGTTTCATACACAGTCTGCTTCTTATCTGCGCGAACATCCCTGCTGTTATCTTCGTATCCGAAAAATGCCGCCATCTCTTCAGGAGTTGCACTGTGCTGGCTCAGAGCTTCTTTTTCCTTCGCCCTTCTTCGCTCCGCTTCCATCAGCTCAAGAGCTTTCTTCCTTGCGACCTCTTTCGCTCTTTTTTCCGCTTCAAGGGCCTCGATACGCTTTCTTTCGGCTTCCTCACTTATCCTCGCCGCTTTTTTCTGTGCTTCAAGGACTTTGAGTTCCTCCTGACGCATCCTTATCTGACGCTGTCTTTCTTCTTCCTGTCTTTCGAGCTCGCGTTTTTTATCTTCCTTTGCACGCTCTATTATCGCCTGCTTTGCCGCGATAACCTCTTCGCTCTCTTCCGCGACATCTGATTTTGCTGATTTTTTCCCATCTTGCGAGCTATCGAAAGGATTTTCTCTTTTAAGGCTTTCGAGACTTTTTCTGAGACCTATTATGCTCTCATACATCTCTCTGGCCTTTTCATCCTGCTTTAATATATCCTCTCTGCTGAAAGACTCTGCACCGATATCCTCCGATGGCTCAGAAGTATCCCGCATCTGAATATCAGCTTCCTCGTCACTTGCCCTTTCCTCGGTATTCTGCTGTTGTTCAGGACTCATTCCGTTTTCTGTCTGGTTATCTGCTCTATCTTTTCCCGACTTACTTCTCCAAAACATTGACATCTTTCTCCTGTCTCAAGCATTCCCGTATCCCTGCATTCGGGACATCTGTACTTCATATCCATATAATCCGGCTCAAATCCGTTGTCCGTGAGCAAAAACGCTTTTTCCGTATTGAGCGTATCTGCTTCTGCCTTTATACGTTCCGCTCTCTGCTTCCTGTCTGCGGCATCGGATATTATTATCCTGGAAAGCTCTCTGCTTCCCGCGCTGAGCCTGTCGTCTATCTCTTTTATCCTCGGTACCCTTTCGTATACTTCCCTGCGATGCCTGTCCGCTTCCTCCTCCTCAAGTCTCCTTAGAGTTTCATAATACCTGGTTATATCGGAAGCGGTAAGCCCTTTCTGCTTTCCTGCCGCATCCCTTCCGGTCCTCTCCTCATACCAGTTTTTCAAAACCTTGTTTACGTAATTGATGTTCGGATTTGAAATTCCTGTTGTCTTGCTGCACGCCGAGAGCACCTTCTCAAGAGAAAATTCCATGGTATCAAACCAGGTATCCATTATCTTCCTCTCCTCTTCAGTGGCGTTCCTTGAAAATCCCAGGGCTTTGAATATTCTCCTGTACATATGCTGCCGCTTCTCATTCTGGCTCAGATATCTTTCCACAGACTCCACATCTTTCAGTCCGTTTGTCGCCCATCCGTTTATCACGGCCGCTATGTACTTTATACTCTTTTTCTTTTTCTTTATACAGTAGGCGTATCCATAAGCTATCAGCTCCGGAGAAACGTGAAAATCGTTTATCCACGATATTATTTCCATCATTTCTGTAGTGCTTATCACACGTCCCGCGCTTTTTTCTATGGCGTTGAACATTTCCTGTATGTCTTTATCCGCCATAGCTGTCTGTAAGCTGTACTCATTTCCTACGGGGAGCTCCTGCTCCTTGTCTCCGTAAAGCTGTTCTTTGAGGATTATGAATTCCACATCATAATCGAACTTATCCTCCGGATTTTTAGCTATCTTCCTTACGACGCCCATCTTTTCCCAGTACGTCCATGCTTTCAGCACGTCCTCATGATCGAGGGAAAGGTATTTTGCGATCTCTTCATTGGTTATATCCGTACCGAGACCTGCATACATCTGCGCAAACAGATACACTTTTACAAAATCACCGGGAGCCGTTGCCATGTATTCATTTATAAACATATTTTCTATGCTGGTATCCAGCAGAAAATAATCCTTTATCTTTTCTCTTCTGAAGGCCATTCTTCCTCCCGCCAACTCATCGATCAAAATACAGGATCAGGTATATTGCCCGAAGCCTTATCCTTGAACTGGGTGTATCTTTCAACCCAGGCTACATCTATACTGCCTGTAGGACCGTTCCTGTGCTTTGCCAGGATAACTTCGCATTCTCCCGGCTTTTCCGACTCGTCTTTGAAGTAGTACTCATCTCTGTACAGGAATATAACTATGTCCGCGTCCTGTTCTATTGAGCCTGATTCTCTCAGGTCGGAGAGCATAGGTCTGTGGTCCGTTCTCGTCTCCGGCGCTCTGGAAAGCTGTGACAGCACCAGTACCGGACAATCCAGCTCCCTTGCCAGCAGCTTGAGATTTCTCGAGATCACTGAGATCTCCTGGGTCCTCGAATCCGCCTTTCCCTCAGGAGTCATGAGCTGCAAATAGTCTATGACCACAAGATCCAGACCTTCCTCAGCCTTGAGCCTCCTGCATTTGCTCTTCATCTCCATTATGCTGATGCCGGCAGTATCGTCTATATGTATATTGGCATTTGACAATATGTCAAGCGCAACATTTATATCGTCCCAGTCTCTTCTTTCAAGTCTGCCGTTCCTGATGCTCTGAAGCTCCACCTTCGACTCCATGGAAAGCAGTCTCTGCGTAAGCTGCTCCTTCGCCATCTCCAGACTGAATATCATAACGGAGGCGCCGCCTTTTACCGCTGCGTTCCTGGCAAGAGACAGCGCAAAGGAAGTTTTTCCCATGGCAGGTCTTGCCGCCAGTATTATCAGGTCGGATTTCTGAAAACCTGATGTCTTGGCATCCAGCTCTCTGAAGCCTGTAGTCACTCCCGTAAGCCCGCCGTCCATCTGCGAAGCTTTATCTATCGTCTCTATGTTCTCAATGAGAACATCTTTGATATGGGTGTACTGGCCTCTCTGCCTGGACTGAGATATCTCAAATATACCGCTTTCGGCATAGTCGAGCATCTGGTTTGCGTCCATGCCGTCCTCGTATCCTTTGCTGACTATATCGTCCGCTGTGTCTATCAGTCTCCTTACAGCCGCTTTTTCAGCGACTATCCTGCCGTATTCCATAGCGTTTGAGGTCGTCGGAGTTCCCGATGAAAGAGAGGCTATATATGCTCTGCCGCCTACGATGTTCAGACTGTTTCTCTTCTTAAGCTCCTCGGATACGGTGAGTACATCTACAGGAGAATTTTTTCTCTGAAGTTCCAGTATGGTTCTAAATATTTCTTTGTGATTTTCATCGTAAAAATCCTCCGCCTTTACTACTTCCATTACGTCAAAAAGCGCGTCCTTGGAAAGCATTGCGGCACCGAGCACGGATTTTTCCGCTTCGATGCTGTGCGGAGGTATTCTTCCTTCATCCATGTTATTCCCCTTGATCAAACAGTAACGGATACTTTAAGCTCCGCCGATATCTCCGTAAACAGCTTTACTGTTACCGTCACATCTCCTGCCTGTTTTATCGGTCCGGAAAGCTCTATCTTCTTCTTGTCTATCCTGATGTTCTCCTGCTTTTCAAGAGCTTCCGATATATCCTTTGATGTGATGGAACCGAAAAGTTTTCCTGTATCGCCGCCTTTAGTCTTTATTTTTACAGTTATTTTTTCGAGTTTTTCCGCCAGCTCTTTCGCTGCAGCTTTCTCTTCTTCCAGTTTTTCGGCGGCTATCGCTTTCTGCTTTTCAAGATTTCTTATATTGCCTTCTGTAGCTTCTTTCGCAAGGCCTCTGGGCAGCAGCATATTTCTCGCATATCCATCGCTTACTTTTACAACGTCGCCTGCCTTGCCTGTTCCTTTAACATCCTTGATCAATATCACAACCATAATTTTATCCTCCCAATGTGAAGTTTTTAAGAATTTTTTTCATTTATCGTTTCTCTTATCTTCATCAGTATATCTTCAGGCGGTATATCCACCTGAGTCCCTGCAGTGTTAAGATGTCCGCCGCCTCCGAATTTTTCCATTACGAGCTGTACGTTGATGTCTCCGAGCGATCTGGCGCTGACCACAGTTTTGCCGTAGTCATTGCGTCCTGCCACAAAGCTCGCCTTTATATTTCTTATAGTCAGCAGCTCATCCGCCACCTGCGAATTGACTATCTGTGCATTCGGGTTCTCGCCCGGACAGATGGACATGGCTATTCCTCCGTCGAAGAACTGAGCGTTGGCAACGCAAAGCGCACGCACTCGGAAATTTTCCACATCATCCTGGAAATATCTCCTCACGTGCTCAAGATCTGCACCTGAACGCCTGAGCCAGGAAGCCGCTTCAAAGGTACGCACTCCTGCCTTTACCGCAAATCTGTTGGTGTCTACCATTATTCCTGCCAGCAGCGCGTTCGCCTCCATGCTGGTGAGCGTACGCTTTTCACACGCATACTGAATTATCTCCGTAACAAGCTCCGATGCCGACGAAGCGTATGATTCCATGTAGGAAAGCACCAGGTCCGGGAACGCATCCTCCGCTTTTCTGTGATGATCTATTACAACTGTCCTTCCAACTTTTTCAACGAGATCATTGGATTCCACCAATATCGCTCTGTGCGTATCCACAACGACAACCAACGCGTTTTCATCTGCCAAGCTCAAGGCTTTCTCTGCAGAAACAAATTCGTAATACCCTGTCTCCTTTGCTTCTTCTGCTATAGATCTCAGCGCGTCATTGTATGATCCGAGCACCACGTAGGCTTCTTTTCCTATGCTTTCCGCTACTCTGTATATGCCCAGCGCCGCTCCGAAGCTGTCCATATCAGGGTTCCTGTGCCCCATGATGAATATTTTGGAGGATTGGCTCATGAGCAGCTTCAATGCATGGGCTATTATCCTCGATTTGCCTTTATTGCTCTTTTCCACGCTCTGAGACTTGCCGCCATAGTATTCAAAATTCTTTACATTCTTGACTATCGCCTGGTCTCCGCCTCTTCCAAGCGCCAGATCCAGGGCGTCTTCTGCATACTTTTCACATTCAGCTATCGTCTTCCCGCCTATGCCCACGCCTATGCTGAGCGTTACAGGGAAATCGGCTTCCGTATCTATTTCCTTTGCTTCGTCGAGGATGGAAAATTTATCTTTTATGAGCATTTTATAGCTCTTATGAGGAAACGCCATCTCATAAAGATGTTCTCTGTATCTTGCAACGGCCGCTCCAAGCTTGGCCCCCCAGCATCTTATGAGCCTGTCTATCTCTGTGGAGATCTCCAGCTCGCGCTCATCACCTGCGCTCGATGTCAGCTCGTCGAAATTATCTACATTCACCACAGCTATACAGGTTTTATCGTCATTGTACATTTCCTTAAGTATCTCATAGTGTGTCATATCTATGAAATACATCATAACTGATGCAGTCTCGCCTTCTCCTATGAATTCCGTGACTATCTTAAATGATTTGTCGTTTTTGTCCAGGTAGAGGCTTTTCTTCTCTTCCGCCGACTTTATTATTTCACAGGCTTTGATCCTGGTGAGTTCAAATATATTTCTTCCTACGATGCCGTCGTATTTGAAAACGTCGGCTATCTTATCGCTGGCCCTGGTCACCTTGCCTTCTGAATTGATTATACACATGGGTATCGGCGAATAATGCGCCAGCAATTTTTCTATTCTTCCTACATACATCGATTACTTCTCCTGCATTACTTCCTTTGATTTCTCCCGTTATTGGCAAGCATTTTGCCTTTAAGTCCGAAGATCACATCGAACATACCTATCACGACTATCATCGTCCTTCCTATGTATATGTTCCACAAAACGATACAAAGAACCAGCGCGAATCCACTCGGTATGCGCTTTAAATAAAACAGCATGAAAACCGCCGACATCCCCTGCAGGAAAAAGACGAAATCAAACAGCAGATCTATATTTACATAGTACGAATTGTCACTGAAAGTTTCCGTTGCCGTAAGCATCCATACCAGCAGATAAATGCCTATCAGGACGAAGACCGCCCCGCTCGGCACGGAAAATTCCCGAAACTTAGGCATAAGATTTACCGGAGATCTTCTGTTTAAGGATCTGCTCAATAATATATAAACTATATACGACATTACCGCTCCGAATATCAATATGCTCACCGGCAGCAGCTTGAACACTTCATCATACAGTCTGACTACAAGATCTGTCCTTTCTCCTGCGCTGAGCTCTTCCATCCCCAGGAGGCTTATGACGTTGGAGTCCTTTGCCACGACTCCCGCAATATCCTGCACTCCGTTATGAAGCTGCGTAAACATTCCGTCTCCCGTTATACTCTGCACCATAAAAATCACCGCTGCCGCCGCGCATATCACAATGTCGCTCATTATGACCGCTTCATAGGGAGATCTGCTCTTTGTGATATACCTCGGCATCACGAGAAACGGGATTATTAAAATAAGAAAAAATATTATCAGAAGATACATTCCTTGTCTCCTTGTTTCCTTCTAAATCCGTACCGATTATTATATCATACATATCCGTATATATCAAAGGGAAACCAATTGATCATGAGGTTTTGCAGTATTCGGAGGGTTTACGGGGGTGATCAGGCTAAAAACAGGCGGAGGAAGAGGATGGTTTGAGTAATGCGAAGTGAGGAGTTAGCCGATGGTGTCCCTATGACAACAAAAAACACCCTGCTCCGGCACAAAAGTCCGGACGCAGGATGATGCCATTTAAAGCCGGCCGCTCAACTATATACTTATCCCGCCGCCCGGCAAGCTTTTTATCCTGCCGTCTGATATATTTTCATCTTCACGGTGAATTCACTGCCCTTTCCGACCTCACTCGACACCGATATCTCGCTTCCTGTTATATCGATGACACGTTTTACAAGAGCAAGACCCAATCCATTGCCACCGGAAGCATGAGATGCATCTCCCTGATAAAATTTATCAAAGATGTTCGCTCCCACATCTGCCGACATCCCGCATCCCGTATCTTTTACGCGTACCGTTGCTGTCCCCTCTTCCGTCTTTAAGTTTACCGACAGCAGACCGCCCTTTTCTGTAAACTTCACCGCATTGGAAAACAAGTTGTTCCATACGAGACTCATCATCTCTTCATCTGATTTTACGATCACGCCGTCTTCTATATCCGCATGTATTTCAAGGGATTTTTCTTCCCATATGTCTTCAAATCCAAGCAGACACTCCCGTACCTGCTCACCGAGATCATATGGCTCGAACTTAGGAAATATCTGCTGATTCTCCAGCTTACTTAGTCTGAGTATATTCGATATGAGCTCTGTCAGCTTTTTGGTCGTATCTACGACTGTCTCGGCATACTCCTTCCTCTTTTCTTCAGGAAGCTCCTTCTCGGACATGAGGGAAGCATAGTTCTGTATGACAGAAAGAGGAGTCTTTATCTCATGGGAAACATTTGCAACGAAATCACTTCTCAGGCTTTCTATTCCCGACAGCTCTTCCGCCATCTTGTTGAAGCACTCTATTATCCTGTTGAAGCTTCCATCGGTTATGAGCTCCGGAAACAGTTTTATTCTCACCGAAAAGTCCCCCTGAATTATCTTTTCAGATGCTTCAAGTATCCTCCTGACAGGTCTTTCAACGGTGATCTTTCTCCTGACTGCATCCAGCAGCGTAAACACTGCCGTAAGCAGTATGACATTCAAAAATGTAAGTTTTGCAGCCGTGCTTATATTCTCCTCCGTAAGCTCGATATCGATCATATCCGATAAAGTATTCAGAAACAACGTCATACAGCACGTAACGATAAATGCCGCCACTAAAAAAAACAACAGGAAATTACGTGCAGACCTTAAGATCTCCATTCGCCTTGCGTGCTTCATTTCACTACCGCCTTATACCCCAGTCCGTGTACTGTAACTATTTCAAAATCATCGCACCGCTGAAATTTGCTTCTAAGCTTCGTCATATATACATCAACCGTCCTGAGACCTGAATCTGTGTCGCTGTCCCAGAATTCATCCATGAGCTGTGAACGAGTGAAGGTTTTTTTAGGATAGGAAAGCAGCTTGTACAAAAGATTGAATTCCCGGACTGTAAGGGATATTTCCTTCCCGTCCAGATATGCTGCATGTTCTTCCGCATGGAGGGTGAGTTTTCCCACGGCGAGCTTTTTTTCGGCTGCGATCCTGGCTCTTCGCAGCAGCACTCCTATCCTCAAAAGCAGTTCGTCAAGATCCACAGGCTTTACCATATAATCGTCTATACCCGCTCTGAAACCTTTCTGCTTCGAAGCAAAATCATCCCTTGCCGTCATGAACAGTATGGGTATCTCAGAATTTACTTCTCTGACAGTTTCCGCAAATTCAAATCCATCGATATCCGGCATCATGATATCCGATATTATCATATCGAATACAGCTCCTCCGTACATGGCATCATATGCTTCCTCTGCCGAAAGACATTCAAAAGGTTCATATCCGTTCTGCTCAAGATAGGTGCATACGCTCTTATTTAACTGTGCGTCATCTTCCACAACAAGTATTTTGAACATTTTTTTCGCCTCTTTTCTCTGATAAAAGCAAGTATGCTCTGTTTAAACAAATCTATCTTTCGACTGTAACATCTCCATGTTAATGTTTTGTTTACGAGCTCTCTGTAAACAGAGGCAAAACGAAGGTGAATTTACTTCCCCTGTCTATTTCGGAAGTTACCATTATATCTCCGTTATGTCCCTTTATTATCTGCTTCGACAGGCTCAGTCCCAGTCCGCTTCCGCCGCGGCGCCTTTTAGTCTTCGGACTTCTGTAAAAATTTTCGAAAATATGAGGTAGATCTTCTTCTGAAATGCCCGCCCCGTTATCCGAAACAGACACGAAAAATATTTTTTTCATCCTGTCTATACCGCAGCTCACTTCTATCCTTCCTCCGTTTTCAGTTGCTTTCACCGCGTTGCTGAATATATTCTCAAAGACCTGATCTATACGCTTCACATCAGCGAGAACATAATTTTCTTCTCTCACTGCATCAGAAATATCAAAACTGTACTGCCTGTCCGCCACCCCGTAGGCGCTGTTTTCCGAAAAATCCCCGGCATGCTGCGATCTCAGCTCTTCCGCCAGTTCCATACAGCTTATCTTCTCAAATTCATAGTTGAACTTGCTTGCCTCAAGTTTGCTTAAAAGCGATATATCATCCACAAGCTTTGTAAGAGATTTAGTCCTGGATATGATAGCTTCTATAGTTTTCCGTTTTTCTTCTTCAGAATCTATTATTCCTTTCTGTATTGCTTCTGAATATCCGAGTATGTATGTTATAGGAGTCTTTAAATCATGAGATATGTACGAAAGCATAAGCTGCCTGTTCCTGTTGTTCTCCGAGATCTTCTTCTCTGCCGCAAGTCTTTCAGTGACATCTCTGAAAACCCCCTCCACCGCCACAGTCTTTCCGTTTGACTTCTCCTTGTTTACAAGGCACTGCAAATTGACGATATCTCCGTTCCTGCTCTCCACTGTGATGATACAATCTTTGGATTCTCCATCGAAATCACCGAGAAGCTCTTCCACAAGCTGACGATCTTCCTCAAGCGTGATCTCCACATGAAGTTTATTGTTATTGTAAAAATCCTGAGGAGAATAACCAAGAAGTTCTTTTGACGAAGGACTGACAAAGGAAAATCTCGGATAGGGTACTATCGTATAATAAAATATTATATCCGCTGAATTTTCTGCGAAATTCGCCAGATAATCACCCTTCATCCGTTCCTCGTTTCTTATCTGTCCCCTGTATAAAAACGCAAAATTTACATTTTGCATCATCATCAGTATTATACCTGTGCCCATGATGATCAGCGTCCTGTGCGATATACTGCTGCCATAAACGAGAAAATCATAAAATGAAATATATATACCCATGCTTCCCGGTATCAGTATCGACACTGCTTTTATCTGCATCGGAAAATCCCATTTTACTACTATGGTATATATGAGCATTATCACGACCACGATCTTGAACATGAGCATTATCACATATATATCCTGTCCTGTCGGGAAATAATATACATACACTATAAAAAACCCCAGCAAAACCACGCTGTATTTCAGCGTGAAATAATTCTGAGGTATATTTTCGATAATATTGCATGCGTACAGTGTGCACAGCAAAGCTCCCAGCTGGAATATCTCACTTCCTATATATCTTACAGAAAATATATCCGTAGTATCTCCCATCACCTGCATCACGATGCCCAGCGCATAGCATACGCAGCTTGTCATCCATATGTAAAAATATTTATTCATATTTTCTCCAGTGTGGTATAATGTTCTAACAAACTGAAAGGACAAGTATGCCGCTCATTTTTTTGAATATAGCATACAAATGATTTTTATGTCAATATCAGCTCTTTTCGAGATGTTTGAAAACAATATAAATATAATCATCATACTGGTTTTTGCCAGTGTTCCGCTCCTCATCGGCTCGGCAGCCGCTACAAGATCAGTTTCCACAGTTTCCGATTTTTTTCTGTGCAACCGTTCTTTAGGCACGGCAATATCCTTTTCCACCATATATGCCACATGGTGGAGCTCTTTCGCATTCCTGGGGTCCACCTCATCCTTCTACTTTCAAGGGCCGGTGTACTGGATCGCTCTCGGATGGAACGCACTGTTCGGCATTGCCTTTATGATCTTCGGCAGAAAACTGCGTCAGGAAAAAAATTCCATGAACTACAGGACCCCTGTAGATTTTTTCAACGATAAGTACAACTCACCGATACTCAATAAAACTATAATAGTCATGCTCATAGTTTTCACTATCCCCTACATATCAGTGCAGTTCATGGGAGGCGGCATCCTGATCGAAATGGCTACGAACAGCCTGATACCATGGCGTATAAGCACACTTTTCTTTTTATTCATCATGATAATATACATATGGTCGGGAGGACTTCGCGCCGTAGCATGGACCGACAGCCTGTACACCATATTGATATTCACAGGTATGCTCCTTACCGGTATCATATTTATCCATATGACAGGCGGCATATCGGAAACTTTCAAGGCCATCTCAGAAACTTCCCCTCAAAGTCTGCACTTTCCTGAGGAAATAAACGGCGTGAACGGCTACGGTTTCTGGATATCTCTTCTTATCGTGATGCCCATGGGCGAACTTATGATGCCTCAGATATGGACCAGGATCTACGCTATAAAGGAGAAAAAAACTTTTTACATCATGCCGATACTTCTGTGTATCTCCACCATCGCCTACGCCGGACCTATGCTGGCAGGCAACGCCGCCCTCGTCCTTGAGCCAGACTACAACGGCTCGGTAGATTACATACTTCCTACTATGCTGATAAATTATCTGCCCCCGGTACTCATGTCAATCATAATATGCTGCGCCGTATCCGCCTGCCTCTCCACTGCAAATTCACAGCTCCACTCTCTATCGCAGATAATAATACTGGATGTGTATAAAAACTGCTTCAACACGAAAGCGACCGAAAAACATCTTGTATTCATGGCAAAACTCGTCATCCTGCTTATCGCTGTATTCACATATATGCTGCTTCTATCGGGCAGCCTTACTACCATATTTGACACTACCCTGATGTCGTTTTGCGTAATAATGCAGCTCATCGTACCGGCAGCAGGAGCCTTATGGTGGGACAAAGCAGATGCAGATACAGCTCTCGCCGGACTTCTTCTCGGTCTTAGCGTCACTCTCCTGCTTTCATTTTGGCATCCATTCACCATGCCTTTGAGCTCAGGCCTTATAGGACTTATTTGTAATGCCGCGCTTTTCGTTATATCATGTCATTTCAAAGCAAAATGCAGCAGTCCTGCTATAGGAGGTTCGTATGACAAATAAGCAGCATTCATATAAATTGAAAACAAAAATACTGTATATTTCCATAATCGCATGTTTCGTGCTGATGGGCTGCCCTGTTGTGATACTTATCGATAACAGCGGTTTAAAGTTCATGAACATACCCGCTCTCTACATCTATATCTTCATTTTATGGATACTGCTGTGTATCTTGACTTTCTGGGGATACAGACTGAAGTGGGGAGACAAAAACGATGCCGATAAAAACAAGTGATAAACAAAACGGCTGCCCGTTAAATCAACGGACAGCCGTTTTTATGATTGAGGTAGTACTGAGTATTTCGCTTTTATCCACCCTTTATTAAAAAACTACACTTAGCTTACTTCCCTTAGACTATTTTTCAAGAAGTCTGTTATTTTTAACGACTTTCGTCATCTGATAATACTCGTATCTTCTCATTGTGATCTCATCAGTCTTAGTGGCAAGGCTTGCGATCACTGTAACTATGAGGTTGACCACCATTGCATAGAATCCAGGATTTACTCCAAACGGCATCGCTGCTGCTCCGCCCATTCCAAGCTGCATTATCGCATAGGAAACAACACCTGCTATTATTCCTGCTCCTACACCGTACTTATTGGCTTTCTTCCAGAAGAATCCAAGAACTACCGCGATGAATGTCTGGGAAAGACCTCCGTAAGCGATGCTGACCACATTCGCCATCAGAGCCGGGAAATACAGCGCTACGATAGCGCCTACGATCAGGAATACTGCTGTTACTACTCTTACGAGAGATGCCATCTTCTTCTCTTCAAAATCAGGCTTTATGACACCCATGATGTTCTTCGAGAAAAGACCTCCTACGCAGAGAGCCGACATAGCCATTACAAGGATCGCTGTGAGAGCGCCGCCGCCTGCTATAACACCTATCATCCATCCCGGAAGCGTATCTACTGCTATAGCCAGCAGCGACCAGTCGCTGTTCTCAAGATTAGGTATCTCGGCCACGGCATAGTACGCAGCGATTACCAGGAACGGGAACATGATCATGTAAAGAGGCATAAGTATGGAATTCTTTCTCAAAGTATTGCCGCTCTTGCTTGTAAGCAGCGCCTGAAATGAAATAGGCAGCATATAAAAACCAAGCATCTGTAACATGATAGTCGACATGGTATATTCCACATTCGTCTCACCTGGATTCGTCGATATTATAAGTTTTTCAGGGTTCGTTTCCGCAACTTTGTGGAAGATACCGCCAACTCCGCCCGGCATCTTAACTACCGCAGCTATACCTATTATGATTATAGACATTACAAGAAGTATGTCTTTCATTACACTTACCCATGCAGGAGCTCTGATACCGGCAACTGCTATGTATATAAAGGCTAAAGCTGTAGCTATAACTACTGCCGCTATGAAGCTTACACCTATGTTGAGATATTCAAACAGTATAGCCATACCCGAGAACTGGTTCTGTATCCACGGAGTCAGGAATATTATAGCAACCAGCGCTACTATTACCTGCAGACCCTTACTGTTGTATCTCCATCCTATAACATCTCCTATGGAAGTAGCTCCGGAAAGCTGCCCCATTCTCCAGATGGCAGGATTCATAAAATATCCTATACAGTATGCTAAAAGTATATAGCATATGAACCAGAGTCCGTATGTAGCTCCGTTTGCGTATATAGACCCTGGCGTCCCTATCATAGTACCGATACTGTATATCTCACCTACAGAGATAAAGAATACGAGGAACGCTCCGAAAGAGCCGCCCGCAGTCATTACATCACCCATATCCGAGCTGACCGCACCTTTTTTTGAAAGTATCGCTATCACCAGAGAGGCGATCAATATTATACAAAAGATCACAAATGCTGCCATTATTTTTTCACCTCCCCGTTTTCTTCAGCTTCAATAAGCGACTTCACTTCTTCCAGCTTCTTATCCGCCAGAACCTTTGCATCTTCCCTGTTGAGCGGATCTATCTTAAAAGCTATGAACAAACACAGGGATGTAAGGAAGAGCCATAAGAAGATCCAGAAATAGTTAAATGAAAATCCGAGCACGAAAGGCTCTATTCTGTTATACAACGGAAAGCATACAGTTACTGCACAAAAGGGAACTATCAGTCCGATAATGATCGTTAACAGTCGATTTTTCATTTTTTTCTCCTTTCAAAGTGTGAATTATGATTCCAGTAGTATACTATTACTCTTTTCTTAATTGTCACTCTATTCTGTCTTAACTTTTCTTAACAGAATCTTAAATCCGTTTAAGATTCACGGTATAGCTTTAAACTATGGTTTACTATTTGATCAAGGCATTTGTATTTTTTTCTCAAAGCTCTTAAAATAATGATGTAAGAAACTATACGTCACGTCAGGAGGTATGACTATATGAACAATATGCAATACAGAAAACTTCCCCATGGCGGCGAACTTATCAGCGTTATAGGACTCGGCATGGGATACATACATGAAAGCGGCGAAAAAGAAATAGAAGAAACAGTCCGCTATGCAATAGAACACGGTATAAACTACTTTGATATGGTTGCCTCTGAATGGACTCCCTATCCTGCATACGGCAGAGCTTTCAAAGACTCAAGAGAAAAAATCTATCTGCAGATGCACTTCGGAGCCATGTACGACAGCGGCAAATACGGCTGGACCCTCGATATGGACAAAATACAAAGCAACTTCAAAAGAGAGCTGGATGCTCTCGGTACCGACTACACCGATATGGGATTCGTCCACTGTGTAGACGATGAACAGGATGCAAAGACCATCCTTTCCGGCAGCATCTGGAAATATATAAAGTCGCTTAAAGACTCCGGCGCTGTGCGTCACATAGGACTTTCTTCCCATAATCCCGAGATAGTAAAACGCTTTCTGGATACAGGACTGATCGATATGGTCATGTTCAGCATAAATCCTGCATATGACTATTCGACAGGTGACTACGGGATAGGAAGCGTTTCAAAAAGAGCTTCTTTATACAGGGCATGCGAGCAGGCGGGCGTCGGCATATCCGTAATGAAACCTTTCGGCGGAGGACAGCTTCTCGACGCGAAAACTTCACCGTTCAAAAAATCCCTCACAAAAAATCAATGCATCAAGTACGCTCTCGACCGCCCGGCAGTGCTGACTGTTCTCCCGGGAGTCAGAGGTCTTAAAGACTTAAAGGAGATCCTCCGATACCTTGATGCCTCACCTGAAGATACTGATTATTCCGTCATAGGCACTTTCGCACCCCAGGACGCCGATGGTATATGCGTATACTGCAACCACTGCCAGCCTTGTCCTCAGGGGATCGACATCGGACTTATCAACAAATACTACGATCTGTCAGTCGCCGGAGATGAGCTTGCCGCAGGTCATTACGAGAAACTTTCAGTTAAAGCAGATGCCTGCGTAATGTGCGGACACTGCGAATCACGCTGCCCTTTCCATGTCAGACAGGAAACAAGAATGAAAGAGATCGATGATTATTTTTCAAATCTTAAAGCATGATCTGAAATACATACAAGATTTACACAGAAAACTCAATTTACTCTTAAACACAACAAAAGACCGGGCTTCATATCGCCCGGTCTTTTTACAGATATTTTAAATCACGCACCGTATTCCCGCATCTTATCTTTATCAGCTTTTCCTTGCCGTTACATCATCATTGAATTTATATCCGGCTCCTCTTATATTGAAAATATATTTTATATCTTTTTCCTTCGATTCGATCTTTTTCCTGATATTACTGATATAGACCATTATCGTTCTGCTGTCTCCGGCAAGGCTTTCTTCTTTCCAGACCAGCTCAAACAACTGGTCCATGCTGAAAACTCTTTTAGGACTTTTCATCAGTATATTCAAAATATCGAACTCCTTAGCTGTCAGATTTATATTCTCACCATCCAAGGTGACTTTTCTCCCTGCTTCATCGAGAATCAATCCATTGCATTCGTATATCTGAAATTTATCTATATCCCCTTTTGAACGTCTTTCTCTTCTCAAATGAGCTTTTACTCTCGCTATCAGCTCCCCGGAACTGAAAGGTTTCGTTATATAATCATCCCCTCCTACCGAAAGCGCTATGATCTTGTCGATCTCCTCCGACTTGCAGCTCATGAATACTATAGGACTTGAAACCTTGTTCCTGATCTGCAGGCAAAGATCCACACCGCTCATATCAGGCAACATCACGTCAAGTATTATAAGATCCGGAGTTATCACATCGAGAGTTTCTATGGCCGATGCCGCATCATATGCCGTATAAGTCTGAAACTGCTCATTGTCCAGAAAAGACTTTACAAGAAGGCACATTTCCTTTTCATCATCGACTATCAGTATTTTTTCATTGCTCATTATATCACCTTGTTCAATATTAAAACTATTTTGATAATTTTACTATATTTTAACACAATGTGCATATATCGTACAAGGCTTCATATTTACACGTTTTCAGCCGCTCTTTTTCTAACGTCTTCTTGTTTTTCGCCATCTTATATTATCATCATATAAGATTTAACCATTCCCAGCACTACCGAAGCTGTTACCAGAAGATATGCCGGCATGCATCTTCCTTCAGATCTATATTTCATGTAAACGAGTATTCCTGCGATTCCCATAAATCCGAATATCCACGAAAGCACCTGATAAATGATCCAGTTTGTCGGAGCGCTCGTTGCTCCCAATACTGCGATTATCATGCCCCATACAGCCATCGCATAGAAAGTACCTTTTTTTGCCCCTTCACTTTTAACTGAATACATGAGTATAAGTCCCAGTATGCTTATCAAACTCATAACGATAAATAATATAAGTAATATTCCCAGTGCCATAATTTTTCCTCCTTTTCATATCTGCGATCTTGCGATCTGCATTTTCACATTACACTTTTGTATTTTGGCTCTCTTGCCTTTCTGTGATCTTAAGATAACACCGCCGCATAAAGAATTTTCGTATATATTTCTGAAGAATTCTAAAGATAACGATGTTTTGCAAAAATACAGATTCTATATAAAAAGGATTATGTCTATGGCAAAATGATCTTCTCCGCCGATCACTTCCGTTCTGCCTTTATAAAATTCCGCGATCTTCTTTATGCTGTTGATGCCTATACCGTAGCTTTCCGCCGAACCGGGGGTGATCTTTGCCGTTTTGTTCTTCTGTCTTATATGAAATATGTTTTTATCATTATCCTTTTCAAGCGTTATATACATTTCTACTTTTCCCGAAGTACTTGCATACTTTTCCACATTAGACGCAAGGTTATCTATTATTCTCCGAAAATCATAAACATCGACCATTCCTCCGAAATCATAACTTCCATCCACCTCTACAGTACAGTCGAATCTATCTTCGATCGTATCCTTCCATTCGTCAGCAAGCTGTTCCGCCAGCAATTTCATACTGCTTATATACTCCCCGCTCTCATTCTTTTCTTCCAGCAAACGGTCCGTAAGCACTTTCATCTGTTCAGATTTGACCTGTATCAGCTCTATATATTTTCTCATTTCGCTTTCAGAAAGCTCTTTTTTATCAATCATGAAATCCGAATAAGCTATAATTGAAGTCAGAGGTGTTCTTATATCGTGAGACAGGGATCTTATGAACAGCTCCCGCTTTTCTTTCATTTCTTTTTCTTTTCGTATTATATCGTTTTGAGATTCAGACAAATAGTTTATACTCTCCGCAAGCTTCGTAAGTTCATCGTTGCCTTCCGGAGTTATGTAAAACTTTTCTTCGGCATCCTCCATTTTTTCTATAGAATTTATTATATCTATAAGATAGGAAAGTCTCCTTCCCGTCATGAATAAAAACAGCACTAAAAACGCAACTACTGCCGCTATTACGCATATACCCGTTATCCACATTGCCAGAGCCCGCTGATGACCTTCTGCCAGTATAAAACCTCGCATATAAAGATAATTTTCCGATATTGAAACTGCCGTAAAATAGAAAAAACAAAATATGAACAGTGATATAAGCACAGATATCCCCAGATCTTCCAGCATTTCAAAGGCGAGTTTTCGAGGTCTTCTTTTATTTTCTTTCTTACTTTTAATCAACATAATAGCCTTTCCCCCAAGCGGTTTTGATATAGCGAGGATTTCTCGAATCATCTCCGAGTTTTCTTCGGAGGTTCTTTATATGTACCATGATGGTCTCATCTCCTACCGCATCATCCTCCCAGACACTTCTATATATATTTTCAAGAGAATATATTTTCTTTCGATGGCTTACAAGAAGTTCAAGTATACGAAATTCTGTATAAGTCAGCATGATTATTTCCTCTCCTCTATATACAGCCTGTTCATCAAGGTCCACGGCTATGTCTTTATAAACTATCCTGTTGCCCTCTTCCGCCACATCGCTTACCGCTGCTTTATCACCGTCCGGCGAATTTGCTGTGCAAGCGGTCTGTACGATACGTTCAGGTTTTCCTGCCTCCTGCTGTTTTCCTGCTTCTGCTCCGAATCCTCCTCCGGCCGTTTCCTGAACGGCAGAATACTGTCTGCTTCTTCTAAGCAGTGATCTGACTCTGAGAAGCAATTCAGTACCGGAAAAGGGTTTTACTATGTAGTCATCGGCTCCTGCGGCAAATCCCAAAGCTTTGTCGGATTCACCGGAATAAGCAGTGAGAAATATTATCGGCGCAAAATATTTTTTTCTTATTTCCATTCCCGCGGAAAATCCGGACACCTCAGGCATATTTACATCCAGTATATAAAGGTCTATATCATCTGCTGCCATGTCTATGGCTTCTCTCCCATTATGCGCCTCTCTGACTTCATATCCCTCTTCCCGCAGTATCATCCCCAGAATATCAAGTATTTCCTGTTCATCATCAGCTATCAGTATCTTTACATTCTCCATTTTATTTCCTCTCCTGCCGTACGGCCGCGCATTTCCCTCGATAGATCCTCATTTAACAGATCTTGTTTTCCTGGTTACATTTTAACATGGCACATACAGCTAAACAAATAAAAAGAAAACCGGAAGCTTTTATGCTCCCGGTTATGATGCTTTTTAAAACCTGCCTCTGATGCTTAGTCAGCCGTGTAAGGCAGAAGCGCAACGATCCTTGCTCTTTTTATAGCCTTTGTGACATCTCTCTGATGTACAGCACATGTACCAGTGATCCTCTTAGGAAGGATCTTTCCTCTTTCTGTGATATACTTTCTGAGTTTTTCAACATCTTTGTAGTCTATAGTTTCCGCTTTGTCGGCACAGAACTGGCAAACTTTACGCCTTCTCATGCCACCGCGTCTCTTATTGTTTTCCATTAGAATTGACTCCTTTCTTGCGGAACGAATCTAAAACGGTATATCGTCATCGGTTATCGCCTGGAATCCTTCAGGAATACCGTTATCTGCATCGTCATACGATGACTGCTGCGAGCCGCCGCCTGATCTTGCAGGTCTGTCGCCCCATTCCAAAAATTCTACTCTGTCGGCGACAACATCCGTAGTGTATACGGTAACGCCGTCTCTATTGGTATAGCTTCCTGTCTGAATCCTTCCCTGAACGCCTACGAGTCTTCCTTTTGCCAGGAACTTCTCACAGTTTTCTGCCTGTCTGCCGAACACGGTGACTCTCGGAAAATCGGTTTTCTTCTCCTGTCCCGCTCTTACAGGTCTGTCTATCGCTACAGTAAAGGATGCTACCGCCATCTGGCTTTCAGAAACATACCTTACTTCAGGGTCTCTTGTCAGTCTGCCTATAAGTACAACACTGTTCATACTGCACCCCTTCTCTATTTTTCATCTTTGTTAACGATAATGTGTCTCATAACGTTATCCGAAATCTTGAGTCTTCTGTCGAGCTCCTTCGGCAGAGTCGGCTCTCCCTTGAACTCGATGACTACATAATATCCTTCGTTTTTCTTCTGGATAGGATATGCAAGCTTTCTCATTCCCCATACGTCTGTGTTTCCGACTTCACCTTCGCTTGAGATGATCTCCTTTACAGCTTCAATCGCAGCTTCTTTCTTATCATCTTCCAGCGCCGGATCGAGAATGAACATTACTTCGTAGTTTATCATTTCTTTCACCTCCCTGTGGACTTAATGGCGGCAGGCCTTTCCTGCCGCAAGGACAATACGCATTAAATTTACACGCCTATATATTATACATTATTTCACCGTTATTTCAAGGCTTTTTTGTGATATGAGCTGCCGGATCTTTGATGCACGCAGATTTTATCCACTATTATCACTTCTGCCGGATACTTTCTCCTTCCTGTATCTTCCTCTTTAATTTCTTCATCTCCGGTATTATAAAGCAGGCAACTATGACCGCCGAGCTGATGTCGGCTATAGGCGCAGAATAAAGTATTCCATCAAGTCCCATGAACAGCGGGAGTATCAATATGAGCGGAATCAGAAGCGTCAGCTGACGCAGAGACGAAAGTATTGATGCTTTAAGCGGCTGCCCTGTAGCCTGGAAATAACTGGTCGATACGATCTGAAACCCCGCACAGAATATACCAAACAGATATATCCTGAGACATTCTACCGCAAACTCGCTGAACTGCGGACTTTCATTGCCGAATATATGTATTATCTGTTCAGAGAAAATCTGACATATCAGCCATCCCGCCACCACAAGCGCCGACGCAAAGCTTACTGCCATCGTATATGTCTTTTTTATTCTGTCAAATTTCTGCGCTCCTCTGTTATATCCGAGTATCGGCTGCGCTCCTATACCTATACCTATACCGAACGATCCGAGTATCATCGCTATTTTCATCACTATTCCCATAGCTCCCAGCGCCACGTCTCCGGTTATCGGCGAACGGTCACCGTAATATATAAGAGAATTATTCATGACTATCTGCATTATGCAAGCCACCGACTGGGTGATAGCTGAAGATATACCAAGCTGGAGAAAATTTTTCACAAGCCTGAAATTCAATCTGAGATATTCTTTTTTTATCCTCATATGATCCGGCCTGTTTTTTGACGGTCTTAAAAAATAAGTTACCAATATGACTGCCGAAAGTATCTGCGAGGTTATCGTCGCTATCGCAGATCCCCTTACTCCCATATCCAGCACGAATATGTATATAGGATTCAGTATAGTATTGAGGATCGCCCCTATGAGCATCCCCCACATCGAAAGACGCGGATTGCCGTCAGTCCTCACCAGATTCGCCATGGAAATAGAAACGAGATAGAAAGGAGATCCTATAAGTATGACCGTAACATAATCAACAGCATAAGGCATTACAGACTCCGTGGCTCCAAAAAGTAAAAGTATCGGTCTGAGAAATATCAGTCCCGCCACCATCAGAATCACTCCTACTATTACAGTAAGACACAGCGCATTATTGAGAGCTCTTTCTGCAGATTTCTTCTTCCTTTCACCAAGCCTTATAGCTGCGTACGCACTGGCGCCGGAGCCGATAAGCGTTCCGAACGCAAGCAGTATAGTCATAACCGGGAAAGCAACAGTCGTAGCCGCATTTCCCAGATATCCAACTCCCTGTCCTATAAATATCTGGTCAACTATATTATATATCGAGCTTATAAGTCCGGTTATTATTGCAGGTACTGAAAAAGTCAGGAGCAGCTTTCCCAAAGGCTGTACTCCCAACGGATTTTCATAATATTTTTTATTCCTTATTTCATCTGTTCTCTCCGCAGACTCCTTTTCTATCGTCTCCGATGCCTCCGACTGTTCATTCATCATATAAAACCTTCTTTCTCCATGTATTGTATTCTGCGAAAATCTAATTAAAATAAACACCCCGGCAATCGCCAAGGTGCTTTAGGTCTGAAATTCAGCAGCTTTCACCGATATCGGCGAAAGCTATATTTTATTATGGCACAATTGAGGAGCAAACTCAAGATGCGCGAGCTATTTTCACAAAAACTTCATTTTCAGGTTCTTCATCATATATGGAAAGAAGAATTTCTTTTACCTGTTCAGGTGAAATATCCACAGGATTATTATCCATCCTGCCCTTAGTAAAGGTTCCTGCTACTATGTCATCTATCCCCTCTTTCGGTATACCGAAATATTTCAGTCTCAATTTGACAATATCCCCGCAGGTATCATCTATCCATCTGCGCAGTCCGCCATATTTATCGAACACTTCGAAAAGATCATCTGCAAGCTCTGTTTTCTCTCTGTTTATCTTCGATACTGCATCCAGTGTCAGGGCGCATGCAAATCCGTGCTCCAGACCGTATTTCATGGTTATAGGATAGCCGATGGAATGACACGCAGTAGTTCTCGTTTTTGCAAAGGCCATTCCGGAAAGAAGCGCCGCCCTGCTCATCGCCGTCCTGAGTTTGATATCACCAGGATTTTTCATGACTTCCGGCAGATATTTCATTATCATATCTATAGCTCTGAGGGCTACGTCCTTTACCACATATGTTGTCGGCTTCGCCCAGTAAGCTTCGACTGCATGAGACAGTGCATCAAGTCCTGTGGACAGCGTCTGCCTCTTAGGCAGTGTAAGGGTCAGTTCCGGTATGATATAAGCTTTTTTTGCATAGTTGAAAGATGTATCTACAGAATATTTAGCCTGGTTCTTCATATCCCATATAGTGGCAAACTGCGTCATCTCAGATCCTGTTCCCGCCGTTGACGGTACTGCCGTTATATCTATGAATCTGTGCGGCTTTTTGTATTCTCCGGATTTCAAATTCTCAAGGATATCTTCTTCCGTCACAACTTTCCCTCGATACATATAACAAAATGCACTTACAGCTTTACTGATATCTATCGTGCTGCCCCCGCCTATAGCCAGGATACCTTCCGCTTCAAAATCCCCTACTTTTTCAAGAGCTTTTACAACTTCCGCCGGCGTCGGATTTGCCTTGCATTCATCTATCCACACAGCATTTTTTTCTTCTATCTGTTCCTCTATAATATCTGTCAATCCCCAAACGTCTGCCGTATAGGCATCGCAGACTATGATCTTCTTTTTCTTCTCCTTCGCAGCTTCCTTCAGCGTCTGCATATCTCCGAAAGAAATATCTATCGAACAAAACGGATTGTAACTCATAATTTTCTCTCCTTTCCTCTTGTTCTCTCTGCTTTTTTAGTTTTCTTTTTAGTCTCACTGTTCTCCTTTGTTAACCATATTAAAACATACTTTTTGCAGGTTTTCAATATATTTTTCTGTTTTTTTGAATATTTTGCTGTATTTATTTTATTTTTTGCTTTATTATATTCGGTTTTTGTGCAAAAATGGTGTAAAAAGGGAAAAAATAAAAAGAGCACATGCTCATCCTATATAATACAATTTAAAAAAGCGAGTTTGATAAAACTCGCTTCCTCTCTCATCTTTCCCGCATATATCACATTTCTCTCATATACCGCATTATGTAAATCAGCCGGACCTATGTCCACATCCTCCTGCACATCAAGCTGTTTTCTGAGGACGAAGAACTTCTATGCCGGCAGCCGCGTACTCCCTGACCTTTTCATCTGATATACTGCCGTCGCTCAATATCACGTCAACATTTTCCATACCGCATATGGTCATACACGCAGGCTTTCCAAACTTGCTGCTGTCAGCAGCTATCACGATTTTCTGCGATATCTCCATCATTTTCCTGAACACATCCACCTGATTGAGCCTGAAATCACTCAGACCCTTTTCAAGGGATACACTGTTCACAGACAAGATCCCCACATCAGCATTGTATTTACTGAGCTCTTCTTCGCATCTCTCCCCATAAACGGCGTTTTCCTCGATATCGATCAGTCCGCCCGGTATTATTATGCGAAAATCCTCTTTATGAGAAAAGATCCTTACTATATCCAGATCATTGGTAATGATGATAAGCCTGTTGTAATTGACCGCCATGAACTTAGCTATTTCCACCGTTGTGCTGCCGCTCCCCATCGCTACAGTCTGCCCTTCCGATACAATATCTGCCGCAAGCTTCGCCAGCTCCGTTTTTTCCCGGCTGTGCACATTGAGACGCATCTCATATACATGTCTTTCCAGGTTTTCGTTCCTGGACACCGCTCCCCCTCGCACACGCGTAAGCACGCCGTAGCCTTCAAGGGTCTCCAGATCTCTTCTCACAGTATCCACCGATACATGGTTCAGCTTTGCGATCTCATTTATCTTGGCTGTACCGTTTACTTTAAGAAATTCTATTATATTGGTAAATCGTTCTTCACGCAGCATTTTTCCTCCTACCGGCGCATGATCAGATCTGCGCCGCATCCTCACCGGGCATGATTATCTCAACACCATGTTTTTTATATTTTGCGAACACTTCGCTGTCCATGGAAGAATCGGTCAAAAAACAGGATATTGATCTTATAGGACATACATTTATATGAGCGACACGCTCGAACTTGCTGCTGTCGGCCACAGCTACTGCTTTTTCGGCATTTCCTATCATCGCATTGATTATGCCGCTTTCTTCCATCCTGAAATCGGTTATACCTTTTTTCAAGGAAATGCTGTTTACCGAAAGCACTGCTATATCAGCGTTGTACATCGCCACATCCTGCTCCACCTGCTTGCCTATAACTGTGTTTTCAGGCTCATAATACACTCCGCCTGCCAGGATCAGCTGAAACTCCTTCTTTCGCCTGCACATATCGAGCACTGTAAGATTATTGGATATTATCGTGAGCCTGCTGTAAGTTTCCGCTAAAAATCCGGCGGCCTCAACATTGGTGGTCCCTCCGTTCATGAACACTGCCTGCCCGTTTTTTACTATCCTCGAAAGGCTTTTTACAAGTTCCTGCTTTTTCTCTCTGTTTATAATATCCCTGACCTGGGAATCTCCGCGGGTCAGGTCGCCCTTTTTCCATACAGCTCCGCCCCTTACAAGGCTTATGATCTTCCTTTTATCAAGCTCCGCAAGATCCTTTCTTACAGTGTTTTCCGAAACCCCGGCCACCTCAGCGATCTGCGGAAACCTTGCGCTGCCCTTTTCTTTAAGATATTCGATTATTTTTATAAAGCGTTCTTCCTGCAACATATACTGTTTTCCTCTCAACATCAATCGTGCTGTCAGCATGATTTTACGGCGATCGCTGCGAATTACTGCATACCCGGCACTTGCAGCCCTCCGAGAAGCTGCGTCATCAATTCATCGCTTACTACTATATTCCAGCCATAATTGCCGTTATCTATCATCGGTATGAAAACCGTCTTTTCACCTGTCGCCTCCTGGGATGCGGCAGATTCTATCTGCTGGACGTATATATCGAGACATTCCGCATTGAGCGCATCTTTGTCAGCTATGCTGTCTGTATACAGATTTTCCATCACATAGGAGTAGGATGCCGAATCATAAGCGCTCAGCACACCGCTGAAATCGTTGCAGTTTATCGTCACCTTCGCAACAGCTACGTCGTTTTTCTCTCCTATATCGGCTACTTCATAAGAAAAATTTCTGAAAAGAGCTTCGTTCATCCTGTTTACCACCGCTTCATCACCCTGGACGTTGCTCAGAAAATTTATATATGTATTGTCCATATGCTTTGCCATGACCTGCTGATCCTGAGTCCTCAGCCCCTCGAGAAAATCCTGCACAGCCGCTTCAGGAGTCGTGGAAACAACGCTGGAAACTCCCATCTGCATTACAAGCGCTATTATTATTGTAAATATTTCTTTCAGTATGAACTGCATTTACAGTTTCTTCCCTCCACTGTTGTATTTTTTGTCTACATTCTTTATAATATATTGAAAACCGTTATTTTTCAAGCAAAAGAGGTTATTTATGGACAACGCGGAATATCTTCGTGTACTGAACGAAAAACCAAAATTCTTCTCAAAAAAGGCCGCGATTCTCACGGCATCGGGAATCATCCTGTCCGCCGTGCTTTTCATCGCAGGCTTTTTCATAATAATAAACGATATAGACAGCGCCGCAGCTGCGGCGGACAAGTCCATGCAGAAAGAAAAATCAGCAGCAGCCTCAGACGTGGATATCTCAAATGCGCTGAGGACTTCCACTGTAGATAAGGTCATCGAAAACGAATCTATACCGGCATACAGTGAATCCCAGATCAGAAGTCTCGACGTAAGCAAGCCAAGCGGAGTCACTTTATCCGATCTGAAGCTCGTCACCCGTGGAAATCTCAAAGGACTTGAAAGCGCTTTTCTCAAAGCTGAGGAAGACTATGGCATCAACTGCCTCTTTGTCATGGCTATAGCTTCCCACGAAAGCGCTGACGGGACTATTTGCTTCCGTCCAAACAATATGTTCGGCTACGGAAGCAGCGGATTCTCATCAAAGGCAGAGGGCATAGACGTTGTATCAAAAGCCCTCGCACAGCGGTATCTTTCACCGAGCGGCTCACTTTACAGCGGCAAGACTATCTCCGATGTAAACAAACGCTATGCCAGCAGCACTACATGGGACGACAAAGTCGCCGCAAAGATGACAAGCTACTATTCGACTATAAGCAAAAATCACAACGCCGCTTTGGAAAAGCTGAAATAACACAAGAGCCATATAAAACAAACAAAAAATTAAAAAACTCTATGCACACGATAAACTTCCTGCATAGAGTTTTTTCTTCTTGACAATACTTTTCCTCCAAATTATAATATAACAGTGATATATAACACTGTTATAAGGAGGTATATACTATAAACGAAAATTCGACGACTTTGGAGCGCATCCATCGGGCAGCAAAATCAGAATTCCTGCAAAAAGGCTATAAGGATGCTTCTCTGCGGAATATCGTCAAATCAGTAGGCATGACTACCGGAGCATTTTACGGCTATTACAGGAGCAAAGAGGACCTGTTTGATGCATTGGTAAGCGAGCATTATGAATATATCATCACATGTTTCAAAAATGCGCAGCAGGAGTTCGCTGATCTGCCGCATGAACAGCAGCCTGAAGCTATGAGTGAAATATCAGGACTCTGCATGTACGATATGCTGCACTATGCTTATGAACATCTGGAAGAGTGCAAGCTCATTCTCTGCTGTTCAGAAGGAACAAAATTTTCCGGTCTCGTCGATGAAATGGTAGAGATCGAAGTTGCAGCAACTCACGCTTATCAAAAAGTCCTCAAGGAACTTGGCCGACCTTCTCCGAAGATCGATCCTGCTTTGGAACACATACTGACCACAGGCATGTTTCATACTTTTTTTGAACTGATCATACACGAGATGCCGCTGAAGAATGCAGAAAACTATGTGAAAGAAATGCGCACTTTTTATACAGCCGGATGGATGAAGATTATGGGGCAGTAAAGCCCTGTAATTTTTGCCCTTTGGTTAGTTTTTACTAACTTATTTATGAGTTTTTCGTATATACCTATCCGTATTATAAGTCTATAGAAAAGGAGGGGTTTTTTTGAAAAAACAATCTAATCTGTCACGTCTGCTCCAAATTGCAGGCAACCATAAATACTTTCTCTATGCTTCATGGGGTCTTTCAGCGATAAGCGCTCTCATAGCCTTGATCCCTTTTTATTATATTTGGAAAGTTATTCAGGAAGTATTGAAGACCGCACCGGATTTCAGTCAGGCGCAAAATTTGACATACAACGGCTGGATGGCGGTTATATTCTCTGTCATCGCTGTACTTATCTACATAGCGGGACTGATGTGTTCCCACAAAGGAGCTTTTCGCATTGCTACCAACTTAAGATTGCAGACTATGGAGCATATCGTGAAACTGCCTCTTGGTTTTGCAGAAAATTTCGGCAGCGGCAGACTGCGCAAGATCGTCAATGAATCCAGCGCCGCCACCGAAACCTATCTTGCCCATCAGCTTCCCGATCGCGCCAATGCAGTCGCTACACCGTGCGGACTTTTGATATTACTTCTTGCTTTCGACTGGCGGCTCGGACTTTTGAGCCTTATCCCTGTCGCTGCAGGGTTTCTCATAATGATGACAATGACCGGACAGCGTATGCAGCAAAAAATGAAAGAATATCAAAATGCACTTGATGATATGTCAAACGAGGCTGTCGAATATGTTCGAGGCATACCGGTAGTCAAAACCTTTGGACAAACCATCTTTTCTTTCAAAAAATTCAAAGACTCTATCGACCGCTATAAAATATGGGTGATCGCTTATACCAAACAACTGCGGACTCCTATGATGTTTTATACCGCCGCCATCAACGGAGTTTTCACAACATTGATCGCAGGCGGACTGCTGTTTACCAAAAACGGTGTAACGGAAGAATTCCTTCTGGATCTGATTTTCTATATTATCATTACCCCGATCATCTCTGTTACATTGACTCGCATCATGTTCCAAAGTGAAAATGCCATGATAGTGAACGATGCTTTGCAGAGGATCGACAGTGTTTTGAATTTAAAACCGCTTACGGAAACAACAGAATCAAATCATCCTAAAGATGCTTCTGTAGAGCTGAATAATATCCACTTCAGCTACGACGGTAAAACCGAAGTGCTGAAGGGTATCTCTCTTTCCATCCCCCAGGGACAGACCATAGCATTTGTCGGACCATCCGGCGGCGGCAAAACCACTCTTGCCAATCTTATCCCCCGCTTCTTCGATCCTCAAACAGGTACTGTAAAAATAGGCGGAGTAAATGTAAAGGAAATCGCCAAAGAAGAACTTATGAACACTGTTTCTTTCGTATTCCAAAACAGTCATCTTATCAAGGCATCTGTCCTGGAAAATGTCCGCATGGGCAGACCTGACGCATCCAGAGAAGAAGTCCTGTATGCGCTTCACAATGCTCAATGCGATGATATTGTTGAAAAGCTTCCAAAGGGCGTGGACACTGTTATAGGCACAAAGGGGATCTACCTTTCCGGAGGCGAACAGCAGCGAATCGCCATAGCTCGCGTCATGCTGAAAAACACACCTATCATTATTTTAGATGAAGCGACAGCTTTTGCTGATCCGGACAACGAAACCCGTATGCAGGCAGCCTTTTCAAAACTTTCCGAAGGAAAAACAGTCATAATGATCGCTCACCGTCTTTCCACGGTGATGGGAGCAGATAAGATCTATGTCGTTCGCGAAGGGCAGATCGCTGAAAGCGGCACAGGCAATGAACTGCTGAATCAGCACGGGCTCTTCCATCATATGTGGCAAAACTATCAGACTTCCATTCAATGGAAGGTTGCAAAGGAGGTATAACAGAATGATAAAACGTCTTCAAAAAAGATATGCTCTATCTGAGCAGGGAGTAAAAGATCTGGTGAAGGGCTGCCTTGCCTGTGTCCTTCAGAATCTTTCCTTTATGTTTCCGGTAGGCCTTCTATATTTTCTGGTGGCCGATCTGATGAACGGAAGTGTTGCAAGCGAAAAAAGCGCATACTATATAATCGGCTGTGCAGTATGCTTATGTCTTATTCTGTTCACCACTTATATACAATATAATGCTACCTATTTCGCCACTTATACAGAAAGCGGCGTAAGACGTATAACGCTGGCCGAACGACTGCGAAAAATCCCACTGTCTTTTTTCGGGAAAAAGGATCTTGCCGATCTGACCAGTACGATCATGGCGGACTGCACCTTTTTAGAACAAAGCTTTTCTCACTTCATCCCTGAGCTTGCAGGATCTATCATCTCTACGATCCTGATCTCCATCAGTTTATTTGTTTTCGACTGGCGTATGGCGTTGGCAGCGCTTTGGGTAATGCCGGTCGCCTTTGCCATTGTAGGCTTTTCTTCAAAAGTACAGGAAAAACTCAATCAAAAAGCCATGGATGTAAAAATGGCCTGCGCCGACGGGATCCAGGAATGTATCGAAACAGTACAGGATCTAAAAGCCAACAATGCCGAAAAAGAATATCTGCGCGGGCTGGAAAAGAAGATACGTGCAGTGGAGCACCGTTCTATCCTGAACGAATTCGGCATTGCAGTCTTTGTGGTTTCCGCCTCATTGGTACTGAAGCTGGGGATCGCCACAGTTGCTCTTGCAGGCTCCATACTCCTGATAAAAGGCAGTCTGGATCTGATAACCTTTTTCCTGTTCTTATTAGTTGTGTCCCGACTATATGATCCGCTCCAGGGAGCTCTTCAAAATCTGGCAGCTGTAATAAGTACACGCACCAATATCGCCCGTATGAATGAGATCCTCGATCATCCTGTACAGCATGGCGATAACAAGCTTTCCAACAAAGGCTATGATATAGTCTTCGATCATGTTGGATTTGCCTACAATACCGGAGAAACAGTTCTCAAAGACGTCTCTTTTACTGCAAAGCAAGGTGAAGTCACAGCTTTAGTGGGACCGTCAGGCGGCGGCAAAACGACAGTTTCCCGGCTTGCAGCAAGATTTTGGGATGTGAGCCGCGGCAAGATCACTGTAGGCAGAATGGACATTTCCAAAACAGATCCGGAAGCGCTGCTGTCTCTGTTTTCCATCGTATTTCAGGATGTGACCTTATTTAACAACTCTATTTTAGAAAACATCAGAATAGGAAACAAAAACGCTACAGATGAGCAGGTCATAGCGGCAGCGAAGCTCGCCAATGTAGATGAATTTGCCGAAAAGCTCCCGGACGGCTGGAATACCGACATCGGAGAAAACGGCTGCGAACTTTCAGGCGGAGAGCGTCAGCGTATTTCTATCGCCCGAGCCTTCCTCAAAAACGCACCGATCATCCTTTTAGATGAAGCCACCGCTTCACTGGATGTAGAAAACGAAACACTGATTCAAACAGCGCTTTCCCGTCTTATTGCAGAAAAGACTGTACTTGTTATCGCTCATCGGATGCGTACCGTCGCCGGTGCAGATAAAATCGTTGTACTCTCGGAAGGCACCGTAGAAGAAGAAGGCACTCCGGAAGAGCTGCAGAAAAAAGACGGCCTCTACGCCCGCATGGTAAAGCTTCAGACGGAAAGCCAGAACTGGAGACTTGCGTAAATATATACCCTCCATTCTCAAAGAAAAAGGACCCGGATCAAAACGGGTCCTTTTTTACAGTATAACAGTATCAAAAAGTTTTACTGTTTTCTGCGCCTGCGCTTTAAAAGCATTGCCGCTATGCCTGTAAGAGAAAGTGTCATGAGAAGGACAGGCACTGCGAGATTCATCGTGTCACCGGTCCTTGCCGCATCACGCGAGCCCGGATCGGTTTCATCGACAGGCACTATATTTTTACTGTTTACAAATTTTACATCGGCTGCATCGCCGGCCGGTATCCTTCCTGTGGCATTCTCCGAGGAAGTCCTGTATCCATCGCTGTTGGCTTCTTTTTCATATACTTCATATCCAATGTCAGCAGAAAGGCCCTCAGCAGTAATGGTTTCTCCGTCTTTGAGAGTGAATTCGGCCGTTCCGTCGATAAATTCCATCTCCCCGTAAACGCCGTTTACCGTCTTATCATCCAGCTCAACTTTAAAGCCGAATTCCTTATCCTTGTCACCGGCGTTTCCGTCGACTTTCTTCGATACGGAAAGTCCGCCTTTCATTACATTTTCAACGGTAAAATCATTTATATAGACATCATATCCGTCAGGAGCATTTTCTTCCTCTACCCGATATTCTATCCTCACACCGCTGTTATCATACTCATCAAGGTCTCTGAAAGTATAGCTCCATCTGTTTTCATCTCCGGTTATCGCATCTTTTTCAGTAAGTTCATATCTTGCGACTTCCTCATCATTGCCGTAAAGAACGAAGGTCACTTTTTCAGGTCTGCTGCCGGAACTGTTATCATTATCACGCCATATTTTTTCAACCGGTATATCTATCTTGTCAGCAAGCCTGTTGACGATATTTGTTCCTGTCTGAGAAGATACATATTTGTCTCCTTCACCGGCATCATATTCACCTGTTTCTTCTTCGGAAACAACATACTTGGAAGATTCATCCTCCTCTACTCTGTAGCTGTACGCATCTCCGCTGATATCACATTTAAGCAGGTCATTATAAGTGTAAGTCCATACATCTTCCCCGGTATTCGACCATTCAAGATAAGAACCCTCCTCCCGCATGATCTCTTCCGTCACTTCGGTCTCTTCACTTTTCGCTCCTGTAGTCTCATCGGTGGTGCTTCTGTATAGAGTAAGCTCTATCTCATCGGGACGTGTACCATAGGCATTGCCGTTGTCATTCCACGTCTTAGTACCTGCTATATCAAGTCTTCCTATATTGGATATTTCAGTTGTACACTCTCCGCTGTCTTCATCTCTGCTGTCGTTATTGTATACAAAGATATCTTCCCGGCTCTCTGCAGGATCGTCTCCGATCTTTATTTCGCGGGCATAATAGAAATACTGATCTCCCTCTTCACTGTACTTCGGAAGATCCCCGAAGGAACCTTTCCAGTCTGTGTCCGCACTGAGAACGATTGTCATCTGCTGTCCCGAATCATTCTTCACCTGCTCAGAATCACCGTCTTCCGGCTCTCCTGCAGTGCGCCACAGGCCAACTGTGATCTCCTCTCTGTCCCCGGTATCGATCCCATACCAGTTTTTTTCCACCGAAAGGGAGGTTTTCTCATTGTTTTCTATCTCTATTTTGAGATACTGACTGCCGTCTGTATCTGTAAAGGATTTTTCACCGGTCGTCTGTATATAGTCTTCACTGCTTGTTTCAACTACTGTGTATACAGTCTCTCCATTTTCCGTCTTGCTTCCCGGTATCACTTTCGGCAGACCCTGCCATATAGCTTTCCATTCATCGTATTCGAAATACGCTTTATTGCCGTTGAGTACACTTTGACCGACGTTTTGACCTATACTTTGACCGATTCTTTCACCCTGCATCAGACCTGAAGCATTATCTGCAAAGTCAATATTGCCGTTAAGCTCCACTACCGCCGGAGTTTCAAAGGACGCCCAGGTGCCGTCAGCCTTCTGATATTTCAGCTCGAAAGTAAGAGCCTTTGGCGATACGCCCTCGTTCCAGACTTTCTCTGCATACACTTTAGTGCTTTCAAGGATGTTGGTCACTATAGTATTACCGCCTTTATCATCATAAGCCACATCGTACGAGGAATTGTACGCTTTATCGCCCGGCGACAATATCACGTCTTTGTTTCCATCTCCATCTGCATCCGCCGTATTTATTTCTCTCGCTCTGTAAATATAATTTTCCCCGGTTGCAGTCATTGCAGGAAGTCCCGAAACATTAGCTGTCTCGGTGCTTTCTTCATCAGTACCGTAAAGGGTGACCGTCAGAGCTTCAGCGGACTCACCGTTATGGATCTGAACATTCTCCCATGTCTCTCCATCGTCAGAACTGCTCTGTACGACCATGCTCACTTCCCAGTCATATCCGGTCCTTCCGGTATCTCCTCTGGTGCTGTATGCGTTATTGCTGTCGCCGGACCAGTTTTTCGTCACGCTGAAATCAGTGGTCTTAAGCATATTGTATATATTCGTATCGCCGCTATCATAGCTTTCTTTCCCGCTCGGATACGCAGAAGAAAACATTCCTTGCCCGAATTCATAAGTGTAGGTATCTGAACCTCCATTATCCTTTACCGTAACGTTCTGAGTATATTCTCCGTACTTTATATAAGTTTCGACCACTCTGTAGTCAAGCTCGGTTTTTTCCTCTGAGCCTTTCTTTACTATAAATTTAGGAAGGTTTCCAAAAGTACGCGAGCTGTTCCATTCACTGCCGTTTATCATTCCTTTGATCTCTGCGGTAAACGATCTGCCTCCGAATATCTGAGCATAATCGCTTTCATCCAGATTCTTTCTGAAATATCCTGTGTCACCGCCTGCATCGTACCACTCATTATCTCCGGTATTCTTTTCAGAAACCTGCAGCTTGAAGCCTACCGCAATATCCATTCCCAGATAATCTTCTGTGATCTTTTGACCGTCTTCATCCACCCATGTCTTTTTGTATGGCTCGCTGGTCATTATGGTATTGGTAAGATTGTTGAGCTCTACGTTATTGTTTGCATCTGCAGCTTTGATTCCTGACGTACCGCTTGTGGTATATACGCTGTCTTCATCCAATACTTCCTCCACGGAATACTTCCACGGCATGCCGTTAGGCGCATACTTTTCAAGCTCTCCGGTACCGTCCTTTCCTGTTATCGTATAGGTCCACTGATTGCCTGTATCTTTACCTTCCCAATGTACGTCATAAACCGTATCTGAAACTTCCGTTTTACTTATGGCATTGTTCTGCTCCGGCTGCGAATCAGCCTGCCTGTAAAGCACCAGCTTTATTTCACCAGGTCTCGTGCCGAATACATTATTGTAATCATTCCAGACTTTAGTTCCCGAAATCGTGACCGTATCCTGATCATCATCTCTCTGATTGATGAAAATCGCAGCTATACCACCATTATCTTCAACTATTTTTTTTATTTCGTTTTGTTGCTCCGTATCATAGCTGTAAACAGCGCCATTTTCGCCGAGGGTAAAGGTCCCGGTTACAGTACCTATATTATCATTGATCATGCTGTTTTCCGCATTCTCCGCTTCGATATCTCCTTCTGCTACCCACGTGTCATAACCACCAAGGTAATCCGTCTTCTCCGTCACCTTATATATATATTTGGAGCCGTTTGGTGCGTATATGTCAAGGTTTTCAAACGTTATCGTATTCTCAACGAGATTATCCTTTTGCGCTGAATCTCCTGTGAAGAAAGATATTATCCTGCTCATGATTCCGGTCTTATTCTCCCACGCTTTTTTCACTTCGGAGGAGTCCCACGCCTTTTCCGCCACTATCTCAGACTCCGAAGCCTCGCCGGAATTTGTCGTATAGGTTCTTGACAGCTCAAAAGTCACAGCAGGATAGCTTTCAGGAACTGCATTTTTTTCCTCGTCTTCCGTCATAGGCAGATAGAGGAGTTTTTTAACGGACAGCTCTCCTTTATCGCTGCTGTATGCGTTTTCTATAGGCTGATTGCTGCTGCCTTGAACTACGTCGAAAACACTTCCGGCAGCTTCTCCAATATTACTAATATTATTACCTTCAGCATCGCTTATCGCCGTTTCTTTTACCGTATACTTATACATACTGCCGTTTTCATCATACTTTTGAAGCAGTTTGGCGTTTTCAGGATCTTCTGCAATCATCTCTATCCCGTCTTCGCCTTTGTTATAAATGTTTTCCCCTTCATATTTAAACTCGAACACATAGCTTCCATTACTGTAAAACGACGCCCAGTCTCCGCTCTTTATCGTCAGCGTTGCAACGGCATCTTTTTCTTCAGGCTCATCGGTTTCATCATATGCCTGTCTATACAATGTAAACGTTGCCGACGGAAGATCGACTGCCGGATACCCGGCAGGAAGATGGCTCCACAGCTTCTGTCCCGTTATCGTCACCGGTCTCTCAATATCGTTGTGGAATGTACCATCCTCAACCAGAGCATAATGCGGTCCGCCCGACGTCCCGGCGCTTTCGATCTCCGACACATCTTCCATACAGCTATTTACTGTCTGCTCATTACCATCTGTAATATTCATCGTGTATTCATTGCCGATATACTGCGGATCGTCTATATCTGATCCCGGAGCTGAGTAGTTGGTATCTACGTAATCAAAGGAGGATTTATCCACCGCGGTCTTTTCCATAGCATAATAGGTTATCTCATACCCCAGATCATCGTATTCGGGAACATTATATATTTCCGCCTGCCAGTAGTGCTGTCTGCTGCTGTTGGAGGACGGATCACTGTTTTCCGTATACGTCCATTTGTAATTTGATATATATACATCCGTTTTCGTGTCGATGGTACCGTCTTCATTCTTTACATGCTCTTTCTTATATATATCAAGATATATATCAGGTCTCGTACCGTTGCTGTAGTTATATTCGTCATGCCAGGATTTGTTCCATTTGATCGTTTTTGTTCCCGACAGATAATTATTTACAGATATGCTCTGTTCATCCGGCTTATCATGCGCATCATCTGTTGAATACCCGGTTTGTGTATATGTCGTATGGTAATCCGCTATCAGTTTATAAAGCTCCGGATAGTTTTTTTCTATGTTTTCTTTAGACAGCTCCTCCCAGCTGTTCCCGTCTTTTATAACCCATACCTCTTCCACATCGTATCTTACTATTGTGCTGGTTTCATCGTATTTAGGCAGATTCCAGAAATAGAAGGTCTGGCTATCTTTCCTTAGATCCACCGTCTGTAAAGATGATTCGCGGTTTCCTTCGTTATCATGGATATGAACCTGATTGTCTTTCCTGCCTACTGTCACTGTGTCCGGTTTATCGAGTCCGTTTCTGTGTATAGTATAACTCTTATCTGCACTGGTTTCGTGGAATACAAGCTTCATAGCGAGGGCAATCTCTGTTCCATCTTCTTCAATATTGTCAAGTTCTTCCTGTATAGCCTCTCTTTTTTCTCCGTCGCCGTCAGTCCATGTCTTGGTAACCGTCATATTGACATTACCCAGTCTTCTGTTCTCAACGGTATAAAAATCAACACCGTCCACCTTGTCTATGCTGTAACTCGCCTCGTATTTATGGTTTTCAGCCTTATACTGTATCGTAGTATAATCTTCATTTTCCCCCGTATCGAGCTCAGGCTCTTCCGGTGTATCATAGTTCGGCGTTTGTTCTGAATCCAGAACGTAATTTTGAAGAGGTACTTCGATCCCGTCAATCTCTGTCTCAAGGATATACACCTCATCAGGCTCATATTCCCCTATGCCCAGCCAGTCGTACCATACATCGTTCCTGCCGCCGTCTTCCACCGAACCTAAGGTGACTGAATTTATCTCTTCATCGGTTTCTTTCGCATAAGCTGTGATAGTAACCGGCTGCCTGTGCGCAATATCGCTGTTGTCATTCCAGTTCTTTCTGACCATTATACGGTTGCCGTCACCCGGTCTGTTTATGACTTCGGCGTAATAATTCCCTTCATTATCTTTAGTGATTTCGTATTCAGGAATATAATTGTTCACTCCGTCCGTTTCAAGAAGTATATATTCATACTGTCTGCCTTCTTCGTCAAATTCTGCGAGAGGTTTCACTTCGGCGATCCAAGGCTCAACTTCTCTGACTGCCATCCCCAGATCTTTATTTACAACAGTCTCTTTATCATCTACCTTTCCATCCATCGTGAATTCCGCAACAGACTTATCCGCTGATATATCCTCGCCGTTTATTATGCGGTATATGTTGAAGGCCACTTCCGCTCCATCCGGAGCTTTCGTTTCATCGCCGTCTTTATCGTACCATTTTTTCTCTACTTCATAAGTTACGGTATTTTCGATAGAGTTGATTATATCGGTATTACCGTCTTCACCTATCTTCACTTCGGATCTGTATTCTACACTACGGCCGTCCTGTTGCAGCGTAAAAGTCGCCGAGCCTTCATCAGCATCTCCCGGCTTAAGCAGATTTTCAGCAGAATCCTCTCCCTGATACACCGCTGTTTCTATCCATCTGTATTCCAGCTCTCTGCCGTGATCATTATATTTAGGCATGGACGCGGAAATATCATCTACCGATATCTCAGCAGAAAAATTCTCCATGGTCCTCTTTACGCCTGTATCTGTCCATTCGTTGTCTTCACTGTCATTGTCAGCTTTTACCCGGGACTGGAGCGTCAGCTCTATCCTCACATCTCCAAAAGCTGCCTGGAATGCAGATGCTTTCCATTCCTTGACCGCAGAAACTGTAGTCGTCCCCTCTATTCGATTGAGCAGCACTCCGCCGTCATACAGATAGCTGTTCCCGCTTTCTCTCTTCGCTTCGTCTCCTTCTTTCCCTTCGACTACATCTTTATATCCGTTTACTCCGCCGAACACCTGCTCATAGTCCTGAGCAGCATCTCCCGAAGCATTTTCCCCATCGAGATACTCCTGGAGCACATATATATATTCATACCCTTCCGAGTCGTATTTCGGAAGCATGCCCCCTTCAAATCCTTCAAATCCACTGCTTGAAAGCTTCTGTTCATTCTTGTCCGTGTCAAGCTCTATGCTCACGATATTTCCATCGGAATCTCTGACCGGAGCCGCAGTGGAATAACTGTTCCCATCTCTGTATCTCCACAGCTGGAATTCTCCTGTAGGTCTGTTTGCCTGAGTCTCTGCCGTACCGTCATCAAGCCAGACTTTCTCCGCTTCATAATCCTTAGTGCCGGACAGCGTCAGATAGAGTGTCCCTCCGCTGTAAAGCGCGTCTGTATTCGTCCCGTAATTAGGGACTGTAGTATTGTCATACAGTATGGAAAGATAATCACCCTCCTCAAAACCATCTACTTCGACACGCTGCTTAGAATCTTCTCCTATATATTCTACTTTATATATGATCTTCGTTCCATCCAGATTGTACTTCCATGCGTTGTTTATAACTCCGCTGTATTCATGATCCCCTATCATGGAAACTTCTATATCATCCCTGATGGTATTCAGCATAAATTCACGTTCACCGGCACTTCCAAGATCTACACTAAGCCCGAAATTTTTTTCAAACGCCTCATAAAATTTATCGTAATCAAAGTCCTTTTTTCCTATCCTGTATTCCACTGTAAACTCTACAGCAGTATTGAGCACATAGTACCATCCTGTCTCTGATGCCGTATGATAGTCATCTTTGTTTTCATCATTGACATCCACGAGACTGTAGCCGTCTACATCCTGCGGCGTCACTTTCCAGGCTATATCGTATGTTCCCAGTTCATCTCCATAGGAATCTATATGAGTGACTTCCGACGGCAGAACGCCGTTTTCTATTTCAACGCTGTAGCTGCCGCTCCCTTTAACGCTGACCGCTGCTTCCGGCATTTTTTCCATGCCAAGGTATGCAAGATCACTATCTTCAAGTGTCTTATATTTTCCTCCGTCAACAGAAAAAGACAGCTTCGGAGCTGTCACAGAGCCCTCCGCCGCATAATCGGATGCTGAAGGTCTTATACTGCTTTCATTGTTGTTATCCACCCAGAATATCGTATTGCTGTAAGCCTCCCTATATCCATTTACAACGACATTGTCCGGGACTTCACCGCCAAAAGCTCTGCTGCTTTTCGTCTTTGCAGAAATATTTTCATCGGTCTTCTTAACAGCTTCATCTGCGTCTTCACCGGCAGAAGATCTATCCTGATCTTTTACGATTACAGAAAAACTTTCCGCTTCCAGAGCCGGAGCGGCATTTTTATTCTTAAGCTCTTCTCCGTTTTTATCTTTAAGAATTACAGAAATATCATTTTCCTGTAAATTTATCTCATATTCACCGGACTCTGTCCCGCTCCCGGATACATTGCCAAATTCGATCTCCGCATCAAATTCCGACTCTTCCTTATTCATCCCAAAGACAAGAAAAACACCGCCGTCCTCTTTCTCTTCAATTTGTACGACGCTGCCCTTTTCTGTCTCCAGCACTATATTTTCATCAAGATTTCCTTCTTCGTCTCTGAACTGTTTCAGAAACTGAGCTTCTTCTTTATCAAGCGATATTTTCACTTCCGCAGAATCTACGCTCTCGTCAAAACTTTTAAACTCTGCCTTTATCGAAACTTTTACAGAATCCTCCTGGGACCCTTCTTTCTCAGGCTGCCATTTTACAGAAATATCCGCCGCTCTGCTATCGCTTCCTTCGGTATCCTGTGTGAACGCAGCCACTGCCGTCTGCGGGATCATGGTCAATATCATGACAAATATCATCAGTATCCCGACAGTCCTCCTCATGCTTCCGGCCTTCCCTCTCATTTAATTTTCTCCTTACTTTCTCTTAACAAAGTTCTAATAATATTATACCCCCCCTGGTATAATCAAGCCTTTTCTACTTCTTTAGTCCAGTTATTTTTCGACATTTTTCGACAAAACAAAAAACACCTGTTATGATCGTGTATTTTTCAATCACTTCAGGTGTTTTTGAAGTCTTATCGTCTCGTATATCTATATGTATTCATTGTATATATACACTATGCTTATCCCTTTTCGTCAGTCATCTATCTCCCACGACAAAATATTGCCTGTCTCTCCGTCCACTTCAAACTCGTATTTATAGCCATCGTAATGTATGCTTCCTTCATACTCGTATTTTCCGTCATCATATTCGCTTTCCATTTCCGTGATGTGCTCTGCCGAGGCTCCCGGGACTCTTTCAAGCACTATTTTCTGTATCTCATCACTGCTGAGAACTTCTCCGCCGTTTTTATCATCTGATGTCCCGGCACCCGATCCTCCTCCGCATGAAATGAGCGATACACAGATCAAAGCCAGCATCATAAGCAGCGCAAAGATTTTTAAAATATTTCTCATCGCACTCGTTTCTCCTTTTTAATTATCGTGCCAGCGGCATGTACACATCAAATCGGCTTCCTTTTCCAGGAGAGCTTGCCGCTTCTATCCTGCCGTTATGTGCCTTCACCAGCGCTTTCACCATGGCAAGTCCAAGTCCTGTGCCTTCTCTGCTGCGGGATTGGTCGACTCGGTAAAATCTTTCCCAGATCTTTTCCAGATCTTTCTCCGCTATACCTATTCCGTCGTCTTCAACGCTCATCTTCGCGCTGTTTCCTTCCCTGCTCAGGGATATTGTGATGTTTCCTCCGTCTTTACCGTATTTTATACTGTTGTCCACCAGATTCAGCAGTATCCTTATCATCATAGGCTCGTCAGCCGATATGAACACTTCCGGCTCTATATCCGTCTTCACAGTAATGTTTCTCTCACCTGCAATATAGCTCTGCTGCTCCGCAACGGTTTCACAAAGCTCACTTAGGTTTATCTTTTCAAACTCCGGCGTCAGTCTTCCTGCATCGCTTCTTGCTATGGTAAGCAGTCTTCCCACCAGTCCCGACATACGCTTTGCTTCTCTGTTTATGACTTCAAGCGCCTGCTGTCTGTATTCGCTGTCCTCCAAAGCGTATTCGCTCTGCGATATTATAACGCTGAGGGGCGTCCTCAGCTCGTGGGACACATCGGAAGTAAACTGCTTTTCTTTTTCAAAAGCATCCTCTATCTTATCAAACATATCATTGAACGTGAGCGCAAGCTTTTGTATCTCGTCTTTAGGAGGCTTCCCTTCTTCATGCGATCCCGTTTCGATCCTTCTGGAAAAATTCCCGTCGCGGCTTATTTCTTCTGCCGTTTCTATCATCTCTCTCACAGGACCAAAACCTCTTCTCGTGATGATATATCCTCCTGCCGCCGCTATTATAATAAGTCCGGGGAACGCTACAGCGGCTATCTTAAGAGCGAAGGAAAATGCGCTCTGATCCGCAAAATCTTTTACTATGCCCCTTACCCATATAGTATTTCCGTCCACTTCAAAATTGCTGTCATAAACATACCAGGTCTCGCCGTCTTCATCTTTCAGTCTCTCCACTGTTTTATCTTCAAAATCCGGCAGTTCTCTAAGCTCCGCGGGACGTCTTCCCTCTATCAGTTCTCTGTCTTTATCGTAAACGCTGATATAGACTCCATCGTTGTAAAATTCAAGACCTTCGTCTATTATAAAATTTTCTCCTACAGCGTTTATTTCTTCACTGGCGTCCGCTACGGCCTCCATGAGTCTGGTCTTTGCCGCCTCACTTGCGCGAACATTTCCCGTATATACTATGCTCCCCATGAAACCGGCCGTTATTATCACGAGAAATATGGCATACCATATGGTCACTTTTTTGGTTACAGATAATTTTTTCATCCTTCCGCCATCCCGCACCTTGTTTTATTCGTTTACTTTATCATATATCCTGCGCCTTTTACGGTCACTATTTTCTTTTCATCAAATCCGTCGTCCACTTTCCTTCTCAGGTGATACATATACACATCTATCACATTGGACCCTCCGTCATAATCGTAGTTCCAGATATGATTTGAAAGTTTATCGCGGGACAGCACCTTTCCCTCGTTCTGCATAAGGTATTCCAGTATATCGAACTCTTTCGCCGTAAGGGATATGTCCTTGTCACCTCTCTTTACCTGCCGCGAAGAGGAATCAAGAGTAAGATCTCCCGATGTCATCGTGCTGCTGGCACGTTCCCCGCCTCTTCTGACGATGGCTCTGACCCTTGCGAGAAGCTCATCAAAATCAAAAGGCTTCACGAGATAGTCGTCTGCTCCGGCATCCAGACCCGCCACTCTGTCTTCCACAGTCCCCATGGCGGTCAGCAGCAGCACCGGAGTTTTATCTCCCTTTGAACGCATATCTTTAAGGACTCCTATGCCTGTGATCCCCGGCAGCATTATATCCAGTATCACACCGTCATACTCAGCGCAATTCAGAAAATCGAGAGCTTCATCTCCCGAAAAGCACGAATCTACGCTGTAATGCTCGTTCGTGAGTTTCCTGACTATTATTTCATTCAAGTCTTTCTGATCTTCCACTACAAGTATTCTCATAAGGCTCCTTTCCATACGAAACATCTATTTTTACTTTACTGCTACGGTTATTTTAGCAAACGGACATTAAAACCGCATTAAGATTTTGCGCCGTTGAAAGAAATCACCGTATATATTATAATTTTCCTGAACAGTTTAAAAATAAAAAGGAGGAAAAAATGCGTAAAGTAAACACAGAAAAAGCTCCTGCCGCCGTAGGTCCTTATTCCCAGGCGACAGTATCAAAGGGTTTAGTATATACTTCAGGCCAGATCCCTCTCGATCCTGCCGAAGGCAAAATAGTAGGAGAGGACATCACAGCCCAGGCGCACCAGGCCATCAGAAACCTTTCCGAAGTCCTCAAAGCTTCGGGCTCAGATCTCAAAAGCGTGATAAAAACCACCTGCTTCATCGCGGATATGGACGATTTTGCAGCTTTCAACCAAGTATATGAACAGTACTTCACAGAAAAGCCGGCCAGATCCTGCGTGGCAGTGAAAACACTTCCTAAAAACGCCCTCTGTGAGATCGAAGCAATAGCGGAGGCGGAAAACAAATGACAACGAAAACAACTGCAAAACCTATATCTGATAAAATGGAAAAGCTCACTCTTGAAAAATTCGAAGAAGCTTCCGAGCTGGTGAAAAACGTCACCCTCCCTACAAAGCTTGAATACAGCGAAAGCCTAAGCAGCAGAACGGGAGGAAAGATCTATCTGAAACCGGAGAACATGCAGTACACCGGTGCCTACAAAGTCAGGGGAGCATATTATAAGATAGCGACTTTAAGCGATGAACAGAGAAGCAAAGGTCTCATCACCGCTTCTGCGGGCAACCACGCGCAGGGCGTGGCTTACGCTGCGAAAAAATTCGGATGCAAGGCCACCATCGTAATGCCGACTGTAACGCCGCTCATAAAGATCAACCGCACCAAAGCATACGGCGCAGAAATAATACTTTACGGAGATGTGTACGACGATTCCTACGAATATGCGGTAAAACTTGCCGAAGAAAAGGAAATGACCTTCATACATCCTTTCGATGATCTTGCGGTAGCAACGGGGCAGGGAACTATCGCTATGGAAATAGTGCAGGAACTCCCTACGGTAGACTACATCATCGTTCCCGTTGGCGGAGGCGGCCTGATCACAGGAATTTCCACGCTGGCGAAAATGCTCAATCCTAAGATCAAAGTCATAGGCGCCGAGCCGAAATCTGCGGCCAGCATGACAAAAGCCCTGGAGAAGGGTGAGCCTGTCGCTCTCGCCTCGGCCGATACGATAGCCGACGGAACGGCAGTCAAAAAAGTGGGAACGTCGATCTTCCCTTACTGTCAGGAAAACATCAGCAAAATGGTCACTGTGGAAGACGACCGCCTAATAGGTGCGTTCCTGGACATGGTGGAAAATCACAAAATGATAGTGGAAAACTCCGGACTTCTGCCTGTAGCTGCTCTGGACCAGCTGGATCTTGCAGGAAAAAAAGCAGTGCTGGTTTTGAGCGGAGGCAACATGGACGTCATCACCATGTCTTCCGTGGTACAGCACGGACTCATACAGCAGGACAGGATCTTCACCGTTTCGGTACTGCTGCCGGACAAGGCCGGCGAGCTTGTAAAAGTCGCCCAGACGATAGCCGGCGCAGGCGGCAACGTCATAAAGCTGGAGCACAACCAATTCGTCAGCATCAACAGGAATGCGTCGGTAGAGCTGAGGATAACAATGGAATCATACGGTACAGAGCATAAAAATAAGATACTTGATGCTCTCGAAAAAGACGGATATAAACCTAAAGTCGTCGACACCAAGCTCTATTAAGATATTCCCGTATTCCAGTCATATTCTGCGGCGTACAGGTCATCTTTAATTCAAATGCACAATAAAAAACCCGTTCTTTCAGATCCGGGATGATCCAAAAGGACGGGTCATTATATTTATTTCCACAGTTTATCAGGATAAAATCCTTTGTCTTTCATCGCCTGCAGCGCATTCTGCACATCTTCTTTATCTTCCTTGTAAGTTACACCATACCACTTGTCGCGGGAGACTATTACCTTCACTCTTGCCTTTCCTTCTTTAACCAGCTTGTCCGCCGCTGCCGGAAGATAATATTCGCTTTTCACAGGGTCATCTTTAAAGGACGTCTCAAAGAATTCTTCAAGTCCCTTTTCCAGCTCTTTCATCATACTCCCGGTAAATCCCCAGAAATTCATGGAAACCGTTGTGTCTTTCGGCAGCACGTGCCATGTGTCTCCGTCCTCCGTATAGGATATACCCTCCGGCCGCTTCATTATCTTTGTCCTCTCCGTCACATCTACCAGATATCCTTCAGTATCCGTATCGCACACACCCCTTGAAACATGTCCGTTCTCTGTAACGGTGTTTTCCAGTCTGTATCCTATCATGCAGTATTCGTATTTTTCGCCGTCTTCATGATTAGTCAGATACTCATATATGTCTGCGAAACCTCCCGGTCCATAATAATCATCCGCATTTATAACGGCAAACGGTCCGTCTATAAGCTCCCTGCATGCCAGCACTGCGTGAGCAGTACCCCAGGGCTTTTCTCTGCCTTCAGGGATAGCAACATTTTCCGGTATATCATCGATCTTCTGATACGCATAGTCTATGTCCATGAATCGTCCGGCCCGTTCATCCACGAATTCTCTGAAAATGTCACGGTTTTCTTCCTTTATCACAAAAACAGCGCGGCTGAATCCTGCCATCATAGCGTCATAAAGCGAAAAATCAAGCATTATCTCGCCGGCCTCCGTCATCTTATCTACCTGTTTGAGTCCGCCGTACCGAGATCCCATGCCGGCTGCCATTATCACCAGTACAGGTTCTTTTTCAGTATTTTTTTTATCGTTCATTTTCATGTCCTCTCTTAGGTCCTATTTTTTCTACAGCAGCAGAAACTACGGCTATCATCACGATACCAAGGCACCATCCGGCAAGCACGTCCGTCGGATAATGAACTCCGAGATATATCCTGCTGGGTCCGATGAGAAGCATCGGCAGCGCCAGCAGCACCGTGATGAAATCCGCTTTCTTTTTATTCTCGATGTTCACGCGCACGAGATATATGAGCATTCCGTAAAAAAACATGCTTGTCGCTGCGTGTCCGCTCGAAAAGGAAAAGCCTCCTTCATTGACAAGATGGACTATGTCATCGGGCCTCGGCCTTCCTACTATGTGTTTTATACCTTTGTTCACAGCTGTTACAGCCAATGCTCCCGCCGACAGCGGCACGCCGTATTTTATCCTTAAAGGTTTTACTGCCAGCAACACTATGCACAATCCAACGATCGTCTGCCAGTTGCCCATATATGTGATGATCCTTACAACAGGCGTCAGAGCATCGCTCCTGATCCCGTAGAAAAATCCCCGCACAGCATCGTCAAAACCTGCCGCATATCCCGATGTAACTATCCATGTCAGCACAAAGAAACCGGCGAGCCCAAAAGCTCCGGCTATTATTCTTATTTTATCTTTTCTATACATTATTTGAATCTGACCGCAGTACCGTAAGCTATTATTTCAGCAGTGCCGTCCATTACCGAAGATGATGCGAATCTCATGCTTATTATCGCATCGGCTCCGAGCCCCTGGGCTTCCGCCGTCATTCTCGAAATCGCCACCTGTCTGGCTTCATCGAGCATTTCAGTATAGCTCTTTATCTCTCCTCCTGCTATAGTCTTGAACCCCGCCATGATATCCTTTCCGATATTTTTAGACTGGACCACATTTCCCTTAACGAGTCCGAGAGCTTCTATCTCCTTACCCGGAACATAATTTACAGTCAAAATCAGCATAGTGCGACCTCCTTATTCAAAATTTACTGTTTACAGCAACATTATATATCATTTGACAGCCCCAGGCACTAATTTTTTCTAACCTTTATTTTTCCCGACCTTTAGCGGTAATGCGATCAGCTGCCAGAACATGTGCCTTATTTTGATCGCAGATTGTTTTCATCTTGATTGCGGGTTATTTTCCATCTAAACGGCTTGCTGATGGGGCGAAAACGGACGCTGAGATGGCAGAGGGGGCGGAAAGAAACTGAAAACGGACGCTGAGATGGCAGGAAGGGAGCTGAGACAACTTTTAGGATTATGTAAACCGCGGTTTTATCAAAACAGTAAATTTTATAGGATATTTTCAGAATTTAATTAGTCAGAAAATTTAGATAAATATTTATTTGCCTATATTAGTGCTTATTTTCATAATATATTTGCTGAAAAAGCTTAAAACAATGTTCTTTACACTGTAAATCAACTTTCGATCTGATATTTTAGTTTACATAACGTATAATTTTCTGAAAAAAAGGCTTTTTTTCAGCCGGTTTGATAAAAATAATTATATATACCCCGCTCCGGTATAGCGGCAGACACAGCTCTACTCGACAATTTCTGAATCACTGTCACTTCCCTCTCCTCTCTTTTTCCCAATCTTTAACGATAATAAGTATTAACTTTTTATACGTATATTATTACTGATATGCTATAATAATCCCATTAGGAGGAACCTTTATGAAAATTTTTGCAAATATCCCCGGCGCCCTTAAAATGCTGGGCTGTCTGAGACATCTTTCTGAAAATAAAAAAGTTATAGAACAGGCGCGAGCGGAAGGTGACTTTGAAACCGAGCGCAAATGGATACTGAAATCCACATCATCCTGGGGACCTCAGGTGCTGGAGAAATTCGGCTCCAAACTCAATGTGAGAGGCTATGAAAATCTTCCCGATAAGGGTCCTGTAGTTCTCGTAGGCAATCACCAGGGGTACGCAGATATCTTTGCCTACTGTGCAGCTTTCCGAAAATTTCAATTCGCCTTCGTGGCAAAAGAAGAACTTTTCAAAATACCTCTGTACGGCAAATGGATAGCAAGAATCAGAAGTGTATTCATTGAAAGAGACGATCCGAAGGCTTCTCTCAAAGCCATAAAGGAAGGTATCTCCTATATAGAAGATGGATTTTCCCTTGCAATATTCCCGGAAGGAACAAGGAGCAAGGGCCCTGTGCCCGGTCCGTTTCAGAAAGGAGCGCTCAAACTGGCGACAAAACCGGGAGTCCCGATAATCCCGGTATCCTTAAACGGAAGCTATAAGATGTTTGAAGAAAAGGGATATCTTACATCAGCCAATATCGACATAATCATCCACGAACCTATCGAAACTAAAGGACTTTCGCGACAAGAGGAAAAAGCCCTTAGCGATAAAGTGGAAAAAACAGTTACAGAAGGCGTCAGAAAACTCGCGGAAGAAGACGCGCAAAGGAGGTCATAAAATGGATGTACAACATAAAATAGTAATGAGTCAGGTAATGCTCCCTCACCAGGCAAATGTAGCAGGCAACGTTCACGGCGGAGAGATCATGAAATTCATGGATATGGCTGCCGGGGCCGCGGCAATGAAATTCAGCAAAGGAAACTGCGTGACGGCAAGGGTGGATGAGCTTCAGTTCCACCTCCCTATCTTCGTGGGAGCACTCGTCACCTGTACGGCATCGATAGTATACGTAGGAAAAACTTCAATGGAGGTCTTCGTGGAAGTCGAATCAGAAGATCTCGAATCTCACAGCGGTCCTGAAAAAGCACTGTCCGCTAACTTTACGATGGTATGTATGGGCAAAAACGGCAGACCTCAGATAATCGGCAGAGAATACGTTCCTGACACAGAAGAAGAGAAAAAACTCTGGAACGAGGCGAAAGCAAGAAGAGAAAAAATTAAATCCTCCAAGAGAAAGTAGTCGCAAAAAAGTACTTCACAAAAGCATGAAAATACATTAAACTAATACTACAGTTACATTCATGCTTTGTTAAACAATACTACTTAAGCATGATGCACTTTTGCAGATTATGAGTATATAATCTGTTCATGACAGTCATAGATCAAATGGAGGTTGCAATGAAAAAGTTCATAATTTCACACCTGGTCAAATCGGAAGACCTTAACCATCATGGTACTCTTTTCGCCGGAAGAACTGCCGAGTGGCTCGTAGAAGCCGGCTTCATAACAGTTGCTGCAGAACACGGCAGACCGCAGGATATCGTATGTATAAACATACACGGCTTTACTTTCAAAAAGCCTGTTCAGAAGGGTGACATACTTACCATCCACGGACGTATCGTAAAAGCCGGAAGAACAAGTCTAATGGTACACGTAAAAGCAACATGCGAGATCGAAGGCGGAAAGAACGTTGAAGGCTTCATCACTTTCGTATGCATAGATTCCGATACAAACAAACCTAAAGCTCATAACATCGTTCTCGACGAAACCACCGACGCAGAAGAACTGGAACTCAGAAAACAGGCTTTAGAAGTAATGTAACCAAAAACGTAATGTAACCAAAAAACACTGTGCAGATATCTACCGTACTGCACAGTGTTTTTTACTGCTCTCAATAATTTTTTTCGTCCACCTTGCCTGACAGCAGCGATGAAATAGAAACTTTGTAAATAAATAAAAGATTTCTGAGCACCGTTTCCTTATCCTGATTCATGCGGTTTCTTGCCCATTCCACTATCATTCCCACCGATGCATCCGTATAAAATTCAGTCATGAACCTTTTGAACTGAGGATCGGTTGAAACTCCGATCTCCCTTTCCCCCTGCTCTACGACCTCGTAAATGACTGAAAAAAGATCCTGATACAGAAACTCCCTAAGCTCCTTATATCCCATGGAGTCTATCACGCTGTTGACTATATAATCGTTCTTATCGACGTAATCCATGATAAACCGCAAGGCTTTTTCAGTGTCCGCAATAAAATCAAAATTTTTTACAACTTCGATCGCTTCCTGTTCTATCACCCATTTCAGCAGCCCATATATATCCTGAAAATGATAATAAAAGGTCTTTCTGTTGACTTCACACGCTTCGACTATTTCACTTATCGTAATGGCAGAAAATTTTTTGCTTTTCATGGCATTTTTAAGAGCTTCCGCCAGGGCTTTCTTTGTTCTCAAAGATATTTCTTCATTTCTCATATGTTTCTCCTGTCCTGTTTCAGCAAAAAGTGCCTTCAATTTTATTATACACGTGTCCGGTAAATTATTCCACGGACATATCCTGCCTTATGTCCGTAAAGTCTTTATACAAATGCGTAAAATCGTCCCATATCTCACACATGTCCGCATTTTGACCGTTTTATCCCATATGTCCGTATTGCATAATATGTATTGCTCGATATAAAGCTCAACATAACACATATAAAGAACACTAAAGGACACTGATATGGAAAGATTTTTTCATCAAGTAGTAAGACTCAGAAAACCAATAATAATACTTTTCCTGCTTATGTCTTTAATAAGCATCGTAATGCAGAAAACCGTAAACGTGAATTACGATATGGCAGATTACCTTCCCGAAGACACATCTTCCACCGTTTCTCTCAAACTGATGGAGGAGGAATTTGACGGAGGTATACCGAACGCCCGGGTCATGATCAAAAACGTGACGATCCCAGAAGCGCTCTCTTATAAAGAAAAGATCATGAACTGCGAGGGTGTTTCAGATGTTCTCTGGCTGGATAATTCTGAAAATATCCTACAGCCCCTTGAAAACATGGATCCTGACGTCGTAGATTCCTACTATAAGGATAATTCCGCACTGTTCACGGTGACCATCGACGAAAGAAAGCAGGTAGAAGCTACAAATGCAATACGGGATATCATCGGAGAAGAAAATGCCATGACAGGCGATGCCATCTCCACAGCAACTGCAACAACAGGGACTGTCAGCGAGATCAATAAAATAACGATCATAGCGGTAATATTTGTTTTTCTTGTCCTTATTGTTACTACAACTTCATGGATGGAGCCTCTGCTCGTAATGGCGGGACTTGGTGTTGCCATACTCATAAACAACGGAACAAATGCAGTATTCGGTGAGATCTCTTTCGTTACAAATGCTGCGGGCACTATTTTACAGATGGCGGTATCCCTTGACTATTCGGTATTTCTCATCCACCGTTTTGAGGAATGTTTAAAGGACAATCCAAATTCAAAACAGGCAATAGTGGACGCGCTCATGAAATCCTCCAGCTCCATTTTGTCCAGCGGTCTCACGACGGTGATCGGCTTTCTCGCCCTCGTATTCATGCACTTTAGAATAGGTCCGGATCTGGGTCTTGCGCTGGCTAAGGGAATAAGCATCAGCCTTATCACCGTGTTTACATTCATGCCCGCTCTTATCCTGCTCTCGCGAAAGTACCTCGTGAAAACGCATCACCGCAGCTTTCTTCCGAGTTTCCATAGATTCGGCAGATTTGTATGCCGCATAATGATACCTCTTTCATGTATATTCATGATCGCCGTAATACCGGCATATCTCGCATCGAATTCCAATTCGTTTTATTACGGCTCCTCTCATATATACGATGATACGACACAGCTCGGACGCGACACTGCCGATATAGAAAAAATATACGGCAAAAGCGACAGTTACGCTATCATGGTGCCACGCGGAGATACTGCCTCCGAACAGGAACTTTCCAAGGCACTGCACGATATACCGCAAGTAGAAAACATTACTTCCTACGTCGACACGGTAGGCGAGGAGATCCCTATGGAATACCTGGATCAGGACAGCTTGTCACAGCTTGTTTCAGACAATTACAGCCGCTTCATAATTACCGTCGATGCAGATTATGAAGGCGATGAAACCTTCGATCTCGTATCTGAAATAAGAGATGTTGCGGACACTTATTATCCCGATTCATGGTATATGGCTGGAAGCGGCGTGAGCACCTATGACCTGATGGATACCACCACAAAGGACATGGTAAAGGTAAATCTCATTGCTGTAGGTGCGATCTTCATAGTGCTTCTGCTAACCCTGAGATCCGTTTCTCTTCCGGTGATCCTGGTCGTCGCCATCGAGACCGCCGTCTGGATCAACCTGGCTATCCCTTATTTCAGAGGAGCTACTGTTTTTTACATCTCTTATCTGATCATAAGTTCGATACAGCTCGGGGCTACGGTTGACTATGCTATTTTGTTTACTGAACGATATCTTGAATTCAGACGGGTCCAATATAAAAAGACTGCTATCACCGAAACGATCTCCGCGGTGACTCCATCAGTTATGACTTCCGGCACTGTTCTCGCCGTAGTAGGCTTCCTTCTCGGCTTTATTTCCAACCACGGCATACTGTCTCAGCTCGGTATGTTCATCGGCTTTGGAAGTCTGCTCTCCCTGTCCGTAGTGCTGTTCATACTGCCTGGTATGATGTATATGCTCGATGGTTTTATACGAAGAACTACATCAAAAGCTGATTTCCTTTTATAAATGCAAGGAGGACATTAAAATGAAAAAACCACAGAAAAAAATTATTTCCGTTTTGCTTTCAGCTGCACTGATGATCACCGTATGCAATCCTGCTTTTGCAGGCGCAGCAGAAAAGAACAAGTCTTCAGAAAAAGAAGAGACCATATATGCAACCCTCGCCTCAGACGGATCCTTAAAAAGCATGTATGCAGTTAACAGCTTCAACGGCGGCAATATAACCGATTACGGAAATTACGAAAACGTAAAAATGCTGAATACTGAAGATCCCATAAAGCAAAACGGCGATACAGTGACCTTTTCTTCATCGGCTGAAAAAGTATATTATCAGGGAGATCTTGAAAACAGGCCGCTGCCGTGGAATATCTCCATCCAGTACCTCTTGGACGGTAAAAAATACACTGCTGACGAGATCGCAGGCAAAAGCGGACATCTTGAAGTTCGCTTCAAAGTAGAAAAAAACGAAGACTGCACAGGAAGCTTTTACGATAATTACGCTTTGCAGGCATCCTTTACTTTAGATACAGAACAGTGCAGCGATATCTCCGCTCCTGACGCTACCATTGCTAACGCAGGCGGCAGCAAACAGCTCACCTATACCATACTTCCGGGAAAGGGAATAGACACTTCTTTTTATGCAGATGTAAAGGATTTTGAGATGGAAAGCGCATCGATAAACGGAATACATCTGAATCTGAACGCAGATATAGATGACAGCGCTCTCACAGGAAAAGTAGGCGAGCTAATAAGCGCAGTCTCTTCACTGAATAAAGGCGCCGCCCAATTATCCGACGGAACAGCTGCCGTTGAAGAAGGAGCATCCAAAACGGAGCAAGGGGCTCTCGCTTTAAAGAACGGAGCATCATCCTTAAGCGGTATCTCTGAATTGAAAAACGCCTCGTCCCAAATACGAAGCGGCATCGATGACGCATATAACGGCTCTCTCATGTTCAGCCAAAACTTCGGGTACGCACAATATAAAAATGTAATGTCGGACTACGGCATCGACGTAGACTCCCTTAGATCCGAAAACGAGCAAATGATCTCCGATTTAAACCAGCAGATAGAAATTTTAAAACAAGCCCCTGAACAAAGCGAATCCGTTCAAAATCAAATACAGCTGCTTCAGGAAGCCGCAGCTCTTCTCGAAAAAAACAACGGGGCATCATCAGGTACGGAAAATTATATTACTAATATATCAGGACAACTGTCACCTCTGACAGAAAATATGAAGCTGCTGAAAACAAAATATGAAACTTTCGACGATTCTCTTTCACAGCTTTCCGAGGGAGCAGAGAAATTGACATCAGGGACCGAAGAGCTGTATCAGGGAACAGCAGCGCTTCGAAGCAGCATATCATCACTCCACGACGGCTCACAGAAAATGGCCGAAGGCACCGATTCACTTTACAGAGAAACGGCGGATTCCGAAGCCCAGATAAAAGAAAAGATCGATGATATACTTCAGTCGATAAACGGCAGCATGGAGGACCCTGCTTCCTTCGTATCTGAAAAAAACACAAATGTCAAATCAGTGCAGTTTGTCATAAAGACAGATCCTGTTGAAATAAATGAAAAACAGCCTGCCGAGGAAAAGCCCAAAGAAGAATCATCGCTCTGGGAAAAATTCCTGGATCTGTTCAAATAACAGTTATAAAACTGAACTGCATATTCACCACGTGAGGGGTTTTTTATACAAAATGAGCGGTATCACAGATACCGCTCTATCGATATATATATCCTGTCCTTTCGCGTCTTTGAACCTATCTCCCGGAGATAAGCTTTGCCTTTTCCTCGAAGCACCAGTTTGTCGCCCTCCGCCACCTGCATATCGATCTTCTCTGACTGGGCGCTGTTGACGAACACAAGCCCTGCACGCACAGCTTCCGCCGCTTTGCTTCTCGACATCCTGAAGGCGGATGAGATAACATTGTCAAGTCTCAGCGAAGCTACAGTGTCTTTTATCATTTCTGTTTTCTGCTCCGGTATATAAAGTTCGCTAAGAGGCACTATATCTGTTTTCAGACTGTTTCTTCCCGCTTTGCTGTAATTGAAGGAGATAAAATCCTCTACCTCCCTTAGGATGATTATATCCGCACCTGAATCAGATACCAGTATGTCCCCTATCTTTTCCCTCTTCAATCCAAGTCCCGTCAGAGATCCGAGATAATCTCTGTGGGTCAGCTTCCTGCCGCCCGGCGCCGTTTTTACCCTGACTACGGAAAATATTTCACCGATCTCTTCCTCTTCGTCCGCATAATCAGGAAGAAAAACAGCCGCAGTCCTCTCTGCATCGCAGTATCCGCCGCTGAAAGCGCAGCGCATATCCTGCCCTTCTCCTTGTAACTGCCTGCAAAGTTTTTCCGCCATTGAGCGCTGTCTCAGATCAAGAAAATCTGTATGAGTCACTCTGTACTGGCGGCTGCACTGCCTGAATTTATCTTCCACTCCCGCCAGTAAAATTTTATCTTCTTTGGATGTATCCATGCCGTCTCTCCTTTTCCTGCGGAGATTATAGCAAAGGTCCTGCTGAAATGTCAACGAATCCAAAGCTATACTGTTTTTCTCACCGTAAAGACCGCCGTCAAAAGTAAAACAGCCGCGCCTGCCGCCATGCAGAGAAACGATACATTCATGCCGTGCATAAGAGCGGTTTCGCCGTAAACCGCTTCAGATCCGGCGCTTACCGTATTCATTATTCCCACGAATACGGCAGATCCGACAGAGCCTGCTATAGTCCTGAAGGATGTGAGCAGGGATGACGCGTCCGCAACCTTTCCCACATCCACATTGCTGACTCCCCACGTAAGAAGGGGCATCATCAGACTTCCTATGGAGATATTGCGTATGACGTTCAGCACCGTTGCAACTATCAAAGATGTATCAAAATGAACAAAGAACATGCCGAGATTGCTTATGACGAGAGCCGCCGAGCCAACTATGAATAGATTTTTTATACCCATCTTGTCGTACATTCTGCCTGCAAAAGGACTGACGAGGGCTGTGGCGAGGGACCCCGGCAGTGTCACCAGTCCCGACACGACAGCAGAAAATCCCATGACGCTCTGCACGTAAAGCGGCATCATCACGGAAGATCCCATCATCACCAGATAGAGGATCATGCTTGCGATAAAGCTTATGGCGTAGTCTCTGCTCTTCATTATCTTTATATCGAGAAAAGGAGTTTCCGCTCTGCACTGTCTGAGTACAAAAAGAACGCATACTAATATACCTGCGGCAAGGGGCAGTATGGTTTTTACATCTAAAAGTCCATAGCTTCCTATGTTTCCTATACCCAGAGTGATCCCTCCGAAAGCTATGATGCTTTCAGCAAAGGACAGCACATCGAACTTCTTGTCATGAAGCTCCAGAACGTTTTCAAACACTATAAGAGAAAGTATCAGCGAGATCATCATTATGCCGAGAACTATGTAAAATATCGACTTCCAGCCGAGGCTGTCGATCAGAAAGCCTGCCAATGTAGGCGCTATTATGGGCGCCGCCGTACTGGCAAGTCCGTATATTCCCATCATCGTCCCTTTTTTATCCGATGGATAGACGCTTAAGATTATCACCTGCGCCGATGACATCAGCACTCCGTTGCCGCACGCCTGGAGCACTCTCCCGATCATCATCAAAAAGAAACTTCCGGCAAAAATACTGAACGCAAGGCCTGCTATAAAGCATGCTATACCTGCAGTGTACAGCCATTTCGTCGGAAACTTCGTTATCAGGAATGCGGTCAGCGGCAATACCATCCCCATCACAAGAGAATATCCGCTGGTTATCCATTGTCCCGTAGAGGTGCTTACATGAAAATATTCAACAAGACTTGGGAGCGCCGTGGTCATAGCTGTTGCCAGCGTAGACGACGCCACTCCCGAAACGATTATACATATAAAAATAAGATTTCTTTTCCTATCGGTCAAAAGGCCGTTTTTATTATTTTCCATTTATCTAAGTCCCTTTCTTCTTCGCACGTTAAATTCTAACACAAAATAAAGAAAACGGCTCACAAAATCATTTATTATTCAACAGTTCATCTGTAAGCTCCAGGATCTGCGGAGCTAGCTTTTCCTTCTCACGTCTGGTTATACGCACATAAAGAGGATACATGAGCACCGCGCCTGCTATACCTGTCAGACCTATTACGATCCCCTGTACGAACCAGTCGGTCCAAAGCATCGTAAAACACATTCCTATGCCCAAAAGCAGGCAGCTTATTATTCCAAGAGAAATACATACTATGCTGCCTTTGCGTCCCGCCTTTTTATCCAGCCTTTTAAGCTTCTCAAAGCTGCTTTCCTCCTGGGGCAGATATTTTTTTCTTATATTTTCCACCTCCGCCTGCTGATTTGCAAAATACGTGTAACTAAAGGAGCTTTCATTCTTATTCATACAGATCCCTTCTTTCCTTTTCATATATCATTTGTTTTTTATCCATTTCCTTTATCATATTCGCAGCATGCACTGTCATGTAAATACCGGTAACTATCACTACGGCGCATACTCCTGCGCCTGTAACTCCCGTCATGACATATGGAAACCACTGCGCGTTGCTGCCGTCATCAAACTGCGTCACCATAGCCGTCTCGAGCGCCAGCATGGACACGAGGGCAGACGCCAGTCCTACCGCTCTCGCCGCCGACATCACCGGACTGTTGTATTTCTTGTATTTCACGATATTTACTATCGCCATCACAGTTATATAAAAGGTGAATACCGCCATGATGTATATCATCATTCCGTCGTATTCAAAACCTCTGTTATCTTCAAGTATCAAAATCACGACGCCTGCAAGAGCTATGTTCATTACAATCAGAAAAATACCGCAGATACGATATCTGCTCCATTCCGCTCTATGGTCTTCTCCGAATCCGTTTTTATGAGAATATTTCACAAGAAAAAATCTCACAATGGACAGCAGGATGTAATAGACCGCCAGCGTGCCGGACCACACCGACCTGTAATATATCCCCGAAAATCCGTTCACTCCCGCATAAAGCATATTTATCCCAAAGGAGGAGTAAAGAGATACTTTAAGCTTAAAAGGAACTTCCTCAAAATATCGGTCTATATATGTATTTCTTCGCAAAAAGTTTTTTATATTATCTTTTATGCCCGGTATCACCGCCGCACAAATAATAGTCAGGGAATAGGCAGAAACAATATACGATATATAAGCTATCGGGCCTTGCTTTTCCGCCAATGTAAAGGAATAAGTCAGCAATACCGCCGACAAGGGTATGCTCAATAACACTATCTTCGTTCTCGGAAACAGAAGTCTGCATATGAATTTACGCGCTGATTCCTTTCTCTGTTTTTTGTTGTTTCTCGCTTTGGACATCCTTCATTTCAGATCCTTTCATTGCAGTAGGACTATGATAATACTTGTTTGTTAAAATTATGTTTACAGCAGGGAAGAAAAAATCTTGAGCGAAGGACCTTTATGACTTTTTTCATCTCCTATCGCCTATCTGAGTCCCCTGCACAACGGTATCAATGTCAAAAGCGCTGTTATACCGACAAGTCCGATAGCGATCCCCTGTATCATCATCCCCTGAAAAACTGTTACCATACACATGCTGACACCGAGCAAAAGAGCTCCTGCTACACTTACTATGACAATCCCGACAACTTTCCCGCTTGGTCTTACTATTACAGGCTTGCCTTCCATCTTTCGGCGCACCATCATCATTATGAGAAGGATCAGCACGCCTGCCGCGCCTACTGCTATCCCCTGACTGAAAGCGTTCCATTCCAGAAGCATGCACATACACATTCCCATCGCGAAAAGTATACCGCCTATCGTGCTTAAAACCAATGTTACAAAATTTTTCTTCAACATGACATATCCCTCCAGTTTAATATTTAATTTATTATTGTTATCTCATCCGATGTAAACATTCTGCCCTTTCTCTGTTTACAAAATGATTTTAAAATGTTTCAGAATCGTTAAAATCAAAATAAATAGGACAGAAAAAAGGCAACTGCCAGGAACTGAGCGACCTGTGCCGCCGGGCATATTCAGACTGCAAAAAAGGCGTGATCTCAGGTCTTTTATTCCCATATTTTTACAGGATCTTCACAGCAAAAAAGCGCCCTTCATCCTCTCCGCACAATAAAGCAGAGAAGACGAGGACGCCTTATATATCTGTTATCTGTCCTTATACTGACAGGGTCTACTCTTCGAGCAGCTTCTCATATATATCAAGATCGAGGTCTTTGAATACATTGAATATGACCTTTTCGATACGCTCATCTTTTTTTAGAAAATTTTTCACAGTATCCACTGCTATTTTTGCCGCTTCATCATTGGGAAAATGAAATTCTCCCGTGGATATACAGCAGAACGCTATACTTCTGAGCCCTTTCTCTGCGGCAAGCTCAAGGCATGACTCGTAGCAGCTCTTAAGCTGATCACAGTGCTTCTGTGTCAAATGTCCCGAAACAATAGGTCCCACAGTGTGTATCACGAATTTTGAAGGCAGGTTGAAGGCCGGCGTTATCTTAGCGCTGCCCGTAGGCTCATCATATCCCTGCTCTTTCATGATCTCATCACAGGCAAGGCGAAGCTGCACGCCGCTGATACTGTGAATGATATTATCTATACATGAATGACAAGGTATGAAACATCCTCTAAGCGCGCTGTTTGCGGCGTTCACTATCGCATCCGCTTTCAGGGAAGTTATATCGCCCTGCCAGAGAAATATTCTTTCATCTATACTGCATGGTTTTAGATCATCGCTGTCCGTTACTCCCTTTGCTGCCACTTCTTCGCTCAGGTATTCATCCTGGATCTCAAGGAAATCACCGCTCACAGGTCTCGGAGGTCTTACGTTCATAAGACTTCTCAGAAATTTTTTCTGTTCTTCTTCATCTCCGGGTATCTGCATATCCCGGTACTGCGGGTTCTCTTTCAAAAGCTCTTTTATGAGATACTCTCTTCTTTCGCTCTGATTCATCATTGACCTCCGATCTTCTCTATGATCTGCTTCGGGCATATCTGTGCGCACCTGCCGCAGTGCAGACATCTGTTCTGCTCTATGACAGCAGGCTTTCGGGATATATCTATACATTTCTGCGGACATACGGAATAACACAATTTACATCCTATACAGCCTGCACCTATAAAATATCCGCTCATTTCTTTCTCGGCTCCGCCTATGACAAATCCATCGCGGATCACATGGGACGGATCGCTTATATCGAAGTATTCTCCGGCGGCTTCATAGATGCAGAATACTTCAAGGATCTGCCTTGTATCTCCTGGATATATCCCTTTCATATACGTGTTTTTCTCAAAAATTTCATCCAGCTTTTCATGGCCTATATTCCTGATTTTTCCTCGAAGGGATATGGACGTCTTGTCCTTTGTCGATGAAACGGCGACAAAGGACTGCTCCATCAACTGCCCATAAAAGTCCTTGCCCTTAGCGGTGAGAAAATATACACCCTTTTCATCATACAGCATCATATCTATGATCCTTATCTGAGGCTTTCCGTCATTTCCTATGGTTGCCACAGCCGCTGAATGAAATTCTTCCGTCAGCATTTTCATGTATTCCTGTGCAGACATTATAACTCACTTCCTTAAAATTCGTAAGGAGGTTCTCCTGAAAAATCAGCGATCACTCCATGAGGATCTTCAAGATAAAAAACTTCGAATATCGGATTATCCTCTGTTCTGTACTGTCCCTTGACTATAGGATTATTCATGCAGCCTTCCTTGACTTCCATATTGTTTTCAAATACTGCCTTGCCGTGGAGACGTATCCACGAATAATCAGGTGATGAAACGGATACTTCTATCTCAGGGTTTGCCTGCATATCCTTGTACACTTCCTTCTGATTGTTTGTGCAGAACCAAAGCTTTCCGTCCTTCTCAAAACAGAACATGAACGGGCGGCACTTCGCCTTTCCGTCTCTGCCTACTGTAGCGAGATACTGTACCGGGTTTGCCTGTAAAAATTCTACTACTTTTTTCATTTTATATACCTCCTTGTTTATCGGTCCTTTTGTTTGCCGAACATTTGGCTGACTGCTGAATGTTCGTTTTACTGAGTTTTGTTGTTTGTTGCTCGTTGCTGACCATTTGTTGTAATCTTTTTAGTTACAACGTTTATTACAGTTGGGAGTATATCATGGGCGTGTTGTAATGTCAATAGTTACAACTAAATTTTTTTACATATAAAAACCGCACCTTGAAATGAAAGGCGCGGCACAAATCATATCCTTCACTGATTTTTTGTTTTTATATACTTTTCCGTGTCGCTTATGACATCTGCAACGGTGATCTTTTCGAGTTCACGCTCCATCGCATCCTGCACCTGTTTCAGCTTCGGGTTCAAAACACTGTGGATGTTTTTTCCCACAGGGCAGTTCTGATTAGGATTCTCATGTATATGGAACAGTTCGCCGTTTTCCACGCAGTCCACCGCTCTGTATATATCCAGCAGTGTTATTTCATCTTTCGGCTTTGCTATGGACGCACCGCCGCTTCCTCTCCTGACGTCTATGAGACCGGCGCCTTTTAGCTGAGAGAGGATCTTTCGTATCACTACCGGATTGACGTTCACGCTGTCAGCCAGGAAATCGCTGGTTATCTTGTATTCATCTTCGAAGGCATCGATACAGGCAAAGATATGTATCGCTATCGTGAATCTGCTTGAAATCTGCATTGCTTTCCCTCCGTCTGTAAATTCATTATATTTATATATTTATAGGGTCTGTCTGTAAATCACAGGAGGATTATAGCAAAGCCTTGATGTAATGTCAATGTTTACATCGTGCTTGTGTGATGTATGCGTTGAAGGGGGGAGAGGTAGTGGGTGAGGGCATTGATATTGGGGCGAAGCGGATCTATCCGGTGCCGGTGTTTGCGTTGTGTGACGCGCGTGGATTTATCCGGTGCCTATATTTATGCTGGGTAATGTAGGTAATGAACGGTACCCCTGCCCGGTATTTTGATGCTTTTTTGTTTTGCTTTATCGTGAAAGTTTCATTTTTGTGCTTTCTTCGCTTTCACACATAAATTGGGAAGAAAAAAGATATTCCATGCCGCATTTTAAACGTCATGGGATCCTTTTTTCCTCAATATACCCCCCTCCATATCAAGGGGTGTTATCGTGAAAGCCTTTTTTGCAGGCTTTCACGATATTCACTTTAAAAAATCCGGATCATAAGCATTGATCATTGACTGTTTTTAACTTTCTTTTCTCCTGCCTCTGTAGATGAGCGCACCTGCCGCTCCCGCTGCTGCCATTAACGCAACGGCAGCTATCAGAGCTGCATCGCTGTCATCGCCGGTCTTGGTAGAATCGGTATTTCCTGTAGGGTCATCTCCTGTTGTTCCCGCCACCGGAATTTCTACTGCAGCCTTCGCATAACCGCAGACGGTACATTCCTCATGCCTCAAACCTGCTTCGGTTGCGGTTGCCTCTTTATCGATTACCCACTCAAAAGTGTGGTCGGTCTCGTTCATCCTGTCCCCGCAGTTGACACATTCATTCCAGTGGCCGCTCTCGTCTGATTCCCATGCTGTTCCTACTTTATGACCGGCTGCCGGAATGATTCCATATTCATCAAGATCTGTAATCTCCGTGTTCCCTGCTTCATCTTCAAAATGCTTGCCGCAGGTCTCACAGGTAAAGTAAGCTGCCTTGTCCGGAGCTGTGCAGGTAGCGTCCACACGATCAGTCTTTTGCATGGAATGTCCCAACGGGCTGACTTCCACATCCTTTTGATCGCTGTACATCGTCTCATTGAATGTCACCTTTGCTGTGCAGACTTTCATTCCGGCTTCGGTGCAGGTGGCGGATTTTTTTACTTCACTTGTAATATCCGCTTTCAGACTTTGGGTATGTGCGCTGTCGTTTTGACAGGTAAATATCGCCGAAGCGGTCTTTCCATCATCGGACCAGTCCCAAACCGGCTTATCCCAATCATGCCCTGTCTGTGCAATCGTAATGTCTTCCATCGTTGTTGTGGCGCTGCCTTCTGCATCGGAGAACAGCGCATGGCACGTGGAACACTCCCAGTATTGCTGATTTCCCAGTTCCGTACAGGTCGGCTCCTTGTGGACATGTTCGATCAGAGTATGTTCGCCAAGAGCACCGTATGCGTTGCCGCAGGCGGAACAGGTCGCCCGTTCCTGACAGGTAGCGGTGCCGCCGGAACAATTTTCTGTCTCTTCATCGTTACAATTTTGACATATGCGGGTGTGCGTACCGTCCCCGTTGCTCTGCCAACTGCCCCAGCTGTGGCCAAGAGCATCTCCGTTTTCAAAGGTTTCTGTTCCCTTAGCGCCGCATACGCAGGAGCAATAATACTTCGCCGGGGCTGTACAGGTAGCTGCTGACTCAAGGTAGGTATCGGAAACAACCTGCTGATCGTAGCTGTGCGCCGCGTATCCGTCCTTCTGGCTGTTATCCGTAACCGGGCAGTTATCCGCTGCACATTCATGCCAGTGGTAGTCGTCGTCGCTGCTCCACTCCGTGGACCAGTTGTGTTCATGCAAAACTGTTCCGCCGAAATTGCTCACCGTACCGAAGCCGTCCGAAACCGTTACCGTCATTGTGACCGGCTGGCTGCAAAAGTCTGTATATAGATACCCGTTGGCTTCTTCTGAGAAGATTTGCAGCGTATAGGTTCCGTTCTCTACCCCAGCCAGAGGAACGGACAGATTACCGCTTGCCGCACTGGAACTGTCCGCCAGCTTGCCATAATATTTTACATTGCCATCCGTATCCGTCAATACGCAGGAAACATACTGGTTTCTTCCTGTAGTCGCATTGGAATAGGTAAAGGAGAGCGTTGACCCTGTCTGCGTACTTTGAGAAGCCGTTGCATTGACGGTCAGCGTTTGCGAGCTGTCCTGCATGGTGAATTTTACCGTGCCGGAAGTTCCCTCCATGCCGATCAGACCGCTCCCTACGGCCGCAGTAGATTTTCCGCCCGTTTCACTTGCATCAGAGGTGAAGAGGACAGATTCCAGATTTAAACTCAAAGCGGGACGGGCTGCGTTGCCACTCCAGTTGCCCACAGAATTGATGTTTATATTACCCGAACTGTAGACAAACCAGACACTGGCCCCATCGCAGGTGTAAGGAGAGCGCAGCCACCAGTTACTTCCAAAGGAAAGCACCGCAGTATCATTTATCGTTTTTTTCGCCTCATCATATGATATAGCCCACAGCTTTTGATCGGATATCCCCTGCCCGGCGATTCCGTCTAGATATTCACTGTCACTCTTTCCAGATGACCAGTTATTGTTGCTATCTGCTCCGCTTGCCAAATCCCTTTCAGTAATGACAGCCTGCTCCTTTGTGGGGAAGCTGTTTGCGATCTCCACCATCTTTTGCTGCAGGATGCTCCCGGCGTATTCGTTGGGTGTTGTCCAGTTGCTCATGCCGGACGGGTTGTTGACGTAATACATAATACCGCTGTACCATTTTGAATTTGGAAGGTTGTAACCGCCACTAGTACGGAATCTGACATTTTGAAATTCCTGATCCAGATTTGCCGCCAATAGTGTAATGTGACCTTCCTGCGGATACACACCGCTTGTTCCATCTCCGATCACCCGCCATTCATGACCTGCAAAGACGACTTTGCTCTGGTTGACCGTTAGGCTTGCGGTTCCACTCTGCATTCCAGCCGCAAAGGCAGCCGCAGGTATCAGCGTCAGCACCATGGACAGACTCAGCAGTATAGCCGCTAATCTTTTCTTCATCCTCTCTCTACCTCCTGCTTCTTTTTACTTCTGTTCTTTTCCGGATCTTCGGCAATTTCCGTCAGCCGACGGTTTTTATTTCTGCACACTCCAAGCAGTGTGCCGGATATTTGATTATAATGGCGGCATGAGCCGCAGTCGATACTGATGGGATCATCGTTTATCCTTTCGATATAATTACAGGCATCCTCTATCGTCAGAAGAATAGGATATCCATCCGATGTATATAAAGGTTTTTCTGCAATGCCGCTGTAATCCTCCAGATATTTCTGCGAAAGCTCGTCCCAGTACATGGGAATATCAAAAACAGTGCCTTCTATCTCATATCGTCTGAATTTTTTCACTCCTTCTCCTCCTTTATAGCTGTATCATAAAAAGGGCGCGTCGTGACCGCAGATGACCTGCGGGCGCAGCGTGCCCTCCGAAATACCTTTATAAAATTTTACACAGTAAAAAAATAACAGACTTAAGCTGTCTATATGTATGAGTAAGGAGACCGGATCCTTTATATCTGAATTTTTCCTGAAAATATTCATCTGTTCCCCTCTTTCTTTCGACAGTAAATGAAGCAGTATCCTCATACGGATATCATTGTTTATTTATTATATCGAAAGAAAGAGGGGATTCCTATTACCCGTTTTGACCCCCTAAAAAGGTGATGCCCGCGGCATACCGCGGGCATTTTTTCATCTCAGCATATATTGTTTCAGTTCTTTTCTGGTTTCTACGTTCAATTTCCTCATAGCTTCGGAAATATGACTTTTGACCGTATTCACCGATATATTCAGGTGTCCGGCTATTTCCTTGTTGGTCCATCCTCTTGCCGCGAGCATCGCCATGGCGAATTCCGTCGTAGTCAGATCGTCAGCTACATCGTGTCCGGTCAGCGGATTATGAACTCTACGCCATCCGGAAGAGAAGCTGTAGGTTATATCGATGATCCTTTTAAAATCTTTCGGCCATTTCGGTTTTATGACTGCTTCGAGCATTCCTCCCAATAGACCGTGATGCTCTCCAAACCCTTCGATAAGATCATCAGGTCTTGCTATATCCCATGCCTTGAGAAGATGTTCTTCGGCACGGTCGGATCTCTTAAGGCTCATATAATCCATTACCAACACAAGGTGCAGATATATAGCGGGTATGGGATACTTCGCCGCACCCATGGCAAGAGTCGCTTCAACTATTCCTGCGCTGCGTGCATAATCTTCCTTGAGGTAAAGATAGTGAGCCTGCACATAAAGAGCAAATGCTCTGAGCCCCGGCGGAAGATAGGGCAGAAATATTTCAGTTTCCGGCATTTCTCCGGGCAGAGGCAGATGCAGCAGCACTGCTCCCGCTGAAGCTACAAAAGCTGCGGCAGCCCTGAACTGAGGTGATTGCTTCCCCGCAGCGGAAAGAGATGCATTGAGCTCTCCCAAGGCAAATCTTGCTTTCTGTATCTGACCGACAGACAAATTCGCATATGTATATATGAGACAGGCAGAAAGCCGTGCTCCCATGTCACTGCTCGTAAGATAAGGCTCCGCCGCCTTTACTGCTTCCTCAGGCCGGCCGCTGAAATAGTAGTACTCGGCAAAAGAAATATCCCTCTGAACACCATCAGTCATTGATTCTACCGTTTTTCTGCAGTTTCCGGGAACAAAGTCAGTATTCATAAGCGGCATCAGATTAGTGCTGTCAAGAAGTCCTCCTGTAACTGTCTGCATCTCAGTCTTAGCTGTCTTTATATCGGAAATTTTCTCCTGCTGCTGTATATAACGCGGGTCTTTAGGCTTTTCTGCATCTGCAGGAATAGCCCATGATTTTCCGAACTTCCGAGCCCCCGGTATACGTTTATCAGAACAGTATTGATTTACTCTTCGTTCGGATACTCCCCATTTTTCTGCAATTTCACGAACAGATAAGTAATTTTCCATTGCTGTTTATGCCGCCTTTCAAAGAATATCCTAAAATATAATTAAAAACCAATTCCAAAATTTTTTTTCACACGTTTCATCGTCTTTTCGGCGATAGCTCCTGCCTTTTCAGCTCCTTCTCTGAGTATATCTATAAGCTCCTGAGATTCTCTGATCTCATCAAAATTTTTCTTTATTGGAGCCAGCGCTTCCTGAGTGATGCCCACGAGATCTTTTTTGAAATCTCCGTATCCTTTGCCTGAATACTTTGCAACTATATTATCGATATCTTCTCCTGAAAAAGCGCTGTATATATTGAGAAGATTGCTTATTCCCGGCTTGTTTTCGACATCGAATCTTATCTCCCCGTCAGAATCCGTAGTTGCTCTCATTATGGATTTTTTTATCTTATTGTCCTCATCGAGAAGAGATATCCTGCTGTGAATATTCTCAGCGCTCTTGCTCATCTTAGATGTAGGATCATCAAGGGCCATTATCCTGGCTCCCGACTTTAAAAATCTGCCGTCCGGAACAACGAAAGTATCCTTGTACTTGTGATTTACACGCTGAGCGAGATCACGGCACAGCTCTATATGCTGCTTCTGATCATTGCCTACAGGTACTATATCTGCATCATAGAGAAGTATATCCGCCGCCATGAGAACAGGATACATGAAAAGTCCTGCCGGAGCTGATTCTCTGCCTCTGCTCTTGTCCTTGAACTGCGTCATCCTGGAAAGCTCACCTGTATAAGCACTGCACGTGAGTATCCACGAAAGCTCCGAATGTCCGCTGACATCCGACTGAACGAATATTATGGATTTTTTCGGATCTATACCTACTGCAAGATACAAAGAAGCCACATCGAGTATATGTTTCCTCAATTCCTTAGGATCCTGAGGCACCGTTATCGAATGAAGATCGACGATACAGTATATACATTCATTGTCATCCTGAAGTTCGACAAACTGTCTCAGAGCTCCGAGATAATTTCCTATATGAATATTTCCCGTAGGCTGTACGCCGGAAAAAACACGTTTCATTTTTCTGTCCTCCTCAAAATGATCAGCTCAGGTCAAGTTTAGTCTGTTCCGAGCCGTCATCCTTCTTTTTATTTTTTTCTTTCCCGCTGCCCTTTTTTTCTTTGGTTTCATCTGCGGATTGTTCTTCATTTATGACTTTTGCTATTGAAATTATATTAGTATCTTCATCAGTACGCATTATCTTGACTCCCTGCGTAGCTCTGCCGAGTTTTGAAACTTCGTCTGCTCTTATCCTTATTATCGTACCCTCGGAATTTATTAGCAGAACTTCGTCATCATCATCCACTACAAGAGCTCCTACGAGTCTTCCTGTCTTCCTGAATTTCGTCTTGTCATAGGTCAGAAGTCCCTTGCCGCCTCTTGTCTGTATCTTGTATTCTTCAACGGAGGTCCTCTTTCCGTATCCGTTGGTAGTTACTACGAGAAGCTCTTCATGCGGCTGAACAAGCTCCATTGAAACGACTTCATCATCATCTTCCAGTTTTATTGCTCTCACTCCGCCTGCGATCCTTCCCATAGGTCTGACATCGTCCTCTGAGAAGCATATACATTTACCGTTTTTAGTTATTATTATTACTTTATCGTTGCCGCTTGTCTGTTTTAACGATACAAGCTCGTCTCCGTCTTTTAAGTTTATCGCTATGAGTCCTGTTTTTCTGTTGGTGTCAAACTGAGACATGGCAGTCTTTTTTATAGTGCCGTGTTTAGTTACAGCCATCAAATATTTTTCATCACTGAACTCCTTGAAAGGTATTACCGTAGTTATTCTTTCTCTCTGCATGAGATTGAGGAAATTTATCGCCGGCGTACCCTTAGCTGTCCTGGTAGCCTCAGGTATTTCATAGGCTTTTATCTTGTAGGCTTTTCCCGTATTGGTAAAGAACATGAGATTATCGTGAGTAGAAGTGAGTATCAGATTCGTCACGAAATCGTTCTCTCTCGTCGTAAGCCCTGTAATACCTTTGCCGCCTCTTCTCTGAGTCTTGTAGGTGTCGGCAGGTATCCTCTTAAGATATCCAAGGTGGGTCAGAGTTACGGCAACCTGTTTTTCTTCTATGAGATCTGCATCATCCATCTCATCGGCTGCGGCGCTTATCTTCGTCCTTCTCTCATCGGAATATTTTTCCTTTATCTCAAGAAGCTCATCCTTTACGACGCCCATCAGTTTTTTCTCATCTGCGAGAAGTTCGTTGTAGTAAGCTATCTTTCTGCAAAGCTCATCGTATTCGTTTTCTATTTTTTCACGTTCCAGTCCCTGAAGCCTTGCCAGTCTCATATCGAGTATCGCCTGAGCCTGGATCTCTGAAAGTCCGAAGCTTTCCATCAGCTTAGGCTTTGCATCGTTGTAGCTGGATCTTATTATCTTTATTATTTCATCGATGTTATCGAGAGCTATCCTTAATCCTTCCAGTATATGTGCTCTCGCTTCCGCCTTATTCAGATCGAATCTGGTTCTTCTCGTTACGACTTCTTTCTGATGCTTCAGATATTCTTCGAGTATCTGATAAAGATTGAGAAGTCTCGGCTGTCCGTCCACGAGAGCTATCATTATCATACTGTAGTTTTCCTGAAGCTGCGTATGCTTGTAAAGTCTGTTGAGAGTTATCTTTGGATTGGCGTCGCGCTTGAGCTCAATGACTATACGCATGCCGTTCCTGTTGGATTCGTCTCTTATGGCCGATATACCTTCGATCCTTTTATCCTTTACAAGTTCTCCTATTTTCTCAAGAAGTCTTGATTTATTCACCTGGAAAGGTATTTCTGTGATTATTATCTGGGAACGTCCTTTGTCAGTCTCCTCTATGTTTGCGACTGCTCTTACGAGAACTTTTCCCTGTCCTGTCCTGTAAGCTTCGCGGGCGCCTTTCCTGCCGAGTATCTGAGCGCCTGTAGGAAAATCAGGACCCTTCACTATATCTATCAGATCATCTACCGTACAGTTTTCATCATCTATCATCTTTACGGTAGCGTCTATTACTTCGCCAAGGTTATGAGGGGGTATTGATGTAGCCATACCTACAGCTATACCGTTGCTGCCGTTTACGAGAAGATTCGGAAATCGTGCCGGCAGCACGACAGGTTCTTTTTCTTCTTCATCGAAATTCGGCATGAAGTCAACGGTATCTTTATCTATATCCCTTATCATTTCAAGGGAGAAAGGAGACATCCTTGCTTCCGTATAACGCATTGCAGCAGCTCCGTCTCCGTCTATAGAGCCGAAGTTTCCGTGTCCGTCAACCAGCAGATATCTCGTTGAAAAATCCTGAGCAAGTCTTACCATCGCATAGTATATGGAGCTGTCTCCGTGAGGATGATATTTACCCATTACTTCTCCGACTATACGAGCCGATTTTTTGAAAGGCTTGTCCGGCGTTACTCCAAGACCGCTCATGCCGTAGAGAATCCTTCTGTGTACAGGTTTGAGTCCGTCTCTCACATCGGGAAGAGCTCTTCCCACTATTACGCTCATGGCATAGTCGATGTAGGAGTTTTTCATCTCGTCGTGTATCTCATGCTGAATCATTTTTTTATCTTCTAAAAGATTATCCATATATCAAACTCCTTTCGTCTATATATCGAGGGTGGCAAGAGCCGCGTTTTCTTCTATGAACTTTCTTCTCGGCTGGACTTTATCTCCCATGAGAGTAGTGAATATCTCATCGGCTGCCGCCGCATCATCGATGGTTATCTGTATCAGAGTCCTGTTGTTGTAGTCCATAGTAGTCTCCCAGAGCTGATGGAAGTCCATCTCTCCAAGACCTTTGTATCTCTGTATATCAGCTTTTCCAGGTTTGTCCGAAAGCTCCTTCATGAGCTTTTCCTGCTCTCTGTCCGAATAGGTGTAGTATATTTCCTTTCCCTTTTTCACCTGGAAAAGAGGCGGCTGGGCAGCATATACATACCCCTTTTCTATGAGAGGAGTCATATATCTGTAGAAGAACGTAAGGAGCAGAGTTCTTATATGAGCGCCGTCTACATCGGCATCAGTCATGATTATTATTTTATGATATCTGAGCTTCGACTCGTCAAAATCGGCTCCTATATTGCAGCCGAACGCAGTTATCATATTTCTTATCTCATCTGAATTGAGTATCTTGTCAAGTCTGGCTTTTTCTACGTTGAGTATCTTACCTCTGAGAGGAAGCACTGCCTGTCTGAGCCTGTCCCTTCCCTGCTTGGCGCTTCCTCCGGCGGAATCACCTTCGACGAGAAATATTTCCGAAAGAGCCGGGTCCTTTTCAGAGCAGTCAGCCAGTTTTCCAGGCATGGATATACCGTCAAGAACGCTCTTTCTTCTCGTAAGTTCTCTGGCCTTTCTGGCAGCTTCCCTTGCTCTTGCAGCTCTGAGACACTTATCGAGTATGACCTTTGCCTGATTAGGATTTTCTTCGAGGAAAGCAACTATGTTATCAGCTGTGGCAGTTTCGACAAAGCCTCTCATATCGCTGTTTCCAAGCTTTGTCTTAGTCTGACCTTCAAACTGCGGCTCTGTAAGCTTTACAGATATAACAGCGGTAAGACCTTCTCTTATATCTTCTCCCGAAAGAGCGTCGTCGCTCTCTTTCAAAAACTTGTTCCTTCTGGCGTAATCGTTGAAAACTCTCGTAAGAGCTGTCTTGAATCCCACCATATGGAATCCGCCTTCAGTGGTGTTTATATTGTTTGCGTAGGAAAGAAGCATCTCGTTGTATCTGTCGGTATACTGCATGGCCACTTCAACTTCTCTGTCTTTGTCTATGACCTCAAAATATATGACATTTTCATGAAGAGCTTCTTTATTTTTATTGAGATGGACTACGAATTCTTTTATTCCTCCTTCGTAGTGGAATACTTCTTCTTTCTTCCTTCCTTCTCTCTCATCCTTCAAAGTTATCTTTATTCCTTTGTTGAGAAAGGCCATCTCACGAAGTCTTCTTTCAAGAGTATCAAAATCGAATTCTGTCTCATCGAAGATCTCTCCGTCCGGCCAGAATGTACTCTTTGAACCTGTTTTTCTTGAATTTCCTATCTCTGTAAGAGGAGTTACGGTTTTTCCTTTTTCGTATTCCTGTTTATATACTTTGCCGTTTCTCCTTATCTCAACTTCCATATGAGTTGAAAGAGCATTAACTACTGAAGCGCCGACTCCGTGAAGACCGCCGGATACCTTGTATCCTCCTCCTCCGAATTTTCCTCCCGCATGAAGCACGGTGTGTATTACCTCCACCGCAGGTATCCCGAGTTTAGGATGATCATCCACAGGCATTCCTCTGCCGTCATCCTCCACAGTTATAGAGTTGTCCTTGTGTATAGTAACGTTGATAGTGCTGCAAAATCCAGCCAGAGCCTCGTCTATGCTGTTGTCCACGATTTCATACACCAGATGATGAAGTCCTCTGGGGCCCGTGCTGCCTATATACATCCCGGGTCTTTTTCTTACAGCTTCAAGACCTTCCAATACCTGTATCTGCTCCGCATCATACTGCTGGAGCTTTTCGTCTTTCGCCATATAAAATCTCCTTTTTTTACATTATTTCACACTTATTTTAGTTTAGCATAAAATCACCGTTTTTACAAGTTTTTAGATATTTTGGATTAAAACCGTGTTTAGTATCGAAAAAATCCACCAGATCGCTTATTTTTGTATCAAAAAAGCTTAATTTTACTAAGGGTATACCTTTTATAAAATCAAGCTTCAAATTTTAAAACTATAATTATCCTTTTTCCTGTTTTTTATATTTCTATATCTATATTTCCTTCTTTTATCTTGAAAATTTTTCCCTGGGGAAGAGATCTTACAACTTTTCCCGATATATCAGCCGTAGTTATGAACATCTGACTCTCGCCGAGAGAATTTATCAGATACGTCTGACGGTTGTTGTCAAGCTCAGACAGCACGTCGTCCAAAAGAAGCACAGGCTTTTCACCTGTTTCATCTTCTATCAGTCTGATCTCCGAGAGTTTCAGTGACAGGGCGGCAGTCCTCTGCTGACCTTGAGAACCGAACTTTCGAAGATCTATACCGTTTGCCGAGATCCTGACGTCATCTTTATGAGGACCTCTTCCTGTAGTCCTGTTCCTTATATCTTCATCCCTCTCTTTTTTGAGAGTATCGAGAAAGAATTCAAAAGTGTTTTCAAAATCATCTATGGATGTTTCATACTTCAGCGACAGCTTTTCAGCTCCTCCTGATATGCCGTCATGTATCTTCCCGCTTATTTTACTTATCCTGTCTATGAAATTTTTTCTTTCAAGAATTATATCGCTGCCGTATCTTGCAAGTTCATAATCCCATATATCAAGTACTGAACTTTCTATATCATTTTCTTTGAGATACATATTCCGCTGTTTGAGAACTCTTCTGTAGCTGCTGAAAGCATTATAGTATTTAGGTTTTATCTGACACAGCTCTCTGTCTATGAAACGCCTTCTCTTCTCCGGCTCATCCTTTACGATCTTAAGATCTTCAGGAGAAAATATTATTATGAATATCCTGTCCAAAAGCTGAGAAGTCCTGTCAGCTTTGACTCCGTCTATCTTTATTATTTTCTTTCCCTGCCTGTTGATAACTATCTCAGTTGTGTGATCCTCGCCGTCTATATATGCCGTGCTTTCTATCCTGCAATGATCCTCTCCAAATCTTATAAGCTCCCGGTCTCTTATATTTTTGAAGGATTTCGCCATAGCGTTCATATATATGCTTTCGAGAAGATTCGTCTTTCCCTGGGCGTTGTTCCCTATGAAAATATTGACCTTATCGCTGAAATTCGTTTTCAGTTCTCTGTAATTCCTGAAATCCTTTAAACTTATATCTTTTATATACATGATCCCACGATTTTACATAGAAGGTATCCTTACAGGAAGTATAAGGTATTCGTAAGCATCTCCTTCTACAGGTCTTACAACGCAAGGCGAAGTGCCTGTTTTGAAATTCATTGATATTTCTTCATCGTCTATTACTTTGAGGACATCCATGACAAATTTTGAATTGAAACCTATGTCAAGATCTTCTCCTGTCTTTTCCATAACGATCTCTTCTTTTACGTTACCTTCTTCAGATCTTGAGGTTATGGTCATCAGATTGTTCTTTATTATCATCTTTATGAGATTGTTCTTTCCTTCTTTCGCGAGAAGTGATGCTCTCTCTATGCTTTCAAGAAGGATCGCTTTACCTATTCTTACTTCAGTAGTGCCGTCATCAGGTATTATATCTCTGTATTTTATGTATTCTCCTTCCATGAGACGGAGTATTACTTCAGTATTTCCTATTTTGAATACGGCTTTCTTTGAACCAAGGGATATCTCTATGTATTCCGTATCTTCGTCTTCAGATATTATTTTGCTTATCTCGTTTATGATCTTTGCTGATATTATGAATCTGTTTTCTTTTTCGCTTTCCATTCTCTCTTTTGCTACTGCAAGTCTGAATCCGTCGAGAGCAACCATCTGAACGCTGTCCTTTTCTATTTCAGTGAGCACTCCGACTAAAACTCCCTTTGATTCGTCTATGCTCGCTGCAAATGAAGTTTTTCCCACCATTTCTTTGAATTTCTTCGCATCGAATACGAGCTTTTCATTGTCATCTTCGTTGTCTTTTATTTTAGGAAACTCGTCTGCCGGAAGAGTTACTACAGTGAATTCGGAAGAATTAGCTTTTATGAGGATATGCCCTTCTTCTGTTTTCTCTATAATTATTTCTTCGTTCGGAAGCTTTCTTATTATGTCTCCAAAAAGTTTTGATACGACTACTGCACATCCTTCTTCTATGACTTCCACGTCTATTTCTTTCTGTATGCTTATTTCAAGGTCTGAAGCTTTTAATGTCAGTTTACCGTCTGCTGATGCTTCCATCATTATGCCTTTAAGTACAGGCAGTGTTGTTCTTGATGATACTGCTTTTGATACTGTGTTCAGAGTTTTTGATAATTTTTGCTGATTGCATATAAATTTCATGATTTCCTCCAGATATTTTCAAAACAGGTGATTTATTTTATTTATATATATTTATAGTTATAGTAGTAGTAAGCCCTGTTAATATTGTGGATAACTCTTTCAGGCTTTGTATTTACAAGGTTTGAGCCTGTGTAAAACTTGTTGATAACTTAGCTTTTTTAATCAACAGGATATGTTGATAATAATTTATTCTATTTCTTCTTTGAGTTTTCTTATTTCTTCTGCAAGAACTTCGTTGGTTTTTATTTCAGAAGATATCTTATCGTAGGCGTGGAGTACCGTAGTATGATCTCTGCCTCCGAAGTATTCGCCTATTTTAGGAAGAGATGAGTCTGTCATTTCACGGCACAGGTACATGGCTATCTGTCTCGGATGTGAAAATTCTCTCTTTCTTTTTGATGATTCTATATCCGATATCTTTATGTTGTATTTTTTGCATACAGCTTTTTTGATCGTTTCGCAGTTTATGTTGAAATCTCTTGTGGAAAAAATATCGTTGAGATTTTTTCTTGCAAATTTGACCGTTATGTGCTGTTTGAAAAGTGTCGAATAACTTATTATTCTCGTAAGAGCGCTTTCAAGCTCCCTTATGTTGAACTTTACTTTTTCAGCTATGAGGTCTATTACTTCCAGTATATCGTCATCGATAGGTATGTTTTCAAGCTCTGCTTTTTTTCGGAGTATAGCTACTCTCGTTTCAAAGTCAGGGGGCTGTATGTCGGCCACGATGTTCCACTGGAATCTTGATCTCAGACGGTCATCCAGGTCTGTCAGCTTGCTCGGATGTCTGTCGCTGGATATGACTATCTGTTTTTCAAATTCGTAGAGGGTATTGAAGGTATGGAAAAATTCCACCTGGGTAGCATCTTTTCCTTCAAGGAACTGTATGTCGTCTATCAGAAGGACATCTGCATTCCTGTATTTGTTTTTGAAGAAATCCAGCTTGCTGGAAGAATTTTTCTGATCCTGTATCGCCTTTATCAGTTCTGATGTGAACATTTCCGATGATACGTAGAGGACTTTTAAGGAAGGGTTGTGCTCAAGTATGTAATGTCCTATTGCGTGCATAAGATGAGTCTTGCCCAGTCCCGATCCTCCGTATATGAACAGCGGGTTGTATACTACCGCGGGAGATTCGGCAACGGCATATGCTACAGCGTGGGCATATCTGTTGTTGTCTCCTACTATGAAGTTGTCAAAATTGTATCTTGGGTTGAGAAAGTATTCTTCTTTGAATTCATTTTCTCCTTTTTCTTCATAACTCTGTCTGTGCACCGGTTTGGAAGTTTTTGCCTCAGGTTTGGCACTGTTTTGCTTAAGCTCGTTTTCGATCTCGTTTTCAGTCTTATACTTTACTACTACTTTATATCGTTTTTTATATATTGATTCTACGGCTCTCTCAAACAGTGGTATGTATCTCATTTCGAGCACTTCCATTATCTGTTTTTTAGATGTAGCGAAGTATATCACAGCTGCTTCGTCATCTATTTCCATAGGTATGAGAGGAGAAAACCATGATCTGTAGCTTACTTCTGTAACATTTTCACTTATTTCCGAGAGTATGTCTCTCCATTTTTTTTCATCTATTTTTTTCCTCATGATCGCCCTTTCTAAAAACGGTGTATATATCATATCAAAAAAAGTTATCCACAATCAATAGTTGAATATGAAATATTGAAAAAATAAAAATTCATGAAGTTATCCACTATCTGTGGATAAAATTGTGCAAAGAATCAACATGGACAACGATATGTTGCATTTGTGGGTATTTTATGGCGGATAAGCAAAAATAAATGATTTGACAGAGCTTTTTCGCAAATGTATAATAATAAAGCATATGTGCAGGTTGAAATTCAGATCTGCATTTAATATTCAAGTATTCAGGAAATCAATTCGATGTCAAGAAGGAGGATCACACTAAGATGAAAATGACATATCAGCCTAAGAAAAGGCAGAGAAAAAAAGTGCACGGATTCAGAAAAAGAATGAAGACAAAGAACGGTAGAAATGTCTTAAAAAGAAGAAGACAAAGAGGAAGAAAAGTTTTATCAGCATAGAGACCGCAGCAGTGGTCTTTTTGTTATGCTTATCAATTCAGGGGAATTATGCTGAAGAAGGATATACTGAGAAAAAAGGATGATTTTACCGGTATATACAAAAAAGGAAAATCTATCGGAGAAAGATATATAGTGTTTTTTTACAGGAAAAATAATCTTTCTTATAACAGGACAGCATTTTTAGCAAGCAAAAAAGTAGGAAACAGCGTTAAAAGAAACAGAGCCAGAAGGCTTATGAAGGAAAATTACAGGTTTCTCGGAGAAAATATAAAAGAAGGCTACGATCTTATATTTATAGCGAGGAACACGATAAACGGAAAAAAAGCCGGAGATGTAGGCAAATCGATGAACAGGGCCGTTTCGAAGGCTGGATTGTTTAAAGGATAAAGAATCAAGAGGTGATTTGATTGAAAAAAGTGATGATACTGCTCATAAGAGGTTATCAGAAGTTCATCTCTCCTCTTTTTCCCCCGACATGCAGATTTTATCCTACTTGTTCAACTTATTTTATTCAGGCACTTGAGAAGTACGGATTTTTTAAAGGGAGTTATCTCGGCATCAGAAGAATCATGAGATGCCACCCTTTCAACCCGGGAGGGTACGACCCTTTAAAATAGGAGGAAATAATGTATACAATTTTAGGAATAATAGCTAACCCTTTGGGTATACTGCTTGACCTGCTGTACAGTGTTATAAACAATTACGGTATAACTATAATAGTATTTACTGTAATAGTTAAGCTCTGTCTTTATCCGCTGTACATAAAACAGACCAAGTCGACGGCAAAGATGTCGGAAGTACAGCCGAAAATGCAGGCGCTGCAGAGAAAGTATGCCAACGATAAAGAGACTTTGAATATAAAAATGGCCGAGCTTTACAAGGAAGAAAAATTCAACCCTATGGGGGGATGTCTTCCTATGCTCATACAGATGCCTATCATAATGGGTCTCTTTGCTCTGCTCAGAAATCCGATGATGTATATGAATGATAACTCTATGATATTCGCTTATCATGAACCTTTCATATGGATAGCGGACCTGAGTCAGCCGGATCTGTGGATACTGCCGATCATAGCAGGTGTTGCGACCTTTATATCGTTTTCCATGACACAGGCTTTGTCGGATACTGAAGCTAATCACCAGATGAACGGTATGATGAAGATGATGAAATACATCTTCCCTATCATGATCCTCTGGATGGCGAGATCGTTCCCTTCGGGGCTTGCTCTGTACTGGGCTGTCAGCCAGGTTATACAGATATTCTTCAACATTCATATGGCATCTATCAGAAAGAAACTTAAGAGAGAAGCTGAGGAAAGAAGAATAAGAGAAAAAATAAAGAAGTAAACCGGTATTTGGAGGAATTATAAATGGATTATTCAGAAAAGTGGGGCGTTGATGTCGAAGAGGCAGTTAAACTTGCCCTGGCAGACCTTAAGCTTTCAAGAGACGAGGTCGAGGTTACCGTTTTGGAAGAACCTTCAAAAGGCTTTTTCGGGATAGGCTCGAAACTCGCCAAGGTGAGAGTAGAGAAGAAAAAACCGGAAGAAACGGTCGTTAAAGAGGAGCCGGCTGAAAAGAAAGAAAATAAATCAGAAGAAAAGAAAAGCGCTCCTAAGAGCGGAGAGAGAAAACAGAAGAAAAACAGAGAAAGAAAGAACAGGGAAAAGAAAGAAAGCTTTGCAGAGAGCGGCATAAATATAGATCCTGTCAATATGGATGAGCTTGTGGATGCAGAAGATCATGAAGCTCTTACATTCCTTAAGGATGTTACTGAAAAGATGGGTCTTTCTCTCGATTTCAAATTGAAGACGGGAAATGACGTAGTCTATATAGAAATGAACGGAAAGGATTCCGGAACAGTGATAGGAAAGAGAGGTCAGACTCTCGATGCTATCCAGTATCTTACAAGTCTCGTAGTTAACAGAGAGAGTGAGAAATATATAAAAGTAGTGATCGATGCAGAAAACTACAGAGCTAAGAGACAGAAAACTCTTGAACAGCTTGCCAACAGACTTGCATCAAAAGTCATAAAGACAAAGAGATATGTAAGGCTTGAGCCTATGAATCCTTATGAAAGAAAGATAATACATGCTACACTGCAAAAAAATCCTAACATTATAACGAGGAGCGAAGGGGAAGAACCTTACAGAAGAGTTATAATAGAACTTAAGAAATAGCAGAAAGATGCCCATGGACAACGAAAGGGAACAGCTCTTTTCCCCGTATGTCTTGTGGGCATTACTTATTTACGGATAAAGGATGGATCATATGGAAGATACTATCGCTGCAATAGCTACTGCATACGGAGAAGGCGGTATAGGAATAATAAGAATAAGCGGTGAAAGATCGCTGCCTATCCTTGAAGATATTTTTGAACTGCGCGGGAATGTGGATGAGATCAGAAGCCGCAGAATGAATTACGGTAAAATAATAGACAGAGAGAACAACAGAATGATAGATGAAGTCCTCGCTGTGTATATGAAAGGTCCAAGCACATATACTGCGGAGGATGTTGTGGAGATAAACTGTCACGGCAGTATGGTTTCTTTAAAAAATATACTTTCACTGGTATTGAGGAAGGGAGCGAGACTCGCCGAGCCGGGCGAGTTTACGAAGAGAGCTTTTTTAAACGGCAGGATAGATCTGTCTCAGGCGGAGGCAGTTATAGATATTGTAAAAGCTAAAACTGATAAGAGTTTTGATATAGCTGTGTCGCAGCTTGAAGGCAACCTTTCTCTTAAAATATCCGAGATAAGAGCAAAGCTTTTGGATATGCTTGTGAACATAACTGTGAACATAGATTATCCTGATGAGGATATAGAGGAAGTTACTTACGATGACCTTGAAAAAAATATAGTGTTAATAGGCGATATGATTGAAAAACTGCTGTCTACAGCCTCCACCGGACGTATGATAAGAGAAGGAATAAGGATAGCGATAGTAGGAAAACCGAACGTAGGTAAGTCTTCTCTCATGAACGGTATACTGAAAGAATCGAGAGCGATAGTTACCGAAATACCTGGAACTACCAGAGATACTATAGAGGAAGCGGCAAGTATAAGAAACATACCTGTCCAGCTTGTTGACACCGCCGGCATGAGAGAAACTTCAGATAAGGTGGAAAGGCTGGGGATAGAACGTTCGAAGGAGGCTCTCAATAAAGCTGACTTTACCATATTCGTCCTCGACGGCAGTGAAGAGCTTACCGATGAAGATGAAAAGATAATAGATTTTCTGTCGGATAAAAAATGCCTCGTTTTGATAAATAAAAGAGATCTTGGAAAAAAACTGAGAGCTGAAGATATCAAAAAACTTCTTCCCAATGCAGATGTGATAGAAACATCTCTTATAGAAGGAGGAGGTATAGAAGATATAGAGGATACGATAGAGAATCTCGTATATGGGGGTAAAATATCACAGAGTGAAAGTACTATGGTGAACAACGTACGCCATATAGAGCTTCTTGAAAGGGGAAGAGATTCTCTGAAAGATGCTTTGAGAATGACAGAGGCAAGGGAGGCTCTCGATTTTATAGAAGTTGATGTAAAGAGCGCTTATGAAAACCTGGGTGAAATCATTGGAGAAACGGTTTCAGACGATATAATAAATGAAGTTTTTTCGAGATTCTGTCTCGGAAAATAGGCTGTATGATATAAAGGCTTGGTATTATGGAAAAATTTTTAATGGGAACATACGATATAATAGTTGTCGGAGCAGGACATGCAGGATGTGAAGCAGGACTGGCTGCTGCCAGGATGGGAAAGAAGACATTGATGCTGTCTATAAATCTTGAGTCTGTAGCGATGATGGCCTGCAATCCTTCCATAGGAGGCACGGGAAAAGGGCACCTCGTCAGAGAAATAGACGCCCTTGGAGGTGAAATGGGTATAAACGCCGATAAGACTTTTATACAGAGCAGGATGCTAAATACTGCAAAGGGTCCCGCGGTCCATTCTTTGAGAGCTCAGACGGATAAGAACGCATATCATATCGAAATGAAGAAGACCCTTGAAAATGAAGAAAATCTGACTTTAAAACAGGGAGAGGTAATAGATATAATCGTTGAAGATTCAAAGGCCTGCGGAGTGATTCTCAGAACGGGAGCGTGCTACAGATCCAAAGCTGTGATACTTGCAACGGGAACATTTCTTGCCGGAAAGATATTCATTGGAGACAGCGTATACGACAGTGGTCCCAACGGACTTGCTCCTTCTGTGCTTCTTGCACAAAGGCTGAGGGAATACGGGCTTCCTATGAGAAGATTCAAAACAGGTACTCCTGCAAGAGCTCTGGCAAAAAGCTTTGACTACGATAAGATGATACCTCAGGAGGGAGATGAAAAAATAGTTCCGTTTTCCTTCATGAATGATGACCTGAAAAAAGATCAGGTGAAGTGCTGGCTTACATATACTAACGAAAAAACCCATGAAGTGATAAGGGCTAATTTTCACAGATCTGCATTATTCGGAGGTCATATAGAGGGAATAGGTCCAAGATACTGTCCTTCAATAGAAGATAAAGTGAACAGGTTCGCCGATAAGAAAAGACATCAGCTTTTTATAGAGCCGGAAGGACTTTATACCGATGAGATGTATATACAGGGTATGTCATCCAGTCTTCCGGAGGATGTGCAGGAGGAATTTTATAAAACAATAGAAGGTCTTGAGAATATAGAGATAGTACGTCCTGCTTATGCGATAGAGTATGATTGTATAGATCCTCTCGATCTGAAAATAAGCCTTGAGAACAAACACGTTGAAAATCTTTTTTGCGCCGGTCAGTTCAACGGAAGTTCAGGATATGAGGAAGCTGCGGCTCAGGGACTCATGGCCGGAATAAACGCTGTACGCAAACTTGACGGAAAAAAAGAATTCGTTCTCGACAGAAGCGAGGCTTATATTGGCGTTCTGATCGACGATCTTGTGACTAAAGGTACTAATGAACCTTACAGAATTATGACCAGCAGAGCGGAATATAGGCTTGTTCTGAGGCAGGACAACGCAGATTACCGTCTTACGGAGCGCGGATATGAGATAGGACTTGTAAAAGATGACAGATATAGGAGATTTCTGGAAAAAAAGGAAATAGTTGAAAAAGAGACAGAGAGACTTAAAAAGAAAATACTGAAGCCTGAGGAAGCAAATGATTTTCTCACTGAGAGAGGCAGCTCGCCTATAAAGTCAGCAGTATCACTTATAGAGCTTTTGAAACGTCCTGAGATATCATATGATGATTCGGCTGAGATAGATGATAAAAGACCTGAACTTTCAGAACATCAGAAAACTATGCTGGAAGTGCAGATAAAGTATGAAGGATATATAGGAAAACAGCAGCAGCAGATAGAAAAATTCAAAAGACTCGAAGATAAGAAGCTGCCCTCAGATATAGATTATGAAAAAATTGAAGGACTCAGGATAGAAGCGAGACAGAAGCTCAGCGATATGAGACCTGTCTCTGTAGGGCAGGCTTCAAGGATATCAGGAGTATCACCGGCAGATATAAATGTGCTTTTGATATATCTGGAAAAGCTGAGGAGAACGAAAAATGGATGAGCTTAAAAAAATATTTGATAAATTCGGCATGGATTTTGACGATGATAAAAAAGATAAGTACATTTCATATATGGAAAAAATACTGGAAAAAAACCAGAGCGTCAATCTTACTGCCATAACCGAGAGAGATGAATTTATAGGAAAGCATTATATCGATTCTCTTTTGTGTGCAGGATCCAAGGAGTTTGCAGGATCGAAGAGGATCGTAGATGTGGGGACCGGAGGAGGATTTCCGGGAATACCTCTTGCAATAGCTTTTCCGGAAAAAGATTTCGTTTTGCTTGATTCTCTGAACAAGAGGATAAAGATAGTAAAGGAAGCAGCGAGAGATTCGGGAATAGAGAATATATCTGCTTTTCACGGCAGAGCGGAAGATTTTGCAAGGAATAAGGACATGAGAGAAAAATTTGACCTTTGTGTTTCCAGGGCGGTCGCTAACATGAGCACTCTATGCGAGTACTGTCTGCCATTCGTGAAAGTGGGAGGATGTTTTATCGCCTATAAAGGGCCGGAATGTGAAGAAGAAATAGAAGAGGCGAAAAAAGCCATATCTCTTATGGGAGGCAGGATAGACAGAACAGAAGTACCTGAAATACAAAGCGGCGGGGCGAAACATACGCTCATATTCATATCGAAGATCAAAAATACAATGTCGAAATATCCGAGAAAAGCCGGAATTCCGTCGAAAGAACCTGTAAAATAGCAAATACAGGTTCTTTTTGTATCATGAAAGTATCTTTATCACTTTGGGACATGCTGTTATCATATCATCAGAGAGGGGGAAAAGATATGTTTATGAGAAAAACAACGGAAATTCCCATCGATATGATAAAGGCAAACGATCAGCAGCCCCGGGAAAATTTCGGAGAAGAACAGCTGATGGAACTCAGGGATTCCATAAAAGAATTCGGTATATTGCAGCCGCTTATCATCAAGAAACAGGATGACGGCAGGTATATGCTCATAGCAGGGGAGAGAAGACTTCGTGCAGCGTCCATGGCAGGTCTGAATAAGGTGCCTGCTATCATAAAAGATGCTACTGAAGAAGAAGCCGGCATGATAGCGCTGGTGGAAAACATACAGCGTGAAAACCTGGGATACATAGAGGAAGCAAAGGCTTACAGAACCCTCATGGAAAAATATGGGATAAGCCAGACTGCTTTATCGGAACGTCTTGGAAAAAATCAGTCAACTATATCCAACAAAATAAGGATACTCAATCTTCCTGAAGACATACAAAAACTTTTGACGGAGCACAAGCTTACTGAAAGACATGCAAGAGCTCTGCTTAAAATAGATGATGATAATATAAGAAGGGCAGTAGTTGAAAAAACTATAAAAAATAATTTCAACGTAAGGCAGATCGAAAAGCTTGTGGAAGAGTATATGGAAAAGAAGGAGATGACTGAAAAGGAAAAAAATAAGATAATGCACATAAGCTACAAACTGTATCTCAATACTCTTAAGAAAGCTTTCATAGATATGGATCTCAAAAGTAAGGGAGCTACTTTTAAACAGGAAGATACAGGAGACTCCATGGTGATCAAGATAACCATACCTAAGAATCCGGAAGATAAACGGACAGATGAAATAAAAGGTAAGCTGCGTGCTGCAAATGAATAGCAGACATACAGTCATAATACTACCTCCAAAATATAATGTTTCACGTGAAACATTATATTTTTTTGTTTTTATTTTATGGGAATATAAAATAAAAGATAGTAAAGGAGATATTTATGTTATATAATGAAGAAAGGAACTGTTATATTTTTAAGGAGGTATAAAGTGGGAAAGGCAATAGCTATATTCAATCAGAAGGGCGGAGTCGGAAAGACGACAACTAACATAAATCTCGCAGCCTGTCTTGCAATGAAAGGTAAAAAAACCTTAATAATCGATATAGATCCGCAGGGGAATACTACAAGCGGAGTGGGAATCTCAAAAAAAGATCTGGAGCTTACAACTCATGAACTTCTGATAGAGGATGATTATCATCCGGAGGAAGCTATTCTTCCGACAGGCACTAAAAACCTGGATATAATCCCGGCAAGCGTTCAGCTGGCAGGAGCAGAAGTAGAGCTTATAAAACTGGCAGGAAGAGATAAGAGACTTAAAAGGGCAATAGAGCTTTTAAAACCGAAATACGATTATATTTTCATAGATTGTCCTCCGTCGCTGGGGCTCCTTACAATAAATTCACTTACGGCAGTAGATTCGGTTCTCATTCCTATACAATGTGAATTCTATGCTCTTGAAGGTGTAAGTCAGCTCATGAGTACTATAGATATAGTAAGAAAGAACACTAATCCGGATCTTGAAATACAGGGAGTTATCCTGAGTATGTTCGATGGAAGAACCAACTTGTCTATACAGGTAGTCGAGGAAGTAAAAAAATATTTCAAGGAAAAGGTATATACTACAGTGATACCGAGGAACGTAAGGCTTGCCGAAGCTCCAAGTCACGGAATGCCGGTAATACAGTACGATCCCAAGTCAGCAGGAGCTCGCGCATATATGGAATTTGCAGATGAATTCCTCAGTCTTGAGGAGGGTAAGTAATGGCACCAGGGAAAAAAAGCAAAGGTTTGGGGAGAGGACTTGACGCTCTGTTCGGAGACGTTGAGATAAATCTCGAGCCTGAAGTAAAGGAAGAATCGATCAAAAGTATAAAAACGGAGATCGATACGAATAAAAAAGAAGAAAACAAAACAGAGAGCAGAGGTATCTCATATATAGAGATAAATGATATAAAGCCTAATTCAAACCAGCCGAGAAAAACTTTTGATGAGGAAAAGCTTGATGAACTGGCATCATCTATAAAAGAGCATGGTCTTATTCAGCCTGTGGTTCTTCGCTCTGTGAAAAACGGATATGAAATAGTAGCCGGAGAGAGAAGGTGGAGAGCTGCCAGAAAAATAGGATTGAAAGAAATACCCTGCATAGTAAAGGAGCTGACAGATGAAGAAAATATGCTCCTGGCTATCATAGAGAATATGCAGAGAGAGGATCTCAATCCTATAGAAGAAGCGGAAGGTATAAGTCAGATGATAGATACCTATGGGCTTACCCAGGAACAGGTGTCAAAGAGCGTGGGGAAGAGCAGGCCGTACATTACAAATTCCCTGAGACTTCTGAAACTTCCGGAAGAGATAAGAAAGTATGTTGCCGATGGTCTGCTTTCGTCAGGTCATGCAAGGGCAATAGTATCTGCCGGAAGTATAGCACGTCAGATGGAGATCGCTGAGGCCGCAGTTAAGAACGGACTTTCCGTAAGGCAGATAGAAAAAATGGCCCAGGAAAAGAAATCCTCAGCCGGTTCAAAAGCAAAGCCGAGGCAGAAAAACGCCGATGTCAAGAGAGTGGAAGATGACTTGAAAGATGTGCTGGGAACCAAAGTAACGCTCAACCAGAAAGGGAAAAAAGGCAAAATAGAAATAGAGTTTTACAGCAGAGAAGATCTTGAAAGACTGATAGAACTGTTGAAAACACTGGGATAGATAAAAATGTTTCATGTGAAACATATGAGACATTTTTAATATGAAGGGTATGCAATGGAAAGTGAAAAGATAGATCTGGTTTTAAAAGAAGTTATAAGAAAGGCACGGGAAATAAATATTCCCGTGCCTGATATTATTTCAGATAAAGTAATAGTAAATAAGAGACCTAAAAAGAGATTTGGCTGCTGTAGAAAAAAAGATGGGATGTTTTTTATAGAGATCAGTGAATTTATCTTAAAATGCAGCGATAAAAAAATAGAAGAAGTGATAGCTCACGAAGTGCTTCATACATGTCCGGGGTGTTACGAACATGGAAAGAAATGGAAAGAATTTGCAGACAGTATGAACCGCCGGTACGGATACAACATAAAAAGAACCTCAACCTTTGAAGAGATGGGAATAGAGGAAGACAGGGGAGGGGAAGATATCAAATATATAATCAAGTGTAATAAGTGCGGAAAAGAATATCCGAGAAAAAGGTTCACTTGTGTTATGCAGAAGATAAATGCCTACAGGTGTGCCTGCGGAGGGAAACTGACGCTGATCACATTGGAAAAAGACGGCCATGCTGACTAACGACGCTTAAGGACTTGTTCTTAAGGGGAGCGGTGGTATTTCACTGACCGTCTTTTTATATGTCTTTATACCGGATATTATGCTATGGATCTTCCAAGCTCGCGTGCTTTTTCGATTTCCGGTTTGCCGTTGATATATACTGTATTTCCGGCGCTTTCAGCTCCTTCAGTAAACGCTTTTACGAGGGCAGATGTGTTGCCGTTTTTTCTCGGACTCCCGTTCAATATCATTATTTTCTTACTCATTTCAATTCTCCTTTTAAAATCATATTCTTTCTGCGAGCGCGGCAGCTTTTTTGCAGCCGTCTGTCTTGTTTATATCTCCTGGATTCAGAACTCCGGGCACGAGGACTTCGCCTGCAAAATCCCATTTGATCAATGCGGCCGAACGCTTCAGAGGCATACGAACACCATCGAATACAGTTATATCGTTTTCTTCACAGCAGGACAGCAAAGCGTATTTCTTTCCGGAAATGTCTTTGCCTGCTGCATAGAGGGAATATATGCAGTCGATCACGCCTTTTATCTGCGCAGGGATGGAATACCAGTAGACAGGCATTGCAAAGACGATCAGATCGGAATCCAGTATTGCTTTAGCGATAGCATCGAATCCACCGTTGAAAGTGCATGGCTTTCCTGTTGTATAACATGTTTCGCAGGCATGACAGCCGTCTATATTCATCTTTGTCGCGTCGAATTTGGTTACTGTATTTCCCTTTTCCTTGGCTGCAGAGATGAAAGAATCGGCCATGGCATTACTGTTGCCGTTTTTTCGCGGACTTCCCGTGATCACAACGATTTTTTTACTCATTGAACAAACCTCCTGATTTTTTTCTACAATTTTTAAATACTGTATCGTAACTGATGCAAATTGATTTTGGATATTTCTGATATTATAATATTATCAATAATATATAAAAGCAAGTACGTACATTTAAGTTATGTACTTTCAGATGTGCGAGCGGGGAGATGAGAACAGATTGTGATGTGAGAACACATCTGATTTTTACAGTTAAAAATATATTCTTAACTGCATGTAACAATATGCTGATTTGTTCAGAAAATAAGCATTGGTTCGATTTTGTTCTATAATTAGGTGAAGCATAAGAGGTATAATATTCCTACCCTTATGGGGAATTTGTACTAATTATATCGATTCAATTTACTTATGTTTAGGGAGGATGAAATGGAAGGCAAAACTACGCTGAACAGACAGCTCGGCATGCGTGAGGGAATCACGATAACAACAGGCACAGTGGTAGGAGTCGGACTTTTCACGACAGGAGCTCAGTGCGTGGGCATCATGGGAGCAGGTGTTATATTGCTCACTTTTATAGGACTGCTCATATGTATATTGCCTGCACTCATGTACGCAGAAATGGGGGGCTGCTCTTCCGAATGCAGGAGGCACCTACAACTATGCGAAGAGAGCCATAAGCGTTCCTGTAGCAAACATATCGGCATGGCATTATCTGATAGCTCTTATTGCGATGTGCTCTACAGAGTCGCTGGCGTTTTCAAATTATTTTTCATGGATATTCAAAGCTCTGGGAACACCGATACACATTGATAACCGTATAATAGCAGCGGTTCTCATGTTTATATTTGTTTTGATAAATTACAGAGGTGTTAAGGTATCGGGAAGATGGCAGAACGCGTTCGTGTTCTTTTTCTGGTCGGTTTCCGCTGTATGGATGCTGATAATGATCCATAATATAGATTTTTCGAATTATCTGCCCGAAACGCTGGCTACGTTCCCGGGATTCAAGGCATGGATGGAGATACTGACCTGGATATGGTGGTGCTATGCAGGGTTTGAAACATGCGTAGGAATGGGAGGAGAAATAAAGTATCCGCAGATAAATATACCAAGGGCGCTGTTCCTTTCACCGTTTGTTATATTTATAGTAAACGCATTGTTCCAATGGTTCCTTGCAGGATTGGTTCCGGCTGCGCTCCACAGTGAACTGGCGGAATCTGCCGCCCCTTATGCAGAGGGTCTTCAAATGGCAGGATATGCAGGATTCCCTATAGTGCTTCTCTGTGTCGGCATTGCTTTCGGCGGAGATTTTTCAACACTGAATCCGGGAGTAGAAGTCCCTGCAAGATACATATATCAGATGGGTCTTGACGGATGTCTGCCTAAAGTATGCGGAAAACTGCACCCTAAGTTCAGGACTCCTCATATAGCAATACTTATAGTAGGAATAACGGCATTTCTGCTGATACTTACTAATTCCATAGCTTTCGTTGCACAGATAAATATATGTTCATTGTTCTGGTGCTACATAATAGGCTTCATTTCATTTTGGAATCTGAGGAGAAAGGAACCTGAGCTTAAGAGACCTTATAAAGCGCCTATGCCATTATTTGCGACAGTTTCCAGTATTATAATATATGCTCTCATGATGTGGAGCTGCGGATGGATACACGTAGGAATAAGCTTTATAATAACAGGATGCAGTCTTGGTTTTTATCTGCTGTTTGCAAGAAACAGAAGAGTATCCAAAGAAGAGATAATAGAGATACACGCAAAAGAAGCAGAGCTTGTTGAAGGGGATATACCGAGCGAAGCTGAAAAGAAAAAGCTGGATAAAGAATATCGCATATGGAAGATAGTTGTAGGATGTATGACTGTACTTACTATATTGCTCTATATCATATCGTTTATAGCAAAATAATAAGAATATTATAAAATCCGGCAGCATATAAAAAGAGCACTATGAACATATGATAGTGATATAATAAAAGTATGACGATTGCGGTAGGGGATCATACTGATGAATACAAATTACAACGATAGATATAAAAAACTCATTCTTGAAAGTCCGAGGTATCTGAGCTGTCAGCCGGGATACTTTACGGAAAAGCTCAATTACAGAGAAGTATACGTATCAAAAGAAAACAGTCTGTATGATGTTATTTCCATGTTTTACGAGGCATCGGCCTATGACGCGGAGATAAGCATACCTGTGATACCGGATGGGTGCGTGGATCTTGTAGTATCTTTTAAGGAAGGCGAATTTGTAGGTATATCGGTGTGCGGGACCATAAGCACTATGTATTCTATGAGAGTGAGTAACAGCGATTATATTTTCGGGATGAGATTCACTCCCGGTAAATTTCCGGAAGGCTTCACAGATATAGAAGAGATCATAGACAATCAGAAGGATATGCGTATCTTAAGCGCGGAAAATACTTTTATAAAAGAACTTGCGGCTTCTTCAGATTTTTCGGAACGTGTAAAGGCTGCGTGCAGATATGTTGAAAAGATATCCTTTCAGAAAAAGAGTAAGAATTTTCTTGTCAGGTGCGCGATGGATTATATATGTGAAAGCGGAGGCAACGTTTCCATCAATAAACTTTCGCAGGAGCTTATATACAGCACCAAGCATATAGAAGAGATATTTAAAGAATATACAGGCTTTACGCCTAAATATATGGGAAGACTTGTGAGGGCTCATCGTGCTGTAATGATGCTTTTATGGAGCGGTCAGTATTCAAAAACCGACATATCTATGGCGTGCGGGTATTCGGATCTTAGCCACATGAACAGAGAGATAAAAAGGATAATGGGTATAAGTACCGGCGCAGTCAACAATGTCGATTTTTACAACGAGGATATCAAGCATATACATATAGTCTACAATTTTTAAACAGGAGATAGATATGGAGGAAAGGTACAGAAATCATATAAAAGCAGGCTGGCAGGAGCATATGATCAGACTGGACATCGGAATAAATATGGCGTACTGCGAATGCGGAGAAAAGTCGGATGAAACCAAGGATGTGCTTTTGATACATGGTGTTACTGACGGATGCGTGTCCTGGTCACAGATAGCGCCTCTGCTCGCAGAAAAAGGCCTTCATTGCTATGTGGTGGAATACAGAGGCAATGGCATGACGGATAAACCGGATATGGAGGGAGGATATACGGCGGAGATAATTGCTGAAGATATGCTCAGTTTCATGAAAAAACTGGGAATAGAACGGATAAACGCTGTAGGGCACTCCTTCGGATCTCTGATAACACAGGCGCTTACATCAAAAGCTCCGGAAAAGATCATAACTGCAACTATGATAGATACTGCGGCGAGCTGCGAAAAAAATGCAGTGCTGACAGAAGTTATCGAAGGGTACGGAAAGTATTTCAAGGATGCTGAAAGTGAAAAAAGCAATATGCCTGAAGACTTCATAAGGGATTGGGCCGATACGTCCAACGACGATGAGGATTTCAGGACAGCGACTTATCTGCATGTGCGCGATATGCCGGCAGTTTCGTGGAAAAATCTGATGAACGGAATAATAAAATTCGATGGAAAGGCATATCTTGAGAATATGAAATGTCCCGCCATGGTGATATGGGGAACGGAGGATGAGATCTTCACTGGTGAAGATCAGGAGGAAGTAAAAAAATATCTGAATTCACCTGATGTGAGATATGTGAATATCGAAGGAGCCAGTCACAATGGATTCTGGGACAGTCTGCAAATGGCAGAGACCTATGCAGGATATATATACGATTTTATAACAGATAATAATGGCCGTTAAATTGGGCATTAAATAAAAAACCTTCGAAAAGAGGGGCGTATTGTATGTTTAGATGCGCCCTTTTTTTCTTTGGCAGCCGGTCACTGCTTTGCTTTATATTCTTCTCCCCATTGCTGCATGGCGTCGAGGATGGGTTTAAGGCTTAGTCCCAGCTCAGTTAAAGAGTATTCAACTCTGGGAGGGACTTCGGGATACACTGTGCGCTCGAGAAGTCCGCTGGTTTCCATATCGCGCAGCTGAGCTGTGAGAACCTTCTGTGATACGCCGGTTATGGATCTTTTAAGTTCATTGAAACGTTTTGTCCCTGTAAGAAGGTCCCTGAGTATCAGAACCTTCCATTTATTGCTTATAAGGGAAAGTGTTGTTTCTACCGGGCAGGCAGGTAATTTATCTTTTTCTGTGCTCATTTTCCAATCTCCTTGTGATAATGGTTATATTATAACTTTAAGATGTTACATTTTCAAGGCACCGAAAGGGCAGGTAACCGTCCTTTAGTTTCATTTGAGTAACTATGTGACAGGAAAGTGCGTACTTTACGGGGAGATCCTGCCTCAATATAATACAGGCAGAAGCTGAGGAAAGCGGCCGATCCGAAGCTTTGAAAAGTTTCAGTACAGGATATGATATTATTGAGGAGGAATTTAAAATGACAAATATACAGAAAGCCCTTGAACTTATAGGAACCTTTGCTTCAGGTGATACAGAAAAGGCGGCAAGTCTGCTGGATGAAGGATATATACAGCACAATCTTGCATACGGAACGGGCAGAGATGCTTTTGTAGGCTCGGTGGAATACCTTGCTTCTGCACCGGTAAAGACGACGGTGGAAAATATCAGAGCCTTTGAGGACGGCGATAAGGTGTTCCTGCAGACAATATACAATTTTGCAGGAGCAGGGGAGCAGGTAGCCTTCGATATCTTCCGTTTCAACAGCGAGGGAAAGATAGCGGAACACTGGGACAATCTGGCGGCAAAAGCAGAGCCGAATCCTTCAGGCAGGACTCAGACAGACGGCGCCAATGAAATAAAAGATGAAGACAGGACTGAAGCAAACCGTGAACTTGTAAAGAATTTCCTTTACGATGTTATGCAGGGGAAGAGACCGGAAAAAACGCCTGAGTACTTTGACGGAGATACATATATACAGCACAATACAGGTATAGCTGATGGTCTGTCCGGACTGGGCGCGGCGCTCAAGGCGCTCGGAGAGCAGGGAATAGAGATGATATACGATACTACGCATCAGATACTTGCCCAGGGAAATTTCGTCCTTGCAGTAAGCGAGGGAACTTTCGGAGGAGCGCATACAAGCTATTACGATCTCTGGAGAGTAGAAGAGGGTAAAATAATCGAACACTGGGATGTAATGGAGACGATAGCAGATGAATCGCAGTGGCAGAACCAGAACGGAAGGTTTTAAAGAAAAAGAATAATTAAAAGCCGGACATTCAAGTCCGGCTTTTGTGTATCTGAATATCTTTTAATAAACGTATACTTTCGGAAGTCTCTGGCCGAAGCCGCAGAGTATTTCGTAGTTTATAGTACCGGTGGCCTTTGCGATATCGTCTGCGAGTATTTCGTATATGCCGTCTTTTCCCATGATCGTGACTTCATCACCGAGACGAACGTAAGGTACGTGGGTAACGTCTATCATGCAGACGTCCATACATATAGTTCCCGCGATAGGAGCAAAAACTCCGTTTACTATTACTTTGCCTGTGGAAGAATAAGACCTCGGAAGGCCGTCGGCGTATCCTATAGGTATGGTTGCTATCAGACTTTCACGAGTAGTAGTAAACTTTCTTCCGTAGCTTATGGATGTACCGGCAGGGACCTTTTTCAGCTGTATTATGTTGGCTTTTACCGACATGGCCGGCTTGAGGGCAAGCTGCCTCTTATCCACTTCCTCGGACGGATAGCATCCGTAGAGGATTATACCACTTCTTACCATCTCGTAGTGAGACGAAGCAATATCCATGATGGCTGCGCTGTTGGCAAGGGTCCTGAAAGGTATCTTCAGATCTTCTTTCAGAAGCTGTTTGTAGAATACGGAATAACGCTGTTCCTGCACGGAGGAATAGGTTTTATCGGCGAAGTCCGCTGTAGCAAAGTGGGATAAAAGACCTTCTATTTTAAAGTTGGGAAGGCTGTTTATCATCTTTATGTCTTCGATGGAAGCAGAATCGTCGGGGTTATATCCAAGGCGGCCCATACCGGTGTCGATGGATACATATCCCTTTATTATTATTCCCTGTTTCTGAGCAGCTTTCGAGATAGCTTCAGCATTTTTAAAATCACATACTACAGGTGAAAGCCTGTTTTCCACTATCACGTCAGCGTAGGGCTCCGGATTTGGATACAGTATTATTATTTCTTCAAGAAGAAATCCTGCTTTTCTGAGGCGTACGCCTTCGGAAAGGGTGGCTACGCCGTAGGATTCTATACCGTTGGCTCGGAGAACCGTCGCTACTCTTACTGCACCGTGTCCGTAAGCATCGGCCTTGAGCACGCCGGTTATCTTCCTGCCGGGTCCTACTTTTTCTTTTATGCTTTTGATGTTGAAATCAAGGTTGGTGACATTGATTTCACTCCATGCTGCTCTCATGGCTTCTTTGTACACTCTGATAAACCTCCGGTTGATTTTGTTTTATCCTTATATATTCATATATTCAGCTCGGCCAAGACGGTATCCAGAAGGAACTGGGCGCCGGCAACGAGATCCGATTCCTTTGTATCTTCTTCAGGGACATGGCTCCTGCCGTCTATACTCGGTACGAATATCATACCCGTATCTGCGTGATAAGCGATCATGCAGGCATCGTGAACGGCTCCGCTGTCCATGACTTTGAAGGAAAGATTCTGATCTTCAGCCCGTGCAGTCATGGAAGATATGAGCCTGTCCGAAAGATGGAGAGGACTTGACTTGGAATGTTCTTTTATCAGGCATGAAACGCTTCGCCTATTAGCGATATGCTTTATATCCTCTATTATCTGATCGGTAAATTTATTTATCTTCTCTTCGTCCTTGTCTCTTACTTCCAGGGAGAATTTCACCGTTTCGGGTATCACGTTGGAACAATTCGGCATGACTTCAAGTTTGCCTACAGTTACAACTGTGCGTTTGTCCGCATCTGATTTTACGGTTTTTTCTGCCGAAAGGATACATTCAGCGGCAGTGCACATGGCGTCGTATCTTTCTGTCATAGGTGTAGCGCCGGCGTGATTTCCCACACCGGTGAGAGTGACTTCTATGACTCTCATGCCGAATATGGAATCCACTATGCCCAGGGAGAGACCTTCTCTGTCGAGAACAGGTCCCTGCTCAATGTGAAGTTCGAGCATAGTTTTTATCTTATCAAAATCCCATACGGTCTTTTCCGGGGAAAATTTCTCGTCGCTGTATACGGCAGGGGCGTTTCCCGCAACCTCTGCACATACGGACGGATGAGGTGAAAGACCGGAGAGTATTTCTCTGAGACTTTTGCCGTCATCTCTTTTAAGAGAATCCAGGTTCTCATCCTTATATATCCCGGATATGAATTTGCTCCCGGTCATGGTGGACCCGAAGCCGGAGCCTTCTTCTTCTGCGAAGATCACCATCCTGTAGTTTACCCCGTTTCCGGAAACACCGGACTGCGCCAGTGTTTCCATGACTTCAAGGGCTCCGCATACTCCGTATATACCGTCAAGCCAGCCGCCGTTTTTTACGGTGTCGATGTGAGAGCCGCATACGACGGACGGGCTGCCGGGAGTATTGGTTTTAAGATCTATTATTATGTTTTGCAGCGGGTCTATATAGACAGAGCATCCGGCGTCCTCTGCCCGTTTGAGTATGTATGCCCGCGCCTTTGCATCCTGCTTTCCGTATGAAAACCTCGTGACGCCGTCATCGGGAGTATCCGTGAAAGTTTTCAGGGTATGCAGGTTTTTCATAAGTCTTTTATCGTTTATCTTCATTGCAGTCTCCTATGAGGTACGATGTTCATGCTACCATTCATAGGAAGCGCCGAAAGGTTTTCCGGGAACGAATCTGCCCTGACCTTTGTGTCCGATGTATTTAGCATCTTCAACGATCTTCTGTCCTCTCAGGAGAACCGTTTCAGGTCTGCCTTTCTGTTTGAATCCTTCAAACGGACTGTAGTCAACGCCTTCAAGGTTGGTCTCGACGCTGATGATGCCTTCATAGTCAGGATCGAAGATAACGACGTCTGCATCGAAGCCTACAGCGAGCTGGCCTTTCTTTTCAAGACCGTTGACTTTTGCAGGTGTAGTTGCATAGAGGTCTACGAGCCTGCTCTTTGAGATCCTTCCCTCGCATACTCCGTATGTCCAGAGTATATTGAGTCTGTTCTGAAGGCTTGGGGCGCCGTTAGGGATGTCAGCGAAGGATTTTCCTTCTCCGTAACCCATGTGCTTCTGCACCTCGTAATCGAATCCGCAGTGGTCTGAGCTGATGGCATTGAGCCATTTTCTGTCAACAGCTTCCCACAGGGCTTCTCTGTGCTCTTCAGTCCTGAGTGCAGGCGAGCATACGTATTTTGCTCCTTCATAGCCCGGCTTTGCCAGATCTGATTCGTCGAGTACGAGGTAGTGAGCGCAGGTTTCTCCGAAGACTTTCTGTCCGCGGCTGTAAGCGGCTTTTACTTCTTCGAGGGCTTCCTTGCATGTAACGTGTACTATGTATATAGGTGCGTCTGCCATTTCAGCCAGATATATAGCTCTTCTTGTAGCTTCTGCTTCAACTACAGGAGGACGGCTCACTGCGTGGTAGTAAGGAGCTGTCTTTCCTTCAGCTATGAGCTGCTTCGTAGCTACATCTATCATATCTGCATTTTCTGCGTGGACCATGATGGTGACGCCTGTTTCCTTACCTTTCTGGAGAGCTTTCAGTATAGCATCGTCGTCGGCGTGGAAGAACTGTCCTTTATATGCCATGAAAAGTTTCATTGTAGGGTAGCCGGCTTCTGCCAGTTTAGGTATTTCATCTATGACTTCATCTCTCGGGTCTGTCATTACGCTGTGAAAAGCATAGTCGACCATGGCAATACCGTCAGCATCGGTCTTTTTGTAGTCCTCAAGAGTTTCGATGAGGCCTCTGCCTTTTTCCTGATTGACGAATTCTATAAGGGTGGTGGTACCGCCTACAGCAGCGGCATTGGATGTTTCAAATCCGCGCGTTTTGCTGCCTTTGTAAGTAAAGGAGAAGTGTACATGCTGGTCTACTCCGCCAGGCAGCACGTATTTGCCTGATGCATCGATGACCTCATCTCCGTCCTTTGCCTTGATATCCTTTCCGATCTCAGCAATGCTTTCGCCTTCTATGCGGATGTCAGCCTTGCTTTCTCCATCTGCGGTAACAACTGTTCCGTTTTTGATTAGTACTGCCATGATATACCTCCAATCTGATCACAGTATGTTTTGTGAACGCCTTTTAGAGCTTAGGTGTTCTTTTGATTATATCCTCTCTGCCTGGGCCGTTTGAAACGTATGTGATAGGGAAACCGATGAGTTTTTCGATCTCGTCAACATAGTTCTGAGCTTCGGCAGGAAGTTTATCGAATTCTCTTATGCCGGTGATATCGCATTTCCATCCCGGCAGTTTCGTGAATACAGGTTTTGCCTTTTCCAGCAGTGAAGTGCACGGGAATCTGTCTGTGATCTCCCCGTCTATTTCATAACCTGTACATACAGGGATCTCGTCGAGGTATCCGAGAGGGTCAAGCACTGTGAATGCGACCTCTGTCGTTCCCTGTGCCATACATCCGTATTTTGTAGCAACCGCATCAAACCAGCCTACTCTTCTCGGTCTTCCTGTAGTAGCGCCGTATTCGCCGCCGTCTCCGCCGCGGCGTCTTAATTCTTCCGCCTCATCCTCATCGAGGATCTCGCTGACGAAAGCTCCGCCTCCTACAGCGCTGGAATATGCTTTTACTACGGTTATTATCTCTTTTATTTCATAAGGAGGGATACCTGCGCCTATTGCTCCGTAGGCTGCGAGAGTTGAAGAAGAGGTTACCATCGGATATATGCCGTGGTCCGGATCTTTGAGGGCTCCCAGCTGTCCTTCAAGCAGGATCTCCTTTCCTTCTTTTAAGGCGTCGTGCAGGTAAGCTGATACGTCGCACTTGTACGGCTCTATCATCTCTGCGTATTCTTTCAGAGTTTTGAGTATTTCCTTCGGGTCCAGTTCAGGCTTGTTGTACAGATGCTTAAGCAATATGTTTTTCTGAGTGCATACGCGGTCGATCTTGTCTTTCAGCTCTGCTTCGTCCATGAAGAGTTCCTGCACCTGGAATCCGATCTTGGCGTATTTGTCTGAATAGAACGGAGCTATGCCTGATTTGGTGGAGCCGAAGGCTTTGCCGGCCAGGCGCTCTTCTTCGTATTCATCGAACATTATGTGATAAGGCATAAGGACCTGCGCTCTGTCGGAAACAAGGATCTTCGGTTTAGGTACTCCGCCTTTTGTTATCTCATCTATCTCTTTGATCATGTACGGGATGTTGAGAGCAACTCCGTTGCCGAGGATGCTGGTCGTATGGTCGTAGAATACGCCTGACGGAAGCATATGGAGGGCAAATTTGCCGTAGTTGTTTTTTATAGTATGTCCGGCGTTGCTGCCTCCCTGGAATCTGACTATTATGTCGGCTTCCTTTGAAAGCATATCGGTGATCTTGCCTTTACCTTCATCGCCCCAGTTGGCGCCTACTATTGCTTTTACCATGTTGAAACTCATACCGCAGACAGCGGTATTCTCTCCTTTCTTGTTTTTTATCATATCCGGCAGTGCCGGGGGATTTGCATTTGTTTGTCCTGCGTACAGCACTTATATTCTGCGTACCGCATTGAGAGCCGGCTGTCCGCTATACATTGATGTCGGCTTTCATACCGAGAGCCTCACTGTTTGCGCTGAGTACAGGCTCTACGTTGTTCTTGAGAAAGTCTTTGGTCTGGCTCTCTGCGCATCCTGTGAAATTTTCAGGCTTCATCAGCGTGAGGAGCTGTTCTTTGGTCATATTGAATTCCGGGTCTTCTGCGATCCTGTCGAGCAGATCGTTTTCCGCACCTTCTTCTTTAATGCGTTTTCCTGCCGCCATGGAATGCTGTCTGATCTTTTCGTGCAGCACCTGTCTGTCGCCGCCCAGCTTTACTGCGTCCATCATGATGTTTTCCGTTGCCATGAAAGGAAGCTCTTTCATAAGGCGGGATCTGATCACTTCAGGATATACCACAAGTCCCGATGAAACGTTCATGTAAAGCTCCAGTATACCGTCAGCGGCAAGAAAGCTTTCCGATACGCTGAGACGTTTGTTTGCCGAATCATCGAGGGTCCTTTCAAACCACTGGGTGGAAGCGGTTATCGCAGGATTGAGCACGCCTGCTATAACGAAATTGGAAAGGGCGGCTATTCTCTCGGAACGCATAGGATTTCTCTTGTACGCCATGGCAGAAGATCCGATCTGATTTTTTTCAAAAGGCTCTTCTATTTCCTTGAGATGCTGCAAAAGTCTGATATCGTTGCTGAATTTGTGGGCGCTCTGGGCTATGCCGGCAAGCACGTTGAGCACTCTCGTATCCACCTTTCGCGAGTAGGTCTGTCCCGAAACAGGATAGCATCCGTCAAACCCCATTTTTTCAGCTATCATAGGATCTATTTTTTTTACCTTTTCCAGGTCGCCGTCGAAAAGTTCGAGAAAGCTTGCCTGAGTACCTGTAGTACCTTTTGAGCCGAGAAGCTTTATCGAGCCGAGGACGTGATCCAGGTCTTCAAGGTCCATGAGAAGATCCTGTATCCAAAGGGTTGCGCGCTTTCCTACAGTGGTGGGCTGTGCCGGCTGGAAATGGGTGAATCCCAGCGTCGGCAGGGCTTTGTATTTATCTGCAAAATCAGCAAGATTGGATATTACGTTTATGAGTTTTTTCCTTATCAGCTTGAGTCCTTCGGTCATTATTATGATATCGGTATTGTCGCCTACGTAGCAGGAAGTGGCTCCAAGATGGATGATTCCTTTTGCCTTCGGACACTGAAGTCCGTAGGCATACACATGAGACATGACATCGTGACGCACTTCCTTTTCGCGTTTTTTTGCCTCTTCGTAGTTTATATCATCGGCTGCCGCTTTGAGCTCTGCTATCTGCTCGTCCGTTATGGAAAGTCCCAGTTCCTTTTCGGTCTCTGCCAGTGCGATCCAAAGTTTTCGCCATGTTTTGAATTTCATTTCAGGTGAAAAGAGATATTTCATTTCTTTGCTCGGATATCTTTCCGACAGCGGACTCGTGTAGTTTTGAGTGTTATCCATTTATTACGCTCCTTTGACATGTATCCTTTTAATTATATGATGATTTATAAAAATTTTTCCTGCTGTTTATCTTCCGTATGTCTTCGAACACAGAATGTGAACATACATATAAATTATAACACATAAAGCACGCTTAGTACAATCTAATAAGGGAAAACGCCGTGCAGGACAAAGTGCGTCCGTACCGCGGCGTTTTCAAGAGAGAGAGTATACAAAATTTAAAGTCTATTTTCGTTTTTTAGGCAGGGTATGTACGGCTTTGCCGTCTATATCCTCAAGAGCTTCCATAAGGCCTTCGTTGTATGTAGGATGCGGGCGCATTCCTTTCATCAGCTGATCTGCGGTCAGTCCGTTGGTTATTGCGGTGACTGCTTCTCCGATCATATCGGTAGCTCTTGCACACATCATCTGAACGCCGAGGATACGGTCATTTTCTCCGTGAGCGATGACTTTGATAAATCCGCGCTCTTCCATTGATATTATGGATTTGCCGTTGGCGCTCATGATAAATTTTCCTGTTTTTACAGGGATGCCGGCTTTTTTTGCGTCATCTTCCGTCATGCCGGCCGAGGCGATCTCAGGGTCTGTGTATATACAGGATGGGATCACAGACAGATCGTGAGATTGAGAGATTTTTTCTTCTGTGTCGGCTTCATCGTTTTCATCTGTGTTTTTTCCCATGCGTTTTGCGATCAGCTCTGCCGCATAGATCCCCTGAGCGCTTGCAACGTGTGCAAGCTGAGGACCTTTGATGATATCGCCTACGGCGTAGACTCCGTCTTCATCAGTCATAAGATCTTCGCCGGTCTTTATGAATCCCCGGTCTTTCTTTATATTCACATCTTCTGAAAAGAGATTTTCAGTATTAGGTTTCCTGCCGACTGCGCAGAGTACATATTGTGAGGATACACTGCATTCCTTGTCCTTTTCTTTGAAAAGAATTTCGCATGATCCGTCTTTTTTATCTATTTTTTCAAGGACAGAGGATGTATGTATATCCACGCCTCGTTTTTTCAGTATTAGTTTCAGGCTCTGGGAGATCTCTTTGTCCATGTTCGGGAGAAGTTTCGGCATAGCCTCTATTATTGTCACTTTGCATCCCAATGAAGAAAATACTTCTGCAAATTCAACTCCTATAACGCCGCCGCCTATGATGGCGAGACTTTCCGGAAGGTGATCAAGGGCAAATATACCGTCGCTTGTCAGGACTTCCGGCAGCTCCATTCCGCTGACAGGAAGCCTGGAAGGTACAGAGCCTGAAGCGAGTATTATATTTTCCGCTTTGTATGATGATACTTCCGGCCTGCGGGTGATCTGCACGGTTTTATTAGCTGTAAGCAGACCCCGGCCTTTTATCAGGGTGACACCGTTGGATTTCAGAAGTTGTGCGACTCCGCGGACAAGTTTTTCGACGGAATCCTTCCTGTAGTCTGTTAGCTTTCCGTAGTCGATGTCCACATCCTTAACGGAAATGCCGAAGCGTTCGCTTTCCTTTATTTCCCGAAGCAGCGAGGAGGCGTGAAGCATGGCCTTTGTCGGTATACATCCGCGGTTGAGACATGTTCCTCCTATATCTTCGCTTTCGATGACGGCTGTGCTGAGGCCGAGCTGTGTAGCTCTTATTGCGGCTACATATCCGCCGGGACCTGCGCCGATTATTATAACGTCGAAAGAATTTTCCATAACGGATCTCCTTTAGAAATTTTCTTGCTTTATCTTCTCTTCTATATCTTTTGCCATTTTATACCGCGGGCCTGAAGGATCGTGTATGCCGGCATACTGTGAAAGAGCGCGGCAGATCTCCGCTTTGTCGTACTTCACACCTGTCAAGGCGTTTTCAAGCTCAGGTATAAAATCAGTATCGAGGCAGTCTGAATAAAGGATTATATCTGTTATCCTGCCCTTTTCTGCGTTTATGTGCAGATCTGCGCTGCCCCAGTCGAATCTATATGAAAATTCATTTTCAAAAGCAGGATTTTCTCCGTATATCCAGTCCCAGGAAGAAAATTTTTCTTCGAGAGGATCAAGGGCGCTTTTATCCAGGCACCTTTCATTAAAAGGTTCTGCTTTAAGGGAGTAGACTTCTTCAAAGGCGGACAGCATGCTTTTTTTCAAAAGCTCTGCGGTGATATCGCCGTTTATTTTTTTCAGGTTGGTCACTCTGCTTTTAACGGAGGAGACCCCTTTTGATCTCAGCTTGTCTTCGGGGACGCTCAGATAACGGGAAAGGTCATCTGTATTTACGTCCATCATTATGGTGCCGTGATGATAGCAGAAATCGCCTGTTCTGTAGAAAGCGTTTCCTGAAAATTTCCTGCCGTCTGTCAGTATGTCGTTCCTGCCGGATCTCACTGCGGTGATGCCGAGTTTTCGGACTGCTCTTATTATCACGTCGAGCTGCTTTGAAACGCTGTAGTTATCCTTGCGGATAAGGAATGTGAAATTGAGGTTTCCTGTATCGTGGTAGACTGCGCCGCCTCCTGAGAGCCTGCGTGCAATGAAACCTCCGTCACTGCGCAGATTTTCTGCGTGGCATTCTTTCCAGGGGTTCTGATTCCTGCCTATGACAACTGTTTTTTTGTTCTGCCAGAGGTACAGAATACACTCGTTTTCACCGCAGCTGAGCATGAGATATTCCTCAAGTGCCAGGTTTTTATATGGATCAAAAGTTTTGCTTTCTATATAGCTGAGTTTATCTATCATATTTGTTTTTGCTTTCAGTCGTTAAAATCATATTTTAGTACCGGATGTCTTGCTGCGGAAACTTCATCGAGTCTGGAAACCGGTGTGGAAACCGGTGCTTCATGAAGTTTTTCAGGATCTGAGAAGGCGGTGTCTCTGAGTTTCCTGAATACTTCTATGGCTTCATCCAGCGTCTCTTTTGATTCCGTCTCCGTAGGCTCCACCATCAGAGCTTCATCTACGATGAGCGGGAAATACATCGTAGGAGGATGGATATTGTTGTCCAGCAGTGCTTTTGCAATATCCATTGCTGATACTCCCGCAGTCTTTTTGATATCTGCTGCGCTTATGACAAATTCGTGCATACATGTGCCGCTGCACGCCATCGTATATATATCTTTGAGCTTGCTCATCATGTAATTTGCGTTCAGAACGGCATTTTCGCTCGCTTCCTCAAGACCTTCTCCTCCAAGGCTCATGATGTACGCGAGAGCTTTTACGACTACGGTGAAATTGCCGTAGAAACTCTTCATCTCGCCTATGCTTGCGTCCGGTTTTACGAAGGAGTATACCGGTGATCTTTCGACAAGGTATGATGGGAGGAAAGGCGCCAGAGCGCTTACGCAGCCTACAGGGCCGCTTCCCGGACCGCCTCCGCCGTGAGGTGCCGAAAATGTCTTGTGCAGGTTGAGATGAACGATGTCAAAGCCCATGTCTGCAGGGCGGGTCTTTCCCATGACAGCGTTCAGATTGGCTCCGTCGTAGTAGCAGAGTCCGCCGCACCTGTGTACGAGGGATGTTATTTCCAGTATGTTTTTATCGAACAGTCCCAGGGTGTTAGGGTTGGTAAGCATGAGTCCGGCTATTTCATCGGACATGACTTCCCTGAGCTTTTCCAAATCGACGCATCCGTCTTCACCTGAAGGAACGCTTATTACCGAGTATCCTGCCATGGATGCGCTGGCAGGGTTGGTGCCGTGAGCCGAATCGGGAACGATTATTTTGTTTCGTTTTAAGTCTCCTCTGCTTTTGTGATATGCTTTCATGAGCAGAAGGCCGGTGAATTCTCCGTGGGCTCCCGCTGCCGGCTGGAATGTCATTCTATCCATGCCGGTCACTTCGCATAGATACTTTTCCGCAAGGTAAAGGATCTCAAGACAGCCCTGTACTGTATGTTCAGGCTGAAGCGGGTGTATGTCGGTGAATCCGGCGAGGGAGGCCGCCTGTTCGTTTATCCTCGGATTGTATTTCATGGTACATGAGCCGAGAGGATAAAAACCATCGTTTACTCCGCGGGTCTTCTTTGCAAGCTGTGTATAGTGTCTGCTGAGTTCCGGCTCTGAAAGTTCAGGCAGACGGAGTTCTTTTTTTCGTGTATCCTTTTCTTCGGGCAGTATCTGCGGTACGTCACATTCAGGAAGTATGCTGCATTTTCTGCCGTGTCTGCTCTTTTCGAATATCAACATGTCAACGTACCTCCTTTGCTGTTTTTACTGCGTCAGCAGCGATAGCCGCCGCTCTGTCCATGTCGCTCTTTGTATTCATTTCGGTGCAGCACCACAGAATCCTGTTTTCATCGAGAGGATAACCGCCGAGGATGTTTTCCTCCTCAAGTTTTTTAAGGATGATTTCGGCAGGGGCAGGTGATGTCGTCACGAATTCGTGGAAGAATTCTGCTGTATTTATAGTTTTGAGACCTGCTTTTTCGAGCTGTTCTGAGAAATAGTGCGCTTTTGATGTACACTGAACGGCTGCATTTTTTAAACCTTCAGGGCCCATTGCAGAGAGATAGACTCCTACAGCAAGAGCGCAGAGCGCCTGGTTAGAGCATATGTTGCTGGAGGCTTTTTCTCTTCTTATGTGCTGTTCTCTCGCCTGGAGAGTGAGCACATAGCCTGTTTTGCCGCTGCTGTCCTTAGTCTGTCCTACGATACGTCCGGGAAGTTTTCGCATTAGCTTGGATGTGCACGCCATGAATCCCAGGTATGGTCCTCCGAAGGACATGGAGAGTCCGAGAGGCTGGCCTTCGCCTACGGCTATATCGGCTCCGTATTCTCCAGGTGTTTTGATTATTCCAAGAGATATGGGATTCACGCCCATGATGAATTTTGCTCCGGCTTCGTGGGAAAGGGAGGCTGCAGATTCCGCATCTTCGAGGTTGCCGTAATAATTAGGGTGCTGGATATATACGCATGCTGTCGAGCTGTCCAGTTTTTCTTTTAGATATTCCATATCCGTCAGACCGTCTTTTTCAGGGATGAGTTCAAGCTCCATACCGCTGCCGAAACAGTAGGTCTTTATGGTTTCTATAGTGTAGGGGCTGCTGGCGGCAGAGATGTAAGCTTTGCTTCGTTTTTTATCGCGGCACATGGCAACGGCTTCAGCCGCGGCTTCGGCTCCGTCGTAGACTGACGCATTGGAGGCGTCCATGTCGGTAAGTTCGCATATCATCGTCTGATATTCGAATATAGACTGAAGGAGCCCCTGACTGATCTCTGCCTGGTAAGGCGTATACGCAGTCTGCACGGTTTCATTAGACAATACGCTTTTTACGATAGCAGGGATGTAGTGGTGATATGCGCCTGCGCCTCTGAATATCGAGGAAAAAACTTTGTTTTTTCCGGCGATGTCCTGCATTTTGCGCATTACTTCCAGTTCAGAAAGACCGTCCGGGATATCCAGCTTTGTTTTGAGCCGAGCGTTTTCCGGGATGTCTGCAAACATTTCGTCTATTGATTTGAAACCTGCTTCTTCAAGCATTTTTTCCCGTTCCTGTTTTGTGTTGGGAACGTAGCTTGCCATAGTTCCACCTCCTGTTTATTCCTGTTCTTCCACGAATTTTTCATATTCTTCCGCAGAGAGAAGTTCTTCTGTTTCTGAAACGTCGCTTACTTTTATAAACCAGGCGTCGTAAGGTGATTCATTTATGCTTTCAGGGGAGTCCATGAGGGCTTCATTGACCTCGCTTACCGTGCCTGTAACAGGTGAATAAACGTCGGATACGGCTTTTACGGATTCCACGTCAGCAAAGGTTTCACCTGCTGTAACTTCATCGTCTTCTTCAGGAAGGTTGACGAATACAAGGTCACCGAGTTCGGATTGAGCATAGTCAGTGAGTCCTATCGTGACTGTTCCGCCTTCTTCTTTTACCCATTCGTGAGATTTTGAGTATTTCAATTCGCTTCTGATTTCCATTGTTTTTCTCCTTTCAGATCGTAAAATGTTATTTATCTCTTTTATAAAACGGGAGCGCCGTTATTTCGGCATCTATCATTCTTCCGCGCACTTCGACGCTTACTTTGTTTCCGATACCGGCGAAGTCTTTTTCTATCAGCGCCATGGCAACGGGATAGCCCAGGTAAGGGAGATGAGTGCCGGAGGTGGTGCGGCCTATGAGCTTTTCATCAGCATATACTGGCGCTTCTTCGCGTATTATGCCGCGTCCCGTCACTTTCAGTCCGACTCTTGTTACGGCAGGCTCGCCTTTTTCTTCCATGGCCGTTTTGCCGATGAAGTCGTCTTTCTGCATTTTCACGGCGAAGGAAAGACCTGTTTCAAGAGGTGTGATATCGTCGTTCATTTCGTGTCCGTAAAGGGGCATGGCGGCTTCCATCCTGAGTGTGTCTCTCGCGCCGAGTCCGCATGGGATCAGACCTTCCTCCTTTCCTTTTTCAAGGAGTATATCCCACATTTCTTCGGCCTTATCGGCGGCAAGATATATTTCCACTCCGTCTTCTCCTGTGTAGCCGGTCTTTGAGATTATGCACGGTATGCCGGCAGCTTCGCTGTCGAATACGGCGTGATAGTATTTTTCAGGTATATTGTCTTCCGAGGCTATTTTTTTGAGTATGGTCATGGCTTTTGGACCCTGGAGCGCCAGCTGGGCGTAATCATCGGAGACATCGGTGAATTTTACATCGCCCTTTTTATGTGATTCCATCCAGCTGAAATCTTTTTCTCTGTTGGCGGCATTTACTACGATGAAATAGCGGTCGTCTTTTATTTTGTAGACGATGAGATCGTCAATGGTGCCGCCGTTTTCGTTGCACATAGGGCTGTATCTCGCCTGGCCGTCCTTCATGTTTTTGAAATCGTTGGTGAGCAGATGCTGGAGATTGTCGAGGGCGTCTTTTCCTTCGCACAAGATCTCGCCCATGTGGGAAACGTCGAAAAGTCCAGCGGCAGTGCGCACCGCCATGTGTTCTTTTATGACGCCTGTTTTGTACTGCACCGGAAGGGAGTATCCGGCGAAAGGCACTATTTTTCCTCCGGCTTTTACATGTGCGTCGTAGAGAGGTGTTTTCAACTCCATAGTAAGCCTCCTTATTGTTTGTTTTTACTGTGCAATAAAAAAACAGGGAAACATGGTCCCGGTTTCAGGACCTGTATTTCCCTGTCTATTATCTCAATCCAGAGATTCGTCCGGATTTAATTCCTTTGCCTGAGAGTTTCAAGTGTCCTCTTGCCCCTTCGGCGCCGCCTTGCAGAAGTTTGGCGGTCTCTCTTAAATCCTTCATCCGAATATTGAATTTGTACAGCAGCCTGTTTTGCAGCGGCTGTTTTCAAATATAGGTTATTATATCCAAAGGTTAAGCCTTTTGTCAATAAATTTTGAAAATTGGATATTGGGCGGGGTTGCAGCTGCTAAAATAAATTTTGGATTTTGTTATTTAAGGAATGTTTTGCTGAGGTCTGGCGGGGAGTTTTGAGCCTTGGTACTGTATTTTACTGCTTTTTCAACGGCCGGCAGGGAGGCTGGCGCGGTGTGCAGAGTTTGCAGATCGTACGGATCGTGCGGATCATTGAGGTGTGGGGAGAGTAGCGTTTGCATTATGTAAACCACGCTTTTATCAAAAATGGAGATTTCAGTGGATATTTTCAGAATTTAATTGATCAGAAAATTATGATAAATATTTATTTGCGTATAAAACACGTGGTATCATAATATATTTGCTGAAAAAGAAGCGAAAAGATGAGGCAGACACTGTAAATTTATTATTATATGAAAATATTGGTTTACATAACGTATAATTTTCTGAAAAAAAGCCTTTTTTTCAGCCGATTTGATAAAAATAACCATACATACCCGGTATCGGTATACAGAAGATCCCCGAAAGTCCTTGAGGCGATGTTTGACATTTCTTCACATCAGAGCTTTGGAGCTTTGAAATGCATTAGGTCTCTGGACTCCGGGCACAGTGCTGCGTGATCAGAGCGATTGAATGAAGCTAAAAAGGAGCCGCATACCGTAAAAAATTATAATGATCCCGCACACTATGTTTATTATTCTAAGGAGCTTAGGACTAAAGCGGCGGCTTGATATGGAAATGATGAGAGTGAGGCCGGCAAACCACAGACACGAAGCGGAGGCGACACCGATCATGAAAAGAGCGCCTTTTGAAGCGGGCAGGGCTGCGTGAAAGGCACCCAGCATCATAGTTCCGTCTATGAGAGCCTGAGGGTTGAACCATGTCACGACGCAGGCGGAACAGATCGTCTTATTTATAGATGTTTTAGCGATTGATGTTTCGGCATTGGATACGGCTTGATCTTCGGGTCTGGATCTCAGCAGGCTTATACCTATGAGGACTACGATGATACCGCCTGCAAGCAGGATCATCATATTGAGCAATTGAAAACGCTCCATGAGTGCACCTATCCCAAAGAAGCAGGCGAGGGCTAAAGTGACATCGAAAAAAATCACGATCAGAGCCGTGATCAGAGCGCGGCGGCGTGTGTGCGCCAGTGCCGAATTTATAACAAAAAGATTTTGAAGACCTATGGGCGCTACATAGGCGAGTCCCATGGTCAGACCTTGCAAAAAATATCCCATAACGGAATAATTATACCGTCAAGTATGATGCGTGTAAAGATAAGGACTTTTGATTTTGTTTGGTCTTTCTCACACAAGCACTTGAAAATCGGAAGACAGGTATGCTATTATAAGAAAGCGCGGTAAATGCAGATGAGAAAATCTGAGATCGGATGCCGACGCTTGATAAATGATTTATATGTCTCTGTAGCTCAGCTGGATAGAGCACTGCTCTCCTAAAGCAGGTGCCGGGCGTTCGAATCGCCCCAGGGACGCCATAAACACCGGAATTTTACGGAGAAGGAAAGGTTTCGGTGTTTTTTTATGCAGACTTGAAGGCAAAAAAACATAAAAATACATTGAATCAGCAGCATCCATACTTGACTTTTTTTCTACAGAATAATATAATGAAACCCGGTACTATATATAGTATCGGGTTTTTAAAAACATCACAATGATATGGAATATATAGTTTATAAAATGATTGAAGAAATGTTGTAAAAAGTATATAATACGGCACATTGTGCGAGCAGCAAGGCAGCAAAACGCCGCCGTGCTCGCCGCATTGCCGCAAGAACTGCCGCAATATGTCATCGAGAGAATCATACCGGCTGCATATCGCGCCAACAGAGGAATTTGAATTTACTATGAGAGGAGAAGGGACATGGATGTAAAGGTAAGAGTTATAAAGAGAAACGGTGAAGAAGTCGATTTCAACCTTGTGAAAATAGTCAATGCCATAAAGGCGGCGAACAACGAGGTAGATAATATACATAAGCTCAATGAATTCCAGATACAGGCCATAGCGGACACGGTGGCAGGAAAGATCGCCGAGATGACTCACGCAGTGCATGTAGAAGATATACAGGATATGGTGGAAACGGGAATCATGGAAATGCGCGGTTATGAAGTCGCTCAGAAATATGTGAGATACAGATATAAGAGAGAGCTTTCCCGCAAATCAAACACTACAGACAATGGTATCCTGTCTCTCATAGAAAATATCAACGAAGAAGTAAATCAGGAAAATTCCAATAAAAATCCGGTGATCAACTCCACTCAGAGAGATTACATGGCCGGAGAGGTCAGCAAGGATCTGACAATGAGAATACTCCTGCCTGAGGAGATCGTAAAAGCTCATGAGGAAGGTATAATCCATTTCCACGACTCCGATTATTTCGCGCAGAAAGAGCACAACTGTGATCTCGTTAATCTGGAAGATATGCTCCAGAACGGGACAGTCATAAGCGAAACACTGATAGAAAAGCCGCACAGCTTTTCGACTGCCTGCAATATCACCACCCAGATAGTGGCTCAGGTAGCGAGCAATCAGTATGGAGGACAGTCGTTCACCCTTTCGCACCTTGCGCCATTCGTAGATGTGAGCAGACAGAGGATAAGAGAGCAGGTGATAGCCGAAAGAGAAGAATGCGGCGAACCTATGGATCTGGAGATCATCTCGAAAGTCGTTGAAAGAAGACTGAGAAAAGAGATCCAGAGCGGCATACAGACTATACAGTATCAGCTAATAACTCTCATGACATGTAACGGACAGGCGCCGTTTGTAACGATGTTCATGTATCTTGATGAAGTGCCTGAGGGAAGGACGAGAGATGACCTGGCTATGCTTATAGAGGAAGTGCTGATACAGAGAATGCAGGGAGTGAAGAACGAGAAAGGCGTATGGATAACGCCGGCATTTCCGAAACTCGTATATGTACTTGATGAAGACAATGTGACTAAGGATGCGCCTTACTGGTACCTTACAGAGCTGGCGGCAAAGTGCACTGCAAAACGCATGGTGCCTGACTACATTTCTGCGAAGGTAATGAGACAGCTTAAAAAAGGCGATGTTTATCCGTGCATGGGATGCCGTTCATTCCCGACTGTTGAAGACGGACAGAGAAATCCGGACGGCTCGCGAAAATACTACGGCAGATTCAACCAGGGCGTTGTTACCATAAACCTTGTGGACGTGGCATGCTCGGCGCAGGGAGATATGGACAGATTCTGGAAGATACTCGATGAAAGACTTGAACTCTGTCACAGAGCTTTAAGATGCAGACACGAACGTCTTCTCGGCACGACATCCGACGTTGCGCCGATACTCTGGCAGCACGGCGCGCTGGCGAGACTTAAAAAGGGCGAGAAGATAGATAAACTGCTCTACGACGGCTATTCCACCATATCCCTCGGATACGCAGGATTGTGCGAGATGTGCGTGAGGATGACAGGCAAGACTCACACATCGCCGGAAGGTCAGAAATTTGCCCTTTCCGTAATGCAGAGACTTAACGACAAATGTGCGGAATGGAAGGCTGCGGAACGCATCAGCTACTCCGTTTACGGCACGCCGATGGAATCGACGACGTACAAATTCGCAAAATGTCTGCAAAAGAGATTCGGCATAATAAAGGGTGTTACGGACAAAAACTACATAACCAACAGCTATCACGTACACGTTACGGAGGAGATAGACGCATTCAGCAAGCTGAAATTCGAGTCGGAATTCCAGAAGCTTTCGCCGGGCGGCGCCATAAGCTACGTGGAAGTTCCAAACCTTCAGAACAACATAGAAGCAGTGCTTTCGGTAATGAAGTTCATATATGACAACATCGTATACGCAGAGCTCAACACCAAGAGTGATTACTGCGAAAGCTGCGGATACGACGGCGAGATAAAGATCGTTTCCGATGATTCGGGAAAACTTGTGTGGGAATGTCCTAACTGCGGCAACAGAGATCAGGATAAGATGTTCGTCGCAAGACGTACCTGCGGATATATAGGAACCCAGTTCTGGAATCAGGGCAGGACCCAGGAAATAAAAGACAGGGTGCTTCATCTGTAAAACATATAATAGAGGATATAGACGATAGCGATCAGGAGCGGTAGTGAGCGGCGGTGCGGGCAGCAGCGCTGACATCGGCCGCTCTTTTTGTATGAGGGAAAACTGTGTGCTGTGACCATGCTTTTTTACGGAGCTTGTGTACTTCACGCGGACATGGTTTTGCGTGGGTGCGCGGATGCGCTTTAGAAAATAAAAGTCTCATATGAAAGATATGAGACTGTCAGGTGCGTCGTGAGTACATCCTTATCATTTCCCCGTCATCGCCGCGCACCATGAAGAGAAAATGCCACCCGAATTTTTCATAAAATGAGGTGTGGTCAGTCACAAGATAAAGCCTGTCAATGGCTCTTTTTTTCATATCGCTGCACGCAAAGGCCAGAAGCTTTCCGGCTATACCTTGACACCGTTGGTCTTTTTCCGTGTAAAGAGCGCAGAGGTTGGGGGAGAGATCTTTTCTGTCGTGGAAATCATTTTCTATGATGCCCATACCTGCGATAACCCTGTTTTTTTCAAGTACAAGGTACCATTCAGGGTGAAAATCAAGGCTCGTGTCCTTGTGGATACAGGCATCCATACTGCCTTCGTATTCTTTTGTAGGTATCTTCCACTTTTGGGAGAACCAGTCTGCGGCGGTTTTCTTGAGATCAGGTCTGTCTGAAATGCGTATTATATCAAAATCCATTCAACATGGTCCTTTCTGTGGCACGCAGGTATCATTTAAGGGGTTTTTCCATGACGAAGTTGGTCAGGGAAACACCGCAGCGTGTTACCTGTTGTTTTCTTATGATCATATAGCCTCTTTTTTCGAAGAATCCTCTGGCGGTCAGAGAGGAATGTACAGTTATTTTTTTTGAAGTTTTTGCAGCCTGGGCTTCAAGGATATCGCATACGGCAGTGCCGATGTGTTTCCCCTGGTGGTCTTTGTGGACGTAAAGTCTGTCAAGGTAACCGCTGCTGTCTATATCACCGAAGCCGACTATAATTCCTGACTCGGCGGCGCCGGTCTTTAAGCCGCCGTTTACTGCAGTGCGGTCTATGGGGGAGCCGTCTGTTTCAGTAACTGCGGCAACTACGGTAAAATGCCGGCGAAAGGATTCGTCCCAGTTTTCTTCGTCTAAAGACAAAGGAGCCCACGCATCCAGCTGCGGTTTCGTATAATCGCGGGCGTTTACTGCGTGGACGGTATCGTGAAAAAGTCTGAGCAGAGCAGGACAATCTTCTTTTCTGTATTCTCTGAGGATCATTTTATGCTCCTTATTTCTTCGAGATCACCGCTGCACAGCTTTTCCAGGTTCATGAAGATCTTTTCCTCATCCCAGTCCCACCACTTTATTTTTTCGAGGTAGGAGATGAGGTCGTCATCGAATTTTTTTCGTATTATCCTGCATGGGTTGCCGCCGGCTATGTGATAGGCCGGGATATCTCCGGTGACAACGGAGTTTGCCGCGATGACAGCGCCGTCTCCGATGTGTACGCCGGGCATTACAGTAACGTTCTGTCCGATCCAGACATCGTTTCCCACAACAGTGTCTCCTTTCAGAGGGAGATCATCAAGGGAAGGGGTAACCTTTTCCCAGCCGCCTCCCATGATATTGAAAGGATATGAAGTGACGCTGTTCATCCTGTGATTGGCGCCGTTCATGATGAATTCGATGCCGGAAGCTATCTGACAGAATTTGCCTATTATCAGTTTATCGCCGATAAATTCGTAGTGATGAGTGACGTGTGCTTCAAAGTTTTCGGCGCCGTTTTTATCGTCGTAGTATGTGTAATCGCCGATCTCTATGTTGGGGCGGGTCACAACGTTTTTTATAAAGCATACGCTTGGTACGTTTTCATTGGGGATAGCTTTGTTTTTATCAGGTCCGTATTTCATAATATCCCTCCTTTTTTGATGATGTCATCTCTTTGATGATGTCATCGTGTTTATGTTACTTTTCCTGCTTGTCTTCTTCCACGTCGAGAAGTTTGGAATAATAGGAATTTATCTGATACAGCGCAGCTGCCGGATTGTGTCCCAGCACTCTGTCCTTTGTTACCAGCGTAGTGCACAGAGCGTCGGAATACTTGTAAAACAGGCTGTCGTGACCTACACAGAGTCCGATAACTATATTCAAGTCGGTTTTTTCTTCATTGAGAAGTTTTGCCTGCATTATGGGATTGCACATATTTGTGCCCATCTCCTCACATCGTATATCTATGCCTACCGAGGATTTCCTCTGTGAGCCGACCTTGCAGCTGGCGCCGAAGACTTCAAAACCATGCTTTCGAAATACGGAGGCTGCAGCCCTTGCTTCTGAAATCAGACCGACGCAGGTAGCGATGCCGAGTTTTTTATAGTTCATTTTATGGGCAAACTCAGCGATCTCCTCGATTCGAGTCATGGTGCAGTAGTTTTCGTATTCGACGAGTGCGGATTTTTTAGTCACTTCCGCATTCTGTTCGTCTTCCGTATATAATTTCATGGTTTCCTTCAGGAAATCTTCATCTATCTGATTCTGTGTGCAGAAAGGCGGATATTTGGCTCCGTTGTTTTCACAGGCTGTGACTGCGCAGTCTATGCAGCTTCTTCTTAAATTCTCTTTGCTCATTGCAGACCTCTCCTTTAAATAATAAGATGGATAGTGGATTACATCGTATGTAAGTTTATTATAATGGTTTGATGAAGAGAAAGAAAGAGCTGATTATCTCAGCTCTTTATCTATACAGGGGCGTATGTATTTTTGGATTTGATCAAAGCCGCTTTAAAAATTTTTCGAGATCCCCGGTCAATTTGCCCTTTGACTGAGATCTGACGTTGTTGAATGTAATATCTGCTGCGGTCCTGTAGTAGGGAAGCCGTTCTTTTTCCATTTTTTTAAGTGTTTCCAGGTCTTTTGACAGGGGGCGCCCCTTGGTGGCCAGAGTATTTGCATTGCGTTTTACATATATCAGGATGCCGTTCTGCCTCAACGCGTCCACATTTTCCTCTTTTAGCACGGTGCCGCCTCCGGTGGCTATCACGAGACCTTTTTCCTTGCCGAAGCGCTGCGCGGCGGCGGATTCACGCCTGCGGAAGCCTTCTTCTCCTTCCTTTTCAAAAATCTCCGGTATGGAGATCCCTGCGTCCCTGATGATCTCTTCATCCAGATCGACAAAAGCTTTGCCTGTGATGGAAGAAAGGATTTTTCCGATGGTCGACTTTCCGCATCCGGGCATACCTATGAGGACAATATTTCGGATCTGCTTTTCCAGGGAGGATATTATTTTTTCGTTTTCGCCTTCAAAATCTCCGGGAGATTTGAGAAAATATCCGGCGGCTGCAGTAGCCTGCGCAACGAGCATGGGCAGTCCGTTGGTATGTCTTATGTCCAGCTTTTCCGCATCTAAGAGCAGCTTCGTTTTGAAAGGGTTGTATATTACATCTATCACCGCTTCGCAGGACTTGAAGTCGTAGAGAGATATCACGCTTTGCAGATTGTTCGGGAAAGTGCCTACGGGGGTTGTATTGACTATTACATCTATCTCATCGCTTATATTTGAAAGGTCCTCGTAGGAGACAGTTTCAAAGTCGGTATCGGTTTTTCGGCGGGAAGCTATGATGATGCGCTTTGCACCCTTATCGCCGGCTGCGTATCTGGCCATGAGTGATGTGCCGCCGCTTCCGAGAATGAGCACGGTCTTGTTTTCAAATGATATCCCGGCACGCTGTGCGGCGTAAAGAAAGCCTTCGTAGTCTGTATTGTGGCCTGTCAGCTTTCCTTCTTTCCAGTACAGCGTGTTTACGGCTCCGATCTTTTCCGCCAGCTCCGATATGTGATCGCAGAGAGGGATGACATCCTTCTTGTAGGGGATGGTTATGTTGAGTCCGCTGAAATCCCTTTTTTCAATGAACTCTTTCATCTCTTCAGGGGAAAGGCTGAAAAGCTCGTATTCGTATTTTCCCAGTGATTCGTGTATCTCTTTGGAATAACTGTGAGCCAGCGTTTTGCCTATGAGACCGAAAGTCATCTACAGTCCCTCCGTGTAGCAGCCGAGGAACACGAAGGTCTCAGGCTGATTTTCAAGCTCGCTGAGAAGGTTTATCAGTTCTTCCGAATATATGGAAGCGTCCATATCGAAGTAAAACATGAATTCAAAATCGCTGCCCGGGATAGGTCTTGATTCCAGCTTTGTGAGATTGATACCGAGGGCTGCGAATTTAGATATGGTGTGGTACAGCGAACACGGTACGTGAGGAAGGGACAGGATCAGGCTGATCTTATTGGAACCCGGATATATCTCGAGATTCTTCGATATGCAGATGAAGCGGGTGTAGTTGTTGTCGCTTACCTGTATATGTTTCTTTATCAGTTCCAGGTTATAGAGATCAAGACATTCCTTTGATGATATGGCGGCAACATCTGTTCTGTCGCTTTCCGCTACCATTTTAGCAGCGAGCGCAGTATTTTCGCATACGGTGATCTTGACGTCCTTTAAGGTCTTGAGAAATTCGCCGCACTGTCCGATTGCCTGTTCGTGAGAAAATATTTCTTTTATGTCTGACATTTTAGTGCCTGGTTTTGCCATGAGATTGTGGCTTATTCGCAGGCGAAGACTCTTTACTATGTGGAAGTTGTAGTTCTGCATGAGATCGTAAACGGTACCTACCGAGCCGTAAGAGCTGTTTTCGATAGGAAGGATGCCGTACTGGCAGAGTCCTTTTTCCACAGCATTGAATACGCCCTCGAAACTGTTGAAATACATTATGCTTGGAACTTCAAAAAGCTTTTCGCAGGCAGCCTGAGAGTGAGATCCGGCAACACCCTGACAGGCGACAACTGCTTTTTTAGGGAAGATCTTAGGTGTTTCCTCAAGAGCCTGCTGTATGCGTTCCGCAAGATCGGATTTCCTTGCAAGGTAGTTGTTCTGACACGATCTGCTGACATCGAAGATAGTGTTGAACACAAGTCTTGCATAACCGTCGAAAGGTTCTCCCACTTCTTCGGAAACTTTGTGGAGTATCTCCTTTTCGCGGCGGTCGTTTAAAACAGCCAAGTTGTTTTCTTTTTTGTAGCGAGCCACTTCCAGAGATTTTTCCATTCTTTCCTTGAAGAGCTGGGCAAGTTTCGAATCGATGCTGTCGATATCTTTTCTTATGTTATCCAGGTTGATTTTTGTCATTTTTGTTTTACCTCCATTAAACAATCTAAAATTCCAAGGGCCAGGGCGGCTTCTACGATGGGTACGGCTCGTACTGCCACGCAGGGATCGTGTCGGCCTCTGACTGTAAGTTTTGTGTTTTCTTTTTTATCTAAATCCACTGAATCCTGTTCTTTGCCTATGGATGGAGTGGGTTTGAATGCCAGTCTTGTTATCAGCGGCATTCCGGTGGTTATACCGCCGAGGATGCCTCCGTGATTGTTGGTCTTTGTCCTTACTTTTTCTTCGCAGTAGAAAAAGGCATCGTTGTTTTCAGAGCCTTTGAGCTTTGCCGCTTTGAATCCGGCTCCGAATTCGACTCCTTTTACTGCGGGTATACCGAAAAATATAGGCGCGAGGAAAGATTCGAGACCATCGTACATAGCGCCGCCTATACCGGCAGGAAGTCCTGTGGCGCAGCCTTCTATTATTCCGCCGAGAGAGTCTGCATCCTTTCTTGCCTGAGTGATCATATCCATCATTTGTCTGCCTGCGTCGTCTGAGATCACAGGGAAATCCTTTTCTTTTATGTCGGAAAGAAGTTTCGGCGATACATCTAAGGAATCAAAGGGAGTGTCGTCCACATCCATTATGGAGTATATGTGGGCGCCTATGAAGATACCTTCTTTTTCAAGGAGCTGCAGAGCGATCCCTCCTGCTATGCACATAGGTGCTGTCATCCTTGCGGAAAAAGGCCCGCCGCCGGACATGTTCAGTGTATCGCCGTATCTTATCCTTGCCGTATAATCTGCATGCCCCGGACGCGGTACCGAACGCAGAGAGCTGTAATCCTGAGAGCGCGTATCAGTGTTTTTTATCTCGAAAACTACAGCGCACGGTGATGTGATCATAAGTATATCGTCATCATGTCCGGATCTGCGGTCTGATGTGGGCAGAGGAGTGAGACCGCTTACGGGGATCGGAGTATCAGGTTCTTTGCGTTTTGTTGAGAAGGGGCTGTTTCCCGGTGCCCGTCTTTTAAGAAAATCTTTGAGTTTTTTCATATCGACATGGGCGCCTTTGGGAAGTCCTTCTATATCCACTCCTATGGAAGGCTCGTGAGATCCGCCCCAGACAGTAACTTTTATGTTTTTTCCGAATTGTGATTGCATCAGGTATATCCTCCTTGAAGAAAATCAGGATACGTTATTGTTTTTATCATATTTCTTCGGCAATACCGCCGAGAGCTTTGAAGTCTTCAAAAAATCCCGGATAGGATTTGTTTATCGCTTCTGCTCCTGTGATGATGACGGGATCAGAGCATATACAGCTTGCCGCAGCTGCCGTCATTACGATACGGTGATCGTTGTGGCTGTCGACAGTACCTCCCTTGAGCGCAGATCTTCCATTTATCGTCAGTCCCGAGCCTGAAACTGATATGTCTGCTCCGAGTGTTTGAAGAGTACTGCATACGGAGCTGAGCCTGTCGGATTCTTTTATCCTGAGTCTTTGAGCGTCTGTTATATGGGATGTTCCCGCAGCTGCGGCCATCACCGAGGAAAGGACAGGAACCAGGTCAGGCGTTTGCGCTGCGCTTACATCTTCATGGGTAAGCGGCGCTGCTTGAACTGTATTTACGGAGATGCTGTTTTCTTCGATGTCCACGGCAGCGCCCATTTTTTTCAGTATATCGACTATGGTCTTATCCATCTGAGACGAGGACATATCCAGGTTTCTGCATGTCACCTTTCCTCCGAGAGCGCCGCAGGCGAGCCAGCAGGCTGCATTTGACCAGTCTCCCTCGATGGACAGATCTTCCGGCTCGTGATATTTCTGCCTGCCGGGGATCTGATATTCCGTTAAGCCTTCTTTTGAAAGAGAGGTGTTCACCCTTATGCCGAAATCCTTCAAAACTTTGAGGGTGAGATCCACGTATCCTGCGGATTCCAGTCCGGTGGTCAGGGAAAGGGTACTGTCTCCGCCCAGGAGGGGGAGGGCAAATAAAAGTCCCGTTATGAACTGCGAGCTCACATTACCTGCCATGGAGTATCTGCCGGGAAGAAGTTTACCCTGTATCACGCATATACCCTCTGCATTGTCCGGAATATCCGTATCGGCAGATACATCATGAAAAATACATCCGTGCTTTTCCATAGTTTCCCTGAGCGGGGAAATGGGTCTTTGGGGAAGCTTTCCTGATCCGGCAAAAATAACTCCGTCGCATACTGCGGCGGCTACAGGAATGAGAAATCTCAAGGTGGAGCCGCTTTCACGACAGTCAAGGACAGGTGTCCGATTATCGTCTGAAAACAACGAGGCAAGACAGTTTTTGGTTGCGCTTATATCTATAGAAAAGGAAGGTATCTCCTTTGGATTTTGTGCGCATGTGCCTGAAAATCCTGCCAGACTTCGTGCTATGAGCACGCGGTGCGCATGAGATTTCGACGGGATAGCGTTTAAAGTTCCCTGTAGTTTTTTTGGCGTTATCTTTATATCCATGTTTTTCCTTTCACTTTTTGTGTCAATTTGCTGATGCCGGGAGCTTTTATCGATCATCCTCCGATACCGTAGGAGATGAATCTCTCAAGCTTTTCCGTGGGGATAGTTTTAAGGCGGCATTTTCCTACAGCGGCAGGGATGACAAGGGTTATTTCTCCCCCTCTTATTTTTTTATCCTGCATGGCTGCGTTGGCAAGTTCCCAGGCGCTGAACGGACAATTCAGTGAAAATCCGAATTTTTCAAGAATATCCGTCAGTTCATTGGAACAGTTTTCTACTGTCCAGCCCAGTCTGTCGGAAGCGATGGAAACCACTGACATTCCTATAGCTACTGCGTGGCCGTGGCGTATGCGGTAACTGCTGCATTTTTCTATGGCATGAGCAATGGTATGGCCGAAATTCAGCAGCTGTCTGCTGCCGTTGTCGCGTTCATCTTCTTCCACCAGCTTTTTCTTGACTTCTATGGCCAGGGAAGCGAGATTCATCAGAAACTCGGGATCGTCAAGGGTGCGTTTCATCCTTATGGAATCTAAGATAAGCTTATCGGCGATCATACCTGCTTTTATGGCTTCGGCGGCGCCGTCAAGTTTTAGATCGTAGGAAAGGGTCTTGAGAACATCAGGATCGAAGAGCACGAGTCTCGGCTGCCAGAAAGCGCCGGCCAGGTTCTTGCCGGCTTTGAGATTCACGCCGGTTTTGCCTCCGACGGAGGAATCGACTATGGCGAGAAGAGATGTCGGTACCTGTATGTAGTCTATGCCGCGCAGATATACGGATGCGGCAAATCCTGTGACATCGCCTGTGATGCCGCCGCCCAGAGCCAGCAGTGCATCGCTTCTCGTGAATTTCTTTTCAGTCAGATAATCGAGGATCTCTTCGATGGTTTCCATGGTTTTGTATTCTTCTCCGCCGGTGAAAACGTATTTATAAACATCGAAGCCTGCGGAGAGAAGGGAAGAGGTCAGGGGCTGATCCGTGCCGGCGTACAGCGGATTTACTGTGGCGTCTGTTATTATGCAGATCTTTTTTTTCTCTGTGTCATTATCGCTGCCGCAGAGAGCTTCCCGCACATAGCTGCCGGCGGCGGAAAGTATCCCTTTGTCCATTATTACATCGTATTCTTTTGAAGCGGAAACTCTGATCTTTATCATGTGTCTCTCCTGTTTTATAAAAAGTGTTTAAAATATTTCTCCGTCTATGATAGCTTTCTGTTCTCGTCCCTCTTTAAGCAGGCGCTGAAGCTTTTTGAGGTCTCCTTCGGATATGGCGTCTCTATATTCCGAAAGACTGTTTATTAGGATATCTATTTCTTTGACAAGGTTATCCGAGTTTTCGAGAAACAGTTCGCTCCACATGTTTTCGTTGAGCTTTGCGACACGGGTCAGATCCTTGTAGCTGCCTGCCGAAAATCCCGTATGTTCTCTGGCTGAGGGGCTCTTTATATAAGCGTTTGAAACGACGTGAGCCAGCTGAGATGTGAAGGCTATCCTTTTATCGTGTTCCTCAGGTGTCGATATTTCTATATTGGTGAAGCCTATAGAAGTAAGAAGATCCTTGAGGATACTCATGCTTTCTATAGGGCCTTTTGTAGGCGTCAGTATCATAGATGCGTTATTGAACAGTGATTTCTTTGCGTAGGTGAAACCTGAATGTTCCAGCCCTGCCATAGGGTGCCCTCCTATAAAGAGGAATCCCTTTTCCTCTGAAAGGGGTATCAGGCAGTCGCATATGATACGTTTGACACCGCTGCAGTCGACTACGATACAGCCTTTTTTAAATATATCTGCTTTTTCCTTGACGTAGTTTATCGTGTCCTGCGGATAAAGGGCGACTATAACGATATCGCACTGATGCAGCAGTTCATCTGTAAGGGGCTGTTCTATAGCGTTTACGAGTATGGCTTTTTTCAGTGTCTGCTCTGATATGTCGTATCCGTAAACGGTGTTGTCTGTATTTAGGCTTATGGCTTTGGCCATAGAGCCTCCGATAAGACCGAGACCGACTATTCCTATTTCCATCATATCACTCCTAACTTTGACCAATACTACGGGGATTTAAACTATCCTCTGTATGCGATAGGCCTTATTTTGTTTATTGCATCCATTACATCTGCAAAAGCTTTTGGGGTGAGGGACTGAGCTCCGTCGCAGAGAGCTGCTGCAGGGTTATTGTGTACTTCTATCATTATGCCGTCAGCGCCGGCTGCTGTTGCTGCCATTGCCATAGGTTTTACGAGTCCTGCAATACCTGTGGCGTGGCTCGGATCGACGATGATCGGCAGGTGAGTCATGGTTTTGAGAAGAGGTATGGCGGCCAGATCAAGAGTGTTTCTCGTCGCCGTTTCAAAGGTCCTGATACCTCTTTCGCAGAGTATGACACGTTCATTACCTCCTGCCATGATATATTCTGCGCTCATGAGAAGTTCTTTAAGAGTATTGGCAAGACCTCTCTTTAAGAGTATAGGCTTATCCAGATGGCCAAGTTCTTTAAGAAGCTCGAAATTCTGCATGTTTCTTGCACCAACCTGTATCACGTCTACGTTTTCAAAGAGAGGAAGCTGTGAAATATCCATGACTTCCGTGACTATTGGAAGGCCTGTTTTTTCTTTTGCTTCAAGGAGAAGTTCTATTCCTTCGGCTCTCATTCCCTGGAAAGCGTATGGTGATGTCCTTGGTTTGAATGCGCCGCCTCTGAGGACGCCGGCTCCTGCTTTTTTAACTTCTTCCGCAACGAGGCAGATCTGTTCTTCTGATTCTACAGAGCAAGGGCCTGCCATAACCTGGAAATTACCGCCTCCTATTTTTACATTTTCGCTTATTTTTACGACAGTATCTTCAGGATGGAATTTTCTGTTTACATTTTTGTAGGGCTCCTGGACCCTCTTTACTGTTTCGACAATGTCGAGAGCGTTTATCAGATCGATATCAACTGAAGCGGTATCGCCGATAAGTCCCATGATGGTCGCGGATTTACCTTTGCTGAAGTGGATATCGAGTCCCATGCTTTTTAGCCAGGATACGAGATTATCGAGTTGTTTTTGATCCGGATTATCTTTTAATACTATTATCATTTTTATCCCTCTTTCCTTTGAAATTACGGTAATGTTTTTTGTTGTTCCGGCATTTATTTTTAGTTGGCGCCTTGTGCCGGGTTTTCAGATTTCCCTGGTAATAAAAAAGCTCCGCAAGTGAATTTCACCTGCGGAGCGTTCTTATCGATCGGGTTTTGATCAGTGACGAATAAGTTAACTCATTGCAGCGAAATTCACTTTACCTCTAAAGAAAGTAAAGTAAAAGTAAAAATATACTGCTGCAAAAAATCTGTTTAACATGTCTTCATCCTCTGATCAAATAATTTATATGGAACGGGAGCCTTAAAGGCATCCCGATTATTTGCTAAAAATTGTAACACTTTAATTTAGAGATGTAAAGTGGGTTTTCTGAAAAATTTTTGTAAAAAAACGGCGAGGCTGATTTTAAAGAGAGTTTAATGTTCGTTTATCGGTGATTAAACCTATTGATATATGGTAGATGAGAAGAACAAAAGTTGAAAGGAGCATGACTTAATATGAAAAAATCTGTTTTACTGCTGCTTTGCGATGTACTGGCGGCAGTCGTGCTCATGGCAGGTATATGGGGATACTTCTATCTTATGCCCCATCACATGGAGGGGATGACCGCAGGGACTGTCGTTTCGGAAAACGGAGCGGAGCTGAAGACGGCAAAAGTTTTGAATGGAGCGGCTGAAACAGACTGGCATAAAAAATTTGCCGATAAATTTACAGATAAAATCGTTTCGACCGATACTGTATATGCAAGCCCGGATATCTATATAAAATTGACTCGTAAAAGTTACGATACCAATATTTTAGACCGGACAAACGGCGGGATACACCAGGCGTACGGAACGAAGGTATCCTATGTTTTGGCGGATATATATGTAGGGGATATATCCTGCATAAAAACAGCTTTTGCGAAGGATACTTACGGCAGCGGATATTCGGAAAAACTGACTGATATGTCTCGGCATATGAGATCTGTTCTTTCGGTGAACGGAGATTCTTACAACAATAATTTTCAGCAGGATAACGGCACGATAATACGCAACGGCAAAATATACAGAAACTACTCTACAGATGCGGAAACATGTGTGCTTTATAAAGATGGGACTATGAAAATATATGATCCGGGAAAACTGAACGGAAAGCAGATGGTAAAGGAAGGTGCGTATCAAAGCTGGATATTCGGACCAAGCCTGCTGGATGATAAAGGTAAAGCCAAGTCTTATTTTCTGACGCGAGATTATATAAAAGAATCTCATCCGCGTACAGCTATCGGATATTATGAGCCGGGGCATTACTGCCTTCTGGTGGTAGACGGGAGGCAGAACAGCTCCCGCGGGATGTTCCTTGAAGAGATGGCAAAATTGTTTGAAGATCTTGGATGCAAGGCTGCTTATAATCTTGACGGAGGACACAGCTCATTCATGAGCAGAGAGGACAAGGTGGTGAACAGACCGTACAAGCCTGATAAGGAGATAGCGGATGGGATATTTATAGTGGAGAATTAGATATGAGATGGGTAAAAATGATAAAAAGGATTTTAGTACATATATGCATCATATGCAGTATAGTGCTGCTGACTGCGAGAGTTTTTGACAGTTATAATCCGTACATGGATTTTTTGGGACATTCGGTATGGGCGCTGTATGCTCTGTGCTTCTGCTCTCTGATCCTGGGAGTATCGGAAATATTCAGGAAGGAGGAAAGGTGATATGTCTCAGTTTGAGCTTATGATCATGGACAATGTGAATTCTTTAGTGCATTGTCAGATAATGGATACACTGATGCCTGTGATTACTCGGCTCGGTGACGGCGGAGCAGTCTGGATAGTACTTTGCCTCGTACTGCTTGTCTTCCCGAAAACGAGAAAAATAGGAGCGGCGATGGGAATAAGTCTGCTGATAGAAATTATTTGCTGCAACCTTATACTCAAACCGCTCGTTGCACGACCGCGTCCTTTTGATATAAATGAAGGGATATCACTTCTGATAGCCAGACCTGATGACTATTCTTTTCCTTCCGGACATACGGGAGCGTCTTTTGCAGCCACTGCCGTACTGTGGCGATGTGACAGTAAGCTTAAAGTTCCGGCGTTGATACTTGCTGTACTTATAGCTTTCTCGCGTATGTATCTTTATGTTCATTACCCTTCAGATATTCTGGCAGGAATGCTGCTCGGAACGGCAGCAGGGATAGCAGGTACGGTAATATTAGAGAGAGCTGAACGATTTATGGAAAGGAGAAAGACCTTATGAGGACTGTAGATCATTTTATGCTGGGTAAATATTTGATAAAAACAATAAGAAATTATGTCAGCATCCCTGTCTTTTGCAGAGCATCGTTCGTCTTCGGTAATATAGAGCCGGATTTGAACTTTATCACTTTTTTCAAAAAAGGAAATGAAGGGAAAGTTATGTGTGGACATAATTTCAAAAACGGCAGTGAATGTATTAAAAAACTTTTAGAAGACAGCGTTAAAAGAAAGGACAGCGTGCTGGCATATTATAAGATGGGAAAAATAATGCACTATGTGGCAGACTGCTTTACTTTTCCCCACAATGAAGGGTTTTGCGGTGATTTGAAAGAACATATGGAATATGAACATCGTCTGCATAAAAAATTTACAGTTATTATCAGCAGGCTCATAAATAATGAAGCGGATAATATGAAGAGAAAAAAGCCGGAAAGGGACATTTCAGTCGATATATCAAAAGAACGGATATGTAACTTTTTTAATGTAGCTCATGAAAGATATATGGCACAAAGAAAGTGCGATGAAGATGATATAAAAAATATTATAACCATGACATATGCGATGTTTTCTCTGATTTACGCCGCTGAGGCAAGGGAAATTGAAAGACGGGGATATAAAATAAAAGAGAAACCCGTTTTTTCGATCAAGAGGAATAAAGTAACGCTGTAAAAGCTGAAACGTAACAAAATGTGACCTAAAATCATTAAATTGGACAAAAAAAGTCTTGTAAGAAAGCCCCTGAAGAGTTAAAATCAAATAAACAGAAAAAATGGAATAATCGGAAAGGAGAAAAAATTATGAGGAAAATCGTATTGGTAGGGGCAAATCACGCGGGGACTGCGGCAGCGAACACTATTCTTGACAATTATCCCGATTGCGAACTTGTCATCATAGACAGAAATTCAAATATCAGTTATCTGGGCTGCGGTACAGCGCTGTGGGTAGGACGACAGATAGATGATACAGACGGGTTGTTTTACTGTTCTCAGGAGGTCTTCGAAAAAAAGCATGCAAAGGTGTATATGGAAACAGAGGTAACGGATATCGATTATGACGCTAAGAAAGTTTATGGGAAGACTAAAGACGGCAGAGAAATAGCGGAGAGCTACGACAAGCTTATCATTGCGTCGGGATCGCTTCCTATAGTTCCGGGAATTTCCGGTACCGATCTTGAGAATGTAGATGTGGTGAAGCTTTTCCAGGATGGACAGAAGATAAACAATGCACTGGAGGATGAGAACATAAAAAACGTTGCTGTCGTGGGAGCAGGATATATTGGAGTTGAAATAGCTGAGGCTGTCCGCAGACGAGGCAAGAACGCCATGCTGTTCGAAATGCAGGATACTTGTCTGGCAGGGTATTACGATCCATGGTTTTCGCGGGACATGGACAGAGTTCTTGGAGAACACGGCGTAGAGCTGCACTACGGAGAATCAGTAAAAGAATTGAAAGGTGATGAGGATGGGAAGGTACGAAAAATAATCACTGATAAGGGTGAATACGATGCAGAGATGGTTGTTTTAGCCATAGGTTTTGTACCTAACAGCAGTCTTGCAAAAGATGAACTTAAACTTCATGCAAATGGGGCGATACTCGTAAATCTTCGCCAGGAGACGAGCCTCCCTGATGTATATGCCATAGGTGACTGCGCCACAGTTTACAGCAACGCGCTGAAGAGCCCTGCTTATATAGCTCTTGCTACCAATGCGGTGAGAAGCGGCATAGTAGCGGCTCACAATGCCTGCGGAACGGATATCGAGTCAGCAGGGGTACAAGGCTCTAACGGTATAAGTATCTACGGATATAATATGGTGTCTACGGGACTCAACCTCAAAGCTGCTGAGAAAGCGGGGATGGAAGTCGAATATACGGATTATGAAGACTTGCAGAAACCTGCGTTTATAAAGGAGAACAAACCGGTAAAGATACGCATCATCTATGAGAAAGCTTCAAGACGTATAGTTGGCGCGCAGATGGCGTCCTATGAAGATATTTCGATGGGCATACATATGTTTTCTCTTGCGGTAGAGGAAGGTGTAACGATAGATAAACTGAAGCTTCTGGATATATTTTTCCTGCCGCATTTTAATCAGCCGTATAACTATATAACAATGGCGGCTCTTGGAGCAAAATAATCATAGGATAAGAGAATATGAATGATATGACTGCCGTAAAGCTGATGGATAAAATCAACGAAAGCGGCAGTCTTTTTATAGTTTGTTTGACAGCTCTTTTTTAAGAGTATTTAAAAAACCGTTTGATGAGATCTCATATATCTTTTCAAGGATCTCTTCTTCTGATATCGACCGGCTGTGCTGATACCAGTATTTTATCACACCTATGACGGCAGAGGTCTGGTATTCGACAAGTATAGCTGTCATGTCAAAGATATTGGGTACGGATTTAAGGCGTTCTTCGATAATCGTCATGAATTCTTTTTTTATCTTTTCTGCCAGGTATTCCTGATCCCGCCTTTTGAACAGGATCTCTATGTGTTCATCGCTTTGGATAAAGCTTTTCATGAGGATAGTGCCTATTGCGTTTTCATGAAGCAAGACTTCGATGTAATCTCTGCGTTCAAGTTCTTTTCGTATGGGTATCAGTATGCCGTCTACGGCGTGATCCAGCAGAAATGCGGACGGGATTGTTTATTGAAAGAAAGAAAATCAGATTTTATAATTTATCCAGGAACATCGCATTTCTTTTGGAAAGAGAAAGGAGGCTGCTGCCTTTGGATATCATAAAAATTTGCGGTCTTACGAAGGACTACGGAAAAGGAAAGGGTATTTTCGATATAGATATAACCGTTCGCAAAGGAGAAGTTTACGGTTATCTTGGACCTAATGGAGCGGGAAAGTCCACGACGCTTCGCCATCTTATGGGATTTACGAGGCCTCAGTCGGGTATGGCAAGCATAGAGGGAATGGATTGCTGGAGGCAGCAGAAGAAGATACAGGAGAAGGTCGGATATTTGCCGGGAGAGATAGCCTTTCCCGATGACATGACAGGGAGAGCTTATCTTAAGCTTATAGGGAAAATGCGCAGGATGAAGGATTTTTCATATGCGGAGAAACTCCTTGATTTTTTCGAGATAGATCCGAATGCGGGGATCAAGAGGATGTCAAAAGGCATGAAACAGAAGATAGGCATCACTGCGGCATTCATGCATGATCCGGATGTGCTTCTCTTAGATGAGCCTACCAGCGGACTCGATCCTCTTATGCAGAACAGATTCGTAGAGCTGATAGAAGAATCAAAGGAAAGAGGAAAGACTGTCATACTGTCCTCTCATATGTTTGAAGAGGTGGAAAAAACATGCGACAGAATAGGTATAATAAGAAACGGGAAGATCATACAGGAAACCGATATAGATGATCTGCGCCGGTCACAGTTTAAGACTTACAGGATAGGTCTTGAAGAGGATTCTGACGCTGATGTCCTCATAAAAGCTTATCCTGATGCTGAATATGCAAAGAAACGGGGAGAGATCCTTATTTCGACAGTGGACAGCGAGGTGGGCAGGCTTATATCATTGCTTTCAAAATGCAGCGTCAGATATTTGAGTGAAGAAAAACACACTCTTGAAGATTACTTTATGAAATTTTACGACGAAACGGATGAACAGGAGAAAGGAGGAGTGCTGTGATGATAAATATTCCTTATTTTTTGCAGACGACAAAATCCAATTTCAAGTTCCTCTGCGCTTTCACCTTTGTGCTCTGTATCTTTCTTACGGTAATGACCAACGTATTCACGCCGCAGACGGTATCGGAAATGCAGTCAGCGGTAAAAGGAACGGTCGCATCAAATATACTTACGGGTGACGGAACGCTGATAAGCTTCATGTCAAATTCCTTTTATACGCTTATGGCGATAGTATTTCCCATGGTATATTCCATAATGGTGGGAAACAGGATGATCGCTGAAAAGGTGGATAAAGGCAATATGGCGGGATTCCTTTCGACTCCTGTGACGAGGAGTAAGATAGTTTTATCGAGCGCACTGTATTTTATTCTGTCTTTAGCAGTGATGTGGGGGATCTCCTCTGCTGTTGGAATAGCGGCGGCCGAAGCTTTTCAGCCGGGAGAGCTTGATGTAGATAAGTTACTGATGATGAACCTGGGAGCTTTCCTGTATCATCTGACCATAAGCAGCATATGCTTCTGCTCTTCGTGCGTGTTCAATACTTCAAAAAATTCGTTGATTTTCGGAGCCGGAATACCTCTTTGCTTTTTCGTGATAAGTCTTTTCATAAAGCTGTCGGACAGCCTTGATTTTCTCAGGTATTTTACGCTCAATACTTTGTATGATACACAGAAGATAATTGATGGAAGCGGATATGAAGGCGGATTTGCAGCTATGACGGTGATGTCCGTAGTTCTGTATGCTGCAGGAATAGCGGTATTCCGCAAAAAGGATCTGCCTTTGTAACGGAAAAATAAGGACCCGGGCTATTGTCAGAAAAATCTTGTAATATTTTAATCTTTACTATATACTGAAATCGCAATGGGAAACATTGTTATAATTTATTGTATAACGATAAAAAGAGGATTGACGGATATGATCTTGATGAGAGACAATTTTAGCAAGCAAGCAAGCAAGCAAGCATGCAAGCAATCAATCTA
>JABLTR010104330.1_pt1 | contig 238994 bp, 192 predicted proteins | sample 7160071 | NCBI WGS metagenome assembly JABLTR01 (sample SAMN14651230, study PRJNA627086) | human gut metagenome | isolation source: feces | host: Homo sapiens
GTTCTTTTTTGCTGTGTGATATATTAAAACCCGTGGGCTTCCATATCGAGGAAATCCACGGGCTTTGTTGCGCTTTTTTTACAGCGCCTTTTTTTACCTCATATCTTCCCTGTTCTTATATAAAAATCTATTCACATCAATACTGTCTGCAATTGGCAGCTTGGTTTTGTCACAGTATGTTTTTTCAAGACTTTCAAGCTTCTCTGCTATTCTAAGCTGACCGTCAAGCGCACTTTTGATACACTCCGCAAAAGGACTTCCGCATAGATCACTGTAGGTCTGACAAAACTCCTTTGAATACGCCTTGACAAAAAATCTTGCTTCTTTTATTATATTTCCGTCAGTTACCATTGTTATCCTCCAGACTTGTGAGCAACCCTGAACGCTGATTTTTCAAAGCCGCTGTAAGCTTTTGCATATCTTCCTTTAGCTGCGGCTCTTTTATCTCACTCACATAATGCTCAAACCTGTCTATCATGCAGTTTTCAGACACGATAAGTCTTTTTATCGCCGCAAACTGTTCCTCAGTTATCATAAAGACCGCCTCCCGATATTATTATACCGAAGGCGGTCTGTTTTATTCTTTGTGTTTTTCATCGAGCAAGGTGGTGGCGATAGCTGCACAAAAGACGTTTTTTGCACCCATATTCTTTAGCAGTCCGCTGCACACGTTAAGCGTTGAACCTGTTGTGTAAACATCATCAAATAGCAGGACATTTTTACCTTTTATGTCTGCATGGTCAGGCAGTGAGAAATATATCTCCTCTGCGTGTGTTTTACGCTCGGAGGCTGTGAGAGTGTGCTGTTCTGCGGTATCTTTCGTGCGTCCAAGCAAGCGATAGTTCTCTTTTATGCCAAGCTCAGCTGCCGTAAAGTGTGCAAGCTTTTGTGCCTGATCATATCCTCTTTTACGGCGTTTTGATCTGTGCATTGGCACTGATGTGATGATATCCGCCTGCTGTGCGATACCATTTTCTCTGAACACATTGCCCAGAAGCTTCGCAGAATATTCTGCAAAATTAAGCTGTCTGTCGTCTTTAAGCTGATGTATTGCTTTCACGCAGATATCCTCATATCTCATAAGAGTATGAATGCTATCAAAATGTAGTGAATCATGATCCAGGCACTTATCCTTGCCGCATTTTTCGCACAATATTTCTTTATGAAAAGGCAGCTTACATTCACAATTTTTGCACAAAAGCTCGTCCCATTTTATAAAACTTCCACATATAGGACAACGATTAGGATAAACAAAATCAAGCAGAAATTTATATATCAAGCGTCTGCTGACCACTGTCGTCACCCTCTACAAGCTCCATTAGCATATTTTTAAGCGCAGTATACCTCAAAGTGCGTTTATTATTATCTATCATAAAATCAACACGCTTTTTCGAGCCAACTATTATAAGCATTCTTTTGGCTCTTGTCACAGCCGTATAAAGCAGATTTCTGTAATAAAGCTTGTCAAATCCACCGAATACAGTGAGAATGACAACATCAAACTCAGAGCCTTGGCTTTTATGCACTGTTATGGCATAGGCAAGCTCCAGATTATCCAGCATTTGCTTGTCATAGACAGCTATTCTGCCCTCAAAATCAATAGTCACAGTTTTAAGTATCTTGTTCACTGCAATTATTATGCCTATATCGCCGTTAAAAATGCCTGCGCCACTTTCGGTCTTGTCCTCGGTTATATACTTTTTCCATAGAATGTCATAATCATTCTTGGTCTGCATGACCTTGTCACCTTTTCTGAAAGTATAAACAGGGGTCTTGACCTCTGATTTTCCTGCGGCAGGAGGATTAAGCTCCTGCTGTAGACGCTTGTTTAGCTCCACAGTGCCCGCAGGACCTTTACGTGTAGGCGAAAGCACCTGAATGTCGTCTATAGGCGAGTAATCGTAGGCTTTTGGCAGCCTTGTTTTGCAAAGCTCCACCACAAGATCCTGAAGTTCTCCATATTCAAGCCGTTGCATAAAAAAGAAATCCTTGTCCTTGCTGGCTAGGTCGATATGCTCGCCGTTTACTATCTTATGGGCGTTCATAACAATCTCAGACTCCTGTGCCTGTCTGAAGATCTCTTTTAATGTTACAACAGACATTACTCCGCTGTCAATAATATCCTTTAACACATTTCCTGCACCTACTGACGGAAGCTGATCGCTGTCCCCCACCAGAACGAGCTTGCAGGTAACGCTTATGGCTCTCAAAACGGCTTCAAAAAGGCAGGAATCCACCATGGACATCTCGTCGATTATCAAAGCGTCACAATCGAGAAGATTGTTTTCATCATGTATAAACGCAAGTGTATCACCGCTTGTATGCTTCACTTCAAGAAGCCTGTGGATAGTTTTTGCGTCAAATCCCGTAAGGTCAGAAAGCCTTTTTGCGGCTCTGCCTGTTGGTGCGCATATCATAACGTTAAGTCCTTGCTGCTGATAAAGGGAAATTATAGCGTTGAGCGTTGTGGTCTTTCCTGTACCCGGTCCTCCCGTCAGCACCAGAAAACCCTTTGACAGTGCAAGATTTATGGCTTCACGCTGTATTTTTTCATATTGTATGCCGTTATTTTCCTCTTCAAGATCAATTACTTCGGAAAAATCTATCTTATTGTCATAAGAGATCTGCCTCATTATGGCAAGTCGCCTCGCTATGTAGTCCTCAGCTTTGTAAAAATCTGCAAGCATAACAAAACATCTGCCATGCTTATCGTAATAGTAGAGGTTTTCCTCCTCAGTTTCATCCTCGATTACTTTTTTTATAAGCTTTTCATCAACATCAAGATAACTCACCGCTGTTTTCACAAGACTGTCTAAAGGCAGGCAGGTATGACCTTGGTCAGCGTTTTGTCTTAGAATATATGTAATGCCTGCCTTTATCCTGCACTCACTGTCAGCAGGGATATCAGACTTTGCCGCAACTGCGTCCGCACGGGAAAATGACAGATCGACGCCCTGAATACAAAGCACATAAGGGTTTGATTTTATAATTTGCTCGGCAGTGTTGCCCCAACGCTTCCACGCCTTTATGCCATAAGAAGTTTCTATCTCGAATTTGTTAAGATATGACATAAGAGACCTTGCGGCAAAAGTGGTTTTGAACTCCTGAGATATTTTTTCCGCTTTTTTCACTGTTATCCCGTCTATCTCCGTAAGCCTGTCGGGAGTATTTTCTATTATGTCAAGGGTATCGTCCCCGAACTTGTTCACAAGCTTTTTTGCAAGTACAGGCCCTACACCTGATATAGCACCGCTTGCAAGATAACGCTGAATCGCTGCAGAGGTAGTAGGCAAAGAACGCTCAAAGATATGCACTTTGAACTGCTCGCCGAACTTCTGATGTGAAGTGAACTCCCCTGTTACAACGAGATCCTCGCCCTCCTCAACGTCACCCATTTCGCCAACAACTGTGATAAGGTCATTGTCACAGTTAAGCATAAGCACACAGAAGCCTGTGTCCTCACTTTTAAATATTATGCTGTCAACCTCACCCTTGAGGGTCTTTAAATCTTCCATATTATTCTCCGAATGATCTATTTTTCATGGCATTTCAGCTCTCTGCGCTTGATAAAATCTGCAAGTTCAGTTATATCAACACAGTGAACGATGCTATAATCCTGTTCCAAACGCTTTGAAACATAATTTATCTCGCTTTTGTCAAGCTGAACGAGGATTATTTCTCTTCCATAATATTCAGGCTGAAAAAACTCCTCCCAATAGCAGCTTTTTACCATATGTTCAAGCTCATGTGTATTCTTTTTGCATGGGATAAGCAAATATCCTCCACGCTTTCCAACACTTCGCACCTTATACCATTTCACCCAAAACCAAATAACGACCGCCAGCACAAGAGCCAGAAGAAGTATAAGATTCAACACAAGATCACCTCCACATATTATTAGTACATTTTATGCGGAAAGCTGATTTTGTGTCATATGATTCATTTTACACCTTTTTGACGAAAAAATCAAGATTTTTATGCAAAACAAAAAAAGCTGCCCCGAAGGACAGCTTGAATTATTTACTTTATCTCAACTGAAGCAGCCCAATCCTTGAACTTATCTTCATACTTTGACTTATTTTTCTGCTCGCAGAGAAAATCAAAAATGTAGTAGCCACCGTTGCCTTCTGTTATAGAACTCATGCCGTAATAATGTTTATCTCCTATGCTCTGGGTATAATAAATATATTTTGAATCCCTGCCTGTTATTTTTAAAGTAGTTGTGCCGTTTTCAAGAAAAAAATCAAAGATATCAGAAGCAGATTCACCCTTGCCATAGCCGTAAAGTGCCAAATCAGAATATGAGAGCTTAACAGCGTTTATGCCCACCTCGTTGTTGGAGAAGTTATCAAGGGCATACAGATTTGTACTGCTGGATTTCTCAATATCCGCAGGTGCTGTCATTGTATATCCCGTACCCTGCAATGTTTTCGTAGCTGTATTTTTGTAAAAATATCTCACGCCGAAAGCCACCAAGAACGCAAGGATAAACACAAGAACTGTCATCAAAGGCTTTGGTATACCCTTTTTAGCAGATGTAACAGGCGCTATCTTATAAGGCTCATATGCACTGCCGTATGGAGTTTGAGCATTGCCATTCTGCGGAGGCGGATAACTCTGCTGAGCGTAGCCGTTCTGTGGCTGACCATAAGATTGCTGACCCTGAGCATAATTCTGCTGAGGTACTGCATTCACAGGCTGTGCTCCTGTTGTGTTGCGCTTGCCAAAGCCAACATTCTCACCAAGGTTTGATGTGTCGATAGAATCCATATAACCGCTTGTTTCAGACTTCACAGCCGACCCACAATTAGGACAAAAAGCGTCAATTTCACTGATCTTTGCCGAACAAATAGGACATTTCATATTCTATTCTCCCTCATATAATTTATGTTCTTATTCTAACATATGCTGTTTATTATGTCAATAATTTAACAAATCAGTTTTATAAATTTTGTATTAATTGATATGGATAGTGCTTGCCCACTTTTCAAATTTCGGGTCATAGAAATCCTTTTCATCAGCCTTACAGCCAAAAACAAACCAATAATATTTATAACCTGACTTTTTGCATATAGCATAGTTATAAACTTCGTCGCCCGTTTTTGCACGATAGGTCATTTTAAGCTTGTTACCACTAGCATACACTTCTTTATAGCTGCTTCCAAACTGACTTTTCAAATTGCCCTTCATGTAGGTGACAAACAGTTTCTCAGTAAGAATATCCGTTGTTTCGCCGGCAAGTGAAGAGTAATCAAGGATCATATACTGAAAATCGCTATCAACATCGGCGTACTTTCCGTTGGCTTTTACAGTTCCGTCACTGCTCTGTGCCGCATAATCTATTGTGGTTTCCTTTTCAAGTGACCTTGGCAGTTCAACGCTAAAGTTCTCCTCTCTAATGGTATGGGTTGAAACATTGCGATAGTACCAATATCCAAAACCGATAGCTGCGCCCACAAACAATGCCAGCAAAAGGATAAGCACCTTTTTGCCTATAGACATATTCTTTCCCACTGCCCTCACATTGCTGTTAAGACCATTGTCAAAGCTATTGTTGAAGCTATTATTGAAACTATTGCCATACCTCGGCTGTGCCGAATTTACCCCTGTCATTTCAATAACTCTTGTGCCACAATTCTGACAGCAAATGCTGTTAGGCAGAATATCGCACCCACATACTGTACATCTCATAAAGATACCCCCTATAAAAATTTATTACTTTTATATTAACATACTTCTTCTTTTTTGTCAACAAAAAAAAAGCGGACAGCACATAGCCGCCCGCTCTTAAAAACTTATTACTTAGCGTTCTTCTTAGCCTCGATATCAGCAAGAGCGTCTTTTCTTGAAAGATTGATCCTGCCCTGATCGTCTATTTCCATTACCTTAACAACGATCTCGTCGCCAACAGAAACAACGTCCTCCACCTTTTCTACTCTTGATTTGTCAAGCTTAGAAATGTGTACCAAACCGTCCTTACCAGGAGCTATCTCAACGAAAGCACCAAAGTTCATGATCTTTACTACCTTACCTCTGTAGATAGCACCTATCTCAGGGTCATTAGCGATAGTATTGATGATATTGATTGCCTGTTCAGCCTTTTCCTTGTCGATACCTGAAACAAAAACGCTACCGTCCTCAGATATGTCTATCTTAACGTCGCACTCAGCAGAGATCTTCTGAATTACCTTTCCGCCTGAACCGATAACTTCTCTGATCTTGTCAACCGGTACCTTTGTTGCCAGCATCTTAGGAGCCCACTTGCTTACCTCAGCACGAGGAGCAGGGATAGCCTTGAGCATTATCTCATCAAGAATATACATTCTTGCTTTTCTTGTCTTTTCAAAAGCACTTGCGATTATCTCAGGTGTCAGACCGTCGACCTTGATATCCACCTGAATAGCTGTGATACCGTTCTTTGTACCGCCTACCTTAAAGTCCATATCGCCGTAGAAGTCCTCAAGGCCCTGAATGTCTACCATAGTCATCCAGCTGCCGTCCTCCTTAGTGATAAGGCCGCATGAAATACCTGCAACAGGCTCTTTGATAGGAACGCCTGCGTCCATAAGTGCAAGTGTAGAACCACAGATAGAACCCTGTGATGTAGAACCGTTTGAAGAAAGCACCTCAGATACGCATCTGATAGCATATGGAAACTCTTCAACAGAAGGGATAACCGGAACGAGTGCTCTCTCAGCAAGTGCGCCGTGACCTATCTCTCTTCTTCCCGGACCTCTTGAAGGTCTTGTTTCACCAACAGAATATGAAGGGAAATTGTACTGGTGCATATATCTCTTGGAAGTTTCCTCGTCGATACCGTCAAGCTTCTGAGCGTCTGAAACAGGGCCAAGTGTTGCGATAGTCATTACCTGTGTCTGACCTCTTGTGAAGATACCTGAACCGTGTACTCTTGGGAGAACGCCAACTTCAGCAGCAAGTGGTCTTATCTCGTCGATACCTCTGCCGTCAACACGCTTGCCCTCATAGAGCCAGTTTCTAACTATCTTCTTCTGGAGCTTATACATAACTTCGTCAAGAACAGCTGTGTTATCCTCGCACTGCTCATCGAACTTCTCGTGAACAGCGTCGATTATTGGCTGGAGTCTTGCGTCTCTTACATTCTTATCATCTGTATCAAGAGCGACCTTTACCTGCTCGCCTACCATTGCTTCAACAGCGTCGAACAGATCGTGGTCAACTTCCATTGACTCAAACTCAAACTTAGGTTTACCGATCTGAGCCTTGATATCGTTGATGAAAGCTACCATTTTCTTTATCTCTTCATGACCTGTCATGATAGCCTTGAGCATAAGATCATCAGGAATCTGGTCTGCACCTGCTTCGATCATAACTATCTTTTCAGCTGAACCTGCAACTGTAAGGTTAAGTCTGTTCTTAGCTCTCTGCTCAAGAGTTGGGTTGAGCACCAGCTCGCCGTCAACGTAACCTACGTTGATAGATGCAACTGGGCCGTTCCATGGGATATCAGAGATAGAAAGTGCAATAGATGTAGCTATCATACCTGTGATCTCAGGTGAGTTGTCAGGGTCAACAGAAAGAACTGTCATAACAACTGAAACGTCATTTCTCATATCCTTTGGGAAAAGAGGTCTGATAGGTCTGTCTACACATCTTGAAGCAAGGATAGCCTTGTCAGAAGCCTTGCCTTCTCTCTTTGTGAAAGAACCCGGTATTCTGCCTACTGCATACATTTTCTCCTCAAAGTCAACTGAAAGTGGGAAAAAGTCAACACCCTCTCTTGGCTTTGCGGAAGCTGTAACGTTAGCCATTACAACCGTTTCACCGTATCTTACCCAGCAAGAGCCGTTAGCAAGTCCGCAGGTCTTACCTGTTTCAACTACTACAGGTCTGCCTGCATATGTCGTTTCAAAAGTTCTGAAATTCTCAAACATTGTCTTTCCTCCATTTTAGAAATTTAGAATTCTCTGTATGGTGAAAGCATTAGCAATAAACAGGACATACGAGCTTCATACATTCTGTTTAATGCTAAGTTACCTTTCACCAACAGTTCAAATAAACACCAAAAGGCAGTGGCAATAAATGCCTCTGCCTTGATGTCAGTTACATGATTACTTACGGATACCCAGCTTTTCGATAGTAGCTCTGTATCTTTCGATATCCTTCTTCTTGAGGTAGTTGAGAAGATTTCTTCTCTTACCGATCATCTTGAACAGACCACTTCTTGAGTGATTGTCCTTCTTGTGTGTCTTAAGATGTTCTGTAAGGTCGCTGATTCTCTTTGTAAGGATAGCGATCTGTACCTCAGGTGAACCTGTGTCTGTTTCGTGAGTTCTGTTAGCTTCGATAACAGCTGTCTTTTCGTCTTTTCTAAGCATTTTTTGTACCTCTTTCGTTAAAATATTTCCGATGTAAAAGAATATGGCAGGTAACTTTCCCACTTACGGGCGTGACCCATATTCTGTTGCATGGATATGTTGCAGTAAGCAACTCATATATTATACATTATTTCAGACAAATTGTAAATAGTCTTAACAGAAATTTTACAACTATTCTATGCCGTGATGAGCCTTGCCTGCTGTGAGTGTGTTTCTCATAAGCATTGCAATGGTCATAGGGCCAACTCCGCCTGGAACAGGTGTGATAAATGAAGCCTTATCCTTGCAGTCCTCGAAATCAACGTCACCGCAAAGCTTGCCGTTTTCATCACGATCCATACCAACGTCGATAACTACTGCGCCCTCCTTGATATAATCAGCGGTTATCATCTTTGGTCTGCCAACAGCAGCAACCAGTATATCTGCTCTTGAGCAGACCTCTTTGAGGTTCTTTGTCTTTGAGTGGCATATAGTTACAGTGCCGTTATTATGCAAAAGCAACATAGCCTGTGGCTTACCAACGATATTGCTTCTGCCGATCACTACACACTCCTTGCCTGCAATGTCAGTACCTGTTGACTTGATAAGCTCCATAACGCCGGCAGGTGTGCATGGCAGAAAACTGTAATCGCCTATCATTATTTTGCCCACATTTACAGGGTGGAAAGCGTCAACGTCCTTGTCAGGTCTGATGTTATTTATTATCACTTTATCGTCAAGGTGCTTTGGCAGCGGGAGCTGAACGAGTATTCCGTCCACTCTGTCGTCATCATTGAGCTTTTTGACAAGGTCGAGAAGCTCTTCTTCTGTTGTTTCCGCAGGTAGAGCATACTTGAATGAATTAAAGCCCACAGTTTCGCAAGCCTTTTCCTTGTTTCTTACATAAACCTGTGAAGCAGGGTCATCACCGACGATGACCACTGCAAGACCTATCTCTATGCCCTGCTCTTTAAGCTTCTCTGTTTCAAGTCTTATTTCTTCCTTGACCTTGGCTGATACTGCCTTGCCGTCAATTATCTGTCCCATTTATTCTTCCTCCGTATCCTTTTCATCTGTATCTTTTACTTCGCTGTCCTCGTCGTTATCGTCACCAAGGATAGACTTATACTCTGTCTCGGCTTTGGTGTGTGACTCCTTGTCCTTTTCCTCGGCTTCTTTAAGCTTGTCTTTTTGAGCCTGCTTGCCGAATTTTTCGTCATATTCTTTTTGAAGCTCGATAAAGCTTTCGCCCTTATCCTTAGCTTCCTTTATCTTGTGCTTAAGTTCTTTCTTCTCTTTCTGGATATCATTGTAGCTGTTATACTGTTCAAGCTGAGCCTTTGAAAGCTCTGTATCAACGAACAGCTTGTAATCGCTGTTTCTCTTTGTGATACCTCTGAACACGATTATAAGTACAAGTGAAGCAAGAACACAAGTGCCTGCAACAAGCTGTGATACTCTTATGTTTCCAAGATAGAGCGAATCTGTTCTCAGACCCTCGATAAAAAATCTTCCCAGACCGTACCAGCCTGTGTACATAAGGAATACTTCGCCGTCAAACTTGCGGTGTTTAAGATAGAAATGCAGGATTATAAATCCAATAAGACACCAAATAGATTCATAAAGGAAGCATGGGTGGATAGGGTCAAGAGCCGACACTTTGCCGCCAAGCTCATCATAATGGTTTGAGATATATTCCATTGTTGTGTTGCTTATCATGCCCCAAGGAAGCTTTGTATTTGCACCGAAAGCCTCCTGATTGAAGAAGTTGCCCCAACGTCCGATACACTGACCGATAAGAAAACATGGTGCGACCACGTCAAGAAGCGCAGTAAGCTTCAGCTTTCTTACTTTTGCTATAATTCCGCCCACGATTATCGCACCGATAAGTCCGCCGTAGATAGCAAGACCTCCGTCACGAATATTGAAAAACTCTGAGAATTTCATGCCCTCTGTATTAAAGATGATATAATAAAATCTTGCGCCAAAGATAGCTCCAATAAGTCCGCCGATAACGGAATCTGTCGCTCTATCAGGGTCGATGCCTACGGTCTTCATTCTTCTGAAGCCGTATATCATCGCAAGAAGAATACCGATGGTTATTAAAAAACCATACCAATATATCTTGAAATTCGTACCTGGCACTGTAAAAAGCACTCTGTCGATATCAATACCCTCTTTGAAGATATTGTCACCCTTTCCGAAATTGGGGAAATAAACTCTGTTTGGAAACTCTCTGAGTTTTTCCCTTATTGCGTCATTTGCCGAAGAGTCGGCAAGAAACTGCAATGCTGTCATAAATTTATCATTCCTTTCACTGAGCCTGTAGCTCAAAATACCTACTTATTATCTACCACGGAGATAGACGACTTTTCAGGGTCGAACATTTCTCTTACGGCGTTTTCGCAATCCTCCACAGTCATTTCTGCAAGAACCTGTGCTTCATAGAAAGCGTCAGAGTTTTCAAAATAGCTTTCTGCAAGATAATCTGCTGCTCTTTCAGGATTATTCATTCCTCTTACTATTTCACCGTACATAGAACGCTTTATCATATCAAACTGCGACTTGTCAAAGCCCTCTTTCTTTACACGCTCTATCTCAGCTAGATAACGGCGATAAAGCTCTTCGGGGTCATGGGATTCACCTGATATTATTGGAGAGAATACTCCACCGCTTGTGAAAACTTCCACGCCGAACTGCGAATTTATCAGTCCGTCATCAAAAAGCTGTTTATAAAGAGGTGACGAAGAGCCAATGAGCAGATGAAGCGCAACTGACGCTGTTCCAGCCTTTTTGAAAAGTTCTCTGCCCTCATAAGGCTTGCACTTGAAGCCGATATTGAAAAGTGGCAGACCCACAGGGAAGCTCTGAAATATCTTTTTCTGCGCTACATTCTCAGGCTCATCAGGAAGCTTTGTTTCAAGCTCCATATTCTCGCATGGTTTCAACATTTTATCGCATATTTCCATGACCTTATCCTCGTCAACATTTCCTGCAATGGCAAGGACCATGTTGTGAAGATTATAGAAAGTGTAGTAACACTTATAAAGAAGATCAGGAGTTATCTCAGCAATAGTATCAACAGTTCCTGCAATATCTATCTTTATAGGGTGGTTTACATACAGAGCTTTCAGCAGATTATAAAAGCACTGTCTTTCAGGAGAATCTGCACACATTTTTATTTCCTGACCGATTATTCCCTGCTCCTTAGCCACAGATTGCTCTGTAAAATATGGCTTCTGAACAAAGTCAAGAAGTATTTCAAGAGAATCCTCCCAGTTTTCCGAGCAACTGAACGTATATGCCGTTTCATCAAAAGACGTGAAAGCGTTTGCGTTAGCACCAGTTTTTGCATATAAGTCAAAAACATCTGTGTCCTCGTTTTCAAAAAGCTTATGCTCAAGAAAATGGGCTATGCCCTCAGGCACAGTGATGAAATCTTTGCTGTCCTTGGTCTTGAAACAGTTGTAAATTGAGCCGTACTTTGTTGCAAATATGGCTTCTGTAGTTGTGAAGCCCTCCATTTTCCACACAAGCACGTCAAGTCCTGACGGGTGATGAAAAACGCTGTAGCTCTCGCCCAGTCGCTCGCTCTTTACGATCTCCTTATTCATCACAGTCCTCCTCTTCCTCGCCCCTGATTACGAAAACAGTATCAGGCTTAAAAGTCTTTGCACAGCTTATTATGTCCTCACAGGTAAGCTTTGCTATCCGCTCGTTTATCTCCTCAGGGGTGAAAGCTGTGTTTCGTGTGTTCTGTGCAGCATACCAACCCATGATATCATATATGCTGTCATAATTTGACTTAAAGCCACCGCATAGAGATTTCTTTGTGTTTTCAAGCTCCTCTTCTGTGAAGTCGCCATTACATATGGCTTCGAGCTGTTCTTCGATAGCTTTTTTTGCCTTTTCTATGTTACAGCTTTCAACGCCACTATCAATAAAAAGAGTGCCCTTTCTGTCGGCATATGCGGAAGAACAATAATAGCAAAGGCTCATCTTTTCTCTTACGTTTGCAAAAAGCTTTGAAAAAGGCGTTGCTCCGAGAAGCATACAGAAAAGCTTTGCGGTGTAGATATCCTCATAATCAGACTTGAATGCCATGACCATTTTGCTTTGGCTTACCTGCATTTTAAGCTCTCTATAAACAGGCTCTGCCTTTGCAGGTGAATTGTGTCTGTAGTCTATTTTTTCCACAGGCGAAACTCTTTCGAGGGCAGCCATTTCATCTCTTATAAGCTTTTCCGCAGCAGCAGTGTTTCCACCGCCTGATATGGTTATCTCTATCTTTGCACTTTCAAGAAGCTTTTTGTGCTGTCTTAACAAATCCTCCTGAGTTATGTTCTCCGCAAGCTCCACAGTTCCAATTGCAGACACAGCCGCAGGCTCGCCCTCAAATATGACCTTTTTTGCCTGCAAAAGTGCATAGCCACGCTTGTCATTGACAGTGGCAACAATAGCGTCGATAAGTTCCTGCTTTCTCAAAGTGAAATACTTCTCACAGAACTTTCCGTCAACAAGGTGAGGTCTGAGCAGACAGTTCAAAAGCTGTCTTACAACCTGAACGGATATTACTTCGCCGTCTATAGTATAATCGTCGCCGATAAAGCTTGCAGACAGACCGACAGACTGATAATCGCCTATGGTACCACAGTTGGTGCCGATACTTGAGCCGTAAAGCCCTGTGAGTGTAGAAGTAAGCTTTGTTCGTGAAGGTATCTCCGCATTCGATGTCACAAGCACTGTTTGAAGCATTGCATTTACGCAGGCTGTTTTTTCGTTCAGCGGTGATATAAATGCTATCTTCACGCAGTTTGACTTGAATTTCTTGTCATATATTCTTGTAAGAGATATCCCTCTGCCGAGTTCTTCCCTACTATAAGATACAGCCATTTGATTACTCCTTCAAGCGTTTTCACGCTAAAATTTTTCGTGATAACACGATAATAATATAGTATATCACATTCCTGTGCAGATTTCCATACTTTTCACAAGAATTTCATAAATGCACTTATTCTATTACCGTATAAATGAAATTTTCCCAGTGAAGCATTGTTCCCTCGTCTGTTTCGTCAGGCAAAAGCGCTCTTGCCATAAGAAGATCTTCGCCTGTGTCCACATTGAGAAGATGTGCATAATCGCCGTCAATTTTTGTTACCTTATATGTTCTTGGCTCCATTTTTATTCTCCTTTTCTGTCCATAAATACCACGTTTTCAGCACCCAGTCTGTTTTCAAGTTCGACAAGCAGTTCAGGACACATTTTCACAGCATGAACAGACTTTATGCCTGTCATTTTGCGTATATCGCTGAAAAATACCGCAAACTTTGAACCAGTCTGTGCTCTGTATTTCTCGGCTATAGTTCTAACAGCCTTTATGCCCTCTGCATCTCTTGAAACAAGCCTTACGCAAATATCCCTTTGAAGCTGTAATGAGCAAAATCTATCGACAGGCTCGAGCATATCCGCAAGTATCTTAGGTTCTTCTTCCTCTTTGCATGATATCTTGCCTTTGACGTGTAGAAGCGCTCTGTCTTTTATAAGGCCTCCCATAGTTTGAAAAACTGACGGAAAAACCACTATCTCTAATGTTCCGAACTTGTCTTCAAGCTCCACAAAACACATCATATCGCCTTTTTTGGTCTTTAGCATTTTTCTGCCCCTGACCATTCCTGCATAGTCTACTTCCGCCCCATCAGCGAAACGTTTATCAGCCATTCCGCCCTCGTCTGTACAGGCTTTTATGAGCTGTGCAGAGGTGACACACCTTGTGGCTGAAATCACACACTCAAAGCGGTCTATAGGGTGGGCGGATATATACATACCAAGAGCTTCATGCTCAAATTCAAGAAGCTGCTGTTCGTCAAACTCGCCGCAGCGTTCTATCTTCTTTTCCATTGGCAAAGCAGCACCCATGCCAAACAAGTCAAGTTGACCCTCAATCACACTTCCGTCTGACCGAGTTACGCTTTTCATTATGTCCTCGCAAGCATTGAGATGTTCACGTCTGGTGTATCCAAAACCGTCAAAAGCTCCACTCTTTATAAGTGCTTCCACTGTTCTCAGGTGGATATCTCTGCCCGAAACTCGTGTACAAAAGTCTTGAAGCGAACGAAACGCTCCACCTGATTTACGCTCAGAAACTATTCTGTCGATAGCCCCCTCACCAAGCGACTTAACCGCAAGAAGTGCAAAGCGTATTCCCTCAGGCTCTGCCACAAAACCGCTTTCGCTCTTATTTATATCCAGCGGCAAAACTTTAACGCCACTTTTGCCAACATCTGCGATATATCCATAAAGCTTATCGGTGCTGTCAAGAAGCGTGATAGTCATAAGTGCCGCCATGTATTCTTTATAGAAATGACATTTTAAATACGCTGTCTGATATGCGATAGTTGCATAAGCCGCCGCATGAGATTTGTTAAAGGCATAGCTTGCAAAAGAGGTCATTTCGTCAAATATCTCATTGGCAACATTAGCGGGCACACCGTTTGCCACTGCACCACAGCACTGCCCTTTCTCACCGTAGATAAACGCTTTTCGCTCGTTTTCCAAAACAGCCGCTTTCTTTTTAGCCATTGCTCGCCTTACGATATCCGCTCTGCCGTATGAATATCCTGCGAGTGTGCGGAATATCTGCATTACCTGCTCCTGATAAACTATACAGCCGTATGTCACTTCAAGTATGCCTTTGAGCAATGGGTGCTTATACACTATCCTGTCAGGTTCATGGCGATTTCTGATATATGTTGGGATCGAGTCCATAGGTCCTGGGCGGTAAAGAGAGATAACAGCGATAAGGTCCTCTAATCTTTCAGGGCGAAGCTTCATGACAGTCGCAGTCATTCCTGCACTTTCAAACTGGAAAACACCCTCCGTTTTGCCCTGTGACAGCATATCATATACCTTCTTGTCATCAAGAGGTATCTTCTCCAAGTCAAAATCAGGGTGAGTTTCTATCACCTGCTTTCGGCAGTGGTCTATAATAGTAAGGTTGCGAAGTCCGAGAAAATCAATTTTAAGAAGTCCCAATCGTTCAAGCACTGTCATTGTATACTGTGTGGAAACTTGTCCGTCGCGAGAATAGAGAGGAACGTAAAAGTCAACCGGCTCTTTTGTGATAACAACGCCTGCTGCGTGGGTGGACACGTTTCGTGGCATACCCTCCACGCTCATGGCAATATCAAGAAGTTGTCGTATCTTCATATCATTCTTATAAAGGGAACTAAGCTCAGGTATATTCTCTATGGAATATTTAAGTGGCTGTCCTCTTGGTATTTTCTTTGCAAGCATATCTCCTGTCTGATAAGGCAGACCCATTGCTCTTGCCACATCTCTCACTGCCTGCTTTGCCGCAAGCGTGCCAAAAGTCGCTATCTGTGCAACGTGGTCAGAGCCGTATTTCTCCACAACGTAATCAATAACACGCTGTCTGCCTTCCATGCAGAAATCTATATCAAAGTCAGGCATGGAAACTCTTTCAGGATTGAGAAAACGTTCAAAAAGCAGATCATATTTCAGCGGGTCAATACCCGTTATGCCTATGCAATAAGCACACAGACTTCCTGCACCTGAACCACGTCCGCAGCCAACAGGTATACCATGGGTCTTTGCATAATGCACGAAATCCCATACGATGAGATAATAGTCAGTATATCCCATTCTCGTTATAACGTCAAGCTCATAGTCAACACGTTTCAAAGCCTCTTTTGTTGGCTTTTCATAACGTTTATAAAGCCCTTTCATGCACATATCGCGAAGAAACTTTTCGTTATCTGAAACACCGTCTATATGGAAATACGGAAGCTTTGTTTTGCCAAACTCAAAGCTTACATTACATCTGTCAGCTATCTTTACTGTATTCTCCAGCGACTCAGGCTGAGATGGAAAAAGCTCCGCCATTTCTTCTGCTGACTTTACATAAAACTCGTTTGTCGGAAATTCAAGCCTGCTTGGGTCGTCTAGTGTCGTGCCTGTTGAGATACACATTAGCACACGTTGCGCATTAGCGTCTGAACGTCTGAGATAGTGTGCGTCATTGGTGCAGACCATCGGTATTCCTGTTTCTCGTGAAAGCTTTATAAGCATAGGCAATATTCTCTGCTGGTCTGCAAACTTATGATTTTGAAGCTCTATAAAGTAATTATCCCTGCCAAATATATCACGATATTTAAGAGCAGTCTGCTTTGCAGCCTCATAATCGCCATTGGTAAGCTTTCTGGGTATCTCACCCGCAAGACAAGCCGACAAACAGATAAGCCCATTGTGGTATTTTTCAAGCAATTCAACATCTACTCTCGGTTTGCTGTAAAAGCCCTCTGTATATGCCGCTGACACAAGCTTTATAAGATTTTGATAACCCTCGTTGTTTTCGCACAGAAGCACAAGATGGTAAGGCGAACTGTCTATCTTCGCTAGCTTGTCAAATCGTGTTCTTGGTGCAACATACACCTCACAGCCTATTATAGGTTTTATGCCCTGAGCAAGACATTCGTTGTAAAACTCCACTGCCGCAAACATATTCCCATGGTCTGTGACCGCAACTGCTTTCTGTCCAAGCTCCTTTACACGCAAAACAAGCTCCTTGATACGGCAGGCGCCGTCAAGGAGCGAATATTCACTATGAAGATGTAGATGTACAAACTCAGGCATTTTTATTCCTCTTTCAGTGCAAGACCTTTTTCAACTCTTATCCTGTCAGCTATCTCTGCTATCTTCTGCAATCTGTGGTTTGCCCCAGAACGTGAGATAGGAGGATCTATGGCTGCACCAAGATCTTTAAGATTGTAGTCAGGATTATTATATCTAAGCTCAGCTATCTCCTGCAAATTATCAGGAAGAGAATAAATCCCCACTGTCTCGTCTATAAGTTCGATATCGCTTATCTGCTTTTCCGCTGCTTTCAGCGACTTCTCTATATTGGCGTTATCGCAGTTCACCGCTCGGTTTATCTTGTTGCGCATATCTTTCATCATTTTTACGTTCATAAGTTCAAGCGAACACATAGGCGCACCCATAAGAGTAAGCATATCTATGATATTCTCAGACTCTTTTATGTAAACTATCTGTGCGTTCTTGCGTTCAACGTGCTTTGGTGTGATATCGTAATTGTCTATAAGCAGCATACCGAAATCGTTGCAAAGCTCCAGCGTTGGCATAACGAACTCCATATGATATTTTTTCTCAGGATTGTTCACCGAACCGCAGGCAAGAAATATACCAGCCACGAGCTGTGGATAAAACTTCTCTTTAGGCAGGTCAGCTTCTTCCAAACGCCTGCTCTTATCCATTCTGAAATAGTCAAGAAGTGTGAGCCTGTCCTCACGCTCAGGAATATCCAAAGCATAAAGCACAACGCCGTTTCGCTTTTTCTGCTCTGTGACTAACACTGCATTTTCATTACCAGTTATCCTGCCGGTGTTCAACACGAAAAAGTCTGCTACCGCTTTGTTTTCAGTGAGAAAAGATATCTCATCATCTGACAGGCAGTTACAGTACGTGAGCATACCCATCATGCACACGTCAGCCTTTGGCTTTGAATTTATCTTGCTGATTATTTCTTCTTTTGCTCTGTATGAAAAGGATACGTCCTCCAACTTTCAAACCGCCTTACTGATTATTTATATCTCTGTGTGTTATTCTTATCCTGTGACCTTGCTTTCTCAGATGCTCCGCAACTGCTTCTGCAAAGGTAACGCTCCTATGCTTTCCGCCCGTACAGCCGAACGCTATAACAAGCTGTGACTTGCCCTCTTTTTCGTAAAGAGGTATGAGATAGTCGATAAGATCTGTTAGCTTGCCTAGAAGCACTTTGGCTTCGTCAAAGCTCAAAACATAATCATAAACGTCCTTGTCAAGACCTGTTTTGTTCTTAAGCTCAGGTACATAAAACGGATTAGGCAGACACCTTACGTCAAATACAAGGTCGCCCTCGCTCATTGCACCGAACTTGAACCCGAACGACTGAACATCAATATGCATAAACTCGTTGTTTCCAAGGAATATGGAATAAAGCCTTTCCTTAAATTGAGCTGTTGAGCTTCTGGACGTGTCTATATAAAAATCAGCCTGTGCTTTTATAGGTCTTAATATCTCACGCTCAGTTTCAATAGCTTTTCTTATGTTTCCATATGACACCTCGTCAAGAGGGTGCTTTCTTCTTGTTTCCTTGTATCTTCTCACGATAACGTCATCTGAGCTGTCAAGGAAAAGTATTTTAAGACTCACGCCCTCGCCCTGAAGCTGCTTTACTGTGTCTTGAAGCTTCAGAAAAAGGTCGCCGCCTCTTATATCAACAACAAACGCTACCTTGTCTATTTTTCCGTCAGACTGACTGCATATGTTTGCAAACTTTGGGATAAGCTCAGGCGGCATATTATCAACGCAGTAATATCCTATATCTTCAAGCACATTCACGGCACTTGATTTTCCCGATCCTGACATACCAGTAATTATCACAAACTGCATAACGTTCATTCCTTTCTTACAAAGCTGAAAAAAATCATCACTTATTGATCCCTATTTAAGTTATTCCTTGTAAGGTATTATCTTTACCTCACATTCAAGAAGATAGCCTGTCTGCTCTTTGACAATGTGCTGAACGTGTCTTATCACCGACATAATATCCTCAGTTGTTGCACCACCCTTGTTCACCACAAAACCGCAGTGCTTTTCAGACACCTGTGCTCCTCCCACTGTGTATCCCCTCAGACCACAGTCCTCAATGAGCTTTCCTGCAAACTGTCCCTCAGGTCTTTTAAAGGTCGAGCCTGCACTTGGATATTCAAGTGGCTGTTTTGAACGGCGTCTGCCCATAAGCTCCACCATTTTGTCCTGAATATCGTCATACGCTCCTGCCTCAAGTCTGAACACTCCTGAGGTTATGACTTCGCCGTTTTTCTGATAACAGCTGCTGCGATAAGCAAGAGCCATTTTATTTGCCTCTGTAGTATGTACAGTACCGTCTGCCCTCACGGAGTTCGCAGAGGTTATAACGTTTTTTATCTCCCCGTCATAAGCACCTGCGTTCATATATATAGCACCGCCCACAGTTCCCGGTATGCCATAGGCAAACTCAAGTCCTGTGAGGTTATGCTCAAGAGCGAATCTGCACAGCTTTATAAGGCTGCACCCAGCCTCGGCGTATATGGTGTTTTCGTTCATCATTTTTATCTCGTCCACTGACTGACCCATGAGGAACACCACTCCCTCATAGCCCTTATCGTCAAATAAAAGATTTGAGCCATTTCCAACAACAATATATCTTACGTTCCATTCGTGTGCGGCTCTAACAAGTTTTGCAAGGCTTTCCTCTGAGCTTATATCCACCATTGCAGTACACGCTCCACCTGTGCGGAATGTGGTATGCTTTGAAAGCGGCTCGTTGTAGACAACATTACATTCAAGCTCTGAGGCAAGATCAAGCAGCTTTTGTGTATTCATATATATCTGTAAAACGCCCTTGTGAGGGCTTCTCCTTTCATTGTTTTAAATATCGAGGTTTGGTCTTTTCGCAAGAACATATTCCCTTATCTTTTCCCAATCACTGTTCATGATAAGCTTCTCAGGAAAATCAAGTTCCTCCGCTATCTTTGCCACTTTCGGTGTTTGACCGATAAGCTGACAGAAATGACAATCAGAGTCAAAGACCACAGGCACTTCATACTTTTTGCAAAGTTTCATAAGCTCCACTACGTTTCTTCTGGGCGACCTTTTGCACGCAAATGAGCTTTCGTTTATCTCCACAAGCTTGCCGTACTCCTTGAACGCCTTTACGCCCTTTTCATAATCGAATATAAAAGGTGCGGTGGTGCAGTGACCTATGACATCCACCTGAGGGTTCTGTGCGACTTTTAGCCAGCTTTTAGTGTGGTTCTCAGGTGTCGAGGGAGTATAGCAGGCACTGTGCATAGACGCCACCACCCATTCAAGTCCTGAAAGCAGCTTTTCGCTGGTATCAAGCTCTCCGTCATCGCTCACAACGTTAGCCTCTATACCTCTGAGGACGGTTATCCCGTTTATCTTTCTCGGCAGTATGCCAAGGTTCACAAAGTGCCAGATATGAGGCGAATCGGGCATATTCATGGCATGGTCTGTCATTGCTATGCCTTTCATTCCGTATTTTGCCGCCCACTGGCAGTTCTCTGTTATGGTGGAGTAAGCATGAGTTGAAGCTATAGTGTGCGTGTGCATATCTCCCTGTAAGTGCATTATGATCTATCTCCTATTAAAAAAAGTATATGCGTGTTTTTAGAAATTATCCCAGTTCTTGACCTTGTCTTTCTTGTCCATTTGCAGACCAAGATTCTGCAAAAGTTCAGCGGCAGCGTTATAACCCATTTTCTTCTGACGGTTGTTCATAGCCGCAACTTCAAGGATAACGGCAAGGTTTCTGCCCGGCTTTATAGGAATGGTAAGGCTCGGTATCTTGATTCCGAGAATAGTTGTATACTCGTTGTCTACGCCCATTCTGTCGTATATCTTTGTGCTGTCCCATGGTTCAAGCTCTACGATAAGGTCTATCTTCTCGCTTACCTTTACAGCACCCATACCGAACAGACGTCTTGTGTTGATGATACCGATACCTCTCAGTTCGAGGAAGTGACGAATATTATCAGGTGATGAGCCGACAAGCGTTCTGTTTGATGTCTTTCTTATCTCAACGGCATCGTCAGCCACAAGTCTATGACCTCTCTTTACAAGCTCGATAGCTGTCTCGCTCTTACCAACGCCGCTCTCGCCCACGATAAGGATACCCTCGCCGTATACTTCGATAAGAACACCGTGGCGTGTTATTCTTGGAGCAAGTTCAACGTTCAGGTAGCCGATAAGTGCGGCGATAAATGCTGTTGTGCTGTCCTGCGTTCTTGCGATAGGCACGCCGTATTTCTTAGCTATCTCAACCATTTCAGGATAAAGCTCATGACCTCTTGCCACGATAAAAAGCGGTATCTTTGTAGCAAAAAGTGCGTCTATCCTCTCATATCTTGTTTTCTCGTCAAGTGAAGCAAGATAAGCAAACTCCATATTTCCGCATATCTGAACACGCTCTGCGTTGAAATACTCATAAAATCCCATGAGCTGAAGTCCAGGTCTGTTACAGTCGTTCTCGGTAACAACAAGGCTGCTGATGTTCTCAGGAGCATAGATTATCTCCATATTAAGCTGTTTGATTATCTCCTCGACAGTAACGCTGAATATCTCTGCCATTGAATATCATTCCTTTCCAGTCAAATTTTATATTCTAAGTAAACCTTTGTTATACATCTCCTGTGCGGCAAGCATAACGCCTGCTTTGCCTGTTGGGTATGTGATACCGCCCTGAAGCCATGCGGCAAACGGCGGTCTTATAGGGGCGTCTGCTGAAAGCTCTATGGACGCACCCATTGTGAATGCGCCTGCCGCCATTATAACCTTGCTGTCATAACCCGGCATATCCCATGCCTCAGGAGTAACATAGCTGTCAACCGGTGAGCCTTTCTGTATTCCCTGACAGAAAGCCACGAGGTTCTCCTCGTTCTCAAGAAGAATAGATGCGATTATATCCGTCCTTGTTTCTCCGCTCTCAGGAAGGGTCTTATAGCCAAGCTTTTCAAAGAAACGGCAGGCGAAAACGGAAGTTTTAAGAGCAGAAGCGACCACCTGCGGTGCTAAGAAAAAGCCAAGGAGCATTTCTCTGTTCTGATTAAGTGAACAACCAACTTCCTTGCCCATGCCAACGCAGGTGAGCCTGTCGGCACACTTTTCCACAAGGTCTGCTCTGCCGCAGATATATCCGCCTGTAGAAGCAATTCCACCGCCCGGATTTTTAATAAGCGAGCCTATGATGATATCTGCACCAACGCTCAGTGGCTCTTTTCTTTCAACAAACTCACCGTAGCAGTTATCCACCATGACGATTATATCAGGATTAGCTTTCTTTGCTGTTTCTGCTATCTTTCCGATTATCTCCACTGTCAGTGACGGTCTGAGAGAATAGCCTCTTGAACGCTGGATATACGCTATCTTTGCACCAACGGCTTTCTTTGCTATCTCATCATAGTCAGGGTACATCTCGTCCACCAAGTCTACCTGCTCATACTTTACACCGAAATCAATAAGTGAGCCGTTGCCCTTTTCGCCTCTGATACCGATTATCTCCTCAAGTGTATCATATGGCTTTCCAGTGCAGGCAAGCATTGTGTCTCCGCTTCTAAGCACTCCGAAAAGCGCTGTTGACAGTGCATGAGTACCGTTCACAAAAGTGTGTCTTACCAAAGCGTCCTCACCGCCAAGCGCCTGAGCGAACACCTTGTCTATAGTATCTCTGCCCATGTCGCCGTATCCGTAACCTGTTGTGCCTTTAAGACAGCCCTCGCTTACACGATTGTCGATAAAAGCTTTCAGCACTTTCTGTCCGTTATACTCGGCATTGCTGTCTATTTTTTCAAACATCTCCCTGCACTCATTCTCTGCCTCGGAGGCAAGAGATAAAAGCTTTGGGTCTATATCAAATATACATTCATTCATTTTCAATTCTCTCCAATACAAGATCTATTCCGCAGGCTTTAAAGCCTATCTCCTCATAATAGCTCACTCTATGGGGTCTTGCAAATAATCTGACCTGAAAGCCGTCCTGTGTGAGCTTTTCACCTATCCAATACAAAAGCTGTCTTGCATGGAACTTTCCACGCTCCTCAGGTATTGTTCCAACGTGTCCCACAAGTGCCACTCCATCTATGATATACTGTATAGTGGCGGTGGTGTAGTTTCCAAGCAGGAATGACTGTGAAAGTCCTCTCCTTACTCTGTGGGAAGTATCCGTAAGCCACAGCTCATAGGAATTTTTTATGGCAGGAAAGCATGGTGCAAGTATCCTGAAAACATCGTCAAGCTTAGGCAACTCATTCACATCAAGTGGCGGAATATCGTTTTTCGCAACAAAGCTGAACTCCGTCCGTTTGTCACCCTTATACTCTGCCTTAGTGAGTTCTGCAAGCTTGTCTGAATACTCCGCCTCGAACTCCACTGCGGCAGGCTTATTCATAAGGATAAACCCCGCAAGCTCGCCCAATACCTTATCGTCAAATCTCTTATCCTTGAAAGTCGATATCATCATAGAGGCGTTGAATACTGATATGATACCAAACTTTTCTCCGCTTTCCTCAACGGCATAGAAATGCAGAAAATCATACCCTGTGCCGTATGCCGCAAAGTGCGACTTTATACGCCTTGTATAATTGTTAGGTTTAAGACCGCTCAGCAGTTCTGAGCTGATCTCTTTGGTTTCATAGATCATTTGTTATAAGTCCTATCCAAGATCAATTTTGTAAGAACATAAGCGTTCTCAAAGTCCGCCTTATTTATCACGCAGCTTGGAGAATGAAGATATCTGCAAGGGAGCGACACTGCGGCTGTCTTTACGCCACCACGGGAAACGTGTATCGCACCTGCGTCATTTCCTCCTGCCACCATTGTTTTGGTCTGGCATGGCAGACATTTTTCTTCTGCCGCAGAAAATGCAAGCTCATAAAGCTCACGGTCATACATTGTGTGTCTGTCCATATATGAAACAACAGGACCTTTTCCAAGCTCACATACCCTTTTCTCTCCAGAAGCCGATGGAATATCCGCCGCAGTTGTGGATTCAAGCACCACCGCATAATCAGGCGCAACAGTGAACGCCGCACAGGTCGAGCCACGCAAACCTATCTCCTCCTGCACCACGAAGGTGAAATATGTGTCATACTCCACGCCCTCTTCTATCATTCTGAGCATTATTGCACAGCCTGCTCTGTCGTCTATAGCCTTGCACTTCACGAAGCCCTCGCCGAACTCTACAAAATCGGAAACAAATCTCACACTGTCCCCAAGGTGCACAAGCTTTAAGGCTTCCTCACGGCTGTCAACACCTATATCTATGGTAAGCTTATCAAAAGGCACAGACTTTTTTCTCTCCTCGGCTGTGAGATTATGGATAGCCTTTCCGCCCACAACACCAAGGACGTTATTCCTGCCGACTTTGACACGTCTGCCGAAAACAACTCTTGGGTCAACACCGCCGACTGAGGACACTTTCAGCGTGCCGTCAGAATTCACATAGGTGACTATCATGCCAACCTCGTCCATATGAGCAGACACCATTATCTTGTTTTTAGGCGTCTTTTTGCCCTTGCAGAAAGCTATGACATTGCCAAGGTTATCCACCCTTATTTCAGCTTTATCGCCTATTTTATCTATTATATATTCTCTTACCGCTCCCTCGTCGCCTGAAATGCCGTCAAGGAGGCAGAGGTCTTTCAGTTTATCCAACATAAATATCTACACTCTTTTCAGATATTCTGCAATAAGCAGAGCCGTATTATCAATATCATTTATATCCACTATCTCAACAGGCGTGTGCATATGCTTTTCTGGAATAGATATGGTAACGGCTTTTGTTCCACTTCCGCTCACGCCGATAGCGTCAGCGTTTGTGCCTGTTTTTCCGCTCATGACTTCAAGCTGATATGGTATGCCCTTTTCTTCTGCAAGGCTAACAAAGCCATCTGACATCTCTCGTGAAAGGGACGGAGCAATGCCTATCATCGCTCCCTTGCCCATTATGCCGCACTCTTCCTCGCTCTCATAATGAGTCCTAGCAAAGGAAACGTCCACCACTATCGCATAGTCTGCATTGATATCAAAGGCGGCTGTTTTTGCACCACGCTCGCCAACTTCTTCCTGAGTTGAAAAGCACACTGCGATATTATAAGCTGTCTGCTGACCATTGAGAAGCTCCAAAGTCTTTAGAATAGCCGTACAGCCTGACCTGTCGTCAATTGCTTTAGATGTCACACGGCTGCCTGCCAGTTTTTCGGCTTTGTTTTCTATAAGCACTCTGTCCCCAAGAGAAACATACTTTTCTGCATTTTCACGGCTCGTGAAACCTATATCTATGAAAACGCTGTCAAGGTCAGGTGCTACAGAGCTGTCTTTTTCAAGGTGAGGCGGAGTTGAAGTCACGATGCCCGTGAGCTTTTCTTTGCCGTAAACTGTCACCTGCTGAGCCAAAAGGAGCCTTGTATCAAGGCCACCGCAGCCTGATATTTTCAAAAAGCCGTCCTCTGTGATGTATGTGACTATCATGCCTATCTCGTCTATATGGGCGTCAAGAAGCATAACAGGCTTGCCGTCTTCCCAGCTTCCAACCTTGCAGATAACACTGCCAAGAGCGTTATCCAAGGTGACTTCGCCATACTCTCCAAGGAGCTTTGCCGCAGCCTCAGCCGCTGAGCCTTCCGCTCCCGATACACCTGCCGCAGAGCAAAGCTGTGACAGTATCTCAAATGTATCCATAATACATATCCCTGCTTTTTATAAAATTAGAGTTCGTTCACAAGTCGCTTGAAATGTCTGCCTCTTGCCTCAAAGTTAGGATAGAGGTCAAAACTTGCACAGGCTGGTGAAAGTGTGACAACATCGCCCTTTTCAGCCATTTTCTGTGCTGTGAGGACTGCCTCTTCAAGGGTCTTTACTCTCACTATCTTAAGACCGCTTTCAGGATAGAGCGGGCTTTCTGTAACAGCCTTTTCTATCTTGTCTGCTGTCGCACCAAGAAGAATGAGTATCTTTACGTTCTTGTTCACAGGTTCTGCAAGAGGTTCAAAAGGTATCTTCTTGTCATAGCCGCCTGCGATAACAATAAGCTTCTGATTGAATGAATTAAGTCCTGCGATAACTCTTGTAGGGCTTGTTGCGATAGAATCGTTATACCACTTAACACCATCTATCTCTCTTACAAATTCAATTCTATGCTCAACGCCACCGAAGTTCTTTGCTACCTGAACTATGCTCTGGATAGATACCTCGCCCCATACTGCGGCGATAGCTGTGAGATAGTTCGCAACGTTGTGGATACCAGGTATCCTTATATCGTCCTTGTGCACTATCTCTGTAGTTCTGCCCTTTTCCGTGTAGCAAAGCATACCGTCGTCATTAAGATATGTGCCTGTCTGAACAGGGTGCTTAAGGGAGAAAGTAACAAGTTTTCCTCTTACCATATCTGCAAGCTTTATAGTTTCCTCGTTATCTTCGTTGAGTACAGTTCTTGAGTATCCGTTTTGATGAGCGATAAGGTTAGCCTTTGCACTGATATACTCCTCCATTGTTCCGTGAACGTTCAGGTGGTTTGGAGTGATGTTTGTGATTGCGGCAACGTTTGGTGACTGTCTCATTGAGATAAGCTGGAAGCTTGAAAGCTCAACTACTGCAACATCACTGTCGGACATTGTTTCTACGATAGGCAAAAGTGCTTTACCGATATTTCCACCGATATGGACACGCTTGCCCTCAGCTTTGAGCATTTCGCTGATAAGGGTAGTAGTAGTAGTCTTTCCGTCTGAACCTGTTACGCCGTATATCTTGCATGGGCAGAGGTCAAAGAAAGTTTCCATTTCTGATGTAATGGCAACGCCTGCTTTTCTTGCTTTTGTGATAGTTTCATCATTGTAGTACATACCAGGTGTTCTGAAAACTATATCGCAGTTAAAGATGATATCGAGATAATGCTCGCCCAATGAGAACTCACAGCCCTTTGCGGAAAGCTCCTCATAGATAAGCTCATCAAATTCGTCCTCTGTCTTTTTGTCGCAGACAACGCATCTTATGCCCTTTGAGAGAAAAAGCTTTATAAGCTCAAGGTGACTTACGCCCGTACCTATGAACGCTACTCTCTTGTCTTTTATTTCCATGAAATATCTTTGTGCTTTTGTCATATCATTAACTCCTTCAATAATTCTGTCAGTTGTGTGCAATATATTGCACACATACCTATTCTATTTTATTATATATCATTTTATCCAAAAACGCAAGGACTTTTTTATATATGCAAAAAAAGTTTACCTGTCGTGCGGTCAGCAAACGTTTACTTGATTTTTGTGTCTAAATGTGCCGCAGTAACAGTGTGTTTTTTGTGAAAAGTGAGAAAAATTTATTATTTGCGAAAAAACTATTGTAAAATCGGGATTTATAAAGTATAATATATGTATATTGGTATGTTTCGTACTGACCTGAGGTCAGACAACAATTAGTATTGGAGGATATGATAATAATGGGTAATGCTGACAATGTATTGTTCGACAATGACTCAAGAGTTGCACCGCTTGGTCTTATTGCTATGGCAGGCGCTTCCGAGCTTGGCAAGAAGGTAGATGGTTATCTTACAAAATGGGCTAATGAAAACGAATTTGTTAAGGATACTTTCCTTGTTGAGGCTGTTTGTCCTAGATTTTCTTCCGGTGACGGCAAGGGCCTTATCAAGTCATCTATCAGAGGCGACGATCTTTTCATTCTCTGCGATGTAGGAAACTATAGCTGCACATACAACTATTTCGGCAGGGAAAACAGTATGTCACCTGACGATCATTATCAGGATCTTAAAAGAATAATCCAGGCTGCAGGCGGTAAGGCTCACAGAATAAACATCATCATGCCTTCCCTTTACGGCGGCAGACAGCACAGAAGAAACTACAGAGAATCTCTTGACTGTGCAGTTGCTCTTCAGGAGCTTCAGTCTATGGGCGTTTCAAATATCCTTACTTTTGACGCTCACGATCCAAGAGTACAGAACGCTGTTCCACTCATGGGTCTTGACAACATAATCCCTTCCTATCAGGTTCTCAAGGCAATGTTTAAAAACCTTTCAGATTTCAGACCTGACAAGGATCACTTCATGATAATCTCCCCTGACGAGGGTGCTATCAACAGAAATATGTACTATGCGTCTGTTCTGGGCGTAAACCTTGGTATGTTCTACAAGAGAAGAGATTACTCAACTATCATCGACGGAAGAAACCCTATCGTTGCTCACGAATACATGGGTAATGACGTTGCCGGCAAGGACGTTTTCATTGCCGACGATATCATCTCATCAGGCGAGTCGATGCTGGATATCGCTGTAGAGCTTAAAAAGCGTAAAGCTAACAAGATCTACTGCTATGCTACTTATCCAATTTTCACAAATGGTCTTGAATCATTCAACAAGGCTTATGCTGACGGCATCATCGACGGTGTATTCGGCACAAACCTCACATACAGAACTCCTGAGCTACTTTCAAGCCCATGGTTCTATGAGGTAGACTGCTCTAAGTACATTGCTTACTTCATTGCATCACTCAATCATGACAAGTCTATCTCACAGGTCATCGACCCACACACAAAGATCGAAGCTCTGCTGAAAAAATACGGCATAAAGTAAATTCAATACACAACGATAAAGTTCGGGGCGGACGGCTGTCCCGAACTTTTTTTATATGAGGAGAAGATAAAATGATATTTGCAGGGATAGTTGCAGGTGGCTGTGGCTCTAGGGTAAAAAGTGCGGTTATACCAAAGCAGTTTATAGAGATAGGCGGAGTGCCTGTTATAGTCAGAACTGTGAGGGCTTTTCTTACAGTGGAAGAGATAGATATGGTTTATGTGGGCATAAAACCTGACTGGCACGAATACACTAACGAGCTTTTTGAACGCTTCGGGATAGACAGCAGGCGTGTGAAAGTTATAGACGGCGGAGCTGACAGAAACGGCACTGTAATGAACATAGCTGAGGCAATAGTCGCTGAACATGGTGAGAATGAGGGGGACATAATACTCACCCATGACGCTGTAAGACCATTTGTGACGGAGAAGATAATAAAAGACAATATCGAGGCGATGAAGGAACATTCCGCCTGCGGAACTTATATGCCTGCGGCTGATACCATAATAAGATCTGACGGCGAAAAGGTCAGTGAAACGCTTAACAGAAGCGAGCTTTATCAGGCGCAAACTCCGCAAACTTTCAGACTTGGGGATCTGAGGAGGAATTATTATTCGCTTAGCAAGGAGCAAAATAAAAAGCTGACGGATACTTGTTCTGTGTTTACAGCTTGTAATGAGGATATATACCTTGTTGTCGGGGACGCAATGAATTTCAAGATAACCACAGATAGTGATCTAAGAATGGCGAATGCACTTGCAGAGTTAAATGAGAAATGAGAAATAAATCAAGGCGGTGTCGGAGAACGATCTCTGCACCGCTTTTTTCTATACCCTACCATGCTTTGTGCGGTTTTGAGCATAAATAAGATCACGTCCAAAACGAATATTCTCACAAAGCTTGTCAATAATAACAAACGAAAAGTTTCGCAAAGCTTATCTGTTGTTCAAAAAGTCAATAGCCATGCCTGCAGACAGTACACCTTTTGTGCATATCTATAAAATATGTTAGGTATGCCTAACTAAGATTGACATACGGCTTCACGCATGGTAAAATAAATGTGGTTAGTAATTACTAACCTCGTGAGAATAAATCATGCAGACTTCTCTATGATGACAAGAGCGAAATGTCATCAGCCCGAATGGTGGTGCGTTCGGGTAGTCTGCATAATATTAAAAAGGAGCTTATATTATGAACTATCTTGAGATCGTAAAAGTAATCGGACGTGAAATTCTGGATTCCAGAGGAAACCCAACTGTTGAAGCTGAGGTATATCTTGCAGACGGAACAGTAGGCAGAGGCACTGCACCAAGCGGTGCGTCAACAGGCGAGTTTGAGGCCCTTGAGCTTCGTGACGGTGATAAGGGCAGATATGGCGGAAAGGGCGTAACAAAGGCAGTTGAGAACATCAACACTGCTATCAATGACGCAGTCTGCGGTCTTGACGCTTCTGACATATATGCCGTTGATAAGGCTATGATAAAGACTGACGGCACTAAGGATAAGTCAAAGCTTGGTGCTAACGCTATCCTCGCAGTTTCTATCGCTGCTGCAAGAGCGGCTTCTATCTCTCTTGATATCCCTCTCTACAGATTTCTCGGCGGCATATCAGGAAACAGACTTCCTGTTCCTATGATGAACATTCTTAACGGTGGCGCTCATGCTGCAAACACTGTTGACGTTCAGGAATTTATGATCATGCCTGTGGGTGCTCCAAGCTTTAAGGAAGCTCTTCGCTGGTGCGCTGAGGTTTTCCACGCTTTGGCTGCCCTGCTTAAATCAAAGGGACTTGCTACTTCTGTAGGCGATGAGGGTGGCTTCGCTCCTGACCTTGCAAGCGACGAGGAAGCTATCCAGTATATACTCGAAGCTGTTAAGAATGCAGGCTATGAGCCGGGCAAGGACTTCATGATAGCAATGGACGCTGCTTCAAGCGAGTGGAAAGGCTCAAAGAAGGGCGAGTACGTTCTTCCGAAGGCTGGCACAAAGTTCACTTCTGCTGAGCTTATCGAACACTGGAAGAAACTCGTTGAAAAATACCCTATCATCTCTATCGAGGACGCTCTCGACGAGGAGGACTGGGAGGGCTGGCAGCTTCTCACTAAGGAGCTTGGCGGCAAGGTGCAGCTCGTTGGCGACGATCTGTTCGTAACAAATACAGAAAGACTTGCAAAGGGCATCAGCCTTGGCTGCGGCAACTCTATCCTTATCAAGCTCAATCAGATAGGCTCAGTTTCTGAAACACTTGAAGCTATCAAAATGGCTCATAAGGCAGGCTACACTGCGATTTCTTCACACCGTTCAGGTGAAACAGCAGACACAACTATCGCTGACCTTGCAGTTGCTCTTAACACTTGCCAGATAAAGACAGGCGCACCAAGCAGAAGTGAGCGTGTTGCAAAGTACAATCAGCTTCTCAGAATTGAGGAAGAACTTGGCGAAAGCGCTGTTTATCCACAAATGGGTGCATTTAACGTAACCAGATAGTTTTTTGTCATATAAGGATCAAGCTACAAGCTTGAAAAAAAAGCAGTCCACAGGGGCTGCTTTTTTTGTTGTATAAATGCAGTGTAGGGGCGACTTGAGGTCGCCCGCTTATCATCATCTGTAAGTAGCATCAGACATAAAAAAATCACGCCCTAACAAAGTAAGGCGTGATCTTGACTAAGGATATTTCCCTAGTGGTGAGCTATCGGGGATTCGAACCCCGGACCCTTTGATTAAAAGTCAAATGCTCTGCCAACTGAGCTAATAACTCATATCGTCCTGCAACGACTTAATTATTATACCAATTTTCCACCCATTTGTCAAGGGGTTTTCGAGAATTTTTTCACTTTTTCCAAACTGCACATATTTATCCCCCATTTGGCATACTTTTATGCGTTTTCTAACAAAAAAACGCCCCTGAAAATCAAGGGCGTTTTATCTGCAAAACTTTAAGATTAGTTTATCTTGTTGCCGCAGTTAGGGCAGAACTGATTTCCAGCCGGAACTTTACCTCCGCAAGTAGGGCAGAACTTTTCACCCTGTGGTGCGGCCTGAGCCTGTGGCTGTGCATATGTCTGCTGTGGAGCGTTCTGCTGTGGAACAGAACCTGCATACTTCTTGAAAAGTGCATAGATGCCGCAGATAACAAGAAGAACAAATGCTATCCAGAACAGTACATACATGAATGTGTAGAAACCGCCATACAGCTTGCTCATACCTGAAAGATAGCTTCCTGCCGCATATGTAACTGCAAGACCCAGAACAACACCTGCACCAGTAGTTACCGGCTTGAGGTACTTGTCAGCAATTTTGAAAAAATCGTTCATTAGAGAATGCCTCCTAATTTAATAATATATATTTATTATACAATCGTTATGTCATAAAGTCAATAGATTCGAGTAAAATTTTTCACTTATTTACGTTTCTATTTGTTTGCTGTAATGACAGAAATAAGCATAAAATCGCTATTTTCTTTACCCTCTGTGTCAATAACTATCTCAACAGTGTGTTCTCCCTTTGCTCCGCTGTATATCTCCTCAAGACAGCAAAGGTCTCCCCAATCCTCGTCAAAGTTTGCGTCAAGAAGAACCTTGTTCTGCCTGTCACCGTCTATGACAGCATATGCAACAGGTGCAGGCTTGTTGATAGTCTTTCTGTATTGCAGCATTATAATACTTCCACTCACGTTGAATTTAATACAACTTCCCTGCTTGTGAGCTATCCAACCGCCCTTGAATGGATCGCTCCACTGCTCTGCCGCATGAGTATCAGGCTCAAAGCCCTCCATAACGGGCGAACAGCTATAGTTCTGAAAACGCTGTGCGTCCTCATATCTGCTTGCTGTAAATGGCTCAGGAAGTGAAGGCTTCTTCTCTGCGCCGAGCTTCTTATAGTATGAATATTCTGTATCAAGCAGATTGCAGATAAGATCAGCTATCATCTTGTGACCTAGGTCTGTAGGGTGGAGCATATCCGCTGTGTAGTCTGCAAGGCAAACGTTTCCAAGCTGTATCTCAGGGAAGATGTAGTTTCTTACACTGACGATAGGCAGGTCATAGTGCAGACCGATAGCGTTATGTATACCCTGTGCATTTGTGCCTGTATCATAAAAAAGATTGTTTATAAGCACAACTGCCTTGACGCTCTCAGCTTTCAGCAGACGTCTTACAAGGCTCTCATATGTTTCCATAAATAGGGGCGAACTGCTGTCGTTTACCGAAAATTCAACGAAAACAAGGTCTGGCTGTTTGTCAAGGACGTGTTCCTGCACTCTTGCCACCCCAAACTGCGAGGTAGTTGCACCAATACCTGCGTTGAAGTAGCTTATCTCAGCGTCAGGAAAATTCGTCTGCCACCATTTTGCACTGCGGTCAACATATCTTAACTCAGTTTTTGTAGCATTACAGCCCATTGTTATCGAGCCACCCAAATAAACAATGTTAAGCTTTTTTTCATTCTCTATCTTTTTGAATACTTGTGGAAGATAACCCATACTGCCGATATTCATGATAGATACGTTTTTGTCCGTCATATCCATTTCTCCTTTTATTTCTATAATGGTCTATTATAGTATTATAGCATTTTTCAAAACAAAAGTAAATCATAACGGGCAAAAATATTTTGCTTTAAGCTACAAAAAGCGGTAATGTTTTTTGTTAAAATCGTGCAATGTAGATGTTGACGAAAAGTAATGATATGTTGTATAATAAAGAATAAATATAAAATATGAAGAAAGAAGTGTTCATAATGCACGATTTTAAGGCACTCTGCCGTCAGGCACACACATTAGTAATATTCAAGAGCTTACATGAAGTTCCTGTCTTTGAAAAGCTACTTGACACACTTGCTGTATGCGAATCTGACAGCGACATGGCTATAGAAAAATACTCAGATTTTGTGGCTGAGCTTTTTGCATATTCGGATAATCTTACAGAATATATGCTCAAGCTGGTTCTTGAAAATGAAAACCTTTTTATGCTTAAAAAGGGAGAAGGCAAGGAGACAGGTGCGCTTTTGGAGGAATGTCTTGCAAACGAGCTTGCCGTTATCGAGGAGCTTTCACAGATACCAAGTGACGAGATAATCTCAAAGATAGACTATGACGGCTTTCTGCCGAGATATGCTACACAAAAGCTTGACTTCTCGCAGATATATGCCGACCGTATACACGCTATCGGTCAGTACGGATATGGCATTTACTCACAGTATCATGTATTTGTCATAAAAGACGGCAAGATAGTTCCGGTAGAATATCCTGATGACATAAAGCTTTCCGACCTGCACAATTATGAACGTGAGCGTCAGGAGGTCATCAACAACACTCTTGCGCTTTTGAAAGGCAAGCCTGCCAACAACGTTCTGCTTTATGGTGACTGCGGTACAGGCAAGTCCTCAACTGTCAAGGCCATAGCAAACGAATATGCCTGCAAGGGTCTCAGACTTATCGAGCTTAAAAAGAAGCAGCTCCATGAGATATCAGCCATTGTAGAAACGGTAAGCAAAAATCCATTGAAGTTCATTATCTTCATAGACGACCTTTCATTCACAGAGGACGATGATGATTTTGCGGCACTGAAAGCTATCCTCGAGGGAAGCGTTTCATCAACTGCGGACAATCTCTGCATTTATGCTACCTCAAACAGAAGACATCTTGTACACGAGACGTTCTCCTCACGAGAGGGTGACGAGATACACTTCAAAGACACTATGCAGGAGCTTCTTTCACTGTCAGACCGTTTTGGACTTACTGTCACATATCAGAAGCCTGACAAGAAGATTTACCTTGATGTAGTTGAGAAACTTGCAAAGCAATACGAGCTTAAAACTCCTATTGATGAGGTGCTTCAAAAGGCTGAGGCTTATGCGCTTTCAAGAGCAGGACGTTCACCGAGAGTTGCAAAGCAGTTCGTGGAATACATGAAGGGCATGGAAGACTAATAAATATATTCTGACGATATTCAGGAGGAATTATCATGACAAAGCAGCCACAGTGGCTTGACAATGCAGTTTTCTACGAGATCTACCCACAATCGTTCAATGACACAAACTCAGACGGCATCGGTGATATCAAGGGTATTACAGAAAAGCTTGACTATATCTGCGAGCTGGGGTGTAACGCTATTTGGATAAACCCATGCTTCAAATCACCTTTTGGCGATGCAGGCTATGACGTTGAGGACTATTACACAGTCGCTCCACGTTATGGCACTAATGATGTTATTAAAGGCTCGGCAGCTGTATTTGTTGAAGAATAAAATAACATAAAAGAGGTCAGGGACACATTCCTTGACCTCTTTTGTTATGCCGTCTAAAGTTTATCCGCCGTTGTCAGAGCATACTCCGAAACTCCGTTGGAGTTTTTCCAAAGTGCATTTTAAACCGCTTCATAAAACCATATTCATTAGTATAACCGCACCTCTCAGCCACTTCCCTTACGCTGAGATTTGTCGTTGCAAGAAGCTGACTGGCTCTTTCCATTCGTGCGCTTATAACGTCTGTCATGACGCTCACTCCAAACATTTTCTTATACATATGCTGAAAACTTGACCTGCTTATGCCCATATCCCATGCCATACTGCCTACGTCTGCGATGTCCTCAGGCATTGCGTATATGTATGCTCTGAGCTGCATAAAGCGGCTGTTCCTGTCAGTAATAATACAGGACTTCTTGTCTGTACACTTTAGCTGTCTTGCAAGCTTTAACAAAAAGATCTCCATATAGCACCGTGTTACTTCCTCATGCCCCTCTTTCATGAGCTGATACTCATACGCTACCGAACGCATTATCTGACTAAGCTCATCGATATTTCCAAGGTATACCAGTGTATCTTTTGGAACATCAAGCCTTTCAAATTTTTCATTATCGCCCTGCTCATAATTGAAATACAGCCAATCATCGGTATAAAACTCTTCTGCGGCATGGTATTTCACAGGGGTATCCGGTGAAAGCAGGATAAAAGAATTTTTCTCTGCCCTATGCTCGATACCATTTATAACGAACACCGATGGTTCTTTTATGAGCAATATAAGTGGACAGCCCACCCCGTGAGGGCAATCCATGATAAAATCTTTTCTATGGCGATAATTATAGCCGACCGCACCCACAAGCATTCTGATTCCTCCCTGCTTTTATCAACTTTATTTTACCACACCGCTACATTCTTGTCAACGAAAAAAGAGCAGACGCTTTGTTCTGCTCTTCTTTCACATAATTCTATAATAGTATTACAATTATCCCCAATAGGTTCTCCAAACATTGAAATAACCCCAAGGAATTTTAAATGAGTAGGCTATCTTACTGCTGTTTGTCTTGTAGCTTCTGTTGCACCAAAAGTAAACATTATAGTCATTAGCAATACCGTTAAGGTGAGTTTTGCCATATACTGCACCAAAAACAGCCTGCTTTACTCTTCTGGAAACGTTTGAATAATTTGCTCCGTCCCTTGAGAGCTGTGCAGATGACATAAATCCACCGCTCCTATAAATAATATCCTGAACATTGTTATATCTTGCATAGTAGGATCTCCACATTGCATTCTTTGTGTACTTTGCGGCAACATACTGGTTTGCAACACAATCTGCAACATAAACGATAGGCTTATCCCACTCTGAACCTGACATCTTGCCAACCTCATGATAAACTATACGGCACATTGCTTCCCAGCCTGCCTTATTGAAGTCCATTCTTGCTGTCTTTATTGTCTGTGTCTTTGAGTAAGCAGAAGCGGCAGAGCCATTTACAGCCTTTACTCTGAACTGATATGAAGTCGTTCTCTGAAGACCTGTAACAGTGCAGTTCGTGTTCTTGACTGTCTTGTATTTCTTCCAACTCTTATATTTGCCACCCTTGATGTATAGCTCATAGTTTGAAGCACCTTTTACCTTGCTCCAATGCACCTTGATAGTGTTTGTCTGCTTGTTATACGGATGAGTGAACTCACTTCCATAGTTTATCTGAGCGGTCATCTTAGGAGTCGAAAGCTTTGCCGCAGCAGCATCGGCACTAAATCCCTCTGTCATTACCAAAAATGTCATAAGTGCTGCAATGAACATCACTATAACTTTCAGTGACTTATTCTTTGCTGAAATAAAACTTGCTGAATGATCCATTAATAATACGGCTTTACAACGCATACACGCTGCATTGCCTATTCACACCCTTTCTTTTAATTAGCGGCGGTCATGTCTGTGCCGCTATTTAATTTTATTACGGTCGATTAAAATTATGTATCAATCTGTAACGATAACGGTTAAGAAAGTTACAAACTGATTACAAATTACTACACTATTGTAACACGCACAATTGCATTTGTCAAGCTTTTTTATAGTTTTTTTGATTTTTGTTTATAATTTGAAGCAAAGAATATAAAAATTGTACTAATATTTCAGCACATTGAATATTAATTTACTGTATCAGCAAGAGTTCACGCACAATTATCACAAAGAAAATATGTGCAGAATATGAACAAAATCAATGGATCAACCACAGAGATCCTGCTGTTTTAAAAAAATCTGTGGGGAAAGAGGCAAAATAATGAAAAAATATTTACCTGAGGGCAAGATCTACAATAGCCCTGAAAACCGATATTATCTTCAAAGCGAACGAACAATGGCTGAGGCAATGGCTCAGGGATTGATACTGGAGGGTCATGCTGTGCTTTGTGACAGCGAACACAACATAATAGTAGAGCTTCCCTTTGGCAAAGGAATAATCCCAAGATCAGAGGGAGCAATCGGAATACAAGAAGGCAAAACAAAAGACATAGCATTACTTTCTAGGGTAAACAAAACGGTATGCTTCAAGGTGACAGATATTGTTCACGAAAAGGGCGAGGTCATATGCAGGTTGTCAAGGCGTCTTGCACAAGAAGAGTGCATTGAACGATATATAAGTACCCTCACATCAGGGGACGTTATACCGGCAAAGGTAACACACCTTGAGCCTTTCGGGTGCTTTGTTGACATAGGCTGTGGTCTTCCTTCACTTATACCAATAGACGCCATATCCGTCTCACGCATCACCCACCCAAACGACAGATTTTTCAACGGTCAGGACATATATGCTGTGGTAAAAAGCTGTGACGAGGACAGGATATGCCTTTCTCACAAGGAACTTTTAGGCACATGGGAAGAAAATGCAGCATTGTTCTCCACAGGAGAAACCGTAGGCGGGATAGTACGCTCCATTGAACCATATGGTATTTTTATAGAGCTTGCACCGAACCTTGCAGGGCTTGCAGAGCCCAGAGAAAATGTGCGTGTTGGGCAGGCAGCAAGTGTTTACATAAAAGCTCTTATCCCCGAAAAAATGAAAGTCAAACTCATTATCGTAGACGTATTTGAAAACAGCGTTTTTCCCTCAAAGATAAACTATTTCATCACCAGCGGCAGGCTCACAAAATGGGTCTATTCCACCAATGAATGTTACAAAAATATATGCTCTGAATTCGTGTGATAAACGTACATATTTTTGTACTTGTAATTTATTTGTACTATAATTTGTACTTGTTTTCACAGCAAAACAAGAGATAAAAAAGGCATTGGCTTCCAATTGAAGCCAGTGCCTTTTGGTTTGTTATATCATTATGTGGATATCACCATATCTCCTTAGGATATTTAAGTCCCCATTCTTTCCTAAGCTTTGTCATTTCGTTTGCGATAACGCCACAGCCGATAACAGCCCAGTTCAGTTCTCCCTTTTCCATGTGTTAAGCTCCTTTCAGAACGTCTAAAATACCTTATAACCTTCTTTGATATCTCCAGAGCGATAAGCGTCCAACAGGTCACGGAGATCGTTTATCTGCAAAAGCAGTTCCCTTCCCTTGTCGGTATCTGAAATGTTTGCCCGACGGTCAAGTCTTTCCACCATATGTATCTCAGGAGTATGCTCACTCTCTCCTGCAATAAACGGCTTATGCTCCGCAAGATTAAGGCTGTGAGAATCATAAATAAGAGTGTAGCCTGCGATACCGGTGGCTTTTTGATAAGCCTTTGAGATACCACCGTCAATAACGAACAGCCTGCCGTCTGCCTTGACAGGGCTTTCGCCATTTTTTATCTTCACAGGTACATGACCGTTTATGATATGACCACGCTGTGTGTCAAGCCCAAACATTTCAAGTATCTTTCCGCATATCTCAGGCTTCTCTGAGAAGTGATAATAGGCATTATAATTTTCCTTGTGAAGCTTTTTATCTTCAAGGAAATATCGCTCAAAAAACGCCATTTTGTCCTTGCCATAAAGGGGCGAACGTGCACCGCTCCACAGATACCACAAATGGTCTGCGCAGTTGCTTTTCTCCTCACAAGGCTGTAAGAAATACGCCTTGTTGGCTATTTCGTCAAGCTTATCTAGCATTGCCTTACCCGAATACTGCTCTCCTGCTATACTTAAGCTCAGAAGCTTTCCATTTTCATCAAGAGGGATACAGCCGTGGAAAAGCAAATTGCCGTTTATGGTCTTATACATTGAGCCTTTTGAATATAAAAAGCGCATATGTGTGTTGAGCCTATCGCTGTGCATAAACGAGTTTGCAAGAATCGTCATAAGCTCATTTTCGCCTTCGGTGAGCGCAAGAGGATCAGCAGGATCAACTGTAGGAAAATTGCCGTCAAGAAGCTTATGAATTTGCCCGTCTATTGTTATAGTGCCATTTGCGAAGTCCACCATGCTGAAAAGGTCACGGTGAGATAGTTTCCATTCAGGGTGCCGCCTGATAAGCTGCCCCTCTAGCTTTAGCTGTATAACTGTGATAGCCTTGTGCATTTTTGCCACAAGCTTTGCATCAACTGGGTCATAGATATTATCATCAAGTGTCTGTGGCATGAAAATTGCGCACTCATCGTTTTTATATGTTTCTCCTGCAAAGACCGCCAGCGCACGAAGATTTAATCCATAGCCGTCCTCGAGAACGTCAAAGTTATTGTATCGCATGGATATACGGATAACATTTGCAATAAGAGCGAGATTACCTGAAGCCGCACCCATCCACGAAATGTCATGATTGCCCCACTGTATATCGACATCGTGCATTTTCATAAGCTCGTCCATAATAATATCTGCTCTTGGACCACGGTCATATATATCTCCGATAATATGCAGCTTGTCGATAGCAAGAGATTGTATAAGCTCACAAAGGGACTTTATAAAGCGGTCTGCAATTCCGGTGTCAAGAATTGTGGTGATTATCTCATCATAGTAATATTCCTTTACCACATCATCAGTGACATTAAGCAGCTCGTCAAGTATATAGACCATATCCTTTGGTATGCTCTTTCGCACTCTCGAACGTGTATACTTTGCCGACACCGCCTCGCAAACAAGTATCAGACGATAGATAGTAAGTCTGCGCCACTCGTCTGAAAGCCCGTTTTTATCACGCAAACGTTTTAGCTGCTTGTCGGGATAATATATAAGATAGGCAAGGGCTTCACGCTCCGCCGAGGAAACTGTTTTTCCTAAGGTCAGGTCTATCTTGTTTTTTATCATGCCAGATGCGCTTTTTAGCATATGCAAAAAGGCTTCATACTCCCCGTGGATATCGCTGAAAAAGTATTCCGTACCCTTTGGCATACTGCGTATTGCAGATAGATTTACTATCTCGCTGGCAGCACTGTCTATAGTAGGAAATTTTTGTGCAAGAAGTAAAAGATATTTTTTGTCCATATGTATTTCTCTCTTTTGGATTTTTTACAACGTCATATTACTCAGAAAGACCGCAGTTTACGCTACGGTCTTGTCTGGCTTTTTAGGGAATATAGGGAATCATTCGCCGAAACCGTCCTCAAACATTTTAACGAACTCGTCAAGCACAGCCTGCTCGTTTTCACCTGTTACGATTATCTCTACCTCAGTGTCCTTCTTGATACCTGCTGCCATTATCTGCATAACAGCCTTAGCCTTGATGTCCTTGCCGTTTGCTTTCATCATGATATCGCACTCAGGATGCTCCTTAGCAGCCTTTGCAATGATACCTGCCGGACGCATATGAAGGCCCTCTGCATTTACTACTTTTACGACCTTTGATACCATAATAAATCTCTCCTTTTCTGAAACTTAATTTATTTAGGATTGTTAATATTATTATATTATATTTTCTTATATTTGTAAAGATTATTCTGTAACTTTCCTAGGGAAACCTGCAAGAAATGCGCCAAGAAAGCCTGATGGAACATTTACGCCAGGAGCAGCAAAAGTTGCACCTGAAACTGCAATTGCTCCGCGTTCCTATATTTTTTCATAGCGTTTCAAGAAGCTCTGCGATTTTTTCTTTTTGAGCAAGCCCATCAGAAAAAGCAGTCGCACCGCCAGCGGCTGTGCCAAGTTTAAGAGCATATTCATAATCGCCCTGCAATATACCGGCGGTAAAGCCTGCCACCATTGAATCGCCTGCACCAACGGAATTTTTCACCTTACCGTTACATACTCCACAGCGATGTATTTCACCATTTTCGTCAATAAGCATTGCGCCGTCCCCTGCCATTGAGATAAGCACGTTCACAGCACCCATTTCTTTAAGCTTACGTGCGTATTTTTCTATCTCCTCATCATTAGTGAGTGTCACTCCGAACATCTCGCCAAGCTCGTGGTTGTTAGGCTTGATAAGGAAAGGTTTATATTTAAGCACATTGAGAAGCAGGTCTTTTGTTGCGTCCACTACTGTTCTGATATTCTTGTGCGCGAGCCTTTCGAGTATCTTCTCATAGATATCCGAAGGCAGCGAGGCAGGTATGCTTCCTGCGAGTATAAGCGTATCTCCGTCTTGAAGCTTATCAAGCTTTGCAAAAAGCTTATTCACAGCCTCATCATCTATATCAGGGCCCTGACCATTCAGTTCTGTTTCCTCAGCAGATTTTATTTTCACATTTATACGGGAATTACCTTTTTTGAGATGAACAAAATCTGTATTGATTCCCATTTCCGCTAATCCGTTCTCGATAGCTTCACCTGTGAAGCCTGCAGTGAAGCCAAGTGCCTTTGACTGAATGTCCAGTTCTCTAAGAACTACAGACACATTTATACCCTTGCCACCAAAATACATCTCTTCCCTATCTGAGCGGTTGGTAGACCCAAGCTTCATTTCCCCTGTATGAACAACATAGTCGATAGCAGGATTGAATGTTACAGTATATACCATTTTACATTACCTCCTTGATATTTGCTTTTGTAAGATATTTTTTGTCTTGAAGCTTGTGGGTGATCGTCACTTACCTTCTGCTAATTTATCGTCGTCGCTTCTTAAAATGCAAAGTGCGATAACAAGACCTGTCAAAGCAACAAACACCGCTTTAGTTTCAAGCAATTCCGTGACAAATGCACCCACTGCCGCTCCACTTATAAAGCAAAGGATTATGCCATAATACTGCATTGCATTACCAAGCTTTTGCTTATCCTTAGTTTTCAAATACTGAAACAGATTATCCGTACCGCTTCTAAGATTGCCAGTACACATCGTGGTAGCGAAAGGCTTTCCGTCCATTTTCCTAAAACCCTCGACCTGCATTGCACAGGTAAAAGAAACTAGGATATTCGCCAATGTGTTAAGCGTACCAGCAGGGATAAATCCCACAATAGTCAGCACCACGAGCTCCACACCGATTATGATCCTATGCCAATGTATCCTCGGGTGTTCATTGAATTTCAGCTTCACAGCTTCCACTATCAGCACGCCAAGCATAAAGGACAGTATAGGCATCAGATAAAGAAAGACCTTCAGCCAGCTTCCCTCTTTGATATTGATAGCCAACAACACCATGTTACCTGTCTGTGCATTCGCAAAAACGTGGTCACGACTGATGTAGGTATAAGCGTCAAGATAGCCACCCACTATTGCGAGCATTACTCCAACACCGTAAAACTCAGCTATATGTCTTCCGTTCTTCATTGTGCAGTCCCCAGTGGCTCAAGTTCGTTAAGATCATATGGCGTTTTCTGATAAATGCAGTAGTTGAGCCAGTTTGAATAAAGCAGATTAGCCGAACAGCTCCAATTGAAAATAGGCTTGTTTTTTGGATCATCGTCAGGAAAATAGCTATATGGTATCTGTATAGGCAGCCCCTTTTCCTTATCTCTGAAATACTCTTTTGCAAGGGTCTCACGATCATATTCCCAGTGACCGAACAGGAAAAACTGTCTTTGCGTCTTATCTGAAACAAGATGCACACCCGCCTCGTTTGACACTGCCACCACTATAAGATCGTCCACCTTTTCGATGTCTTCACGACGCACCTCAGTATGACGTGAGTGCGGGCAATGGAAAACATCTCCAAAGCCTTTAAGAATAATGCTTTCGGGATAGTCGATATGGTGCTTGAAATTGCCAAACATCTTCTCTTTCAAAGGATATTTGGGAACGCCATAATGGTAATAAAGTCCAGCCTGAGCGCCCCAACATATGTGGATAGTTGAGAAAACATTGGTCTTTGACCATTCAAAAACTCTGCAAAGCTCGTCCCAGTAATCAACGTCTTCATACTCCATTTGCTCAACAGGCGCACCAGTGATTATAAGACCATCATAACGATTATCACACACCTCATCAAAGTTCTTGTAGAAAGCGAGCATATGCTCCAAAGAGGTGTTTTTTGACATATGACTGCTCATCTGAATAAGGTCGATGTCAACATGAAGAGGTGTGTTGCTCAAAAGACGCAGAAGCTGCGTTTCTGTCGCAATTTTGTCAGGCATGAGATTGACAATAGCGATCTTCAAGGCACGAATGTCCTGATGAGCGGCTCTGTCATCGGGAATAACGAATATATTCTCATTTTCCAACGTTTGAAACGCAGGAAGGTCATTTGGTATTTTAATTGGCAAAGTATATCCCACCTTTTAATTATACTCTAAAAGATTATTATAACACGATCTCTGTTAAAAATCAACCAAAAGAGAGATTTATTCATATATTATTGAGAAAAAGGGAGCGACCTAAGCCGCTCCCTTTGTGTATCAACAGTATATAAATCCGTACAATTATTCGTAAAGTGGATATTTCTTGCAGATAGCGTTTACCTTTTCTCTGATCTCATCAGCTTTATTGTCAAAGTCTGTTGCTGTGAGATACATACACTCTGCAATAACGTCCATGTCCTCCTCAACAAGTCCCCTTGTGGTAACTGCCGCTGTACCAACTCTTACACCGCTGGTTACAAATGGCTTCTCAGGGTCGTTAGGGATAGCATTTTTGTTTACTGTGATGTATACCTCATCAAGCTTCTTCTCAAATTCTTTGCCCGTAATGTGGAATGGTCTAAGGTCAACAAGCATAAGATGATTGTCTGTGCCGCCTGATACGAGATTGAATCCTCTGTCAAGAAGTCCCTTTGCAAGAGCCTGTGCATTCTTCACGATCTGCTCACCGTATGCCTTGAACTCAGGCTTGAGAGCCTCGCCAAAGCAAACTGCCTTTGCAGCGATAACGTGCATAAGAGGGCCGCCCTGTGTGCCTGGGAAAATAGCAGAATTTATCTTCTTAGCTATATACTCGTTGTTTGTGAGTATAAGTCCTCCTCTTGGTCCTCTCAGAGTTTTATGTGTTGTTGTTGTAACAACGTCAGCATATGGTACTGGCGACTGATGACAGCCTGCGGCAACAAGTCCTGCAATATGCGCCATATCTACCATAAGGTATGCACCAACAGCCTTTGCTATCTCAGAAAGCTTCTCAAAGTCGATAGCTCTTGGATAAGCACTTGCACCGGCAACAATAAGTCTAGGTCTGCACTTGTTAGCCTGCTTGTAAAGAGCCTCGTAGTCGATATAACCCTCGTCATTTACGCCGTAAGGAACAAAATTAAAATACTTACCTGAAAGGTTTACAGGTGAGCCGTGTGTAAGGTGTCCGCCAGCGTCAAGGCTCATACCCATAACAGTGTCGCCTGGCTTAAGAAGAGCAAAATAAACAGCAGTGTTAGCCTGAGCGCCGGAATGTGGCTGGACGTTAGCATACTTAGCACCGAAAAGCTTGCAGGCTCTTTCAACAGCTATATCCTCCACAACGTCAACGCACTGACAGCCGCCATAATATCTCTTACCAGAATATCCCTCAGCATACTTATTAGTAAGCACAGAACCCATTGCAGCCATAACGGCAGGTGAAACGATATTTTCACTTGCGATAAGCTCAAGATTTCTTCTCTGTCTTGCCAGCTCGGCTTCCATTGCTTCGCCGACTTCTTTATCGACATTTTCAACAAAGCCGATAGTATCCATTATTTTCATCGAAATTACTCCCATCATAAAATTTTACGGACATTCCGTTCTCTTTTATTATAGCGTATTTTTCTTTTGATGTCAACGAAAATTTTTTATAGTGAGGAGTGAGGAATTAAGGTATCGCCTGCGGCGATTAATTTTTGTGGAGAATAGGTTTTACTGCCGCAAAATTGCTTCGCTCTTTTCGTTTTTTTCCATTTCTCACTTCTTTATCTTCTCCCAATACGCTTTCGCCATTTGCTCCGTCTTATTCTCACCATACTGATAATAAGTCCTCCCCACAAGCTTATCAGGCAGATACTGCTGTTTCACCCAATGGTTTGGATAGTCATGGGGATAAAGATAGTGCTGTCCTTTCACTTTTGCGCCCTCACCATCAAAATGCTTATTCTGCAAATGCCGTGGATAATCTCCAAAATCACCATTTCTAACATCTGCTAAAGCTGCGTCTATTGCTGATTCAGCAGAATTTGATTTTGGAGCAGTGGCAAGAAGAACCACAGCTTCCGCCAATGGTATCCTTGCTTCAGGCAGTCCCAACTGCAATGCCGAATCAACGCAGGATTTCGTCACTACCGCCGCCATAGGATACGCAAGTCCTATATCCTCGCTTGCGATAACAAGCAGCCGTCTGCACAGAGAAATGATATCCCCAGCTTCAATAAGCCGTGCGGCATAATGAAGTGCGGCGTTCTCGTCAGAACCTCTTATGGACTTCTGCAAAGCCGACAGAATATCATAATGCTCATCGCCTGCACGGTCATAGCGCATATTGCTACGCTGAGTAAGAAGCTTCACATTATCAAGGTTCACGGTGAGCTTTTCACCGTCATTATCTGCCGAAAGTATGCAAAGCTCCACTGTATTTATTGACTTTCTCACATCACCACCACAGCCCCTTGCGATATGCTCCAACACACCATTTTCAAGACGCAGTTTCAGCCCCAACTCATCAGCCATAAGCTGAAAAGCACGCTTTATTGCAGGCAAGATCTCCTCCGAAGTCAGCGGTTTGAACTCAAACACAGTTGAACGGCTGATTATAGCATTGTACACATAAAAATACGGATTTTCAGTGGTAGAAGCGATAAGAGTTATCTTGCCGTTTTCAATGTATTCAAGAAGCGATTGCTGTTGTTTTTTGTTAAGATACTGTATCTCGTCAAGGTAAAGCAAGATACCATTAATGCCGCTGAGTGTCTCAGTTTCAGCAACTATCTGCTTGATATCAGCAATAGAAGCACTTGTGCCGTTAAGCTTATGCATAGTCATATTAGCATTATTTGCTATCATTCTTGCGACCGTAGTTTTGCCAACACCTGACGGACCATAAAAAATCATATTCGGTATTTTACCGCTTTCGATAATACGCCTGAGAGGTTTATTTTCGCCTAACAGGTGGGTCTGTCCCACAATATCATCAAGGGTTTTGGGTCTAATTCGTTCAGCCAAAGGCACACTCATTTTATGATCTCCTTAAAATGCAATTAGTCTAAAATGTTCTGAATATCCTCTAAATGAAGCTGATAAGCCATGCTGTTTATCTTTTTAAGCAGGTAGGTTTTTGCAACAAGAACAGCTTCCTGATATTTGGTGTTTTCCATACCAAGGCAAATGCGATAAATAATGAATTGATTAGAGGAGATTTTCATGATAATGTGATTATTGCCCTCGAAAGTACCACGGCAAATGGAGTTGGAGTTGACGAAGTTCCAAAGGTCGGAGTAAGTGAGAGCAGTGACTTCATCTGTAATAAACTGTTGGATAAGTCCATTCATATGGATTCCCCCTATAGTGTATTTTCTTTAGTATAGCACATATTTCCGCATAATTCAAGGGAAAAAGCGGTCAAAGTGGGGAGTGTCGCCCATTAGCTTCATGACCTCGTATCGTAAACAACAAAATGTAGGGGACGGCGCCCCCGACGTCCCGATATCTAAGTGTCGAATTTTTTTGAATGTGACAAATTTATGCAAGCGACCGAAACGGGTGAACAATGCTCGTCCCTACCACAATTTGAGCGTTTTCTCAAAGTTTGTGCAATAAATTACAAGATGTAACGTCCAAAAAGCGGTCTGTCGAGGGCGCCAGCCCCTACATGGTTTGTTAAACAAATAAATAATGTGCGGATAACGCAGAAATGCAACAAAAAAAGAGGCAGAATACTCCACCTCTCATTTATCTGTACAAAGATTTGTACTATTATTTCTTTCTGGTCGAACTTACCGCACGAGTTATCTCAGGCTCTGCTTCGCCACGAACACATTCAGCCGTTATCTTTATGCCAACTATCTCATCATCAGATGGTGCTTCAAACATGAGCTTTGTGAGTATCTTCTCAACTATCGCCCTAAGTCCTCTTGCTCCTGTCTTTTCTTCAATAGTCCTCTTGGCTATCTCTCGCTTTGCGTCCTCTGTGATCTCAAAATCGATGTTGTCAAGCTTGAAAAGCTTCGTGTATTGCTTGATAAGTGAGTTCTTTGGCTCAGTCAAGATCCTGCAAAGTGCGTCCTCGTCAAGCTCATCAAGAACCGTGATAACAGGAAGTCTGCCCACAAGCTCTGGTACGATACCGAACTTAACAAGATCGTGTGGTACTACCCTCTTCATGATGTTATTATCGTCTTCCTTGCTCTTGACCTTTCCGCCAAAACCAAGTGATGATGACTCTGTACGCTTCTTGATAACACTGTCAAGTCCCTCAAAAGCTCCGCCACAGATAAACAGAATGTTTTTAGTGTCTATCTGTATGAACTCCTGATGTGGGTGCTTTCTGCCACCCTGTGGAGGCACATTGGACACACAGCCCTCTACAATCTTAAGAAGCGCCTGCTGTACGCCCTCACCGCTTACATCTCTTGTGATAGAAACATTCTCCGATTTTCTTGATATCTTATCTATCTCGTCGATATAAATAATACCGTTCTGAGCCGCTTCAACATTATAATCTGCCGCCTGAATAAGCCTTGTAAGCACGTTTTCAACATCATCGCCTACATAGCCTGCCTCTGTGAGCGTAGTAGCGTCAGCGATAGCAAAAGGCACGTTCAGAAGCCTTGCCAAAGTCTGTGCAAGCAAAGTCTTTCCTGTTCCTGTTGGTCCAAGAAGCAAAACGTTACTTTTCTGTATCTCTACGTCATCATCGTCATTAAGTGACAAAATTCTCTTGTAATGATTGTATACCGCAACAGAAAGCGCTATCTTTGCTTCCTCCTGCCCGATAACATACTCGTCAAGAACTGCCTTTATCTCCGCAGGCTTCTTAAGGGTTATGCCGCTGTCAGCTGCATTTTTACCCTTGCCACGCTGCTTCGTTGTAGGAAGTCCCTCCTGCTCAGCCAGAACATTATAGCAATAAAGTACACACTCGTCACAAATGTGGCTCGTGCCTGCTGAAAAAAGTGTTCTAACCTTGTCCTCAGGCTTGCCGCAGAACGAGCATTTTCTTATTGTATCATTAGCCATTTATTTCACCGAACCTATCTGTTAGTTATTACCTTGTCGATAAGACCGTATTCAAGAGCCTCCTGAGCTGTCATATAATTGTCACGCTCAGTGTCGATGTTGATCTGCTCGATAGGCTTGCCTGTGTTCTGGGCAAGTATCCTGTTGAGCTTCTCTCTGGTCTTTACCATGTGGTCAGAATGTATCTTGATATCTGTACACTGACCAGAAATTCCGCCGCCTGCGATAAGAGGCTGATGAATGAGTATCTCACTGTTTGGCAGAGCAAATCTCTTACCCTTTGTGCCGCTTGAAAGCAGGAATGAACCCATTGAAGCAGCCATACCCATGCATATAGTTGACACGTCACACTTGATATACTGGATAGTATCATAGATAGCCATGCCGGCAGTGATTACTCCTCCAGGGCTGTTTATATAAAGGTCGATATCCTTTTCAGGATCCTGTCCCTCAAGATAAAGCAACTGTGCCACTACTACGCTTGCCACTGCGTCATCTATCTGGTCGCAGAGCATGATTATTCTGTCATTGAGCAGGCGGGAATAAATGTCATAGCTTCTCTCGCCTCTGCTTGTCTGTTCCACTACATAAGGTACCAATGCCATAAAATTGCCTCCTTAATCTATTTTCGCCCGCATAAGGTCATGCGGGCGAAAGCATAAATTATCTTACTTTATAACTGCTGCGTCCTTGATAAGGTCAACAGCCTTGCCAACTGCAATATCCTTCTTAAGGTCGTCATCATGGATAAACTGCTTGATCTGGTCAACGTCAAGCTTGTAAGCCTCAGCAAGCTTATCAAACTCAGCCTTGAGCTCGTCCTCAGTTACCTCGATATTCTCAAGCTTTGCGATCTTTTCAAGTGCAAGTCTGAGCTTGACCTGCTTCTCAGCCTGCTCAGCATATGCCTTCTTTACAGTGTCGATAGTCTGACCTGTATACTGCATATAGAGATCAAGTGAGATGCCCTGTGGTGCAAGTCTCTGCTCCAGCTCGCTTATCATCTCGTTTACTCTGTTGTCAAACATAACCTGTGGGATCTCAGCTGTCATGTTCTCGATGACCTTATCGAATATCTTAGCCTCTACCTCAGAATCAGCGTGCTTCTCGTTAGCTTCCTCAAGCTTCTTCTTAACGTCAGCCTTGTATTCGTCAACTGTATCGAACTCTGTTGAATCCTTTACCATATCATCGTCCAGCTCAGGCATAACCTTCTTTGATATGCTCTTGAGCTTGATCTTGAATACAGCAGGTGCGCCTGCAAGTTCCTTTACCTGATACTCATCAGGGAATGTTACGTTGATGTCGAAATCCTCACCGGCGTTGTGACCAACGATCTGATCCTCAAAGCCAGGAATGAACTGACCGCTTCCAAGTGACAGTGTGAAATCTTCTGCCTTACCACCCTCGAAAGCAACATCGTCCTTGAAGCCCTCGAAGTCGATAACAACGTCGTCACCGTTCTCAGCAGCTCTGTCGTCAACTGTCTCAACAGTTACATTCTTCTCTCTGAGAGCGTCAAGCTGCTTGTTGATATCCTCATCAGTTACAGGATTGACAACTTTTTCAACTTCTATACCCTTATAGTCCTTAACTTCAACCTCAGGCTTTGTGATGCAAGTTGCCTTGAGCTTTACGCCGTTCTCCTTGCTGATCTCAGTTACCTCTACCTCTGGGCGAGTAACAAGTTCCAGACCGGACTCTTCAACTGCGCCGTTTACAACAGGAGCGTACAGAAGATTTACAGCGTCCTCAAAAAATACCTGCTCGCCGTATTCCTTTTCGATAAGCTTTCTAGGAGCCTTACCCTTACGGAAGCCAGGCATAGCGATATTCTTTCTTGCTTTAAGATAAGCTTTCTCTATTGCAGCCTCAAAATCCTCAGCAGAGATCTCGATCTCAAGCTCGTACTTATTGGTTTCAACATTGTTTGTAGCTTTTAAACTCATTTATTATTCCTCCATTATATAAATGTATCTTATACATTATAGCACAAATATATTGTCATTTCCAGCATTTTTTTATAAATTGTCACTTTGCACAATTTTCGTTATGTCCAATGGGTCAAAATGCAAGAAATCACTAGCTATAAGCCGATATTCTACTCCGTCACGAGTGCCGTTTATTGCATAAGCGTGGGCTCTTCCGTGAAGGTGTCCGTAAAAACACTTTTTTATGCCGTATTTATGAAGCACTTCAAGCATATCATAATTGCAGCTATTGCCGAAAAGCGGTGGATAATGCAAAAACACCACAGGCTCTAAGCCTGCCTTTTGCGCAGACTCGATAGAGAGTGCAAGTCTGCCTGCTTCCCTTGCCAGAACCTTCTGGTCTGCAGGCTCGCCGTTATCGCTTATCCAGCCTCTCGTTCCGCATATGCCGTAGCCCTCGTAGCTGTAATGATTATTATGCAGGATATTTATGGTATCAAAACCGTTTTCTGCGAAAAATTTATCCATTTTGTTCTTGGTGTTCCACCAATAATCGTGATTGCCCTTGGATATTATCTTTCTGCCGTTGAGCTTATTTATGAACTCGAAGTCTTTTTTCGACTGCTCAAAATTCATTCCCCACGAGATATCACCCGGTATCACCACAGTGTCCTCAGGACGAACTTTGTTCTGCCAGTTTGTTTCAAGCTTTGTCACATAGTCAGACCAGCCACCGAATATATCCATTGGTTTATCTGTACCCAGCGACAAATGCAAGTCGGCAATGGCAAATAGGCTCACGGTTTTTCCTCCATTCCAGAAACTTCATGTATTATCCCGACCACTCATGCACATACTACTTTTGCAGCAAAAAGCTGCAGAAGGAGCGATGTACAAATGGAGAAGGATAGAATTTACGGTATCCACTGCAACGTAGACAACTGCGTTTACAACAGCAACAACTGCGAATGTACCGCAGGCAAGATCAATGTAGGCTGTACCTGCACCGACCCTAACTGCTGTGACGAAACAGAGTGCAAGACATTCAAGGCAAGAGGCTAATTCCCCTCGCCATGGTCAGTGGACATACGCTGTGCGCTGACCTCCGCCCGACAATAGTCGGACGGGTACATATCAAATACCCAGAGCTGAGTAGATGTAGTCCTTCATATCAGCCTTGTCGATCACCTTTGTAAATCTTACTTCCTTATCCTTAAGTGCAGCAAGTGAAGCAGGAACAGGTATCTTTGAAACCTCGGCAAGCTCGTCAACAAGACCGAACTCGTCAGCGTTTGTATCCTTACCGATAGCTGCAAGAACTGAGCCTGAGAACTTATACGGGCTTGCTGTTGAAGCGATAACAGTCTTTGTCTTGTCGCCTGTAGCAGCCGCATAGTCCTTGTATACCTTCACTGCAACGGCTGTGTGAGTGTCGCAAGTGTAAGAATACTCGTCATAGATCTCCTTAATGCAAGCCTTTGTCTGCTCATCGTCGCAGCAGCCTGCATAGAACTCATCAGCGATAGCCTTCTTCACTTCGTCTGTTACCTCATATCTGCCAGTCTTGGAAAGGCTGCCGAACCACTCTCTTATCTGAGCGTCATCAGAGCCACTAAGGTGATAAAGAAGTCTTTCAAGGTTAGAGGAAATAAGGATATCCATAGAAGGTGAGATAGTTGTATGGAACGGACGATTTCTGTCATAAATACCTGTCTTTATAAAGTCTGTGAGGACGTTATTTGCGTTTGAAGCGCAGATAAGCTTATTAACAGGAACGCCCATATGCTTTGCATAGTAGCCTGCGAGGATATTACCGAAGTTGCCTGTTGGAACAACGATATTTATCTTGTCGCCAAGCTCTATCTCGCCATCAGCAACAAGCTGAGCGTATGTAGATACATAGTAGATTATCTGTGGTGCAAGTCTGCCCCAGTTGATAGAGTTTGCAGAGGAGAACATCATGCCGTTCTCAGCAAGCTTGTCGGCAGTTTCCTTGCTTGTGAAGATTGTCTTAACACCTGTCTGAGCGTCGTCAAAGTTGCCCTTGATAGCGCAAACGCCAACGTTGCCGCCCTCCTGAGTTGTCATCTGCTTTTTCTGCATAGCTGAAACGCCGTCCTCTGGATAGAACACGAGTATCTCTGTACCCTCAACGTCCTTGAAGCCCTCGAGAGCAGCCTTGCCAGTGTCGCCTGATGTAGCAACTAGGATAACTACCTTCTTGTCAACGCCAAGCTTCTTGATAGAAGTTGTGAGCAGATATGGAAGTATCTGGAGAGCCATATCCTTAAATGCACAAGTTGGACCATGCCACAGTTCGAGCATATAAGTGCCGTCAAAAAGGTGAGCAAGCTCTGCAATATTGTCTGTGTCGAAATTCTTTGTGTTGTAAGCACCCTCTACACAGTAGCGTATCTCAGCCTCTGTGAAATCTGTGAGGTACTTTGAGAAAACGAAAAATGCTCTCTCAGCGTAGCTTTTTTCGCCAAGAGCCTTGATATCATCAAGTGTTATGGCAGGTATCTCAGACGGAACGAAAAGACCGCCGTCCTCAGAAATGCCCTGTGCTATCGCCTGTGCAGACGAAACCTTTACTTCGCTGTTTCTTGTACTTTTGTAAAACATAAACAACAACCCTTCTTGTTTTAGATGTCCGACAGGTGTCGGCTATTTACAGACCATTTGTTCAGATAACGTCTAACATTCCACGTCACGGGCGAACAGTGTTCGCCCCTACAGACACAGTTCGTTCGGCATATCCGACCCATGGTCTTTATTTCATACTTGCATCAAAAGCGTTCACATAATATCTCAGCTTTTTCACCTTTCCACCCTCAGTTTCAACTGTGGCAACATCAAATCTGCATTGCAAAGGCTGTGCAACATTTTGCAAATAAGCCTTCGCGGTTCTGATGATGAGCCGCTGTTTTCTAAGGTCAACAGCTTCCTCCGCTGAGGTCATAGAGCCTATGGTTCTTGTTTTCACCTCAACAAAAGCTATGATATCCGCTTTTTCTGCGATTATATCTATTTCACCGCCTCTGACGGTAAAATTCCTCTTTATTATCTCATACCCGTGTCTTACAAGAAAGCCGCAAACTGCGTCCTCCCCGATATTGCCCGCCTTTCGGCGCTGGGTATGGTCAATGCCCATTTTTCTTTGCATAATACTTTTTGAGAAAACTCATTCTATGTATCCCGCATGGTCCATACTGGTCTATCATCTGATAGTGGAGCTTTGTGCCATAGCCCTTATGCTTCTCAAACCGATACTCAGGATATTGTTCAGCCATTTGCTCCATATACCTATCCCTTGCGACCTTTGCAAGAATTGAAGCCGCCGCCACTGCCTGACTTTTGGCATCTCCCTTTACCACCGCTATGGCTGGACATTCAAGACCCTCAGGGGTCTTGTTCCCGTCAATAAGGCAGACGTCAGGCTTTGTATCCATATCCTCCACTGCTCTTTTCATTGCGAGCATTGCGGCGTTAAGTATATTTATATCCTCTATCTCTTCCACTGTTGCGGTCTGTATAGAAAAGTCAACTGCTTTTTCCATTATCTCATCAAAAAGCTCCTCACGCTTTTTCGCTGTAAGCTTTTTGCTGTCGTTTATCCCCTCTATAACTGTGTCCTTATCAAATATCACAGCCGCTGCAAACACATCTCCTGCAAGAGGACCTCTGCCAGCTTCATCGCAGCCGCACACCACGTTATGATCTTTTCTTATCTCGTTGTCAAACTCGCTGAGCGTCATATCAATACCCCTTTGGCTTTTCAAGAGTAAGTCTGCCGAGAGTACCGTTTCTAAACTCGTCCATAACTGTAATGGCTGCCCTTTCGGTATTTATCTCTCCGCCAGAAACTAAAAAGCCACGCTTTCTGCCTATTCTTTCAAGAAGCTCAAAGCCTACCACACAGCCGATAGTTTCCTCGTCAGCAGGCTCTATATCATCTGTTCTGACGCCATAACGTTTCTCGATAAGCTCAGGATAGTTCTCTTTCAAAAACTCTAGCAAACGGCAGGCAAGATATTCCATATCCATGATATCGTCCTTGACAGCACCTGTAAATGCGAGCCTTTCGCCAACAAGCTTATCCTCAAACTTAGGCCACAGCACACCCGGCATATCCAAAAGTTCAAAGCCCTCGTCAAGCTTCACCCACTGTTTGCCTCTTGTAACACCGGGTCTGTCCTCGACTTTTGCAAGCCTTGACCCTGCAAGTCTGTTTATAAATGACGACTTGCCGACGTTTGGTATACCGACTATCATTATTCTTATAGGTCTGCCGGACATACCCTTGGCATTCCATTTCTCAATATCGTCCTTTAAAAGCTCTTTGAGCTTTCCATAAAACTTGCTTACGTTTTTGCCGCTCCTACAATCTGTAGCAAGAGCAGTTATTCCCTGTTTTGCATAATAGTCCAGCCACATTGCCGTTACCTCAGGGTCGGCTGAATCAGCCTTGTTGAGAAGCACAAGCCTTGGCTTTGAGCCTACGATACGCTTCATTTCAGGGTTTCTGCTTGAAAACGGGATACGAGCGTCAGTTATTTCCACAACTGCGTCCACAAGCTTCAGATTTGACGCCATTATGCGTCGTGTTTTTGCCATATGTCCAGGAAACCACTGAACGTGAGATACTTCGCTCATATCTTCCTCCTTACTCTAACTCAATCTACCTTACCAACGCCCTCATCATTGCCTGCCGCAAATCGAAACAGAACTCTGCCGACTATCTCGTCATAAGGCACATATCCTATTACACGGCTGTCTGTGGAATGATTTCGGTTGTCGCCCATTACAAAGCAGCAGCCCTCAGGCACTTCATATTCATAAACTTCACTTTCTTTATTATAGTATCTTTCATCAAAATACTCATCATCAAAGCTGCCGTCGCACTTAATATAGCTCTCATCAAGCACTGCTCCGTTGACCTTGACTACAGCCGACTTGTTGTCTATCTCGACCTTTTGCCCTTCTACGGCAACGATACGTTTGATTATCCTATTGTCAAGAACAGACGAGTTGACCACAACTATATCCCCCTGCTTTGGCGTATAAAGCAGTTTTGATATAACAAGAGAATCATTTTCAAAAAGTGTGTCCTGCATTGACTGTCCTTGTACATTCACTGTTCTAAACACAAAAGTAAAAACAAGCACGACCACGAACATTGCCATGACTATGATCTCAAGAAAGTCGAACAGATTATCAACAGCTCTTTTACCCTGCTTTTTCAACTTACCTTACCAAAGCTGTCAAATGGATAAAGCCTTAAAACTGCCTTACCAAGCACGTCAGATGGGTCGATAAAGCCTATCCTTCGGCTGTCTGTGGAATTATTTCTGTTATCACCCATGACGAACAGCTTGCCCTCAGGCACGTCATACTCAAAAACATTTTCTTCCACTTCATATTTCTCATCAAAGAGATTAGTGTTATACATAGCTTCCCTGATATTGTCATTTGAAATGACCTTACCGTTTACTGTAACGGTGTTGTTATTATAATCAACGACAACCTTATCCCCACCGGTGCCGATAACACGCTTGATGATAGTTTTGCCAAGCTTTTCGCTGTTGATAACAACGATATCGCCCTTTTGCGGTGTATAATTTATGTGAGTGATTATAAGTCTGTCCTGATCCTGCAAGGTCTCACGCATAGAAGGACCCTGAACAAGAACTATCCTGAAGAAAAAAGTAAATATCAGGATCACCACAAACATAGCGAACACGAAAGATTCAGCCCATTCAAAGACCTCGTCCATAACATTCACGGGCTGTTTTTCCTTTAGGTCGTCAGGGGCGGCTTTTTTAGCCTTGTCAATATCCTCCTGAGAAACGTCGCCGAATTTTTTATTATCGTCCATAAAAGCCTCGATCCTTTATCCAAAGGCGGCAAAAGCCGTCAAATACTCATATAGATTTATTATATCAAATTTCAAAACAAATTACAAGGGGGTGAGATAAATTTCTTTTTGATATTGCCTAAAAAAACTTTGACAGATCAAAATTCATGGCAAAGTCATCATACCACGACAGATCGCAGCCTTGTTTTTCTTTGGGCTTTGCCGCAGTCTTTCTCTTTGAATCATTGTCAAGCCAGCCTGAGATTATGCGGTATGGGTCTGTGCAGTGCCTGCCCTTGGTAAACAGCCATTGAGATAATTTAGATATATAGCTCTCTAAAGACAGACCGACAGACCGACACCTGCTTTCAAGCTCGTTATACTGCTCTGATGTGAGCATTATATTTTTGTGTGTACCGAAAGACCCGACGACAGACTTCGCTGTCCCTGCGTCTTTCTTTTTCTCTTTATCTATAGCTTTATCTTTATCTTTGTCTTTATCTGTATCTTTATCTGTATCTTTGTCTATATCTATATCTGTATCTTTGTCTTTATCTATGTCTATATCTTTATCAGCTTTTTTTGCTTTTTCTGAAAACCTTTCGGTTTGTGAAAAAGCTTTTGGTTTTTCTGCGGTATCATTTATACCCTGAGGTTTTTCTTCTGCATTATCTACTGATGCAGCTGTCTGCTCAGCTTTTTCATCAGTATTCCCTGACTCATCAGACTTTTTAGGTCTGCCGCCCTTTTTACCGCACTCGCTCCTTTGAGCACACATCTCTTCCCATGCAATGCCGTCACGCTCGATAGCAGCCCTCATCATAAGAAACGCTATCTTTACTCCGCCTGACAGCTTTGGTGTTTCTCCCCTCTTTGCATAAGCAAACAGCGCCATGACAAGCTCGCCTATCTCTTCGCTGCTGTCAAGCGCCTGAAAAATGTCCTCCCAGTCTTTGTAAAGCATGAACGCTTTGTTGTCTGTGTGAAAATTCTTTGCCATTTTTATCGTCCTTTCTCTGTGAAGCAGAGGTAATTATCCCCCTCTACTTATCCAGAAAAAAGGGCGTTTTGTTGCATAAAAAATGCAACAATTGCAGAAATGTTGCCAAATTAAAATATAAATCATTTGTTTGTACAAATTGAATACCGACATTTTGTGCAATGTGACGGTGAAATATCATGTGATTTTGCGGCAAGACAAACTATCCCAAATAATCTGTAGGGGCGAACAGTGTTCGCCCATGCTCAGAACTTGTACAAATTCAGAACTGTAGGGGACGACGCCCTACATGGTTTGTGAAAATATAACGAATGTACGAATATCATAAAATTGTCGGGCGATATATGCAGGCGAACGCTGTTCGCCCCTACCGTATATCGTGTGAACAACTCAGTCGTGGATATAAAAAAAAGAGCCGACCAAAGCCGACTCGTTTTTATAGAAAGAATTATCTGATAGCTTCCTTGACCTTAGCGGCCTTACCAACTCTGTCACGGAGATAATAGAGCTTAGCACGGCGAACCTTACCGCTGCGTACAACCTCTACCTTTTCAACTACAGGTGAATGAACAGGGAAAACTCTCTCGATTCCACAGCCGTGAGCTACTCTACGAACTGTGAATGTCTCGTGGATTCCACCGTGCTTCTTAGCGATAACTGTGCCCTCGAATACCTGGATTCTGGACTTGTCACCCTCTGTAATTCTTACGTGTACCTTTACTGTATCACCAACATTGATAACAGGTGCCTCGGATTTAAGGCTTGAATTAGAAATCTGCTTTAAAGCGTCCACTTTAAATTCCTCCTTAATATTTTCAGACATTCATTCGCTTTATGGCAGCTATCGCTGCAAAGCCAGAGGACTGCCCGCTTTAATGTCGTGCCTTTCGTTCAAAGGCGTGGCATTAACTCTCGTCGGAAGAACCGACGGTAATTCAAATGCTTTAATATTATACCACATCTCAAAACCTTTTGCAAGGATATTTATATAAAATTTTCGCCATTTGCCATGAGTATTTTTGTACGTTCTGTATAAATTTCCGATATTTCTATACCATAACGCTCACAGAACGTGTCTATGACTACGTTCACATTAAGATTGAAGGAGCTTCCGCACGGCAGCTTTAATGTCACCTCAAAGCTGTCCTCTAGCTCTTTGCTGTCAAGCACTGTGATATGTGGCTTTATATCCACAAGATTGATAGTCTTTTTCTTGGTTCGCTTTTCTATCTCTATCTTGTCAAGTGCTATGAACTTGCCGAAAAGCTCCGCCACTTCATGTACGCTCTTATCTGTTTTCAGCCTTGCCACATACTCCGCCGCTGTAATGTCGGTATGCTTATGCTCAGGCTTTGAAACGCTCACTATCTCCAGACCAACAGGCGTTTGTGCATTCATTCGCTCCAAGACCTCGTTGTATGGGATATCCTCAGTGAGAGCAAAGTCCATTATCTCTACCCTGCTGTCAGTGCCAAGGGGCAATGCAAGCGGGAACATTATGTACACATGAGGGTTGAATCCCTGAGTGTGCCATATTGGCAGGTGAGCCCTTTTGAACACTCGCTGAAAGGCTCTCATAAGGTCAAGATGGGAAATGTATTTCGCCCTGCCTGTTTTTGAAAATACCGCTCTGTATTCAAATCTCTCCAAACGGAGATTTACATTCTTCGGCTCAGCGTTTGCCACAGTAAACACCTCCGTATTCGCATTTTATGCCACAGCCTGAACAGCCCTCTTTGCAGTTTCGTGTAGTCACCGCCTGATGTGCTTTCTTGTTCTCACGAACGAAAAACTCATGGCTCACAAGATAATCAAGGTGCGACCACGGCGCTATCTCGTCATAAGAACGTCTGCGGTGAGCATAGAAGCTTGTGTCAAGACCGCATTCCTCAAATGCTTCCTGCCACTTGTCAGCCTTGAAATGCTCGTCCCAGCCGTCAAGATAGCAACCCTTTTTCCATGCGGTGTATATCGCCTTACCAAGACGTCTGTCACCCCTTGCAAGAACTGCTTCCAATATAGATGTATAGGATTGGTGAGTGCTAAGGCGTATCTTGCGGCTTGTAAGACTTTTGAAAAGGTGTTCCTGTTTCTCTTTTATCTCCTCGGGAGTTGCCTGTGGCTCGAACTCAAACGGAGTAAAAGGCTTTGGTACGAATGTTGCAGTAGAAACTGATATCTGCACGCTCTTTCCACGCTTTTCCTTTGGTGTTTCGTAATAAAGGTCAAGGACTTTTTGCGCAAGCTTTGCGATACCCTCAACGTCCTCCAGCGTTTCCTCTGGCAGACCAAGCATGAAATAAAGCTTTACAGTGCTGTATCCGCCCTCAAAGGCAGTGCGACAGGTACGCATTATCTCCTCTTCGGTTATGTTTTTGTTTATGACGTCACGAAGCCGTTGTGTGCCTGCCTCAGGAGCAAAGGTCAGACCGCTTTTTCGTACGGACTTTATTTTCTCCAAAAGCTCTTCACTGAAATTGTCTATTCGCAGCGAAGGCAGTGAAAGGTTTATCTGCTCTCCGTCGGTGTATTCCACAAGATTTTCCAAAAGCTTGTTTATCTCAGTGTAATCGCTCGTAGACAAAGACGACAAGGACACCTCCTCATAGCCTGTCTGCTCGCAAAGGGACTTAGTTTCGTTCTTTATGGTGTCGATGCTTTTCTCTCTGAACGGGCGGTAGATAAAGCCTGCCTGACAGAATCGACAGCCTCTTATGCACCCTCTCAGTACCTCAACCACCGCTCTGTCATGGACTATCTGAGTGAACGGCACAACAAAGCCCTCAGGGTAATATACCTTGTCAAAGTCCTTGATAACACGCTTTTTGACCCTAGCAGGTGCCTCAGGGACGTTTGGCGTGATAGACTTCACAGTACCGTCCTCGTTGTAATCCACGTCATAGAAAGACGGAACATAAACACCCTCCAGCTTTGCGGCTTCTCTTAGAAACTCCTGCTTAGTAGGCTTCAAAGGTTTCATTCTCTCGTAAAGTTCAAGAAGCTCCACGTTGACTTCCTCACCCTCGCCAAGAATGAACAGGTCGAAAAAGTCAGCCATAGGCTCAGGATTGCAGGCACACGGACCGCCTGCGATAACAAGTGGTGTAAGCTCAGTTCTGTCCTTTGCAAGCACCGGCACACCTGCAAGGTCGAGCATTTCCAATACATTATTATAAGAAAGCTCATACATGAGCGTAAAGCCGATGAAGTCGAAATCCTTTATAGGGTCAAGGCTCTCCAGTGCGTAAAGTGGGATATCATTCTCACGCATGAGCTTGTTATAGTCCTCCTCAGGCATAAAGACACGCTCGCACCACCAATTTTCACGGGCATTTTTCAGACCATAAAGTATCTTCATGCCAAGGTGCGACATACCCACCTCATAGGTATCAGGAAAACAGAAAGCGAACCGCACGTCCACCTTATCCTTATCCTTTACAACGCTGCCCACCTCGCCGCCGATATACCTTGACGGACGCTGCACTTTAAGCAACAGCTTTTCTATTTTCTTTTTTAATTCTTCCAACGTTTTATCCTCCGATATTGAATGTCTGTACTATCTCACCGCACCCAGTAAAGCGAGAGCAATACACAAAGTGAGGTGAAACGGGCGAACACTGTTCGCCCCTACAGATACATAAGCATTTCATATCATTATACCAAATATTTATTACAAAAGCAATAAGCAAAGTGTTAATATATGACTTCGGAGAGGACGATAAAGCAGAAAGTTGCGGCAAATGATATGCTGACAGTGCCGTGGAGAATCATATAAACCATAGCCGCCGCTGAGAGGAGAATAAATACCGCTCTGAAACACTCGCAGACCTTGCCGTCCGCCAGCAAGGCGAGTATCCTGCCGCCGTCAAAATAGCGAAATGGCAGTAGGTTCAGCGCACCAAGCAGAAAATTCACCTGACAGAAAAAGCCACCACCATTCGCCATATATGACAGCAGGCAGAGAGCAAAATTTACTGCTGCACCACCGAAAAGCACAGCAAGCTCGTGGTATTTAGACAGCTGTTTATTATCAGGAGTAATGCGGATACCGCCTCCATAGACAACAATTTCCTGCGGCGAGCTTCCGAAAGCGGTCATGAGCACGAGGTGACCCAATTCGTGGAGTGCGCAGCTCACAAGGGTCATGAGCAATTTTTCCGTTTGGGTCGCAGAACATATCGTCACGAGGGCTATAACAAAAAAAAAGCTGAATGAAATTCCATAAGTCGTATTTTTGATTTTTAGCTTAAACAAGTTCATCACCGAGATATTTATATTCGGTATTTGCTAAAATAATGTGTAGGGGCGAACACTGTTCGCCCGTCGAAGAAATAAACCCTGATTATTACGCTGTTTGGCAAACGTAAAAAACTCCCCTACAGTTCTGAATTTGTACAAGTTCTGAGCACGGGCGAACGCTGTTCGCCCCTACAGATTATTCGGGAAAGGTTCTACTGCCGCAAAATCGCTACGCTCTTTGCTGATGCTTTTATGATAATAGAAAAAAAAGCGGTGTGAGTTTTATTTCTCGACACCGCTTTGATTATTATTTGGTAGTTTCATTTCTGCACCCCTCTGCACTACATAGCAGAATAAACTCGGTGCATACATTTACCTCGTGCTGAAAAGCCGCAAGGGTCAGCTATGCCAATTCCTCATTCCTCATTCCTCATTCCTCATTTGTTACAGCATTTTCCTCAAATACTGTCCCGTATAAGACCTGTCGCAAGCCGCAATTTCCTCAGGAGTGCCTGTGCAAACGATAGTTCCGCCGCCGTCACCGCCCTCAGGGCCTAAGTCTATGATATGGTCTGCGGTCTTTATGACGTCAAGATTATGCTCAATAACAAGCACCGTATTTCCTCCGTCTGCAAGCTTCTGCAATACCTCTATAAGCTTATGCACGTCCGCAGTGTGAAGTCCTGTAGTCGGCTCGTCCAGAATATATATAGTTCTGCCTGTGGCTCTTTTTGAAAGCTCTGTTGCAAGCTTGACTCTCTGCGCTTCACCGCCTGAGAGGGTTGTGGCCGCCTGCCCTATCTTCACATAGCCAAGACCAACTTCATACAGTGTTTCAAGCTTACGGCTTATTTTGGGGATAGCACTGAAAAACTCAACGCCCTCTTCCACTGTCATTTCAAGCACGTCATAAATGTTCTTGCCCTTATATCTGACTTCCAGCGTTTCACGGTTATATCTCATACCACCGCAGACTTCGCACGGCACATACACGTCAGGCAAAAAGTGCATTTCTATTTTGATTATACCGTCGCCCTCGCAGGCTTCACATCTTCCGCCTTTGACGTTGAATGAGAAACGTCCTGCGCCGTAGCCTTTCATTTTTGCGTCAGCGGTCTGAGCGAAAAGTTCTCTGATGTCGGTGAAAACGCCTGTATAGGTGGCAGGATTAGACCTTGGCGTTCTGCCTATTGGCGACTGGTCGATATCTATTACCTTATCAAGATGCTCTATCCCCTGCATTTCCTTGAATGCTCCAGAGCGTATTTTCGCACGGTTTAATCTGCCTGCAAGCTCCTTGTAGATTATCTCGTTCACAAGTGATGATTTGCCTGAGCCTGACACACCTGTTACGCAGGTGAAAGTGCCGAGAGGTATCTCAACATCTATGTTTTTCAGATTGTTCTGTGTTGCACCGATGACTTTCAGATACTTGCCGTTGCCCTGTCTGCGTGTTTCAGGGACAGGTATTTTCTTTGCACCGCTGAGATACTGTCCTGTAATAGAACGCTTGCACTTCATTATATCATCAACAGTTCCTGCGCAGACTATCTCGCCGCCGTGAATACCTGCTCCCGGTCCAACGTCAACCACGAAATCTGCCGCACGCATGGTGTCCTCGTCATGCTCTACCACTATAAGGGTATTGCCAAGGTCACGAAGTCTTTTCAGCGTTGCGATAAGCTTATCATTGTCACGCTGGTGCAGACCGATAGACGGCTCGTCAAGGATATACAGCACGCCCACAAGTGATGAGCCTATCTGCGTTGCAAGCCTTATACGCTGGCTCTCACCGCCTGAGAGAGTACCTGCAGAACGTGACAGGGTGAGATATTCAAGTCCAACGCTTTTGAGAAAGCCAAGACGTGACTTTATCTCTTTTATTATCTGCTCACCGATAAGCTTGTCACGGTCGCTTATCTCAAGGTTTTCAAAAAACTCCAGTGCCTTTGCCACCGACTTGTGACAAAGCTCTGCGATATTTATTCCACCAACTGTAACGCTCAGGCTCTCTTTTTTAAGCCTTTCACCATGGCAGGCAGGACACTTTTCATCGCTCATATAAGCTTCTATATCAGCCTTTGCCCAATCGCTGTTGGATTCCTTGTAACGCCTTTCAAGGTTTGGTATAACGCCCTCAAATTCAGCCTGATAGTCAGCCTTATAGAACTTATTGCCACGCTTTAGGTGAAGCTTCTGACCTTGAGTTCCATAAAGGAAAATGTCTATAGCATCCTTGTCGAGGTTTTTCACAGGCTCGTCAAGGGATATGCCGTAGGTCTCGGAAATGGCGTTGAAATACATCATGGCGATAGAGCCTTCTTCAAGGCTGTTCCAGCCGCTGGCTTTGATTGCTCCCTGCCTTATGGAAAGGTCCTTGTTAGGGATAATAAGCTCAGGGTCTATCTTCTTGAACACGCCAAGACCTGTACACTTTTCGCAAGCACCGAAAGGATTGTTGAATGAGAACATTCTCGGTGTCAGCTCGTCGATAGAAACACCATGCTCAGGGCAGGCATAATTCTGTGAAAAAAGCATTTCCTCTCCGCCGATAACGTCAACCCCTACAAGTCCCCCTGTAAGCGAAGAAACAGTTTCGATACTGTCGGTCAGTCGGGACTTTATGCCCTCTTTGATAACAAGTCGGTCAACGACTATCTCGATAGTGTGCTTTTTATTTTTTTCTATCTTTATCTCTTCCGAAAGGTCATAGGTTATGCCGTCGATACGCACTCTCACATAGCCCGACTTTCTTGCACGGTCAAGCTCTTTTATATGCTCGCCCTTACGTCCTCTGATGATAGGAGCTAAAAGCTGAATCTTTGTACCCTCTTCAAGCTCCATTATCTTATCCACTATCTGGTCAACAGTCTGCTGACGTATCTCTCTTCCGCAGACAGGACAGTGGGGCACGCCTATACGGGCGTACAGAAGTCTGAGATAGTCGTATATCTCGGTAACTGTTCCAACAGTTGAACGTGGGTTTTTGGAAGTAGTTTTCTGGTCTATGGATATAGCAGGAGAAAGCCCCTCGATGCTGTCAACATCAGGCTTATCCATTTGACCCAAAAACATTCTCGCATAAGATGACAGCGACTCAACATAACGTCTTTGTCCGTCAGCGTATATGGTATCGAATGCAAGAGAAGATTTACCCGAACCCGAAAGACCTGTCATAACAACAAGCTTATCTCTCGGTATGGTAACATCAACATTTTTGAGATTATGCTCTCTTGCACCTTTTATAACTATCTCGTTAATTGGCATTGGTATTCTTTACTCTCCTTTTTATATACAAAAAATCACATATTAGTGTTCGCCCCTACACACGTTTTGTGGGTGTATATCCGTTTTATGTTTCGCAAGGCTTTTTACTTCTTCTCACCCTTTAACTCCGCAATTTTATCACGCAAGAATGCGGCGTGCTCAAATTCAAGCAGCTTTGCCGCCTCTTTCATTTCCTTGGTGAGCTTTTCTATGAGCTTTGCAGTTTCCTGCTTTGAAAGCTTTGTTTTCTGCCTTGCTTCGTATTCCACCTCTTCTTTGGTGGATATTTCTATTACATCTCTTATATCCTTGACTATAGTTTTCGGAACTATGCCGTGTTCTTCGTTGAATTTCATCTGTATTGCACGACGGCGCTCCGTTTCGGTGATAGCCTTTTCCATTGAACGTGTCACCGTGTCGGCATACATTATTACCTTGCCCTCGGCGTTTCGTGCTGCTCTGCCTATGGTCTGTATAAGTGCGCTTTCAGAACGCAGGAAACCCTCTTTATCGGCATCAAGTATAGCCACAAGAGTTACCTCAGGCAGGTCAAGACCCTCACGCAAAAGGTTGATACCAACGAGCACGTCGAACTCGCCCAGACGCAGGTCACGGATTATCTCCATACGCTCGATAGTGTCGATATCGTGGTGCATATATCTCACCTTTACGTCAAAGCTCTTGAGATAATTTGTGAGATCCTCAGCCATTTTCTTTGTAAGAGTAGTAACAAGCACACGCTGGTTTTTAGCTGTGCGCATATTTATCTCGCTGAGCAAATCCTCTATCTGACCCTCAGTCGGCTTTACGATTATCTCAGGGTCAAGCAGACCTGTCGGTCTTATGACCTGCTCCACTATCTGCTGTGACTTTTCCTGCTCGATAGGTCCTGGGGTAGCTGACACGAACACCGCCTGATTGATATGAGAATAAAACTCATCAAAGGTCAGCGGTCTGTTATCCATTGCTGACGGTAGGCGGAAGCCATAGTCAACAAGGGTCTGTTTTCTTGCCCTGTCGCCTGCATACATACCTCTTACCTGCGGCAGAGAAACGTGTGACTCGTCCACGAAAAGCACAAAATCCTCAGGCAGAAAGTCAAGCAAAGTGAATGGCGTAGAGCCTGCGGGACGTCTTGCAAGCACACGGGAATAGTTCTCGATACCGCTGCAAAAGCCTATCTCCTCCAACATCTCAATATCATAGTTGGTACGCTGAGCGATACGCTGAGCTTCGATAAGCATATCGTTGTCCTTAAAATACTTTATCCTCTCGTCAAGCTCCTGCTTTATCTCTTCGATAGCGTCGTGCATTTTATCACGGCTGACAATATAATGGGAAGCAGGGAAAATTGCAGCGTGAGCAAGTGAGCAAAGCACCTCGCCAGTCACTACGTTTATTTCAGTGATACGGTCTATCTCATCGCCGAAGAACTCCACTCTTATGGCAGTGTCTGTAGAATTTGCAGGGAATATCTCCACCACATCTCCCCTGACACGAAACTTGTTTCTCACAAAATTTATATCGTTTCGCTCATACTGGATACCCACAAGGTCGGCGATAAGCCTGTCACGGGATTTCTCCATACCACGACGTATAGACACCACCATGGACTTATACTCCTCAGGGTCACCAAGGGAGTAGATACAAGAAACGCTGGCAACGATAATAACGTCACGGCGTTCAGCGATAGCGGAGGTAGCGGAATGGCGGAGCTTATCTATCTCGTCATTAACGGAGCTGTCCTTTTCGATATAAACGTCCTTGCTAGGCACATAGGCTTCAGGCTGATAATAGTCATAGTAGGACACGAAATATTCCACGGCATTGTTCGGAAAAAACTCCTTGAACTCAGAGCAAAGCTGAGCGGCAAGTATCTTATTATGGGCAAGCACGAGCGTTGGACGGTTTATCCTAGCAATAACGTTTGCCATAGTAAAGGTCTTGCCGGAACCTGTAACGCCCATAAGGGTCTGCTCTCTCATGCCGCTTTCGATACCCTTTACTAAAGCGTCCACAGCCTCAGGCTGGTCGCCCGATAGCTTATAATCTGAAACAAGCTGAAACTTATCCATAAATGCCTCCTCAATCGAACAGTTGTTTTAATCATTATATTACATTTATTTTTAATTGTAAAGGCTTTTTTATCAATATTTTTTGAATTTGCGTATATGTACGATTTTTCGGACTGGTATTGTTACTCAACCTGCGGTATCAGCTCGATGTATGTGTAGGGGCGAACACCGTTCGCCCGTCGAAGAAACAAACCCACGGTAACAACATTTTGATATAGAAACAAAATTATCCCACCGCACCCCTACAATTCTGAATTTACAGCAAATCCTGAGCACGGGCGAACGCTGTTCGCCCCTACAGATTGTTCTGGAGAGGTTCTTCTGCCGCAAAATCGCTACGCTCGGTGCAGGGGGCACAACTTTGGTCAGCTTTGCTCATTCCTCATTCCTCACTCCTCATTCCTCACTTAATACCGCTCCCCTCTTGCATTCTCCCACACTTTAGGTTATAATATCACTATAGTAATAATTTCAGGAGGACGTAACATGAATAGATCATATGACGAATACAACTACACCCTCTCAAAGCGTGAACTGGAAGAGCTTAAATTCTTATTCATCTCTGATGATGTGGACTACAACGACACTGACAGCAACGGGCTTACTTTCCTGCTCACTGCTATCGAAAGTGCTGACTTTGTTGAGCAGGACGGTGTTCTCAAGCCTGACAAGCGAAGTGTTGATTTCATCAAATGGCTCATCGCTCAAGGCTCAGATGTGAACTTCCCTGCTGACAAAAAGCCTTTACAATATGCTATCAAATGTGAAGAGGAGATATCTCGCCGTAAAGGCAAAGCCTGCGATATGTCAGAAATTCTTCTGCTTCTCCGTGAAAGCGGTGCTGACAGCACTGGTCTTGACGAGCTTATTGACGGAGGATTCTCAGCTCGTGTGAAGCTCTGAGGTATGACATGAGAGAATTTATAATAAATCAGAATGACGCAGGTCAGCGTGTTGACAAGTTTCTCACAAAGGCTGTGCCGAAGCTGCCTAAAAATCTGCTGTACAAATATCTGCGCCTAAAGCGTATCAAGGTCAACGGCAAACGCTGTGAGATATCCACACGACTTGCTTGCGGTGACGTTATGCAGCTTTACATCAATGACGAATTTTTCGAGGGCGAAGTTGCTGACAGACCTGCTTTTCTCAGTGCGCCAACGTCTTTGAATATTATTTACGAGGACGAGAATATTATCCTTTGCGACAAAAAGTGCGGACTTGTGGTACATGAGGACGAAAGCGGCTCGACAGACACGCTCATAAACAGGATACAGCACTATCTTTATGAAAAGGGTGAATATCGACCTGAGGAGGAGTTGTCTTTTGCTCCTGCCCTTTGCAACAGGATAGACCGCAACACAGGCGGCATTGTAATATGTGCGAAAAATGCTGAAAGTTTGCGTGTGCTTAATCAGAAAGTTAAAGACAGAGAGCTTGAAAAGCTTTATCTTTGCGTGACCGTTGGCATACCAAAGGAGAAGTCTGCACGGCTCACGGCTTATCATCAGAAAGATGAAACCACAAAAACTGTCAAGGTATCTGACAAAAAGTTTCAGGGCAGCCGCACCATGATAACCTCTTATCGTGTGCTTGCGGAAAACAAGGCTGATGATCTTGCACTTCTTGAAGTTGACCTTGTCACAGGCAGGACGCATCAGATAAGGGCGCACCTTGCTCACATTGGTCATCCTCTCCTTGGTGACGGCAAATACGGAATAAATAAAGTCAACCGTGCATACAATGTGAAAACGCAGGCGCTTTATTCGTACAAGCTCACCTTTAAATTCACCACTGACGCAGGTACACTTGAATATCTAAACGGCAAGAGCTTTCAGGTTAAAGACGTATGGTTTTGCGAAAAATTCTTCGGATATAAGCTCTGATATTTCGTTAAATCGCACTATTTCGACACTGTGGATTTGTCATATACGACAAAATAATATAATTTTCATGCAAATTTTGTGTAAATTGTTCAAAAGTGCTTGCAAATGTATATAAAATATGTTATAATTATTTAGTCAAATTTAACGGCTGTACTATATATACAGAAAATGACAGATATATTTTATAGATTTGGAGGAACAAAGGTATGACAGGAGATCTGCATTGTCACACAACACTGTCTGACGGCTCGCTTGGTATAGAAGAGGTCATTGTTCAGGCAAAAAGAATGGGACTTGACTTTCTTGCGATAACAGACCATGACACTCTTTCATCATCAAACAGAGCGCAAATACTTGGCGAACGTTATGGGGTCAAGGTCATTCCTGCGGTAGAGCTTTCCGCATGGGACAAGAAGCGCAATTCAAAAGTACACATTCTTTGCTATGCACCGCAGAAGCCAGACAGGCTGGAAGGTCTTTGCCTGAAGTCATGCCAGATAAGAAAAGACTGTGCAAAGGAAATGATAGAAAAGGTAACGGCAAGATATCCTATCCCTGCCGACGCTGTACTGCACTACACGAAAAGCTCAAAGAGCATTTTTAAACAGCATATCATGAGAGCATTAGTGAATTACGGCTATGCAACAGAGCTTTACGGCTCTGTGAACGACAAGCTTTTTGCATATCCAAACGGTGAATGTCTTGTTACCCGTGAATATCCTGACGTAAACTTTGTGCTTGATCTTATCCATTCCGCAAAGGGCATTGCTGTTATGGCACACCCTGTTATGTTCAACAACACCGAACTGCTTCTTGAACTTATTGAGGCAGGAAAGCTTGACGGAATTGAAGCTTATCATTACTCTGCTACTCCAACTCAACAGCAGAAGCTTGTGGATATTGCAAAGGAACATGACCTGATAGTGACTGGTGGCTCTGACTTCCACGGTCTGTATAATGAGACTATGACACATATCGGGAGCATGACCACTGACAAGGAAAATCTTGATAAGCTGTTCAAGCTCATTCATATAAATTCACAAAAAGCTAACAAAGCGGCTGTGAAAACAGAGAAATAATATGGTATAATAAAGGGACATTATCATGCGGTAATGTTCCTTTAATGCGTAAAATAGAGAGGACTGTATAAAATGAACGTAATGGAAGAATCCCTACAGAAACACAGAGAATGGAAAGGCAAGATAGAGGTCTGCTCAAGAGCAAAGGTAAACAATGCAAAAGACCTGACGCTGGCTTACACACCAGGCGTTGCTCAGCCTTGCCTTGAGATACAGAAAGATCCTGACCTTTCATATGAGCTTACAAGACGTGCAAATCTTGTGGCTGTTATCACAGACGGCTCTGCTGTGCTTGGTCTTGGCAATATTGGCGGTCTGGCAGGTATGCCTGTTATGGAGGGCAAGTGTGCACTTTTCAAGGAGTTCGCAGACGTTGACGCTTTTCCACTTTGCATAAAGTCCAATGACGTTGACGAAATAGTAAACACCATCGCCATGATATCAGACAGCTTCGGTGGTATAAATCTTGAGGATATCGCCGCTCCAAGGTGCTTTGAGATAGAGGCTAAGCTTAAAGAAAAAGTTGATATCCCTGTTTTCCATGACGATCAGCACGGAACTGCTATCGTTGTCGGTGCGGCACTTATGAATGCCTGCAAGGTGGCTAACAAGAAGATAGAGGATATTACACTTGTTATAAACGGCGCAGGTGCAGCTGGCTGTGCTATCGGAAAGCTTTTGCTTTCTCTCGGTATCGGCAACCTTATCATGGTAGACCGTGAGGGCATAATCTGCGAGGGCGACAATTATCTTAACGAGGCTCACGCTGAAATGGCTAAGGTAACAAACAAGAACAAGCTCCACGGCTCTCTTGCTGACGCACTCAAGGGTGCAGACGCTTTCGTAGGTGTTTCCAAGCCAAAGCTTGTGACCGCTGAAATGGTTAAATCCATGAATGATAAGCCTATACTTTTCGCAATGGCTAACCCTACTCCTGAGATAATGCCTGACGAAGCAAAGGCGGCAGGTGCGTTTATCGTTGGCACAGGACGTTCAGACTTCCCTAACCAGATAAACAACGTTATCGCTTTCCCTGGAATTTTCAAGGGGGCACTTGCAGTAAGAGCTTCTGACATCAACGAGGAAATGAAAATGGCTGCCGCAAAGGCTATTGCAGGCTGTGTGCCTGAGGACAAGCTCAATGCGGAATTTATACTGCCGAACTCTTTTGACAGATCTGTACCGGTCGCCGTGGCTGAGGCTGTGGCAAAGGCTGCAAGAGAAACAGGCGTAGCAAGAATTTAGGAGGTTTTTCAAATGGCAACGATCAGCTACACTCCAAAGGGAGTATGTTCAAGAAAAATTGATATCGAGGTCGAGGACGGTATCGTAAAGAAAGTGCATTTCACAGGCGGCTGCAACGGCAACACACAGGGTGTATCAAAGCTTGTTGAGGGCATGAAGGTTCAAGACGTTATTGACAGACTTGAGGGTATCGACTGCAACGGACGTGGCACATCATGTCCTGCTCAGCTTGCTGAGGCTTTGAAGTCTGCACTCTGATTTAACACCAAACAAAAAAAAGGGCGAACACTGTTCGCCCCTACAGAAAAAATACACGGACTGCAAACAAAATGCAGTCCGTTTTTTTGTACATATTCTAATTTTCTGTCGCTGTGCTTTGAGTGAAACTCATTGAAACAAATCCCGTACCAGTCACCATAATATCGGTATGATTACCATCAGACCACTGCTCTGCACTGTTAATGCCGTTCGTTCGATAGAACTGAATGTCATATTGATTTTTCTCGGCAGAATTGACTTTCAAAGTTGCAGTGGCTATGCCAGAACTGTCCTTTGAAATAATCAGATCATAGTTGTAATTCGCATGGGGAACACGATTTCATAACGTGTCCATAAGTCCAACACCTACAAAAAACACGTCAATTTTCTGTTCCTTTGTGCCTTTCAAATGTTCGCCAACTTCAATACGGTCAACAAAATCAGATAAGACTTCGGGAGTAAGCTCTGTAATGCTGTCGTATTTTTCAATTGCTTCATACAATCTATTGATTTTCTGATATGCATCTTTTGCACTATTTTCCTGTAAAATCAGGTCTGCAATTTTTGCATTCAGTTCAGCCTTTTCTTCAGTGTATGTTTTTGATAAACTTCCGAAAATATCTGAATCAATTTCGTTACGAACTTTTGCTTCAAACAAACCCTGTACATACTTATCAATCTCAGCAATTCGAGTTTGTGCAGCACCTATTTCTGATTGGATTTTGCTTCTGGATGCTGTTTCATCGGCATTCAGCCTTTTTCTTACTTTGGCTTTAAATGACCGAATATCACTCTTGGCTTCGTACCACATAAGTTTGATTTTCTGCAATACACATTGCTTTAGTGCATCTTCATCAATACGATGATAGGTGCATTTTTTTTGCTGCTTTCTATAACCAGAACACTCATAACTTACAATCATGTTGCCACGAGCTTTATGCCTAAATACATGAAATCTGGATTTGCAATCTTTGCAGTATACATATCCAGTGAAAAGCGCATCTTTTGTTTTACTTTTCTTTTTTCTGCATCTTTTAGCATATCGGTTTTGTGCCTTTTCAAATATCACTCTGTCAATGATAGCTGGGTGAGTATCTAAAAAAACACGTTGCAGTTCCGGCGGATTTTTTATGATTTTCTTGCTTTTATAAGAAGGCTTATGTGTCTTGAAATTCACTGTGTCACCGCAATATTCACGATTTGTAATAATCACGGTTATAGTTGCACCTGTCCATTCATATGGCGTATCAGATTCTTTTTGATAAAGGTAGACAAACGGTCGCTGGATTTTTTCATCCCGAAGAATGTTTGCTATTCTTGACACACCATTTCCGCTTATATAAAGCTCATAAATTCGCCTAACAACAGAAGCAGCATACTCGTCTATTATCCATTTTTCTTTGTCTTCAGGTGATTTCATATACCCGTAGATTGCTCTGCTGCAAAGTCGTCTGCCAGAGTTGCCCTTTTGAGTAATCATCGCCCTCATTTTCTTGGAAATATCCTTTGCATACCATTCGTTGATAAGATTGCTGAACGGTATAAGGTCACTTAGTCCCTCTGCGGAATCCACATTATCGCTAATTGCCACAAATCGAACATTGTATTCCGGAAAAATAATCTCTGTATACTGTCCCACCATCAGATAATTTCTTCCCAAACGTGACATATCCTTAACGATAATTGTACCAATCAGACCATTCTCAACATCTGTCATCATTTTTTGAAATGCTGGTCTTTCAAAGTTTGTACCGGAATAGCCATCGTCTGTGTAAAACTGATGGTTTATAAAGCCATGTGTATTTGCATATTCTGCAAGAAGTTCTTTCTGATTGGCAATGCTATTGCTGTCATGCCCCGAATTGCCTTCATCATGAGAAAATCTCGCATATAATGCTGTGATTTTTCCTGTCTGTATCATCCCATAATACCTCTCATTCGTGATGCAGACAGACGGATATAACTGTTTATTTTATTATACCGTATATCCATAGAAAAATCAAGTAATTATACAGGGTAAAACGTTTCTCTTCTATTCAATTGTCAAGGTACTCATTCTCTAAAAACGAAAGATTTTTATACGCCAATTTTCGCAGACGATGAAGATTTCTGTTTAACTTTTCACGAGCAGTAGATTCGGCAATTCCATGCCGTTTTCCTAACTCTTTATGTGTGACTTTTTCACCAAGATAGTAGTCTTCAATCAACTCATAACCTTCTGGGTTTGATAGTCGATACTCATCCATTGCTATCCTAAGAGCTAAAAGCAGCTTGTGTCGATATATTATTTCAGTTTTCTCCAGCTGCTTTTGCTCCCACACATAGTAGTCTATCTCCCACACATGGTAGTCTGCATATGACGATGACAAAATAACACTCATCCGCATATCGCCCCTTTGAACTATATGCAGACAGATTGTTTTTCTTTGCTGTATATCATTATAGCGTATTTTGCGAAAAAAACAAGTGCCACATTTTTTTCGGTTCGCTATATGAATTCAGAATGATTACCCTACTGTTTTAGAAATCTTTTCGTTAATACTTTTCATGTCTAGGTCTATTACTGCTTTTTCACCGATGAGAAGAATAACTGTTCTTCTATCAGTCAATTTTCTACCATGAATAAAGCGATGTCGGTCAGTTGCTTTTAATTCCATAAAAGCATTTGCATCTTCCATGTTGTCAAAACGCTCTACATTGTATTTCTTATCAAGCTTGTTATAGTAAACACCATAGATACAACCATAAAGCTTGAAATATGTTGCTGAACTCATCATAATAAACAACTCCCTTTAAATATAAAACTTGAACTTTCTTTCTTTTTATTTACCTGAAAACAAGTAAGAATAATCAAGACCTGTAACGTTTTTGATATAAACAAGGTCTGAAAAGTTGAAACCATAATTAAGAGAAGAATCCTTGTTTTCTTTTCCTGTAAGAATGAAATGAAGCTTGTTCTGGTCAATACCGGAAAGAGTAGACAGTTTTTCAGTTCCAAAACCTTTTTCTGAAAGATGGTATAATACAATCCTTGAAAGTTGAATTTGCATAGCCGTATCAATATCATTATCAGGGCAACCGTCCATAATGTCCAGAATTGTAAATAATACGCTGCTATTCATATCAGAAAGCATAGCCTTCGGCTCAAATTTCACTCCATGTTTATTCATAAGCCACCCAATAGAACAACCTACATATTTAGCAATAGCAAGTTTCTGTTCATCAGAAGTTCTCACAACTGCTTGTAGACTGTTAAATCTCTGAGGAACGGAACTGGATTCTTTTAAAACAGATTTCTTGCTACTAAGTCTTACAGATACATTTACATCAGAATCAAGCAAAAAATCTATTGATACATCAAAGTAATCTGCAATTTTCTTTAGTGTTTCTCCATTAGGGATAGTTCCCTTTTTCCAATTGTTTGCTGAACCCGATGATATTTTAAGTTCTTTCAATATTGCATGAGGTTTAATCCCTTTGATTTCTGATAAATACCGAAATTTCTCCCAAAACATAAATAAAAGTTCTCCTTATCTTGCAATGCTTTTGCGATACTCTTTATTCAATGCCGGAAATCATAAACTTAATGCTTTTATTAAAAATATCGCCAAGGGCAAGCAAGTCGGATAGATTAAAAGGATAATTTCTAAGGCTATCCTTTTGTTTCTTGTCGCAAAGAATAAAATCGGCTTTTTCGCTAAGAAATTCATTTGGAATCTGCTCACCAGAACAAATTTCTAGGTTATAAAGGACGATTCTACTAAGTTGCATTTGCATATTTGCAATAAGCGGATGGTCATTAACATTATCAAATATTGCAATAAGATTATCCCAACCACGTTCGCTTATGTTTGCCACTCTTTTATACGGATTCTTTTCAACGACATTCTTATCATTTCCACAAAGAAAGAGGATACTGCAATTAGCGAATAACGCTATTTCATTTATATAATCATCCTTTATGGGTGTGCTGCTATTTAGCGAAATTGTCCTAGCCGAAGTTGCTTCATGTCCCCACAATTCTTGCTTTACTGAAGCTCCTACACCATTATCGTCATATTCTGTTCCAAGTAGAAAACCTACAGTACACTCAAGCTTCTGTGAAATTTTAATAAGCATTTCATAACTAGGATTCCCACCGTTTCTCCAGTTGGTTATGTTACTCTTACTTATTCCAAGTTCGGTTACAAGGCTGCTTGCTGAGTAGCCTTTTTCTTTGCATCTTGTTTTAAATGCTTCAAAATCCATAAATATCACTCCTTTCACTATATCAGAATCAAAAAATTACGATTCTTCTACAGGCTGTATCGGAAAGAAATGACTTTCCAGTTCCATAGCCATAGGCTCATCATTATTTTCTGAAACTGTCGATGAAGATGAACCGGACACAGGATACACCTCATCTACGTTGAAATCGGATGTTGCATACTGTGTCGGTGCGTTGTATAAAGCCGTTAAAATATATGACTTTCTGTTTTTTGGCACAGTATTCGTTTTACGCAAATTATCCATAGTAAAAAGCAAGTGCCAACGATTTAGCTTGTTTAACTGTTGCCGAACTGCATTAGCATCCATTTTGACTGAATTGACGTATATATTCTTTTTGACTTTCCACGCCCATGAAATTACAGACTTAATCTCTGTAAGTAAAGCATTGTCGTAGTCATCGTATTTTCGATTTTTTTCAAACATATCCATAAACAAATCAAAAATGCCAGCATTCCTTAACTTATTCCGGACTTCTGTTTCTTCAGTTAATGCTGCATACGGCGAAGAAATGGATTGTGCTTCATCATGGGAAGTTTCTCGTATTTCATTGCCGAGTTTATTGCCGAGAACTCTTTTTTTCTTTTTTGTTGCATTAAATTCTATATCCACAGATTTGTATAATGCAGCAAGGTAGTAAGCTCTCTTGTCATTGATTCCTTTGCCATGCTTCTTCACATTTCTGATAACATATGCAATATGCTGAGAGGTCAACTTTGAAAATTTCTCTTTTAGGTATTCGTGTTCAATTGTTTCACCATGAACTGAGATGCAATCTGTTGTTGCAATCCATTCAACGATGTCATCAATAAGACAGCTATCAAAATTGGTTTTGAGTTGTTCGGCATTTAGCTGTAACGATAAATTTTCTTTTTCTTTGATAATCTCTTCTTTTCGTTCTTGCTCTGAAAGAGCAGAAGAGAAAGAATCATCATCATAAAAAAAGTTATATGTTTTATTATTGGGTATAGAAAATGTACTACCCGTGTTTGAAAACTGGACTACCGTTTCAAAAAAATAGTCCGATTTTTCTGAATCGGAATCAGCTGCCTTTCTCAAACTTTCAAGGTAGTTCAGGTCTGCTCTATAATGATTACAATCACCTGTTGTTCGTTCCACGATAATCAATTTTTTCTGCACCAACGTTTTGATGTATTTAGAAATAGTTGACCGAGAATTGATTCTCAGCCGATTCATAAAAGTCTTATAACTGCAAAAGCAATCCTTTCCGCTTTTCGTGAATCCATAAATCAGAGCATAAAAATGACGTATACCGTTTCGCAATCCAAGAAAAGTAGACATCCACTCATAGTCGGCTGAATAATTAGTTGTAAATTCCATTGTGTTCTCCTTCCTGTTTACTTTTTCTTAATTTGTTAATGTAATTATACAACCGATAAGCAAAAGAAACCAGTTGCAATATCTGAATCATTTGAGAACTTTTTAAATGTGATTTTGTCGAATATGAATTTTTGAGAAATAGATGGAACAACATGGCTATTTATTCAAAAAGCATCACTATAAATAAAGCAGCACAACCGCTTTTCTTCTTTATGATAAAATTTTCCCAATTCCCACAAGATAGAAATCAAGAAGTACACTCTTCTTTCCCAATTCATTTTCCTCTCTTATCTCAATTCTATCCACCAAACTATTCACAGCTGTTTCAGAGATTTCATTTAGAGATTCCAAGGAGAATTGATTTAATCTTCTACAAAACAAATCAGCACCTTTGATTTTTTCTTCTGCTGCACAAAGGACATGCTGACATTCTTCGTATTTCGATTTTAGTTGAATTGTTTCTTCGTCCATACTGAACATAATAGAATCAAAGAATTCGTCTGTAATGCGTTTTGAGAGTTTATCTGCGTATGCGGATTTTTTATAATCGCTTACTTCTCGAATTCGATTTTCGACTTTTTCACATTCGGAACGTGCTGCCATTAGTTCAGAGCTGCATTTTGCCCGAAGCAAATATCGTAGTTTTCTTAAAAATGTTTTTTTGTCGTTTTCGTATTCTTGTAGAATTTGATAAAGCAGCTTTTTCAATTCTTGCAGAATTGTTTTTTCCGGAATGTAGTGAGATGAACAAGTCTGATTTTTCTTCTTGCGGTAATTGTTGCAGACATACACGTTATAGATTCCGCCTTTTTGTTTTTTTCTCATTAAGTACATTTTGCATTTGCAGTCATAGCAAAATACTTTTCCATCCAAAATAGGTCTTTCTCTGTTACGAACATATTTTTTCTTTTGAGAAAGTTTTTCCTGTACCGCTTCATAATCTGCACGGCTAACAATTGCAGTTTGTGTATTCTGGTGAATCACCAATTCTGAATCTGGTTTGAATATCACCCGTTTATCTTTATATGATTTCCGTTCTGTTCGGAAATTTACTGTATCACCACAGTATTCCTGTTTAGATAGAATATCTGCAATAGTTCTCCCATTCCATGTATACGGGTCAGTCTGGGCAGAGCTTCCTTTTCTAATCTTACCACGATATGCACTAGGACAAAGTACTTTTTTATCATGCAGCATATCAGCAATTTCTGAAAATCCGTGTCCACTCAAATACATGGTGAAAATGAAACGCACTACTTCTGCTGCATCTTCATCTATAATCCAATGAGATTTATCTTGTGGGTCTGTGCGGTATCCGTATATCGGTCGTGTTGTTACATGTTTACCGCTTTCACCTTTAGCACGAATTGCAGCCCTTTGCTTTCTGGAAATGTCTTGTGCATATAACTCGTTGATAAGATTGAACAGCCCCATCATAATTCTATCGCCATTTTCAGAATTGAAATTTTCCCCGATAGAAATAAACTGAACATTGTAAGTTGCGAATTCATAATCTACATATCTTCCACAGTCTACATAGTTTCTGCCAAATCTGGAGAAGTCTTTTACAATCACTCTTTCAATTTTGCCTTTACGAATATCGTCCATCATTTCCTGAAAAGCTGGGCGATTGAAGTTCACTCCAGTATATCCGTCATCTGCATAAAACTGCGTATTGTAGTAACCGTGTTCTTCGGCATATTTCTCAAGCATAAATTTCTGGTGGATGATACTGTTGCTAACAGCGTCCTCTAAATCATCTTTAGACAGTCTTGCATATAGGGCTGTCTTTTTTCTTTCTGCCAGCATATTTCCCTCCTGACAATCTCACATAAGACATCCACAGAGGAAAAGCAATACAGTAACGGTTCTTGTCTTTCAATATCGGATAACAGCAGCAATGACTGACGACATCAGAATAAAAATCTGTTCTCTCCCTCCTATCATTCTGAGATTCAAGCAGCCGGAATTGCAACGCTTTTTATCTGACATAAGTCTTTCTTTTTTACGCCATGTGCTGATGTGATTGAAAGCTTTTTGTACATTCGAGCGATTCTTATCCTTACTATATTATATCACATTGATAGATGTAAATAATTTGTAAACAATGGAGTAAAAAGCACGTGGAAATGCCTTTTTTCTATCTTATAAGTAGAGGGGTATTTTTTACGGCATATGTAATCTACGAATTTCATGCTTTGCATGAAAAGTGAGCCATGCAGGAGCATGGCGAATATTTCGACAAACCGCAAAGGCGGTTTTCTAAAATAGCAAGCATCGACATTTGTATTACAAATGTCACCGTCTGGCTAATGCCAGACTATGCTTGTTAGGGGTAAAACCCCTAAGACCCCTAAATTTGCCTTCGGCAAAAAAACATGTTCAAACATATGAGGACAAAATTTACCCAATTTAAAGGCTAAAATAGATATTTCATTTTTATGAATAACACAGGAGGATTTCGCTGAAAATGAAAAACAACAAAAAACATATCATGCTTTTTCGAGTAGATGATGAAGACCGTCAACTGATTATGGACAAATGTTCAAAATCCGGTTCAAGCGTGAGTTCTTATCTTCGTCATATGGCTCTTAATGGAAATATAATTGTATATCCTGAAGAAGAATGGCGAGCAATACGCCGTGCTATTAGTAGTGTTGCAAACAACATCAATCAAATAACAGTTCGCTATCATTACAGCAAACAACTGTACCAAGACGACATTAAAGATTTGAAAAATGGAGTAGATGAAATCAACCAACAGTTATGCAGTTTGATTATCAAACTGTCGCAGATTAAGTGAAGGGGCAGACCATATGAAAGATGATAAGAGAGAAATCCTATATCGCTTTAGAGCAAATAAAGCTGAAAGCTCTATGATAGAAGCACGATATATTCAATCAAGCTGTTCCTCTATCAGCGAATTTTTCCGACAGATTGTCATCAATGATATGATAGTTCAGAACAGTGAGGAAGAATTAAAAAATCTAAATCTCCTCTTAAAAAGCATAGCTCAGAGTGTGGACAAGTTATTCGAAGAATCATGTACACATTCCGCAAAGATACAAGAGGTTAAAAGAGAGGTAGATGCTGCATGGCAACAACTTCAGTCCATTCAATTTACGTTACGCAAGCTCAAGCATTAGAGTATATTGTCAATCCTGAAAAAACAGAAGACGGTACATTGGTTCAAAATTTTGCTTGTTCTAACGACCCTGTTATTGCAGCAGAAATGTTTGATGCCGTTAGAAATGAGAAAGGAACAGGACGTGGCATAATCCTTGCAAGACACATTCATCAAAATTTTGCACCCGGTGAAACTACACCAGAAGAAGCAATGCAAATTGGTTTAGAGCTGTGTCAAAAGCTTTTTGGAAATGAGTATCAGTTTGTGATTGCAACACATACGGATAAGCAGCATATCCATAATCACATCATAGTAAACAATGTAAATCTTGAAAATGGGAGAACGTTGAATTATCTTGCAGACCGAGGAAAGCAAAACTTGCTTTACCAAAAAATCAGAGATACAAGCGATATGCTTTGCCGAGAACATCAACTTTCTGTTGTAGAAAATCCTGAGTTAGGAAAAAAGCAAAGATGGTATGAATGGTCACAAGAGAAACAAGGTCTTTCATGGAAATCTAAACTTCGCTACGAATTGGATTGCCTAATAATGCGAAGTGATAGTTTTGAAGATTTTCTTGACAAATGCAGAGCTAATAACATCGAAGTTGACTACAATCCAAATCGGAAAATAGATTTGAAGTTTCGTATGCCAGAACAGCAAAAATTTGCAAGAGCAAAAACGCTTGGTTGGTATTATGAAACTTCTCAAATAAAGAAAAGAATTGAAAACTACTTACGACATAAAGAGTTATCACTTGCCTATCGACCACGCACCAAAATTATTGATACAAGTGCAGAACTATTTCAAGAAGCAAAGGGACTGGAACAATGGGCAGATATACGGAATATGCAAGAAGCATCTCGTGTAATAGACATATTAACGCAATATCAGATTGAAAGTACAAAAGAAGTTAAGCCGGCTGCAATTTCTGCTTCAATGCATCGAGCTAAATTAGTCGAAGAATTGAATCATTTACAAAAAGACATTGCTTCTATATCAGAAACTATCGAAGCCTTGCGAGTGTTCCAAAAGTATAGACCTATCATGCAGCAAATGAAGAATTTGCCTGATAGAAAGAAGAAAGGTTTTGCAGAAAAATTCTCAAATGAATTAGAAAAATATCGTGAAGCTGGAACAAAACTAAAAGCTGCTTATCCAGATGGAAAAGTTCCGAGCGAAGAAAATCTCATCAAAAAGAGAAATGAAATGATACAGCAACGTGACAAATCCAATTCCGAATATAAAGCAGTAAATTCAGAATTGAAGGATATTGATTATGCACGTCAAGCGATAGATGATTATCTGAAAACGCAGGATGTTAGTCAGGAACAAAAAAGGAAGAAGGGTGATTTGGAATGATGCTGGCAGAAAAAAGAAAAAAGCACAGGCGGTTTGCTTGTGCTTTGTATCGGTATCTGATTTTATTCATTTTCTTCTTTTTGCGATAGAATCAATTGCTCATATTGCTCTATGGCTTGATTGATAAAGGTGTTTAAACTTATTCCCATACTTTTAGAGATTTCCTGTAGATAAGCTTTTTTGCCTTTAGGGACATAAAGTGAGAATCTATCATAAATGTTGTTGTTATTTTCCGTTGTTTTGCGATACACCTCAGAACGTTCTACGTCTGACATCTCAGTCCTTTTTTGCTTCTTCTGCTGTTGGAAATGTTCCGCAGAACAATCTTCGCAAAAAATTTGATTTCCCGATTTTTTCAAAAACGATTTTTTACAGTTCGGACAGATTGCTTGGCTGCCAACAGCCACAACTAAATCCGGAGTATTTTCACGCTTTTGCTGATAAGTTGCATTACGCTCTACTTGCTTTTTTTTGCGGCATTCAGGACAATATTTTTGAACGTTAGAAGTGCGTTCGCATTCCTTGCCACATTTCTGGCATATCATCGTTGGCATTTTAGTTTCCTTTCTTGTAGAGTTTGACTTTATTTTATTGTATCATATCCCCTATGCTTTGTCAAACTCATAAAAGTGAATCATTTGTAAACATCGAACTTTATATTTAACAAACTGTAAAACACAAGTATTATATCTTGACAATAGCGTTAGTTTATGATATAATCATAGAAGAATCAAAAAGAATAATAAGAATTCGAGCCAAAAAGAAAGCAAATTTGCAATGGAATGTAACATTAGATTATATGGTGGTCGCAAGCAGAGTGACAGCAAGGAAATTTTATTGCTGGTAATGCGGATGGGTAAACGGTCACAATCCCCGATAACCCACAAGCAAATAAAAATGAAAGAGGTGGCGAAGTATGAAGTTTTATGCTGTGACAAACTGTGTTAGTAATTATACAACTCCCACAGTTACAGACACTTGTGATGCAAAGCAAAAGCCGTTGAATACAATTCTTTCTAATGGGGAGAAAGACATACGGCGTATCTGGTTTGATACGTTGGAAGAAGCTCAAGCATATTGTGATATATTTTCTTCTGTTCAGAAAGACATGAGTATTTCTCAGAATGAATAAAACAAAGGAGATGAAGTCATGAGTGAAAATACTCAAAATCTTTTGATTCTTCTAGCTGTTGGTATTCCGACAGCATACATTTATTTGAGAAGACGACAGAATAGAATCAGACAAGAGATGTTGGAACAACGGCAACGTTCTAAGCTGCAATCTTCTCAATCCGGTGATGCAGATTCAATACCGGAAGAAGCCGAGGTCATCCTTGGTGAACTAACTGAGTTGCGGTTGAAGCAAGCAGAAACGCTTGCACAGATTGAAGACATTCAGAATGGTCGAAACGTGGAAGTCAATGTTTGCAGAGAATATGGTCAATCAACCACCTTATCTCAAGAGAGCATTTTACAGGCTTTACAGGTAGAGGACAAAACGCTCTCTCAGCAAATCCGAAGAAAAAGCCTTGAATTTGCTGAAATCGTAAAACAGTAAGGACAAAACGGTAGACAGAACGGTAGACAAATCGAGGGACAAAACCGTGGGGAAGGGGTTGACGAGAGGGGTTCGGGGAAGTGGACAAAACGTGGTAGACAAAACGCAAGAGGAGGGATAGAATGCGTAAATACTGTGATATTTGTGGTATCGAAATTGCTGATACGGATTACGATAGTTGGTATCGTTTTATTAGCGTAAAGTACTGCGATGAATGCCGTATAGATGTTCGCAAAGAGCAGAAAAAAAACAGCAAGAAAAAACAGCAAGTGAAAAAACGAGCTGAAAATGCGGTATCACGAGAAGAACAACGTTTAAGTGAAGCTGAATATGTTGCCCAGTGCAAAACCGAAGCTAATCGTATTAAGGAACAACGTTCCCAAATTCGAGAAGTTCCTTCCATGGAACAGGAACTGAAACGACAGCTCCGGCAAGCTCAAAGGCAGATTCAGGAACTCGAAAATGAACGCAGACAATCCGCAGCAGATTATATCAATCTAATGCGGAGAGTACAAGAGCTTGAAAACTCAAAATGAAATAACAGGAGGAAAAGAAAATGGGAAAAATCATTACAATCAGTAACCAAAAGGGTGGCGTAGGAAAAACTACAACAACGTTTAATCTAGCTGCTGCTCTTTCCAGAAGAGGAAAGAAAGTGCTGTTAGTAGACCTTGACCCACAGGCAAATCTGAGTGAATATCTGGGGTATCAAAAGGATAATAAACCTACCATGACGGAACTGATTTCGGAAGTTTCTACAAAGTCCATGATTCACATTGCTGCTGTGAGAATGGCAATTCGCAAACATGATATGTACGAGTTGGATTACATTCCTGCCGACATCAATTTAGCAAATGCCGAGATGTTGATGATTAACGCCCTTGCGAGAGAGAGTATTTTAAAACGCATTTTGTCCGAAATCTCAGATGACTATGATTACATTTTAATTGATTGCTTGCCCTCTTTGGGAGTATTGCTTATCAATGCAATGACCGCAGCTGATGAAATGCTGATTCCGGTACAGACGCAAAAATTTAGTATGGATGGGCTTGATAGTTTGATTCAATTGTTTAAGCAGATTCAGGCAACTATCAACCCGACAATACAGCTTTCTGGAATACTTCCGACTATGATGGACTATACAACAGTAAGCAGAGCAGCATATCAGAACTTGATGAATAAGTATGGTAGTATCCTTTTCAAGACATACATACATCGCTCTGTGGAAGCTGCTAAAGCCGTAGAGGTAGGGTGTATGATTCCAGCCACAAGCAAGCTTGGAATGGAATATTCAGCTCTTGCAGAGGAGGTGTTGCAGCATGATGTTCAACGGTAAACTTACCGTTACGCACCGCCATCGAGCAACGGTACAAGAAATCTCCGTAGAAATGAATGGCTTTTCCTTTCTTTGCTTGTTTGGCAGACATATAAACGGAGCGTACATTTCTATTGTATCGTTGGGGGTAAGTGCAGAACTTTCCCCCAGCAAAAATGGTGTTGGTTACAACTCTGACCGCATTTTTCATGCTTTACAGTTTGCTGATTACAGCCGAAGAGGTATGATAAATGGTTGGGAACGTGACTTTGCAAATGCATTGTCCAGAACAATCACCCCAATGTTATCAACCAAAGCACAATGAAGAAAAGGTTAAAGGTAAAAAGGGATTATGGTGTTACAGTTTACAATTGCTCTACTTGTCGGTACGTTACTTGCAGATTGGGTATGCTATATTTTTGGTCGCAGCGGAAAAGGGTTATTTCATTTTCCAAGAGCCGTTCACATTGCAGAAACCTGCCTACTCATTGTAAGTTTGCTATTGATAGATGTTTATTGCGGTTGGCTACTAACAGCCTTGTTTATCAGGAAATGAAAGGAATATCATGAACATTATCATTTTAACTGGACGTTTAGCGGTAACGCCCGAACTAAAAGAAACCGCAAATGGAAAGATTTTTTGTAGATTCAGAATTGCTGTAGACCGTCACAAGAAATCTGATGGAACAGCAACAACTGACTTTTTTACATGTGTCGCATGGGGAAAAGTTGCAGAAATCCTTGAAAAATGGTTGAATAAAGGCGATGCATTAGAAATCATCGGGCGAATTGAAAATGCAAACTATGAGCTTGATGAAAAGAAGCATTACTGTGACCAAATCCATGTCCGAGAAATTCATTTTTTACCCTCTGGAAAGTCAGAATTGAAAGAAAAAGCTAGTGATGAAGATTTTGCTGCTTTTGAAGATTTGTTAGACGACCCAGATGTATCGTTTTAATGATAGGAGATGGCATCATGAGTGATTTGATAAGAATGCGTCTTTATTGGCGTAACCAGTGTTGGAAAGAACATTCTGTATTGTATGATGTTACAGTAACTGTTTTGAAAGAATGGATTCCAATGCAGGAAGATTCAGAACAACTTTGGTGGTTGTACAATCGGTATTACGTTTTTGGTCAAAGTATAAACTATTGTACAAAAGGAATACGCCACTATTTTCCGCAAACGTGCGAAAATGTTACGGAAAAAGAGGTACGTAACAAACTGGAAAAGCTAAACGAATGCTATACTTATTTAGTAACTTTGGGACAGCCTGTCCAGAATAGGAGATACAGAAATGGCAGCAGCTTTTGACTTAGGAATGATGCTGAATACAGCACCATCAGCGAACATGGTACAGCAAATTGCATGCGATTTACTTACACCATATCATAATCATATGTTTGCTCTCTATGATGGAGAAAGACTGGAAGACATGGTGGAAAGTATCCGCAAAAACGGAGTGCTTACACCTTTGATTGTACAACCTTTAAGTGGTGGAAAGTACGAAATTTTAATCGGTCATAACCGTTGGAATGCCTCTAAAGCAGCAGGGCTTGCAACTGTTCCGGCTATTGTAAAACAGGGATTGACAGCTGATGAAGCTGAGATGTATGTAATAGAATCAAACATCATGCAACGTGGTTTTGACAATCTTAGAATCAGTGAACAAGCAGCGGTTGTAGCACAACGTCACGAAGCAATGTTCTCTCAAGGAAAAAGAAACGACATTATCCGTGAATTGAAACTACTTGAAAACCCAAATCTTGAATCTGAATTGACAGAAACCCCATCTCAAACGACCAGAGATAAGGTCGGTTCTGAATATGGATTAAGTGGAAAAACGGTATCAAGATTGATACGCATAAATCGCTTGATTGATGAGCTAAAAGAGCAAATCGACAACGAGAATATCGCTTTTCTTGCCGGAGTGCAGTTGTCTTATCTGTCAGATGACACACAGGAAACGGTTGCATTACTTGCAGAACAGTACAAAATCAGCATTAAGAAAGCAGAAGAACTACGGAAAAATGCAAGTGATGGAAGCCTATCCGATAAAGAAGTAGAACAGATTCTGTCTGGAAAAACTGATGAACCACAACAACCAAAACCAAAATCTGTGAAAATCAGTCAGGCTTCTTATTCGAGATACTTTAGTAAAAAGGCAACAAGCGAGGAAGTATCAGAAATTATTGAAAAGGCATTGGAAATGTACTTTATGAATCAGGACGATGATACGGATAAGAGCAAAGTTATTGCAACTTTTCCTGATTTTGATAAGGAGCAAGCACGATGAATCAAATGAAGTTATTGGTTTTTCAAGCAGCAGCAAAAGAGCATATAATATATGTCAGAATGCTCAATGATAATGCTGATGAAAGTGCTGTTACGATTCAGCATAACCGTTATCTGGCAATATACAATATCATTCGCTGTGGTTTTATGGAAGACGAATACAAGAGCTGGTACAAGAAGGTGTTATCTAAATGAACAAATCAAAACTACTAGGAAGTAGCTTTGGAAAAGACCTTATGAAAACCGTAAAGCAGATACATTTGTATCAATGCTATCTTGATAATCTAAGTGATTCACCGGAAGAGTATGAGTACAGGTGTTATCTAAAAAGACAGCTAAAGTATAAATTTGAAACATTAGAAGCAATGACTAATGCAATCGCTTTCTTTGCCAGAATCAAATATAAGTATGTAAAAACGCCTAAAGTCTTTGGATTGTATTCTAAGGATAAAAAGGATTGGCTTATTATCATAGGAAGAATATAGGGGGACTTGTTAAGATGCATTCATGTAAAAAATGCTTGCACTGCGAATGTCGTAAATCTAATAAAAGTGGTCAAAAATTTTATTATTGCGGACACCCTGACCAGAAGTACATACAGGGGTATTTTAAGTGTCATGACTTAGAAGCAAAATTGACCGGATTTATTGGCATTGTAAAAAGAGAAATTTCTCCTGATTGGTGTCCGTTTCGTAAGAGAGGAGCAGCAATTGTCGTTAAATAGAAATCAACTGAAATATCTTGTAATTGTAGCAATGGTTATTGACCACATTGCAGCTGCCTTCCTTTCTAATGATTCTGCTATAACAGTTATAATGCGGATGATAGGGCGATTGACAGCCCCTACAATGGCTTTTTTCATTGTAGAAGGATATTTTCATACAAAAAACAAAAAGAAATATGCTCTTCGTTTATTTATATTTTCGCTGATTTCATGGCTGCCGTATTCATATTTTGAATACGGCAAAGCCACTTTCCATTTCAGTGTGATTTTTACACTTTTCCTAGGATTGATGATTGTATGGCTGCTTGATTCAAAAATCAATTCTGGATATAAGATTTTTGGCATAGTTCTTATATTGTTTTTTTCCTTTCTTGCCGACTGGATGATATTCGTTCCCTTATGGTGCATATCATTTTTGGCTTTAGAAAGAAACAAGAAAGCAATCGGATACGGATTATATCTAGCGACTGCTATTTTATACTCGTATCTTGTTATAAAAAGTTCTCCAGCATGGACAGGCATTTGGGCAATCGGAGTATTTTTTGTTTTTCCAATGTTAAAGCTATTCTATCATGGAGAATCAGGCAGTAAAAAAGCATTTCACAAGTGGTTTTTTTACGCATTTTACCCAGTACATTTGTTATTGCTTCTAGGAGTAAAATGTGTAATTGACTTATAAAGCATTTTATGATAAAATAATGGAGGACAAGTTATGAAAAAAGCAGTCATTTCAATGGGTATGGTTCTTGGCATTGCAGCAGGAATGGCTACAATGCCGATTGGTGTTTATGCGGATGAACAAGTCAATAAGGATTACATTGCCGACTTGATTTGGGAAGAATGGTGGTTTGGTACACCAGAAGACGGTACACAATTTCCTGAAGCATCATATGAACATCATTTGATTGAATCATGGCTTGATGAAAATTTTGATGAGTATAAGGACGATGTTCCGTACGCTATATATGCGTATCGAGAATACTATAAAGACCTTGTTTCTAATTGGGCGTTTGAAGATGATGATAATGGAAATTACTATATTACAGATTTAGACGGAAACATTCTGTACCATTTTAATTTTGTCAACGGCAAATGGAATATGGCTGATGAAAATGGAAACGTAGTAGACAGTTTTATGCCGTTTAACACAGTAGAGTGGGAAAAGGAACAAGAAGCCAAAGAAGAAGCGAATCAGTCCGATTCTAATTCTGAGGAAGAAAGTAAAGATTCATCAACTTCACAACAGCATAAACAAAATAACAATCGCAGCAATAACACCGGAAATTCTGTACATAGAGTTCTTGGAAAAACCACACAACAACCAGCAACCGAAGCTGCTACGGATGAAGTCACAGAAGCTGAACAAACAACTGTAAAGTCGTCTGCAAAAAGAGGTTTGCTTTGTGGTACGCTTCTTGCAGCAGTTATAATAATAATAATTTTTGTTGTAATGCACAAGAAAAATTATAAGAAAGGGAATGAGCATGATACTAAAAAGTGAAAAAAGGTTCTACGATGACAAAGAAAAGAAGTACAAACAGCCTTTATGCGAATTTGATACAGAGAATCTCATTGTTACAGATACAGATTCTAGCACAGGAGCATCCACACAGAACAGCTTTATTAGCGTTTATATTCGGCGTTATATTCCATATATGCTGGAGCGAAATCCTGACAAGCTTCAGGAACTAGTCAATCAAGGCGAAATATATTCATATTTGCTGAAATTAGAAACGAGAGCAAAGGATGCAGAGTTTGACCAGATTGAGAAGTGGTTAGCGAGTGATAAGGAATACCTGCTTGCAGTAAAGAATGATGATTTTATGAAACGCACTCAACTGTACAATGCCTTTCAGGAGCAAGCAAGAGAACTGATTTTAGATAGTATAATTTTTGTGTAAGGGAGCAACAATATGTCGATACTTTTATTGCCTTTCAAAATAGTTTTTCTAATAATTGCTTTTATATTAAAAGGTATCCTATACCTACTTGCATTTATTCTAAACTTTATTTCTGAGGTCTTGGTTGCTTTGCAATACATACTCGGAAGTATCTTTGTGCTGATTGCTATTGGAGGGACTGTTGTACTTGTTAAGAGCATTCAAAATGGTTCTCTTACAGGTTTGCAAGGGGGCGTTTTAATAGGCGTTTTGTGGCTAATTTCTATGGCATTCAGTTTGATGTTCTATTTAAGTAGTGCAGCAGCAGACTTGTTTGAAAGTATCGGTGATTGGCTAGGCGATACAGCTCTGGGCTTTTTCTACTAAGAATTTATTATGTTAAACAAAAAGCGATAGACTGCGTAAAAACAGTTTATCGCTTTTTCTATATTCAAAGAGCAAATTCTTAATCTAGACTTTGCTGGTCTTTTTTCTTCTTTATTTGGTGCGGTTTCTGTTGTTCCCGTTTTTTCTGGGCAAGTGCATTTTTCCGAAGCTGCGAAACTGACATATATGGTTGTGTCTGTGGCTTGTCCTTTTGAGTAGAACCAGCAGCTGCGGCTATTGTTACAAGTTCTTTTTCAGCGGATATTTTTTCATTGGGTTCTTTTGTATGTTGTTCAAGCTGTTGTTTATACGAATCAGCAATAAACAATTCTACTGGTTCTTTTTCTTCACGTAAATCTATTTTTACTTTACGAAGAATAGTATAGGATGTATGTCCTATTGTAAAATCTCGCTCATTTTGTCCTCTTGTAAAACAAGAACGTCCAAAAAAGAAATTATCAGTATCATTCTGAGATACTAAAAAGTAATAGCGTAATCCTAGCGTTTCATTTTTTATAATGTAATCGGCATCTATTTTAGAACTTTTATTAGCTGAAGGATTGAATTTAAAAATGGTATCTTTATCATCAAGAATTGCTTCCAAATGTTCTAAGCAGTCGATTCTATCAAGTATTTCATCATACCAAGTACTCTTTTGAAAAAGTTCATCTGAATATGTTCCATCAATGATTTTGTCAAAAACAGATTCTCGTTTTTCTCTTCTCACTACTTCAATATCTTTTAATTTGTGAAGACCACACAAATGATGGAAAGTAGACTTATCAAAACGAATACAAATGTTTATTGGCTGCGTGTTACGATTTCGAACGACTGTAAATTGATATTCATAATCAAAAAGTTTCTGGTATGAAAGTGCAGCTGATTTAATAGAAATTTTGCTCACCTCTTTTACAAACAAAATGACGCTACCATAAAGGTAGCGTCAAATCATTCACATTTTCTTTCGGCAAAACGCCTACGCCAAGTCGAGGTTTCACTGTGCAACCCCTCCCGCAAGCTCAACCAAGCAACGCTCTTGGCACGCCCCTTGATATCATCGCTTCACAGAACTGCTACGACTATTAAGTTTACGTCAGCCCTGACCGAAAACCCATGTTTTCTAACAACACCTCTGTTGCTATTATTATTATAGCCGATTTTACCGAAAATGTCAAGGGGTTATCAAAAAAAATTTTAGTAGAAAAGAGAAATGGCTGTAAGTTTTGCACGCTTCCAACAAATACCGCTTACAGCCTTCACACAATGAAAATTGATATTTTGCCATCGGAATTACAAAAACAAATAATTTTCAATGGGTTCTCTGTTCTCTTGTTTTCATGGTTATTGTAGCACACATTTCTAGAGATGTCAAGTAAAAAACATACTGTCAAAAAATCTTACAAGATATATCAAAATATGAACTATAGCAAAGAAATATATCTAATGTGTTCCTCAAGTGTCAGCCACACTAAAAAAGCTACGGATAGCTGTTTTCGCTATTATTATACTTTATTTTTCTGTAATCGTCAAGAGCTTTTTATTTCAATCTAAATTCTGCTCTTTCTTTTTTTGCTTTGGCTCAGAGCCTTGCTCCTGTTTAGCTGAAATTGCAGCTTTTCGCATTCTGGCACGTTCAAAATAACAGGTTTTTGGCTTGTCGGGGGCTTCTTTTTTCGCCTGTGCAGCTGATGCAGCAAGTTCTGCGGTAAGTTCCTTTAATGCAGTTTCCATTTCTCCAAGTGTCCTGCCATCCTTACTCAAAAGTTCAAATGGTTCACTAAGAATCTTCTGTGCATTGCTAAAATCAATTTCAAGAGAATTTAATTCATTCTCCGTATGTTGGATACGTTGGTCTATTTTTGCTACACTAGATTCCAGTCGGCGAAGATTAGTATCATAGGAATCAACGAAATCACAAGTGTACTTTGCTGCTCCACTAAGAGATGCAGAAATAGCTGCAACGCTTCCGTTTTCTTGTATTCCAAAGTTTCCAAAGTCCTTTATTGTAACAGATAGTGGAAATCCCATAAATTCACCGATTTCAGTTGGTGTATCACGTTCTTTTACCATGGAAAACACAGCGTTTCGTAAGGCATCTGCTGCATCCTTCCGGTCAGTGTACATTGTACCAGCTATTGTAATTGCAAATGCAGGACGATTGGTCTTGGCATCAATAGGCAAGCTTCTGACATGCTCTTTATCAGTTTTTAAAGATTCCATCGTGTGTTCTAAATCGCTTTTTGATTGTGGATATGCTGCTACAAGGTCTTGCATATCATAGATTCTGCTGTCATGCTCACGTTTTTGTATTCTCATATTTGATACTTCGTTTTCCATATCGGCACGTTGCTTTAGTCTTTCATCACCAATACAAAGAGCTTTTATTTCGCTGTAATTCAATGCCTGTTGGTCAACATCTTCCGCACTTCTGGACATGGTGTCCGATGTCATAATCTGCGAAATAAAATTTTGTTTGCTTTCCAAAAGCTGATAAGAATATGCATCAAATGTACCTTTTGTAACGTAGCGATATTGATGTACATGCTTATTTTCGTTGCCTTGTCGAACCAGTCTTCCTCGCCGTTGCTCCATATCAGCTGGTCGCCAAGGAATATCCAAATCATGTACTGCAATCAATTTTTGCTGTACATTTACACCAGTACCCATTTTAGATGTTGAACCGAGTAATACTCTAACTTCTCCAGAGCGAACTTTTGAAAATAATTCTTCCTTGTCTTTCTCAGTTTTAGCACTATGTATATATGCAATTTCATCCGGTTGTACTCCTTTTTCGATAAGTTTGTTCCGAATGTCATCATATACACAGAAATCACAAGCTTCTTCTAACGAATCCATATCTGCTGCTGACTTTTCTTCATTTGCAGTCGTTTTGGGACTACTGCCGGACGGTACACCTAAATCGCAGAATATAATTTGTGTAAGCTTATCCGGTGTGGTTTCTTCATAAATCTGATATACGTTTTCTACGCATTGATTCAGTTTTGTGGCTGGATTATCTTCCAATGTTGGGTCAATTAAACGTGGGTCTAATGCTAATTTTCTGCCATCACCAGTTATTTTCAAGGGATTATCTATGCGTGGGTCTGTAACAGTACGATTTTGCAAAGCATCTGCACGGTCAGATAGTTCACCAAGCATATCCTTTTGTTCTTCTGTCGGCTCTACCTGAACAACGTGCATTTCACATTCCGGAACATCCAAATTCAGCATATCAGCTGTGCGAATATCAGCAATTTGCTTAAACATTGCCATTAACTCTGGTATTCCCGTATAGCTCATGTGTACTTTTTGCTTTACATCACTTCCTGTTGTGTTCAGTTGCCAATCTGTTTGCTGTTTACCGAACACACTTATCCAGTTGTCAAAGTTATCAAGTCCCTTGCCTTTTAAGAAGTCATGTTCCAAATATCGCATCATTACATGCAGTTCGGTCATAGAATTGCTTAATGGCGTACCAGTTGCCATAACAATACCCTTACCACCTGTCTTTTCATCGAGATACTGGCATTTTAGGAACAAATCCATAGCCTTTTGAGAAGACGATGTAGAAATGCCGGATACGCCCTGTAATTTTGTCGCTGTAAAGAGATTTTTGAACTCGTGGGCTTCGTCTACGATAAGCTTGTCAATACCCATTTCTTCAAAAGTTACAGTATCATCTTTCGGAGTATCTAATAGCTTGTCCAATCTCTTTTTCAGAGATTTTCTGCTACGTTCTAGGGCTTTTATCTCTACTGAACCGCCATCAGCTTCTTTTAGTTCCTTAATACCTGTTACAATGTCCTGTATCTGCTGTTCCAACAATGCAATTTGTCGTTCTTGTGAAATCGGGATTCTGCCAAGTTGCTGATGACTGATAATTACAGCATCCAAGTCGCTAGTTGCAATTTTCGCAAATAGTTGTTTTCGATTGGATTCCTGAAAATCTTTTGCAGTAGCTACAAGGATATTTGCACCCGGATACAATAAGCGAAAGTCTTCACCGATTTGTTCAGTCAGCTGTTTTGGAACACAAATCATAGGCTTGCTGCACAATCCTAATCTTTTTGATTCCATAGCTGTCGCAATCATTTCAAAAGTTTTTCCAGCACCTACGCAATGTGCAAACAGTGTATTACCGCCAAATAGTGCATGTGCAACTGCATCTTTTTGATGTGGTCTAAGAGAAATATCTGCATTCATTGTAGGAAATGTAAGATTGCTTCCATCAAATTCCCGTGGTTTGATGCAGTTAAACATTTGATTATACTGTTCTACTAATTCATTTCGGCGTTCAGGGTCTTGAAAAATCCATTCTTTAAATGCTTCTCTTATCTTATCTGCTTTTAGGTGTGCTGCTTTTGTTGCTTTATCATCAATTACTCTTTTTTCTTTCGTTTCGCCAAATGGCAGCGTTTCAACTACGACTTTATAGCATTTAGGTTCTCTCAAATTCAGTAGGTCTTCCATGATTTGATAAGCACTTTTATGCTTTGTACTATACTCTTGTTCATGTACTGATAAATTTCCATAACGTGTCGGTTTGGGAGTGATTGACCATTCTCCAGACCTTTCAGAATGCGTTACCTTAATTGCACTTTTCATGCTGGATTCTGCATTTCTATATTGCTTTTGCAGCATATATTTTTTGTAGAATGGAGCATCTTCTAGCTGCTTTTTACAATCATCCATTATCCTTTGCTGAAAATCCACTTGCTTTTCTTCTGACGTACCAAATGTTTCATACATAAACTGACGATAAATTTTCGGGTCAATCCAAGATGCACCAATTTGAATGTCAAGGTCTTCTGCTTTTAGCATAGGTGGTTTGGATTCTTTAAGTACTTGAACATTTTTTTCAAATCTGCTATCTAATGCAGCTGCTTTTTCTGCTGCTTCTAATTTCTCATAGATATTTCCTGATAAATATTCCGCAGCAGTTTGATAAATTTCCTCACCGCTTGAATTTGGCACAAGATATATCTCGCTTTGTAGCTCTTGAAGTAGTTCATCTTTTGTTTCTCCGGTCAGCATTTGCATATATCCAATATCTACTTTAGCTTTTTCGGAAAGAGAAATAGTCAGAGCTTCCATTGCTGTATCAACATGTTCAACTGCCTTTGGCGGTTTTATTGTTCTCTTCGTAAATAAATCAGATTTTTCGGCAGTTCCTTTACTCAAATCATAGTTTTTCTCTAAAGATGCAACCAACGGATAGGATACATCTTCGCCAAACATGGACTTGTTAGCTCTGCTGTGCAAAAGACCATGCTTTTTAGAAAAGCTATCATATTGTGCGTTTAATTGCTCTTGAAGAGAACGAATTACATCATCCGATTGATTTTGTTCCTGTGCAACTAAAAGCTCTCGTGTCGTATCACGAAGTGAAATAAACGCTCTTGCTGCCTGAATTTCCTTATTGCTATGATTGCATTTAGGAACACAGCATCTATCTGTTGTCTTGAAATAAATCTTATGATTCTGCTCAAACAAACTGAAATTACGCAATTCTTCTGGCGGAGCGACCTGCAATCCATCTATTTTCGGATAAACATCATTTGCCTTTACATCAGATATTGTGGCAGATAACTTTGATACAGCTTCTTGCAGTTGTTCTTTTAAATCTGCTCCTTCAATAGGCATACACATTGTTCCATGCCCATACATCTTATTACCTTCTACCATCTCGCCTAAGACCATATCAGGATGTTCTGAGAAGTATTGATTGATTGGAAGTCCTGCATCTGTTTCGCCAATATGCACCCACTCCGGTTCAATTACAGGCGGTTCAGAACGCTTTTGCAGAAAGATAATATCCGATGTAACATCTGTACCAGCGTTTTTAGAGAATGTCCCTGACGGCATACGAATAGCACCAATCAAATCTGCTTTTTCTGACAACTGTTTTCTAAAGTCTTCGTTTGCTTTATCTAGTGTCCCAGTAGATGTAACAAATGCAACAATACCGCCTTCTTTTACTTTGTCTAATGTTTTTGCAAAGAAATAGTCGTGCAGCTGTTTTGTGCCATATTCTTTGTCAAAAAAGCCCAAATCGCCGAAAGGAACATTGCCTACTGCCATGTCAAAACTTCCGGTTTGAAAGTCTGTTTTTTCAAATCCCTTTATTTGAATATCTGCATCAGGATAAAGCTTTTTTGCGATTCTCCCTGAAATACTATCTAGTTCAACACCATATATCTGTGTTTCTTTTTGCAAGTCTGTGGGCATTCTGCCGATAAAATTACCCACTCCGCAAGACGGTTCTAAGAGATTTCCGCCCTCAAATCCAAAACTCTTAGCTGCATCATAAATGCTATCAATTACGATAGGCGGTGTGTAGAAAGAATCCAATACGGAAGCTTTAGCAGAAGTGTATTCACTATCGGTAAGGGCTTCTCGTAATGCTGCATATTCTTTTGACCATTTTTCATTTCCACTGTCAAATGCTTGCGGCATACCGCCCCATCCAACATATTTTGAAAGAACTTCTTTTTCTTCTTCTGTTGCCGGACGATTCTCTGTTTCAAGCGTTTTTAAGGTTTCAATTGCTGCGAGATTTGCCTTAAATTTAGTTTTTGCACCACCTTCGCCCAGATTATCATCTGTAATGGTAAAGTTTGAAGTTTTCTCAACTTGTTCTTTCTGTGGTTCTTCCGGCTTTGCTTCTACTTCAAATTCCTGTGATATGTCTTTGAAATCCTTGTCTTGAACCAACTTTTCAATTTGTTGTGATTGCAATTCGCTTTCTACTTCTGGATTAACAATAGAAGGAATTTCTTCTGTGATACCGGATTCTGCAAAAGCTTCTTCTGTTGTCTGCGTTTGTCCTTTTTCTTTGTTAGAATCTTCATCTTGCAGTGTTGGTGATTCAGTTTGCTCAATTTTTGAGGGTAATTCTTCAAACGATTCTGGCATAGTATCTGGAAATGATTCAGTTTCTTCTTCCATTAAGGTTGGATTCTCTAAAACTTTCTCATCAGAAGACGCTGGCATGACTACCTGTTCAACAGTACCTACTTCTTCGATTTCTGAAAGCTGTTCCAGACTTTCAATGTATTTATACAAATCAGTATCTAGCAATTTGCTTTTAGGGAGATTTTCTGTAACTACAAACGCCCCAGATTCTCTTTTTACTGTACAGTCATCTTCATACCAAGGTAAAGCTCCTGCCAAAGAAACAACCTCACATATATCACCTGTACGCAAGTTCTGAAATTTATCACCGATTTTTAATTCATAAGGTTGCGATTCCGCATTGACAACAGAATCGTTTTCTTCTTTCTCATTTTGTAGTTCTTCAGTCGGTTCTGATGTTGCTTCCGAATTTTCTTCTTCAGCTGATTCAATCAGTTCCTCAACTTTTGTAGAATCTGTTATGAAAATGCTGCTCTCCTTTTCGGATTCAACCCCTATATCTGAAAATGACATCTGAATGTTTTGGCTGCCTATATCTGTAATGTCTTGTTCTGATACAGAAGATTCTTTCTCTTCTGATTCAATTGATTTAGAATCAGAATCTAATGATGCAGCTTGCTTTTTTTCTGACAAAAATGTTGTTACTTGTTCCAAGGAATCATTTGTGGTTACAGCTTGACGATACATATCAGAAAAAATAAGTATATCATTTGCGGAAACTGTTTCATCTATCAATTGCTCTATTGCAGCTTGCGGAACTCCAATGTCAAAAGCATGGACTATGGCTGCCTTTTGTTCTTCATTATAGTCATGTCCAGCTGTAATTTCAGAAAGTGTTACATCTTTATCCAATTGACTTTTACATTCTATTAGGCTAAGAAATGACGTATCGGAATTATCTGAAATATACGCTGAAATATGCTGGTTGAGTTGTTGCAATTGTGCAGGAGTGTAAGCAGCATCAATATAAGTTGCAATTAAACTGGTTTGTCCGGAACGAGCAGAATCTTGTATGCTACTTTTCAATTCTGATAATTGTTCATCAGAAATCCCACGACTTTTTAAATCTCTTTCTATCTGGTTTTGATTCCTTGCAAAAGAAAGCTCTTGCATAAAATCCTTAACAGAATTTTTTTCTACTACAAACACTAGTTTTTCGTCACGCAGTAAACAAGAATAGGGAATCTTATCCGCACTTTCAAGTAGTGGTTTGATTTCTTGATACTCTTGTGGTTGGAGTGGTGCAGTTAAGTAATAGCAGTCCTTAAAATCAGGTTTAGATGGTTCTTGAATAGACTGATTGCTGCTTACTTCTTTTCCTTGTTGCCTATCTTTAGGGATGTGTGCTTTCCGCATCTCCAATATCTTTTCTTTTAGCTCTGACACTCGTTTTCTATCAGCTTCACTAACTGTAATAGTTGATGATATTCTTCCGATTTTTGCAGAGAACTTTATGTTCTCCTGTTCAAGTAATTCTGCAATTTTTAATGCAGTTTGAGTTGGAGCTGCAACATAACTTTTCTGCGGAATATAACGATATTCTGCATTGCCGATAATTTGGTGATTTGGTGGAGTGTATTCTTTTTGCGATTTACGCATTGTAAGTGTTGCTGCATAATCATTACCGAGCAATTCACGAAATTTATCTTCTTCTCTATCGTTGATTGCTACTACTACTGCACCATTTCTTGCAAAAGCATAGTAATTCATACCTGCATTATCAAGTGTTTCTCTATGCTGCAAGAAATCAGATTCTCGCATTTGAAAAATAGTCTTATCTTTATTGTTCGTAGCATCATTCCAAAAGTGGTTTCCGTATGTCAGAAGTTCTTGCTTTTTAGCAGGAGATTCTATTGTCTTGGGAATGTCACGCAGTTGGTCATTCCAGTCTTTATACTTTGAATCAGCGGTCAAGCGATGCATTTCAGGATACTTTTTCTGTAATCGCTCTGCAAAATTGTTTCCGGCTTCATCATTATCTGAACACAAGAACACTTTTTCAGGAGAGATATGATACCTTTCCATTGTTGCTTCGACAATATTAGGCTTCACACCCATCATACTAATTAAGCGATGATTATCAAGTTCATTCTGGTGCAGTTGCATATAAGACAGCATATCAATGGAACTTTCAAAGAAAAGAGCATTTTCCCCATTTCCCTTTGTTACTTCAAAACCATATCCAGAAGCAGAACCAACAGCAATTCCTTTGTATTTTTTATCGGATAGCGTTCCTACCTTTTCTGCACCAACAGTTTTACCAAATTCATCTTGAATTAGAAAAATGGCATTTCCAGTTTTCGATTCCTGCTGTATTTTTCCGTCTTGAATAAGACCTTGTACCATTTCATAATTTAATCCTCTTGTTTGAGAAAGATATGCAAGTACACGTTTTTGTTCCGTGTCAACGTTGAGATGTATTTCTTCTGGCTTTTGAGGTTCAGTTCTTGGAGTTCTATTTTGTGTAATTGTATCTGCACTATATGAAAGCTCTGGTGTCTGATTGCCATTCAACATTTTTACTGCATCATAGAAATCTTTTCCGAGGAACTGACGAACAAATGAAATACTATCTCCGCCACGGTCTTCACTGAACTGATACCATTTTGCCATTTCACCTTGCACATTATCTTTGATATGAACGCTATCGTGTTCTGACATGATATATTCTTTTCCAACTCGTTTTAAATCAACGCCTTGGCTCATTAAGAAATCAGGCAGATTCACACGTTTGGCAGCGTCTATTTCCTCCTGAGATACTCTTTTGGATAAATGTGACGGTTGGTGTTTTTGATGCTCTGAACGGACTTGCAATGCTTGTATGACCTCTTGTTTGAAAGCAATTTCAATTTGCATTCTGCGAAAGTTAGAGCTATCAAGAGGGACATTTTGTTTTGTCAATGCTGCCTGATTTTCAGATAACTTTTGTTGTAATCGGGAAATGGCTGTATCATACCCGATTCTTTCAGCAATGTCAAGTAATCTTTCTTTCCTATCAGCATTTCGTTCCATTATAATATCTTGCTGTTCCATGCCGTAAACCTCCTTACTTATTCATTTTTTAAAATGGAGCAATGCTTGTAAATTCATAACTGGCATATGCTTCAAAGATAACAATTTCATCTTCATACTCCGTAATGCTAATGCAATCAATAAAAAGTTTGCAGTCTTTACAGTCAAACATTGCGATACCATTTATGTAATCAATAAGCAAATTTCCTTTTAATACTAGTGGCTTTGAATTGCTGATAGAGGTAGCCTTTTCGGTCAAAGAGGGAACATCAGTGTCTACCAAATACATATCACTATAAATTTGTATCATTATAATTCCTCTTTTCCTCGTTTGGTGCTTCGATGTTGTGTTTGTTGCTGTTCTTGCTTTTGGGCTTTTTCATGTTGCTGATGCAGCTGCTTTCTTGAAAAGAACACAGCCCCTTTATCTTTTTTGTGAATCGTAACTGCCGACTTATTTCCGTCAATCACAGCGGAATGAGAAACTCCTTCTTTTTGCAATTCGGACACGGCTTGACGTGCTTCATCAGCAGTCATACGTTGTGTATATCTATCTTCTTTTGGGAGCTGCTGATAAAATTCCGGATTGATAAATTCTTTTGTCTGCAATTTTTGTGCTTCTGCACGAGCAGATGTTAAGTTTTGAACATCTGATTTTGCTACTGTAATTGCTACAGCTGTTTTTCCTCGTTCTACTGCGGAATATGAAACATCTTGATTGTCTAACGTCTGCATTATTTTTTTTGCACTATCGGGTGAAACAACGGTTGTTACACGTTCAGATTTAGGAATCGAAGCGTAATACTCTGGGTTGATTTTAGAAGTATGGACTTCTTCTTTTGGCTTATCTTTTTCCCTTTCTCCTTTTGTAGGGCTTTTTTCAGGTGATAGGAACTCGTCCACTTTTTCTTGAATGTTTTTCGCTGCAATTGCAGCAAATTCCTGTAATGCAATGTCGTCATGCTTGTCTAATGCAATTGTTACAACGCTATTATCCTGTACGGAAATTGCCGAGAATGCTATGCCCATGGCTGCAAGGCTTTCTAATATCGTCATTGCTTGTTCTGCCGGATACGTTTCCATGTGAAGATTTTCAGGAGAAATTTGATGATAATAATCAGGACGAATAACAAAAGAACCATCCTTATGTATTTCTGCTTTTTCTTCATCTGCTAAGGCAAGCAAAAAACTTTTTTCGGAAGTCTTTTCATCTTCAAGCACTTCTTCCGTATGGCTTTTTTCTATGTTATCTTGTTGTGTTTCTTCCATTTGTTCATCATAAAAATGTTCCTGTTCTGGGGGAAGATTATTGATTACACCGTCAATTTGATTATAATTTTGTTCCATTGACATCTCTGCTGTACGAAGATATTCAGTACCATCTACGGCAACTTCTTCTGCAAGTCGAGATAACGTCATATTATTTGCTGTGCTTTCTATCGTTACGCCAGTTTGCTGCATTGCACCGTCAATACTTTCAGAAGATTGTTCGGAAAAATTGATTGGCAAGCGTTCAATCTTTTCGATACGAGCCGAAAGTTCTTCTCGTCTGTCCTGAATGGCTTGTATTTTTCCTTGTATACTTAATTGTTCAGTCGTATTTTCAGCTTTTTCATATTGTTGGCTTAATCTTGCTATCTGCGTATCACATTTTTCTATCTTAAATGATAGGGAACGTCGAGAAGCATCATGCAGCAAATCCATGCTCTGTGCGTATTCTTGTCTGCGTTTTTCTGGATTTAAAACTGCAAAACTTTTTATCACCCCACTCAATCCCTGCAATTTATCCGCTTTAGCTTGAGAAACAGCAATTTTATGTTCTAATGTAGCAATCCTATCGTTGTGCTTCTCTATCTTTGCTTCATGCTTAGGAATAGAAACATTTTGAATTTTATCTATTTTTCTCTGGTTACGGTCTATCATCAAATTTACAACAGAAGAAAGCACACCGCCAGATAGCCCTTTTAGCATTTCATTTGTTGCTTGTAAACGCTCTGCCTTTGCTGATAATTTTTCAATGTGTGCTTCGTTTTTCTCTATTTTTCCTTGCCGTGAATCAATCCTGTCACTTAATGATTCAATCCTTTCCTCGTGACTTTGATGAATAGAGTTTAAAATTGGCAATAACGATTCTTTTTGAACTGGTGCTTGTCTTTTTTCATCAGAAGTCTTGACATTACCCTCTGAATGTGTTATACTATTATTAGATTTAGAGCTGATGGATGTGTTCTCTAGGGGCGATTGTAGCCCGGCAGAATGAAGCATCTCATCAGCTCTTTCTATTTCATTTCGCACACCCTGCATTGTATAGGCAATGCTGTCATCAAAGCTGATAAATGTTTTTTCATCTGGCAATTGTAGTCCCATTGTGTTAAGTAGTTCTTCGGCACGTTCCTGATTCGCTGCAATAAGGTTTCCCTGATTCAGCTGTTTATCCAGATAATTTCCCATATTGTTTCGTCCGTATGCACTTGCTATCCGGTTTACCTCATGGAATCCTTTCTTTTCTGAAAGAGATACAGCTACCATAATGGGACGATTTTCTTTATCTTGCAACTGGGTAATAGCGACTAAACTATTCTCTTTGTTACCCTTTAGTATCATTACTGGATTTCTCAGCTCTGCTGGAAGCTGCTTCATAATATCCGCATCCAGTCCGTGTCCATGGTAGTGTTCATCTGCTTCTGACATACACTTTACGATTGTTCTTGGGGCAATAACGACTTGTAAATCTTGATTCGCTCCAGACAGTGCAAGGGCATTTGATGTATCGCCAATATGTAAAAAATCTGATTTTTTATCAGAACCCAGAAACGAATCAAGTTCATTTGCAAATGATTCATCTTGTTTCAGGTTCTGCTGGATTTTTTCAGACATACTCAGAATTTGATTTTCTTCCGCTGTCAAGGCGGATTTTTCTTTTTCCATTACTGGCATAGTTTCATTTCTCCCTATCGTTAATATGGTTTCTTTGTTCGTTCAAGATGTTCTGTGTATTCCTTTTCAGACCTTTGAACGTATTCATCCGATTTTTCTGCTTGTACTCTTTGGGCATTTCGTTTCAGAACATCTCTGGAAACATATACTTCTTTTTTCTTCTGGTCATCTTCTTGCTGCTGACGAAGTTTTTCTGTTTTGTTCAGAGGTTGAATATCGTTAGTTCTTTTCTCTAGCAACTCCTTTATTTCTGTATTTGCTTCATGATTTAGTTGGATTTCTTCTTGCAAAGCCTGTTTTATCGTCAAATCATCGGAAAAACAGAGAGATGTATATGTTAATGCAAGACCGAATTGTAAATCAGGCGGTTTTCTTTCTAATGAAGACACAGAAACATGCAATACAGCTGCTATTTCGGGGAGTAAAGCTTGAACTGCTTCAGATTGATTTTCACCGGAACGTAGTTGCTCAACTCTTTCATGAAATTCAGCATTTACAGAAAGACGATTGCTCCTTTCAATAATGTCGGTTACTCTATCCCTATCTTTTTCACTGAATGCAATCAACATTTTATGGTCATTGATTTTAGCGTGATAGGCAATTGAACATTGTTCTAATCCTCTTAAAACGAAATCAGGATTATTCACTTGAATGTTTAAAAATTGCTTATCCGGAATTTCGGATAAGGGTACTCCATGTTCCATCACAATGAAAGCACCGCCTTTAATCTATCCATCAGCTCAGGATTTTCAGCAGCATTATTTTCATCAAACTCGCCATAATGATAAAGATAAATGCCATATAAATTTTCCTGTATTTCTTCTGGATACTCATACAAGGTTTCTGGAGAAATATTCAGTAATTTAGCAACATTTTTTAGTTCTTTACGAATCATTCCTTTTCTTGCAATCTCAAACATCCCATAAACATCGCTCTTATCGTTTAAATAAGCATACATCAAATGAGATTTTGTTTCTTCATCAAGAGAACAAAGCGTTTCATAGGAATAATCAAACCCGATTACGTTTGAAACATCTTTCATTGTCATATTTAAGGTTTCAGAACGCCAAATCTGTTCCAACTCTCGCAGAGCATCTTGTATAACACCTTCGTTCTTCTCATTTTGGATGTCATACATTAAAACAATGGCTTCCATTGCATTCAATGCATCCTGCGAAAAATCTGATAAGTTATCAACTGGCAACTTTAAGAGTTTTGCTGCTATTTCAATTGATTCATTCATAGTTATTCCTTTCTTGTTCATGGACAGTCTGTCCACATGTTTTAGCTTTATTTTTGAATAAACGCCACAGTTGGAAAGTACATGGTTTTCATCTGTGGCGTTTTCATATTTATTAAAGGTTAGTTTGAAAGAGGTGCATACCAAGCAAGATATTTAGATAAAGTAAGCACAACATTGGAATTATAGGCTTCAATCATTTGTTTGCGTGTTGTGTATCCGGTGGTATCATCCATTAGATATTCGCCATACCATAACCCAAAGAAAGACCACATGGCATTATCACGAAGAGAATCAGTTAAATCAGGAATGGTACTGCATTCGCTAAGAGCAACTATTTTATTAGCTGCAATCTTCTGTAACCCATAGAACTGTTCATAACGACTGCTATATTTTTCTGTTGCATCGAGGTATATATCTGCGGATGCAATGTCGTATTGTGTTTCAGGAACAGTATATGATTCACTTTGACCGTTCCAAATCCATATAAGGTTATGCAATTTATGATATTCGGTAAGACGTGTATATAACAGATTCCAAAGCCATTGATAAGCATCACTACCAGCCGAACCCCACCAATACCAACCATTACTTGCTTCTTGTAAAGGTCGCCAAAGAACAGGCACATTTTGACTTTGTAGCTTTTTTAATGCTTTTGCTGCTTTATCAATATCTCTAATAAGAGCTTCACAATCTTCTGTTATCAATCCATCTTTTTTCATTTGCTGAATTTCAGAAAAACTGCATGTAGCAATGTCTAAGTTTGTGATAGCATTCCATAAAGAAAAATCTGTTTCTTCACTGTATATGGAAGATTTACCTGTCGGAGCTTTCCAGTTCCAAATCAAACCTACAATACCGCCTTGATTGCTCCATTTTAATGATGCAGCAGCCGTATCATTTCCAGATTCATCAAATAAGTCAGAAAATCGAATAACAGGGAGTTGTCCAGTGATTTTATAGATTTCTGTAAGTTCCGTATTTTCCTCACTTGAAACATATTGACCAGAAATGATGTGTTCTCCGTATTGCTCTTGAAGAAAACGCATTAGTTTTTGCGTTTCCTCTGTTGCATCAACATCACACAAAGTATTTGATACATCTGCTATTTTCAAGTCATTTGAATTCTGCAAAAGGATACAATCTATAGCAGCATCACCGCTTATTTGTTGTACGGTAATCTTTTTTGTACCAGCTTCTAAGTATACGCTTTTAACAGTTGCTTGAATAAAGTGACCTGTCCCAGAGATTTCGAGTGTACCACACATTTCATCATCTATCTGTAATGTGCATACGGCATCGCTATCTGCTACCAAAATTGCAGAAACATCATAATGTTGAGATGCCGGAACATTCACAGTAAAACAAATCGTATTCTGTAAATCGCCCGATAAACCAACAACATAGCCACTCCCAGTGTATCCCGAATATTCTGTATCTACCTGAAACCACTCAGACAACTTGCAATCTTCGGCTTGAACTCTGACATCAACAGGATATTTCAAACTTACTGGAGCTTGTACAACTTTCTCAGGATAAGTTGGTGCAAAGATAGTTGTTGTCGTTGTTGTCACTTCTGTCACAGTACTTGTTATGGCTGCCGTTGTTCCATACTCTGTTTTTTGTATAGGCATTGGCTTTTGATAAAGGTCAATAGCATAGCATCCAGTAAGCAAGAGAAAGCATGGGATAGATAAGATAATGGACTTAATCCATTTCAAAGCAATCACTCCTATGTTATTTAATGCAATGTGTTTTCTTATACTTTTGATAGGTGTCTGTCAGTTTTTCGGCACATTCTGGGCAAACATCAGCTCCTTGAAATGACAACATTCCAGCACGTTTGTTACTACAAAACACACATCTTAAACACCTCTTTTTCAAAACAATTTGATTTGCATTGTCAATGTAAATCTCGACTTCGTCACCATAATCCATTAAATGAAGTGAACTACGAATCTCCAAAGGGATATATAATCGTCCAACTGAATCAATTTTCTTGATTTGAAAAAGAGAATCTTTAGTTAGCTTGCTTTCTTCTACGTTACAGGAAAGATAAATCATATTTTTCTGAACATAAATCTGAATGTATTCTGTTTGAAAATGCTCTCGAATACCTTTTGGAAGTGACAATCTCCCACCTATCTCGATTCTTCGTGTCAACCCTGTAAATTTCACTATAACTCCTAAAACAATCAAAAGTCGAAATCAAAAACAGAAGTCTTTTCGGGTTCTTCAAATCTTGCCATAAATGCTTTTTTACAGGAAGCAAGTCTTTCTTCCATATAAGCAAACATCTTTTCAATGTTATCCGGTGTGTAATCCACGGAACGCTTCGTTGCGATTTTTTCAAGATAAGCAAGCTGGATGCATATCTTGTTCATTCGTTCTTTGGAACTTTCCATAAATTTAGCTTGCTTATCTGCATCCACAACAAATTCTTCTGTTCCTTCTGCTACAATGTTTTCTTCGTAATCCATATCCATGATATTTTTCATCCTTTCTTATACTAAATAGTCGTTATCCTTTAAGCTGTCATACAGATATTCGTCCATATCGTCATTGTTGTGGTCTTTAAGCTCTTTTTGCAGTTCTTTCTTATCTGCAAGTAAACTCCGAATGTAAAGAACTGTACTGATTGCTGCCACAGATGCAGCAGTAATCCAAAAAACAACTGCTTTCTTTTTCATTTTAACCATCCTTTTTCTTTCCGCTGCTTTTCCAGCTATAATATGTTTTTCCGTTGTACTCTCGCTCTGATACTTCCGGATAGACTGTAGTTTCATATCCATTTGAAGTAAATGAAATGGATTTTCCGGATAATAGTTTTGTCAGCTGTGCTTCTGTCAGCTTTTTTCCGAATACTGCGGAAGGATTCATACCACATTTCCCAGTACAATAGAACCCAAATTTTCCGTTTTTGATTTCCTTTCCGCATTTTGGACACACACCAATCGCTCCAGCAGAACTTTCTTTTCGGTCAACAAAACTCACCTTATCATCAACGCTTCCATATTCATCACAAAGTTCAGAAATGTATTTTTGAATTTCAAGTATGAAATCATCGGCATTTTTCTTACCTTGTTCGATTTCAAGAAAATCAGATTCCCAATCCGCTGTCAATTTTGCAGATTTGATTTTGTCCGGAAGCAATGAAATCAATTCATTGCCATCTTCTGTAGCAATAACTTTTTTTCCCTCACGTTTCACATACTTGTGGGCGACTAACTCTTCGATAACGGTAGCTCTTGTTGCTGGTGTACCAATTCCTTTCTTCTCTGCGTTCTCATCAAAATCCGCTGCACTGGCATGTTCCATAGCAGATAACAAAGTATCCTCTGTAAAGGATTTTGGTGGACTGGTAAAGTGTACAGATTTCTTAGCCGGAACTTTTTCAAATGTCATTCCTTTTTCTATATCCGGAAGTTGTGATTCATCCTGTCCTTGTTCTGATTTATCAGAATTTTCTATTTTCGCATCAATAGATTTCCAACCCATTTCTACAATTGTTCGTCCTGATGCTGTGAATATATTGCCCTCACATGTAACAATGATTTTTACCGATTCATATTTGTGTGGTTCAGATACAGCACACAACAATCTCAATGAAATCAGGGATAAAATATTTTTTTCTCCTGTTGGTAAATCATCAATTTTTTCTGATTTAATGCGAGAAGTCGGAATAATAGCGTGATGTCCGGTCACTTTTTTGTTATTGATACTTCTGGACAGGTTGGGCATATCAACAACGCCGAACGGCATAACCTCACCAATACATTGAATCACTTCTAATGTACTTTGTTCCATATCTTCCGTTAGATATTGACTGTCTGTACGGGGATAAGTAGCAAGCTTTTTTTCATACAGAGATTGCAGATAAGTAAGCGTTTGCTGTGCTGTGTATCCATACTTTTTGTTGGCTTCTCTTTGTAATGAAGTAAGGTCAAAGAGCTTCGGGGGATTAACAGTCTTTAAGTCTTTCTTTACATCAGAAACAACAGCAGTCATACCGTAGCACTTTGATATGATTGTATCTGCTTGTTTTTCATCATCTATACGTTCTGAAGCAGCTGTAAAGCTTCCGCAATCAAGGTCAACAGTAAAATACTTTTGCTTTACAAAATTTTTGACAGCATCGTCACGTTCCACAATCATGGAGAGAGTAGGCGTTTTCACTCGACCAATATTCAATGATTTTTGATTGGAAAAGCGTACTGTAAACAATCTGGAAAGATTCATTCCTATTAGCCAATCGGCTCTTACACGGCAATAACCAGCAGCATATAACGAATCATAAGCACTCATCGGTTTCATATGCTGTAGACCACTTTGAATCGCAGATTCTTCCAAAGAAGAAACCCACAGTCTTTTTACAGCTTTCTTACAACCGATAATGTTATAAACATATCGGAAAATACATTCGCCTTCACGGTCGGCATCTGTTGCACAAATTATTTCGTTTACACGGTCATCGAGCATTAAGCCTTTTACTATGTCAAATTGTGATTTGTTTTTCTTTTGAACAGCAAACTTCCACTTTTCAGGGAACATAGGGAGCTGCGAAAAGCTCCATGTTCCTGACCAGTCTTCATGCTCTTTATATTCATTTGGAAAACGCAATCCAACCATATGACCGACAAACCACGATACAATATAGCCGTTGCCCTCAATATATCCATCCTTTTTAGACTTTGCTCCAACTACCGGACAAATCGCTTTTGCTACTGAGGACTTTTCGCCAATAATCAATATCACGATTCTTCGTCCTCACTCTCTGTTGTAATATCGTCAAAATCATCTTCAAATCCATCAAAATCATCTGAATTTGATTTCTTTTTAGACTTTCCATTCTTCATCTTATAGAAAATGAATCCAGCAGCTGCAAGTACAGCAACACCTACACCAGTAATCATAAGCGTTTTTGAACCATTTGACTGATTCTTAGAGGATGTCTGCTGTGCAGCAGAATCCGTGGTAGTTGTTGCTTCATTTACAACATTATTGTTATTCTTTCCTTTGTTGGCATTGCTTGCTGCTTCCGCAGCAGCGGAATCCGGATTAGTATTCTGACTGTCTTCATCGTCCTGATAAAGTAATGCATATAAATCATAGTCATCAACCTTATTCAGGAAATAAACATTATCCTCATTGCCCTCAGCTGAGTAGTTAATCAGCACATAAAACACGCTGCCGTCCTTAGTCGTTACAGCAATAAACTGCATTTCTTCGCTGTCATAAATGATTTTTTCCTGTTTGATAAGGGTTGCATTTCCGTCAGTATCGTAATAATCATCACCGTAGTAGTCAATTTCGCTAACATCTGTTGTGGTAGTTTCGCTGGTCTTGTTTCGGAAAAAGTTAGCAATATCTACAGTATGCTCTGTCGTTTGTTCTGAATTATCATCCTGTACCGCTGGCAATGTTTCCTGTTCAACTGCTGGCTCTACAGCTTCCTGAACATTCTGGTTAGCTGCATTATCTTCAAAACCCAGCCCATCTTCTGCGGATGCCGTAACAGACATTGCACCACCCAGAATCATGCTTCCTGCCATCAAAGTTCCTATGATTTTTTTCCATTTAAACATGGTGATTACCCTCCGTCTTCATTGTGCTTTCCTTGGTTTCAGCTGATACAGCGTCTTCTGATAAAGCAAAAAAATCTGCAATGTCTTGTTCTGTTGTTTTGCTTGCCATGATTTTTTTCGCTAAGCTCAGCTGCTTTTTGAAATTTTCATCAAAAGAAATGCCTTCCTTTGTCATGTATTCCGACATGACAGCCGTTTCAAGCTGTTCCAACTTCTTTTTGTCGTTCTTCAGCTTCTCGCTTTCACTTTTAATCAAAGTTTCACGTTTGGCAATCTGTTTTTTGAGTGTTTCCAATCTGGTTTCATTTGATACCATAGTAACCTCCTGATTTTAATAGAATAATAGAATAGGGTCAACATAATTCCACCCATAACCATCTGTGTCAATATATGCAGCTACATGAACATAATCGTAAGGCAAACCACTTTGTATTGTATCTCTTATACCATGTTCCACACCTCGCATACACTTTCTATCACCTGTTGTTGTAGCAAAAGCTTCTCCAGCTTTTAAAACACTACCTTCTGAGTACCCACTCTTCAAAGTGACATTTGTGATATAGATTTTTGTATCTCGATTTTTACCATTTCCTGCTTTTTCATCATACCAATAATTCAGACTTTTTTTCAACAGAATGACGACATGTTCACTTGAATTGTAGGAATCAATTTTACAGCCCTCTATTGGAGAATAAATATCTGCATTTGACGGATAAGACACATCTATTCCTCGATGAATACCTTTATATGTTGGTGGAATACCTCCTTCTGAATGGTCAGTATATTCATATTTAGCAATCTCACAATGCTGAACAAACCATCCTTGCATATCATAGCCATACCAGTTTAGAATGTTACCATCATGCATATAAGACTTGAAAGTTTCACCGTTAAAGATGTTCTTGTAGGTTTGGTGATTTCCGTATAGTGGCTCTGTATCGGTATCCTTGCCAACAAGGAGATTATAGTATTGCAATCGCTGGTCACTATAGCTCAAACTTCCCAATCTATCAAGAAGAATCTGCTCAAATGATTTTTTCTGCTTAATATTGCAATATAATCTGCAATCTGTTACCCATTCGTACTTTTGATAAAATGTATACAAACCTTCTTGGCTCATATTAAATCCCATTTTTGTACCATCTGTCGGTGCAATACTAGCAATTGGTGTGTTTTTTAATTTAACATCTGTTCCGGGCATGTACCAACTAAACCAACCTTCATCACGATTTTGCCATGTACCTGTTACATCATAGTAACCCCAGCCTTTATAGTTATTCCATTCGTACATACCGTCATATCTGTTCCCACAAGGAGCAACTACAGTTGCACCCTCATCCATGACATACCAGCCTGTTGCGGAATACTCATCATTTGCATTAAGGATTTCAAGATTAGATAAACTGTAACATATCAAATAAGTCACTCTTCCTGTAGAGGAATCAACCTTTTTACGAACAAAATTTGATAAATCTCCACTTGCAGAACCGACTTCTATTGTTCCTATTACATTATGCTTATCATCCCATCCAAGGTTGTTTTGGATACATCTAAATCTTGAACCGCTTGATGTAGCAAAGGCATAGTCCCAGCGTTCTTCCCAGCGAGAACCATTATCATAACGGTATACAAATTCGTACTCCTCTTCAAATATCTCATCAAGCAAGTCTTCCATTTTGCCATTGAATTTCCAGAACTTAATGTCATTACTTCCGTTAGAATCAGTGGAAAAATCGTAATTATAAGCACAAAGGAAACTCCATAATTGCCACGGGTCAAAATCCCATACTGGGTCATAATCAAATTCGGAGCTTCGTCCACAATACCATTCTGTAGGGTCATCTTTCAAATTTCTAATGTTAAGGAGACTTTCACCGCTTAATGAAAGCAGGATATTTCGCCAATTCCACGGAAGCTCTGACTGTGCCAATTTACACGCTTCTCTGTTTAAGTCAGAAGCCAATTTTGTATAGTATTCTTCTGCATCTGATAACGTCTGGTCTTGTGCTGTATAAGTACCAAGGGTAAAACCACTCTGCGTAAACATCGAAGTAAAGATAGTGAGAATCAGCGTAATCGTCAGAACAATTACCATAAGGGGAAATAGAAGTGAAGCGAGAAACCATTTGGCTTCTTTTTCATAAACATTCTTTACAAATTGTTTCAGCTTTTTTCCTATGGACTGCTTTGCTTTTTTTCCTTGTTTTTTAGTGGTGTTAGACCTTTGCTTGTTTTTTAACCGACTCTCTTGCTTTTTCAGCTTACTTTTTTTCTTTGTACGCTTTTCTTGCAATTTGCTGTTCTTTTTTTGCTTTTTATCAATCAGCTTAGAGGGTTTTAGTTGCTTAGCAGCTTTATCCACAAGTCCTTTTTTTCCAGCATCTACGACTTTAATAAAATCGTTGGTAGAATCAGCGTTAATTGCTTTTTGATACGCAGAAGCACCAATACGTCGCATGGTATATCTTTCTGGTCGAAGTATCAATGCCATTGGTGTAGAAAGTCTTGAAATTGATTTGAGATTTTTCAGCTTTTTCTTTGAAAATTTCAATTCAAGTTTTTCTTGCTTTCTATGATTTTTCAGAACTTTTCCTTCAAGCTTATACTTTTGTTTTTGCTCTTTGTATTGGATTTTTTTTCGCTTTTGGATACGTTGAATTGCTTCATTGCTTTTGCTACCCTTGTATATAACAGCTTGTCCTTTCAATTTTTTCATTTTTTGCTGATAGGACAACTTGTTTATTTTTTGGAGAGTTTTTTTCGCCTTTATATCACGCTTGTTTTGCTTCAAAACAGGCTGCTTTTGCAATTTTAATTCAATTGCACTATACTTTTGTAAACGGTATCTTGCTTTGTGTAGTTTGTGCTGCTTCTTTTCCTTGAAATGATTTCGCAAGCCCAATCCAGCATCAATAGCAATTTTTGAAGCTGCAAAAGCACCTCTATGAACATCATCTTGTGCTTCATTGCGGTATTTATATGCATTTTGCTTAGCTGCAAGCAATGCTTTATTTTTAGCAGCATCACCAAGAGCAAGAATCCCAGATTCTGCGGTCAATCCAGTCTTTACAACTGCACTTCCAGTTTTTTGAACAGTAACCTTTCCAATCTTCACAAGACTTTTAGCTGTTATGCCCTTCATGGTTTTAGGCTGCCACTTATCTAAGGAAGTATTGATTTTTTTATTCCAAGATGGAACATCTCCGGTGAAACGATACCGCTGATTTACTAAGCGATGCAATACACCCTTGTTTTTCAGCTTATACTGCTTTTCACCACGAACAATGTTGACTTTCGTATGAAATTTCCCATCATCACCTTGCTGACGTGTCATTCGGAACTGAAATTGCTCATTTCCACCAGTAAGTTTTGTTTCTGCGGAAAGTCCAACATAAAATGCAGCTTTCGCTAGTTTGTAACCTGTCAACGCAGCTACTTTTGCGGTTTTTCCCTTAATAGATTCCGGCTGATAGTGGCTTAATGATGCACCTACAGAAACATCATTACCCACTTTGCGATGTACAAAATTTATACTTCTGTGTAAAACACCACTATTTTCATACCGATTATCTTTACCCAGAATATGTTCTTGTTTTTCAAGGTCTTTTCTGCGGTAACTCTCTGATAATTTCATACCAACAGATTCTAGGGATACTGCTGCTGTAAGTGTACCTTTTAGAACAGCCGAACCAGCAATAGCAGCTGCCTTTACTGTTTTACCCTGAAAACTAACAGGGTGTATGTTATGCAGCTTTGGAACATCTCCAGTAAAGCGATACTTTTGACTAGCAATACGGTGCATAATGCCCTTGTTCTCGTACTTTTCGCTCTTATCGCCCCATGTAATGCTTGCTGTTGTATGTAATCGTCCTTCTGGATTCTCTTGTCTTGTAAAATTCAATTGTAGCTGTTTCTCTTTGCCACTATATCTTTGCAGTTTCAGTTGCTGCTTGTCTAGTTTTCCTGCAATAGAATGTGAATATAGATTGCGATAACCGTTATTTTTATCTCTTGTACTTTGACGTGAAACAGCTTTTGAATCATAGCTAGATGAAGTTCTGGCTGAAAAAGAAGATGCAGACGTAGACCTTGTATTACTGCTTGAACTATGCTGTTGCCCCACGGTTGGACGAGTAGTAAAGCTGGTTTGATTTCTTCTTGGCATCGTATAACGCCCCATGTACCCAGCTCGTGATTGCTCAGTATGTGCAGGAGTAACTTTGGTTTCAGAGAAGTGCTTTGCATTTTGAAAGCCAGATTGCTCAGTGACAGGTTTACTCTCAAATCTTGTACTCTCATCATGATTTCTCAGCGATGATGCAGACTGCTCTTGTCGAAAATATTTTGAATCAGTTGTATCTGTACTGACTGATGTATCATGTTTGGATGTAGAATGATAGGAATGTTCATTTACAGAATTAGTAGAATCTACTGGTTCATCATAGGTACGATGAAAGCTTCTATCTTCTGGCTCAAATTTTTGTGATTCTGAATGTTGCTCAATTGATTGATTTTCCATTGGAGAAGATTCAGACACATCTGATGAAGGGGATTCCGGCATGATTTCGCTTTCTGATTCAGTAGATTCAGTAAGTTTCTTCTTTGGAGGAGTAAATACAGGTTCAAAAGGCTTCTCTTCCTTGATTTGAGAATTAGTTTGCAACTTTTCACTAGGTGCTTGTTCTCTGGAATGTGCTTCTTTTGCTTGAACTTCTTTCTTACTGAATTGTTCCAATCCAGATTGCTGTTCACTAAGAGCTTTTAAACTTTTATCTTGAAATTTGGAACGATTCTCTTTTGAATCCAATTATGCCACCTCCAATTACTGAGAGGAGTGGTTATTTTCCGCTTCCTCTTCCAGAATGCAATGATACAAGAGAACATCTACAGCAGTAAACCCATTTATTGTTTTTCCACTGTCTACACTGCTCAGGAACGTTTTTTTCTGTTCATCGGACATACTGCTGTATTTTCTCTGCATAAGCTGATGAACATCCTCATTATTATCCGAATTTGAGAGCTGCTGTTCTTCCGGTTTCGTAGTCATCAAACGATACATGGTCGTATTTGTAGGGAATGTATCTGTAAATGGCAATACGATACCGCCATACTTAATCAATCCTTCACCTTGTCCACTATTTGTAACACATTCCATTTGCTGTGCAGAAATATGCAGCTTTTCAGAAAGTATATCCCTGTCACCAGCAGCTTGATTCAGCATATACACGAAGTCGGAGTTGTCAAAGATATTTTCTACTTCACTAGAAGAAAGCAAATCCTTGACATTTTGCGTGATTCCTGTTGGAACACCGCCCCATTTACGGAATCTTTTCCAGATTTCTGCGGAATACTGTGCTGTCTGCTGTTCTTTTAGCAGTAAGTGAAATTCGTCAATGTAGTATCGGGTAACTTTTCGCTCTGCACGGTTTTGTGTTACTCTATTCCATACCGTATCTTGTACAATCAGCATTCCAACTTTCTTCAACTGATTGCCAAGCTCCTTAATATCAAAACAAACAATTCGATTGTTAAGGTCGATGTTTGTGCGATGATTAAACAAATTTTGAGAACCGTTTACATACATCATCAATGAGTTAGAAATACGCAATGCAATATCGCCACGGCTCTTTAGCTCTTTGTATAAATCACTTAAAATAGGCATAGTTTCTTTGGAAGGATTATTATCAAAGAAATCAGTATAGATTTTACGAACACAATCATCAATGATAGAGCGTTCTTCGGCAGAAATGCCATATCTACCACCTACAATGATTTCACAAAGAGAAATAATAAAGTTTGATTTTGTTGCAATCGGATTATCATCATCAGCACTGTCTAAATTGATGTCCATTGGATTGATATAATCTTCACTCTTTGAGGAGATTTTCACTAGCTGTCCGTGCAAATGCTGAACCAAAGGGAAATATTCTCCTTCTGGGTCACAAATGATAATGTCATCTGTCGTTTTCAAAAAGCTATCCAGAATCTCTCGCTTTACAGAGAATGATTTACCAGAACCCGGTGTACCCAGAATCAAACCGTTGGGATTTTTCAAGTGAGAACGATTTGCCATAATCATATTTCCGGATACGGTATTTAATCCGTAATATGTACCATCTGTCTGAAACAGCTCTTGTGTGTTAAATGGTACAAAGACTGCAATGCCAGTAGTGTGCATTGCTCTCGACGTTTGAAGCACATTGTATCCCAACGGAAGAGAACAATTTAAGTAATCTTCTTGCAGATAATCGCTGCTGCGAAGCATGCAGTTATTCTTTTGACACAAACGTTTTAGAAGTTCCAACTGTAACTTCAATTCTTTTTTTGTTTTTGCATAATTCCTTATCAAAATTGTGATATGAAACAGTCTTTCGTTCTTACTGTTCAGGTCATCCAGAAGTGTTTCCAATTCCTCGATATACATCTTGATGGACGGAGGAAGAATATTGGGGTCATAACCAGACTGAGAAGCTTTTTTCTGTTCGTCAATCTTCATTTTTTCAACGTCTGAAAGTTTAAGTTTAACGAATTTTAACGCATCAATCTGGTCAAGCGGTGTTACATGGATATTCACACAGAACAAATGCTGCATTTCCAAAAAGTCATTCAGAATTGTATCTGGTAATTCTCCGGCAAGAATGTCCATAGTCGAAATCGCACCGTAGGCACTTCCAATCTCAAAATTCATCTTATTGAACTTGAATGAAGATGGAGCGATAAAATCTTTAGTGTCCATTCCATATCGAAGCATTTCTTTCCAGTCAAAAATAAATGGACTATTTTTAAACGGATTCAAAGAATAATACAAGGTTTCTAGTCTTTCTGTTCCGTTTAAAGCTTTGGCATCCACACCAATATTTTTGAACATTTTAATGACTTCTATCTGGATATTCATAAGCTTACTTTTAGCTACACGATAAGATGGTGCTTCAATCGTAAACGTAAGAAATTTCCTTGTAGATTGACCATTATTTCCGGATTTAAGTTTGCTAACAATCATCTGAGAGTATTCTTCCCGAATGTCATTAAAATCATCGTCCTGCTTTTCAATCTGGATTTCACTGACAAGTTTATCTTGACTGCGATTTTGATTTTCAAATGTCAACTGAAATTTGATTGTGTTATCAAAAAAATTGATAAGGTCGCAGTATTTTGAAAAAATATTGTTCTGTTCTTCAAACTCTGCTAGACGATAGCTTACATCGTAAAACTGGATGGTTTTTGAGAAAGTGTTCTCTGTCACCTGACAAACACCGTCTTCATACATTCTATTGTATGCAATCGAATTTTGCACAGTAGAACTGTCCTTGTTGAATTTATGAATTTCTGTGATACGCTGCTGCATCACATCTTTATCTTCTTTTGTCAGCTGAGAGATTGGCTTTTGAGATGCGATAGTTGCAGCGGTTTTTGTGCTGTTTTTTACTTTCTTTTTCTTATCAGTTTTCTTTCCAAACAAGCTATTTACCTCCGTTCGCTTTTTTCAAAATCCGTTTCAGCCTAGTTGATTCCAATTGTAGTTCGATACAAGATAAGACATCCGTACTACGATAAATACGTTTGTGCTTTTTTTTGAAATATCGTATCATGTTCTTAAAAATCGCATCAAAAAACAGTCCGTTCTTCTTGTAGATTCCGCATACAATTGCAGGGGCTGCAATGCAACCCATAGCAATAATTCCGCCAGTAAGCCCAAGTACACCTCGTGTCAGGAAAAACACAGGAAACCCAAGAGCTATTCCTATTCCAAAGCATACACACTGCCTTTTGGTTAAGCCGAACATGAATTTTTGTTTTATATCATTTAAGTCCTTTGGTACTTTGACAAAATGTGAAGACTTTGCTCCCATTGTATACCTCCCATTAGTGTGCGTTAAACGCAGATTTAGAAATTGCTCCTGTACGAAGAACTGTAAATACCAACGCACAAGTATAACCTAATAGAAATACCATCTGCATAGTAACGCTTCCAGAGCCACTATTTATTGTAGAAATCGCATTGTTAAATAACGTTTTAAAAATGCCAATCGCTACAATAATGAAAAAGCCCTGAAATGAAAGAGCTATCAATTGCTTAATCCAGTTCTTGCCGACAGAACCAAATTCACCGCCGTCTACCAATGTTGCAACTGGAATCGGAGAAATACCTAAGTACATAAAAACTTCGATTATTCTAGAAGCCAGTACGATAACAATAGCCACTATCATAATTATGACACCAAGGTACACTATGATGGAGATAAGCCATGTAGAAATCAATTCTCCTATGCTAAGACCGTCCAATGCATTCTTATTCAGTGACACATCTGTCACACTGGTATTAAATAAAGTTGTCATTGCTGCTGAGGTTGCCGAAACGCCGAACCCGAATAGGGCAGAAGCAATGTAATAGACATTCGATATTAAAATCGTGCCACATAGCGTTTTTATAATCCATTTGACGAATATTGAATCATCAAAGTCCTTGAAGTTATTCCCTCGAAGCACCATTTGTATGAGGTCATTTATCATTAAAATGGCAAAAATGATACCTGCTATGGGAACTACTGCATTATTACAGAGCGTTTCAATGGTTTGCCATATTGTTGTTCCACTGCTTCCGCTTGCACCTGTAAAATTTGCAGGATGTGTGGTCAAGAAGTTTGAAGCCAAACCGGAAACGCCTGTATCAGAGTTGTTGGGGTCAAAGGATGTTTTTATCAAATCACCAATGCTGGAAAATTGAGATTTGATACCGTCTTTAAACAAGTTTTCAATCCACGTTTGCAGACCATCCACAAAGTCTTGTATAACGCCCATTACTTCACCGTCCTTTCTGTATACTATAGGAATGACCTGCGGACAAACTGTCCACAAGTCATCCGTAGTAAAAAATATAGGAGATTGTTACCGTAACAGACGATTAAACAGCACTCTGCATCATGCTGATAAGTACCGGAACGAGGATAATGCCCAGCAGAATCAAACCAAGACCAGCCATCAGCTGCTTCATGCCCTGAGATTTTGCACCAGCGTTATCGTTACCGTAGCCTTCCAGCAAGTTAACTACGCCCCAGACACCAACACCGCCACCAATCAGGATAACAACAGAACGCAGAACTGTTCCAGCAGTCGAAATGAATGAGGAACTGTCAACTGCACCGGATGCAAAAGCAGTCATGCTGCACATGCAGCACATGATTGCCATGGTAAAGATGGTCAGCACCGTCTTCTTTGTCATCTTACAAGTCTTAGTAAGCTTTTCGTTTGCAGCCGAAACTGCCATTGTAGATGTTTTCTTCATTTTCTTTTTCCTCTTCTTTCAGATTATAATTTTTTAATTTACACCTAATTGCAACATAAAGAATGGTATGGGGAAGTACAGTCTATGATACCGAAAACTCGAAAAACGAACCATATGTACATAATCTCTATATTGCAATTACCAGACAACCCATTATTCAGCAAGCATATTCTACGGCAACCTTGTCCGGCGGGGTTTCCATCCTATGTTTACTTCTTTTTGCCACGTAATCGGCGATGTCAAATTTCATATTGGGGTTATCATCCAATAGAAATCTATAGTTGGGGTGCTTTGTAATATCATACTTATCCGAAAAGAATGGGCGTACTCCTCGAAGTTGTAAGATACATTTACCGCCGTCCATGACTGCTAGTTCATCCTGTGACTTCAGCTCCTTTCCCAGCTTTTGATAGTTAGTTCCGTAACTCTCGCTTTGTCCTCGATTTTGAGAAGTGTTATACGAATCAATCGTTTCTTTTCCCAAACTCTCGGAAATTTCTTTCAATGTTGACTTCTCTTTGCCACCGAGAAACAGCGTAGTGTCACAGTTACCCTCAATCGTGTCAGCATTATCTTTGTAAATCGCCTTTAGCTGCGATTTAGCCTGAAGAATGATACTTGCAGATATTTCACGACTTCGGATAGTAGCTATCAACTTTTCAAACTGTGGTATTTCTCCAATGTTCGCAAACTCATCGAGTAAGCAGCGAACATGGTATTTCAGCTTGCCACCGTCATTCGTATCTGCACGAGTACAGAGCAAGTTGAAAAGCTGTGAATACATAATTGCTACTAAGAAGTTAAATGTAGCATCGGTATCAGAGATAATGACAAATAAAGCAGACAGCTCATCACCAAGTTTGTCTAAGCCTAATTCGTCATATCTGGTTATCTCTAATACTTCATCTATTGCAAACGGTGCTAACCGTGTTGAACAAGAAATCAAAATAGACTTTGCTGTTTTACCAGCTGCCAGCTTATATGACTTAAACTGTTTGATTGCAAATGAAGCAATTCTAACAACTTCATCTGAGGGTTCAAGTTCTTTAAATCCCTCATATCCTTCATATTCCTCTGGAATTTCTTCCGGAATTGTTCCGTTTATCCACATTTCAACGAATTCAAAATGTCTATCAATTGCATTTTTGAATGTTTCATCATCTTCTCTGCACTCAGACATGTTAATCATATCAATCAATGTTTCAAAATTTCGTTCATCCGGAGGAGAGGTTGCAAAAATCATTGCAATATATGCAGTATATAAAAGTTTTTCTGCTTTAACCCAGAAATCTTCACCGCTATTCGGCTGATTTCCGCTTGTGTTTTTGATAAGGACATCTACAAATTTAAGAATATCCTTTTCACGATTTTTTTCGCTAATATATGCAAAAGGGTTATAGTGCATTGATTTTGCGAAATCAATCGTATTAAAAACCTTTATGTGATATGGTTCATAGACTGTCTTACCATTGCTATCTTTTCCTATCGGTCTACCACGCTTCAACATTTTTCCGCATTCAATCAATACTGTTCCTTTCGGGTCGGTAACGATATAGCTAGAATGCATCTGCATTAAGTTTGGTTTGACAAAAAATCTTGTTTTACCTGAACCAGAACCACCGATAACCAGAATATTTTTATTTCTGGCGTATTTCGGGTGAGAGGGTTTTCCCATTGTCAGGCTCTCGGTTTGCGTTAGAATTACATTATTAAACTTATCTTTTAAGTCCATATATGGTTCTATATCTTGTTCGTTGCCCCATCTTGCACTACCGTATTCCTCCCCATTACGGAATTTCTTTTTGTTTTTTGACTTAATGTACATGATGAGTTTCATTATGAGTGCAACTGCTACGCCAAATCCCAAATCTATCACATTGAAACTCGGAATTACCTGTGCAAAAACAACGCCTAGGTTATTCATAAATGGCATCATTTTTTCAGAGATTCCGTTACCTTCGGCTGTTCGATATGCAAGTGAAATCAAATCACCTGCGTATCCAAATATAACAAATGGCAGCCAACTCAATATCGTTTTCTTTACTTTTTTGCTATTCATTATTTTCTCCGAAGTCAAAGTCAAGTGGCTTTGTCGGCATTAAAGAGCCATGTCCTTTGATTTTTCACGAACTTTTTCTTTCTTTTTCGGCTCTTGCTCTTGAATACGCTGTGCATTCTCACGCAGCTGCTGTCTTGTTACTGTCGGCTGCTTCTCAATGTCTTGCTGTTTTTCATTTGCATATTCAGTAAAAGCACGCTTGAAATTATCTGTCTTTCCAGATTCAAACATCACATGAAATTCGCCAGATGCTGAATCGTGTTTTATTGCAAAGTCAATATCATATTTTTTTGCGACAGACAAAAAATCTCCGATATTTTTATCTGACACTTCAATAGATTCCAACTTTCCACCATGTTCTGTTGCACGTTTATTCAATTGGCGAACAGAAATCTTACCTTTCTTTTCTGCATTTCCGCTTAAAAAGGTTTTCATCATCTCTTTCATTATGTCTGATGTAAGTTCAGTTGCTTGTTTGGAAAGAGAAAGTGTCTTTTTTAAGCCTTGTTCCATGTCAGAAGCCATAGAATGTCCTCCTTATCTACGCATAATATGATTTATTTCATACTGCGTGTGAAACGGACAGTCTTCTGTGCTTTGCAGCCATAAGCGAAGCTTTAAAGCAAACTTTCTGGCGGTTTTTACATCAGTTATCACTGCAATTGTCACAATTTCACCATTGTTGATTTCAGCCAAAACGCTATATGATTTCATTTGATTTTGTTCAATTCGCAGCGAAACAATGTTTTCCTTGCACAGAATACGGTTGAACTCAGTCAATAAAAGCTTTTCGGTTTTAACAGTTTTTACAACTTCCCTCATTCTTTTCATCTCTCTTTTTAATCGGGCATCCGGAGCAAATTTCCTGTATCTGAATTTCCAGACAACCAGTTAATCAACGTTGCCAAGGCTTGTTCCATTTGAATTCCAGTGTCGTAAACACCAAGAATTACAACGTCTTCATTGTCAACAACTTCTGCGACAATTGCATACGCCATTTTTTCTTCATCTGTTTCTGTATCCACCACGGTTGTATTTTCCATTGTGAATATGGAAATGACGTTTGCGTAATTGACTAACATTTTGTCGTTTGTTCCCTTTGGAATAATGGTCATGCTCATTTTTGATTCCTCCATTTTTTTATTTTCAACCGGAAATCCAGTTGATAGCGTAGTAATTATCCGGTACACATATCATGGTGGACAAGGTTATCATAAAAACCCTCCATTGAAATGGGAGCATTGTATAACGCTGTCAGTAAATAATTTTGCCTTGCTGTGATTTTGGCGGAGTTTGCCTTTAAGCAGTCTAAAACATACATGATATGTTCGGAATTGAGTTTTGAATACATAGAACGAACTATTTCTGTATCCATATCCATACCGTTAATGCGAATGGATTTTTGTGTTGTACAACGTACAAAGCTAATCATATGAATGAGTTCATTCACTTGCTCAGCATTGTATATTAAATGCCCTTTAGAGTTAGTCGTTTGCAGTATAATATCTGCTTCTATCTGTTCTTCGACCAATTGTTTTGTCTGTTCCCATTCAATCTTATCAATCCATCCCTTTTTATCTTCATTCTTTGAGATAGATTGATTGATAGTTAATAAATCAGTATTTGATTCTTTGGTACTTGATAGTTTTGATATTTTATATACATCGTGGTTTTCCGCATGTGTTTCATCCACATTTGGGTTTTCCCGATATGGTGTTTCCTGTTCTGGTGTATCCTCCAAAAAAATCGGTTCATCGCTTATAGAATATTCCACGTCAAGAAATCTCCCATTATCAGCAAATATTCTTTGCCTGCGTAAATATCCGCATCTTTCTAATTCTTTGAGAGCCGAGGAAACTTTCGTTTCGCCGTCAGGAACGATGCTTGCCAAGCCTTTAATGGAAAAACTAAAAGAATCAGACATGGACAACATGGTCAAAAGTAAACCTCTTGCTGTTAGCCCAAGGCTTTTATCTCGAATAAATTCGTTATGAACCACTGTGAAATCCTTCTCCATTTTCTTTGTTAGTCTTGCCATTCTTACCACTCCTTTCTGAAAAAACGTCCCTCGAAAAAACCGAGGAACGTTTTCACTGTAAAAGTTGATTTTGATGATGATTTCACTTTTTATATGAAAAGCAAGCATAAAACAAAAAAACAAAACAAGGAGAAAAAAGAATGCCACACAAAAAAACGGCGTTCCTCGATTTTTTCGAGAAACGCCGTTTGATTTGGCATTATTCAATTATATCAATCTGTCTGCGGTTGTTTTTTCGTGTAAAATTTTTGTGAAATTCTGTTCCCTATCAAAATTACAGGTAAGTATTCTTAAACCATGGGCTGATATCAACATAGTTCGTATTCCAAGTCAGGGTGACAGTACCCTCGCCACTGCCTGACAGGCGGTAGTTGAAGCCGTCAAGATCTTTAGGCGAGGTAGCATTGTCGATGAATGTGCCTGTCCATGTTGCTGATGTGTTATTATTTATATAGATAACGCCAAGCTTTGCGGAGAGCGGTTTCAACTCTGCCTGATTTGTAGGAGTGGCTGTCACTCTCATGTATATGTCAGACTTTGTGAGCTGTGACTTATCAAAAGTCAGCACAAATTCATGCTTGTTGAAATCGTCAGCCATAAGTTTCAGAAGTGAAAACTCTATTTTTGAATTGCTTCCAAAAGTCTTATTTTCACCGTTATATTCAACTGAGTATTTTGCAGTGTTTTCTCCGGTAACGGCATTTCCGTTGCTGTCCACAAGCTCGACTGTCAAAGTGTATGTGATATCCTTGTCATTATGCTTTATCAATGTTTGCGGATAGTTGCACACATTGACTGTCACACAAGGCGAGTTTTCCATACTGCTAAAAGTTATCGTCCTTGGAAGATCATTTTCATCTGTTGTAAGATAATTAGATGAAAACAGCATACCAGCTCCTTTTTGTGTGGACACAACTCGCTTTACACTTGAAACGCTGGTATAAGCCGCCAGGACGCCAATAGTACTGAGTGCGGCTGCCGCAAAAGCTATCCATATTGCAAGCCACGATCTTTTAAGCTTTTTTATAAATTTGTCTTTCATAACAGCCACCCTCCTCTCTATATTGTGATTTATTACTTTCTCTGAACTGTCAGGTAGACCATATCAGTTTCTTTATTGTTTTGGACTTTATCATTCCATTTTACTCTGATTATAAAATAATCGCAAAATGGGTTTTCTGCATCATTTACACTTAGACCATCAGATTGCCAATAAAGTGCTTCGGAATTTTTCTGAACATTGCTATAAGTGTCATAAGACTTTTCGTGAAGTGTGCTGTTAGCAAGTATCTCCGAGCCTTGCTGATTGAGATAATGTCCCGAGATCTTATTGCCGTCTATTTTGTAATAAAACGTTTTATTCTCTTCATCAGAAACATAAACGACAGCTTCTGATTTTTCAGTTTCACTGACGCTTTTTGCACGGTATATCTCATACTCAAAAGGTATATTCGTTGTATGTGCAAGCTGTATTTGATATTGTTGCACGTCTGCCCCGCCTATGCCGAAAACAAAGTCTTTATAACTGCCGTTCTCAACGTCTATATCTGCCATTTCAAGATTTGCCACAGATTCTTTGTTTCCTGCGGTGATATAAAGCTGAGTAGGGGCATTTATTTTTGTTGTAAGAGCAATAGAACGTTTGTGAGTAAACCACGCATAAACAGGCAGTGCCACAAGCAGTACCACCGAGATGGATACTGCTATGACTAGCTGGAGCTTCTTCTTTTTTTCTAATTTTCTGAATTTTCCAAAAATGCTTTTTGTCATAATTTTCTCCTGAAAATGCCTGCTTATTATGAATTTATAAAGCCTGTTTCTATTTTTGCGTTTGTGTAAACAACATAGTCGCTTGAGGTAGTTCCATTAACAACTGAGTTGTTGTCATTAAGCAATACTGCGGTAAGCTCAACTCTATAGTTCGCATAGGTAAGTCCCTGCTCCTCAAAAGCCTTGCCTGTTTTTACTGTAAATTTTGTAACGGCTGTGTTTTGTTCTTCGCCATTATAGTCAGTGGTAAAAACGCACTCCTTGCCATTCAGACCACTGCTTGATGTGGCGTTTTCCAAAGTAAAGCTACTGAGATATTTGCTAATATCGTTTGTCTGCTTATAATCGCCACTATTGTCCTTAACATACAACCTCATTGTATACTGTATTTTTTTGCCACTGTCCTTTGTTGATCGGCTCAAAGCAGACAGATCATAGATAGCATTTGCTGTTATTGCCATTTCTTCTGTAGTCATATCTTTGGCATTGATACCAAGCTGCGAAAATGGTGAATCCTTCGACTCAAGAACCGTTGACTCTGCAACGTTATAGTTTAGCTGTGCCACCGTCATTGCCTTTCTATAGTAGCGTCTGGCAGGCATAACTCCACTTGCAGAGATAGAGCTGTTCTCAATATTGTTCTGGCTATATGCAACATAAGACGCCGCATTTACGCCTATACCGGTTTTTGTATCCCCGTCCTTACGCTCAGGAAACTGATCTATGATCCCTGCAGTACTATAAGTTAAGCTGATATCAGCCTTGACAGTTATAGAACCATTTGTGTCACTATTGATATAATCGTAGACCGAATCGGGATACATCAGCATATAGCTGTCTTTAGCTTCTGAAAGCGTCTCAGTCTTGCTTATTTTTGCGTTTGATAACTCTGTGTCTGAACTGTTTAAAATGCTGTAATCAACATTCACCGAAGTTCCTGCAATGATCTTTGCATTAGCTCCCGCATCTTTTTCATCAAAGTTCTTCATAGAGAATTTAAACGCCTGATACATATTGAAATCGTCACTCTTATAGCCATTAAATGTATCTCTAAGGCTCTGATCAATGCTTATTTTTGACGTCATTGTGGCATGGATAAAGTTATTTGACGCTGTTATCTCCTCTGGGTCATGAGCCGTCACACTTACTAGCTGTGTAAAAAAGTTTGCAATAACATATGCGCCAGTGTCATTATTTGTCACTTGGACAAGGTTTGTAGGAATATTGCCATTGAGCTTTCTTGGCTTATTACCGCTATAATAATTCACAAAGTTCTTGATGACTTTTTTCGAGCTTCCCGTTTCCGGAATATTGATAGTGAGATAATAGTTCTCGCTTATTATCATTTCGTCATTATCATTTTTTGGTGTATCACTATTCGCTGAAACAGTTATCTTATAAGTGACTGTTTCATTCTCACCAGCAGGTCTATAATACTTGCCGTCGCTTGTTTTTACAGTAGCTGTAGCTTCATCAGCAGCCTCAACAAGTGTTCCGTCAGATGATTCTTTAGCTGTTACCGACGCATATCTTAACAGTACATCATTCATTGTAACCGGTTTAAAGCCACTTATATTTGTCAAGTCAAGCTCACCGGTTGTTTTATTAAACTTAGCATCACTTGCGGTAGAATGATAAGTCTTGTCATTGTTATTTGCATCAACAAGAGTTAGCTTTGTATCATCGGTAAGCACACCACTGTCAGTGGCATTATCACCAATAAGATAAAGCTTTTTATCAAAGCTCCAAAGCAGACCGTCACCGTTATTGAGCATTTTTTCCCATTCGTTAGCGGATTTGTAATAGGAATACTTAAAATAAGTAGTAACAGGTGCATCAAAGCTCTCAAAAGCAAGCTTTGTTTTATCCGTATAGTGAGAATGGTTAAAGTCTGTGCCTGAGATAACGTAAGATTGAAAGCTGAAATCAAGCACCTTTCTTACAAAAACAGGAATATGAAGTCTAAGAGCAGTTTTGCCACTTCCCGTTTGGTCGATATAATCAAGAGTAATGACAGTAAATCTGTTTGTGCCGTCATTGTCATACTGACCGTCTGTGACCTTGAAATATCCTGTCTTGCTGTTAAACGTAAGAGTGCTTTTGTCTGATTTTTTCAAAACATCGTTATCATACACATAAGTCGCTGTGCTTACATTCATAAGATCTGTTGTTTTCAGCTTATTTGAACTGCTGTCGCAAACATCACAATTTGTCAGAACTGAGATATACTTTGCGAGCATTTGTGTAATATTCAACGATGAGTTATCATCAATAAGCAGAACAGGAAGATCATTCAGCTCCTGAACATCAAGCTCAGAGGCCTGACGAAATGTTGTAAGCTTTGAATTAGCCAGATCCTCTGCATATGTCTTTATGGTACTGTTTATGCCATAGGATTTTTTGGCTGTGCCATTCGTATAAGAAGCAGCGTCACTAATGATAGTCTGCATATTTCCGCCAACAAAATCGCCTGCGAAAGTCTTACCGCCGACAGTAACGCTTGGGTTTATATTGACATAAGGTGAATAGATATCAACGTGAGTCCTGCTTCCATCACCGATATTTTGAGTATTATTCTGAACGCCGTTATAGTCAGTATGAACTGCGATAAAGTTGGTAGGTATCTGTGAAGCATTATACTGTATATCAGGTAAACAATCCGTGTTATTTACCGATACTCCAATAAATTTAGATGATAGACTTTTATCATAGTTCCAACCTATCAAGTTAGAAACAGACACGCTGTTGTTGCCTCTTACATAGCCTAAATTATTTATGAGAATATCATAAGCATATGTGTTTCCACGGTCATTATGACCGATCACACCGCCTGCACCTGCACCATTGGACTTATCTTCTGCTGACAGAGTAACATTGTTGACTTCACAATCAGATATCTTCAGATCACCATTAGCTTTTATACCAACATAACCTCCGATACCTGCATCACCAGTTTTAGCAGCTGGTATACCTATCGTTGCATTTTTTACAGCAGACTTTGATATGGTCACAGCCGCATTCTGTGTGCCGACCATTCCGCCTGAACTTGTATAGCCATAAACACCGCAAGCTGATGTTTCAGATGTTCCTCCATAGTAACAGTCATTGATAGACAACTGGTTTTTGTTTATTCCAACGAATCCACCGACATTACTACCATAAACATCGACGCTGACGCTTGTGTTTGTTATTGTGCAGGCTCCGTTAGACAGTCCTATAAGACCGCCCTCGTTCATGGTCTGGGTTGCAAGGGGTTTATTGTCTTTTTTTGAACCGATAAAGCTATCTTTATTATAGGCTGTAAGCTGAACATTGCTTATTGTCGTTTTGATATTTGCAGAACCTGCGATTCCACCTACGCCAAACCAAGTTTTTGTGCCTTTATCAAGATTAGCAAATTCAACTTTATTAATTTTTATCTTAGAATCCTTAACAGAGAATTCGTTGCCTTTCTGAGAATTTCCCACAAGACCGCCTGTTTCAAATCCGCCATACACATAAACGCCACTGTTTTCAGACTTAACGTTACTTATATTGATATTATTTGTTGACTTTCCTATAAGTCCTCCCACAGTATATGCACCATATATTTCAAGATCAGTCAATGTTATTCCGCTAAACGTGCAAGAACTCTGTACTCCGCCAACAATACCACCTGTAGAAAGGTCTTCATTAACATACGATTGTCCATCGTTGTTATACGTCTTAACGCTGATCTTGCCGGAAAGCTTAAGGTTATTTACAGTTAAAGCATACGTTGAACAGTTTATCAACCCAACTCCTTTTACGGAGGCAAATGCGGTACGATATTTATAGTTATCCACATCTTGAAATTCAATAGTGTTACCGCTCTTGTTATCCGTTATTTTCACAGCATAGGCTTTTATATCTGTATCGAGCTTTATAGTCTGATCATTTCCCTCGATAGCTGTCAAAGACAAAGTATAATCACATTTAATGTCGCCCAAGTTACTATTTGTTGCATCAAACAACTGATTTATACCACGAAAACCGGTTCCGGTGAGGTCATAGGTTCCATTTCCTGTGAGTTTAACAGTAAAGTTCTTATTTAATTCGTGTGCCCACTTTGCTTCATAAAGACCTTTTTCACTTGGCTTTGTATATTTTTTTAGCATTACAGAATTTTTCTTTTCATATTCCCTGCTTGTAGCCTTTTCAAGTCTTTGATAATCTGAGATCGCAGTTTTGTAATCTTTATCATCAGAAGTCAATGTAGCTGTGCCAACTTTTGAATAGTCTGCATTTCGAGTAAAAGTATAGTGACCATATCCGCAAGTATTGTTTCTACGGTCTGTATATCCCATACCGGACTGTGATATGATAGACAGCATAAACAACGCCTGTGCATTAGGTACTTCAATAATATTGGTCGTGCCGGCAATAACATTTAATTTCTCATCATCACTTAGCTTACTCTTAAACTGCGTGATGAGATAATTTTTCCTGCCATTGTTAAGGTTAGTTGACTTACCAAACGTTGTTCCCTCTTCGATAGCAAAGCCGTTTACAACTCTGCCTATATATGGATTGATAAAAAGATTGGTATATACGTCTTCACCCACTGCCTCAGTATTGTTGGTTGTAAGCGCACTATATTTGGCAACGTTGTTCATATTTCTGAAAATAACGCCGCCGTAAACTATGGCACCAACATATCCACCTGCAGTAATGAGATGTTGTTTGCTGTTATCGTTATTTGCAAATGTTATCTTAGGATTTGTTACCTTGACATTATCAATGATATTATCTCCACCGAACACAACGCCCATAACACCACCATAATACTCCGTCTTTCCGGTACTATAGTTTAATTTATTATTATTGTTTTTTGAAAGCGTTACTTCTTTGGTATATTCTATATTGATATCTTTTACAACACTTCCGCTGCTGAACCTGATGAGCGGGCTTGCAGAATTATTGGTGATAGTTGGATATGTTCCGTCGGATCTCTGCTGTCCAACTATAACGCCCCTGAAAACGTAACTGTTTGATGTTCCGCCAAGACCTGCAAAAGAACTGCCAAGAACTATATCATCATTTATCTTGTAATAAGCCTCGCAAAGATATTTGATCATGTTATCTTTTGAAACTGTTTCCTTTCCGCTTACGAAATTGCCTGTTCCATCATAAGTATAAGTTTTATGATTAGTGCCTTTGCAAAAAGCACTATTAGCATTAACAGTCGATTTATCGGCAGAAACATTTGCATTATAGTTTACTTCCCAGCCATTTGTAGGTGCGGCTGTACTGATAACTCGTGCGACCTCTGCAAGTGTAGAAGCGTCAAGGATATATGGATCAGAGTATGTTCCGCAACCCTCGTCCAGATATGGTCGCTCAAGGTTTACGTCTATCTCATCATAGTTTTGGGTGGTATCATACGATTTAGCAACATATGGCTTGTATTCAGTAAAGCTATATTCCTCTGTTGCGTTATTTTTGACAGGGGAAGTATACCTGTCATCTTTACTCCAATCGCCATGATACTTATTCTGCCTGCTCACATTATCTACACGATTCTTTATGGTGTCAGACACTTCTTTTCCGTAGGTTACATTATGCTTAATATTGCCAGCTGAGTCTGTACCCCAATCGTCGTCCCATTTATAGTTGTATATTGCAGAAGAGCCTGCACCGTCAGAATGCTGAAAGCTTTCAAGCAAAGTAGCATTTTTGAAAATTGAATTTACATCACTTGCGTCAAGCTTGATATTTGAGAAAGTCAGAGATATATTTTGACCCTTTTCGCTTCCTACATTGCCTATAAGGCTTGTTGCAGCATAATCCTGACCGCCTTTATCATATTTAGCAGTAGTCCTACTGTGTTTTTTCTGTGACACATTCTGTATAGTGATCTCTGTCATGTTGCCTATCTTATTTATAAGCAAAGGGGCATAAGAATTTTCACCATTTAAACTTAAAGAAGTATCATTCACATACAGATCGTCAAGAACGATACTGCCGGTAATTTTGACAGATTTTTTTGTAGTATTGGTGTCGTCAGCAACCGAGCCGCAAACCAATGCACCTGAACCACCATTCACCTTACCGATATTTCCCTTAAAGGTCATTTTACCACTTATGGTAACAGCTCCATTTTCATTTCTGAAAAGTCCGCATTGCATCATGTAATGTTGATTATGGTCATTAGTTAAATTTGTTCCATCTATTCCGTCAGTTGTACGGGCATAATTGTCACTATTACTGCTTGATACCATTTCAGACTGATTAAAGCCATTATTTTCAAAAGTAATAGTTGAATTTGATTTTATATTACAACCATTTGTATCAACTGGATAAAATGAATATCCTGTCAAATCTATTTCTGGATCTGTTGGAAAATCTATATTTGTGCTATTAATATATGCTTTTATATTATTTGCCGCAAAAAGCTTTGCACTCCACTCAACAGCCTTAGCTCCGCCTGTGGTGGCTTTACCGTTTTTATATACATCAAGGTTATAATAATATCTTGCCCAAGAATTATTTTTCCACACAGCACCATTATTTGTTGTTTGATTTTGATAGGTATTGCAGTTCTTTCCGTCCATATACAGCAAACGCTCTCCGTCCGCTGTAACAGCAGGAATTGAAATTATGGCTTGACGATTAGACATAAAACTAGCTGAAGAAGAATAATAAATACTACAACGAGCTATCTCATCAAAATACGAATAGCTTGGGCTTATATTGATCGTAGTATTATGTAAGATCTTATATCCATCAGGTTCAGTAAGTTCAAAATAAGTTGCATCTCGTGAGCTTCTGTAATTATTGACATTTTCACCTTTAAAATAGTCAAAGCCATAAGAGTCATAATCTCTACCAAAAAGAGTTGAGGCAAGCATGCCGAAATTTATACATTTTGTTGCTTTCACTGTCACACCGTCAAAGCTAACCTCTCTTATGCTCCAATAACCTGTTGTGGAAAGTACAAGACCGCCCAGTTCTGTGCCATTGTTCACTGTTAATCTTGAATTGTTTACATTCAAACTATTCAGATCAATTTCTACTCTATACCAGTTATGCCCTAAAAATCCACCGCTATTTGATTTACCACTAGAATTTATTGTTAAAGCATTAATATTAACATTGGTGATAGATATCTTATTAGGTACAACAGAAGCTGAATTATCCTTAGCACCGACCTCTGCAATAAGTCCGCCAACTCTAGAGTTACTTCCTGTGTGTTTGTCAGTTATCTTTCCGCCAACAGTGACATTATCAAACTTAATAACGGGTGCAGGCTTTGATGTAACAGCTCCTACCATTCCGATAACTCCGCCAAGACAAGTACAATCTACCTTTGTTGTGCTATTATTGTATGTAAGATTTGCTGTTACAGCAGAATTAGTGAATGAAACTTCACTTGTGGCGTCATCAACATATCCAACCAGACCTCCGACAAAATTAGTATACGCACCACTTGGAGATGCGGTCACATCAGCGGTCACTTTGTCAATAGTCAAAGCTCCGCTGTTGTATGCAGACACAGAACCAATATAACAAGCATCACTGCCAGAAGCATTGTCACCGACAATATTTAAGTTTGAAACAATCTTTAAATTGCTTATTTTTGCACCGCTTGTCTTTGCAAAAAGTCCGTTGTGAGTATGGAAAACTATCTTAGCGTCTTTGCCTACGCTCATAGTAATTGTATGACTATTGCCATTCAGAGTGCCTGTGAATGTATCCTCACCATTATCACGCATAAAGCCGGTTAGACCTGTGTCGCTTATATCAACATCTGCACTAAGGCTGATATTTGCCGCAAGCATATCTGCCCTGCTAGCACCGCTATACTTAACAAAAACATTGCTATCGTGCTGCATTATCAAAGCCGCACGGGCAAAATCTGCCCTATTGCTTATGGTTATATCATTATTAGGAAATCCATTTATTGTAACAGTATGCCCTGATCCATCAAAAGACAGAACACCGCCAGCACTCTCAAGCAGATCGGAATTGTTAAGGCGAAGCACTCCGCCCCAATCCATATCGTCTATGACCTTTGAAGATGTCCTTGTAAATGACCAGCCGCTTAAGCTATAGATCAAAGCATTGCCTCTATTTCCTACTATCTGACATCTGTTTTTGTTAGGGTCTTTAGGATAAAAGCCTGAAAGGTTTGTTTCACCGCCAAGCCTTACAACGCCATTTTTATTAAATTTGCCAACAATACCACCTACGCTCTGGTTTGCAGAAACATTATTTGCAGTAACTGTGACTTTGCCGCCAACATCTATAAAAGCCTGATCTGCATAGCCCACAAGTCCGCCATAATTATTTTGTGATGATGTGGGATTATTAATACGTATAGTGGTATTCTTGACGCTTACATAAGCCTTGCTGTTATCACCTATCTTACCAATAATGCCGCCAAAATCAAGGGCATTGCATGAGCCAGTCACATTTACAATGATATCACTTAGTGCTAGTTCAGAGCTAAGAGCATTGGCAGAATATCTTCCGACAATACCACCATAAAAGCCTGCCCTGACAGTGCCCTTGAAGTTTGAAGTAATAATATCATTAGCGGTGCCCGTGATACTAATTTTTGCACTATCTGCGCTGTTTATCAGCAGTCCGAAAACAGAGCCAACAGCCGCACTGTCAGCGGTATCTCCTGATGAACAAGCAAGTGCCATTTTAATGCCACTGAATTTTGAAATATCAAATGTCTTTTCGTTGGCTTTACTGTATGTATAAGAGCCGAAAAGACCGCCCGCAGTTACAGAGCCTGTAACGCTTCCGGTCATGGTAAGGGTGACACCTTCGCCGACATTTATTTCTGCATTCTCTGCACTGCCCACAAGTCCGCCTGCGTTGTTTGCGGATATATTTACGCCTGTCAAGGTGTTGCACTTGTCAATATTCAGTGTCGCATCAGTACTCATTTCCCCGACAAATACACCTGCGTTCGATTTACCGGAAATGTCAAGCAAATTACTTGACAAGCTTACAGCAAGACTTGTGTTTTCGTCCATAGAGCCACAAGCAAGACCTGCATTATCCCCGCCTGATACTTCCACCTTGACATCATTACTTAGAGTGATATCCAGATCGACCGTTGCTCCATTTTTCATATTGCCTATAACAGACGTGAAGGATTTATAATTTGTAGCACCTGAATCATCTACAGGATCAGCTTTTATTTTCCACTTATTAGCTGAAGCCACATCACCGTGTATAACATTCTCAGCAAGCAAAGCTGAATTTTTTTCTTCCGGTCTAGCAAAAATAATAGTATCTAAATTTGCACTGTCACTAAGATATTCAAACAGAGCAAAATTAATAGGAAGATTAATAGCTGAACCCTCATTTGCTTTGACCGTTCCCATGAAAGGATATTCTTCATTGCCAAGTCCTTTTTCTATTCCTGTAAAATCAGAAGCCTTAAACTGAGATTGGTTGTTTGAAAACAATACAGTGATTTTCTGATAGTCAGCAGGATCTGCATTAAGAAGCTTTTTAAAATCGTCTGCATTCTGTATGGTATAAACGCCATTTTTGATATCATTAGAAATGTCAGTATATGTATCTTCCGCCATAGCCGTAATAGCATTGGTGACAGTTGATACCATTTTAGACACAAAACCTGAAATGTCTGCAAGCGGCATACTCGTGACAAGCAATACGACAGCTGTAACTAAAGAAATAACATTCTTGCGATACTTGCTGTAAAGCTTGCGGCATATTCTATTAATTTTCTGATTTCTATTAGCTTTCACTTTCAACTGCCTCCGTGCAAAGTTAATATTCTTATCTATACGTTTAGTTCAACAAGGATATATTGCACCTTTGTACCTATCTTTTCGTCAGCGTCATTATACATGGAGCTTAGTGATGATAACTGTGCTGTGCTGTATTTATCACCATTAAGTATATTCTCAATAACCTTTTTATTTTGTTCTTTATCAGCATCACCTGACAAGAACAAGCTTAAATTACCCTTTATATATTCCGCAAAATCCAAACGTTCTTTACTGTCATCATCAAACAGCACATTTTTCTCTGTCAGATTTTCATCTGTGCTTTTCATTAGTATCTGACCAAGCGTGTTCGGCCACACCCAATATACGTTCACTTCCTGCGGAACGTTTACTTTACAATCTTTAAACGTCCTTGTGAATGTTTCATCATGAAGAAAATCGGAATATGTGTGATTGTTCTCATCATATTTCTCAAAAAACATGATATGTCCATTCATAAATCTAGTTACTTCTTCTTCAGTAACCTTTTCATAAGAAACAGCGTCTTCGTTTTTATTCTCTGCATACCCCGTGATACTCAACTTGAACTGTATCTCCATTTCCCCCGACTGGTTCGGGACAACATAAAAAGTAAGCTTTCCATGACTACCAGGATTAATACCATTCGTCATACCGCTTTCTTCATCAAGAAGCCAGTAGATCTTGTCGTTCTCGTCAGAAGTGATGTTGCTCCCATCAGACACCTTAGAGTAGTCATTGCTGTCAAGTATCTCAGCTTTAAGCACATTGGCACTGCCTACTGTTTTCAGTTCAAATGGCGAATCTACGCTCTTCATTCCAAATGAATCAAGATCAAGGGCTTTATCAATGGTAAACCAAGCCAGACTGACCGCAATAAGTATAAATGCCAGCACTGCAACTGGTATTATTTTTATAATAAGCAGTTTGCGTTTCTTCTTTTCTTCCTCGCTGTCTGCTTTCTCTATCACTTTATGCTCAGCCACTTTGGCGACCTCCATTATTTCATCGAGTCAAGCTCTTTCTGCAGTTCTATCATGTGGTTTCTGCAAGCGGTTATCTCGCCTGTGTATTTGTTGAACCACTCAACGTCCATTTCGTTAGGCTCTTCCTGCAAAAGAATAGCCTGAACAAGTGCTGATTGTGAACGTGATCTCTTACGCTCTATTTCCTCAATAGTAAGTCTGCATTTCTTTATTTCTCTTTTAAGCTGCCCTTTACTGCTCACGTTATTGTCCTCCTTGCATTAATTTCCCATTTTATCAACCGAATCAACTATCTCGTTGACTTCCCTATAGCCTTTGTCAAGATTTTCGGTGATATGGTCAAGTGCTTTTTTTACGTCCTCAAGCTTGCCCTGCATTTGTTCGGGATACTTCACAAAGCAATAATGAAGCTCATTTATAGCCTTCTGCTCATCAGTGTAATCGTCGATAAGAAACACCAGCGACCTTGCCGCACCCATGTCCGAAAGTATCATGTTATATCTCGTTTGAAGATCCTTGCCGCTTTCAAGATAAGTGTCTATCTCCTCAGAGGCGGCAGACAGATTTTCCATATACTTAGCAATGTAAGTCTTTCTGACTTCCTCGGACTTGTCCATATAAAGCCCGATAAAAACGAACAGCCCTGCAAGTGCCGCAATACAAATAACGATAGCCGTTATCATTTTAGCCTTCATTATCTTTTCCTGATTCAAAGCTGTTCGCCTCCTTTTTCTCGTTTTCCTGCATTTTCAGCCGCTGAACTTCCTTTTCAACAGCCTCACGCATAAGCTTTTCCTTTTCTTCCTCAGCCGCTTTCAAAGCTTCCTCACGGTTTGAATATATTTTTATCTCAGCGATAGTTTTTACCTCATACACCGCCATGCAAACTGTTGGGATTATCACAAACAGTATGAGGAGCTTCTTTGTTGATGCAAATGACCCAAGCCACTTGAAAAATCTGAGCTTTCCATAGTATTTTCCAATAATGCTGACTTTTTGCACCGTCACGCTGTCCTCTATTTTGTTAGCATCGCCTTTAGTAACAAAAGTGCCGTCGCTCAAAACCTCAGATATCCTGTGAGTATTTATCTCGCCTTTAATACTATCATCTTGAGAGTAGAACGAAATGATATCCCCTGCCTTTAAGCTGTCAGTATCCGTCCTTTTGATGTAAATATAGTCACCCTCATGTATAGACGGCTCCATACTTCCGCTCACGACTTTCAGTACGCTGTAACCAAAAATGCTTGCTGTTTTGCCGATACAGCCGCAGACCATTATGTACACCGTCACACTCAGCAGTGCCGCAAACACAGCAGAGCCAAGTATTGTCAAAGCTATTTTTACTATCCTCAACGCCTTGCCGATGATAACGACTCTCCCTCCGTGTTATTGTTTTCTATATTTCTCTTTCAAATGCCTTGCCATTCTGCCAACTGCTGAAACATGATACTCCTTATAGAGTCGTTTCATTTCAGTGTCGATAGCTTTCTGCTCCTCAGCGGTGCGCTGTGGCGGAATATATGGTCTTGGCGGTCTGTTCTTTCGCTCAAGACGTTTTCTCTTTTTAAACTGCCTGTTTTTGATATGCCTCTTTACATCATATTTCAGATACGGAGCATATTTTTCATAGATGATCTCAATTTCACGCTCTGCACGTTTTCTCTCTGCCTCAGCCAGTTCTTTTTCCTTCTTGACTTTGAACATCCTGATATAGTCCGGATTATCCGTCACAACAGGTATGATCCCAAATGCGTGAGCCAGAACATATGTTATGCCACGTTTCGCCATGTAATATGGATTTTTGGAATATTCTTTAAATATCTCATTGATATTTTTATTTTCAAAGCTTTCACGTTCAGCTTTAAGACGCTCAGCACGTTCACGCTCACGACGTTCCTGCTCACGCTGCTGTTGTGCTTCTTTCGCCTTTTTTGCAGCGATCTCAGAGGACTCATACTCTGACACAAAGCTTGAAGACACGGCTTCTTCATTCGTGCTGATCTGCTGATCCATAGCAGATCCAAGGCTGCTGCGGACGAGCTTTTTCTCCTCTCGGATCCTAGCTCTTTCCTCACGGACACGCTGCTCCTCTTCACGGCGCTTACGCTCTTCCATTTGCCTTTTGCGTCTTGCGATATGCTTGATCTCTTCCTCTTTTTCACGGCGTTCACGTTCCTCACGCTCCGCCTTTTCTCTTGCAGCCTGCTCCGCCTGCTGTTTTTGGACAAGCTCCAATCGTCTGCGTTCAGCTTCCTCATGCTCCAGCCTTATGCGCTCTTCTTCCTCACGCCGCTGACGCTCAAGTTCCTCCTGCTCGGCACGCTTTCTTTCAGCTTCTGCAGCCGCAAGCTCCTCAGCCATCTTACTGTCTTCCTCGTCTTTGAGAAACTGCTTTTCTATCTCAACTATACGGTCAAGCTCTGCCGTAAGGTTTCCTGCCTCTTCGACAGTCATACCCATATCTGTCTTACTTGCACTACTTTGTTCACCCTCGCCAACTATGACATCATATTTATCAGACGTCTGCTTATCAAAACGCCTGACAACCTTTGGTGCGAGGGTCTTGCTCTTTATGGTTTTAAGCTCCTCCGACTTGTCTGCCCCATGGGTATAGGAGCGGAAAAGCATATAGTTCATTGCGGTCAGACCATATATATCCTCGATATAAGAATCATCAGGTCTTTGTGCAGTATCAGAAACGTTGACCTCGTAGCCCGCCTTATCGTAGCTTTCGATAAACTGCCAAAGGGTAAGACACGCCATAAGGTCCACATTTTTAGTGATAGCGTTTGTTCTCATAACAGGCGGTCTGATAAAAGCGTTGCCAAGAGTGGTACAAAGCACTGAGCCTTTATAGCCTTCGATAGCCTTTTTGACCCTTTCAAGCCTTGCCCAAACGTCAGTATCCTTGCTGCCGCCGACAAGACTGTCAACAGTTTCTATCTTAAAACTAATGTTGACCTTTCTGCCGTCGCCGCTGTCAGCCACGGTATCGTAATTAAAAGAATAAGCCTCCTGCGCCTCTGCGGTCTGGACAAGCTTATTGTATCTTATATTTATAAAAATGTATAGCCTGTCGATAAGGGTATTTACAAATCTATTTTCATATGTATCGAGAGTTTCCTCTTTATGAATGTTGAGTATCTTTGACGGAGTTATCTTTCCGGTCTTTTTGTCGATATCCTGAATAAGATCGGTGTGCTGTCCCAGATGTTTTATGGACTCTACCGTTATTTTCCTTGACATAGCGATAGGCACGATCTCTTCCACTTCTTTAATGGTGTTTCTTGGATTTCTTATTACCGTATCAAGATGTGGCAGAGCTTTTTCTATCTCTGTGAGCCAGGACGAATCTATATTCTTCTCGATTATCTTACGATTAAAAGATACAGTTTTTTCGCCCGAAAGAAGCAAGGCACGGGCTGCCGCAAAGCTGTTATTGCCGTCAAACGTCTTTACAGCTTTGTCAAAAGCTGCACGCTGTTCGTTGTATTCGCTCATGCCCGTCCCTCCTCTTAAAGTTTATGAGTACAAATTTTAGTACAGTTTTTGCAATCTTTCAAGATATGCGATAGATTCTTTCATAGTGTTTCTGCCAAAAAGTTTCTGCATATAGGTGCAAAGTTCTTTCAGCTCGTCCCTGAGCATCGCAAGGTTCAGGGATTCAAATTTTCTGAATATCTTTGTGGCAAGCACATAGTCAATGCCGTCAAGTTCCTCTCCACCGCAGGCAACATATACAGGCACGAACAGGTTCATCTGTTTAAGTATACGGTTACCGAAAGCCACTCTCAGCTTTTCAATTACCCACAGGTCAAGCTGCTGGATCTTTTTCAGACTGTCCTGTGAAACAGGATACATTTGAAAAGCTTCCTTGAAGAGTGTATCAAGATGTTCAAAGCTTAAATTCATAGGCGGCGTGTCAGGTGCGTCAAAAGCAACGCCCTTTGCGTCAAGGTTGATAGGCTGTGCACGGTCGTATACCTTATCTGAGATAGTGAACGTGGAATCGTCGTTGTTGGCAGTACCGATATACCAAATGTTCTGCGGAATACGCAGCTTGCCCTTATCAAGGCGAACAGGATCGGTACTCCACACGTTAGGAACAAGATCAAGCTCCCACTCGGCAGGATCAGGCATTTCAAGAATGGAGAGCATTTCTGCAAAGTAATATTCTACTCTCGCAATGTTCATCTCATCGAGGAGTATGAAGTTTACATCGTCATTGTATTCAGAAGAATAAATTCTTTTGAGGACTTCTGTTTCATTAAAGTTCTTCGTGAACTCGTTGAAGTAGCCGAAAAGCTCAGTTCTGTCACGCCATGACGGCTGAACAGAAGCAATAGTGGTATCTTTCTGCAAGAACTTACCGAATGAATATGGCAATGATGTTTTACCTGTACCAGAGATACCTTGCAGGATAATGAGCTTTGTTGAAGCCATGCCTGCAATGAAAAGTCGGATAGTTTTTATGTCATAATAAAGGTGCATTCTTGAGCAGGCAAAGTTTCTGTACGCTTCGCAGATACCGCTAAGGGTGATGTCATTATTGTAAGCAGGCGGCTCGTATGTCTTGTAAAAATTGTCCACCTCGATAAGCTTTGAAAAACGGCAGTCTGCTGTCTGAACAACGCCGTCCACAGTGGTTTGAACTTCGCCCTGTGCAGGCAGCTGCTCGCCCTCTGCAAGCTTTGTTTCACCCTCTGCAAGAGCGGTGTTGTCATATACGCCAAGCTGTGCCACCTTCATTGCCATGATCTCATCTTTTTCCTTGGTCATTTTGACCACCTGACGCTGCAGGTCAGATATTTCTTCGATAAGATCCTCGTTGCTGACGATAGAGTGTCTGAATCTTATGTACTTTCTCACAGCAAGCACTATCATAAAAATAATAAGCACAAAGATAGCCACAACAACGATAATTGCAAGCACAGAAAGTATCCAGCCCAGCGCACCAAAGTCTGCCGAGTAGGTCTTGAATATCCTTATGTAGTTTTTTATATTGAAGATCTGTTTTATGCCGTTCCACAGACCCTTGAAGATCTGCCCAAAGCCTGCAAGCATTGACGACATGAAAACAAAAAACCATTTCAGAAATCCATTCATAATGTATCACCCAAGCAGCAGTTATTTGTCATTTTTCTCCTGCTGTGCATTTTCCTCTTCCTTTTTCTTCTGCTGTGCAAGGTATTCCTCAACTGCACGTCTTTTTATTTCTTCCTCATCGCTCTCTGTGATAGCAGGACGCTTTATCTCGATTATGGTTGCGATAAGCTTATAAAGCTCAAAGAGGAAAAACAGTGCTATCGGCAAAAGTATGCAAATAAAAAATCCCGTTTTTGTTCTGAGAAAATCCATTACCTTGCCGAAACCGCCTATTTTTGCACCATTCCACTGACCGATTATATCGCCTGCATAAACAGTGTATGTATCATCTAAGTTATTAGCATCGCCTCGTGTGATAAAGCCTACAGAGCCGTTATCATTGAGCACCTCTGCGATACGGTGGGTATTCTTCACCTTTTTGCCGTCAATAAGCGTCCAGAAAGTGATAACGTCGCCCTTTTTCAGAGAATTGATATCGTCTATTTCCTTTGAGATAATAAGGTCGCCTTTTTTGAAAGTTGGCTTCATTGAGTCAGATTCAACTGTGAGCGGGATATATCCCAGCAGACTTGCCGTACCATTATTCTTATCGGACGAGAACACGAGAATTGTTATAAGCAGTGCAAAGATAAGCACCACCCATGCGATAACATTAAAAACGATCTTCAAAGCTTTTTTCATAATTCAAAACCTCGGAAACCCGAGGCTTCCTCCCTTCTAATTCTTTAAGTTGTTTCAACGATCTTGAAATTCATACCAAGCTTCATTGTGCCACCGATTATTTTGTCAACACAATCAGGGTCATTTCCCTCAAGCCATATAACTACCGTATACTTGTCTTTCTCACCTGGACCAAGCTTTTCACGTCGGTCCTTCATGACCTCAGTAGAGGAGGCGAACTCCTTGTCGCAATCGCTTTCCTTACCGCTGCCGTCAGACTTTGTTTTACCATAAACAGTTTTCTCTCCATTCACGAAAAGCTCCACTCTGATAGCTTCATCAACACCGTTCGTGACGTTCTCGATAGTCATTTCGCTGTCATAGCTAAGTGTGTCTTTACCGGAATTTATGAGATAGAAAGTATAAGCTATATACCCCTCGCCATTATGGCTGCCGTTTATCTTGTCGATATTATCAGGGAGATCTTCGCCGCTGATATTTGTCATATCATAGAGGATATCCGCATTGAGCCTTGAATTGCTCGTGGTATAGTCAGGAGTTTCCGAAAGCGTAAGCCCCTGATTTATCATATCATACTTACTTATCTTAACTGTAAAGCTACCATACTTGTCGTAAAAATAAGACACCGCATAAGCCGCCGCCACGATAGCGATAAGTATAATGGCAAGTATTTTAAGCAATCTCATCAATACCACATAGCGTTTAGCTTCCTTGGCGGTCCTGCGAAGTGCAAGGGTATCGACTACTCTTGTATTTTTATCTGTATTTTTACCGTCCAAAACCGTATCACCCGTTTATTACTCATTTCTATTGCGAACGTATCTTTCCGCAATATATTTTCCTGCATTTTCTCCCGAATAGTAAAGGCACTGCATACCGCTGAGCTGTTTCACCTGCTTATCATCAGTAATGCCGTCAGCTATGACCTCAGCATTAAGGTCAAAGACAAAATTCAGCAGAGAGTTCACGCAGGTATCATACCTGTCGCTCTTACCGAGAACCTGAGCCACTGAGCCGTCAAGCATGATATTATCTACCTTGAACTCAGCTGTTTTCAACATTTTAAAGCCATCAGCGCCGAAGCCTGTGAGCAGAAAATGAAAGCCCTGTCTTCTCATAAGAGCCACGTTATCTGCCGCTGTGCTGTCAGCTTCATCAAGCACATCAGGCGACAACTCAAAGCAGACAAGCTCATACTTCACGCCAAACTTATCGCAATAATCTGCCACAACTCTCGGAGCTTCCGTCTGCCTTAAAAATCTTGCAGGCATGAACACGCTTGCCCAATCAACGTCCACTTCCCTTTCGTGAAACTTGCCCAAAGCCTGCAAAAGCTGAACGAAAGCAAGCTTGAAAATGCTAACACATCGGTCGGAAAGCTGAGCCACAGGGAGATAACCCGCAGGCATGAGCGTACCCATAGCAGGAGAATTGAGCCTTGTTTGCGACTGCAAAAAAGTGACCCTGCCGCTGTCGGTATTTTTTATAGGTCTATAGAAAAGCTCCACAGCACGAACGCCGTCAACTGTTGAAATACCGTTCAAAGCAAGTCACTTCCTTTCCTGTTCCAATGTTTTATTATAGCATATTTTCGACAAAAAGTAAAGAAAAATCGGGAGATTTCCCCAAATATGGAAAATTATTTTTTGTGCCCATTTACCAAAAAACGCCGAATTTCTTCGGCGTCTTTTTTGTTATGTAATAGATTTTACTTGTTGCTCAAGTCATGGAATTTAAGGTTAATTACAAAGTCCTGACCTGCATTTGCATTCCAACAAGCCTCATCTTCTCCCTCAAGCCATACACGAATGTAATACTTAACAGCGCCACCATAGCCTGTTCCCGTAGAAGCTGTAACAGTTGCGACCTGAGTTGCAGCGTCAGGGTTAGTCACCTTTCCACCAGTAACAGTTGCTTCAGTTGCAGCTGATACGTCGCCATAAGAAGCAGCCAATGTTGCACCCGCTGTCGCAACCGCTTTTCCGTCTTTATAGTATTTTGCTCCTGTTTCAGAAAATACTTTCTGAGCACTCTTTGTTTCAGGAAGAATTGCAACTCGAGCAGCCTTATACAGCACGGACTTTGTATCATCATCACTACTGTTCTTGATTTCAACTTCAAGACCAAGGGTTACAGCGTCAGTACTTGTTGTTCTAAACCAAACAGGGATATCAAGATAATAGCCTGATCCATCGTTTTCAGCCGCATTTACAACGGCACCTGTTTCAGCGGATTTACCGCCCTCTTTAAATTCCCAGCCAACAGCAGTTTCTGCTTTTGTGAAAGGATTTGGAACATCTGAAACTTTCTTACCATTCTCTGTAGCCTTTTCTGTGTAGAACATATTAAAACCGTCAACAGAGGAAACAGGAATTAATTTACCAAAATCTTGGTATACAGAGCCTGTTGCCGCAGTGTGTGTCCACATATCGTCAGAGTTAGGAGCTGTAGCTTCAACGCCGTGTGTCAGTGTATTGCTCGTTGTAGCCTGACCCAAAGAAATTTCAATAGTCTGTGGAGTTGTAGCAGTGAGCTTAATGCCTGTTACTTCAACTTCTCTGCTCATCGTAAACCAAGCATAAGTAGCAGTAGAAAGCATTACAGCGGAAGTTGTGAGCATTGCAACTGCAGGTATAAGTTTCTTCTTAGCAGAAGTATTCTTCTTTTCATTAGTTTTCATATCTCTTCGTCCTTTTCATAATAATTTGTCGTTTTATCCTGTCCGATACAGAGGGCGCTCGTTATAGCCGATTTGCGGTAACATGACCGCCAAGCACCTTTTGTTTATGTCAATCTTATACTAAATTCGACCCACTTTGTCAATAAGCTACCAGCTTAGTATACATTATATTTATCTTAATACTTATTAATATGACAGACACATTTTGCTATTTTTCGACATTATCATACTATGTAATAACAACAGAAAGCACGAAATAACGTCATTTGTTATTCCGTGCTTTTTAAACCGATTATTCAATAAATTTTTTTGTTAAACTTCAAACGTTTTTGTACATATTAAGTTTATATATGTACGCAAAAGTTACAATGCGTGAAATTTACAAAATATTTATATTCATTCTGCGCTGTCGAGCATTTTAACAGCCTTCATCATGATAGCGCATTCAAGACGCTTCTTCTGTATCTGACATGACAGCTTGTGCGCATTGTGGATATCACCTGCGTAAATGTAGTTGTTTGCATTGCAACCGCCACTGCAATAGAACTTTGCCCAGCACTTTTTGCACTCTGGCTTGTTGTAAACGTGTGCGTGAGCAAACATATCTTTCATTTCCTCGTTAAATGTGCCGTCATAGAGATTGCCCATTTTGAACTCGGTGATACCAACGAACTGATGACATGGGTAAATATCGCCGTCAGGAGTAACAGAAACATACTCGTTTCCGCTTCCACAGCCCCTAAGTCTCTTTATCGCACAAGGACCCTGATCGAGGTCTATCATAAAATGGAAGAAGTTTATGAACTTGCCCTCGTCCCTTATCTTCTGTATCTTCTCAGAAAGTATCTCATACTCCTTGAAGATCCTCGGCAGGTCAGCCTCAGTGATAGCATAAGGCTCGCTAGGGTCTGCCATAACAGGCTCAACAGATATCTGATCAAATCCCAAATCATAAAGGTGCATTACATCATTTGAGAAGTCAAGATTATACTTTGTGTAAGTGCCTCTTACATACCAATCCTTGTTCTTAGGACGTTTCTCAACAAGCTTCTTGAAGTTAGGGATAATCCTGTCATAGCTTCCTGAACCGTCAACACGCACTCTCATTCTGTCATTGACTTCTTTTCTTCCGTCGATAGACAGAACAACGTTGTACATTTCCTTGTTGATGAAGTCTATCATCTCGTCAGTGAGGTGTACACCATTTGTGGTAACAGTAAATCTGAACTTTTTATTGTGAGGCTCCTCCTGTGAACGTGCATACTCAACAAGCTTTTCTACCGTACCGAAATTCAGTGACGGCTCACCGCCGAAGAAGTCCACCTCAAGAAACTTTCTGTCTCCTGAACGCTCTATAAGAAAATCTATAGCACGCTTGCCTGTTTCATAGTCCATGAGCATTCTGCCCTGACCGAAATCGCCTGTTGAAGCAAAGCAATATTTACATCTCAGGTTACAGTCGTGAGCGATATGCAGACACATTGCCTTGATAGGCGAAGCCACAGCAGACAGGGCATACTTCTCATAATCGTCCTCGCTGAACAATATCTTGTCATTATAAAGAGAAACTATCTCCTCATAGCAATCCTCGATATCCTTGCTGTCATACATCTTTGACAGCTTTCTTACAACGTCCTCAGGACATTTCTCCTCAAAAGGCGGCTCAACATTGTCTAACAAATCATATGTCAGATCGTCTATAATATGAACTCCGCCACTGTTCACGTCAAGCAGTGCATTAAAGCCGCCAAGCTTAAACTTGTGTATCATTTAAAAATCACCTTTCGCATTTATATTCATATACAAATTTATACAAAAATAAAGGGACATAAAAATGTCCCTTTAGCAAGGCGTGTGTACGCTCGCACGCCTCAGAAAGATCGGAATATTAAGCTTCTCTCTCGCACTTCTGGTTAGCAACTGTGCAGGAGGTCTTGCAAGCTGACTGACATGATGCCTGACACTTGCCGCAGCCACCCTTAGCAGCAGTCTTCTTGAGATTAGCCTTATTGATCGTCTTGATATGTTTCATAGGATTTTACCTCCAATAATTGATTTACACTAATTATACCACATATCCCACTATGTTTTATGAACGAATAGTTAATGCAGTATAAATATTTATCCTTATCAAAAACGGCTGCTTTTAGAATTTACCCCTACAACTCCGCCTACGCCTGCACACACAAGGGTAAGCACAAGCTTTGCAGGCACGGAAAAGCTTTCAGCAGCTTTTGAAAACAGTGCACTGAGAATGACAATGATAAGAAAAATGAACACTCCGCACAGCACACCTGACAGCAGACCGTTTCTACGTTGCCTTTTTCCGCAGACATATCCCCCTGCATACGCCCCGATACCAAGTGCCGCTGTTGACATCACCGACAGCATAAGATCGGTGGCATCTATCTTAGTGATAACATACGCAAAAGCAAGCACAGCAACAAATATCGCACCGCACCCCACGCAGGCAGAAATTGCTGTAGATGACAGCACAGAAAGCTTTCTGCCCCCAAAAAGCCTGTTATTTTTCATATCCGCACCCCCGCATACAAAATTCCCTAGGAAAATTATATTCAAAGCCACGGACAATAAGAACACAAAAAGGGACGGATAAAACTACCCGTCCCTCAAAAGCGATATTTACTTTACGTCACCGTCATGAATTGTTTCGTTCTTAGCGATAGCCCACTTTTTAACACGGATCTTACTTCTGTCGCCGCCTGTTTCGATAACAACAGTGTCGTCCTTGATAGAGAACACGATACCAACGATTCCGCCGTTTGTAACGACCTCGTCACCTATCTCAAGGTTATCTCTCATCTCAGCGTCTTTCTTATCCTGCTTTTTCTGCGGACGGATAATAAAGAAATAGAAGAACACGATTATGAGTACCAGTGGGATAAAAGTCATGGCAAGTGATGCAGGTGAACTCTGCTCAGCTGCCAAAACTGAAATAATTGCTGACAAATTCATCAAAAGACCTCCAAATCTAATAATACTATATTAGTATATCAGATATTTGCACAAACTTCAAGCCTTTTAACAAATAATTTTCATTTACAAGAAATTATTTCTTGTTCTTGATATACTCGTCGATAGCGGCAGCAGCCTTTTTGCCTGCGCCCATAGCGAGGATAACAGTAGCAGCGCCTGTAACAGCGTCACCGCCTGCGTAAACGCCTTCCTTAGTTGTTGACTCGTTCTCGTCAACGATAAGGCAGCCGTGGTCATTTGTTTCAAGACCAGGAGTTGTACTTCTGATAAGTGGGTTAGGTGATGTACCGATAGACATGATAGCTGTATCAACGTCAAGAATGAAGTTTGAACCCTCGATAGGGATAGGACGTCTTCTGCCGCTTGCGTCAGGCTCGCCCAGCTCCATTTTGATGCACTCCATGCCTTTTACATGACCGTTCTCGTCGCCAACTATCTTAACTGGGTTATTAAGAACGAGGAACTCGATGCCCTCTTCCTGAGCGTGATGAACTTCTTCCTTTCTTGCAGGAAGCTCGTCCATTGAACGTCTGTATACGATATAAACATGCTCAGCGCCAAGTCTCATTGCAGAACGAGCAGCGTCCATAGCAACGTTACCACCACCTACTACAGCTACGTTCTTAGACTTCATGATAGGAGTCTCATAATCGTCCTTGTATGCCTTCATAAGGTTGATTCTTGTAAGGTACTCGTTAGCAGAGTAAACGCCTACAAGACCTTCGCCCTCGATACCCATGAATCTTGGAAGACCTGCGCCTGAACCTACGAATACAGCTTCATAGCCCATGCCCATAAGCTCGTCGATAGAAAGAACTCTGCCGATAACCATGTTTGTCATGATATGTACACCCATGTTTGTCAGATTGTCTATCTCGTGCTGAACGATAGCCTTTGGAAGTCTGAACTCAGGGATACCATACATCAAAACGCCGCCTGCTGTATGGAATGCCTCGTAGATAGTTACATCGTAACCAAGCTTAGCAAGGTCTCCTGCAACGGTAAGGCTTGAAGGACCGCCGCCGACAACAGCTACCTTGTGACCGTTTGGTTCAGCCTTTTCTACGGCAACTGCCTTGTCCATCATATAGTCTGCACAGAATCTCTCAAGTCTGCCTATACCAACAGGCTCACCCTTGATACCTCTTACGCACTTGCCCTCACACTGATGCTCCTGTGGACATACACGTCCGCAAACAGCCGGCAGAGCGTTTGTTGTTTTGATGATAGCATATGCTTCTTCAAACTTGCCCTCTGCTACCTTTGCGATAAACTCAGGAATCCTAACGCTTACAGGACATCCTGTCATACAAGGCTTGTGCTTGCAGTTAAGACATCTCTGAGCTTCTTCTATAGCCTGCTCAGGGGTGTAACCCAAAGTAACTTCCTTGAAGTTTCTAGCTCTTACCTTTGGCTCCTGCTCTGCGATAGGAGTCTTTGTCAAACTCATATTAGCCATTATCTTACACCTCCAGTAAGTCTGCACAAGTGAGCCTTTTCCTGCTCCTTATAAGTTGAGTTTCTTCTCATAAGCTCGTCGAAATCTACCTTCTGACCGTCAAAGTCAGGGCCGTCAACGCAAGCATACTTGATCTTGCCGTCAACAGTTACACGACATCCGCCGCACATTCCTGTGCCGTCGATCATGATAGGGTTGAGTGAAACGAGAGTCTTGATGTCATAAGGCTTTGTTACCTTGCAAACGAACTTCATCATTGGAACTGGTCCGATAGCGATGACCTCGTCAAACTTTGCACCACCGTCAATAAGCTCCTGAAGCTTATTTGTAACAAATCCGTGATAGCCGTATGAACCGTCGTCTGTACAGATATGAAGATGTGAAGAAGCCTTGCCCATTTCGTCCTCGAGGATAACGATATCCTTGCTTCTGAAGCCTGCGATAAGATCAACTTCAACGCCCATGCTGTGGAGTTTCTTAGCCTGTGGGTAAGCGATAGCACAACCAACGCCTCCGCCTACTACTGCAACTCTCTTGATACCCTCGTCATACTCTGTGGCAACGCCGAGAGGACCAACAACGTCATGGATATAGTCGCCCTCATTAAGTCTTGCAAGCTCAGTTGTAGATGCACCTACTACCTGGAAAATAATTGTGATCGTGCCCTTTTCTCTGTCATAGTCAGCGATAGTGAGCGGAACACGCTCGCCCTTCTCATCAACTCTGTAGATGATGAACTGACCAGCCTCAGCCTTAGCGGCAATGTAAGGTGCGTCGATCTCCATAAGAACAACAGCGTCGTTGAGCTGTCTTCTTGTTACGATTTTGTACACTAAAATCCCTCCCTGAATAATTAGCAAAATAATATTGTTTTAGGCAAATAATACAAAAACATTTTCTATTATCGCCTTACAGCATATAACATTATACTATATTTAAAAAGAAATTTCAATAGTTTTTTGTTTACTTCCATAAATTTTATAATAATATATCACAATTTGTTTACATTTAACATACCATAATTTATATATCGCATATCATTTTACAGATGTATCAAGTTTATCAAAAGCAATTTCGATAAACTCCTGCTCCTGAACACCTCTATCACTGCCACCAAACAAGCTTGCATAGCCGTAGACCGCCGCTCCTGCGTAGTTATAACTAACTACAGCGTCATTTATCTGCCTGCCGATAATGCCGATATTTTCAGAAAATTCACTCTCGCTGTCTATCTTATATACTCCCAGACCTGCCACCAGCGTAACATCAGTTGTGCAGATATCAGCCCACTGCTGTAGGGTATCCTCATAAGGCTTGACAGAATTTTCATAACCGAAGTATATCTGCGGACAGATATAGTCTATATACCCCTCCTCACTGCACCACTTTTTCACATCAGCGTACATATACTCATAGTTATTTTCCATATTTCCCTGAGGCGAAACTCCCACCAGAATATCCTTATCCACCCCCTTGACCGCACTGTATATCTCCTCCACCATAAGAGAGATATTGTTCAGCCGCCATTTTGCTAGATCGTCAAACTCCGTCTGGGCAGAAAAGCACTGAGCGTCAAAATCCTCGTCAATTGTGGGATAAAAATAATCGTCAAAATGTATACCGTCAATATCATAATTCTCCGCAAGTTCCGCCGCACCCTCTGCTATAAGCTGTCTTACCTCATCATAAGCAGGGTCGAGCCACAAATGGCTGTCGCCATCAACCTGTTCCAGGTAGCCGTCGCCCTCGTCATACCACTTTTTCAGAAGAAAGCTATCGTCATAATTCTGAAAACATTCCTCATTCTCACACCTGAGAGGGTTTATCCATGCGTGAAAAGAAAGCCCCTTATCATGTGCTGTCTGTATCATTATATCAAGCGGGTCGAAGCCGCCCTGCTCACCTGCCATGCCTGTTATATATCTTGATGCAGGATAAAGTTCCGAATCATATATAGCGTCCCCGAAAGGTCTGACGTGGACATACAGCGTATTACAACCTATGCTCAAAGCGTTTTCGCAAGCCTGAGAAATGTTCTCACGAAATTTCTCGGCACTTTTCCCTGTGAGCATATCCGCAAGGTCAATATAGGATATCCATATAGCTTTCTGCACAGTATAATTAAGCTTGTGTGACGTTTCCGCATCAGTGTAGTTTTTCTCTCCACACACAGGTATCACCGATGCTTTTTCCATAGTCACAAGCCTGTCCCTCTGAGAATTTACCTCACCTCCGCAGGAGCAAAGGGTCAAAAAACAAATAAGTAAAGTAAGAATTTTTTTCAAGAATATCAGTCCTCCGAATCAGTATCATTGAATTATACTATTCTTATTGGACAAATATTCTGCTTTTATACAGCCCCGACGTACCGACTTTTGCCTTATCGCAAAATCACATAAAACGAACATTCGATATGCCGACGACCTCAGGTCGCCCATACAAAAAAAGAACGGACAGACCTGCCCGTTCTTTGATAAACATATTTGCAGACTATGGAAGAAGTCTGTTGATATCTCTTGGGAACAGTGATGTTTCCCTGATGTTGTTCTTGTTAAGAAGCTTCATGAGAAGTCTTTCAAGACCGATACCAAGTCCACCGTGAGGTGGCAGACCATACTTGTGAGCCTCAAGATAGTTCTTGAAGTCAGCAGGGTCAAGTCCCTGAGCCTTCATCTTCTCTACCTGCTCGTTGTAATCGTGTATTCTCTGACCGCCTGAGGTTATCTCAAGACCTCTGAACAGCAGGTCGAACTTGTATGCTTCTCTTGGGTCTTCTCTGGAGTTCATTGCATAGAACGGAGGCTTCGATGATGGGAAGTGTGTAACAAAGATAAAGTCTGAATCGTACTTTTCCTTGGCATACTTGCCGAGGTTTACCTCGTCCTCCGGGTCAAGATCGAACTTCTTGCCGCTTCCCTCGCCGCCTCTCAGCAGTTCGATAGCGTCAGCGAACTTGATAGACGGAACTTCCTTTATCTCAGGAACGTCAGCGTCAAGTATCTTCAACTCGTTCTGATAGTTTTCCTTGATATACTCGAAAATGGACTTGAGCATTGCGATCTCCATTTTCATAACGTCATACATACTGTCGATATAGCCCATTTCAAAGTCAAGACCGATATACTCGTTGATATGACGTGAAGTAGCGTGCTTTTCAGCTCTGTATACAGGTGCTATCTCATAAACTCTGTCAAAGAATGCCACAGCCATTTGCTTATAGAACTGTGGTGACTGGTTAAGGAACGCAGACTTGCCGAAATAGTCAAGGCGGAAGATGTTAGCACCGCCCTCTGCACCCTGTGCAACAATCTTTGGCGAGTGTATCTCAGTGAAGTTGTTTGCCTGCATGAACTTGTGCATACCCTGAACAAGACCCTCCTGGAGCTTGAATATAGCTCTCTCATAAGGGTTTCTCAGTGAAGCCGCACGGTTGTCAAGATTTACTTCTATTGTGCAGTTAAGTCTGCCCTGTGATATTTTTAAAGGAAGCTCAGCGGCGTTTGTGGAGATAAGCTTGATAGAATTAAGCTCTATTTCAAGACCATTGAAATCCTTAGGGTTTTCCTTGACGATACCCTTTACGTTTACAAAGAAGCCCTCTCTCAGACCCTCTATAGAATCCTTGCAGTTGTCGGCAGAGTAAACTGTCTGAATAACGTCTCTTGAAGTTCTTACTACGATAAACGCAATGCTGCCCATGTTCTTTATTCTGTGAACACAGCCTGAGAACTCAACTTCCTTGCCCATGTTAGCCTTAGCGTCAGCAAGCATAAACTCTTTCTTGACGTCAGCCGTATCTATCATAAGCATTTTGCCGTCATTTTCAGGTACATACTTATCAGCGTTCTCATACTTTGTGAGCTTTGAAGTGTCGATAACGTTGTCCTTTACGTCCTCTTTCTTCTCTGCGTCAGAAGCAACGCTTGCAGCGGCAGCTTTCAGCTTGCTTTCAAGAATTTCCTTGATTATCTTAGGTGTAGCAACGCCCTTGAGAGCCTTTGTGCACTGACCCATGATAAAGCCGAATACCTTTGTTTCACCGTTCTTATACTGCTCTACCTGTGCGGCATTTGCAGCGAGTATCTCGTCAACGCCTGCCTCAACCTTTGCAGTATCTACAGTGATTATCATACCCTTGCTCTTTGCAATGTCCATAGGCTTGCCGCCCTCTTCTACCATTGCTCTGAACACGGTCTTAGCGTCATTCTTTGATACTTTCTCTGTATCAGCCATTTCAACAAGCTCTGCAAACTCCTCAGGTGTGAAGCTGATATTGTTTATATCTATCTCGCCCAGATTTACTCTTCTCATAAACTCGCCGAGAATGAACACAGCCACGCTCTTAGGATTGTTATATCTCTTAAGTGCATTCTCAAAGAAATCTGAGATTATCTTTGTTTGGATAAGCGTTTTTGCGTCTATCTCAGAAATACCGTATTCCTCAGTGTATCTCTTGAATCTGCTGCTTGGCATTTCAGGCAGCTTAGCCTTTATCTCATCAAGCTGAGCGTCTGTAAGGTTTACCTGAAGAATATCAGGCTCTGGGAAATAACGATAATCGTTAGCGTTTTCCTTTGTACGCATTGAAGTTGTCTTATCTCTGTTTGCGTTGTAACGTCTTGTTTCCTGAACGACCTTTTTGCCAGCTTCAAGAAGAAGCGCCTGCCTTTTTTCCTCATACTTGATAGCTCTGCCAACAGACTTGATAGAGTTGATGTTCTTTATCTCCGCACGAGTACCGAACTCAGTAGCGTCAGGACGCATAAGAGAGATATTAACGTCACATCTCAGTGAGCCCTGCTCCATTTTACAGTCGCAAACGCCTGCATACTGTAAAAGCAGAGATATCTGCTCAACGAAAGCCATAGCTTCTTCTGCTGACGCTATATCAGGCTCAGTAACTATCTCGATAAGCGGGATTCCGCATCTGTTATAGTCAGCCATTGAGATTCCGTTGAAAGCGTCATGAACGAGCTTACCGGCATCTTCCTCAAGGTGGATATGGTTTATTCTGATGTTCTTCTTCTGACCGTTCACCTCGATAGGCACATATCCAGGGCCTACGATAGGTCTGTAAAGCTGTGATATCTGATATGCCTTTGGCAGGTCAGGATAGAAGTAGTTCTTTCTGTCGAATACTGAAAACTTGTTGATGCCGCAGTTGAGCGCATATCCTGCCTTTACAGCATACTCTACAGCCTGCTGATTGATGATAGGCAGAGTACCAGGCATACCTGTACATACAGGGCAGCATCTTGTATTTGGCGCACCTCCGAACTCAGCGGAGCAGTTACAAAAGATCTTAGTTTTGGTAAGCAGCTCGGCGTGGATCTCAAGGCCGATGACCGTTCTCCATTTTTCCATTTGTCTTACCTCCCTTAAAGCTTTGGCGCAACAGGCTTGAAGCCCTTTTCGTATGCGTCGGCAGTCTTGATGATAGTTGCCTCGTCGAACTTTCTGCCTATAACAGACATACCGATAGGCATACCCTTGCTGTCATAGCCGCAAGGAGTTGATATTGCAGGCAGACCTGCGATATTTACTGTAACTGTGCATATATCAGCCTGATACATCTGAACAGGGTCGGAAGTCATCTCAGGGCTGTATGCAACAGCAGGAGTTGTCGGCGTAAGAATAACGTCGCACTTCTCGAATATATCGTTGTATTCTTTTCTTATAAGCTGTCTGAGAGCCATTGCCTTCCTGTAGTAAGCGTCATAATATCCGCTTGACAGGCAGTAGTTTCCAAGAAGTATTCTTCTCTTTACTTCCTCGCCGAAGCCCTCTGAACGTGACTTGATTATAAGCTCCTCATAGCTGTCGGCTGTGAGCGTTCTGTGACCGTACTTGATACCATCATATCTTGACAGGTTTGAAGCCGCCTCAGCGCAGGCAAGAAGATAATAACAAGGAACAGCATACTTAAGCGACGGCATAGAACACTCGATAAGCTCAGCACCCATTGCCTTATATTCCTCAGCAGCCTTTAAAACGGCAGCCTTTACCTCATCATTTATGCCCTCTGCATAGAACTCCTTAGGGAGTGCTATCTTCATGCCCTTCATTGACTCGCCTATCTTTGCGGTGAAGTCAGGCACTTCAAGCTTTGAGCTTGTGCCGTCATGGAAGTCATAGCCGCATATCTCATTAAGAAGGATAGCGCAGTCATGAGCGTCAAGACCGATAGAGCCTATCTGGTCAAGAGATGATGCGAAAGCCACAAGACCGAATCTTGAAACTCTGCTGTATGTTGGCTTGATACCTGTTACGCCGCAGAAAGCAGCAGGCTGTCTGATAGATCCGCCTGTATCGGTACCAAGAGCAACAGGTGCAAGTCCCGCAGCAACTGCCGCAGCAGATCCGCCTGATGAGCCGCCAGGTACACGGTCAAGATCATAAGGATTCTTTGTCTTTGCAAAAGCGGAGGTCTGTGTAGAGCCTCCCATTGCGAACTCGTCCATGGAAGTCTTGCCGAGCATTACGATATTCTCAGCGTCGAGCTTTTCCATAACGGTCGCATTATAAGGCGGAACAAAGTTTTCAAGCATTTTTGACGCACAGGTGGTCTTTACGCCCTCTGTACAAATATTGTCCTTTACTGCCACAGGTATTCCTGTGAGAGCCTTTGCCTCGCCCTTATCGATAACGCCCTGAGCCTTTTCAGCCTGCTCCAGAGCCTTTTCCTCAGTAACAGTGATAAAGCTCTTTACCTTATCGTCATATTTCTTTATTCTCTCAAAATATGTCTGTGCAAGCTCTTTAGCGGAAATTTCCTTACTGTCAAGAGCCTTACGCATATCACGGATTTTCATTGAAGAAACGTCCAAATTTCACACTACCTTCCTGTTAAATTTACTCTACGACCTTAGGCACTACAAAGCAGTTGTTTGTATTCACTGCATTTGAAAGGACCTTTGAAGTAGGCATAGATTCGATGACCTCGTCTTTTCTCAGATCGTTGAGGTAAACATCATGATTGTCCTTGAGATCGTCATAGGTAATGTCGATTTCCTTTACGGTATCCATAAGATCAATAATATCAGTCATCTGCTCGGCTGTGGCTGCAAGCTCTTTATCGGAATATTCCAGCTTGCTAAGCTCTGCCAGATACTTGACCATGTTCAAATCCATATATAATCCCTGACCTTTCTTAATATTAAGGCAACGCCTTAGGTGCAAAAATACACCAATTCAATTTAATATTATACTACATCTCATACTATTTTGCAAGCAAAAATCACATAAATTCCGATTTTTTTAATATTTGCTCGCCAAACGCCAAAAAACAGCAAGACCCACAGAGAAATTCCCTGTGGATCTAAGCACCATTACTTATTATTCTTTGTATATTTATCGAAAATATCAGTGAAATCAAATGTTGCGAAATAGTCAGCTGGAGTTTCGGCACGTCTTATCATATCGAATGAGCCGTCCTCATGAAGAAGTATCTCTGCTGAGCGGAGCTTTCCGTTGTAGTTATAACCCATTGAGAAACCGTGTGCGCCTGTGTCGTGGATAACAATTATATCGCCGGTGTCTATCTCAGGCAACATTCTGTCGATCGCAAACTTATCGTTGTTCTCGCAAAGACCGCCAGTTACGTCATACTTGTGGTCGCACGGAGCGTTCTCCTTACCAAGAACTGTAATGTGATGATATGAACCGTACATAGCAGGACGCATAAGGTTGCAGGCACAAGCGTCAAGTCCAACATACTCCTTATAAGTATGCTTATGATGTGTGCATGTAGCAACGAGATGACCGAACGGAGCAAGCATATATCTGCCAAGTTCTGTGAAGATAGCAACGTCACCAAGACCAGCAGGAACCATTATATCCTCAAATGCCTTGCGAACGCCCTCGCCGATAGCGAAGATATCGTTCTGTGGCTTGTCAGGCTCATATGCTATGCCAACACCGCCTGAAAGGTTTACGAACTTGATGTCTGCACCCGTCTTTTCATGAAGCTCAACAGCAAGCTCAAAAAGTATTCTTGCAAGCTTTGGATAATAAGCGTTTGAAACAGTGTTTGAAGCAAGGAAAGCGTGAAGTCCGAAATGCTTTGCGCCTTTCTGCTGAAGTATCTTGAAGCCCTCAAAAAGCTGCTCTCTTGTGAAGCCGTACTTAGCCTCGCCAGGGTTGTCCATTATCTGAGTTTCTATCTCGAAATGTCCGCCCGGATTGAAACGGCAGCAGATAGTTTCAGGAATACCGCAAAGGTCGTCAAGATAATCTATGTGAGTGAAATCGTCAAGGTTGATATAAGCACCAAGCTCTCTTGCCTTGAGAAAATCCGCCTTTGGAGTTACGTTTGAAGAGAACATGATGTCGCTTCCGCTGAATCCGCAGCAGTCGCTCATCATAAGCTCAGTAAGAGAAGAACAGTCAACGCCGCAGCCCTCTTCCTTGAGTATTTTCAAAATGAATGGGTTAGGGGTAGCCTTTACAGCGAAATACTCTTTGAAGCCTTTGTTCCAGCTAAATGCCTTGTAAAGATCTCTGGCTCTCTGTCTGATACCCTTTTCGTCGTAGATATGAAAAGGTGTAGGATACTGCTTGATTATCTCCTCAGCCTTTTCCTTGGTTATAAATGGTGTTTTCATTATATATCAATCCTTCTGCAAATAATATATTTTATAAAAATACATATTTATCATACCATTTTAATACGGATTAGTCAAGTGAAATATCTGATTTTAAGAAATAAAATACACTTTATTGTCATTTTTCAATACAGCCACACCACTGTCACACCCATTTTAGTAAAAAAAGCACAAAGCACACAGCCGTAAAAGCCGTGTGCTTTGCATATAAAAGCCTGCTTTATGAAGCCTGATCAAACTGGCTGTTATAAAGCTCGGCATAAAATCCACCCTTTGCCATAAGAGTTTCATGGTTTCCGCTTTCGATAACGTCGCCGTCACGCATAACAAGTATCAGGTCTGCGTTTTTGATAGTCGAAAGTCTGTGTGCGATAACAAAGCTCGTTCTGCCCTTTGTAAGCTTATCCATTGCCCTTTGGATAAGAAGCTCCGTTCTCGTATCGACAGAAGATGTTGCTTCATCAAGTATGAGCATAGGCGCATTCTGGAGCATTGCTCTTGCGATAGTGAGAAGCTGTTTCTGCCCTGCGGATATTGCCACGCTTTCAGAAAGCACTGTATCAAAGCCCTCAGGGAGCGTATGAACGAATTTATCCAGACCGCAGGCTTTGCACACTCTTTCAAGGGACTCGTCGCTTATGCCCTCCATGTTGTAAACAAGGTTTTCTCTCACAGTGCCCTCAAAAAGCCATGTGTCCTGCAAAACCATGCTGAACATATTGTGGACAGTTTCACGGCTCAGCTGTGAGATAGGCGTGCCGTCTATGGAGATACTTCCGCTGTTTATCTCGAAAAATCTCATAAGCAGATTTACCATTGTGGTCTTACCTGCACCGGTCGGTCCAACGATAGCCACCTTCTGTCCTGCCTTTACCTCTGCGGAGAAGTTCTTTATTATCACCTTGTCAGGAGTATCAGGATAGCTGAAACGAACATTTTCAAAGCTTACATTGCCCTTTACCTCAGGCATTTCACTGCTCTTGTCGCTCTCGTCTGAAAGTTCTTCGCTTTCGATAAAGTCAAATATTCTCTGAGCCGAGGCGGAAGCTGTCTGCATATTCGTCATGCCCTGAGCTATCTGACCAAGAGGTGATGTGAAAAGTCTTACATAAAGAATGAACGATATTATTACGCCGAATGTGATAGTGCCGTTAAGGGCGAGCATTGAGCCGAAAACGCATACTGCAACGTATGCAAGATTGCCGATAACGTTCATAAGCGGCTGCATGATACCTGACAGAAACTGTGACTTCCAGTTTGCGTTGTATACAGCTTCGTTAAGTCCGGCGAAATGTTTCTTTACATTATCTGCTCCACGGGATATCCTTACTACCTCGTGACCCGAATACATCTCCTCAACATAGCCGTTAAGCTTACCAAGGCTTTCCTGTCTGTCGAGGAAGAACTTCTGTGATTTTGACATTATGAAAACTATCAAGAAAAGTCCCAAGAATGTGATGAACAGTGAGATGAGCGCAAGTCGCCATTCTGTAACGAACATCATTATAAGACAGCCCACAAACTGTGCCGCCGCACTGATTATGGTCGGAAGACTGTTTGTAAGACCCTGTTGTAAAGTTGATACATCATTTGTGATACGGCTGAGGATATCACCCTGTGAATGTGAATTGAAATATTTCTGCGGAACGCAGTTTATCTTTCTTGAAAGGTCGCTTCTCATTCTGTATGACATTTTCAGCGTGACAGTTGCCATTATATACTGCTGAATAAAGGTAAAAAGCGAGCTTGAAATATATATCGCTCCAAGGAATATTCCTACCCTTGCCACCGCTTTAAGGTCAATGCCTGTCATAAGTCCGTCTGCTATAAGGTCGGTTATCTCGCCCACCTTGTCAGGCCCTATGATAGTCAGCACCGCACCAAGCGCCGCAAGAACCAATGCCACGGCAACGATACCTACACTGCCTTTCATATACTCTATTATTTTTTTCATAACGGACGCCATTTCGCCCTTACTAGCCTTTTCGTATTTTCTCATTATGCAGTCCCCCTTTCTATGCAAGCTCTGCCGCACTTAGCTGTGAAAGTGCTATCTCTTTGTATACGTCGCAGTTTTTCATAAGCTCCTCATGAGTTCCCATGCCCACGGCTTCGCCACGGTCAAGGACTATTATCTTGTCTGCGTGACGGATAGTGCTTATTCTCTGTGCGACGATTATCTTTGTCGTGTCTTTAAGTTTCTCGTTAAGACCCTCTCTGAGCTTTGCGTCTGTCTTGTAATCAAGGGCTGAGAAAGAATCATCAAATACAAGTATCTCAGGCTTTCTTGAAAGCGCTCTTGCAATAGACAAACGCTGTTTCTGTCCGCCTGAAACGTTCCTGCCCATTTGAGATATCATATGCTCTGTGCCGTCAGGAAGCTTATTCACAAACTCCTCCGCCTGAGAAAGCTCGATAGCGTTTTTAAGCTCCTCGTCAGTTTCAGGAGCGGCACTCTCTCCAAAGAAAACATTTTCTCTTATGCTTCCTGCAAAAAGCACAGCCTTCTGTGTGACATATCCAAGCTTGTCATAAAGGGTGTCAAACTTGTAGTTTTTTACGTTTACGCCGTCCACGAGGACTTCGCCCTCTGTTGCGTCATAAAATCTAGGAATAAGGCTGATAAGCGTTGTCTTGCCGCTTCCTGTTGCGCCGATTATGGCAAGGGTCTGACCCTTTTCTATCTTGAAACTTATGTTGCTCAGCTCGTCCTCAGAGGCATGAGGATATCTGAAAGAAACGTTTTTAAATTCCACAGTACCCTGCTCTCTTCCCTCGCTGACGCTGCCCTCTTTTATGTTCACGTCACGCTCAAGCACTTCGTTGATACGCTCTGCTGAGACCTGAGCCGCAGGCAACATCATGAATATCATAACGAGCATCATAAATGACATTACAACGTATGTGGCATATGTGCTGAAAACAACAACGTTGCTGAAAAACGTTATCCTGTCCTGAACAGCCGTCAGGGCTATCTGCTGGATAAGCACTGCACCAAGCCAGTAGATAGCAAGGGTCAGACCATTCATTCCGATATTCATAACTGGCATCATAAGTGCGAACATTCTCTGGTTTTTAAGCTGTGTGTTCATCATATCCTTGCTTGGAACATCGAACTTGTCGTTCTGATATTTCTCAGCATTGAAAGCATGGACAACGTTTATGCCTGTGAGATTTTCTCTTGCCACACGGTTTATTTTATCAGTTAGCTTCTGAACGATACGGAATCTCGGTATGCAGGTCGCCATAACTGCAAGAACGAATACGCATATCACCACAACGAACGCCGCAGTCACCGCTGAAAGCTCCCAGCTCTTGCCAAGTATCTTTATAACAGCCCACACTGCCATGATAGGAGATTTTATTATCATCTGAAGTCCCATTGACACTATCATCTGTATCTGTGTGATGTCGTTTGTTGTCCTTGTTATAAGGCTCGGTATGGAAAAGTCCTGCATCTCCTCGCTGCCCATATCCATAACATGGTTGAACAGCTTTTCTCTTATTGTGTAGCTGAATCCTGAGGCAGTCTTTGCGGAAAGATAGCCGCAGACGATAGCAAGAGCGGCACTTGCAAGGGTACAGCCAAGCATTTTAAGTCCGACGTTCAGGATATCGGAAGTTTCACTGCCTGCCGTGTTGAGCATCATGGTCAGGTCAGTCATATAGTCAGGCAGCGTCAGGTCAAAATACACCTGTCCCAGCACCAGAAGTGCACAGAGAACAGCCATAAGCACCTCACGCTTGCCCATCTTTTTAAGCAGTTTTATCATAGTTGTTACCTCCTTCTACATACATTCTTTAAGAATGCTGTCTATATTGTCGCTAACGATATGCAGGCATTTTCTGAAATGTGCCATGTCATCGTCAGAAAAGCCAGCGATAAGCTTTTGTGCAAACTTTTTCTGCAGCTCTCTGCCCTCTTTTATAACAGGCTGAGCCTTTTCTGTGCAGACCAGACGGCATTTTCTTCTGTCGCCCTTTACCGCCTGCCTTTCAACAAAGCCTGCTTCCACAAGCTTTTCTACATGGAAAGACACAAGCGCCGCCTTGATATTCCTATATCTACACACATCACCCGCTGTGTTGAACTCAGGATTGTTCGCAAGGAACATGAGCACGTCAAGCGCCGTCTTTGGCATATCGAGCTTTTTACAAAGGGGCTGCATGACTTTTTCATATGCTTCTGCAAGCTTCTTTGAATGATCAAACATATGCGTTGCTGTTGTCATATTATCGTTCATTGTCAAACCTCCAATATTAGATATTTCAAATTTGAACAATCTAATATTAACACTTTTTCAAAAGCTATTCAATGAACATTTTGTAAATTCAGCTTCTTATAATGTCATTTTTGTAACAATGCAACAAAAATCAAATATATGGACTATAATATTTGTACAGCAATAAAACCGCCCTCTCCGCTATTGCAATAAAGGGAGAAATGTGTTATAATAACGATGTATGGGCAGAGTATTCGCTCTGCTTCACCTTTTAAGAAAGGAAAGTGGTGCAAAATGGATATTGTAAAAGGCGATATTCTTGTAATGAAGAAAAGTCACCCCTGCGGCAGTAACAGAATGATAGTTCTGCGCTCAGGCATGGATTTCAAGCTGCGCTGCGAGGGCTGCGGACGAGAGTTCATGATAGTACGCAGCAAAGCCGAAAAGAACGTAAAAACTATTATCAGAGAGGCTGAGTCATAGCTATTCTCACAATTTATGATATATAACAAATGTATGATATGAAATAAAAATGACAGGAGAATATAACTATGTTTGAAAAACTCAAAGCACTCGAAGATAAATTCAATGAAATAAACGAAAAGCTCATGCAGCCTGAAACTGTAAACAACACTTCACTGTATACGAGCCTTATGAAAGAATACAAGACACTTACGCCGATAGTTGAAAAGTTCGGCGAATACAAAAAGGCAAAGGCTGCCAATGACGAAGCCATCGAGCTTCTTGACGCAGGCGGAATGGATAAGGACTTCAAGGAAATGGTGCAGATGCAGCTTGAGGAGTCCAAGGAAGATATGGCTAAGCTTGAAGAAGAGCTTAAGCTTCTCCTGCTGCCGAAAGACCCTAACGATGAGCGTAACGTTATCATAGAGATAAGAGGCGGAGCAGGAGGCGAGGAAGCTGCGCTGTTTGCAGGCTCTCTTTATAGAATGTATTCAATGTATGCCGCTTCAAAGGGCTGGACCATAGAAGTCATGAACGCCAACGAAACAGAGCTTGGCGGCTATAAGGAAATAACTTTCAGCGTTTCAGGCGAGGGAGCATATTCAAGACTGAAATACGAAAGCGGAGTACACAGAGTTCAGCGTGTTCCTGAAACTGAGTCACAGGGCAGAGTTCACACATCTACTGTTACAGTTGCAGTCCTCCCTGAGGCTGATGAGGTGGAGCTTGACCTGAATGAAGAAAAAGACCTGAAAATAGACGTGTTCCGTTCATCAGGCGCAGGCGGACAGCACATCAACAAGACATCTTCCGCTATCAGAATAACTCACCTGCCTACAGGCATGGTAGTTGAGTGTCAGGACGAGCGTTCACAGTTCAAGAATAAGGAAAAGGCTCTGAAAGTTCTCCGTTCAAGACTTCTTGATCAGAAAGTTCAGGCACAGAACAAGGAGATCGCAGACAACAGACGTTCACAGGTGGGAACAGGCGACCGTTCCGAAAGAATAAGAACTTACAACTATCCTGAGGGAAGAATTTCCGACCACAGAATCGGTCTTACTATCTACAGACTTGAACAGGTGCTTAACGGCGCACTTGATGAAATAATCGACGCACTTGCAACAGCCGATCAAGCTGCCAAGCTTGCAAGTCAGGAAGAAGAATAAAAAATGTTTGACACAAAAATACTTGGCACTGACGAGGACAGCATAGCATATGCCGCAAAGCTGCTCTCACAGGGTGAAGTCGTTGGTATGCCGACGGAAACTGTATATGGTCTTGCGGCGAACGCTTTTGATGAAGCGGCTGTAGGAAAAATATTCGCCGCAAAGGGCAGACCTGCCGACAATCCTCTAATAGTGCATATATCTGACATTTCTCAGCTTGAGGGACTTGTGGATAAGATACCGCCCCTTGCTGTAAAGTGCGCAGAAAAATTTTGGGCAGGACCTCTCACAATGATAATGCCAAAGTCTGAAAAGATACCAATGGTAACGAGCGGAGGACTTGACACAGTGGGCATAAGAATGCCGTCACATAAGGTGGCAAGAGCGCTTATCTCAGCCTGCGGCTTCCCTATCGCCGCACCGTCGGCAAACCTTTCAGGAAGCCCGTCACCTACAACAGCACAGCACGTCCTTAACGATATGCACGGCAGGATACCTGCCATAATAGACGGCGGAGCTTGCGGAGTGGGCGTTGAATCAACTGTTATAAGCTTTGAAGGCGAGGACGGAATAAGACTTCTCAGACCGGGATTTATCTCAGCCGAGGATCTTATGGAGATCACTCCGAACGTTCTTATCGACAAGGGCGTTTTGGAAAAGCTGGGTGAGAACGTAAAAGTTCGCTCACCTGGTATGAAATATAAGCACTATGCCCCAAAGGCTGATGTGACTATCATTGACAGCAGTCTTGAAGCTTTCAGAGAATATGTGAAAACTCACGCTGACAATGATACCACTCTTATGGTGTTCACTGACAACGATTGCGAGGGGCTTGATATCCCTCATATCTGCTATGGCGCAAATGACGAGGAACAGGCAAAAGAGCTTTTCGACGTTCTCAGAGAGCTTGACGATATAGGTGCAAAGAAAGTCTATGCACGCTGTCCTAACAAAGACGGCGTGGGGCTTGCAGTGTATAACCGACTTTTAAGAGCCGCAGGCTTTCAGGTGGTGAAACTGTGAAAAAAACAGTAGTAGGGCTTACAGGTCAAAGCGGTGCAGGCAAGACAACTATATCGGACGCTTTCAGAGAAAATGGCTTTGAGATAATAAACTGCGACCTTGTTGCAAGAGAAGTCACAAACGCTGATAGCGAATGCTGTAAAGAACTTGCAAAGCTTTTCCCAAGCTGCTTTGACGAGAACTATTCTCTTGACAGACAGAAGCTCGGGGAGATAGTTTTTTCAGATAAGAATAAGCTTCAAATGCTCAATGATACCATATACCCTTTTATAAACAAGCTTATTGACAAAAAGATAAACGCTACAGAGAGCGAGTTTGTTCTTCTTGACGCACCGACCCTTTTTGAAGCAGGTGCGGATAAGCTTTGCAGTGTTATCGTAAGCGTTGTGGCAGACTTTGGCATAAGGCTTGAAAGGATAACCAAAAGGGACGGCATTTCGGCGGAGCTTGCAAAAAAGCGTTTTTCTTCTCAGCATACTATGGAATTTTTCAAGGCTCACAGCGATTTCGTCATTGAGAACAACGGCTCTGTGAATGACACATTCCAAAAGACCTGTGAGGTCATAGAAACAATAAAGGAAAGATATAATGGCGGCTAACGGAAAAAACAGCAGGCGTAAAAAGAAAAGGCACATAAAAAAAGGTCCCGTACTCATAGCAGTCATACTTCTGCTGTGCGGTATAGGCTGGCTCACATACCTTTATCACGAGCAGATAATCAACAAGGCAAAGGATATTCCGAACTCTTTTTCATATCCTACAGATTATGAGGAGTATGTAATAAGATACAGCACCAAGTACAAGTGCGACCCTGTGCTTGTGTTCTCTGTAATAAAAGTGGAAAGCGGCTTTAATAAGGACGCTGTTTCATCAGTGGGTGCTAGAGGTCTTATGCAGCTTATGGAGGACGCATACGATTGGATAAAATATCGCCTTGACGATCAGCGTGACAACACCTATGATGATATGTTCGACCCTGAACTTAATATCCAATATGGCACATATTATCTCAGCTATCTTATGGAAAAGTATGACGGCTCTGTAGAGCTGACAGCGGCGGCATATCACTGCGGAATGAATCTTGTTGACAGTTGGATAGAAAACGGCACTGTTGACCCTGACAATTTCAAAGTCAGCGACATACCTGACGAAAATGACCAGACTTCAAACTATGTGCGCAAGATACGCAAAGCCTATGACAATTATAAGGATATACTCAGCAGTCATGGGGATATTACAGAAAACAGTTAAGCAAAACCATGCGCAGGGGCGAACAGTGTCCGCCCATTGTAACGCAGTTTCAATAAGAATACATTAAAAGGAGGACTTTACAATGGATAACAAGAAGAAAGAAAAGTCCGAGGGCGAAAAGCTTGCAGAAAAGCTTCTTTCGGATAAGAAAAACGGTGGACTTCGCCTTAGCGAAGAAAAGCTCAAAAAGGCAGACAAGTTCTGCGAGGGCTATAAAAGCTTTCTGAACACTGCAAAGACAGAGCGTGAGGCTGTTATCGAGGCAGTGGCTCAGGCTGAAAAAGCAGGCTTCAAGCCTTATGAAAAGGGCAAGAAGTATGACGCCGGCGACAAGTTCTATTTTGTAAACAGAGGAAAGGCTATCATACTTACAGTTATGGGCAAGGACGGTCTTGAAAAAGGTATCAGACTTGCTGCTGCTCATATCGACTCACCACGTCTTGACCTTAAGCAGAACCCACTTTACGAGGACAAGGAACTTTGCCTGTTCAAGACACACTATTACGGCGGCATAAAAAAATATCAGTGGACAACTGTTCCAATGTCACTTCATGGCGTTGTTATAAAGGCTGACGGCGAAAGCGTTACAGTAAATATCGGCGAGGACAAGGACGACCCTGTTTTCTGCGTAACTGATATCCTGCCACACCTTGCAGACGCTCAGATGAAAAGACCTGCTCCACAGCTCATCAAGGGCGAGGAGCTTAATCTGCTCATAGGCTCCAGACCATTCAGAGATGACGCTGTTTCAAACAAGGTAAAACTCAACATAATGGCTATCCTTAACGAGAAGTACGGCATCGTAGAGGACGATTTCGTTTCTGCAGAGCTTGAAGCTGTTCCTGCATTCAAGGCACAGGACGTTGGCTTTGACAGAAGCATGGTAGGCTCTTATGGTCAGGACGACAGAGTTTGTGCATACACAGCTTTGCAGGCTATCCTCAAATGCAAAGACCCTAAAAAGACCTGCATGACCATACTCACAGACAAGGAAGAAACAGGAAGTGACGGCAACACAGGACTTAACAGCTCATATCTGCCATACTTCATTGCTGACCTTGCAAAGGTATACGGACTTGAGGGCAGAAATGTTATCTCTGCTTCTGAGTGCCTTTCAGCAGACGTAAATGCGGCATATGACCCAACATTCTCAGAGCCGTTCGAGATAAGAAACTCATCACAGATAAACTACGGCGTTGTTGCCACAAAATTCACAGGCGCAAGAGGCAAGTCAGGCACTTCCGATGCTTCTGCTGAGTTTGTGGGCAGAGTAAGAAAGCTCTTTGACGAACACAACATCGTTTGGCAGACAGGCGAGCTTGGCAAGGTAGACGGCGGCGGTGGAGGAACTGTCGCACAGTATATCGCAAACCTTGACATGAACGTTATCGACGTTGGCGTACCAGTGCTTTCAATGCACGCACCATTTGAGATAACCTCGAAGATAGACACTTATATGGCATATAAGGCTTTCTCAGTTTTCTTTGCTGACTAATTTGATATCAAATAAGCATATCCGCTTTCCCATTTTGGGAAGGCGGATCTTTTTTTGTCCCCATTGCGACAATTTTTCCATCCAAGCAGTGCTATCATAATATCAAAGGGAGGAACGCCATGAAAATTTACATAGATATACTCCTTGTGACAAACGCCATTATGACGCTTATCATGCTGGAAGCGGCAGGCAGGATATGTCACAAGGTCATAAGTCCGCTGCGGCTGTTGACAGCTTGCTCGGTGGGAGGATTTTCGTCGCTTGTTATGGCTATAGACAGCAGAGGATATTTCACTGCAGTTCTTATTGTGGTGATAAAGCTTGTCAGTGTGGTATTCACAGTGCTTATAGCCTTTGGGTGTAAAGACCCTTGGCAACTACTTCGATACTTTATCATATACTGTGCAGTGGACGCAGTTTTCACAGGTATAGTGGTGACCCTTTGGCAGATATCAGGAAGCAAGGTGATTTTTTTCAGAAACCTCACTGTGTATTTTGACATCTCTCTATTTAAGCTTGCCCTTGCCTGCGGTATAGCATATGGTCTGCTCTGTCTTTATGAGAACATCACACGCAGGTGTTTCAATAGGGTCGCAAAATACGAAGCCATATACGAAAATGGTGGCTGTATAGTGAAAGTCCCTGCCATATGCGACAGTGGGAACAGGCTTTGCGACAGCTTCACAGGAACGCCAGTGGTGGTTTTCTGCTGTGACAGGCTTTTCTATCACTACGACCTTGACCGTGACGAGCCTGACCCTCTAAGCGGTTTCAGGCTTATCCCCTGCTCTACTGTCAGCGGAGAGGGAATTATCCACATAACCGCCGCAGGGAGCGTAAAGATAATCGACGATAAAGACCGTGTACACAACGTCAGGTGCTATGTGGGCATAAAGCCCTCGCTGAACGGAAAATCACGGGCTATATTCAACCCCGCATTGCTGGGATAATACAGGAGGAATATAAATGACCACACTTAAAACACTCGCTCTAGGGCTGAACAGATTTCTGAGCCGTTTGTTTTCAGACGACCCCGAAACTATAGATTACCTAAATGGTGCAGATTCGTTACCGCCGCCCCTAAACAAAGAGGAAGAGAAAAAAGCCTTTGAGCTTCTTGAAACAGACCCGAAAAAAGCCCGAGAACTGCTTATCGTGCATAATCTCAGGCTTGTGGTATATATAGCAAAGAAGTTTGAGTCAACAGGCACAGGCATAGAGGATCTTATCTCAATAGGCTCTATAGGGCTGATCAAAGCGGTGAACACCTTCTGTCCTGATAAAAACATCAAGCTTGCGACCTATGCTTCACGGTGCATAGAAAACGAGATACTTATGTTTCTGAGAAAATCAAATCAGTATAAAAATGAAATATCCATAGACGAACCGCTGAATGTTGACTGGGACGGCAACGAACTGCTTTTATCCGATATTCTAGGCACCGATGACGACACCGTGAACAAGGGCATAGAAAGCGAAGTTGAGAAACAGCTTCTTCTGGAGGAGATCGAAAAGCTCTGCCCTCGTGAAAAACAGATAATGAAAATGCGATTTGGGCTTTCAGGCAAAAAAGAAATGACCCAGAAGCAGGTCGCTGATGAAGTCGGTATATCCCAATCCTACATATCAAGACTTGAAAAGCGGATAATAAAATCAATACGGCGAAATTTAGAAAAAATATGCTGATTAAAAAACTGGCGAACACGCAAAATGTTCACCAGTTTTTATGTTATATGGGATAATTTTGTTTTCACAGCAGTATAATTCTTCTCAGAAATAGGGATCACCTTGCCATATGTAAGCTCTATTCTGTAACGACTTATGCGGCTTACATATTCAGGATTTACAAGATAATTTTCATGACAGCGCACAAACATATCCCTATATCGTCTTTCAAACACCTTAAGGCTCTGCACTGATTCAAATGAGCCGTCAATGGTATATATGACGCAGTGACTGCCACTGCTTTCCACATAAGCTATCCATGACCTATCCAGAAAAACAAGCGACCTGTCTACGCCATTTACTATCACTCTCTTTGTACGCCTTTCACCTGAACAGACATTTTTCTTGTATATTTCTTCATAATGTACAGGATATATCCTGTCACGTTCATCATATTTAATGGCATTGGAAATGTGACAAAGCTTTATTTTTTCCTCGCCGTTCTCGCTCACCCATGTAAACTGCATCCTTTGATCTGCTCTCCCAACACTGCTGTCAGGCCAAATCGTATCCAAAATGAAAAACATTATGACCTCGCAGGAACATTCCGTAAGACCTATGGAAAACACCTTTAGGTCGCTGAGCACAAATTCAAGCTTGTGTTCTTCTTGCGAAAAAGCATCAACAAGCTCCTTTCTGGTGCGTATCACATGCTTCTCAGCAGGACCTATCCACAGAATGTCTTCATGACAGGCATTAAGAAAGCTGTCTATCTCGTTACTGTAGTACTTAGTGAGAATATCGGCTGAACGTGTTTCAAGAACTCTATATTCCATGAAATCAAATCCTCCGTTTGCTGAATTTATTAGTACATTTTTTATTGTTTCTTTTATTATACGACATTTTTATTATTTTGTCAATAATACTGACACAATTTCATTTTCGCAAAATTTCGACAGATAAACTATGTATAAATTCTTCAGAAGTTTTATTGTAATTTTAAAGCATATGTGATATACTTAGACCATACGATAAATGAAAGGAGAAGATATCTTGGCGATAGATAGATTTTATGCGGTGATACCCGCTTATGAGCCTGATGAAAAAATGCTGGCTGTTATTGACGATATATCTTCATTGACCGATTTTCATATAATTGTCATTAATGACGGCAGCGGCAAGGATAAGCTGCCGATTTTTGCCGAAGCTGCAAAAAAAGCCATAGTTCTCACCCATGAGGTAAACAAAGGCAAGGGGCGTGGCATAAAAACCGCACTTGAATACATAAAAGAACATGAAGCCGATACTGTGGGCATCGTCATTGCAGACGCAGACGGACAGCACAAAGTGGAGGATATAATAAGGGTGTCGGAAGCCCTGAAAAGCTCCCCTGACAAGCTTATTATGGGTTGTCGCAGATTTTCAGGAAAGATACCGCTGCGAAGCAAATTCGGCAACAACATCACAAAATTTGTTTTCTCATTTGCCGCAGGAGTAAAGGTAAGCGACACGCAGACGGGTTTGCGTGGCTTTTCCTCAAAGCTCATACCTTTTATGCTGTCGGTAAGCGGTGACAGATATGAGTTTGAGATGAATATGCTACTTGAATGTGCAAGAGAAGGCATAAGATTCTATGAAGTGCCTATCGAAACAGTTTACCTTGGCAAAAACGAGTCATCACATTTTAATCCTATCAAAGACTCATGGAGGATATACAAGGATATACTGAAATTCTCATGCTCATCACTTCTTAGCTTCTGCGTAGACTATATTTTCTACAGCTTTTTCGCAATGATAAGCAGGAGCGTAGCGTTTTCTAACATATGTGCAAGAGTGATAAGCTCCATTTTCAACTTTTCGATGAACAAAAAATTCGTCTTTAAAAATAAGGAAGGCATTGCAAAGACAGCCGCAAAATACTTTCTGCTTGCCGCATTAATACTAGCTGCAAACACAATAATGCTAGAGCTATGTGTGAAATATCTCATACACAACAAATATATCAGCAAAATACTTATAGAAGTGCTGCTTTTCTTTATAAGCTGGGCGGCGCAAAAAAGTTTCGTTTTCAGAAAGAGGGAAAGAAAAATTGACGAATAAGACAAAAAAGCCAATGCCTGTCTGGGCAATGATCATAACGGACGTTGTGCTTACAGCGGCAGCGATAGGCGTGTTCATGCTTTTTGACTACGTTATGCCGCAAAGTTCAGGAGTAAAGGGAGAAGTGATCGCAACAGTTGACAGCTCCGCAGAGGGTAGCTTCACCCTGCCAAATGCGGCAGACAACTCGCAGAAAGAAGGCACAGCACAAGACGATAGCGAGCCTGCAGTTACCACAACAGCTCCGCAGGCAGAAAAGACTACAACCACACTGCGTACTGAGCAGACGAACCACAGAAACTGGGGCAATCAGGACACTGCCGACTATCGTTCAGACCAGAACGCTATAAGCAGTATAACAAACGGTGCCATAAACTCTGAGGAGCTTGGCTCGGCTTCAACTGACAATGCTCAGGTGACAGTATACAAAAAATCTATCGGCGAGGGCAGCAACAAGATAACCTATTTTGTGGCTGATGTTTATGTCACAAGCGCAAGCGAGGTAAAAGCCGCCTTTGCAGACGGAGAATTCGGTAAGAACATCAAGGACTCAGTATTCAGTATGGCGGTGGAAAACAAAGCTCTTTTCGCCATAAACGGTGATTTCTATGGTAATTCAGAACGCAGTATCGTTATAAGAAACGGTATAAAATACCGTGATGATGTCAACGATGCAGACGTGTGCGTGCTGTTCACAGACGGCACAATGCAGACCTACTCTCCGTCTGAATATGACAGCGACGCTGTTATAGCAAAAGGTGCATGGCAGGCTTGGAACTTTGGTCCTGCACTTCTTGACGGAAGTGGCAACGTTCTTGAAACGTTCAACACAACAAAATATCTCAACAGTGCAAATCCACGTTCAGCTATCGGCTGTGTGTCGGCAGGCCACTATATTTTCGTGACAGTTGACGGCAGAAACGAAGGCTACTCAAAGGGCGCAACTCTCAGCGAGCTTGCGGCTATCATGAGCGATGAGGGCTGTATGTCTGCGTTCAATCTTGACGGTGGAAAGTCCGCTATGATGTACTTCAACAAAAGCATTGTGAACGCTCCTGACGGCGGTGGACGTGACCTCAGCGACATTATCTATATAGGAGGATAAAAATGAAAAGACTAAGCAAAATTCTCCCACATATCACGATAATACTTGCGGGAATGTTCATTGTATTCTGGATATTGGATATACTCAACCCTACAATGAATTTCATAAACAGAAAAATATCCAACAAGCTTCTGCTGGCATTTTGCATATCAGCCATAATAACAGCGATACTAGCGGTCTACTATCAGCGCAAGAGCGACAGAAAAGAATAGAACTAATGCAGAGTCACACGGCTCTGCATTTTTTATGGTCAGATTTTCCTGAAAAATATCTGTATAGTTCCTGATTGAAAGGTAATAATTATATTATCACGGCAGCATAAAATGCTGCTTTTTAACAGGAGCGTGCGATGCAGTACAATAAAGTTGAGATAAGCGGTGTGAACACCAATGAGCTTAAAACGCTGAAAGAGTCGGAAAAGCTGGAGCTTTTGAAAAAAGCCCATTCAGGTGACAAGAAAGCCCGTGAGGAGCTTATAAACGGCAATCTCAGGCTCGTGCTGAGCGTTTTGCAGAAGTTTGTTAGCCGAAGCGACTCCCCTGACGACCTTTTTCAGGTGGGTGTTGTGGGGCTTATCAAGGCGATAGATAATTTCGATACCTCTCTTGATGTGAAGTTTTCTACCTACGCTGTGCCTATGATAGCAGGAGAGCTTAGAAGATTTCTTCGTGATTTTCAACCCATGAGGGTGAGCCGTTCTCTCCGTGACCTTGCTTATAAAGCAATGCAGGCGAAAGAACAGCTCATATGTGAAAACCAGAAAGAGCCTACTGTTGAGCAGATAGCAGACACTATCACCGAAAAGCCTAGTCAGGTGGTCATTGCCCTTGAAGCCATAACCGACCCGGTTTCACTCTATGAGCCTGTGTATTCTGATAACGGCGATGCTCTTTATGTATTGGATCAGGTGAGCGACTCCTGTGACGATAAAAGCTGGCTTGAAGAGCTTTCATTGAAGCAAGCCATGAGCGAGCTTCAGCCTCGTGAACGTAATATACTCTTCCTGCGCTTTTTCAAAGGACAAACTCAGGTGGAGGTAGCAAAAAATATTGGCATCTCTCAGGCACAGGTATCACGGCTTGAAAAAGGTGCATTGGAACACATCAAGAAAAGTATCTAACGTCTGTCGCAATACGCTAAATCGACATTTGTGAATATTTTTGTTATATGCAATTACAATAAGGTCACGTTTTTGAAACAATTCGATTAATAATGTGCCATTAAAGTTGCTTGTAGTCAAAAAATTTGATATAATAATATAGGAGTTATTATGTTAAATCGTCATAAGGGAGTTGAAGTGTATGCTGACTGATTATTCGGTCCTTATTTCCGAGTCATATGACGGCCAGCATAAACTGTTGACCGAGGAACTGAAACGCAAGGGTACAAAGGTCCATATATGCGGTGATACTGAAATAGAGCTTGAGATAGGTGCTGTAAAATATACTCCTGACGTTATCGTTATTGACTGCTGTAAGCTGGGATATAAAAAGCTTCTGCATTTTCGTGAGATACTTCATGAAGATGACATTCATCCCATAATATATAACATCTACACTTATGATGACACAGAAACGATCCGTATTCTTCTCGATTATGATGATATTCTGCACATACTTATGCCTTACGACGCTAAGAACGTATGCCACTATATGCTTGACAAGCTAAAAAGGATACCTGTTGATCCTGATATTCTTAAACAGAATATTTCAAAGGAGATACATAGGATCATAACATCAACGGGCATAAACCGCAAGCATTCAGGATATGACCATATCTACTACATGATATTCCTTATTATATTCAAATATAGCGGTAATAAAGTACAAATAGGCGAACTTTATAAGGACATTGAAAAACAATACGGAAAAAGCACTGCGGCTATTGAACGCTCAACAAGAAGTGCTATAGTTTCAGGCTGGGAAAAAATGAAGCCTGTGGATAAGCAAATGCTTTTTGAAAGTTGCCTTGCTAACGGAACAAAGCCTACAAATGCAATGTACATAAACACCATAGCTTTATATATAAAGCATTTGTATAACGATCAGTTGGAGATGTATTACAAAAACAAAAACGATCATACATAGGACGATCCCCAAAGTGCATACCTATTATAAAGGGTATGCACTTTTTTTGAAAGGGGAAGGTTTCATGATATGTAGTTTTTCAAGCTTACGAAATAAAGAGGTCGTCAATATGCGAACAGGACTGAAAATAGGCTATGTTGATGATATAGAAATGGATACTCAGGGAGCGAACATAGTTTCACTGATCGTCTATGGCAAACCAAGGGCTTTCGGTATCATGGGCAGAGATGAGGATATTATCATAAAATGCTCGGATATCGAGCTTATCGGCGAAGATACCATACTTGTAAAATTCAACGATAGTGCAGTATGCACAAAGAGCAGAACTGTAAAAATCGAAAATTTGTTAAAATAAATTGTCGTAAGCTCTTGAAATGAAATAGAAAATATGATATAATATTAAAGCAATTCGCACGGACAGGTTTTTGCCGTTGGTCCTGCCGTAAGACAGGTGAAAGCAAGTAAAGCCGTCCGGAGGATAAAAACATCTGCATAAGCAGAAATCTAAAACCAAACAGGAGGTTACTACAATGGGAGTAGTATCAATGAAGCAGCTTCTTGAAGCTGGTGTACACTTTGGTCACCAGACAAGAAGATGGAACCCTAAAATGGCTCCATACATTTTCACAGAAAGAAACGGAATTTACATCATCGATCTTCAGAAGACCGTTAAGAAGCTTGAAGAAGCTTATATGTTTATCCGTGACATCTCAGCTAATGGCGAAGAGGTACTTTTCGTAGGTACAAAGAAGCAGGCTGGAGATTCTATCAAGGAAGAGGCGCTGAGAGCTAATGCACATTATGTAAATGCAAGATGGCTCGGCGGTATGATGACAAACTACAAGACGATCCAGCAGAGAATCAAGAGACTTGAGCAGCTCCACACAATGGAAGAGGACGGCACATTCGACCTTCTCCCTAAGAAGGAAGTTGTTAAGCTGAAGCTTGAGATAGAAAAGCTTGAAAAGTTCATGGGCGGTATCAAGAACATGAAGAAGCTTCCAGGCGCACTTTTCGTTGTTGACCCAAGAAAGGAAAAGATCGCTGTAGCAGAGGCTAAGAAGCTTGGCATACCTGTAGTAGCTATCGTTGACACAAACTGCGATCCTGACGATGTTGATTATGTTATCCCAGGTAACGATGACGCTATCAGAGCAGTTAAGCTTATCGCTGGCTGCATGGCTAACGCTATAATCGAAGGCAGACAGGGTGAGGACGCTGAGTCCGCTGAAGAGGCAGATAAGGTGGAAGAAGCTGACGAGGCTGCTGAATAAGAGCTGAAATTTCAGGCAGGCATTTATAGTATATTTGTCTGCCTATTTCGATATAAAACACTAGGAGGAATAATAATGGGTAAGGTATCCGTAGCAGAGATCAAAGAACTTATGACAGCAACAGGCGTTGGCATGATGGACTGCAAGAAGGCTCTTGTAGAAGCTGACGGCGATATGGAAAAGGCAGTAACACTTCTCCGTGAAAAGGGACTTGCTACACAGGCCAAGAAGAGCGGCAGAGTTGCAGCAGAGGGTATCTGCACAGCTGTAGTTAAGGGCAACGTAGGCTGCGTTCTTGAAGTAAACATCGAAACAGACTTTGCTGCTAACAATGATGAGTTCAAGGCTTTCGTTGCAGCAGTTGCTGATACAGTAATCGAGACAAACCCTGCTGATGTTGACGCACTTAAGGCAACAAAGATCAGCGGTGGTGACAAGACAGTTGAAGAGACACTTCAGGATCTGTTCATCAAGATCAGAGAGAACATGGTAATCAGAAGATTCAAGAGAATGGAAGGCATTCTTGTTCCTTACGTTCACGGTGCAGGCAGCATCGGCGTTATGGTAAAGCTTGATTCTGACATTGCAGCTGACAATGCTGAGCTCCTTGCTGCTGGTAAGGACTGTGCACTTCAGGTTGCAGCTATGAATCCTGCATACCTGAACAGAGAGGCTGTTCCTGCTGACGCTCTTGACAAGGAGAGAGAGATCATGCTGGCTCAGATGGCTGAAGATCCTAAGATGGCTAACAAGCCTGAGCAGGTTAAGCACAAGATCATCGACGGTAAGATTGGCAAATACTATTCTGAGAACTGCCTCCTTGAGCAGGCATTCGTTAAGGATGATAAGGTATCTGTTGGCAAGTACGTTGAGTCTGTAGCTAAGAAGCTTGGCGGCAAGATCGACGTTGTTGAGTACGTTCGTTTCGAGAGAGGCGAAGGCGTAGAGAAGAAGGAAGAGAACTTCGCTGACGAAGTTGCAGCAATGACAAAGTAATCTTTCTGACATAAATGAAAGTCCCTCGGTGGTGAGCCGAGGGACTTTTTTATGGGCTTTTGATTGTAACTTGAGAGAGTGTCTTAAATATAAGATGCTCTCTTTTTTGTTGACCTTTTTCTTTTGTTGAGGTCAGCAACAGAGGAAAAATAGACTTGACAGAATCCTCTGAAAAGAGGTATAATGATAGAAAAGTAGTTGAAAATATAATGATAAATTCAATAGAAAAACCTATTGAATTGCCTATTGAGCAGAAACATACAGGTAAGGGCAATCCAAACGCTGTTCTTACTTTTGTATTGAGCTTAATAATCGCCAAAAGGATCTACTCGAAAAGCTTTCTGAGTTTGGCAGCAAAGTAATAGTCGATAAGAAAAGCGTTAATATGGCTGATCTTTCGGCGTTGACTGCTCACACAGGTGATGAGTTTGCATTGTTCACAAAGGGTAAGGATAGACTCATAATTCGTGGTAATTCCTTAATGGTAAATCTTGATATCGAACAGGCTAAAAAACTTGCAGCTCATGGCTATCGTTGGAGTGGTCATACGCACCCCGGGATAGATATAAACGTTATGATGCCGTCAACAGGTGATAAAGAGATACTGAAATGCTTCTCACAGAACAGTAGCGTTATCTATGATTCCAAAGGAAATTTCCGCACGTTTGAGAAAGGGTGATACTATGTGTAAGAGATTTGACGACTGGTCACAGGAAATAAAAAACTTTTGCGACAAAAATGGATATAGCATTGAAAAAGCAAAGAGTCTTTCTCAATGCTGGGGTAAAGACGATCTGTTTTTACAGTATTTTGACCCCGATAGTGAAAGCGTTAGAAAAGGGTTGGGATTGCTTGACGAAACACCTATGCCTCTTGTTCTTTATATCAAGAGATTGCCTGATGGCAGACTTCTATTTAAGCAGACAGAACACACTAAAAAATATCTTGCGTAGTTTTTTGTAGTGAAACTGAAAAAACTATCTAAAAATATACTGGAATGAAAAATAAGATAAGAAACGGCATTCTCTGAACTTATAGCTCTTGACTTTTTATTAGCATTGTGATATAATAAAAATGACAAAAGGGTACTGCATAAGCCTATTGGCTAAGCGGTTTCTCCCAAAGATTTAGTGAAAAGAAACACCGTTACTTGTGAGATTATTGGCGATGTTTCTTTTCGTAAGGGTTTGCCAAAGAAAAGTCTATTTTGTCAAGTAAAAGCGAAACGAAAAGCCCACTCAGTTTTGTAACTGAGTGGGTGTTTCTTTTCGTAAGCGTTTGCCAAAGAAAAGTCTATTCGCTCCTGCTGGGATGGAAATTCCTTGCATGGTCTGTGTTTTAGAGTAGTGTGCGGAGGATTTGACGAGTACATTGCATTTATTTCATCACACTTAAAACAAAGCCCCTCGGTGATAAGCCGAGGGGCTTACGACAGTAGGCATAAAGAAGTTTTCAGACAAACATTGTAAGACAGGTACAGCAAGCTAAATTATTACCGAAAGGGTGCTTACAATGATTGATATGATTTACAACCTCCGTGTGGGAGATATTCATGCCGCTGAGTTCTCTGACGAGTTTAACAAGCTCTGCATACCATTTGAAAATTCACTGAACGAGGAGCAGATTGAAGTGTTCCACAAGATACTGGACTGCGTGAGCGATACTGCTACTGCTGAAATGCATTCCGCATACAAGGTCGGTTTCAAGGACGGTGCAGCTATGATTCAGGAGATTCAGGACTAAAATAATTACAGAATAAAAAAAGGGAATGTTTTCGTGATCGGGGCATTGCCCTTTGACGATCCATAAGTATAGCATAGCAAGCTATAACCCAAAGGTTCAAACCATATAACCAATCGAAACTTCTCAAAGCCTTCTTTTCATGGTATAATATACACAAGAAACACGAATCGGAGGTGTTATCATGGAAGAAAAGGCAAAAAAGAAACTGACGGTCAAGGGACTTCTGAAAGCGTTTCTTGTTGTCCTGCTGATACTTGTCATCCTATCGCTTATCATCATTTTTGGCGGCAAGGGCAACAAAAATGATAATGCGATTATCAGAGGCGAAAGTGGAACGAAGTCGCTTGTGGTATATTTCTCTCAGGCAGATGTAGTTGATCTCGACAAGACCGATGCTGTTTCATCAGCAAGTATGAGAACGGATAACAGCAGAAATGTTTACGGCAACACAGAGTACGTTGCAAGACTGTTTCAGCAAGCAACGGGTGCAGATCTGTACAGTATTCAGACAAGCAGGCTCTATTACGAGAGCTATCCGCTGACGGCTTATCGTGCGTTCTGGGAGGAACTGTTTAACACTCGTCCGAAGCTGATCGGACTTCCCGATGATCTCGATCAGTATGATACGATCTATATCGGATTTCCCGTATGGTGGTTCAATGCCCCGATGCCGATAGGTTCTTTCTTTGAGGAATACGATGTCAGTGGAAAGACCATTGTTCCGTTCTGCACAAATCAGGGCAGCGGCGTTGATTCGGGCTATGAGCTTCTGAAGGACGAATGTGACGGAGCAACGGTCGCAGAGGGTTTCAATGGAAACAATACCGATCTGAATGAAGTAACAAACTGGCTGAAAAGTCAGGGATATATCAATGACTAATAGGAGGTAAACTATGGAATATGTACAGCTCAACAACGGGATCAAAATGCCCATGCTCGGCTACGGCGTGTATCAGGTGACAAAGAACGAGTGCGAGAGGTGTGTGACCGATGCACTTTCGGTGGGCTATCGTCTGATCGACACGGCACAGAGCTATTTCAACGAGGAAGAAGTTGGTGCAGCTATCACAAAATCGGGTATTCCCCGCGAGGAGATTTTTCTCACAACTAAGGTCTGGGTGGAGCATTATGGCTATGAGGAGTGCAAGAAATCGGTCTACACTTCCCTCGAAAAGCTGAAAAACGACTATCTCGACCTGATGCTCCTGCACCAGCCGTTCAGCGATTATTACGGTGCATACCGTGCATTGGAGGAGCTTTACAACGAGGGCGTTCTCCGTGCGATCGGTGTATCCAACTTCTATCCCGACAGACTGGTAGACATCGCCAGCTTTGCGAACATCGTGCCAATGGTAAATCAGGTGGAAACGCACGTCTTCAATCAGCAGAAGGTCGCCAAGGAGTACATGGACAAGTACGGCGTACAGTGTGAGGCGTGGGCGCCCTTCGGCGAGGGCAGAGGCGGTCTGTTTGAGAATGAAACGCTCATAAATATCGGCAAAAAATATGGCAAGACCTCCGCACAGGTCATGCTCCGCTGGAATATTCAGCGCGGTGTTGTTGTGCTGCCGAAGTCCACACACAGAGAGCGAATGATACAGAATATCGATGTTTTCGACTTCACGCTCTCTGATGAAGATATGACAGCGATCGCCGCCCTCGACACTGCGACAAGCTCGTTCTTTTCCCACTACGATCCTGCAATGGTGGAGTGGTTCGTGAAGATGGTCAAGGAACGCAAAAAGAACAATCACAGTGAGAAGGAAACAAAGAACTGGTAAGGAGAAATGATATGAGCATTTTATTTATCAACGGCAGCCCAAATCCTGATGGAAATACTGCCGGACTCGCGAAGATACTGCTGAATGGTAAGAATTACGAAACACTGAATCTGACAGACTATGTGATCGGCGTGTACGGACAGAAGCTCCCTAACGATCAGTTTGATGAGGTGATCGCAAAGATCAAGGCGGCAGATGTACTTGTGATCGGCTCTCCACTTTACTGGCACAACATCTGTGGCAGTGTGCGTACTTTGCTTGACAGATGCTATGGTCCGGTCGGGCAAGGAGAACTGAGCGGTAAGCTGTTCTTTATCTTTCAGGGAGCAGCACCCGAAAAGTGGATGCTTGAAGCCGGAGAATATACAATGTCACGCTTTGCAGGGCTTTACGGACTTTCCTATGAAGGTATGATCGTGAACTCCTCCGATGCAAAAAAGCTGTCTGCAAAGGTATAAGATGTATGAAAGACCTGTCTGATCTATTTGGATAGGTCTTTTGGCATTAACCTAAAGGTTCATGCTTGCTTTTTCGTCGGTGCTGTGATATAATGGAATATAGCAGATCTCTACGAAGGGAGAATTATTATGTATAATCATCAGCTCGACACATTTATCGTTGTCGCAGACAGCGGCAGCTTCAATAAAGCGGCGGAAGCACTGTTTATCTCGCCGCCTGCGGTCATCAAGCAGATCAATCTGCTGGAAGACAGTCTTGGTGTCCGTCTGTTTACACGCACGCACAGAGGATTACAGCTCACAAAGGCAGGACAGTCGGTCTATGAGGATGCGCGGTATATCATTGCCTATTGCCGTGAATCGGTGGAGCGGGCGAAGAAAGCCGATGACACACAACCGTCTGTACTTCGTATCGGTACATCGACCATGACACCCGGACAGACCATTGTGGATATGTGGACGCAGATCAGAGAGGAGATCCCCGACATCAAATTCCAGCTCGTCCCCTTTGAGAACACTCCCGAAAACGCAAGAGAGATACTCAAAAACATGGGAAAGAACATTGACATCGTATGCGGAGTTTATGATGAACGAGCTCTGAAACACTGGCAGTGTGCGGCACAGTTCATAGCAGATGTACCGATGCGCTGTGCAGTATCGGTCTATGATCCTCTTGCGAAAAAAGACAGGCTGACAGTGGAAGACCTGCACGGCAGGTCGATCATGCTGATCCGTGAGGGCTGGAACGAGGAAACGGACAGGCTCCGCAAATGGCTCACGGTAGAACACCCTGAAATCAACATCGTGACATTTGATTTCATCAATCTCTCGGTGTTCAACGATTGCGAGAACAGCGATCATGTCTTGATGTGTATTGATATGTGGTCGAATGTCCACCCGCTGCTGAAAACGCTGCCTGTGGACTGGGACTATTCCATGCCCTTCGGTCTGCTTCATGCACCGAAACCGAGCAAGACCGTGAAGCGGTTCCTGAATGCGGTGAAAAAGCTGAATAAGTAATAACTCAAAGGTTAATAGGTCATAACAAACGGAGACTTCTCATGAGGTCTCCGTTTTGCTATAATATAGGTAAAGAAAACCGAAACGGAGGTATTACTTATGAAACATACAATAAAAATCATGATCCCGTTCCTGATGATCGCAGGACTGCTCACAGGCTGCGGAAGTCAGGTAACAACAGGTTCAAAAGCTGAAACAACACAAGCGACAAAAACAGAAACGACTACGGCAGTATCAGAACAAGAAACGCAGACAGAAACGGAGCAAACACCAGAAACTACTGATGCTGTGACCGAAGCTCCCGAAGAAACGACCGATGAAACCGCTGACAGTAATATTCTTGTGGTCTATTATTCGGCGCAGGAACATACCAAAGGTGTCGCAGAGATCGTTGCCGATGCGCTTGGGGCAGATGTATTTGTGATCGAACCTGTGGATATTTACACAGAGGACGACCTCAACTGGACAAATGAGCAGAGCCGAGTCGTGACAGAGCATAATGACGAGAACCGTCACACAGAGCTTGTTTCCACGACTGTTGAGAACTGGGACAGCTATGATACTGTTCTGATCGGCTATCCCCTCTGGTGGAGAGAAGCCTCATGGGTGGTCAATGATTTTGTAATGGATAATGATTTCAGCGGGAAAGACGTTATCCCGTTCTGCACATCAATGTCAGACGGTATTGGCGACAGCGGTGTTCACCTTGCTGAAATGGCAGGTACGGGCAACTGGCTCGAAGGTATGCGGTTCAGTGAAAATTACGATACTGCCGAAGTTACAGAATGGGTAGATAGTCTGAATTTGCAGTAAACGGTCAACACATCTTTCAGAAAGGAGCGAAGGAGATGAACGTTATAAAACGTTTTGCATTACTTGGAACAGTACTGATGTCATTCCTGACAGGCTGCGTAACACAGCAGGAAAACACAGCAAACTCGCAGACGATACCAAAAGCCGCCGTAAGTTCAGATACGGTGAAGGAGATCGCCCAGACGGGTATGAGTACCGCCGTTCCCGATATATATTTGAAGCCGATCGAACAGGCAGGAACAGTCACGCAGATCACTTATGACAGCAAGGACTTTGTCCGTGACGAGAGCGATATTACTAAGACCGCATACGTCTATCTTCCCTACGGCTACGATGAAAACGACACCGAAACACGCTACAACATCTGCTACTTGATGCACGGCTGGGGCGGTCATGCAGGTGAGTATTTTCAGTACGCAAACATCACAGATATGCTGGACAATATGATCGCAAAGGGCGATATTCCGCCTACGATATTTGTGTCCGCCACATTTTATAACGACAATTCCGACACGGGCTTTTCCGGTTCTGTTGCGGAGTTCAGACAGTTTCATCGTGACTTCGAGGAATACCTAATGCCTGCGGTAGAGGGAAAGTTCCACACCTATGCGGAAAGTACCTCGCAGGACGATTTGAAAGCCAGCCGTGACCACCGAGCCTTCGGCGGATTCTCTCTCGGCTCGGTGACAACGTGGCTGCAATTCTGCTATGATTCCGACTATATCCGCTACTTCCTGCCCATGAGCGGTTCGTGCTGGTACTATGGAGGCTACGGCGATTTCCAGATTGAAAAGAATGTGGACTTCATTCAGCAGCTCATTCAGGACAACGACCTTGACGAGCGTGGATATTTCATCTATCACGGTGTCGGCACAAATGACACAGTGAAGTCCCAGTCCATTGACATGGCGGAGGAAATGCTCTCCCGCAGCGAGGTGTTTACCCCCGATCACTATGTTTTCTATCAGCGTGAGGGCGGTCAGCACGACCACATTTCCTGCCGTGAGTTCATGTACAACGCTCTGCCGCTGTTCTTCGGAGGTGATACCGTGCAGACAGATGAAGTGACCGAGAATATGACTGTCGGTGAAGTCAAAAATATGGCAGCTTTCGGTGATTTCGGCAGACTGCTTTTTCCCGTGGACAAGACTGTTTCCGACGATATGACACTGAAAGATGTGAGTTCAAGCAGTACCTACACATGGTACAATTATATCAAGCCCGAAAAGACCGTTGAGATCGTGAATCACCTGAAAAACGCCGCAGAAAGCGGTCAGCAGATATTTTACAACATCTACACCGAGGAGGAAATGCAGGCGGACAGCAGTCTGCGTGACACGGGACTTTTCTTCTTCAAGGGTGAGGACAATGCGAAATTTGCTGTGTGCAATGCAGGCGGCGGATTTGCCTATGTGGGGGCGATGCACGACAGCTTTCCCCATGCTCTTGAACTGTCAAAAATGGGCTATAATGCCTTTGCACTGATCTACCGTCCCGATGCTCCCTATGATGACCTTGCGAGGGCGATTGAGTTTATTCATGACAATGCCGACACGCTGAAAGTCGATCCTGATGATTATTCCCTGTGGGGCGGCTCGGCAGGTGCAAGAATGGCGGCAATGCTTGGTAATTCGGACTATTTGCAGCAGCTCACAGGTCGCACTGACATCGGACAGGCAGGTGCGGTCATCATGCAATACACGGGCTACACCTACACTTCAAAGGCGGACGCTCCGACTTATGTTTGCGTGGGAACGAGTGACGGTATCGCAAATTGGAAAACGATGCAGAACCGCCTGAATACCCTTGAAAGCTACGGTATCCCCACGGAGTTTCATGCCTATGAGGGACTTCCGCACGGCTTCGGACTCGGCACGGGAACAGTCGCTGAGGGGTGGATCTACGATGCTGTTAACTTCTGGGAGGAGCAGCTTTCGGGAACGATCCCCACAAAGCGTGAGCCTGCCAATTTACAGAACTGCCTGATGAAACGTGAGCTTTTGAATGGAAGCATTGAATTCGGTACACAGGAAAAAGACGGCTTTATCGTGGATAATGTGCTGCATTCCGATACACAGGGCGATATCCATTTTTCAAGCTATATCCCCGAAAGCTATGACGGCTCTAAACCCTATGCGTTGTTCGTAACGCTCCCCGGTTGGGAGGGGCTGTACTTTCAGGGCGTGGGTGCGAACCTCGGTGAAAGCTATCCTTTTGAAGCAAGAAATTACAATGACAAGATGATCGTTCTCTCTACGCAGCTTGACGATTGGGGCGAAACATCGTCAAATATGGCGATAGAGCTGACGGAGTATTTTCTGGAGCATTACAATATCGACCGGAAGAAAGTCTATCTGCACGGCTTTTCGGGCGGCGGTGAAACAGGCTCGCTCGTCATGGGCAAACGCCCTGAGCTGTTCAGCGCCTATTTGATGACAAGCTCCAAGTGGGATGGTGATCTTGATGTCCTCGCAAACGCCCATACTCCTGTGTATATGGCGATCGGTGAAGACGACAGCTATTACGGCTCAGGCTATCTGAAACAGGCGTACAACGATCTGTATTCCCTGTATAAAGCGCAGGGGCTTTCTGCCAATGAGATCAACGAGCTGCTTGTCCTTGATGTGAAGGAACAGGACTATTTCTCCGAACGAGGTTTCCAAGATCAGCACGGCGGCGGTATGGCTTTTGCGGAAGATGAAAGCATTATGAGCTGGCTGTTCTCACAATAAGCAATAATCCAAAGGTTTATAAGTGATAACGAATCGGAACTTCACAGCAGGTTCCGATTTTGTTATAATGAGTATAACAAATCAAAACAAGTAGGGTTTCCTATGAAACGTATCTTCACATTAGGTGCTTTGCTTGGTGCTGTCGTGATCTGTTCAGGCACGATGACAGCGATCACCTTAGTCCAGGCTGACACAAGAGAGTACACCTACACCATTCAAGATGCCCACAATTTGCAGGACTTCCCGCTTGCAAAACCGACAACTGAGGATCTGACAGGAAAGCCTGAGATCATGCACGAACGGGTCGATAAGATCATCGTTCACGAACCCGACAAGTCCAGCGGAAAGCGTGTGCAAGATATTGAGATACACTTCTGCTTTGATGTGACGGTATCGACTATATCCGTTGAAACAGGTAAATAAGGGAAAAAAGGTCGCATAACCGACGGTGTTATGCGACTACACTAAGGAAGAAAAAACTTCTATATCACTACTGTGCTTTTATTTATGCTTTAAAATATTCAAGGACAGCGTCCAAACTGTCCATTTTCTTGTACACCATTGACAATATCTCATCTGTCGGTGCAATAAGATCTGGCACCATTATTGGTATCATCTTCGCATTGTAAGCCGCCTTTATGCCATTGTAAGAGTCCTCTACAGCAACAGTTTTCTCAGGCCTTGCTCCCAGCTTCTCACAGGCAAGTAAATATATCTCAGGCTGTGGCTTTGAATGTTTTATCATATCTCCGCCAATAACCACATGGAAATAATCAAGCAGACCTGCTCCCTTTAGATTTTTGATAACCCCTTTGTAAGACGTTGATGAAGCAAGTCCTACCTTTATATCACGCTCTTTAAGATAAGAAAGCAACTCCCTTGCTCCGCTTTTCAGAGGCAAACCACGCTCAGCGATAATATCTGCACAAATGGCTTTTGCTTCGTCATAAAGTTCGGGTATTGACACTTTGTCACCATATGTGGCTTCTAGGATAGCCATTGTGTCAACAGTGCTTCTGCCAATGCACTTCATAGCATTTTCGTGAACGTTGGTCAGACCATATTTCTTTCCAAGGCGCTCCCAGCTTTCAAGACCTATTACTTCGCTGTCGAAAATAACGCCGTCCATATCGAATACGATTCCGTCAAGTTCTGATAATTTCAAACCCACCACGCACCTCACTTGAAATACATATACAGATTACATTTTATCATGCCGTTGTAAAGCTTGCGCTTTTTGTCAGCCTTTTTGCCGAAAAACATCTCAAACTCCTCATGTGGGGAGATTATATAGCATGGGCTCTCCTTTGACGGGCAAAGTCTTTGTCCCATTTTCTTATAAAGCTCCTCGGCTTCCTTTATTTCAAGCATACGCTCGCCATATGGGGGATTGACAATTGTTATCGAACCCTCTATCTGGCTGTATTTTGAGATATCCTGCTGTTTTACTGTAAGCTTTGAGCTTACTCCTGCCTTTTTAGCGTTGTTTCTTGTTAGCTCAACCGCTATATCATCAACATCAAAGCCAAATGCCTTGAATGCGCCCTGCCTGTCGATAGCGTCCATAGCCTCGGCTCTTGCATTGCGCCACGCTGTTTCAGGTATCTGTGACCACTGCTCTGCCGCAAAATTTCTTCTCAGACCAGGTGCAACTTTCAGTGCCTTGTATGCCGACTCAATAAGAAATGTACCTGAACCGCACATAGGATCCACCACAACTGAGTCCGCACGAACTCTTGCAAGGTCAACTATGCCTGCGGCAAGTGTTTCCTTGATAGGTGCGTCGTTGGAATTTCTTCTGTAGCCACGCTTATGAAGTCCTACACCTGATGTATCAAGATAGATAGTCGCAATGTCCTTATGGATAGCAAACTGTATCTGATGTTTCGCTGCAGTTTCCTCAAAATAGCTTATGCCATAGGCTTTTTCAAGTCTTTTAACGCAGGCTTTTTTGATTATCTTCTGACAATCAGGGATAGAATGAAGCTTTGAATTAAGGGCATGACCCTTAACAGGAAAAGCGTCCTCCCTGCCGATAAAGTTCTCCAGCGGAAGATTCATAACACCGTCAAAAAGCTGTTCAAAGCTTTCTGCTCTAAAGCTGCCAAGCTCGATAAGTACACGCTCTCCTGTGGCGATCCAAAGATTTGCCTTTGCAAGCACGTCAAAGCCACCTTCAAAGCTTATCTTGCCGTCAGTTGTGGTAAGATTTTCACCGCCTATCTTTTTTATCTCATATGCAAGCACGCTTTCAAGCCCGAAATGGCATGGAACGCACATTCGCAGTTTATTTTCCATAATGATTTCCTTTCAAAAAAGCCTCCATAGAGTTATGGAGGCTTTAATTTTAATGATTTCCGCTGCAATACTCAGGCTCGTTGGACTTCTTGTAATATCCAGTTGCCGTGCTATAGCATGAATTTGACGCAAGCTTACCTGTCTTTGTGCAGTAGGTGAGCTTTTCAACTGTATCAGGCATTTTGAAAGTCTTTTCAAATGACTTATGCTTCTCATTCTCAGCGATATCACCAAAAACGTTCTTCCAAATCGCACCGATATTCTGATACTCGTTCGTAGGAATAGTGGCAGGGTTTTCATAACCTATCCAGATACCTGAAACGTAGTCAGGAGTACAGCCTACAAATGAGAGGTCAAACCAGTCAGATGAAGTACCTGTCTTACCGACAAGGTCAGTATTGTTTAGCTTAGCATATCTACCAGTACCGTCCTGCTGAGTTATAACATTCTGCATCATTCTGTTCATAACGTAAGCGGTAGACTCGCTGATAGCCTGCTTGTATCCGTCGCTCTTTTCATAGATAGCGTTTCCGTCAGCGTCCTCTACCTTTGAAACGTAGGTAACGTCATACTTCTTACCGCCATTGCCGAATATCATATAAGCGCCTACAAGCTCCTCAAGCTTAGTACCATTTGTAAGACCGCCGACAGTTACTGGTGAATAGTCAGCATCGGAGTCTGCAAGCGTAGTAATGTCAAGCTTTTCCTTGAGGAAGTTATAGGAATAAGCAGGTGTCATTTTTTTGATAAGCTGTGCAGGAAGAGTGTTCAGCGACCTTGTGAGCATTTCTACAGTTGTAAGCTGCTGATAAGACCAGTTTGCACTGTCGCCTGTTTCAGAATAGTTTACAGGCCACTTTTTGTCCTTGCCCTTTACCTTAATAGTGATAGGCTCATCAGTGAACAGGGTTGACCATGTCATAAGATCCTGATCCAGCGCTGGAGCGTATGAAGCTATAGGCTTGATACAAGAACCTGGTGAACGTTTGGCATCAGTAGCAATATTATAAACTCTCGACTCCTTTTTCTTATCACGTCCGCCAACGATAGCCTTAACATTGCCCTGGTAGTCCATAGCGATAAAGCCTGACCACAGATTATCATCCTTTTTGTTCATTTCATAGGTGGTGAAATTACTTTGCTTCTGCATTTCCTTCTCGACCTTCTTCTGCATACTTCTGTCAACAGTGGTATATGCAGTAAATCCGCCGTCATAAAGTCTTGCGGAAGCGTCCTCCCATGAAATGCCATAATAGTCAGCGATTATCTGTATAGTCTGATTGATAGCAGCGTCCATGAAATAAGATGTCGGACCCTGATCTTTTGTTTCGTCCTCATATATAGATGAGCTCGTGTAGGTTATATCGCCTGTTATTTTAAGCTCATAGTTGAGGGCTTCGTTATATTCCTGCTCAGAAATTGCACCGTTATCGAGCATATGATCCAACGTATACTTCTGTCTGAGCTTGTTGTTTTTCATATTATCATATGGGTTGTTTGCAGCAGGCCAGCTTGTCATACCTGCAAGTGAAGCTGCCTCAGCAAGGTTAAGATCCTTTACGTCCTTGCCAAAATAGAAGTTTGCAGCAGCCTGAACTCCGATGATATCATACTCCTGAGTTGTCAGTGGCACAAGGTTAAGATAGCTTTGGAGGATATCTTCCTTTGTGTAGGTCTTTTCCACGTTGATAGAACGGAAGATCTCTCGTATCTTACGCTCGATACCATGGATAGAATCTCTGGAGTCATCACCCGTGATGTTCTTGATAGTCTGCTGAGTGATAGTCGAACCACCTATCTGTCTGCCGCCGTATATCGGAATGAATACATTGACAAATGAAGCGAACGTTCTCTTGAAGTCAACGCCGTCATGAGAATAAAATCTCTCGTCCTCGGTGTACACAAAAGCGTCCTGAACATACTGAGGGATATCCTCAAGATCAGCCCATACAACGTGCTTATTGCTGTTTTTCAGAGCATAATAAAGGTCATACTCCTGTGAATCCTCATCATCTTCATCATAGTCAGGGTTGACAGACAAAAATCTCGAAATGTTGCTTGTTTCCGTCTTGTCAAGACTGATAGTTGTTGTGGTATCTGCAAAGTTAAGGACGTAAATAGTCAGAACTGTTGCAAATATAGAACAGGTGATAATGAGTATCAGGAATATCGACAGCAAAGCTGTGCCTAATATTTTGAGAACTCTGACAGCAGGATTAGTGGATCTTTTCTTTTTGCGTTTTTTCACTGCCGTGTTTTTTATTTCATCCATAAATTTAACCTTTCGTCTTTATTTGATCTGATATTATTATACCACATACGAATCAAAAAGTTAAGTCTTTTCGGTAAATCTTTAGTTTTTTCTAAGGATTTTTTGACAGAACAAAGCTGCCGTTATTTCATTGAAAATAAAAAACGAGGGCGATCACTCGCCCCCATGAATTTTATTGCTTATTCAGCGTCCTCAGAAGCCTCGTCATCAGCAGGAAGCAAAGCTCTCATAGACAGGCTGATCCTCTTCTTGTCGAGATCAATCTCTGTGATCTGGCAATCAACTACCTGACCTACAGAAAGGATATCTGCAACATTGTTTACTCTCTGGTTAGCGATCTGAGAGATATGGATAAGACCGTCGATACCATCAATGATCTGTGCAAAAGCACCAAAGCTTGTGATAGAAACAACAGTAGCCTTAACTACCTGACCTACCTCATAGTTAGCCTTGAAGATCTCCCATGGATTCTCTGAAGCCTTCTTATATGTCAATGAAACCTTCTTTGTTTCGCTGTCGATATCCTTGATAGTAACAGTGATCTTATCGCCAACAGAAACAACGTCTGAAGGGTGCTTGATCCTGTTCCAAGAAAGATCCATTCTTCTGATAAGACCGTCAACTCCGCCGAGGTCTACAAATACGCCGTAATCTGTAATAGACTTAACTGTACCCTCTACCTCAGAACCGATCTGAGCTGTCTCAAAGAACTTAGCCTGAGCTGCTGCTCTTTCCTCTCTTGCTACTGCACGGATAGAACCAACTGCTCTCTGCTTAGCCTCGTTTACCTCAAGGATCTTGAAGCTTACTGACTGCTTGAGCAGATCGTTAAGATCGAAATCTCTTCTTGGAGCTGCCTGTGAAGCAGGGATAAATACCTTAACACCGTTAGCTGATACGAGTACGCCGCCCTTAACAACGTTTGTAACTGTACCTGTAAGTGTAGCGTCAGCTTCCTTAGCCTCAACTATCTTCTGGAAACCAAGAACTGCGTCAACCTTCTTCTTAGAAAGTGTAACGATACCCTCCTGGTCATTTGTCTTAAGAACGATCAGATCGATCTTGTCGCCTACCTTTACGATATCCTCTGGCTTCTTAGTAGGATCATCTGTAAGTTCAGATGCAGGAATATAGCCTGTGTGCTTTGTTCCGATATCTACGGCTACTTCACCGTTATTGATATCGGTGACAACGCCCTCAACCTTCATTCCCGTATGTATTTTTTTCAGAGTCTTTTCCAGTTCCTCCTCAAAATTAAATTCTTCGTCAACATTGTTCAACATTTCACTCATGGTCTGTTGTACCTCCTTGATTATATAAGCCGGCGTCGATGCACCAGCAGAAATCCCGATAAATTTTGCACCTGATAAGTCAATATCACATGCCCTCAGTCCTTCGGCGTCCTCCACAAGCCAACATTTGCAATATTCATCGCATATGGCTTTAAGCTTGTGAGTATTGGAGCTGTGCAGCCCTCCGACTATTATCATTATGTCGGCAGCCTTCGCAAGCTCCGCCGCCTCCTTCTGTCTTTCAGAAGTGGCACTGCATATGGTGTTATACACCACAGCTTCAGGCAGATACCTCTCAAAAAGCTCTTCGCACTTTCTCCACATATTCTTATTATACGTTGTCTGAGCCAGAATTGCAACCTTTTTTGACGAAAAATCTTTCTCTTTCACCAAATTTTCAAAATCGTCACATGAACTGAACACATAACTCTCTCCGCTGCAATGACCTCTTATACCCATTATTTCCGGGTGAGCCTCATCACCTGCGATAAGAATAACGTATCCCTCGCCCGATTTTTCGGCTGCTATCTTGTGTATCCTTGCCACAAAGGGACAGGTAGCGTCAATTACTTCCGCACCTACCTTTGCAAGCTTTTCATACACGTCCAGTCCAACTCCGTGGGATCTGATAACAACTGTCTGGTCTTTCGTGACCTTATCCACATCGGTGGAGTAAACTCCTTTTGCTTCAAGGTCAGAAACTACGTTTGGATTGTGAATGATTGGGCCTAACGTTACAACATTATTTCGGTTATCTAATTCATTATACACTATTTTTACGGCTCTGTCTACACCAAAACAGAAACCTGCGGTCTTTGCAACGCAAATTTTACACTTTGTTAACATTTAATGTACCAGCTCCGTGATATTTTTCATGATCTCGTTCTTGATAGTCCTAAGAGAATGAGGGTCGGTGGCTGTAACGCCTATCTCGCAAGGCACTATAGGCTTTCCAAATCTTACAACTACACGCTTTCTGAATTTGAGCTTGCCCTCGAAATTGATACCAACAGGGACCACAGGCACCTGAGCCACAGCCGCCACCAATGCAACGCCGGTTTTGCCCGTTCCTACCTTGCCGTCCTTTGAACGTGTTCCCTCAGGGAAGATGACAAGGTTTCTGCCCTTTTCAAGCTTCTCTATAGATGTGTCTATTACCTGAGTGTCGCCCTTTCCTCTTGTAACAGGGAATGCTCCGAACGCTTTTATAAGCAGAGTGAAGAACACATTCTGATGAAAAAGCTCCTCCTTAGCCATATAAGACAGCGGCACTTTTGTTGGCAGTGCGATAAAAACAGGGTCCTGATAGCTTCTGTGGTTTGAAGCGAATATATTCCCGCCGTCCTTTGGGATATTTTCCGTACCCTCGAAAGTGATGTTAAAATACAGATGATAAAGTCCGATAACGATATATCTCAGCACTGTGTACCAAAACATATGGAAATGACCAAGCCTGTGTTCTTTTTTCACAGGTCTGACAGGCATTATCTCTTTTATCTTACGCTCTTTTTTTTTAGTCTTGTCGGTTATTACCTTGTAGATAGCCTCAACAGACTCTTCAAGAGTCAACTCAGTAGAGTCCACCTCAACAGCATCATCAGCCTTTTTCAGCGGTGCTATCTCTCTGTGTGTATCGTTATAGTCACGCTGGATTATATCCTGCAATACCTCGTCATATGTAGACTTATCGCCCTTTTCCTGAAGCTCCTTGAAACGTCTTTCTGCTCTGGCTTCCGGTGCAGCTGTGAGGAATATCTTCACGTCAGCGTTTGGCAATACCACAGTGCCGATATCTCTGCCGTCCATAATGATGTTGTTTTCTTTTGCGATATTCTTCTGAAGTTCAAGCAGAAATTCTCTTACCTCAGGTATAGCAGACACCTTTGACGCACCCATGGATATCTCAGGCGTTCTTATTTTGTCTGAAACGTCCTCGTCATTGAGCATTACTCTTTGCCCTGCTTCTGTGTAGCAAAGCTTTATGGATATCTCACCAAGAAGGGGTTTTATCTGCTCAGGGTCAGAAAGGTCTGCACCCTTGCTTATAACATAATAAGCTATAGAGCGGTACATCGCACCTGTGTCTACATATACATATTCAAGCTTTTTCGCTACCGCCTTTGCGATAGTGGACTTTCCTGCTCCGGAAGGTCCGTCGAGAGCCACGTTTATTCCCATATCAAAATCTCCTTATCCTATTTTATCCGCACAGCTATACGCCGTGGAAAACGCTATCTGCAAATTAAAACCGCCTGTATAAGCGTCAACGTCAAGCACCTCACCGATAAAGTAAAGTCCTTTACACAGCTTTGACTCCATTGACCGTGGGTCTATCTGCGAAACATCAACTCCTCCACGAGTGATTATAGCCTCCTCCACAGGACGCATACACTTCACTGTGAACGTTAGCTTTTTCACTGTGGAAACAAGCCTTTCACGCTCCTCACGGGTTATCTGATTGACCTTTTTCTCAGGGTCGATGCCGCACCTTTTTATTATAAGTGGTATTATCTTTGAAGGCAGCAACTTACCCAGTGAATTCTGAAAATCTCTGTTTGGAAAATCACCGAAATCACGAAGTATCCTGCTGTCAAGCTGTTCATGGCTCAGTGCAGGTTTAAGGTCGATATCCATATAATACCTTGACTTATTCATATCACCAAGGTGAGCAGAAGCCGAAAGCACAAGCGGTCCGCTCAGACCAAAGTGTGTGAAAAGCATTTCCCCAAGCTCGTGGAAAATTGGTTTATCTCTGTTCTCTTCACGAAGCGTCAAGGTGCAGTTTCTAAGGGAAAGCCCCATTGCAGAAGCACATTCCCCACGCTCATATGTGACCACAGGGCAAAGTGATGGCGTTATTGCCGTGACCTTATGCCCCACAGACTTCGCAAGCCTATAGCCGTCGCCTGTTGAGCCTGTCCGTGGATAGGACTTTCCGCCAGTTGCAACGATAACGCTGTCTGCGTAATAATCCCCATGCTCGCATTTAAAGCCCTCTGCTCGGCCGTCCTTGATGATAAGCTCTTTTACCTCATCGTCGATAAACTGCACACCACTGTCCTCGCAGGCTTTCACAAGTGCTTTTACGATATCCTTTGCGTTGTCGCTCACAGGGAAAACTCTGTTGCCACGCTCAGTTTTAAGCTCCACACCAAGACACTCAAAAAAGCTCATAACGTCCTCAGGTGCAAATCTGCTCAGTGCTGAATACATGAACTTGCTGTTGCGTGGGATATTTTTCATAACAGTGTCAGCGGTACAGTTGTTTGTGACGTTACACCTGCCCTTGCCTGTTATCATGAGTTTTCTGCCCTGACAGCCGCTATGCTCGATAACAGCAACGCTCTTTCCACGCCAGCCAAGCTGAACTGCGCAGAACATTCCTGCCGCACCTGCGCCTGCTATAACTGCGTCAAATCTTCTCACTGTGTATCTTCCTCGCTTTTTGCGTAAACGTCATACTCAGCCCAAACCTTTTCAAGACGTTCAAAGGTCTGGGACACTCTGTCAATATTTCTTATGGATACCGCAACAATAAGTGCATTTATAAGGCTCAGCGGTGCAACGAGAGAGTCAACGAACGAAGCCATATCGCTTCTTGCAAGAAGCAGGCTGTCTGCATACTTTGCGATAGGCGAAGCCTTTGAGTCTGTTATAGCTATAACGTTCGCACCGTTGCTCTTTGCATATTTAAGTGCCTTGACGGTCTGCTTTGAATACCTCGGGAAAGATATGCCTATCATGGCGTCCTTTTCGTCTATTCTCATTATCTTTTCAAAAAGCTCGGAAGTAGTCGTACTCTGAACGAGCTTTACATGGGGGAAAATAAGTCCCAGATAATAAGCAAGGAACGAAGCGATAGAAGCTGCACTTCGCGTACCCATTATGTAAAGGGTATTGCAGGATACGATAGTGTCAACGGCATTGTTAAAGTCCTCCTTTGAGGTTTCCTCCAAAGTACGCCTTATCTTGTCGATGTCGAGGTTAAGTACCCTTTCAAGCACGTTGTCACTGCTCATAAGGTCGGAAGTGACCTCTATTCTCTGAACAGTTGTAAGCTTGTTTCTCATAAGCTCCTGCAAGCCTTTTTGAAGGGCAGGATAACCGTCATAGCCAAGTTCTGAGGCAAATCTTACCACCGTTGATTCGCTGACGCCCACAGTTTTTCCAAGCTTCTGAGCCGTCATAAAGGCCGCTTTGTCATAGTGGGAGAGAATGTAGTTCGCAATAAGCTTGTGTCCCTTTGACAAGCCTGAAAGCTTTTCATTGATAAGCGTAAATAAATCTTTTTCCATTTCTATCTATACCTTTCAGCATATTTTTTAGGCATATCGCATCATACGGTGTTGCCTTAAGCCCACAGATCCTCCTGTAGGGCGAGTATCCTTTTTCTTCTTGCTTCTGTTTTGTCCTTATCTGGGATATAAACGCCGTCCTTTAAGATAAGCACGTCACCCTCGTGAACGTCTTTTGTTTCAGAAAGCGGTATATCCTTTTTTTCTCCCTGCTCAGTTTCACACACGGCATAGCCGTTTTCTATCCTGTCAACTATAAGAATCTCTTCCATATCACTTTTCTCCCTTTTCAGCAGAAACGCTCAACCCCTCGCCATCTGAGCTGAAAACTATCGTTCCAACATCTGCAGTGACATACAAATGGGAAGCATATTTTTTCAGCCTTGTGACAGTTTCCTCGTGTGGGTGACCATACTTGTTGCCCTTGCCGCAGGATATAACAGCATATCTCGGCATGACCTTGTTAAGAAAATCGACCCCCGAAGAAGTGGAACTGCCGTGATGACCTGCTTTAAGCACCTTTGCGGAAACATCATAACCCTGAGAAAGTATATCTTTCTCCTCAGTGGTCTCGCAATCCCCCGTGATAAGAAAGCTGTTCTCACCGTCTGTTATCTTCACAAGGGTGGAATAGTTATTAAGATTATCATAATCATTTTTTGGTGTGAAAAGCTCCACCTTACAGCTTCCAAGCTCAAATTCCATAGGCTTTGCCTGTGTTATCTTCAAGCCCTTTGCCTTTATGCTTTTGAGCATTTTCTCATATATCGTTGTGGTGGGCGTCATATCAGCCTTGACTTTCGGCATAATGAATTTATCCACCTGAAACTGATCTATTATCTCGCTCATTTCACCAATATGGTCAGCGTGAGGGTGGGTGGCAATGAGGTATTTTAACTCTGTCACTCCCTGCTTTTCAAGATATTTTTCTATTTTATTGCTGTCATCTTTATCGCCGCTGTCAATGAGCATAGCCTCCCCTTGTGATATCACAAGGGTGCTGTCGCCCTGACCAACGTCGATAAAATGCACCTCTGTCTGAGCGTGTTCCGCCGGCTTATCCTCAACGCCTGCCTTGATAAGCAAGCTGTCGAAAGAAACTAACCCCGTCAGGTCAAGCACTGTAAAAAGCAGCACCACAAAAACCGCTATGAGCGTTACCGCCTTTTTAAGCGGTGCTGTCGAATTTTTCTTTTTCGCAGATCTACCTGCCATGTTATCCCTTTCCGTCTGAGCTATCTTCTTGCCTGCATTTCAGCCCATTCTTCTTTTGTTATGTTTATCTTTCGTGCCTTAGAACCTTCCTGTGGTCCTATTATGCCCATTTCCTCTATCTCGTCCATGATACGGGCGGCTCTAGGGAAACCAAGCTTTAGCTTTCTTTGCAAGAACGCAGTGGAAGCGTTGTTTGTCTGCACGATTATGGATATTGCCTGATTTACAAGGTCATCATCAGGATTTACGGAAACATTATCGCTGCCTGCCGAACCGCTGTCCTTTGGCTGTGGAGTATTCTCCTCCACCTCTGCGATAACTTCGTCGCTGTATTCTGCGGTATGCTCGTTCTTGAGGAAGTTTACAACCTCTCTTATCTCAGAAGTCGCTGCATAGCCGCTCTGCATTCTTATAGGCTTTTTAACGCCAACAGGCTTATAAAGCAGGTCACCGTTTCCAAGAAGCTTCTCTGCACCGCTTTCATCAAGTATAACTCGTGAGTCAACGTTGCTGGATACACTGAGAGAAACTCTCGATGGGATATTTGACTTGATAAGTCCTGTCAACACGTCCGCCCTAGGGGACTGTGTTGCGATTATCATATGTATTCCTGCCGCACGAGCAAGCTGTGCAAGTCTTAAAACTGAGTCCTCTACCTCGCTTCTCGCAGCCATCATAAGATCGGCGAACTCATCGACCACAATAACTATCTGCGGCAGCAGGTCGATCTTTGCACGGACTTCGTCCTGCTCCTCGGCAGGCTTATTGCGTTCTTCAAGAACCATGTCATTAAACTCCTGCAAGTTCTTTACATTGTTCGCCTCGAACATAAGATAACGCTTGTTCATTTCATTTACCGCCCAGCCAAGCGCACCAGCCGCCTTTAAAGGCTCGGTAACAACAGGGATAAGCAAATGAGGTATCTTATTATAAATAGGAAACTCGACTTTCTTAGGGTCGATAAGAATAAGCTTTACTTCGTCAGGTGACGCATGGTAAAGTATAGAAAGTATGATAGAGTTTGTAAAAACAGACTTACCTGAACCTGTTGTACCTGCAACGAGCATATGCGGCATTTTGGCGATATCGCCGATAATGATATTACCCTCGATATCCTTGCCCACTGCAAATGTAAGCTTGCCCTTTGCCTTTCTGTATTCCTCGCTGTCGATAAGCTCACGGAGAGAAACCGTATCTCTATGATCGTTCGGCACTTCTATGCCTATGCAGGCTTTGCCCGGAACAGGAGCTTCGATACGAACGCTCATTGCCGCGAGATTAAGTGCGATATCGTCTGCAAGACCGGTTATCTTCGACACTCTTACGCCTGCTGCAGGCTGAAGCTCATATCTTGTAACGGACGGACCTCTGTGTATGCCCACGATCCTTGTTTTAGCGCCATATGTTTCAAGCGTTTCCACAAGCTTAGCAGATTTCTCTTGTATCTCCTGCTGGACTATCTCGGAAGCCACAGGATTTTTAGCATATTTGAGTATATCCACAGGCGGATAAACGTAAGCAGATATTTTATTATCTTTCTCAAAGAACGTTGTCTGACCGTTCTTATCAACATTCACTACTGGTGGCTTAACAGGCTCGTCCTTGGACTTCTTTTCTTCTCTGCTGTCGCCTATGGCGTTTTCTATTATCTTTTTAAGCTCCTCATTATCGGTAGTCTTAGCCGTTTCTTCAAGCTTTTCATGTGCTATCACAGGGGCTTTCACAGGGTGTACCGGCATATCTATCTTTGAAGCGTCCACCTTGTCGGTGGCTTCTTCCGCCTCTGCAACAGGCACAAAGGCTTCCGCCGCAGTATCAGGGCCATCATCAGGATAGAATTTTGCAATATCAACCCTACCATTACGCCTTGGCTCCTTCTTCTCTCTTGGAGGCTTCGGAGGCTGAGCCGCACGCTCGATACGCTCCTCGTTCACCGCTTCATAGCTCTTTATAAAAGGCTTTGAAATCGCTTTGAGGAGCTGTGGAAGCGTAACATTAGTAAGCAGCATTATAAAAGTGAACGCCACAAGCACGATAACGATACCTGCGCCAACTCTCTTGAAAAGCGAAAGCAAAGGCCAGCCAAGCAATGCGCTTGCAAGTCCGCCGCCACGGAGCTGTTTTCCATCATTGAAAAGCCCCACAAGTTTGAGCCAGAACGAACTTCCGTCCACAGAGCCCACTTGGATTATCTGAGCCATGCCGCTTATAAGAAGCATAAGAACGCTTCCCTCCACCACCTTCGCTATGACCTTGTTATGGGTCACATCTGAGGCTATCATAAGGGCAACATAGATGATCATAGGTGCAAACAGAAATACTGTCACTCCGAAAAGTCCTCGGTTCAGCTCATGGAGCCATTTCCACAAGCCGTCCCCCTCCACGAACGTGATAAGCAGTTCAAGTATGCCGAAAAAGAAAAGTATGTAAGACCAGAAGCGTCTGTTCTCTCTTTCTCTCACTGCTGTCATGGAATTTGACTGTGGCGGCTTGCTCTGAGGCTTTTGCTGTTTTGTATTCTTTTTTGCAGCTTGCGCAGGCTTTTGTGCGGGCTTTTTCTTTGCCGCTGTCTGCTTTGGCGCAGGCTTTGAGCCTTTCTTTTGAGCTGCCATTTATTTTACCATTCCTTTCGGTATTTGTCTTATTTAAGCAAATAAAGGCAAAATGTTATTTGCCTTTATAACCCACAAAAAAGCCTGAAAACAGAATTTCAAGCTTTTTCACAGAAACTGTATTATCTTATGTCATTACTTTGCAAAGGATATAGGGTGACCCATGCACATCTCGATAAATGAGATAACAAGGACTATGACGCCAAGCACAAGGGTATAATAAGCAAACACCTTGAATTTATCCGTTTTAACGAGCCAGTTTACAAGCTTGATAGCACAAAGTCCCACAAATGCGGCTACTACAAATCCAACTGCACAGCTAACCCAATCTATATCAGCACGTGTTGAAACTGCGTCCTTGACTTCAAGCAGACAGCTCATAAGTATAACAGGTATGCCCAGAATGAAAGAATACTTTACCGATGTTTCTCTGGTCATGCCTGAGAAAAGTCCCGCTGAGATAGTCGAGCCTGATCTTGAAACGCCAGGCAACAGTGCAACTCCCTGAAAAAGTCCGACCGTTATTGCGTCCTTATAAGCTATATCGCCCTGAGTCTTTTTACCCTTTATACAGCGGTCTGACATAAAAAGTATTGCCGATGTATAAAGGAAACAAAGGCCCTCTGCAAAAATGCTTGAATCCTCTGCAATGCCCTCAAACCAGCCCTTAAATGGCAGGAACGGTACAAGGCAGAAGCAGGAAACTATTATCATAACTATCATACGCCTTGGAGGATTCATATTTTTAAGAGTGAACTTGCCTGTAAAAATATCCTTTATCATAACGCCAAGCTCTTTTATCATATCCCATATTGTCTTCCTGAAAGCCACAAATACTGCTACCAGCGTGCCAAGGTGAAGTATCGCCGAGAAAAACAAAGCTCCCTCTCCGCTGTTTCCTGTAAAATGCTGATACAGTGAAAGATGTCCTGAACTTGAAACTGGAAGAAACTCCGTCAAGCCCTGAATTATAGCCTGAAAAATCGCATTGATGATACCCATTGCTGTCCTCCGAAATTTTGTTGTTTGTCAGAGATAAAAGCCGTCACGGCTGAGATAATGTGCCGGATCTGTGTCCACAGCAGTATCATCACCCTCAAACTCTTCTCCGATATCTACGTCAGTCCTGAACACGTCATAAAGGTCGATTATTGTCTGAAACATTTTCAGCTTTCTCCTTTTCAGAACTGTTTTCTATCATATCATAAAGGCAGTCTATCGCCTCGGAAAGCCCGCCGAGCCTGTCGATAAGCCCCTCTTTTACAGCCTGCTCACCGTCGATAACAGAACCAACGTCCATTACAAGCTCGCCCGTTGACATCATAAGTTCACGGAAGCGCTCAGGCTTTATGGCTGAATTATCGCACACAAAGCGAACTATTCTTTCCTGCATTTTGTCAAAATAAGAAAGCGTCTGAGGTACTCCCAGCACAAGCCCGTTCATTCTAACAGGGTGTATGGTCATTGTGGCGCTTGGCACTATAAATGACTTTTTCGCACACACCGCCAACGGCACGCCTATGGAGTGACCTCCGCCCACAACCATTGACACAGTAGGCGTTTTCATACTAGCAATAAGCTCTGCAATGGCAAGTCCTGCTTCCACATCTCCGCCCACAGTGTTGAGGATTATCACAAGCCCCTCTATGCTCCTATCCTGCTCGATAGCAACAAGGGCAGGTATGATATGCTCATACTTGGTGGTCTTGTTTTGTGCAGGCAAAATATAATGCCCCTCCACCTGACCGATAATGTTCAGGCAGTGTATAACGTGCTTTGCGTCTGGCAATGTGACAGAACCCATTTCCTTTATCTGCCTTATATCCTCAGCAAGCTTTTCGCTCTCTACGTTTTCTTCTTGTTCAGACACTCAGATACCTCCCGTTCTTCATTAGTAACTTTCGTCACAAGAGAAGTATTTGCAGTGTTCACTGAAAATATGCAGGAAAACCGCCACACCTTTAATATAATAGCACAAGTTCTACCTAATGTCAACAACTTGCAAGAGCTAAAAAAACAATTTTTGCAGGAATTTTACGCTATCCTGCAAATTATTTATAAAAAGTTTAAATCTATTTTTGATACTCCTCAGCAAGCACCTGTTCACACCAAAGTATAAGATCTGCGAAATCTTCCTTGTCAAGATAGGAGAAATACTTGTTCACAGCCTCACCCTCAGCAGCTTCTATGGTGTCCGTCAGGCAATAGCCGTCAGAAGAAATAGTTATCTCTGTTTTGGTGTTCTCTTTAAGTCCTAGAGTTATCTGTATAAAATCAAGTCCCGGATCTTTAGACGGAGCCGTCCTGTATGAAGCGTTGCCGAAGCTGTCTATCATTTTCACAAGCTCGTTGTAATCATCATGATCGGCAAGATAGCATTCTCCGTATTCTCCGCCTACTTTCACACAAACCTTTGCATATGCTCCCTCGTAGATATCATAATTATAAAAGTCATCAAAGCAAGCATAGTATATGCCGCCATTCTTTGTGAGCTTGTAAAAGCCTTTGTACGCCTTATTTGTATCTATGCTGTCAGCTGATATCTTCTCAACAGAATCCCACTTATCCGAGCCGTCTGATGACACAACATTTTTACCGTCAGGAATCATAAGTGAATAAACAGCGTCCGTGCCGCTGTCATCAGCCTGCGACTCATATGTATAAAGGCTGTCAGCGGAGAATTTCTTATGCTTATAGTCACTTAAATTTCCGTCGCTGTCATATTTCATATACTGCATAGGAGCGTTGCGCTCTTTATCATAAGAAAGCTGTAGAATACCATTGCTCACCACAGTTATTTCAGTGTACTCATCAGCTTCAAGCACAACGTTTCCAGACTTGTCAAGAAGTCCCACTGCTCTGCCGTCACGATAAGTGAAGAAAAGATCCGCAAGAAGCTTTTCACATTTATATCCCTCAAAAGGCTGCTCCTCAACCTCGGCAACATACTGAGTGCTGTCAAAGCTTGTATAAAGCTTTCGTGAAAGCTCGTCAAGGCTTTTTATTTTATTCAGAAACTCCGGAAATTTGTATTCCTTGACCTTCACATTGCTTGGTTGAGCTGAGTCGCTCGTCTTTATCTGCGACACCGCAGACGACTGTGTTGTTTCTTTGTCTTTTTCACAGCCGAACATAGAAATTGTCAGCGTCAATGCAAGCGCAAGAGCCGCACATTGTTTTCTTTTTGTCATCCTTATCCCCTCGTATTTTATTTTGTTATCTCACAGCACGGGCCGTTACACTATATTATAATACACAAATCTGATTTTTGCAAGATATATTAAAACTTTTTATTCTTTATCATAGCAGTATGGTAATACGCTAAATGTTATAAAAGTGTTAAATGTTTAAAAGTGCCTTTACATATAGAATGTTTTGTGCTATAATATCCTAGTGGCAGTGTTGATTTTAATAAATATCTGCTACTAATTTTGCTGTTTTATGGCAAGGAGGATAAAATTAAATGGTTAGAGCGATTGTCGGCGCAAACTGGGGCGACGAGGGTAAGGGCAAGCTTACCGATATGCTTGCTGAAAAGTCTGATATAGTAGTAAGATTTCAGGGCGGTGCTAACGCAGGACATACTATTGTAAATCACTACGGAAAGTTCGCTTTGCACACTTTGCCTTCCGGCGTATTCTATGATCACACAACAAATATTATCGGCAACGGTGTTGCACTTAATATCCCTGTATTTTTCAATGAGCTTAAAAAGGTAACTTCCGAAGGCGTTCCAATGCCTAAGATACTTATTTCCGACAGAGCGCAGATGGTAATGCCATATCACGTTTTGTTCGATCAGTACGAAGAAGAAAGACTCGGAAAGGCAAGCTTCGGCTCAACAAAATCGGGTATCGCACCTTTCTATTCTGATAAATATGCAAAGATAGGTTTTCAGGTACAGGAGCTGTTTGACGAAGAGGCTCTCAAGGTAAAGATAAAGAGAGTTCTTGAAACAAAGAACATTCTTCTTGAACACCTTTATCATAAGCCTCCTATCGACGCTGACGAGCTTTTCAATACTCTTATGGAGTATAAGGAAATGGTCGCTCCATATGTTTGCGACGTATCTGCATTCCTTTGGAACGCTATCAAAGAGGGCAAGAACGTTCTTCTTGAGGGTCAGCTTGGCTCACTGAAGGATCCTGACCACGGTATCTATCCAATGGTAACATCTTCATCTACACTGGCAGCTTATGGTGCTATCGGTGCAGGCATACCTCCTTATGAAATAAAGACTATCGTAACTGTTGTTAAGGCTTATTCTTCCGCAGTTGGTGCAGGTGCATTCGTTTCTGAGATATTCGGCGACGAGGCTGACGAGCTGAGAAGAAGAGGCGGCGACGGTGGAGAGTTTGGTGCAACAACAGGCAGACCTAGAAGAATGGGTTGGTTCGACTGCGTTGCAACTAAGTATGGCTGCCGTATCCAGGGCACAACAGACGTTGCTTTCACAGTAGTTGACGTTCTTGGCTATCTTGACAAGATACCTGTATGCGTAGGCTATGAGATAGATGGTGAGGTAACAACAGACTTCCCTACAACAAGAAAGCTTGAAAAGGCAAAGCCTGTTATCGAAGTTCTCGACGGCTGGAAGTCAGACATCAGGGGCATCAAGAAGTATGAAGATCTTCCTGAAAACTGCAAGAAGTATATCGACTTCGTTGAAAAGCATATCGGCTTCCCTATCACAATGGTTTCAAACGGACCAAAGAGAGAGGACATCATCTACAGAGAAAGCCCACTTTCAAAGTAATTTCAAATATCACAAAAGGCTGCGGCAAAAAGTCGCAGCCTTTTTTTCATTTAGAGTGTAAAAAACGAATGATCGGCACGTCGCATTTCTGCGAAACAGAAATTGAGCCGTTAAACACTAACTAAGTGTAGTTCTACATTTTGGCTTTATTGAGAAAATAGAGGATATCTTTTGGAGAATAAGCTTCTACCGCTCCGTCACGGAGAAGCGCACACTGTCCTGCGTATTTCTCGCTGAAAATGTCATGAGGCGGTATAACAAAAACGTCTTTATTCTGGGATAAAGCATGATTTACAGTATTCAGCGTACCGCTGTGTATTCCTGCTTCAACCACAAGAACGCAATGTGAAAGTGCCGAAACAATGCGGTTTCTTATACGAAAATTCTCAGGAACAGGTCTTGCCTGCGGGAAAAATTCCGAGATAGCTACCCCATGTGTTGCTATCTCACGCTTGAAGCCCGTCCTGCCACGAGGATAATCATATTCTAGCCCACAGCCCATAACAGCTACAGTGCTTCCACCTGCACGCATCGCACTGCGGTGTGCGGCAGTGTCGATACCCATAGCAAATCCGCTTATGATATTTACTCCTCGCTCTGCAAGAAAACTTGAAAACTCCTCCGCCACGGCTACAGAATAATCGCTTGGTTCTCTAGTGCCGATAATGGCAACGCTCTTTTCAATAGACAGACAGCTTACATCACCACGGCAGAAAAGCACAGCAGGTGGACATTCTATCTGTTTCAACCGTTCAGGATAAAGAGGATCGTCAGGGGTGAGGATATATATACCCTTTTTCTCGCAGTATTCAGCCACCTGTTTCGCCTGAAAGAACGTACAGCAGGCTATCTTTTCAGCCTCCTGCTGAGTAACATATCCACAGCGCAGTGACAATAGATCATCGCACATTTCTTCGACGCTGTCATAATATGACATAACGTCCCACAAACGCTTGTCCGCAGGTCCGAACGCAACATCGAGCCACAGCCACAACAGCTTTCTTTCTGTATTTTCAAGCATTTTTCCTGCACCTCCAGTTGGCAGATTTCTTTTAATCTTATTGTATCATATTTTATTGTTAAAAACAACAAAATTTTATAGCATTTTGGTTAAATCAAACGATTTCGGTTGAAATGGGCAATACCATATGTTATAATGGATATTGAAAATTTGAACTTGAAAGGATAGTTGCTTAATGGTAAACAAACTTGACCTCAGCGGCGAGTGGCTGCTGTGTCTTGATAAGGAATGTAAGGGTACTGACCTTGTTTTTGATGATACAATAAACCTCCCAAACACCACTTCCAACGCTAAAAAAGGCGAATACAATACTGAGAGAGAAACAGGCTTTCTTACAGACACATATAAATTTGAAGGCTTTGCATGGTTCAGAAAAAACGTTGACTTCTCTGCTCTGCAATGTGAAAATCTTAAACTTTATCTTGAAAGAACAAGAATAACTGAACTTTATATAGACGGCAAAAAGATAGGCAGGCAGGAGAGCCTTTGCACTCCGCACATCTATGACCTGAACGAGTATATCGGTACTGGCATACATGAAATGACTATCTGCGTTTCAAATGTTGGCTACAAGACCAAGGGCGGACACCTGACTTCACCCGACACTCAAACCAACTGGAATGGTATCATAGGACGCTTCGAGCTTATAGGCTACAAAAACGCCCACGCTGAAAATGTTATGCTTTGGTGCGATATCCACAGCAAGACAGTAAGGGTAACAGCCAACATAACAGGCGGAAAAAGCGGAAAAGCTGTCATAAGTGCTGAGAGTTTCAACAGCGAAAAGAACCATACACCTGCTGTGCAGAGCTTTGAGTACACAGACGGCAAGCTTGACGCTTTATACAAAATGGGCAACGATTGCCTGCTTTGGAGTGAACATGAGCCTAATCTCTATAAGCTGAGAATAGATATCGACGGCGACATGAGCGAGCATATCATCGGTATGCGTGAGTTCAGGACTGAGGGCGGAAAATTCACCATAAACGGCGAAAAAACCTTTCTCAGAGGAAAACATGACGGCATGATATTCCCTAAGACCGCTTTTGCACCTACCGACCTTGAGGAATGGCTGAGGATAATGAAGATATCAAAGTCATACGGCATGAACCACTATCGTTATCACACCTGCTGTCCCCCTGAGGCTGCGTTTGTCGCTGCGGATATGCTTGGAATCTATATGGAGCCACAGCTTCCTTTCTGGGGAACTATCACAGAAGAGGGCGAGGAAAACCACAATCAGGAGGAGCAGGATTTCCTCGTTGAAGAGGGCTTCAATATGCTGAAATTCTTCGGCAATCACCCTTCCTACTGCATGATGTCAATGGGCAACGAGCTTTGGGGCTCAAAGAAGATACTCAACGATATCATAGGCGGCTACAAGAAATTTGACAACAGACACCTTTACACACAAGGCTCAAACAATTTTCAGTGGTTCCCTAACGTTATAGAAAATGACGATTTCTTTGTTGGCGTAAGACTTGCAAACGACAGGCTTATAAGAGGCTCATATGCTATGTGTGACGCTCCACTTGGTCATATTCAGACTGACAAGCCTGCGGCAAATCACGATTATGACAGCATTATAAGACCTAAGAAGCAGGCAAGCTCCACGGAAATTTCAGAGGACGGCACTGTTCAGATACAGTACGGCACGACCATGAAAACTGTCAAGGCAAGCGAAGCTGACGCAGATTTTATCCCTGAAGTGCCTATCGTTACTCACGAAATAGGTCAGTATGAAACTTATCCGAACTTCAAGGAGATAGAAAAATACACAGGATCCCTTAAAGCCAGAAACTTTGAGGTATTCAGAGAAAGACTTGAAAAAAAGGGTCTGCTTCCGCTGGCTGAGGATTATTTCAAATGCTCAGGCAAGCTTGCTGTGCAGTGCTATAAGGAAGAAATGGAGGCTGTTTTCCGTTCAAGACTTCTCGGCGGTTTCCAGATACTCGATATTCAGGATTTCAGCGGTCAGGGTACTGCCCTTGTGGGTGTACTTGACGCATTCATGGACAGCAAGGGACTTATCACAGACAGCGAGTGGAGAGAGTTCTGCAATGATGCTGTTGTAATGGCGCGTTTTGACAGCTATGTTCTTGAAGCTGGCAGCAGTTTCAAGGCGCACACAGAGCTTTGCAATTACACACCTGACCTTAAAGACGGCAAGCTTATTTGCACTCTCACTCTTGAAAACGGTGATGTCATTGGCAAGGTCGAAAAGAATTTTGTTGCAGAAGGCAACTACACTGAAATTTGCGATGTAGAATTTACTCTCCCACAGGTCACAAAGAACACAAAGGCTGTGCTTTCACTTGAAATAGATGGCACTGACATTCACAATCATTATGACCTTTGGGTGATACCGACAGTTGAAAAGACAGATATAAGCGGCGCATACATTTTTAACGAGGTAAACGAGGAAGCTGAAAGTCTGCTGAAACATGGCAAGACAGTGCTTATCGTCCCTGACCTTTCAAGGCTTGAAAATTCTATTGAGGGCTTCTACTGTCAGGACTTCTGGTGCTATCATATGTTCTGTATCATCTCACAGATGATGAAAAAACCTGACCCTGTTGGCACAATGGGACTTCTTATCGACACCGAACACCCTGCCCTTGCAGGCTTTGCAGGGGAAAAATACTCAACGCCACAGTGGTGGGAGATAGTTCAGAACTCACGCTCGGTTATTCTTGACGACTTTAAGGGTGAGAAAAATGTTATCGTGAGAACTATCGACAACTTTGACCGCAACCACGATCTTTCACTCCTCTACGAGTATGAAAAGGACGGCGGCAAGGTGGTAGTTTGCTCATGCGATTTTGATAAGCTTTCCCACTCCCCTGAAGGACGTGCGTTCATAAAGTCTGTTGTTGACTATGTAAGAAACTAACAGAATATTTATTGCTAAGGGCTGTACTATTTTGCGGTACATCCCTTATTTTGTTTGTGCTTGTTGCATAAAACGCCCGCAAAACATTTGTCTGATATAACAAAAGTGCCGACACTACAGTGGCATATGGTTCACTTATTACGAAAAATGTGTTATAATTTAGGTGTATGTTATACAGGAAGGTGATGTTAAGTGCCAAAAGTAAAACGTTATAAATACAAGAATATTGCAGCGGCTCTTGCCATACTGCTTTTGATTATTCTGGGAATATCTACATCGTGCAGTTCAAAGGCTGACAGCCCTAAGAAAATTTCCGACAGCTCGTCAAACTCCTCTGCGGTCAAGGCTGACAGCAGCAGTAAAAAAGCTGTAAAAAAGCTTACGGGCAATTATATGTATGTTACCGCAAAAAACAAAACTGATATGGTAAATGGAGATCTTATTCTCGTTAATGGCGACCACTCCTTCACCGGTACAGTGAATAACACAGACACAGTTTATTCCTATTTGTTTGACAAGAACGGAAGTCAAATAATGTCCACCAGCAGCACTCAACTGACGGCTAAAAAAGAGACCTTTGAAGCCTTTGGCAAAATGGGAAATGATTTTTATGCTGACAAGAAGATATCAACACTTATGATAAACACAGCTATGCCTGCGGAAGATGATGAAGACAGTAGCTCTGCCTGCTACGAGCATGACACTGGACTTGCCTTTGACCTGCATCTTTATGACGCAAGCACAGGCGCATATCCTGAGTTCACAGGCGAGGGAGATTATAGTTGGATATCTGAAAACTGCTGGAAATACGGACTTATCCTCAGATACCCAGAGGACAAAGCTGACATCACAGGTGTAAGCCCTATGGCTTATCATTTCAGATATGTTGGTATACCACACGCTGAGATAATGACAGCAAACAAGCTTTGCCTTGAAGAATACATAGATTTTGTCAAGGACTATACATTTGAAAAACCGCTCACATTCACGGCTTTTGATGACACTGAGTATTCAGTTTACTACGTTGCCGCAGACAAGGGCAGCACCACGAACGTGCCTGTACCACTTGACGACAGCAACAATGAGCGTCCTAACACTATCTCAGGCAACAACGTTGACGGCTATATCGTCTGCGTGAATATGACAGAAAATGCAGCACCTGCTGACTCGTCCTCTCAGACAGACCAGCAGGCGGCTACAGAATAAATTTTTCGGAGGAAATAAAATGCTTAAAGAAACAGTAGAAATAAAAGTAGATTATGAAAAGGCTGGCGTTTCAAGCGAAGGCTGCGCACCTGTACTTGATTGCTATTACAACACACTCACTGAGGAAATAGGCAGAAAGAAGCACAAGGCAATTATAATCTGCCCGGGCGGAGGATATGATTGGTGTTCTGAGCGTGAAGCTGAACCTGTTGCATTCAGATTTTTGGGTGCAGGCATATGCGCATTTGTGCTAAGATACTCATGCGTCAAGAAAAAATTTCCTACTGACGCTTTGGAATGTGCGGCGGCTGTCAAGTATGTTAGAGATAATGCGGAGAAATTTGACATTGACCCTGACAAGATAATAGTATGCGGTTTTTCAGCAGGCGGGCACCTTGCGGCAACAATGGCAAACTTCTGGAACAGCGAACTGCTCACAAAGCCTCTTGGCTGCAATCCTGAGGACATCAAGGTAAACGGCTCTATCTTGGGCTATCCTGTTATCACATCCGACCCTGAATACACTCATGAAGGCTCAATACTCAATATTATTGGCGAGGAAAAATCATCGGAGCTTAGAGAGCTTGTTTCAATGGAGAAGAGAGTATCGGAGAACACTCCTCCTACATTCATCTGGCACTGTGCTGATGATGGCTGTGTAAGGGTTGAGAACACACTTTGGTATATGTGCAGTCTTTCAAAGTATCACATTCCATTCGAGAGCCACATTTATGAATACGGTGGACATGGACTTGCATTGTGCGACGAAACCACTGCCACATGGGAAGGTCACTATCAGCCGGTGGCGGCTCATTGGGCAGAGGCGGCTATTGATTGGGTACATAGGCTATAAAAATTTGTTGCGTGTGGCAACATATTTAAGCTAAAAAATGACTCACATCAATTTGATAGATACTCATATAGACATTTTCAAAGAACTAATATGAATGACCTATATAGTGAAATATGAACAAGACAGGTAGATACCTCAATTGAGTTATCTACCTGTTTTTTTATCATAATTTTGGATAATAAGATAAATTTTATAAATTCTATTGAAAAATTTGTAGAATTGTGATATTATTTAGTAAATGGTTTTTTATATATAAATCTAAGTGAGATTTAATATAACTGATATTACTCACAACTATTACGAAGGGGTTGATAATATGGATACCCAGATGATCATAAGTAGTATGAATTTCTTTTTACATGAAGCATCAAAAACCATGTTGAATTGGCTCAATACATTATTACCAATGGTTACGGACAATTGGTGGGATGAGTGTGTTAAAACAAGCTTGACATTTACACAGCATGAAATCGCCATAGAGAAAGGATATTCTAAGCTTTCCGATTTTGACCTTGCTGCATTGTTAAGAATTGCAAATAAATCGTGGTATAATCTGCAAACTGTCATGTTTCTTCCATCACATGAACGTGAAACTGTTCGTAAGATGATAAGTGTACGCAATAATTGGGCGCATTGTATTACCGAATTGCCTGGAAAAGATGTCATACTTCAAGACTTGAATACTTTGCTTGCTTTCACAGAACAGTTTGATGGTGGCAAGGATACTTGTGATAAAATAAATAGGTTCATTGATTTTATTGAACAGCCTGACAGCCTCAATTTGGAACATTCTCACATTGAATCGAATGATAGCGGAGAAGCTGATGTAACAACTACTAAGTCAACAGCCTCCATACATGAGAATAGCCTTGTATATTTAGTAAGCGATCCTAAGATTAACGGTGTCGTAATGTCGTTAAAAAACCTGGGAGATATTACCCAATATAATGTTTTCGTCAACAATGAAATCAAACAGTACTATACAGGACAGATAGCACTTGTCGAGAAGTCTGCTGGGTATAATTGGATTAGTCTGACAGAAATGAGGAGTTACCTAACAGCCTATCAAATAAATAATCCTTCATCCCAGAACTTATATTCGCTTAATTCAGCTCGAATAGATTTTGTTCCTTATCAGTTCCGTCCGGCATTAAAAATGATACACGCTGATGAACCTCGAATCCTGATAGCAGACAGCGTTGGTGTTGGTAAAACGATAGAGGCAGGATTGATCATCAAGGAACTTGAAGCACGTTCTGACTTAGAACGTGTATTGGTCATCTGCCCGAAGCCGTTGGTCGCTGAGCGTAAATGGGAACTTGAGATGAAGCGATTCGATGAAGAATTTATTCCTCTTGATGGAGCAACACTTCGGCAGATTATATCCGATACTGATCGTGACGGCGATTGGCCTGTTAGATTTAACAAGGCTATTATTCCATATTCCATTCTTGATTCTAAGGTATATAACGGTGAAATCGGCAGAAGAAATCGTATATTTGGTTTATCTGAACTTGACCCTGAACCACACTTCGATTTAGTAATCGTTGATGAAGCACATCATATACGCAACGGCAGCGATGATAAAGAAAAAGCGTTTGCATACAAATGTACGAAATACTTTTGCGATCATGCTGATGCCGTCGTGATGCTTACTGCTACTCCATTACAGACAAGTGATAATGATCTATTTACGCTTCTTAATGTGCTTCGCCCAGATATTGTTGTTGATAAGGATACGTTTGAGATGATGTCACGTCCGAATGCTAATATCTCCCGTGCCGTACATTTAGTTCGGGCAATGGAGGAAGGCTGGAATGAAAAGGCATCAACAGAACTGCTTGACCTTCAAAAAACTCAGTGGGGCGATAATGTTATCGCTGAGAATCCGTTGTATAATGATATATTGCGCCGTCTTGAAAGTAATGAAATAGATCGAGAAGAACGAGTAAAACTTATCTCTGATATTGAGTCACTGCACAGTTTCGGAACTATGCTCAACAGAACTCGAAGACGTGATATACAGGATTTCTGTGTCAGACGTTCTCACACGGTTTCAACTTCATTTACCGAATATCAGCAGACGCTCCACGATGAATTGTTATATTTTGAACACGAAGCACTTTCTACACTCCATAATGCGAATTCTGTGGCTTTTATGATAAGCACGATCCGCAGACAAGCTGCAAGCTGTATTTTCGGACTTGCACCATACATCAGGGATATTATCAGCAGACGTTTGATGCAGTTGGACTACGATCCTGATAGTTTAATCAATGATGTTGATGAGAAATCATTAAATACAATCTCATCTCTTGCAAAAAAAGTGCTGATGCTGGCAGATAAGCTCCCCGAAAAAGACCCGAAATTTGAAGAGACATATGTTATCATCCGTAAAAAACAGGAGCAGTCCAACAACAAAATAATGATTTTCAGCACATTCCGGCATACGCTCTCTTACTTAAAAAGGAAGCTGTCAGAGTGTGGACTTCGAGTTGAACAGATTGACGGTAGTGTTAAAGATGATACACGATACGAATTGAAATCACGTTTTGAACTTTCTCGTGAAAACGAATATGCTATAGATATTCTTTTGTTTACCGAAGTTGGCTCAGAGGGTCTTGATTATCAGTTTTGCGATATGATGATCAATTATGATCTGCCTTGGAATCCTATGAAAATCGAACAGAGAATAGGCAGAATTGATCGTCGCGGACAGTTAAGTGACGTGGTAAATATCTATAATATCATAACAGAGGGAACTGTCGATGCTGATATATATCATAGATGTCTTATGCGTATAGGAGTATTCGAGAGAAGCATAGGAGATTGCGAGGAAATTCTTGGACAAATTGCATCAGGTATTGATTATATTGTTTATGATACTAATCTGACAGATGAAGAGCGCAATATCAAACTTGAGCAAATGGCAGATAATGAAGTCCGTAAAATGCAAGAATTAAACCGTCTTGAGGAAGAGGAAAAAGAACTGTTCGGTTTTGACCTGACAGAGCTAACTACTTCTCATGAAATAAAAAAAGCAGAAAGTCCATGGATATCCGGATATTTTCTACAAAAACTAATCGAAAACTATATTACAGCTATTGTTGGAAAAGGACAGTATATTATCGGGGAATCTTCACTTAAAACAATTCGTCTTTCTGCATCGGCAAGACAGATATTGAGAGATGATCTAAAAAAACTGACCGGCGGTCGTAATGCACTTAGAAGGTCATGGCAAAACTATTTAAGTGGAAATAAGCCAAATCATTCTATTACGTTTGATCCCGAGACTGCATCCAAAGAACGTGACAGCTTCTTTATTACTGCTATGCACCCTCTTGCAAAGCAAGCAGCCAAATACTACAGCCACAGAGAGTCTGCATATCTGCACTTGCAGCTTCATACATCTGAGATTCCTTCAGGACAATATGTCTTTTCTGTTTATGCTTGGCAATATACCGGATACAACACCTATACCAAATTAATCACCGTTTGTGAGAATGAAAAAATAGCTGTAGAGCTACCTTTCCTTTTAGAAGATGCGGATAGTTCTGAAAGTAAACCTAACGGACAGTTCAATTGGTCAAGCATTGAAAATCATCATGTATCAATGTGGCTTGAAGCCAGAGAAAAGCATAAAAGTGAGATAAAAGCGTTAGAAGCATATAAACTTGAGAGTATAACCAATACATTCCGTAACAGAATTCGTTCATTAGAACAACAGATAAAGGATGCTTACGATGAAAACATAAAACGTATGCGTCAAAGTGAGCTGGACACTGTGCGTGAAAAATACTCTCGAAAGATTACAGAGATCAAAGAAATTGCTGATAAGGCAGATGTTTTAACAACTTTATTGGTAAATGGTGTGATTACGATTATGGGGGATTAATATGACAACACTTCAGCAATTACAAAGCGATTATGGAAAGGTGGATTGCCGTGATCTTGGGTCACGTAAGCTCGAACAACTCCGAGATGGATTAAAGGAAGTTGTTTCAGCAGAAATTGTAACAGCAGATAGCGGTAGAGAGTTTATTGAATTGCTAAAAAAGTTTAGAAAAGCCGTAGCAGAAAACGATAAGCTTCATGGTGATAACTATCCACAGCTTCTCAATTCTCTTTTATCTGTTGGTGAGGACGGTCTGTATTCAAATAGTCTGCGCTTTATCTTTGAACTTATACAGAATGTGGATGATTGCGACTATAAGGACAGCTCCGATTGTAAGCTGGATATGCGTTTCGATTTTGAGAACGATGAAATCATATTGACTTACAACGAAATTGGCTTTACTCCGTTTAATGTTTTTGCAATAACAGGTATAGCCGAAGCAGCAAAAAATGTATCATCAGAAAAAAATCAGATAGGCGAAAAAGGCATTGGTTTTAAATCCGTATTTGGTGTCGCAAATAAAGTATGGATCAGAAGTGGATGGTTTTCATTTGAATTATATAAAGAAAACTTTACAATTCCTGTACCTATCTACAAAAATTTCGAGTTTTGTAATGGAACACAAATGACGCTATATGTTCGAGGCAAAGCAAAACAGATTTATAAGGAAATAAAGGGACAATACTGTAAACGAGATGCACTTTTCTCACGAAATCCTTTACTTTTTCTTAATAAGCTCACATCATTGAAGTTTTATTTTGACACCTTCAGAAGTATGGAATTCCATGTTTCACGTACAGAAAATGAAGATTTCGAAAACTTTAAGATTGAAAGAGATATAGATATTTCTGTAGACCTTCGTGATTATGAAAATGGCTCCGAGGTAAAAGTAAGAGAGATAATACACTGCACACGATATACATATTATGTCACCTTTTCCAAAATGGCTTGCCGTGCCCGTTACGGAGAAAAAACACAGGTAGGGCAAGAAAATGGAAAAGCAATGATTCTAAGCGTGGTTGTTCCAGACACTGATTATATTACAACAGTTGGTAACGGAGCTTTATATTCGTTCCTTCCTACTCAACTTAAATTGAATGTTCCTATCGTTTGTCATGTGCCATTTAAGCTTGATGCCTCCAGAGAGTTCGTTGATCCACAGGATAATAATCTTTGGTTTAAAGAAGCAAGCAATTATTTATCAGAATTGATAGAGAAGGTATATCTTGATTATTGTCACAAAGTAAAAGAGAACATTGTCAGATATTTACCCGATAAAAACAAAAGCCTATTTGCCATCAACAATGGCAAAGAAGAATGCTTAACTGAACAAAAATGTTTCAATGGCGCTCATTACCTTGATTTGCCAATCTTCTATACAGCCGATAATGATTACAGAAGATCAGATGAGATTTTCTGTTTTAGCGAGAGTGAAAATATAGAGGAACCAGAAAAGGTGTACAGGCTTATGGGGTATCAGCGCTCGTTGTTTCTTTCTCCAATTCCTGTAGGTCGTTTTGCTATAAAAATACCCACAAATGTCAAGCATAAATTATTCAAAAAAGCTTTGGATATTGCTGATAAGACGTCTGATATTCTTGATTATCTTGATTCGGTAAGTTATGATTATCCTGAGCAGCTGATACGTAAGCTTGAGCCGGTAAAAATAACACAGTCACAGTTACATATCATCATAAAACACAGGAAACTAACGAAAATATTACGAATGTTAAGCTGCGAAGATATACGGAATAATAAACGTTTCAGATTAGAAATAACCGATGCTAATGAACTCTCAATTACTGATCTTCTTAATGAAGAATTTGAAATGAGCGATATTCCAAAAATAGTTAGCAGTTATATGGATTATTGTCATGGAAAATGTATTTGTATTGATGAAGCTAATGATGTTTATCTACCATGCTATAATGCAATTTTGATCTCTGCTCAAAAGCCTTTACATTCTTTCTTGTCATTCTGTCGTGATATAGATCCAGACGATCCTTTCACCACAAGAATAACATGGCGTGAAAAAACAAATGAACTTAACAAGTATGTTGAAGACTCCACAATATCCGAAGAAGAATATATGCGAGTTCTTCGTCAGATAAGAATATCCATTCGGGATTCACTTGGAAAAAATGGATACCATAGCTATCTTGAAATCATACTCAAATCAGGTACTGACAGAGGCAGATTTATACAGGAGTTTCTTCAGAATGCCGATGACTGCCTTTATGATCAGGAAGTTACACCTACTTTTTCATTGTATATAAATGGAAACACAATTATAATGGAGTATAATGAAACTGGTTTCACAAGAGCAAATATCCGTTCTATCACTGCGATAGGAGAATCTACAAAAAACAAACTACTGTCTAACAATAACAAATCTATAGGAGAAAAAGGCGTAGGGTTCAAAACAATATTTGCGATCTCATCAAAGATTACTATCCATAGCGGAAATTATCATTTTTCTTTGAGTGATAAAGAACCGACAATACCGAGAGTCATAAATGATGTTGGCATCGACTCGGTATCCGGTACAAAGATGGAAATAGAATTAAAGGGTGGTGAAGCGTTCCCGACCTATAAAGAAAAAGATATATTGGAATTATGTATTTGTCTTAGAAATCTGAAAAAACTTACGATTGGAAAGCATAATGTAACTATAAATGATACTGATGATAAAAGAACCATAACAATCGGAAGTCGTAACTATGTCTTCAAATGTTTTCATCACGACTTTACAATTATGGATGAAGCCACATTAGAAGAGCGAATGAACTGGAATCGTGTAATATCAGCTGATCAGCAAATCGTATTTTATGTTCCTGAGTTTTCAATTGAGAAAAATTATTATTTTCCTTTATATTGCGGGCTCCCCACAAAACATAAGATTAGAATACCTATTGCGATTGATGCACCTTTCTCACTAACAACTTCAAGAGAAGAAATTGAAACTGAAGGCTCAAAATGGAACAAAATTATTCGCAGAGAAATGTATGCTGGGTTAATAGATGTAATTGATTCTCTAAAAAAAGATAAGAGGTCGAAAGTGTTCAGATTTCTTAGATTTATACCTCGATTTCAAGGAGCTGTGCGAGTGTATGTTAATGAAACATTTGATAACAGATATTTAAATGAATATGATTTTTTAGCGCAACTCCAAAGGAAAGAGATCATTCCAACATATAACAATGATGTTTTTGCTGTGCCAATTCAGCATACAGCTTATCGGTTTCCTGAAGCAGCGATTTATATCATTAGAAAGCTCTCACTTTCCGAATATGAAGGTATTGATTCTTCATCTGTCATTGATAAAGAAACAGGTGATTATGATTCTGTTTTGAATGCTTTTGCTTGTGAGGACGCCAAATATTCTACTGTACTTCCCATTATCTTCAAATATGCAGAACGCTTTATCAGAGATGAAGGTTTTCGCACTGCCCTGTATGAATATCTTGAAAAAGCTAATCATGAATTTATTGTTCAAACTCATGATGAATATATTTATAAAATAAAAGACTTGAAAATCATTCCGGTATATGGTATAGAATCCGGTGCAACAGAATATATCTCTTGGAAAGAGGACAGTATTTTTGTAAGACCTAATTCAACAAGATCTGAAGACAATTATTATGTATTAAATGAAAAGCTTCTTCCCAAGTCTAAGTGTGAAAAAATTTATTCTGCAAACATAAATGAAATGAGCATTGAATATGAACATAGCAGATATAATGCCATGTTAAAAGAAATAATAAACAGCGGAAAGGATATAACCTCCATCTATAAGTATATAATTGCTGAATACAAAGCAGGACGGTTGACGAAAAATGATTCATTTGGTTTATTACGTGCAAATCATGTGCCTCTAAAGAATGCTTTGGGACAGATTACTATGAATAAATTGTTCACATGTGAGCAAGAAAAACAAGGATACTTCACAACCAAACTACTTATGGAGATTACAGTTCACGAAGAATGTAGAAGTCTGGCGATGGATCTATGTTATCAACCGCTTAACGAAATTCATTATGATGATTTACGTTATTATGAAGAGTTGACCCAAGATGAAGTTGAAGAACTGCTCGATGATCCCGACCACTATTTTATTAATTATGAAGAACTGTTAAGAAATTTCTATCGAGCCGGTCTACTTTCTGATGCGTTATTACAGGAGTATAATCTTGAATATCTTTCTTATGGGAGCTATGATACTACTTCTTATTCATTTGAATTTCCATCTGAACAAGCCGGAAATAGAGTTTTTCTTGCTAAACATATACGAAAACTTTGGAAAGCTCCAGCAAAAATCATCACTGTGGAAGAGATGAAAAAAGTTCAAAAAATCAAAACCCATGATAATCAGATCAAACCATATGACAGGAAGTATTCAAGGGAATCTATGTTGAATAGATACGCTCCGGAAGAAAGAAGCGATTTATGTTTCTGTCAAATGTGTCTTGTTGCTAAGAATAAAAACTATATTGAAGTGAATAACATCGAAAATACTCCTGAATACTTCTTTTCTGAGCTAAGAATCACACTATGTTTGGAATGCAGTAAGAAATTTGAAGCACTCAGGCATAATGATTCCATAAGGAAAGCGTTTATTGAACGTATTTTAGACTATGATATTTACGATGAAAGTACTGTTAAAATCTCTATAGGAAGTGGTGATACAATTACTTTTACGGCCAAACATCTTGCAGAGATCCAAGAGATTTTAAAACAGAAACCTAAGAGCCACAAGTAATATTATAGGGAGCGCTACCGATTTGGCAACGCTCCCTACTTTTTTATTTATCCTTTTCTCTGCACTCGTATGATCTGTTAAGAAGTCGGATATGTTTTGACGCGAGTCATTTTTTATCAAGAATATTGAGTATCCCTCGGGATATATGTTAAATCTGTTGGTTATCCCCAAACTTCCTCTGCGATTTCCTTAACAAGTGCAAGCTTTGCCCACTGTTCCTCCTCTGTGAGCTTGTTGCCTATCTCGCAGGACGCAAAACCACACTGTGGGCTAAGGCAAAGTCTGTCAAGTGAGATGTACTTTGCAGCATCGTGGATACGGTCGATAACAGTCTGCTTGTCCTCAAGCTCAGGTTTCTTTGATGTGATAAGTCCGAGGACTACCTTCTTGTCGCCGCTTACAGCTTTCAAAGGTTCAAAGCCACCTGAACGCTCATCATCAAATTCAAGATAATATGCGCTTACGTTTTCACCTGCGAAAAGTGTTTCTGCAACGCTGTCATAAGCACCGCTGCTTGCATATGTTGAGTGGAAGTTACCACGGCAAACGTGAGTTGTGATAACAAGATCCTCAGGCTTGCCCTCGATAGCAAGGTTGTTTATTCTCAGCAGAAGTCTTTTTATATCCTCAAGTCCTGCGTCGTCAACTCCAAAAATAGCCTTTGCATTAGGGTCAACTATCATGCCCCATGAGCAATCGTCAAACTGAATGTTGCGGCAACCTGCTGCGTAAAGATCAGCGATGACTTTTCTGTAGCCCTTTGCGATATCCTGAACAAGCTCTTCTGTATCGTTATAATACTTCTTTGTGTTCTCCAGTGCGAAAGGCATTATCATCTGCTCAAGAAACTGTGCAGGTGCAGGGATAGTCTGCTTTGCGACTGTGTTCTCGTCCTCGAGAGCCTTAACAAATTTAAAATGCTCAACAAATGGGTGGTCGCCAACTGATACCTTGCCTGTGAGATATGTATCGTCTATCATTGCGGCCTCGCCATGGAATGGCAGACCTGTCTGTGTCTTGCTGTGACCAACTCCGTTGAAGCCCCACATAAAGTCAAGATGCCATGTTGCTCTGCGAAACTCGCCGTCTGTGATGATATGATAGCCAGCCTTTTTCTGCTTTGCAACGAGATCAAGGATAGCCTTATCCTCTACCTCTTTAAGCTGCTCGGCTGTGATAGTGCCGTTTTCAAAATCTGCCCTTGCCTTTTTCAGATAGTCAGGTCTGAGAAAGCTGCCCACAAAATCGTAGCGGCATGGTACTTTGATATTATTGCTCATTTTTATTACCTCTTTCATTTTAATATAGTTTATTTCCTATTGGTTTGCTGGTATTTAGTATAGCACGAAAAAAGGCGATAGTAAAATATTTATTTCTGTGGGATAGATATAGTTTCAAACTATAACGGATCGAATAGTTTGCTTGACTTTGGGGCATATGGTGTGGTATAATGAATAATACGATATAGTTAGACGATAAATCGAGATTAGATAAACAAAGGTATGTAATATGATAAAAATTGTGTGGTCAATAAAAGATATAAATAAATATCAAACAGGAAACTTACCCGATAATGCAATAAAGATAGAAACGCCTAAGAGCGTCGATGAACTGATGAAAAAAGCGTTGCCGATAGCTGTAATTCTATGTGTTTTACTTTTTGCCGCTATGCTTGGTAAAACCATTGTGTGCAAGGTGGTCGTGATCTCTCCAATATTTATTCTGGTGGGATTTGCTTTAGGCTTTTTATTGTTGATAATTCACGAGTGGTTACACGGAATCGTTTATCCTAAGGACGCAGATGTAACAATAGGAAGAATTAAAGGAAAGGCAACATTTGTGGCATTAGCATCATATCCATTAAAACGAGATAGGTTTATATTGATGTGTCTGCTGCCTTTTGTTCTTGGGGTGGTTCCTTTTATATTATTTTTAATTAGTCCTGCCGAATTTAGAGTATTTAATGGATTGAATTTTGGTATGGCGTGTATGGGTATGGTTTCGCCATTTCCAGATGTTTATAATGTCCTTACCGTTCTAAGGCGCTCTGAAAAAAACGATTCAATAATGTTCTACAAAAATGATATGTACAAGATCTCTTGAATTTCCAGACTAAGCTTTACCCATATATTCCACCGATACAGCCCCCTCTGTATCGGTATTTTTCTGTCCTTACCGCCTTCCATCGCCCCAATTCTATTGACATTTCCACCTTGTTGTGCTATCACAAAAGTTTACGAGTTAGTCATAACTAGCTGTATGATACCGCAGAAGTAAGATAGTAAGATAGATAAGAAAGGCGGAACATAATGAAAAGTTCTGCAATAGTAAAAAAGGCACTGCATAAAGCGGACGGCGTTTTGTACCCGACTGCAGGCAGGAAAGATAAAGTCGTTATTACAATGTCAAGTTGCAACGTCATGCAATGAAAGTTTCTTTGCTTTTTTCAAGCTTTTTTTGTCCACCTATTTTTTTTGAACAATCATGCTTTTTCTGACATATTATAAAAATGAAAATGCAAACGCAGTCACACTGATCTAATGCGTTTGAGATATGGAGGGTAATTTATGTCAGAAAAGTATTTTTTGGGTGCAATGACGCAGAATGGTTTTTCCACGGAATTTGGCAAGATAATGGCTGATAAGGAGTATTTCACATTCATACTCAAAGGAGGTGCAGGCACGGGAAAATCTTCACTTATGAAAAAGATAGCCGCTGAGTTTGAGCCGACAGAGGACGTCACTAGGTTTTATTGCTCCTCTGACCCTGCTTCCCTTGATGCAATCGTTCTGCATACATCAAAGGCCATAATCTGCGACGGCACTGCGCCCCACGTTATGGAATGTTCATATCCAGGAGTTTGTCAGAAAATAATCAACTTAGGAGAGTATTGGGACGAAGAAAAGCTGAAAACCTTCAAATCTGAAATAATTGAGGTCACAGACAAAAACAAGTCGCTTTTGGCAAGAAGCAAAAGGTTTACCACTGCCCTGTCTAACGTTTGCTTCGATACCTACAATTGCGGTGAAGGCTGTCTGCTGGAGGAAAAGCTGAAAAGCTTCACAGAACGATCAGCAAAACGTCTTCTAAACAAAAAAGGCTCTGGCAGCGGCAAAACTGATCTTAGACAGCTGACCGCTTTGACAGAATACGGCTGTATGACGCAGCTTGCCACTCTTGACAGCTACCTTGACGTGTTCGCCATGAACGATGATTATTATGCCGCTTCCCACAAGTTCGTCACCCTCATGGCACAGCAGGCTGTAAAACGTGACTATGACGTTATCCTCTGCCCTGCTATCCTATTTGGCAACACCCTTTACGAGCATTTGCTTATCCCGGAGGCTGGCATCGCATTTGTGATAAATTCCCCTATAAGCAAGCTTGACGGATTTGAAAAAGCTATCAATATGGGCAGATTTTATGACAAGAAAAAGATCTCAGCCCTGAAAACAAGACTGAGATTAGATAAAGTCACCGCCTCCGACCTTGCAGAGGAAGTGTATTCAGGCATCAAGAAAGCCAAGAAAGTCCATGACGAGATAGAAAAGTATTATATCGCCGCAATGGACCACGCCGCCCTTAATAAGGTTTGCGACAGCATTTCAAGGGAAATTCACGAGAGGACTATAAAATAGTTTTCCACATTCCGTCGTAAGGCGCAGGCTCAAAGCCCATTTTCTTATAAAGCGATATGGCTCTGCCGTTTTCAAGCTCGACTTCAAGTCGGATACGGCGGAGCTTTTTGTCGCCATTTTCCTCGATATACTTAAAAAGCTCCCTGCCTAGACCTTTTGAGCGGTATTCCTCCAGCACAAAAAGCTCGTCTATCCATATAGTAATACCGCCTGCTTCAACTGAATATGTTTTCATTATAACACAGTAGCCAACATTATTGCCGTCACAAACGAGCATATAACCCTGCACATACACGTCAGACCTCATCATTTCATCGAAGCCCTGCTCAAAATGCTCTCTTGGAACAGGCTTGTCCACCGCAGAAGAATTATAGAACTCAGTGGAAAATCTGATATAATCTTCCCTGTCCTCAGGCACAAATTTTCTTATCATTTTTATCTCTCCGTTTCTTTGGTATTAGCCTATTATAGCATTTTATTTACCAAAAGTCAAATGCACAAATTTTGTTGCAAAAGTCCGGATTATGTGATATAATTATTTTGGATAGTTTTAATCATATTTGTGAGGATACATAATGAAATATACTTTTGATTGCGACCGCTGGGGAAGCAGTTTTTCAGTGCCGTCTAAAGTGGTCGATAAATACATAAAATTAAGTGATGGCGACTTTGTAAAGGTACTTCTCTGCATACTCTGTTCAACGGAACGTGAATGCGACAGTGCAAAGCTTGCGGAAAAGTCCGGGCTTCCTGAGAACACTGTCATTGACGCTGTGACACATTGGGTATCGCTAGGAGTCATCACCACAGAACACAGTGATATGGCAAAGTCTGCACAGGTCAAAGCCGTTTCTACACCTGTTTCAGAGCCTGAAACAAAGGCCGAACCTGTTTCAAAAGTGGAGGCAGTTGCCCCGAAACGTCAGAGCGTTTCAAACAAGCTGTGCATAAGATACAAAAATTCCGAGATACTGGAAAAACAGCAGAAGGACCCTAACCTTGCACATCTTTTTGACGAGATACAAACCGTTTTACAACGCACTATCAATGGAACTGAGCAAGGGGAACTTCTTGCTCTTTATGAATATTACCGATTTGATGCTGCATCTATTCTCTTAGCCGCAGAATACTGTGTGTCACTTGAAAAGCACAACGTGTCTTACCTTGTGACAGTAATGCGTGGGTGGTTTGAACAAGACATCTGTACTTATCAACAAATTGAACAAGAAATAATTAGGCTTTCCAACATAAAAAAGTATGAATTCAAGGTACTGAAAATTTTCGGACAGACCGCAAAGCCGTCAAAGCAGCAGCTTGAGTTTATAGAAAAGTGGCGAACAATGGGCTTCACTGTTGAAATGCTGGAGATCGCCTATAACAAGTGCGTTGACAATACCAACAAACTGAATTACAAATATATAGACACTATACTGTCAAACTGGGCTGGCAAGAGCATCACTACACCTGAACAGGTCACACACGAGGACGAAAAGTACCACACCTCCAAGAAAAATAAGAATACTAATAAGCAAACTTCCTATGATCTTGATGATTTTGAAAAATTCGCAATGAATTTTGATCTAGAAAAATCAGGAAAGCTATGATAAGGAGTAGAAAATGAAATATTCAATAACCGCATATGACAAGGCTGAAAATGAACTTAAAAGACGGCGTGAAGCTGTCATGAACGAGCATGAGGTTCACGCTCAGGAGATAGCACAGCGACTTCCTGAAATAGAGGTTCTTACAAGATCACTAAAAGCAAATAACTGTGAACTCATGAAGGGCATAGTAGGCAAAAATGCTCATGGAAGAGAATATATACAAAAAATGCGTCAAAACAATGCCAATACTAAACGTGCCATTAAAGGGCTGCTTAAAATGGGAGGTTATCCTGAAGACTACCTTGATTATCACTATTACTGTCCTAAATGCTGTGATTATGGCTATCGTGACGGAGTGAAGTGCAAGTGCTTCACCGACTTGCTGAAAAAATACACCACTGAGGAGCTTAACGAGAATTGCAGTATCCAGCTCCACGATTTCTCTGAGTTCAGGATAGAATTTTATCCTGAAAGCGACGGTAACGGAAGGTCACCAAGAGAGAAAATGAGAACGGTGTATTCAAACTGCCGTGCATATGCTGACAAATTTCATGAAAACTCTCCATCACTGTTTTTCATTGGCAAAACAGGTCTTGGCAAGACTTTTCTTTCAGCCTGCATTGCAAATGAACTTATACAAAAGGGCTACAGCGTCATTTTCGCCTCTCTGCTTAAGCTTCTCAGACAGATAGAGGACGAGCATTTCGGCAGAGCCACAGGTCAGACACTTGACATCATAGAGAATGCCGACCTTGTTATCCTTGACGACCTCGGCTCAGAATTTCAAACGAGCTTTACCGATTCCGTGATCTATGAAATAATCAACGAGCGTATCAACCTTGGCAGGCCAACGATAATCTCTACCAATCTCACCAATGAAGAATACAATGCAAAATATAATGAGCGTATAGTTTCGAGGCTCACAGGCTGTTTCATGCCTATTATGTTTGTGGGAAACGATATTAGACACGTAAAGCTGAAAAATAATCTTTAAGGGGTAAAAAATGAAAAAAATTAGGGGAACTTTTCTTTCTATACCGGTGCTTCTGCTTGCAAACGCACCTGCGCTGTGGAAACTTATTAACATAAATTCTCTGCTCAAAACGCTTATCATCATACTTTTGACACTATACACCTTGGTTTTCATGTTCAAATCACATGGACGCAAAGGTTCTCATGGAAAAATCCGACGGCTTGATTCCGGAGCGTTTGTACTTGGTTGCGGTGTTTTGCAAAGCGTTATACAGCTTATAATAGTGATAGTGCTTTGCTTTACAAAGCTGAACGGTTGGCGGCTTCTTGCAAATGCACTTTGCGCTTATGCTATAACAACGCTTTTGTGTCTGAGTGGCATTGTGCGGATAGCGGCTTCGGCACGTCAGGTGAAAATACTGTGGTATGTTATTCTGTTATTCACCTGGTACATACCACTTGTGAACTGCATCGTGTTCAGAAAATTCTACAGGGCAGCGAGAAGTGAATACTACTTCGAGCAGGCAAAGCTTGACCTTGACGCTGCACGAAAAGAGAACGAGATATGCAAGACAAAGTATCCTATACTTATGGTACATGGCATATTCTTCCGTGATTGGCAGGTAATAAACTATTGGGGCAGGGTACCTAATGAACTTATTAGAAATGGCGCAGAGGTCTATTACGGCAAGCAACAGTCCGCCAACAAAGTATCCGTCAGTGCCACTGAGGTAGCTGAAAGGATAAAAGAAGTCATTGCAGAAACTGGCGCAGAAAAGGTCAACATAATCGCACACTCAAAAGGCGGGCTTGACTCAAGATACGCTATCTCTCACCTCGGCATGGACAAATATGTGGCAACTCTTACCACCATAAACACGCCACACTATGGCTGTAAATTCGTTGATATGCTTCTTGGGAAGATACCTGAGAGCATACAGGGCTTTGTTGATAGAAAATACAACAAGCTTTTCACTGCTCTGGGTGACAAAGACCCAAGCTTTTTAGATGGCGTTTATGACCTGACTTACAAAAACTGCTCTGAGCTTAACGCAAGCACCCCTGACAGCCAGTTGGTTTCCTACCGCTCCGTGATGAGCAAAATGAACAGTATACGTTCCGCAGGTTTTCCGTTAAATATCGGCTATCTGCTCAACAAGCCATACGGAAAGGGCAATGACGGGCTAGTAACAGTTGAGTCGGGACTTTATGGTGAAAACTCCAAGATGATAGAACACAAGGGCAAGCGTGGCATTTCTCATGGCGATGTTATCGACCTTTTCAGGGAGAACATCAAGGATTTTGACGTGAGAGAATTTTATGTAGATATAGTAAAAGAGCTTAAAGAACAAGGCTTCTGATAAAAAAACACCCGTATCGCACATGATACGGGTGTTTTGCTATTTTCTGTGGTGAATTAAATATTTCATTCTGAAACGCTGTCTGCCCTTGATAGTTTTGCGATTGAAGTTTGCTATCTTCGCATTAAACGCAGACATCATTCTAAGCTCATGGGTTGGAAGCTTCTCCTCACCATAAAACCGACAGTCTGACAGACTATCGGTCAAAACTCAGTTATCTATTTTTGTCACATTGTCATAAACTATCTTATATTTTTCGCAGACCTTTTCATAATCCTGCTCATAGCCTGACAGCTCACCGTCCCTAAGATCCTCTGTAAGGTCATAGCTCGCCTTGTAAAGCTCATCAAAGCCAAGATTGCTGCAAATGCCTTTGAGGGTGTGAGCCATACGGAAAGCTTCCTTGGCGTTTTTCTCCTCTAAAGCCTTGCACATATCCTGAAAAGTTGTATCATCAGCAAATCTTTTTGCAAACTTTGTTATCATTTTCTCACTGCCGAAACGTACCAGAACGCTGTCATAACTTGCGCCAATGCTTTCATAAAATTCTCTAGTAGTCATCAGGACACTCCTTACAAATCATATCATCTCTTATTCTACGCCCTTTGCAAGCTCGTTCTGAATATCTTTAAGACATTCGACAAGCACAGGGTTGAATGTGCCGCACTCTCCGTTAAGTATCAATTCCATAGCCTTTTCATGAGAATACGCCTTTTTGTAAACTCGCTCGCTGACAAGTGCGTCATAAACGTCGGCGACAGAAACTATCTGAGCCGATATCGGTATCTCGTCGCCTTTTAGTCCGTCAGGATAGCCCCTGCCGTCATAACGCTCATGGTGCCACCTGCATATGTCATGGGCTATCTTCAAGAGCGGCTCGTCACGGAACTGCTCAAGACTTTCAAGCATATTCGCTCCGATAGCGGAGTGAGTTTTCATTATCTCAAACTCCTCTTTTGTTAGCCTGCCGGGCTTATTGAGTATCTTATCATCAATGCCTATCTTGCCGATATCATGGAGTGCCGCAGCCATTGGTATGAGAAGCTGCTCAGTGCCGCTGACAGTATACTTGTTTGTGCGCATAGGAAGCCTATCTAAAAGCAGTTCCGTTATGCGCTTTATGTTCACCACATGGCTTCCACTCTCGCCGTTTCTGAACTCTACTATCTGGCTGAGTATGCTTATCATCATACGATTGTTTTTATCTTTTTCGTACATCTGGTCGCTGACAAGGGAAATAAGTCTGCGCTGTTTTGCATAAAGCTTAATGGTATTGAAAACACGCTGATACACAACGCGTGAATCAAAGGGTCTGCTGATATAATCAGAAACGCCAAACTCATATGCTTTTCTTATAGAGGATGTAGAATCCTCGCTTGATATCATTATAACAGGGATATCATCTATCCAATGATGTTCCGCCATATAGTCAAGGACTTCAAATCCGTCCATTTCGGGCATGATTATATCTAAAAGCACAAGTGAAATTCCAGTGCCATACTGACTAAGCAGGTCAATACACTCCTCGCCGCTTTCCGCCTCATGTATGATATATTCATTGCCAAGCATTTCAGAGAGTATCTCTCTGTTTATATTTGAATCGTCAACAATAAGTATCTCCTGCTTTTGAGGCTCACCGGCAACACTTTCGTGACCATCTGTGACAACTGTATCTTTCTTTGTCTTTGCCTGATACATAAGCTTATCAGCCTTGCTGACAGCTTCGTCAAGGCTATTGCCATCAGAGAAAACGCCGCCGACGCTTGCTGACAGACGTATATTTGAATACCCTGGCACAGTTGCCGCATGGATATTTCGTTTTATCTTCCTGAGCTTATGGGCAAAATCGTCCTCCTGAATACCAGGCATGACAAGCAAAAACTCGTCGCCACCATAACGCACAAGCACATCAGATTTTCTAATACAGCGCCTTATAGCATCAACCACTGTCACAAGCACCATATCTCCTGCGTCATGACCGCATGTATCATTATAAACCTTGAAGTCGTCAAGATCTATCATCGCAACGCCCGCAGGCACATGGGACTTTTTAAGCTTATCTTCAAAATATCTCCTGTTGCTCGCACCTGTCAATGCATCAGTATACATTGCCTTATGATATTTTGACAGCTTATTCATTATCTTTTCTCTGTCCTGAACACCCAGCAGAGAGTCCTCATCAAGCTTTTTGATAAGCTCCATAACATACGGCTCTCCGTCAACCTGAACATACTTTGAAAAGACCTGATAAATGTCAGTTCCCATAAATTCAAGCTTAGTTCTCGGCTTTTTATCAATAAAAGTTTTTAAGGATATACAGTTTTCACAAGGCTCGTCCACTTTCCAAAAAGAAAAACACTGACATGGATTTTCAACGCAGCCGCTCACTCCATGAGGACCGTCCGCTTTCAGAAGCCTGACAAAATCAAAAGTTTTCCTGAGAACGTCAATTTCCTTTTCTATCTCCGAAGAGGTAGAACTCAGTTGGCTTTCGCTGTTATCATCGCAGGTCCATAATTTGTACACGTCCATATTCACGTTCTCCTTACGCTTAGTGTAGACTTATTGTTGCTTTTTTTACTTTTTTCGACATTATTAACTGATTTATTATACCACACCTCAATCACATTGTCAACCGAACGATACAAATTATAATATTATTCATAATATTAACTCATTCATATTTTAAGCGACTTTGCTCTAGTTTTTCATATATTTATCGTCATTCATAAAGTAAATATGGCACTCCACCTCAGTTTTCTCACTGAGCGAAAGCATTTTTCTGAGTATCTTTTCGTAGAAATCAAGCTGTGGACGATATGTCTTTAAAATTCTCTCCTCAAAAAGCTTTCTGTCGGCTTCTTCCTGTATGTTGGTCTTATAGTCGATTATGATAAAGCTTTTGTCTGACATTTTAAGCACAAGATCCATAACTCCGTTGCTGTATTCATTGCCGTCCATACTGTAGAATGGAAGCTCTGTATACACTGCCTGCGCAGTTTTGAGCAATTTTTCGATATCCTTATCTTTCAAAAAGCTGTGAAGCTGATAGTTGATATAGTCCTTATAAAAGCTCTCAGAAGCCTGCGAACTGCACTCGCCCTCAAAGTCGAGATACGCTCTGCTGACAATCTTCTGGATTAGCTCTTTCTGCTGTGGCGTTTCGTTATACGGAAACAGCTTTCCACGCATATTCACCGCAAGCTCAAAGGCACGATGTACCATATGACCGATATCTCTGCCCATTGGACGTTTGTAAGACAGTTTCTCTACTCCACTTGGTATAGTGACCTTTTTGCCGTCCTCAAGGTGGCTCGGAGTGATTTTGCTAACATGTTTCTCACTGAGCTTTTTAACGCTTTCATCAAAAGCATTTCGGCTGTTGTTCACCTCGTCGAATATATCCTTGACGTTTATCTGCGCCGCCTGCACAGCACTTTGCGCTGTGGCATTGTTTATCTGCGGCAATTCTCTGCCTATTTTGCTCATTGTAAGTTTGTCGATCACAGGTTTTTTCCGTTCAAAAGTATACACAAATATAAAAGCCTGCTTTGCTCTTGTGGCCGCAACATATTCAAGCCTGAGCTGTTCGCCAAAATATTTATCCTCTGCCTGCTTCCTTTCATTAGGGTAGAATGTCAGATAGTCCATATATGAATAATCGCTTGTTTTCAAAGGTACATAGACCTGTCTTTTAGCCACAAGGTCGGTGTACTTTCCACCGCTGAATTTATGATTTTTAGCCTCCGCCATAATAACGATATTCCCCTCAAGACCCTTTGCCTTGTGAAGATTCATGAGCCTTACGCAGTTCTGCTCACTGCTGTCAAGGATAAGCTCTTTTTCTTTCAGCACAGAAAGCTCGTTTTTCATCATGTCCATAAGCTCGCCGCTTCCTGCAAAATCCTGCTTTTCCCACTTTTCAAGAAGATAGATAAGATTTGAAAGCTCATATTCTCTGTTGCTGGTATTATCGAAAAGAAGCTCAGGAAAATCAAGTATCTTATATAGCTTCGCTATAGGCTCATTGACAGTATCGGCAGACGCCTTTACTGCAACAAGCGTGGCGTCATTGCTTTCACAGTTTTGTTCATAATCGTCTACGTCAATTTCAGCGTCTTCAAAATCGATGCTGTCAGGCCTACATCTCCAAAGGATAGAATAAGCCTTTTCCTTTGCGGTAGGGCTGTAGCTTTCAAAAACGAACTCTGCAAGAGCAATAAATCTTTTCAGCACCAGACTGTTTTTTTGAGGACGTTTGCCCCACATTGTATATGGTATGCCACAATCTGTCAAGACCATTGAATAAAACTCCATTTGAGTTGTGTTCCAAAGAAGCAGAAGAAAATCACTGTATTTTATAGGTCTTTCCACACCCTTGTCGAATATCTTTCCACCGTTCACAAGGTCTGAAATTATCTTAGCCACGCTTTCAGCACCCGGATCTTTGACAAAATACGCCCCTCTGATAACATCATCGGAAACAGCCGCAGGCTTATCAGCCTTTGATATCATATCGCTGTATGTCATACCATATTTGCCGTTTATTTCAGGCCGGAACTTTTCATTTACCCAAGCTATAAGCTGCTCATCAGAGCGGAAATTGTAATCAAGTGAGAAAAACTCGCAGTTTTTTTTGTTATTGTTCTGGAATTTGGCTTTCATTTTGTTATAAAGCCTGATATCGGCGTCACGGAAGCCGTAGATAGACTGTTTAGGGTCGCCCACCGCAAACAGCGCACCATCACGGAGCGGGCATTGCCATATATCACCGCCTGCTGTAAGCTTGCTGTCGTCAGCGCAAAGATACAGCAGAAGCTCAGTCTGCATAACGTCAGTGTCCTGAAACTCGTCTATATAAATGCAGGAATACTTGTTTTTGAAAAACGCTCTTGCCTCAATGCTGTTTTTAAGAAGCTCGTGAGTGTGATACAAAAGCCCATCATTTGAAACGCTCTCCCCGTCTTCACTCTCCTGATAAGCCTTTACAGCCTGCTCTATATACGTTGCCGTCTTGTTAAGGGCATATAGTGCATTTTCTTTCTTTACATTATCAAACCCACTTGGGCTGAAAATAGCCATGTTCTCATTGCTCTTTGGATGATCTTTCTTAATTTTAGTCTTATTAAAAGGCTCAAGGAACTTTTTGCAAGCTTTAAGATTAGCGCAAACTTTTACATAATTATACTTTGGGTCGTAGACATTCATATTATCAGGAAAAAACTTTGTCACATCACCAACAATAAAACCTGCTACATCTTCGTATTTTCCACCCAAAGTACCATTATAGAACGCACGCACAAGGCTGTCCCTATAGTTACACATTTCTTTATAGGCAAGCTTATTTATGGTGTCAAATGTCACACTGTCATAGCTTTTATCCCTAACAAACTCAACATCTCTGTATTCAGCACACTCAAGAAATGTTTCCATAAGAAAGTTTTTCACACGGCTGTCTCTGAGCTTATATTGATTGCTGTTCAGAAAGCCGAAATCTTCTATGTTCGCACCATTTGTGCGGTAATATCTCTCGAAAAAGTCAGCCTGTGCCTGCTTTGTTTCACCGTCCTCGGCAAGTTTTAATCCCAAATGCAGGTCAGCTTCAAAAGGCTGTTCTGACAGCATACTCAAACAAAAACTGTGTATAGTGCTTATCTTCATGCGCTGTAAATTCATAACAGCGTTCTCATACAGCTTCTTTTCCTCACCGCTGCATTTTGCGATATTCTCCGTAAGCCCTGCCTGTATCCTCTCATAAAGCTCGTTTGCAGCAGCGTTGGTGAAAGTTATAAGCACTATCTTTTCAACAGGTATACCTGCGCCTATCTGACCTATAACACGCTGTATTATAAGCCTTGTCTTACCTGCACCTGCACCTGCTTCAACAAGGATATTCTTATCATAACTGTCTTTGTCTATTATATAGCTTCTTATCTGTTCTTCACTCATTCTGTTGCACCCCCTGAGCAAACTTCTTCATAAGCAGGACAAAACGTGCATGGAGTAATTTTATCATTCTTATTCACAATACACTTTTTAAAGCCCTCTTCTACTATTTTCTTAAATGTTATTGTTATCATGTTTTCAATTCCAGAATTATTCTTATTGTTAACTACATGGCAATTTCCTTTTTCAAGAATGAAAACATAATCTGCGGAAACGATATCACTTTCGCTCACTTCTCCCACAGACGTAAGACCTTTTTCAAGCGCAAGGGCATAAATATGATCCTGCGGGTCTTCTGGAAGCTTCTCCCTGAATTTTTTGATATCCTCCGTCTTGTAGTCAACTATCTGGTATGACACCTTTGTGCCGTCTATTATCTTGTCAAGGCGGTCTATCCTACCCCTTATGGTGACTGTATATTTGCCTATTTTCACATCGCCGACAAATGGATACTCGACCTCAACGACCTCACGTTTGCCTGAGTGTATATCGTCATGCAGTTCGTCAAGATAAGCTTTGACACAGGTGTAATATTCCTCTCTCTCACTATGTGCAACAGCCATATCCAACGGTGGATAATCAAGAAGGTATTTTTTCGTAACACTCTCAAATATCTCATCAAGCGCCGCTGTGTCAACAATTTCAGACACCTCATTCGCACTTTTGCCTTTAAGCACAGTCTTGGCATAATTCTCCATTATCTCATGTATATACATTCCCTTGACATTGCCTTTGAGCCATGCACTGCGGTCTATATCCACCTCCTGCGGCTTTTCAACATGGGCGATACGCTCATAGAAAAACCTCAGCGGACACTGAAGCATAGTCGAAAGGCTTGTGGCAGAAATGATAAAATGTTTATTTTCGCACATTTCACGCAATATATCTATACGGCTTTCTCTTTGCTTATCAAGATACTCCGTAAGGCTTTCGCTTTGCTTCGCACCGTCATCATGAAGCCCGATTTTTTCTGCCTTGTTTAGAAAAGCACTGTTTAATGATATCTCAGAACGCACGCTCACCTTGCGTCTGTCGGAAAGATAATCATACACTTCTATTTTGTTTACATCAATGCCCTTTTCAGCCGCAATAACAGTATACATTGCCGACGGGCTTTGCGCTCTTATTTCTACGGTATCATAAACACTACAGCTTACAACAAGGTTCTCTCTCTCAGCCATGAGAACAGTTCTCACAAGGTCAGTGAGCTTTCTGCGCTCGATAGCGTCAGAACAATGGTCACGTTTGCCAAAAAGCTGTTCTCTCTCCTTATCGTTCAGAACAGGTGACTCGTCCTGCATGACAGGAAATCTTCCTGTTGTTAGACCAAGAACATATATGTTTTTCATGAAAAGCGCAGAATACCGCCCCATAAGACAGCAGGTAACAGCGCCTTTTGATGCAGGCAAAGAATACCTTGCGTTCTCTGCAATGTCGGTGATCTCAGTCATTGCTTCCTGCAAGCTAAGACTCTTGTCATAGTCTGCATAAAATCTATATCTGCCTATCAAAGCGTCCTTAACGCTTGATATGGAACTTCTCTGCTCAGCGTTTGTACCTTTCACATATTTTTTTACCAAGCCCAGCACGCCACCATAAAACTCTTTTGCGCTGACATTTTCTTTTTTAAAGAACTTATAAAAGTCCTTGAACACCTGACTGTCCCTTGTGCTATACCATTCAATGCCCCAGCCGTTTCCAGAATTCTGTGTTTCAAGGAATATCCTGCCCTTGCTTTTGGTCTTGCCGTCCTCTATTTCTTTCTCATAATGAAAAACAGGAGAGAGCATCACATCTTTGAAAAGGTCAAATCTATAGTCATTTTTGCACCATTTGAGCATTGCCCTGAAAAATGCAACAACGTCACTGTGTCTGCATGAAATGCCCTCAGGAAATTCCACAGGGACTTTGTATTGATCGCACATATTCATGAGTAAGTCCATATACTCATCATCGGGACACAGCACAGCGGTATCGCAAAGCTCGTAACCACTGTTCACGATATGTAGAACAGTTCTCTCCACCTCGTTTGTTACGCCATAATTTCTCCAAAGCTCCGCCTTTTTTGCTAACTCTCTCAGACCATTCTGATACTGCTCATCGCTCATATCAGCCATGTTATCTATAACCGCAGAATCAGGCAAAAGCCCTATATACTCCGCTGTCAGCTTGTCAGCTTCTATTTCTTTGTCATATGCAAAATGAACGCTGTTCACGTCTGCCTTACCAGCCTTTATAAGACCGCTGGCAATGCTTATGAGCTTTGCACTGTCATATAGTTTGCTGTCTGAAAGCTTATTTTCATACGCTTGAAAGATCGCACTCAGCGTGTCGATACGTCTGCTGTCCAAGGACAATGAATCAGGGCGTATACAGTTCATTCTAAGCTCTGATATTGTCTTGAATATCTCCATGCAGGCATTATGGTCGTCGCTTTTGAAATAGCTTATACCGCTTTCATCAATAATACGTCTTACTATCTCACAGCCCTCAGCATTTGACAGTGTTATTATCCTGCTGTCCATATACTCGGCACTGGTTTCGATAATATGCTTTGCATGATCTTCGACTGTATATCTTTCAAGCCTTATAACAATATTTTCACCGCTTGCGTTCTCCAACATTCTCTCGGCGTTGAGATAATCATTGCATATGTAAACCTTTTTAGTCAAAGGGTCTGCTTCATTACAGTCTTTGAGCCACTCTATAAAAGTCATTACGCTTTCTCCCCTAACATAAATTATCATAATAACATTTTACCATAGCAGAAAAATCTTGTCAATCTACAATTAGCGTGTTTGTATACTTTTTTGAAACATAATATTAAAGAAAATTTATTGACAAAATCATACCGCTATGTTAAAATATACTTTGTAAAACTTGCGTGGATTTTTCCTGACAGTATGTCACTTTTCGCCACACAGCAAACAGGCTGTGCGGCTTTTTTTCTGCCCACAGACAAAGGAGTGTAAAAAAATAAATGAACAGTGATTTCATGAAAACAAGACCGATCTTCCCTCTTCTGCTTTCAATGTCCCTGCCAATGGTGATATCAATGCTTGTAAACTCTCTTTACAACATCATTGACAGCTTTTTCGTGGCAAAGATAAGCGAGGACGCAATGACATCGCTTTCACTGGTGTTTCCTGTGCAGAATTTTATAAGTGCCACTGCTATCGGCTTTGGTATCGGCATCAATGCGGTCATTGCCATATATCTTGGTGCAGGCAGAAAGGAAAAGGCTGACATTGCCGCAACTCAGGGGCTTGCCCTTTCGGCTTTGCATGGTATTGTGCTAATGATAATATGTATACTTATAATGCCTGCATTTCTATCTATGTTCACAAGTAACAAAAACGTTGTAGATCTTGGCGTGCAGTATTGCAACATTGTATTTACATTCTCTCCTGCATTAATGCTTGCCATTGCATTTGAGAAGATATTCCAATCTGTCGGCAGAATGAAGATATCAATGTTCAGTATGCTCTGCGGCTGTATTGCAAACATAATCCTTGACCCTCTGCTTATTTTTGGCGTTGGATTTTTTCCTGAGATGGGTATAAAGGGTGCTGCACTCGCCACCGGTATCGGTCAGGTGCTGACCCTTGTCATATACATAATAGCATATCTTCGCTGTGAGCTTCCTGTTAAGCTTTCCGCAAAACACAAGCGTCATGACGGCATGATAATCGCAAAGATGTACTCCATAGGCATTCCTGCAACACTTAATCTTGCACTGCCGTCACTTCTCATATCCGCCCTCAACGGCATACTTGCGGCATATTCACAAAGCTATGTGCTTGTTCTTGGAATTTACTACAAGCTCCAGACCTTTCTTTATCTACCCGCAAATGGTGTTATTCAGGGTATGCGACCAGTTATCAGTTTTAACTACGGAGCAGGCGAGAGGGAGCGTGTGAAGAAAATTTACCGCATTGTTCTTTACATGACAGGTGTGATATTGGCGGCAGGAACTATCATATGCGCACTTTTCCCAGCCAAGCTCATAGGGCTTTTCACGGAAAACGCTGACACTATCGCCATAGGCAAAACAGCACTGCGCCTAATTTGTATCGGCTTTGTTATCTCCGCAGTATCCGTCACCTCATCAGGTGCGCTGGAGGGGCTTGGCATGGGCATTCCGTCGCTTATGATATCTCTGTGCAGATTTATTGCGATAATACTGCCACTTGCGTTCTTCCTCTGCAAGCTCACGGGACCAACAGGCGTATGGAACGCATTCTGGATAACAGAAGTCGTCACCGCTTTGATATCTGTATTTATCTACAGATTTTCAGTTTCAAGGCAAAAAGATTTAAAATAAACACTGCCACTATTCTGTCATTACCACTTATTTCCGTTTAACAACTTGTAATTTGCAAAAAAGCGTTGACATTTTGCAAAAAAAGTGTTATAATATATCTTGCATGCCGCTGTGGTGGAATAGGCAGACACAAGGGACTTAAAATCCCTCGGGGTAAAACCCGTACCGGTTCAAGTCCGGTTAGCGGCACCAGAATAAAAGCTCTTAGGTCGTCTTGCGATCTAAGAGCTTTTTTAGGTTACTTATCTACAAATTTTTTCGGGATCAAGATCAACTTTTAGTGCTTCAAGCATTTCAATATGCTTATCTGACATCTGTCCATTCTTGTATTTTTTCTTCTGAGAATTGAGCCATACTGCAATGCTGTTTTCTGATCCTTTTATTTTTCTTGTGAGAGGCATTCTCCCGTTTTCTGCAATGAAAGATCTCAATTCTTCGTATCTTGTCAGCCACTGTTTTTCAAATCTGTCATTTACTTGCCGCTCTATGCCTATCTTTTTGAGCTTTTCTATTTGTTCAGGCGTTCTTGATGTACTATCTTTTCCATTTACTATCTTCTGTTCGCCATTGACCCAATTACACAGCTCACTGCCGTCAACAATGATACCCTTTTTGACGCTTGCACCAACGCCATGCTCATCAAAATATCTCACTGCTTCTTCATACATTATATCCCAATGTGATATCAAATTATCAAGAACAGTTTTAGGGTCAAGTTCATTGAACATTTCTACTCTTTCATCACTGAATACTCCGTTTTGGATAAAATTTCTCTGCTGACGTATCCAATCAATGATTTTTATCCCTTTGTATTCTGCCTTAGGGTCGAGTTTTTCGCCTTTATGCAGTTCAAGATATTCCTTTACTATCTCATACTTAGCAAGCCATTTTGTCATATTCGCCTTATATATCCCTGACTTTTCGGCTTTAAAGGAATAACCGATATCGTCAAATTTTTTCATTTGTTCTTTGGTAAGCTCGCCTTTTTTATATGCTCTTTTTTGCTTGGAAAACCATAAAGACAGGTCAGTGCCGTCATAGGCAGCATATTTTTCTGGGAGCCGTTTTGTATCGTTTTTTTCAAAATAAGCCTTTAATTCTTCATAGCGATACTCCCACTCATCTTTAGCGTCAAGAGGAAATCTCAGCCTTCTGAATCTCTCCACATAATTTTTTGCAAGCTCGCCACGTCTGTATCGTACTCTGCAATTGGATATCCAGTTTCCTAGTCGATATCCGTCGTCACACACAGTTATTGCCCTTATTTTATATATCCCTTTTTCAGATATAAATTTCTCAAGATGCTGAAACCCCTTTTCATAAAGACTAGCATTCTCTATCTCAGACAAATTGTTCCACTCTATCCCGAGCTTATCCAATAATTCTATCCTATCCTGTGAAAGAACGCCTTCTCTTTTCTGCACACGCTGTTTGTATATCCATATACCAAGCTGAAATTCATGATATACAGCGTTCTGAGGCACGCTTATGTTTCCATATTCTTCGTAATATTGCTTTGCAAGCGAATATCTTTCATTCCATATATGTTCATGATATGAGATATCTGAAAGGAGTCCTATTGCCTTAAGCTTTTCTATCTGTTTCTCTGACAATCTTCCCTCTTTGGCATACTTTTTTTGTCTGCTTATCCATGTTTTTATACTTGCACTGCTAACAGTTAAGTCATCAGAAATATCTGTGTTTCCGTGTTCATCATAATATTTTTTCAGCAGTAAATACTTTTCTTCCCAACGTGAAGAAGTTGCATCAAAAACAAAGTTTATACTTTTCAGCTTTTCAATGCGAGCGTCTGAAAGTTTGCCATCTCTATACAAAATACGCTGTCTTTCCACCCATGTGTCTAAACAAGCACCATTTTTGGTTTTATATGAAACAGGAATGTTGAAATTGTTGTTATACTTATAGTATTCTGTAAGTTCACGAAACATATCATTCCATTTTCTGTTGTTTCTATCGTCCCAACTCATTCCGAGTTTATCAAGGCGAGATATTTGCTCGGCTGTCAGAGAACGTGAACCTGTCCGTCTTGATTTTCGCATACTGTCGAGCCAAACTCCAAGACATATTCCCTCGCTGTCTACATACTTTGCAGGAACGTCCAGGTCACCATTTTCACGATGATATCTAACGGCGGCCTCATAGTTTTCTTCCCAGAGATAATCAGGCACGTCCCATACCATTCCTATCTCATCAAGCCTTGCGGATCTTTCCTCACTAAAGCCCCATTTTCTGATACCATTTTTCTTTGCCATTCGCTGGGTGACTAACCACTGGCCAATGTTTATTCCATTTTCATTTACATATGAATATGGTGCTAAAAGATTGCCGTTCTCCTCATAATACTTTTTAGCGGCTTCATAATATCTTTCCCATGACAATTCTCCTATTGACTGCCAGCGCATACCGATAGCGTTAAGTGCGTCTATCTGCATCTGCGTAAGAGGTTTTCCATTATGAGTTCCTCTGTAAAGTCCTCTTTGTGTATTTATCCACAAGCCAAGGCTGTAGCCGTCCTCTGTAAAATATGTCGCAGGTATTTCAAGGTCACCGTTTTTTTCATAATAATCTTTTGCCTTTTCATACATGATATCCCACGAAGCTGAAAGGGACTCCTCAAGCTTATCGAAAAGCTTTTTGCAGTCTTCAACTTTGTCGATAAGCTCAAAGTTATCATTTACTACCATGCCCTCGCTATCATGAGAACGATAATAACGAACAGCAACTTTCATTTCTTCTTTGATAGAATCTATGCTGTAAAGATTTTCAATGTTATTGACAATATCGAAAATAACAGGCCTTTGTGACTTCCCTGCACTTAGCGCACGTCCGATCTGCTGTTTATAGATAATTGGAGAGATAGTCGGACGCAGAAGAATAACACCTGAAACATCATCAACGTGAACGCCCTCGTTAAGCATATCTATGCAGTATAGCAATTTAAGGTGGTCAGAATTATCATCCTTAAATTCATGAAAAGCCTTGCTCGTTTCAGGATCATTGGAATAAGCTTCATAAATATGAGGCCTTTTATCCACCTTATGAAACCATTCGTCAGCCTTGTCTATCATATCGTCCATATGCTCACGATTTGCACAGAAAACGATATATTTTCCTGCTCTGTTTTCCATATGTTTATCAAAAATATCATCAAGCTTTTCTGCTTTATCTAACGCCCTGCGGAGTGCTTCAAGATATTCCTCAGCCTTGTCACGCATAGACTTATATCTTGCATTTTTTACTCTTTTTTCATATTCGTCAAGATCATTCTGATATGAAAATATCGAGAGAATATATTTAGGCGAATCAAGGATACCACGAACGATAGCGTCTCCCAAAGTCATTTCACTTGCGATATTTCCGTCAAAAAGCTCGTCTGTCATATCACGCTGGTTATCAAGATAACGTATTGCTGTGGCAGACAGACCTAACAGCGGTGTATCTGGATACATTTCAAGCAATTTCTGAACGCCCATGCCCCAATATTCCGCACCGCATCTGTGAAATTCATCGAGTATTATGTAATCAGGTTTTATCTCCGAAAAATTCTCGTCAGATAAAAGCATAAGCTTTGCATAAGTATAAAATTTCACATTATGCGGCTCATATCCACCGCTTGCCTCTTTTAAATTCTCAAGCTGCGTCTGATAAATATATCTTGACGGAGAAAGCCAACATATTATCTTATCGGAGTTATCATAGCAGAGTTTAAAACCGATAAAACTTTTTCCTGTTCCGGTAGGGTGAACTACAGCGGCTTTATTTCGTTCAGCAAGCATTGACACCACAGCTTTATAGGCTTCTTCATTATGTCTGAACAGCTCTAATGCCACGTTATTCCCTCCTACTAAAACACATCATTTGGAGCAAGCAACGGGAATCGAACCCGCATCCCAAGCTTGGGAAGCTTGTATACTGACCATTGTACTATGCTTGCAAAAAGGCAATACTAAA